>Ga0307414_10000003_pt1 | contig 519751 bp, 398 predicted proteins | sample DK1Ometagenome_FD_203804 | JGI IMG/M metagenome (GOLD analysis project Ga0307414, IMG submission 203804) | Maize rhizosphere microbial communities from greenhouse at UC Davis, California, United States - DK15-O-3 | ecosystem: Host-associated > Plants > Roots > Rhizosphere > Soil | place: USA... | reverse complement strand
GAGCCAGCGCCGCCGCGCCAGACGAGATCGGCTTCGACCATCGGGGCTGGCGGCACAGCCGTCATGCCGTGGCCGAGATAATAGTCCACGTAGGAAGACTGGACGTAGCCCTTGGTCGTCGCTTGGCAGCGATACTGAGGATTGTGCATCAGCGCATAGATCCTGCTCGTGGCGTCCAGCTTGGTGGTGTAGATGCGCAGTTCCGAATTGTCATTCGCGACGCAGAGCAGCTCCTCACGCCAATCTCCAAGGATGTCTCCCCAGAAAGCCGGACGACCGCCGTAGGCCTGATACACTCCGGGCGGCGTCTCGCTATAGATGGTATAGAGCCGGGTGAGGTTCGCGGGATTGGCGGGATTGAACTTGCTGATGGCGGGCGCTTCCGCGGTGCTGCCAACGGTGGCGATGAACTCGCGACCGGGATCGGCATCCCACCAGATCGTTTCCGGTGGGAAGGGCTGGCTGGAATAGATCTGCTCACCCTTGCTATTGAAGATGCCGGGCTGGGTGGAGAACATCTCGTAGCCCTTCTGCGTGGCATCCATGTCCGAGATGACGCCGCGGCCGACATCGACCACGCCACCCGCGTACCACTTCTTGAGGAAGGCTCCGCTGCCCGAATCGAAGAGGGCGGTGGCGAGGCCGCTCGAGTTGTTCTGCTGGATGATGAAGGTTTCGAGACCCGGACGATCGGGATCGATATCGGTCGTATGGAAACGGTCGCCGTGGACCACCTCGTCAATCGTGTAGAGCAGCGAGCCATTGTCATCGATGGAGAAACCGATGTCGCAGAACTCGTCCTTGCCGTCATTGTCGGGATCGCCGATGCGGATCTGGTGGCCCTCGGGCGCGTGGACGCCTTGATCGTTCCATGACCAGCGCTGGGACAGCACGCCATCGCGGAAATCCCAGGCGGTGATCAGCCCTTGGAAATCCCCGTCGCCGATGCGGTTCTTTGCCTGCAGCAGGACGCTCGGACGGACGCCATCGGGATAAAAGATCGCCATGTGGCCATTGAGCGGGCCGTCGGCGATGAAGGGATTCGGCACGGTGGCGCGGGCCAACTCCGCGCCGGTCAGGCCGTTGATCACGGAGAGGTATTGGATGTTGTTGTTCGCGGCGGCCACCGTGGTGCCGTCGCCAAGGACCACGCCGTTGGCGGTGCGCACGAGCACCTCCGCCTTGCCGTCGCCGTCCATGTCGTAAACCGTCACGTTGTCACCGTGGCCGATGCTGATCGCGGAGGAACCGGGCTCGATGGAGTATTGGTTGATGCTGTTCGGCCCCATGTCCATGCGCCAGAGGAAGGTGCCGTCGCGCTTGTAGGCTTCGAGGAACTGCCGGGCGGCAGCCTCGGGATTGTAGCGATCGACCACGAAGTCGTACTCGCCATCGCCATCCAGGTCGCCGACCCAGCAGAACTTCACCTTGTGCGCGCCGTCCGGCGTCGCTTGGAGAGGGACAGGGAAATACTGGCGCGTCGGCGGATTGACCGGGAGCGTGTAGCTGGTGACGGCGAGGTTTGCCCAGGTGTCCGTGACTTCGTTGCCATTGACCACCGGTCTAACAGAATAGGTGTAGGAGACCGTGGAAAGGCTCCCGGGGGTATCGGTATAGTCGGTGGTGGTAGCGAGCGGTGCCGCGTTGATCTTTACCGGTGCCGCGCCGTTCGCGGAGCGGTAGAGATTGAAAGCGATGCCTTCCGGATCATTCCCAAGTAGCCGCCAGCCGACGTAGATCTGCGTGCTGTTCTTCCTGAGGGCGATGGTTCCGCGGCCAAGCGACTCCATCTGCCTTTGCGCGGAAGCGGGGAGCGACGCCACCGACCACCACAGCAGCGCGAGGATGCAGGAATGGAGGCGGGGGTTCATGGGGTCCGCGAGGGGGCCGGGAGGGAAAGCGTTCGTTCCCGCCGGGTGAGTTCCAGCAGGGCAAGTTGCTTGCCCTGGCGGTCGGTGGGTTGTTCAGGGGGGCCGAAGACCCGGATGGATCCGGTCAACTCCGGACCGAAGTCCTTGCAGAAGCCGGCCTCGATCGTGAAGGGCCAGGTATTTACCCGGGGGTAAGTGAGCACAAAGGCTATGTCCGCATTGACCTCACGCGAGACACGGATTTCCGAGGGTTCAAGCGGACCTTCAGGAGTGGTGATGACAAAGAGCCGCTTGCCAAGCGCTTGCAGCTTGAGCCGGCTTTCGTCGGAGACATCGCCGGTCCACCCGGCGGGCGCATCGGATCCCATCAGCACGGAGGCGACCGATGGTGTCATCCGGACAATCACGATCGATTGCTTATCTAACAGACGAACCGAAGCATGCGCATCGAAGCCGTGGTGCGCGGAGGCGGGATGGATGAAAAGTGAAAGAAGGATCGCGGCGCAGCTCGACCGCCACGTGGAGAGGTTGCCGACGTGGTGGGAATTGCTCGGGGAATTTCGCCTGGGTTTCACGATCTTCCTTCGGCATGGAGGCTGAAAGGGCCGCCGCTGCTACCCGGGGCGGCGGCGGCCCTGTGTCAGCCCTTGGAAAGGAATACTAGGCCTGCCGGCGGCGACGCAGGAGGATGAGCAAGCCGATGGCACCCACGGCGGCAGCCGTCGGTTCGGGCACCGCGGTGGTGTAGAGCACGATGTCATTGCCGCCGGTGATCGTGGCCGGGCCGCTATCGCCGACATTGCCGGTGTAGGAAATGAAGAGATTCATGCCGCCGAAGTTGCCGACGAGATCGCCGTCGTTGAGGAGCCCGCCAAAGGTCCCGGTGCGGGTTGCGCCATCTTCGATCTGGAAGATCCCGAAGACCTCGTTGGCCGCGAGGGCGAAGGCATTCACCAGCGAGATCGAGAGGGTTCCTCCGCCGAGGGTGAGGGCGGAGGCTGCTCCGGTCAGCTTGGTGCGGTCATACTCCTCCGTGCCATTCAGCGTGAAGGCTGTGCCGCCAAGTTCGATGGTCGTCGTAGATGATGCGGTGAGGCCCAGATTGCCCGCGATCTCAAGCGATCCCGGACTTGCACCCGCGGCGAAGTTGGCCGCATTCACGGTCACGTTTCCGCCCACGGTTCCGGTTCCGCCGAAGGTTCCGGCATCGACAGCGACTGCCGTTGCGCCCAACGAGCCGTTCACGAAGAGCGATCCGGCCGAAACGGTGGTTGCGCCGGTATAGGTGGAGGTCCCATTGAGCGTGAGCGAGCCGCTGCCTACCTTGGTCAGGCGTGCCTGCACCGCACCGTTGTTTTCAATCGCTCCGCTGAAGGAGGTGTTGGTTCCTTTTGCCCCGACAGACCATGTTGTGGCTCCCGCAGTGCCACCCACCAGCTTCGCGGTCGTGGAGGTGCCCGAAAGAGCACCGATGGAAACGGTGTTTCCGCCGCTGTTCGTCTGGGCGCGAACGATCACGGTGCCCGCAAGATCCACTTCGCAGTTTTGCCAACCGGTGGCGCTGAAGGTCGGCTGGCCGGATCCGAGCGCTGCGACGCCCAGTCGCACCACGCCGCTTCCCGAGAGGTTCACTTTCCCTGTGAAGGCTGACCAGTTGTTCTGGAGGTCGGAGCGTTCGGTGTTGGATGAAACGGCGAGGTTGAAGGTCCCCGATCCGGAGACCGCTCCGTTCATCCGGAAGCGATTCGATGCCGTCAAAGTGCCGCCACCTGCCGCGATATCGATCGCATTCGCATACACCAGGGTATTTGCAGATGAATAGGCGTGGGAGAGGTTGCCACCATCGAAGGTGATGGTGCCGGTGCCGATGCCGCCGGTTCCGAAGCTGACATTGCTGCCGAGGATCAGGGTGCCTGCCTTGAGCATGGTGCCACCGGAGTAGGCGTTCAAGCTGTTGGAAAGCGTGAGGTTCGCCGCTCCGTTTTTCGTCAGGCCTGCGGTGCCCCCGAGGATGGCGGAGATGGTGGAAGTGACCGAATTGTTGATCGTGGCTGCTCCGGAGAGAGTCAGCGTGTTTGCTCCGCTGATGCTCCAGGTGGCAGCAGTAGCACCATCGGCGTCGCCAAGAAGGAGCTGGCTCACGTCCTGTGCGGCATCGAGGACCACGTTGAAGGCACCCGCGGGAAGATCCGTGGTTGTTAGATCGGCGATGCCGCCGGTACCCGCGGGGGTGGAAGCGGCCCAGTTGTTGATGTCCGACCAATTGCCACCGGAGGTCGTGGAGGTCCAGGTGCCGTCGGCAGCACTAACGGTGCCCGGGATCAATGTCGCCAGGGCGAGGAGGGAGGCGAGGGGTTTCATGGGTTTTTGGACAAGTCCCGATTTACGGGATGTCGGTGACATGAAACGATTCTCTTGCGGGTAGCGGCAATTACCCGAAGGGGTAAGCAAGCAATGTTCAAGGCGTGAACTCGACGCGGTAGAAGGCCTTCTCGAAAGTGGCCGGGTCGGTGAAGGACGCGGTGCTTTGCGCTCCGCCGGTGACGGTTCCCAGCGACTGCCAAGGGCCGCTTTCGAGCGAGACACTGCGTCTCACCGTGAAGACGATGCCCTGCGCGCTTGGCCAGGTCAGGGTGTGGCCGGAGAGCGTCGCGCGGAAGGCGCTGCTGCTGCTGGCGGCATTCAGGCCGAGGCGGTACTCCGCGAGATTTGAGGTGCCATCGTTATCGGCATCGCCAGCGGATGATTGGCTGAGATTGCCGAAGCTCGACTGCTCCCAGGTGTCGGGCATGCCGTCCTCATCGCTGTCGTCAATTACCAGCGCGACCTGACCCGCGACGGAGGTGGAAAGGTGGCCATTCGTTCCTCCGGGCAATCCGGTCAGCGCGAGGCCACCGGTCAAGGCACCCCCGTAGGTAAAGAGAGGATAGCGACCGAAGGCAGTGCCCGCAGCAAGACTCACTTGCAGGCTGCCGCCGAGGGAAAGATCGCCCGTCACCGTGACAAGATCCGAAGAAACGCCAGCGCGCAGGCGCGTGGTGGAGTCGCCGCCGAGGAAGGCATTTCCTGTGATGGTGAGATTGCCCGGAGTGCCCGTCGCAAAGCCACGGCCCATAAGGGTGCCGGTGCTATTCAGGTCCGAGGCGAGCGTGCCATAGCCTGACAAACTGCCGGCCACTGCGGTCGATTCCGCGCCGAAGGTGCCGTTCGCGAGTGAAAGCGTGGACCCGACAGCCACGGTGGTGCCCCCGGTCGAGATGGTGCTGCCGCTGATGGCGAGTGTTCCCGCTTCGAGGGTCAGGGTGCCGGTGAAGCTCGACGTCCCGGGAAGGGTCCAAGTGCCCGTGCCAGTCTTCACGATGCTCAGGCCACCGAGATCACCGCCATTGGCGATCACTCCAGAGAAGGTCGTGGAGGTATTCAGTCCGCCGACGATGTAAGTGGTGGCGGTGGCTCCGCTGCCGCTTTGGCGGCCGTTCAGATGGGTATTCACCCCGCCCGAAACGGCACCGAGATGGATGGTGATATCGCCATTCCGGTTGTTCAGCGTGGCCCCCGCGGTCCCGAGATCGAAGTGAGCGGCGGCGCTTCCGAAGTTCACATCATTGGCGCCGGAGGAGTTCGAGTTGAGCCGCAGCATGCCGGAGCTGCTGCCAAAGGCGATGGTCCCGGCAAAGCCGCTCATGCTGCCATTGATGCTGAGGATGCCATTGAGGCCGGACAGGTTCAGCGTCGCATTGCCCGTGCTGGTCAGCGTGGACGCGGTGGAGTTCAGGATGGTGGAGTTCCCGCTGTAGGGCGAGACGATCGAACTGGTGCCGGACAGCACGAAGGAGTTCGAGAGGAAGGTGGCGGCATTGGGAAGCTGCAGCGTTCCACCGGTCATCGTGATCGCGCCGGTGCCGAGCAGGCCGGTGGTATTGGTGAAGACGATGCTTCCGGCGTTGATCACGGTGCCGCCGCTGAAGGTGTTCGTCGTGGTGTTGCCGATATTGAGCACGCCGTTGCCATTCTTGATCAATTGCGGCGCTCCGCCGATCAGTCCGGCACCGGTGAAGGTATAGGCGGTGGCGCTGTTGTTCACCGTGATGCGCGCCGGTTGGACCGTGCCGGAAAGATTCACCGTGCCGGTGGTCGCGCCATCGGCGAAGGTCACGAGATCGAGATTCGAGAAGGTGTCCGGCGAGGCACCGCTCCAGTTGCCCGTGGTGGTGGCAAGATCCCAGATGGCACCGTTCGCACCGGTCCAGGTGAGGTTCCCGGCACTGCCATTCACCTGGAGATTCACGTAGCCGGGCGTGGTGCCGGAAGCGGGGCGAAGGAGATTGAAGGTCTGCCGCGTGGTGCCTGCGGGCGCGGGAATCAGGGCTACCATCGTGAGCCCGCTGACCGATTGCGTCGCGCCGCCATCGATGAGCGGATAGGTGCCGGCCCCGAGCGAACCGTCCGCGAAATTGAGCTGGAAGTTCACCGTCCCGCTGAGATTCGTGGCGGTTCCCGCAGCCACGGTGATCTTGTCATTCGTCCCCGCGGGACTACTGGAAAGATCGTAGACCAGCGTTCCGCCCGCGACGGTGAGGCCGCCGTTGGCTGGGAGCGCTCGGTAGAGGGTGGAGGCATTCCCGGGGTTCAGCTTGCCGCCGCTATTCACGGTGAGCAGGCCGCCGAAGGTCCCCGTGCCGGTCAGGGTGCCGCCGGATGCCGCCACCACGGGCGAGGTCGCGACGCTGCCATCGAGCGAGAGCGTGCCCGCACTGACGGTGGTGGTGCCCGTGTGGGAAAGGGCTCCGTTCAAGACGAGTGTACCCGTGCCGACTTTGGAAACGATGGAGTTCCCGGTGATGGATCCCGCGAAGGACGAAGTCAGATTCAGGCCGCCGATTTGCCAGGTGGGAGAGCCCGCCGTGCCTGTGCCGAGCGCCGCGGCGGCACTGGTGCCGGAGAGACTGCCGATGGGAATGGTATTGCCGCCGGAGTTCGTCTGCGGTTGCAGCGAGACCGAGCCATCGAGGTTCACGCGTGCATTGCCGAAGTTGTCGAAGGAGCCGCCATTGATGACGAGACGGACGCCGCCGGAGTTCGTGAAATTGAGATTGCCCGCGAAGCCGCTGGCGCTGCCTTTCATGTCCACGCGCGTGACGGTCGTCTGGACGGCCATGTTTAGCGTGCCGCTGCCGGTGAGCGCGCCGGTCCAGTTGAAGCGGTTGCCGGTATTGAGCTGGGCGCTTTGACCTGAGGGGATATCGAGCGGCGCGCCAAGCGTGAAGGTGTTCCCGGCGGGGAAGGCATTCGTCACCGTGGTGCCATCGAGCAAGCTCAGGGCACCGCCGCTGTGGAAGGCACCGTCAATGAACTCGAGGGTTCCTTCCTCGATCGATCCGGGAGCGGCGAAGGAAGTCGAGGTTCCCAAGGTGAGCTTTCCGTTGCCGCGCTTCACCATCGGGCCGGAGCTGCTGACTCCGAAGGCACCATCGATGGTGTAGTTCTTCGTCGCGTCCACCGTCATCGATCCCGCGGCGATCGCTTCCGTGACATTGATCTGCGGCGTTGCGGACCCGCGGTCATCGATGAGCGCGTGATCGCCGGAGGCGAATGCCGTGGTGCTTGCGTTCCGCTGCCAAACGCTGCTGGCGGTGTCCCATGGATTGGTGGTGCCATTTCCCAGCCACAGCAAATCCCGCGGCACACCGGTGGTGGACACGAGCAGATTGAAAGTCTGCGTCCATTGGCTGCCCTCGGCATCAGTCACGGTGAAGTCAAAGCGCGCGCGGCCGGAGGCATTGAGCGTGGGCGTGAAGGTGGCGATATTTCCCGCGACATTCACGCTGCCGCCAATGACATTCGCGGTGGTGAAGATCGGCGAGTTCGGGAAGCCCGGCGTGAAGCGGCCCAGATCGATCGTGATCGAGGAGGGTTGGGCGGCCGTGTTGCGTGCCACGGTGGCATGCGGTGTGGCGAGGAAATGCAGGTATTCTTCAAGCCGAGTGTAGCCCGCGGGAGTATTGGCGGGGAAGTAGGTGGGGCCGACAACGAATCCGCCGCTGCTGCCGAGCGCGGTATTGTGATCCTGCACCGCGACGTTCCAACCGAGCGCGGTCTCATAGGCGTCCGACATGCCGTCCTTGTCGGTATCGATAGGGGCGGGAGCGGAGTTCAGCGTGCCGAAGCCGCTGCCACTGACAGGGAGATCGCTCTCGCGCGTGATGTGGTTCGCGGTACGGGTAGCGAGATTGTTGACGAGGACCGTGTCCACTTCATCCCGCAGCGTGGAAGCGGAGGCATCCAGCCGCAGCGCGCCGCCGGAGGAAACGATCTTCTTGTAGGCAAGCAAGGGCGAGTCCGTGGCGACCGGCAGCGAGCCGGTATTCGCGATGGGATTCACCGAGGTAAGGTAGCTGCCCGAGGCGATGTCGTAGCCGTAGTCCGTGCCGTCGAGCACGCTGTTGCCATTCTTGTCGAAGAGGTTGTTCGCGACGTGGATGGTGAAGTTCGGGCTGCCGTTGCGATCGAGGTTCGCCTTTTCAAGCGCGCGGGAACGCAGGTTGGTCGGCGGGCAGATGAAGTAGTTGCCGATGACGTTCGACTTCCAGGTGGCGGGCGTTTCCGAGTCGCCCATGATGAAGCCAATGTCCCAATCGAAGGTGACGTTGTTCACCCACTCTAACAGCCCGGCAGGACGTGCCTTCGGATTGCGCGTGTGGTTGTGCGCCCACAGCGTGTGATGGGCCGTTGCATGATTCTGGTCCCAAAGGCCGCCGCAGGAGTGCGACTCCAGGCCCCAGGCATTCAGCGACCACTGCATGGTCAGATTCTCAGGCGGAGCGCTGAAGCTGGACATGTTCTCGTCCGTGCTGAACTGCATCGAGATGTGGTCCAGCACCGCGTCCGTGCAGGCGCTGTCGAGATTCATGCAGTCTCCGCCCGATCCGTTCTTGCCATGACGGAAGCGCAGGTGGCGGATCACGATGTCATTCGCGGAAATACGGAAAGTCCCGTTGCGCAGCCCGATCCCGTCACCCGGTGCGGTTTGCCCGGCGATCGTGACATTCGGCTTCGTCATCCGCAGCCCGCTCGATGGGATCGGGATGTAGCCGGAAACCGCGAAGACGATGGTGCGGCCTGCAGCGGGAGCGTTCTCGATACCGTAGCGCAGCGAGCCGGTGCCCGAGTTGCTCAGGTTGGTAACGTAGTAAACGTCGCCACCGCGGCCGCCATTGGCATAGGCACCATAGCCTTCGGCACCGGGGAATGCGGGGATCTGGGCGGCAGCGCTGCCGATGAGGAAGGGGAAGATGAGACGCTTCACGGATCAGTGCGGAAGGGGGCAGCAGGAAGACCTTCGGAGTTGAAGAGGTTGGCATCTTCCGGGTTGTCGGCCCAGGCGTAGCGGACGAAGGCAGGGCGGGGGACGGCGGGGCTGGAGATGATCACGCTATCGTCATCGATCTCCGCGCTCGCCCAGACGAACTTCCGGTCATCGCCGGAAATCGCGAATTGCTTGAGCGGCGCTCCTTTCGCCACGAGTCCCGCGGCGATGTGGTCGAAGTGCAAGCGCACGCGGCCATCCTCGATCTCCGCCATTTTGAAGGTAGGTCCACAAGCGACGGCATCTTTTCCGTAGGTGCCGGCCAGCGCGAGCCGTGCCAGGCGGGCACCCACATCCTGCTTGTTGCGCGGGTGGACATCCTTTTCCTCACCGATGTCGATGGTCACGGCCATGCCGGTATTCGGAAGTGAAAGCGAGCTCGCCTGGGCTTCCCGCATGCTCGCGAGGCTGCTGCTGCCCGGAGTGGTTGCGGCCGGTTTATGCGCCGCGAGCTGGACGAAATAGAAAGGGAAATCACCGCGTCCCCAGCGCTCGCGCCAGTCGGTGATCAGTGCTTCCTGCAAAGCGGGATAAAGCTGGCGGGTGCCGACATTCGATTCGCCCTGATACCAGATCGCGCCGCGGATGCCGTAGGGCGCGATCGGCGCGATCATGCCATTGTAAAGGACGCAGGGATTGTGCTGGTCCTGCACGGGATCGGGACGTTTGGGAGCGCGGCCCTTTTTGTCGGAGCCAAGCCACTTTTCCATTGCGCGGCCGTAGCTCTCGAAAGCTTTCGGATCATCCCGATAGCCGATCATTTTCTTGCCGAAGTCATCCTGCAGCTTCTCGAGGGACGAGATGGCGGAAAGCTTCTCCTTGCTGATCCATGCCTCGGCCGTGCTGGCTCCGTAGGCACAGGTGACCAGGCCGATAGGCACCTTGAGTTCCTCCTGCAGCTTCCTTCCGAAGAAGTAGGCGGCAGCGGAAAAGTCACCGGCCGTTTCCGGCGAGCACACCGCCCACTGGCCCTCGACCTCCACTTGCGGATCTTCGCGCAAGGTCCACTCGGCGGTGAACATGCGGATCTGCGGATGATTCGCGGCGGAGACTTCATCCTTCCAATTCGTGGTGCCGGCAAAGTAGCGCTTCTCGGTGGGCGCAACGGTGAAGTCCATGTTGGACTGGCCGGAGCAGAGCCAGACCTCGCCGATCATCACGTCTTCAAACTTCCGCGACGCGCCCGCCCTCACCTCCAGCACGTGCGGACCCCCGGCCGGCAGAGCGGGGAGATCGAGGCGGAACTTGCCATCGGCACCGGCGGTGGTGGTGGCTTCCTTGCCCGCGAGGCTCGCGGTCACCTGGGCTCCCGGGGCCGTGGTGCCCCACAGCGGATTTGGCGTGTCGCGCTGGAGAACCATGTGGCTGGAGAAAATCCGAGGAAGCCACAGGTCGGCGGGGAGCAGGTAGTTGGCGAGGCCGGTGCCGCGCAACGCGGTGGCGAGGGCGCCGGCATTGAACTCCGCACCGGCCGGCCCGGTGTGCGTGTGATCCGTTCCCGCGAAAAGCTCCGCCGTCTTCTCCGCCCCGAGAGCTTCGTAGCGATCGGCAAGCAGCGAGTTGAAATCGATGAAGCTCGCACCGCCTTGCGCGGCAACTTCCTTTGCCCAGCCCGCGTAGCTGTCCGCGGCACGCCCGATCTTGCCGTCCTTCCAGATGTTGCGGGGAATGAGGGACACGACCACCGGTGTCGCCCCCTTGGCCTTCGTGTCTGCGATGTATTTCCGCAGATACCAGCCGTAGCTGTGCACGGTCTCCGGCTTCTGATCGGTCTTGCGGACGATGTCTTCGCTCTCTTCGCCGATGCCCTTGATGGACGCACGGCAGCGGTCGTCGTTCAGCGCGCCGCCATCGTTGTGGCCGAACTGCAGCAGGACGAAATCGCCCGCTTTCAAATTCGCCATCACCGCGTCCCAGCGACCTTCTGTTAGAAAAGTCCGGCTGCTCCTGCCACCGATCGCACGATTGACAACCTCGATCCGGGCGGGGTCGAAGCGGGACACCAGCGGATCCCCCCAGCCGCGCTGACCGGCGGTCTGATTGCGGACCGTGGAATCCCCGATGATGTAGAGCGTGGGTTTCGACCATGCGGTTGCAACAAGGCAAACGGCAAGGGCCAGGCGGAGTAGGGCGCGCATGAAAGCCGAATATCGCCCTGTTTCCGCCGCTTGTCGCGTCCCCTCTATGGGGTAGAGACAGACCTCACTTGAGGGGCGTCAGCGTCACCGGCCCGAGCAGACCCGAGGGAAGCGGCTCCCATTTCGAGGCATCGAAGGGCTTATAATCGATGTTCACGAAATTAATCTCGTGGAAGGATTTCCACGGCATTTTCCGGCGATCGAGGTCCGCGATCCGGTTCGCGGCGAGGTTGGTGACTTCGACCTCAAGCAGGTTCTGTCCCTCCCTCAGGCTGTTCCCCGTGGAGAGGCGATGAGGAGGTGCCCAGCAAGTGCCGAGGTCCGTCCCGTTCAAACGAACCTTGGCGGTTTGTGCGATCTCGCCGAGGTCGAGCAAGGAAGCCGCACTGCTTTTTGAATCGAACTCCAATTGGTAAAGCGCCGTTCCGGAAAAGTTCCGGTAGGCCGGGTCCTCCCGTGTGGTCCACGATGCGAGGGCCTTCGTTTCATAGTCAGGGGGCAAGGACGGGCCCCCGTCGGTGAAACGGATCTTCCATGTGCCTTCCAGTGTGACCGCTTCTCCCGCAGCTTGGAGATCCTTCCACAGGGCACCGATTGCCTCGCGCTCCGGGAAGGTTCGCAGGATGCGGGATTCGCCAGGAGCAAGAACAAGGCGAACTCCCTGATCGATAGAGGCCACGCCGCTATCACCGCTCATCGGATTAAAGATCACCGCGGATTTCGCCGGTGTGCCCAGAGGTACGGTGGCATCGAACGGCTGGCCCGAGCGATTCACAATGAAGTAGGTCCAGCCATCGTCATGCTTCCGGCGGACGAAGCGCAGGCCTTTCTCGCTCATCGGCTCACCCTTCACCCCGAGGGAGCCGAGCGATTTCCGCAGGTCCGCGTTCCAGAAGACGAGGCCGTTTTGGTATTGGGTCATTCCTTCGCCCTGAAGCTTGCCAAGGGTTTCCGACAATGCCTTCCGATCCTCCGCCAGATGTCCGTATCCCGGCACGTCCTTGGGCAAGGGCCCGGTGAAGATCACGACGACACCCTTTGCGGCGAGATCGAGCAGACGCTTGGCCGTGGCGGGTGGCAAGGTCTTCAGTTCGGGAACGACGAGCGCCTTGTAAGTGTTTCCACCGACTTCAACCTTCTGATCCTTCACCTTCGCTTCCGCAAGCAAGCGATCGGAAACGAAGTCACACGTGATGCCATGGTTCCACATCTCCATCGCGGCGCGATAGAAGCCGGTGGGATGAAGCCACTTGTCCTGATTGTGGACGGTGAAAAGCGGCAAGCCATCCGCGCCATCCTGCCAAAGATCGGGGACGGGGAAATAGAGCAGGACATCGCTGTCCGGCTTGCCGGACTGAAGGGCCGTCTGGCAGCGAGCGATGTAGGAATTGAAGGCAGGGAGATCCTTCCACAGCCCGCCATTCGGACCCATGTGGGTGGAGGCATAGAAGAGCCAGCCGGGCCAGCCCGCATCCTCCGGCGTGTAAGGAATGCCATGGAAAAGAATATGGTTCACACCGCCGAGCCATACGAAGTCCGCGGCTTCCTTCAGCTTCTCCGGCGTCACTTGGAAATGCTCGCCAAGCCAGGTGAAGGTCTCGGCAGAGACCAGCCTTCTGCCGGTGACGTGGGCCGCGGACGCCGCGAATTGGAGCATCGGGATTTGTTCTTCGCCCACATGGCGGAAGATCTCCGTCTCCGGGATATCGGCGACGGCATAGTGATCTAACAGATTTCCCGGGGAGCCGTGTGCCTGATTCCGTGTCAGGCTACCGCGGGCCTTCGCCCAATCATTCCACTTCGCCAGATACTCGCGGTGGAGATCGCTCATGGTCTCCCGGTAGTCGGCGCGGACGCGCGCGATGGTGTCAGGGTCGCCTTCGCCATGGAAGGCGGGGAGCTGGCCCGCAAGATCGTAGCCGCGCAACTCGCGGAAGCGGGGGAGCAGATCGTCGGTCCAAGCCGCGCCGTAGTATTCGAAGGAATCGTGGAAGTGGGCACGCGGCTCGGCGACATCGGGACGGTCCAGCGCTTCGTCGAAGGGCTTCAGGTAGGCATCGATCGACTTCGTGGAAAAGGGATCGAGCACCCATCCGGCTCCGCCGGGAGCGGCGCGTTTCACCTTCTGAATGCCATGCTTCGAAACAAGGCCATGGATGCGCCATTCACCTGCTGGTGGTGTCCATGCCAGGTGGCCGTCCTTAACCTGATCGCGCAGATCGATGGGCTCACCCTCTTTCGGCCAAGCCGAGAGCACTTCCACCGTGCCCTTTGGCAAGTCGATCGAGACCGCGCTTCCACCGCTTGCCGTGGCTTTCACGCTTTCAAGCGAGGCGGAGGCCGTTTCTTCCTCCACCCGAGGTCCGCCGAAAGGCCAGCCGGTGCCGGTGGTGAGATCCACCCCCAGGCCAAGGCGTGATGCTTCCCGCGCCGTGTGGGCATAGGCATCGGTCCATTCCTTCGAGAGGAACTTGAGATCGCGGTCTTCAAACCCCTTCGCCCCATAAATCGGGCAGATCTCCACCCCGCCGATGCCGGCGTCGTGGAACTGCTGCAGTTGCATGGTGAGGTTCTTTTGATCCACGCCACTGCCGAGCCACCACCAGCGGGTCCACGGCTTTGCCTCACGGGTGACGGTCGGCCATGCCGTATCGTCCGCCATCGCGAGTGGCGAAAGGCAGAGGAGCGAAAGGAGAATGGGTTTCATCTTGAGCGGTTTACTTGGGGCCGGCTTCACGCTTCACGACGGCTTCGGTCTCGGCAGCGGGCAGGGCTTGGTAAGAGTATGGCGGCTTTGAAAGATCACCGGTCCACTTGAAGCCCGCGGGGGCATTGAAGGCGAAGTTCGCGGGGTGGTTCTGAAATCGGTCACCGGCCTTTTTCCCGAGATCGAGACTGTCGAGAATGCGGATGGAACCTCCGCGTCCATTCTCCACGGAATCATCGGCATAGGAAAAGGCGGTCGGCAGCTTGCAATCGCGATAGACACAGCCTTCCACCAGCGTCGCCCCGCCAGAGACGGAAAGCGTGGCATTGCTGACATTTTCCACGAGGTTGTTGAGGAAATGGACATTGCCCGAGCGCAACCGTGGCGCCCGCGATTCGAGATCGCGGAACCAGCACTGCGTGATCGTCACGTTGAGCCGGCCTTGATCAATGGTACGCGCTTTGTCCGATGACGAATTCCCGATGAGCATGCACTTCTTGTGACGCTCCCCGTTCTCGCCGGAGAAGATGCAACGGGAGATCGTCACCAGATCGGAGCCATGCGCCACATCGAGCTGGCCATCATAGACGCGGCCGAAGTCGCAGCGGTCGATCCACACATGGCGCGAGGCGGTCTTTCCGGAGGACGAGATCCGTATGTAGTCCCAGCCCATTTCATCATAGTCGCCCGAGGGATCCTTCTCCCAAAGACCGCGGAAGCGGAGATTGCGGATGATGATGTTCTCCACGCCGCCCAGTTCGATCGTGCCGCCTTTCAAGGTGGCTCCACCGGCCGGGCCTTCGAGTGTGGTATTCGAGCACGGGCGGACGATGCCGACCTTCTTCAGCTGGTGGCCGGGCTTTTGGTTGGCCAGTTCACCGAGATCGATGTCGCCCGCGAGCTGGATCACGCGTGGCGCACGTCCCCGGCGGGCCTTCTTTTCAATATCCAGCCGTTCGATGGCTTCTTGAAGCTCCTTGGCCGTGCGGACGATCACCGGCTTGCCGTCACCTCCACCGGAAGTTCCTCCTTCCAGCGAAGCAAACCCGGCAAGTTCCGCGTGGAGCAGGGATGAGCAGGCAGCGAGAAGCAGGACAATGCGCATGGGTTTTCAAAGAGACATTCCGGGTCAAAGCGTGCCGATACCGATGGGGGAATCGACGCGCTCCAGCCTCAGGTAATCATAGAGGAGCCCCTGGTGCCAGACTTGTCCGCTGAGACGGAGTTCCAGGACGTTGCCGGTCTTCCTGAGTGCTTCCGCCGGAATCGGGAAATCGAGTTCGGTGAGCAGGCCCCGATGGCCATCACGATGCATCACGCCATTCTCCGGCAAGCGGCCGCTGCTACCGACCGGCTTGCCGTTCACGACGATGGAAAGACGGTCGTTCTCGCGATGCCCGCAGAGCGCGATGCGTAGCCGGTGGTTGGCGATTTCCTCCAGGTCGAAGCGAACCATCCACACCGAGTCACCAAGCACCTTTCCATTTTTGTCGAGCTCGAGAGGCTGACAGAGATTCCAGTCCTTCTTCCAATCGCTCTTGCCGATGGTGTAGTCCACGCCCTTCGGGAAATCCTCGTGGAACTTCAGGTGATGCCCCCACCGCCAGTAGCGGTCGCCATTTCGGAATTCCCGCGCGCTGCGGTCCGGAATGCCGATCTCCCAAGCGGTCGGGCCCGAACGATCCTCGCTCCAATCCACCGCGCCCAGCGCAAGCGGCTTGCCCACAATTACCACGACGCCTGCACGCTGGAATTCACCCAGAATGCCATCGGCAAAGGCTCGTAACACATATTTCCCGGGACGCACGGAGCCCAGGCGGAAGCTGCCGTCTGCTCCGGCCTTGGCCCAATACTGGTAGTTCTTGCCATCGCGCTGCCAGCCGACCGTCTCGCTCCGGCGGCGTGACCCGCTTTCGTAGTCGGGCGAGGTGAGGCCCACCCACATCGTGCCCGCTTTGCTGCCGAAGGAATCCTTCACGACCAGCTTTCCGCTCACGGGGACGCGTTCCTTTGCGGCGTAGAGCGGGCTGTCCACCCAGGCGTAGGGCCATTGCCTGGCTTCGGTCGCGACGGTTTTCATTGCGTCCTTCCAGAGCGCGAGAGCATCGCCGCCTTCATTGGTCTGGAGCAGGAAGGGGCCGATGACCTTGGTCCACGCCTCGTCACCCCGGACATTCAGTGAGGCCCCGCCGTAGTGGCTGCCGTGCCACATGTTCAGCAGCACGGGGCGTCCGCCGGGATTCACATCGAGGTGGCCGGTGAGCTCCGGCTTGGTCGGGCCGCCGGCGATGTATTCCAGCGATGGATTCACCATCCACAGCCCGACCTTCTTTTCAGACGACGACCAGCCGTAGGCGGGGGATTGGGAGAAGAGGGCGGAGTACCCATACTTATGCTCCACCTTGCCCTTGTGGATGCCGGTGTTCAGGCGCCGGGCTTCTTTGAGGTTCAGTTGCGTTCCCTTGTCCCAATCGTCGCCGGTCGGCATCTTGCGGGATCGCTCGGGGTCCACGGTGAAGTGATCGAAGATCCTTCCATCCGGTTTCACCGCGTAGCGGGCCTCGGCGATGGAAAAGCCGGGCATGCCGGTGGGGTGCTCGAAGAGCCCGTAAATGTGCAGGCCTTCCGCCCCGTCCAGCAGGGCGTAGCGGAAGAAAACATTCGCAGGCCAAGTGCCAGCGGTGCCGTCGTAGCGGCAGTCCAGCGAGACCTCTCCGAGCGCTCCGCCGGTCTTGGTAATTTTCGATTCGGCGACCTTGGGAAATGCTTGGATCTTCCCTTTTTCCGATCCTCCGGTGAAGGACCAGTAACCCGACCCACCGCTCAGCATCTCCAGATTTGCCCGTTTCAGGGAGACGAGAGTTGCCTTGGCTTTGTCGATCCGCGCCGAAATCCGGCCGTTCTCCAATACAAAGCTCCGCCCCTCGTCCCGGACGCGGACCTCGGCCCTCAGGGGAGAAAACAGGCTGCTGAGCAGGGCGAGGGAAGCGAATAAACCAAACGATAGTTTCAATTTTTAGGGCGGAAGAAACAGGTGCTACGGGCCAATTTGCCCGAAATCCGGGGGCGCAGCGAGATCCCCGATGGGGTTATCCTTTTCGGCGTTCGTTTGCCCACCTCCGCGCTTGCACCCCCCGCCGGAACCACCAAGCATCCGCCCTCCATGATGCACGATCCGGACCAGCACGCCTCCTTGGGGGCGATGTATTCCGACTACTTCCTCGACTACGCCTCCTACGTCATCCTCGAGCGCGCGGTGCCGCACCTGAACGACGGGCTGAAGCCCGTCCAGCGGCGCATCCTCCACTCGATGAAGGAGCTCGACGACGGCCGCTACAACAAGGTGGCGAACGTCGTGGGGAACACGATGAAGTATCACCCGCACGGTGACCAATCGATCGGGGACGCCATGGTGCAGCTCGGGCAGAAGGATCTGCTCATCGACACGCAGGGTAACTGGGGGAACACGCTGACGGGCGACGGTGCCGCCGCTCCCCGATACATCGAGGCCCGTCTGACCAAGTTCGCGCTCGATATCACCTTCAATCCGAAGACGACGCAGTGGACACCGTCCTACGACGGCCGGAACAAGGAGCCCGTCACCCTACCGGTGAAGTTCCCGCTGCTTCTCGCCCAAGGGGTGGAGGGCATCGCGGTCGGTCTCGCGTGCAAGATGCTGCCGCACAATTTCATCGAGCTCATCGATGCCTCGATCGCGGCGCTGCGGAAGGAGCCCTTCGAGCTTCTGCCCGATTTCCCGACCGGCGGCATTATGGATGCCAGCGACTACAAGGACGGCCTGCGCGGCGGCAAGATCCGGGTGCGCGCCCGCATTTCCACCGAGAAGAAGGGCATCCTGCGGATCACCGAGATCCCCTTCGGCACCACCACCGGTGCCGTGATGGACTCCATCGTCGCCGCGGCGGAAAAGGGGAAGATCAAGATCGCCAAGATCGAGGACAACACCGCGGCCGATGTCGATATCCTGGTCCACCTGCCAGCCGGCGTGGACGCGGAGAACCTGCGGGATGCGCTCTACGCCTTCACGGATTGCCAGATGAGCATTTCGCCGAACGCGTGCGTCATCGCCGATGAGAAGCCGCAGTTCCTCGGGGTCACCGAGATCCTGAAGCGCAACGTCGAGCAAACCCGCGAGCTGCTGCGCACCGAGCTTGAGATCCGCCTCGGCGAACTGGCGGAGAAATGGCACTTCAGCTCGCTGGAGAAGATCTTCATCGAGAACCGCATCTACCGCGACATCGAAGAGTGCACGACCTGGGAAGCGGTGCTGAAGGCCATCGATGATGGCTTGAAGCCCTTCAAGAAGCGCCTCAAGCGCGAGGTGACCGAGGAAGACCTGGTCCGCCTCACCGAGATCAAGATCAAGCGCATCTCCAAGTTCGACTCCTTCAAGGCGGACGAGGAAATCAAGGGCCTGGAGAAGGACATCGAGGAGACCGAGAAGAATCTCAAGTCGCTCACCCGCTACACGATCCGCTGGTTCGAGGAACTGAAGAAGAAATACGGCAAGGGCCGCGAACGCCGGACGGAAATTTCCTCCTTCGACCGCGTGGACCGTAGTCAGGTGATCCTCGCCACCGAGACGCTCTACCTCGACGAAAAGAATGGTTTCGCCGGTTACGGCCTGAAGAAGGAAACGCCGATCGAGAAGTGCTCGACGCTCGATGACGTCATCATCTTCGGTCAGGACAGCAAGATGCGGATCGTGAAGGTGGCGGAGAAGTTCTTCGTCGGCCCGCGACCCATGCGCGTTGCCATCTTCCGCAAGGACGAGGATCTGATCTACTCATTGATCTATCGCGACGGGAAGGAAGGCGCCATCCTGGCCAAGCGCTTCCGCGTCGGCGGGATCACCCGTGACAAGGACTACGAGCTGACCAAGGGCACGCCCGGCAGCCGCATCTTCTACTTCGCCGTCCACCGCAGCGAAGCCGAGAGCGCGGACCAGATGCTGATCGTCCACATCAAGCCCGCGCTGAAATTGAGGAACGTCAGCCGCCCCTTCAACTTCGGCGAAGTCCCGATCAAAGGCCGCAGCAGCGGCGGAAATATCGTCACGAAACTGCAGATCGACCGCATCGTCCGCGCACCGAAGGACTTCGATCCGGAAGTCGGGGCGTGATTAGTCTCAGGCCGGTGCATGGCCTCAAGAGCCCTGAAAGATCGGCAGGGAGAAAGCCCAGGGCAAGCGCAGCGCAGCCCTCGGTTTGGACGTCCTCGGTGATGTGCCCTGAAGGGGCACAAGGAGGATACAAAGTTCTCCCGTCCCCGTCCCCGTGCTTGCTCCTTCGGGTGGGCTGCCGCCCTTCGGGGCTCTGCCCCTCTGCAACTGCTTTTCACGATCGGCCGCTATTGCCTCGTCGCGCCTCGTCGATTTCCATTGGCGCGGGCGCATCGCGCGGCTTGTCTCGCCCTGAAGATGCCCGTCCACCGCGCCACGCTGCCGATCTTCGGCTTCACGATCTTCCTCAGCGCGGCGCTGTTGTTCCTGCTGCAATTGATCTTCGCGCGGATGGTGCTGCCACTGCTGGGAGGAAGCCCGGCGGTATGGAACACGGCGATGGTCTTCTATCAAGCGGTGCTGCTTGCGGGCTATGGATACGCACATTGGCTGACTTCCCGGTTCAGGGGACGGATCCAGTTTAGCATTCATGGCTGCCTGCTGCTTCTCGCGGCTTTGACTCTGCCGGTGGGGATCTCCGGTCACTGGCAACCTCCTTCCGACGCAAATCCCATCCCATGGCTGCTCGGCATGCTAACCTTGTCCATCGGGTTGCCGTTCTTCGCGGTCTCGACGACGAGCCCGTTGCTACAGCGGTGGTTCTCGCTGACGAGGCATCCCGACGCCCATGATCCCTACTTTCTCTACGTGGCGAGCAATGCGGGCAGCTTGCTGGGTCTTCTGAGCTATCCCTTGTTGATCGAACCGAACACCTCGCTGAAATGGCAATCAGGAGGGTGGGCGATCGGGTTTGCGGTTCTGGCGTTGACGTCGCTCTGCTGCGGCTTGGCCATTCGCAAGAGCGGAGCCACCGGGGATGAGAAACGAGGAAAAGCCCCGCTTGAAAGAATAAGCCCCGCCCGCCGATGGAAGTGGGTGGCTTGCTCGATGGTGCCTTCGAGCCTCATGCTCAGCGTCACTTCTTACATCTCCAGCGACATCGCCGCCGTGCCGCTGCTGTGGGTGCTGCCGCTCGCACTCTACCTCCTCACGTTCATCATCGTCTTCGCGCGCCGTCCGGTCATCCCCGGCGGGTTCGTGCGGAGACTTTTGCCGCTGGCGCTGGTCGCACTGGTCATGGTTCTCGGGATCGGAGCCACGACGCCGATGGTGCTGCTGGCCGGGCTGCATCTGGCCGTTTTTTTCGTGGCCGCGCTCGCATGCAATGGCGAATTAGCTGCCGATAGGCCGCCGGCCGCACAGCTTACGGAGTTCTATCTATGGATGTCCGTGGGCGGTGTCCTCGGCGGATGTTTCAATGCCTTGCTCGCGCCCGTGCTCTTCGACGGCCTCTACGAATATCCGGTCATGCTGGTGGCGACGGCATGGCTATGTCTGCCGGGCGGAAGCGTGCGGCGGCCGTGGTTCGATCTCCTCATCGCGGCGATTCCGGCGGGTATCGCCCTCGTGCTGGCCTTGAGCTGGGCTCCGGATTCGGGAGCGGGACTCCAGCGCAACGTGGCGATCTACGGAATCCCATCCGTGCTTTGTTTCCTGATGTCACGGCGGGCAGTCCGGTTTGCACTGGCGATCGCAGGCGTGTTGCTCGCGGGCTATCTGCTCCCGAAGCAGGGAATGAAGACACTGCTCGCTGACCGGAGTTTCTTCGGCATCCATCGCGTGGCGACCGACGGGAAGTTCAACTACCTCTTCCATGGCAAGACAGTGCATGGCATGCAGGCCCTTGATCCCGCGCGGAGGAGAATCCCGCTTAGCTACTACCATCCCACGGGCCCGCTCGGACAAATCTTCGCCGCCCGCGATTTCGGTCCGGTGGCGGCGGTGGGATTGGGAGCCGGGGCCGCGGCGATGTATGGGAAGCCAGGGCAGGAGTTTACCTTCTTCGAGATCGATCCGGTGGTGAAAAGCATTGCTTCCGATCCGGCATCCTTCACGTATCTCTCCGATTCTCCGGCGAGGGAGAAGGTGGTGATCGGCGATGCCCGCTTGAAGCTCGCCGAGGGGCACGGGCAGTATGATCTCATCATTCTTGATGCCTACGGGTCTGACTCGGTGCCGGTCCATCTGCTCACCCGGGAGGCCCTCGGAATCTATTTGGGCAGACTTTCGCCACAGGGCATCATTGCGTTTCACATTTCGAATCTCCACATGGACCTTCGGCCGGTAATTGCGAATCTGGCGGCTGATTCGGCGGTGCCCTGCCTGTTTCAGGAAGATGCCGATTTTCCGGAGGATGAATCCGCCGCCGGGAAAGCGCCTTCGAGATGGGCGGTGATCGCGCGCACCAAGGAGGACCTCGAAAGCCTCAAAAAGTCCGGAAAATGGGAGGAACTTGAACCCGATCCGCGGGTGAAGGTTTGGACGGACGACTACTCGAGCTTTTTGCCCCTGCTGGACTTCCATCTGCGTTAAGCGTCTTTGTGGCTTTCCGCCCTTTCCTCCGGTCGATGGGGTGTTAGATTGAGCGGTGTTTCGCATCCGACGGCTCCGGTCCATCCTCTTCTGGCGGCGTTTGACCCGCCGGTGGGTGCATCACCGTCATGCCGACAATTCGGCTGCGCTCGCCTTCTACGCGCTCATTTCGCTCCCTCCGCTGTTGCTCATCGGGGTGACCGTGGCGAGCCTGGTCATCGGCGAGAAGACGGCGCATGGCGAACTTGAGAAGCAATTTACTGCCGTGCTGGGGGGCGAGCTGGCGGCGACGATCGAGGGCATCCTGCAGAACGCGCGCATCGCCCCGCGCTCGGAGCCCGGGGCCTTCATCGTCGCGATGTGCACCTTGCTCTACGCCGGATCGCATGTGCTCTCGCAACTGCGCAAGACGCTGAATGTGGTGAACGAGGCAGCACCCGCGGATCCTTCCCGGCCATGGTTGACCAGACTTGCCGCCCGGGCTCTCTGCGCGGGATTGATCCTGGTCTTCGGGGCCTTGCTGGTGGCCGCCACGATCATGCAGGGCTTCGCGGCCTACCTCGCCGCACGCATGAATGCACCGTGGCTGGAGGACTTTGATCTCCTCCAGGACTTTGGTTGGTTTTCCACTTACCTACTGCTGACCCTCGCCTTCGCCCTGATCCTGAAGATCCTTCCGAGACGCCGTCCGCTATGGCGTCATGCGTTCGTCGGGGCGGCCTTTGCAGCGGTCACCACGGGATCGCTAAAGGGAATCCTCGACTTCTACTTCCGCCATAGCATGTGGGGCTCCTTCATCGGCGGCGGCCTGAATTTCCTGCTCTTCCTCTTCTGGCTGTTCGTTTCGATCCAGGCCTTCCTCGCCGGGGCGGAGGTCGCGGCATGGATGGGACGCCGGGACGCCATCCGGAAGAAGGCGGCCCTTAAGGAGGCAGGTCCGGTCTAGTCGGAAGCCTTGTCGCTGGCTTCTTCGGCTGACCCCGGCGATTCCTTTGCGGCAAGCCAATAGATCCGCGCCGGGCTCGCCTGATTGAGGAGGAATACTTCCTTCATCGGTCCCGGCCGACGGCGGTCCCAGCGGTGGGGATAGCGGCCGTTTTCATCGCGCATCTGATCGTGAAGATGCACGAGACAACGGCTGACCGTTTCCTTCCAACGCGGATCCTTGTCGCGCTCATGGAGTTTAAGGAAGGACTCCAGCAGCAGGTGGGCGAAGCGTCCGCTGTCCGAGATCGCACCGCTCGCATGGATCCATTGCTTCTCCGCCGCATCCGCGCTGCGCTTGGCTTCTTCGAGGTAAGTTGCTTCCCCGGTGATCTCGTGAAGAAGACAATTCGCGCGGATCATCAGCGCGGAATTGTAGGTGAACTTCCGCCGGTCGATCCGGCCGCTCATCCGGATATTGTCCCAGAAGAGCCCATCCTCGTCTTGAAGTGTTTTGCGTGTCCAGGTGTAGAGGCGCTTCGCGGTTTCGAGGTGCTTCCCGTCTTTCGTGAGTTGGTGCATCCGCAGCGCGGCAACGATCGCGGGCGCGTTGGTGCAGGTGTTCTTGGAGTTCTTTTCGAGCTCCCTCCAATAAAGTCCTCCGCCCAGCTTGTCGTCCTCGCCGCTCATCACGAAGCGGAAGGTGGCGAGAGATCGATCGAGATACTTCGTGTCCTTCGTCACTTCGAAAACCTCCGCCAGCGCGAGCACCAGCCAGGCATTGTCATCGTAGTAGCGATCGGAAGCCTTCGGTCCCGGTTGCACGTCAAAGCCTTCGATGCCGTCGTGCTTGAGCCAGTAAACTTGGATGGCATCGGCATAGTCACGCATGGGCGCGAGGTATTTGTCCGGCTCCAATGTGGACGCAGCGGCCATCGCGGTGAGCTGCACCCCGACGCCCCACATGAAAGCCGGGTGGTCCGGCTTGCCGGTTTCCACGTCGGCTTTCTCCGCATAGAGCTGTTTCTCCGGAAGCCAGAGGTCGTTGTGAAGCACTTCCATGGTCTCCTTGCCCCACTCGCGAAAGGGCGGCTCCGCGGCCTCAGCGAGAGCGACGCCCGCAGCGAGCGCCAGAAAAGCGAGGCCCCGGCGGATTTGGCCAGAGGAAGGCGTTTGAAAATCCATGCGGACGGATTCGTATCAGAAGCGCCCGATCTTGCGCCATTTCAGCGTTTGCCGAGGATCATGACATACCCTCCGCCGGGTTCCATGGTCACTTGCACCGTTTCGCCCTGTTTCACCGTGCCTTTGCCGATGTTGAGCCTGGTCTTCTCCCCGGCGACATCCGCATAGGTAATCGAGGTCCAATCACCGGCCGATAGGAAATCGAGATCAAAGTGATACTCCATCTTCTCGTCCGTCCCGTTGATCACCCCAACCCACCAATTGTCGCCGGAACGACGTGCAATCGCGGCGATGCTGCCAATTTTACTACCCGGAAGCACCCGCGTCTCGTCCCATGCAACCGGCTTCGTGCGAATGAAGGTCACCACCTCCTCCGGTTGCGCGAGATAGGACTCCGCGCTATCCGCCCAATGGTTCAGCGGGGAGTTGTAGGCAACCGCGGTGGCCATCTGGGAACCCGCCGTCGTCTTACCCATCGGACCTCCCCGGAAGATCGTCGGGGTGAAGTCTCCCGGTCCGGTGACGAGACGGGTGAAAGGGAGCGCCGCGAGATGGGAGCGCGCGATGTTCCCGCCCTGCTCCATGCCATAGATCGCTTCCCGTGTCATCCAGTGCGGCCAGGTGCGTTCCTCGCCGGCCGGTTTGTTCGCGCCGTGGAAATTGATGAGGATCTTGTGCTTTGCACCGATCTCCAGGCAGGACTTGAAGAAGGCGAGCCGGTCCTGGCTCTCGCTGTCCATGAAATCGATTTTCACGCCGACCGCTCCCGCCTTGGAGACCTTCGCAAAAAATTCCTCGCGCTTCGAGAGATCCCGCAGGCGCTCCCAGTGTTCCCATACCATGATCTTCACCTTCTTCTTCGCGGCGTAGTCGCAGACCTCCTTGAGGCTTGCCCACTCATCCTTGCCATTGCGATGCCAGCCCATCTTCGGCTCGCGCCATGGGTCATCGATCACGTAATACTGGCAGTTCAGCTTCGCGGCATCATCAACGAAGCCCATGATGCGGTCCCATTTCGCCGTGTCCCATTGGCCGAAGCCCCAGGTCCAGAAGGAGCGCCCGGGTTTGATCCAGTCTTCATTTATGCCATGTGGAAACAGCTTCGGATCAGGGGCAGGGGAGACATTGTAAACGATACTCTGGTTGACGAGATCCGTGAGATCTTTCGCGGCAATGACGATCCGCCATGGCGTGGTGATCTCGCCGTTCATGGTCCGGCCTTTCGGATCGTCTTCAAAGATCCCGCAGAGCGTATGACCACGCGGACCGAGGGTCATGCCGCTGTAGCCGAACAGGTTCGCCTCGGTGATGCAGGCATAACCTCCGCGGGGAAGCTCGACCGTCACCGGCATGGTGATCGGGCGGGTGGGGGCATTGCCCTGTGGTTTGAACTGCAAGTAGTTCGCCTCGTAGTTACCGGTATTGTGATGGCTCCAGTAGCTTGATCCTTCTGGCAGAACAAAGGAGGTGGCTTCACCGGTCACCTTGCGCTTGCCGTTTCCGGGGATGATGTAGCGCCAGGCGACGCCGTCATTGTATGCTCGCACTTCAAGCGTCCAAACATCGGGAAAATGATCCGTGCGAATGCGGAACTTGTGCCCCTTCGCATTGTCGTGAAGGAGCGTGGAGTTTCCGATCCACGGATAGGTCGCATGAGTCGTATAAGACTCCTCCCCGACAATGTGCGCGTCCTTGCCGAGATCGATTCCATCGATCATGACGCCGACCGGCGAGTTTTCCAACGCCCGCTTGCCATCGAGCATCACTCCCAGCGATAGATGGCCATAGGTCTCGAAGATCGCCGCTTCGACAGCGCTATCCGGGCTCTTGACGTCGAAGCTGCTATTCGAGGCCGCCAAGCCATCCACGCCATCCCTGAAATGCGGCAGCTCCATCACCCAGCGCGGCGACATCACGGGTGCCTTTTCATCATGGATAAATCGAGCTTCCGCCCAATCGGCGTGATCGTGATTCTTGCCATCGCCGCCATCGGTCACGCGCAGCTCGATGATCTTCTTGCCGGTCAGATCCACGGAGATCTGCTTCGCGGCTTCTCCTTTCCGGATGACGCCGGTGTCGTGGACGATCTTGTCATCCGCCACTACTTGGAAGGCAACCGAGCCCGGACCATCCGTCGAATCATCGAGACCCACGCTCGCTTCGAACTTCAACTTCCCACCGCCTTCATTGAGGAAATACGCTTGGCTCGGAGCATGCGTGCCGACCCCGCGCTCGAAGCCCTTCCCCGAAATCGTCAGCGGTTTTTTGTTCAGTGAACGGTTCTTCTGCGCGCTGCCAAAGCCGGTCACGATCTCGTTCACGTCGAAGTCATCGAGCCACGCGGATTGTGCCTGGGAGAATGCCCCGCTTGGAGAGGCGAGGAGGCAGAGCAGGATGATTTGGGTTCGGGTCATCGGGAATGACGAGTATCCGCGGTTGTCGGCGTCCGCGCATCCCTCGATCGAGTGAAGGAATGTGGTTAACAGGGCTAGCGTCAGGAAGTAGCGCGACATTCCACGTCGCGTGGAGCGGGCGGGGAAGAACCTCGGAAATATCGACTCTCCTCCGGTGAGAGATGACGCTTACCACACGGGATGAAATCCCGAGCTACTTCTACTCCCTCCAATACTCCGCCACCCACGGTGCCGGACGCACGCGATGATGGATCTTTCCCGTGGCGAAACCCTGCACCGCATCCGGTGGATCCGGCTTGCCGTGGAAGACGAGGAACTTCGCGCCTTTCGGCTTCTGGGGAGCCATCACGAGATTGAGCGGGAAGGGGGGGCGGCAGTTGTATTTGAAACTGCGGACCCACTCCTCCGGCCACCAGTAGCGTTCCTTCATCGCATAGGTCAGGAAGGCCTGCTCGGTCTGGAAGATCGAGCGGTCCTGGGCCCGGTCCATCTCGCGGATGAAGGTGTCGTAGATGTATTGGGACTTCCCGGCCTCGAAGCGGAAGATGGAGGAATTCCCGATGTCCGGCCGCGGGCGGAGGATCTGTTTCCGGCGCTCGATCCAGTTGTGGATGATGCAGTTTTTCCCCGGCTGGTAGTCGAAGAAGCAATCGATCGAATCCAGGATGACGAGGTCCAGATCGAGGAAAAGGGTGGGGCCTTCCAGATTCGCGAAGCCATCCCGGGTCATCACCAGCTTCAGAAAGACATTCGGCCATTTCGCCTGGGTGATTCCGGGATTCTCTGGAAAGGGAACGGTCTCGATCCCCTCAACCAAGCCGGTGGCATCATCTGTCAGGCAGACAAAGCGGAACGGCCGCGAGAGATTCCTGCCGATCGAGCGGAACAGGATATTGACGTAGCGGGCGGGGTATCGCTTCCCCCACTTCATGCAGATTACGTTGACGGTCGCTCCAGGCATCGGTGCCGGAAAGAATGGCCGCCGGGGCGGTCAGGGCAAAGTGGAATCCGTCGTGGAAATCAGGCGTCGTCGCGGTACGGCTCGGCCCGGCCTTTGTCGATGCATGAAGTCAGCCAGTGGATCAGGTGGCTCACCTCCGGGCTCTCCCGGCGCAGGCCGTCGAGCGATGGCCAGTCGATGTGTTGGCGCGAATGCGGTGCCGCGACCCGGTGAATGTCCAAGCGATCCATGAGCGCCTGCGTTTCCTTCGGGTGGGCATTCAAGATGTTGGCCGGGCGGGGAAGATCGTCGAGTGCTTGGGCGGTGAGACCGAAGGACATCACGCCGACACCAAATGCGGCATTCAGGCGGCGCAGGCCATCTGCCAGCGCTTCGTCCTCGATCGGGGCTGCGTAGAGCAGTTCGCCGCCCTGTGCCCACATCGAGGCGGAGAGGGCTTGGAAGAAATCCTCCCGGAAGCTGTCCAGCGTCGGCTGGATCCGGAGGCGGGCCGCGTGCAGGCGGAACGGGGCAAGGCCGAGGCGCTGCTTCAGGGCGAGCATCCCGCCATCGAGGGCCAGCTCTTCGTCCGGTGCATCACCCGTCTCCCAGTCAACGAGAGCGACTTCAGGGAATTTCCACAGATTTCCCAGAGGCGCCCCTTGGGAGAATGCCTGGCGGAAGGTGAAGGGGAAACGGCCATTGACCTCGTAGTAGCGGGTCACCACCGCACGGAATTTCCGCAGGCGCTCGAGTGCGAGATCGACCGCCTCATGGTCCGAGCCGAATTCGTCCAGGCGCCCGTGGCTGAGTGCCAGCAGCTCCTGAGCTCCTGTCAGTGCGGGGACCGGGGCGGTGCGGCGGTAGTAGCCTTGGCCCTTCTCCACCTTCGCGATCGGCGAGGCCGGATCGCAGGACATGATCGAGAAATGATAGCGCAACGAGGCGTCCGAGTAGGCACCGTCCAATTGGAGCCTCGCCAGACGAATTAACTCGGTTCCTTTGATCGCCTCCGAAGGATTGCTCGGCAGAAGAGGCGGGAGGATATCCGTAAGCTGCGTGCGTAGGCTCATGTGGGTGAGGAAAAAGCGAGGGGGAAACGCTGTGGGTGAATTCCACTTCGCCGCCGCGCCCGGCATCAAGCTCCTAATGGCAGGAATTTGAAAAATCCGGGTCATTCGGAGCGCTCTTTTTGCGAATCCCGGCCCGTGCTTGCGCATCGCCATCAGCCGGGCCACCCTATCACGCCGCCATGAAAGCCACTTTTGCCGCCTTCCTCCTCGCCGCCACCGCCGCTCCGCTTCACGCCCAGCAGCCGGACGCGAACGCCATGATCCGCGGCATCCGCCTTTCCGCCACGCTCCAACAGATGGATCTGGCGGGGGTGATTCGAAAAGACGGGCAGGCAGATGTCCCCGTGAGCCTCTTTGTCCGGGAAAACAACATGCAGTTCTGGCTGGGGGTCAATGACCGCTTCCACATCCGGATGGGTGATGAGAGCGCGAAGCTCATGACCGTGGTGGATGACAAGGGAACGACGAAGGATTTCCCCACGTCGAAGCTAACCCAGCGGATCGCTAGAACCGACGTGACCTACGAGGACCTGACCCTGCGTTTCCTCTATTGGCCGAATGCCAAGCTGGAAGGCGAGGAAGCGATCCGCGGCGAGGATTGCTACAAGGTCCGGCTCAACAATCCGAATCCGGGCGAGGGTGCCTTCGGAGTGGTTTACGTGTGGATTCACAAAAAGTACGGGGCTTTCTGGCAGATCCGCGCGCACGACAACAAGGGCAGGGCCCTCAAGGAATTCCAAGTGAACTCCGTGATGCAGCTCCCTGATGGAAAGGGCTACACGATCAAAGAGATGCTGGTGAACTCCCTCAATGCGGAGTTGCGCGTGACCTCGCAGACCCGGCTGACCTTCAAGAAGCCGGAAACCGGGCCGAAGGGGTTCAAGCGCCGGTGAGGTGAGGAGAGCGGGTTTTCAACCCGCTTGCTTCTGTGTCGCCGACGTCTTGGCGAATCGCCTCAAGTTCTCACACCAGCTTCGCCTTCACCGCCTCGATTTCCTCGGTCAGCGCTTCCCAGCGGCTGATGGCGGATTCGAGCTTTTGGGTGATCTGTTCGACCGTGTTGGTCACGAGGCGGAATTTCGCGGGTGAGGCCACGACTTCCGGCTTGGAGAGATCCGCGGTGGCGTTGGCCTGAGCGGTTTCGAAGTCGGCGATCCGTTTCTCCAGCGTGACAAGCTCGTCCTCCAAGGGTTTCAGCACCTGGGTGCGGAGCTGGCGCTGCTCGGCCTCGATCCGTTTTTGATCCTTGCGGCTGACCGTGCCCGACTTCTCGGGAGCAGACTTGGCCTCGGCGGCTGCGGTGGCGGCGGCAGCGCGGGAAGAGAGCGTCGTGCCCATCTTCTCGTCGGCGGTCTTGTCCAGATAGTAGGTGATGTTCCCTTGGAACAAACGCGGGTCTTCGCCGGGGCGGAATTCCAGCGTCTTGTGCACCACCGGATCGAGGAAGGACCGGTTGTGGGAAACGATCATCACGGTGCCCGCGTAGTCGGCGAGCGCCTTCTGCAGCACCTCCTGCGATTGCATGTCGAGGTGGTTCGTCGGCTCGTCCAGGATCAGGAAGTTCGCGGGGGCCACCAGCATGCGGACCAGGGCGACACGCGAGCGCTCGCCGCCGGAAAGCACGCCGACCTTTTTGAAAACGTCATCGCCGCGGAAGAGGAAACAACCCAGCAGATTGCGGCAATACGGGCCGGACTCGCGGCTGGCGACTTCTTCCACGGTTTCGAGCACCGTCTTGGTCGGATCCAGTTCATCCGCGTGGTTCTGCGAGAAGAACGAGGTCGCGACCCGCAGGCCGAATTCATGCGCCCCTTCGTCCGGAGCTTCCTGACCGGTGATGATACGGCAAAAGGTCGATTTGCCCGCACCGTTCGGGCCGACAATCGCCATGCGCTCGCCGCGGTTGATCTCGAAGTCGAACTTCTTGAACACCTGCAGCGGGCCATAGGATTTGGAAACCTTCTCCAGCTTCGCCACCAGGTTTCCGCTCTGTGGCGGCGGCGGGAATTTGAAATTCATCACCGCGTCCGCGGATTCCGGCTGCGGGATGCGCTCGATCTTATCCAGCATCTTGATGCGGGATTGGACCAGCGTCGCCTTGTTCGCGGAGGCGCGGAAACGGTCGATGAAGCGCTGGATCTCGCCGATCTCGCGCTGCTGCGCGGTGTATTGCTTCATCTGGATCTCGCGCCGCAGCACGGACTCCGTTTCGTAGTAGGTGTAGTTGCCGGAGTACTCCTCGCAGCGGCCATGGTGGAAGGCGAGCGTGCGGGTGCAGAGCGTGTCGAGCAGCGCGCGATCGTGGGAAATCAGCAGGATCGCGCCGGGATAGTTGATCAAATACTGCTCCACCCAGCGCTGGGTGCCGATATCAAGGTGGTTCGTCGGCTCGTCCAGCAGCAGGACTTCCGGCTCCTGTAGGAAGAGCTTGGCCATGGCGATGCGCATCTGCCAGCCGCCGGAGAAGTGGCCGCAATCGCGCTCGAAGTCTTTCCTATTGAACCCGAGCCCTTGCAGCACGGACTCCACCTTTGGCTTCATGCGGGCGGGGTCGGTCTCATCCAGCTTCAGTTCCAGCTCCCCGATTTCCTCAAGCAGCTCGCCGTATGGCGAGGAACGCGGATCGAGCTTCTCCAGCTCCGCGGAAAGCCGGTCGATCTTCTCCTGCAGGGCCAAGGTCTCGCCGAAGGCCCGCATCGTCTCGTCCCAGAGGGAAATGCCCTTCACGTGAATGCCTTCCTGCGGCAGGTAGCCCACGCGGACATTCCGCGGCACCACCACTTTTCCGCCGGAAACCTCCACGATCCCCGCGATGGATTTCATCAGCGTCGATTTGCCCGCGCCGTTGTGGCCGGCGAAGGCGATGCGTTCCCGCGGCTGCACCGAGAAGGTGAGATCCGAGAACAGGACGCGGGCGCCGTATTCGACGCGGAGATTTTGAACGGTAAGCATGGAACGAAGCGGCGCGGAGACTTGCGGACCGCGGCGAGCGGGTAAAGCCGAACCTTCCGGCCGGGAAAAGACAATCCGCGCCGGGAATTGGTGTGGTGTTCCCAAGCGGACCGGGGCCCGGGCGGCATCCGCGAATGGCAAGAGCAAGCAGCAGGGCGGTGCCGAATGGCAGATGCCCACCTGATAATCCCTGTTAAGCAGGTAAAGAACAGGTGAGATTTGCCCGGATTGTCCCCTTGCGCTCGGGAATCGTGAACTGAATCTTCGATTCGGTGCAGAAATCTTTGTCGCCAAGCGGATCACGGCTTGGGTGGCACCCGCGATGGCGAGGGCGAGCAGGCGAGCTTTCGCGGACATGCCCCAATTAAAGAGAATGGGGCGGGGGAGCAAAAGAGGATCGAGAGGGCCCCATGTGCCCGCTTTTTGAGATCGGCGGGAAAAGCGGGGGTCGGGCCGGGTGCCGAATGGCGGACCTTCACCTGATGAGCAGGTGAAGGACAGGTGAGTTTGCCCGTCACTTCCCTTCGTCAGGCACCTCGACCAAACCGTTGGCCTTGGCACGCATCTTCAATTCCGAATTAACGCGAACCATTAGAATCTCTTCAATCGCCTTGCGGGAATCGATGCCAAATAGCTTGCTCATGATGAGAGGAGATCTCGGGAAATTGGTATCATATGTAAATATCACAACGGCAGGATTATGCGATATCGGCAATAGCCGAACATTAACTCGCAACTCCGCTTCGCGATTCCAAGCCTCCGTTATGGCAAGGGCATTATCCCTGCTTGAAAACTTGGTATCTCTGAATTCAATCCCCATGCTAGTGAAAATCGGATCCGTGACCTTTATGGACTCAAGACCATAAACAGCCTTCTTTCCGTCGTAAACGATCTCCAAGCGCTTTTCCTTGGTGTGGTTCACTGCCCCACCCTCCACAAACTCCACCACAGCAACAAAAATCTCCTTGGTTGCCAGCATAATTTGATCATCGCGGCTCAGCTCCTCAGCGGAGAGTGACGAAGCCAAGGCAATTAAGGTGCCAATAGAACAAGAGATCAATGCTTTCATCAGATGCTGACCCCTTTCAGATGTAGATGTAGAATCAAGGATTGCTCGCGATGATGCCTCGTATTTCCCGGACGATGCACTAGGCGTCTCCTGATTCGTCGGAGGTAGCGTCACAGAACGCGACGTAAAGGTCGTCGTCTGGGAAACTGCCAGTCAGTGAAACGAGATCCGAGACGGCCATGGAAAGCCACTCTTCCGCTTCGGCCCTGAGGTCGCCGTCTAAGTCGGTCGCGGGGTGATTGAGCGCGTTCCGGCTCCATCTGATATGCCGCCCCATTTCACTTCTCCTGTCCTCGGTGTCCCCTCCGCTCAGGAAAGCATACAGTGACTTCCTCTCTTCAAAGGCATTCGGCAGAAGGTCGTCTTGTGTGCCTTGCATGATCCTCTCGTCATGCCTCTTCCTTCGAAGTCCACCTAAGATTCCTTCCGCCGCCCCCGCGAGAGTCAACGCAGAAACGTAGTCGCTCTCGTAAATGAAAAGGCGCATTGCCCGCTCAAGTTGGATTTTCGCGGCCTCTATTTGGGTCATGCTGCGATGTCACCACATCCCCTCCAGCCGGTCACGAAAAAGCCCCGTCCCCGCGACTAAACGTTTTTTGACGCATCCACCTCGATTTCGTCGAGCTCGATCGACAACTCCCCTTCGGCTTTAGGCTCTACTGGTTGGGAATCCGCAAGAACCTTGTAGTCGGAAGCCTCGTTTTGGGCGATCACCGGAGTATTAAAAACACCCAGAAGAATCAGGATGATTAGGAATTTTGCTCTCATAGGAAGAATCACATCACTTGCATTCGTCACACTGTGGAGCATCGAATCCATATTCGCCAGCGCCGCCAGCATCGCACCCGCCACGCTCACACAGCGCCACTTCACTTTGCACTTCTTGGTGCCAGCATTGAAAGGGGTTAGTTCTTGAAGTTTGAATTTCTCGCCAGCTTTTTCAGGTCCCGTTGCAGTTCGGAATCCTTTGCCACCGACCGAGACCGCCCGGCTCACGGGTTTCCGATTGATCGGCGGTGAACGTGAATCCCCCCTCCACACTCTTTGTGCCTTTTCAGAAGATGTTTTCAGGGCTTCGATATGGGTGCCTCGCGACCGCAGGTGCCGCTAGTCAGCGAGGGTCATAGACGCCCGCTACATCCAGTGACCGCTGACGCCTGAGGGCGGTGTGCAAGGGTGGGCTTGGGGTAGGGTTTGCTGCCGGGGACCGTTCCGGACAAGCGAGGGCGCTTGTCCCTACCTTTGTTGGCGATCGCGGATTCACAGCGATGCGGCTTGTTGCCGCTAGTCGGCGAGGGTCATAGACACCCGCTACATCCAGTGACCGCTGACGCCTGAGGGCGGTGTGCAAGGGAGGGCTTGGGGCAGGGCTGGCTGCCCGGGACCGTTCCGGACAAGCGAGGGCGCTTGTCCCTACCTTTGAGGGAGTGCCTGCGAACATCGACAGAATCGATGGATCGAGAGCGAGAATCGATTGGGGGAAATCCGAGGAACCTGCGATTCTCATCCGCGACATGGCACCTGCTGACGCGCGCCCATGAACGGGATCATCCGCTATATTGCTTCCCGGGATGACCGGCTCCTCCATCTTGCCCTCGGTCTCGGCAGTGCGCTCGCCCTCTGGGGACTGAGGACGCCGGGATTTGGTTCGAGCCTCCTGGCTGCAACTACGATCCTCTTCGTACTTGCCGCCCTTTTCATCTTCATCCGGATCATCATCCGCTTGATCTTCGCATGGAAGCGCAAGCCGGGCATTCCCCGGGTCTTCGAGGGGGCGCTTACCTGGCGGCTGTTCCTCTACGTTACGGGCGTCCTCGTCGCATTCGCCGGCTATCGGCTACCCTTCAAAGCGGCGCTGGCATTGAGCCGTCCAAGCCTTGAGCGCTTCGAAGAAGCATCAAGCTCAGGAAAGCGGATCAAGGCACCGTGCTGGGTCGGCCTCTTCTCGTTCAAGGCCGTCGTCTATGAATGGGACCGGGTCCAGCTCACCTTCCGCAGATCCGGGATCCCGTGGGGGGAGCGGGGTCTCTACTATAGCTTTAGTGGGAACCCCGTCGAAAGCAGCCACTACTACAGCCAGGAGAGTCTCGGCGGCGGCTGGTACGAGTGGCACTATGGCGGCTGGTGATTCCGATCGGCTCCATCCGCCATCTTCAATTTCACGCGGCGTTTTTCCGGGTGGAGGTGGAGTGATATTCCGTTCCCCTAGCCAGCCGGAATATCCGTCAGTGGGTGCTCACTGAGGGTGGGTGACCGTCCCGGGAGCGCGGAGCCTCCGGCCCGCAGAATGGTCCTTGGCAGCATTGAGATCAAAGAGCCTGCAATCGCCGCACGGTTTGGCTGTGGGAGGACGAAGCTGGGAGACGGCTATTAGGAACCACTCTGCGGGCCAGAGGCTCCGCGCTCCCGGGGGGCAAGGGCTGTGCGGCCCGGGGGGGAATAGGAGATCCGGACCGGTTTTCGGGGAAATACGCGTAGGAAATCGGGATTTCATGCCGTTTCATCCCCGCGTGAAGTGGTTGCTGCTCATTCCGGCCCTGGTGCAGATCGCACCGGGAGAGGCCGATTTTTGGGACATGGCACCGCTCCGGTATTCGGACACGACGGCGAATGACTCCATCACGAAGATGGCCGCGGACCTCGCCTCGGGCACCCGGAGAGTCGAAGGATCAACGGGTTTGGAGCGTTTGAAATTCGTGCTGCACCACTTGGGTGTGCCGGAGGAATCGCAGGCGCTGGTGTTCTCGAAGACCAGCCACCAGAATCACCTGATCCACCCGAAGAATCCGCGGTCGCTCTTTTTCTCGGAGGAAGCGTATGTCGGCTACGTGCCCGGCGGAGCGATCGAGGTGATCGTGCAGGACCCCGTGCTCGGCCCGGTTTTCTATGTGATCGAGGCGGGAGAACCGGGGAAATTGAAGATCGAGCGGGATACCTCGCTGTGCATGTCCTGTCACGGCACCACGCGCACGGAAGGAGTGCCGGGCTTGCTGGTGCGTTCCGTCTTTCCGAATCCCGAAGGCCATCCGCTGCTGGCGAAGGGCACGACCCACGTGACCCATGAAACACCGATCCCCGAGCGATGGGGCGGCTACTATGTCACCGGCCGCAGTTCGCTGCCGCATCTCGGAAATCGCACCTATGACGAGCAGAGCGATCACGACGAGCCACAGGCCAGCGAGCTCAGCGATCTGCGCGACCGGATCGACGTTACGAAATACCCGCGGCCGACGAGCGATATCGTGGCGCTGATGGTGCTGGAGCACCAGTGCCAGATGCACAACCTGCTCAACGCGGCATCCATGCAGTACCGGCGCTCGCATTTCCTCGCGAAGGCCATCGATCCCTCTGCGGATCCGGACCAAGGATCGGCGGGGCGGGTGGCCGATGGGATGGCGGAAAAGATCGTTGCGTGGATGTTCTTCAAGGACGAGGCGAGTCCGGGAGATGGCGTCGAAGGCAGCGAGGAATTCCAGAAGGCCTTCACCGCGCGCTTTCCGAGGACGATGGAAGGGGATTCGCTGGCGGACTTCCAACTCTACGACCGGCTCTTCAAGAACCGCTGTTCGTATATGGTATACTCGCGGACGTTCCGGGACTTGCCGCCGCGGGTGAAGTCATCGGTGCTTGCGAAAATGAAGGCCGCGCTTGCGGGGGAAGATCCGGCGTTTGATTGGTTGAAGGATTCGGAGAGGAAGAGGATCTCGGGGATTCTGGAGGAGACGCTGGAGGGGTGGTGAGATTTCTGGTTCGTCTTGGTGGAGACGGGGAAGGAGCGCGGGATTCCATCCCGAGTCGGGTTGAGTGAGGCTGCATGGAGATGTTGACCATCCTTGCGTGAGGGGCGACCTCCACCACGCGGCTTGAAAAGCCGCGCTACTTCACCGCCCAAAGGGAGGACTACGTGCGGGGGATGGCGGCTCGACTGTCCAAGCGGAAGTGGACTTCCGCGCTCCCAGTGCCACTGCCTTCCGCTCACCACGCGGCTTTAAAAGCCGCGCTACTTCAAAAATGGAACCGGCCGGACAGTGCGAGGAAGGTGTGGTGGGGGAGTTCCACATCCTCCGGCACCGCCGGCCGGCCCGGTTATCGGGGGGAGTTGTAGGGGTGAACGGCGCTTTTGATCATTCGCCGTCGAGACCGGTGATTTGGGCCCGGACATCGAGGGTCCGGTCCACCGAGAAGGTGACGTAGTCGAGCCGGACCGAGTCGAAGGGTGTTTCGGTCACGAGCTCCAGAGTGTAGATGCCATCCTTGGGGAGATATTTGTCGTAGTCGGAAACGGTGACCACGTCGCTCTTGCTGACGCTCGACGTCCATACGAGCGGGGCCTTGTCGGAGAGCGGGATGCCCTTTGTGCCGAGCTTCGGGGTGCCTTCGTAAACCTGGAGATAGGTGTAGCTGCTCGGGTAGACGTCGTTTCGGATGATCGTGAGAGTGGGTGCCTTCAACCGGACGCGGTCTCCATTGGCGATGCCTTCGATACTGCCGGTCGCTGCGGGCCAAACCTGCACGTAGCCACTGGCGATCTGGGTCTGGCTGAACGAGCCGTCGCTGAGCGCGTGAACCACGAAATGCTCCTGTCCCTTGGCCTTGGCGGCGGCTCCATTTACCGCAGGCAGGGCGGTGGCCCCGAAGTCCAGCGTGGTGACCCCGTTGGCGGCGATGTAGGAGCTATTCTTCGGGGTGCCGGAAGTTGCCTGGGCAGGGGTGATCGACGTGGTGGTACCCGAAAAGCTGGCCAGGTGTTGTTCAAAGAGGACCTGGGTGGCGGCCACCGGAAGGTTGATCCCGGAGAGCAGGCCGCTGACCGTCGCCTTCACGGTGAAGGGCTTGTCCGCACGGGTGCGGAGCGCGCCGGTCTCCGGATCCCGGGTCGGATCCACCGTTGTGATCACCACGTCCGCCTTCGGCAAATAGGCCCCGACCAGCTTTTGGTCGAGCAGGTATTCCTTTGCGGTCGCCTGTTCGATCGTCCAGAGCTGGAAGAGCGAGCCGCCTTCTTCCAGGAGCAACTGGGAGGCCGAGGATCCGGTCGGCGTGACCGGCATGGACCAGACGACGCCGGTGCCTTGCTGCGTCTGGCGGACGAAGTTGGCAAAACCCTCTCCCGCGGCATGGGCGTGGGAGCAAAGGAATGCGCCGAGGAGAAGGTAAGATTTCATTTTTGGGTGACTGCGGGTGGGGTGGGCTCGATGATGCGGACGGAGATCGGACCGCCCTGATGGGTGGCGACGATCACCTTGGTCTGGATGGTCCAGAATTCCTTGCGTCCTTCCGGAAGCGGCTTCTTGCCGGCGGCTTGGTCAAAGGAGACTTCCTCGGTTAGAATCCAGGCGCGGTTCGCGGTCAGGAAATCGTTCCAGGAAAGAAGGGTTCCAAGCGGCTTCGCGCCGACGCGTGGCGACATCTGTGCGGGCACGTGAAGCACTGCGCCCTTGGGGACAATGGTCCAGTTGCTGCCGTCGTGGAGAATGTCGGATTGCTTGATCAGCGATTGCTCGCCGGGCCGTTCCACCTTTGCATCGGCAGCGGTGGGGACCTGTTGCTGTGGGATCGCGGCGAAGGGAGTTGCTTTCTGGCGCGCGGCCATTTCCTCGGGAGTGACCGGATCGGCCATGGGCGGGGCTGCGAGGACGCTTCCGGTGCATGCCAGGAGGAGAGCAAGTGTGGCTTTCATTTCGTATTGGGGGGAGGGGGCAAATGAATCACTCGAAGGTCACGAGGACGACGAGGTCCTGGAGGTCGAAACCGGAGTTGTCGGGATTGGTCTGGCCGAGTTCCATGAGGATGATCAGGTCGCGATCGCCGATCGTGATCTCCTTGGTGCCCATATTCATGTAGGGAGCCAGGAAGCTCTCGATGGACATGCCGTTCAGCGCCGGGACGGTGGAAGGAACGCGATCACCGTTCTTCAGCAGCACCAGGTTGCTGGTCGCCTTGGCGGTGTGGTAAAACGGCAACCAGGCTCCGTCCCGCCAGCCGCGGCCGCCGATGTTGATGGTGTCGCCATCCACGACGTTCGTTTCGAAGAGGACCTCCGATGGGTTCACCGAAGTTTGGTAACCGTAGAAGAGTTGCTGCCAAGACGAACCGTTCTTCGACAACAGGACCTCCACCGGGAGATAGGTCGATTTTGACTTTGTCTTGGACTCGTCGTCGAAGAGACCGGAAAGATCGATCGATCCATTGGGTCCGCCGATCCCATTCCCGGGATTTGAGACATCGACTCCGTCGATGTTGTTGCCGTGACCGTTGTTGGACTTCGCTTGTTGGAAGGAAGCTCCAAGGACACGGACCCGGAGTTTCATCGTCCTTCGCGGCTTGATGACGTTCGGCGGTTCAATGTCCACGATGTTGGTGACGGGGCCGGGATGGTTGATGGACCAGGAAAGCTGGGATTTGGCGCCGACCCGCAGGAGGTCGCGATCCACGTTGAGGGTTCCGGTCGGAACCATATTTTCGGCTGCGGGAGAGCTACCGATGGCAAACAGACATGCGAAGATGCCGGCCAGCAGTTGCCCACCGCGGTGAAGCAGGGGGGTCTTCATTGGGGGGATTGGGGGGTGAAATCAGCAGATCGGCGGGGGAGCCGATGGTGTCGGCAAGGGGGTGTCGACGAAGGAGATAAAAGGACCGAACGACGCGAAATTCAAGAAGTCCGGGGCAATCTACGCGATCACGGAGGGGTCAGGCAGCGCCTCACGCTGGTCTTGTTGGGGTGATTTAGGTCACTAAATTACATAATTAATGAAATAAAAAGCCTCCGATGAGCAGCCGGAGGCGGCGTCCATCGGAGGCGAGCAATAGTCAGGAAATCTTAACTAATCTGTAGGCCGAATGATCCGGATCACTTGTCGAGGATGGAGTTCCAGTGCTCCACGTGATCCTTTTGGCTTTCGAGCAGGGCAGCCGGATCATCGTGGAAGGTGATCGACTTGATCTTGTCGCCTTGGGCGATCTTGTTGACCACATCCTGGCCCTTCGTGACCTCGCCGAACACGGCATGCTTGCCGTCCAGGTGAGGAGTCGGGAGGTGCGTGATGAAGAACTGGCTGCCGTTGGTGTTCGGGCCGGCATTGGCCATCGAAAAGAGACCTGGCTTCGTGTGCTTCAGCGAGGGATCGATCTCATCCGCGAAGCGGTAGCCCGGACCGCCGCGGCCGGTACCGGTGGGGTCGCCGCCCTGGATCATGAAATTGGAGATCACCCGGTGGAAGCTCACGCCATCGTAGAAGCCGCGCTTGGCGAGGTTCAGGAAGTTCGCGGAGGTGACGGGCACCTTGGAGGCGAAGATGGTGCCATCGATGTCGCCCTTGTCGGTATGCAGCGTGATGCGGATGTCGGACATGCAGGGAGAGTCCAGAAGCACTGCCCAAGAGGCCAGAAGGAAATGCGATGGTCGCGCCGAATCACCGCTCACTCATCATGGTGAAACCACAGGGTCACCAGCAGGACGATTCCGATGCCCCACATCAGCCACGGATTGCTGAAAAAATAGGGGTAGATCATCAGGGCGAGCCCGATGGCGATCGGCTTCCAGAGCTCCAGCTTCCGGCCGTAGCTCAGTGCGCCCCAGCCGATGGTGCCGAAGATCAGGCCCGCGAGTATGTTGTAGCCGTTGAACATCTGCTCGGGTGAAATATCTCACATTCTCCTCCCCGGGACAAGATTCCGGATTGGAAACGCGCTCAAAGGGATAGCGGCAGCATTCCCAGAATTGTCTCCGCGGTTTTGCCCAGTTCCCGCAGATGCCGGACCGACAGCGCATCGTGCCGTTTGGCCAGGCGGACGCCCTTTTCATCCGTTACCAGCGTGTGATGGAGATAGAGGGGTTCCGGAAAGCCCAGCAGCGCCTGGAGCAAACGGTGAACGTTCGTGGAAGGCAGCAGGTCTTCGCCGCGGGTCACATGCGTCACCTGTTGGAAGGCATCATCCACCACCACGGCGAGGTGGTAGGAAGTGCCGATGTCTTTCCGGGCGAGGACCACATCACCGAGCAACCCGGCATTCACCGGATGAATGCCGTGCTTCAGATCCCGGAAATCCAGAGGGCCGGCGATCTCCGCTGCCAGGATCGCATCGAGCCGCCATGCGGGTTGTGCTCCCGATGCCAACTTCGCCTGTCGTTCTTCTTCCGGAAGGCGGCGGCAGGTTCCCGGATAGAGGGCGCCTTCGGGACCGTGGGGAGCGTTCGTCATCCGGGCGACCTCGTCCTCGATTTCGCGGCGGGTGCAAAAGCACGGATAGACCGCACCGAGGGACTTGAGCTGTTCCAAGGCGGCATCGTAGGCCCATACCCGCGCCGATTGCCGGAGCGCCTCGCCATCCCAATCGAGGCCTAGCCAGCGCAGGTCCTCCTCCATCGCCCGGTAGTATTCAGGACGCGTGCGGGTGTGGTCGATGTCCTCGAAGCGGAGGAGAAAGGTGCCGCCATCGTGCCGGGCCAGATCGCGGGCGACCTTCGCCGCATAGACGTGCCCGAGGTGCAGAAGACCGGTCGGGCTAGGGGCGAATCGGGTGACAGTCTCCGGCATGCGTCGCGTTCGGCTCGGGCAGAGCGTGAGGAAAGCGGGGAGGATGTGCAACCACCGGCGAGTCGCCAAAAGAATGCAGGTGGTTTTTCTTCCTCCTGCACTTCAAATTCCGACGCTCCAACCCCTACGCACCACTCCGCGTGACTTCGCCCGCGATCGTCGTTAGGGGTCTCGCCACCGGCATCCAAGCACCCATGAAAACCCAATATTACACGGCGACCAGTCTCGATGGATTCATTGCCACCGAGGACGACTCCTTGGAATGGCTCTTCAGCCTCGGCGACCTCAATGACTCCAGCTACCCGCAATTCATCAGTGAAGTCGGCGCGCTGGCGATGGGCTCGAGCACCTACGAGTGGATGCTGCGCAACGCCGACAAGGTCGCTTCCGAAACGGGATCTCCGTGGCCATACACCCAGCCGGTCTGGGTCTTTACCAGACGCCCGCTTTTTCCGATCGAAGGGGCGGACATTCGATTCGTGCGCGATGACGTGGCCGAAGTTCATGCCCGGATGCGAGCGGCTGCAGGCACCAGGAACATCTGGATCGTCGGAGGCGGGGATCTTGCCGGCCAGTTCTACGATGCGGGCCTCTTGGATGAAATCATCGTTCAGGTGGGTTCGGTCACCTTGGGCAAGGGGAAGCCGCTGTTTCCGCGCCGGGTTCTAAGCCCCTGCCTGCGATTGATTTCCGTCCGTCAGCTTGGCAGCGGCATGGCCGAGTTGCGCTATGAGGTAAGCAAGAACGCATAGGAGCGGTCCTCGAGTGCACGTCGTTCCGCGGGAAGGCGGGACTACGTGCGAAAGACTTCGCCTCAAGACCGGAATCAAGCGATGTCGTCCGGGCTGCCGGTGTCAATCCGCCGCCGGTAGCTCTCCACGGCCTGAGTCCAGGTGGAGTGGATGCCTTCCGCAGGGCGCAGCCACACGGCGCGATGCAGCGCGAGCATGCCGGGAGCGAGATACATCAGCTCGATCATCTCGTCCTTTGACATCGCCCCGGGGCCCATCGTCAGGCAGCGCTCCACCAGGGCTTCTTCGCTTTCGCCAAGTTCGGTTGCTTCCAGCAGGGAAACGTGCACGCCATTGACGTAAGGATCCACCACCGCGGCGACCACGCCATGGCGGCCCGAGGCACTGGCATCCAGCGCCGGATCGATCGAGGCATTCGCCACGTCGGCAAGCTTTAGGACCTCGGGGGGATTGAGTTCCTCGGGAGTGGAGAGGACCTTCCGCTTGGCGAGCGACTTGCCATAGCGGGCACGGCTCGTCCAGACCGAGACCGGGATGCAGAGGATCAGGCCGAGCAGGATGGGGGACATCCACGCGGCGAAGGTGGGGCTGATGTTCCAAGCGAGCACCGCCCAGGCGATGCCCAGGATCGTGGGAGTGGCATGCACCGTGAGCGCTTCACCCCAGCTGGTGCCGTCCGCCTCGCGATTCTGGCTTCCCCAGCCGACGGCATGGCCGAGGACGATGCCCGCGACCATGAAGGTATGCGCGGCCATCACGCAGGGAGCGAGAAGCATCGAGAGAATCGTTTCCAAGGTCACGCCCGCGATCAGCGGGAACATGCCGCCGAAGGAGCGTCGCACGCGGGGTACCAGGATGGCACCGGTCAAGGCCAGGATCTTCGGCAGGAAGAGCAGCAGGAAGATGAATCCGGTGAGGATCAGGCTTTGCGTCACCCCGTCGATGTGGAAATAGCGGTCCACCAGGGTGCCGTCATACGGCAGGTTGCTCAGGCCGCTGGCCTCGCGGTCCCATGCGACCCAGGTCCCGAGGATCAGGAAAAGGAACCACAGCGGGCTACCGAGGTAGGCCATGATGCCCATGAAAAGGTGAGCGCGGACGGTGAGCGGCAGCTTGCGGGCGAAGATCAGCCACAGGTGCTGCAGGTTTCCCTGGCACCAGCGGCGGTCCCGCTTCAGGTGATCGATCAGCGTTGGCGGGGCTTCCTCGTAGGTGCCCTCGATGTCCCATGCCAGCCAGACTTCCCAGCCTTGGGAGACCATCAGCGCGGCTTCCACGAAGTCGTGGCTCAGGATCTTGCCGCCGAAGGGCTCGCGTCCGGGAAGGTCGGGGAGCTCGCAGAACTCCGAGAAGGGCTTCACGCGGATCAGCGCGTTGTGGCCCCAGTAGCTGCCGCCGCCGAGCTGCCACCAGTTCAGGCCGCGGATGAAGAGCGGCCCGTAGAGGCGCATCGCGAACTGCTGGAGCCGCGTGAAAACGGAAGAGCCGCGGATCAGCTTCGGCGGTGTCTGCAGGATGCCGAGGTTCGGATAAGCCTCCATCACCCGGGTCATCTTCAGGATGTCGCCGCCATCCATCAGGCTGTCCGCATCCAGCACCACCATCGCCTCGTAACCGCCGCCCCATGTGCGGACGAAGTCGCCGATGTTGCCGGCCTTGCGGTTCGAGTTCTTCTTACGACGCCTGTAGTAGATGCGACCGAAGGCATTGAGCTTGCGGCAGAGATTCGTCCACGCGGTTTCCTCCAGCACCCAGAGGTCGAGGTCGCGGGTGTCGCTGAGGATGAAGAAATCGAAGGAGTCGAGCCGGCCGGTGGCTTCGATCGACCGGTAGATCGCCTCGATGCGCGCGCAGAAGCGGTTGCAGTCCTCGTTATAGACCGGCATCACCACGGCGTAGCGCTTGGCCAGAGGACCATCCCCGGCTTGCTCGGCCAGCTTGGTGATCCGCACCGCCCGCTTTTTCCCCCACAGGATATCCCAGGCACCGAAGATGGCGTGGAAAGATCCCAGCACGAGAAGCCCGTTCAGAATGAAGAACACGGCCAGCAGCAGCACGTGGGCACGGTGCATGCCGAGCCGCGTGAAGAGATCGTAGAGCCAGTAGCAGGCCGCGAGGTTCACCACGACGACGCTGCCGAAGAACACCAGCCGTCGCAGTTTTGCCAAAAAGGGACTGAAGAAAGGCCGGACCGACATCCGGTTGTCTGTCGAAGACTCGTCCATCACTTGAAGAAAATGAACCACACGGTGGCTCCGATCAGCGCCAGCAGGAACAGGGCGAACATCTTCCGCACGATCGGGCGGCGGTCCATGGTTTCCCACCATTGGGCGGCACCGCTTCCGATGACGTTCAACTCAAGTGGCTTTGGGATCATTGTCAGCTCGGCGAAATGAGGGCCGGCGGCGAGGTAGGATTTGCACATCGCTTCCTTGAAGGCCGGAGGCCAAGGGGAGGGGGTCAGGAAGACGCCCTGCCATTTGCCCGGCATGTCCGCCAGCAGCAGCGCGAGGCGTCCGCGGGCCGCGAGGCGGCGGTTCTCCAGAGGCTCGTCCAGGACGTCCTGCGTCCAGTTGGCGATCTCGCTGAGCGTTTCCTCCATCGCGAGGACACGGGCTGGCACTCCCGGCTCCTTGGCTCCGCGGGCGGAGGCGCGCCAGAGGATGGCTCTCACCAGTTCGGCGACAAGCAGGCGGTTCCTGAGGCGCAGCGCCTGCAGGTAAGCTTCCACGGCGGCGTAGGCTTCCTCCCACTCCGATAGTTCGGTCTCGCTGAGCGGCCGCAAGGTTTCTAGGGGATGATGCGGTAGGCCCATGTTTCGGTCAGGAAATCCTCGCCCTTTTTCAGGCAGCAGCGCAACTCCTGCGGGCCTACTTCGGCCAGCTTGCCGCCCTCCGCGGCGGGTGCGATTTGGAATGCGACGCGCCAGCGTCCTTCCGGCAGCGGCTGCACCGCCACGCCTTGGATCTTGATCTTGGCTCCGGCTTCGCCCATCGGGGTCACCACCGCCTCCGGGGGATCGCCTTCCCACTTCTCCAAGCTGCCACCGGCGAACTCGATCGCCACGGTGCGTTGCTCCTTCTGCCAATCGTGCAGGCCGGTGCGGGTCGCCACCACATGGCCTCCCGCATGGGCGGGATCCTCAGCCATCGTCCAGTGCTGCTTGTAGGAGAACTCGATTCGTTCGCCGGCCTGCGGCGTGCGGGACGGCTCCCACATGGCCACCGTGTTATCGGCCAGCTCGTTGTGGGTCGGGATCTCCATCAGCATCACCTTGCCGGAACCCCAGTCGCTGGTCGGCTCGATCCACAGCGAAGGACGGAGGTGGTACGAAGCCTCGCCATCCTCGTAGGCGGCGAAGCGGCGGTCGCGCTGGAGCAGGCCGAAGCCCTCGCACTTGTCCATCGGGAAGAAGCTGAACTCCAGGCTGCCGGTATCATTGACGATCGGTCGCCAGATGCGCTCGCCGGTGCCCATGCGGATGGCGAGACCGTCCGAATCATGGACCTCGGGGCGGAAGTCATCGAAGCGGCGTCGCGAATTCTCGCCGAACCAGAACATGCTCGACATCGGGGCGAGCCCCAGGCGCTTCACCGCTTGGCGCGCGTAGAGGACCGCGCGGACCGTCATCACGGTGTCCTCGCCCGGCTGGATGATGAAACCGTAGGCACCCGTGTAGGAGGGGCCGTCGAGAAGGGCGAAGATCATCGAGGCCTTGTCCTCCGGAACCGGTTTGCGCAACCAGAACTCCCGGAACCTCGGAAACTCTTCCTGCACGCCTTCGGCACCGGTATCCACGGCGATGCCGCGGGAGGAAATGCCGTATCGCTGGCCCTTTCCCAGGGCACGCCAGTAGCTGGCACCTTGGAAAACGGCCAGTTCGTCGAAATAGTCCGGCCGGTTCAGCTGCGAGTGGAGCCGGACCCCCGCGAAACCGGCATCCGGCGGCAGGTCGCCGCGCTGGGTGATCAGCGGGCCGTAATTGAAGAACGCTTCCGCCAGCCGGACGCGCTGCTGGTGGGTATCGGTGAATTCATTGATCGTCACCTGCTCGCGGAACAGGTAGCCCGGGTGAAAAAGCATCGCCCGGAACGGCAGGTTCTCGGCTGCCCACAGAGCACGCTCGGGGATGAAGCGGATGTCCCGGTATTGATCGTAGCTGAGATTCTTCATCCAGTCCGGCAGCGCCTCCCGATCGGGAGCGACGTAGCCGGATGCGGCCAATTCCTTGGCCTTCGCATCGATCATCTCAAAAGTGACATCCTCCCGCTCCCAAAGCTGCCCTTGGGCTAGGGAGACCAACATCAGCGCGGTCGTTAGATGGGTGATGCGTTGAACCACAAGCCAGCGCATATCCGGTGCCGCGGCCCTGTCAATGCGCGGTATTCGCGCAAGCGCCGAAAGATGGCGGATTTTTGCCCGTAGAGGCCGGTTGCTCCCCCGTTAGGGGTGAATTCAGCGTGGTGCCTGCGGAGATGGAGGCGCGGCTCCTCTTGGCTCGGTACCAAGGACGAATCCGCCACATCTGCCCCCCTGCGGGTCACGGGGGCGGGCAGGGGTCTCAGGGGCACCAGTCGGTCGCCCCGGAATCTCAGAAGGTCATTGCCCAGCGCGACATCAAGTCCGCGCCCGCAGCAGCCCCCGCAGCACTTCGAGGTCGGCGGGCTTCACCAGATGCTCGTCGAAGCCAGCTTGCTTTGCTCGAGCGCGGTCCTCGTCGCTGCCGTAGCCGGTCATGGCCACCAGGAAGGCACCGTCCAGTTCCGGCATCGCCCGCAACTTCCGTGCGACCTCGTAGCCGTCCATTCCCGGGAGGCCGATGTCCAGCAGCACGACTTCCGGCAGAAAGTCTGCCGCGAGGGCAAGGGCGGCCGGGCCGGAGTGAACGAAGCGGGTCTGGTGGCCGCGCAATTCCTGGAGCAGGGCCATCGTTTCCGCGGCATCCACATTGTCGTCCACGATGAGCATGCGAAACGAACGCTCGACCGCCGGAGCCGCGGGCGACGGGGGAGGAGCAACCCGGCCGGGCAGGATCGGTAGGCGCACGACAAACTCGCTGCCGTGGCCCAGGCCCTCGCTATGCACCTCGACGCTGCCGCCGTGCAAGGTGACGAGCCGCTGAACCACCGTGAGTCCGATGCCCAGCCCGCCGTGCGCGCGATCCGAGGCGCGGGTGGCTTGCACGAAGAGATCAAACACGTGCGGCAACAGCTCGGGCGTGATGCCGATGCCATTGTCGCGGACCCGGACGATGACCTGCGGCGGCTCATTTCCCTGGCCCGGCACTCGCTCGGCCGTGAGCGAGATCTGGCAGCCGGAGCCGCTGTATTTGCAGGCGTTGCTCAAAAGATTCCCGAAGACCTGATCGAGTCGCGTGGCATCGCCGTTGAGAAAGATCGGCTCGGTCGGCAGGGTGATCGTGAGCTGCTGGCCGCGCGCCTCGATGCCCGGATTCGCAATGCTTGCAGCGGCGCTGAAGACGGCTTCCAGCGACACGACTTCCTTGCGCAACTCGATCTTGCCCTCGCTGATCCGCGAGACGTCCAGCAGGTCGTCGATCATCCGGGTCATGTTTCCCACCTGGCGGGCGAGAATCCCCTGCGCTTGTTCGCAGGCCGCGGCAGGAGCACCCGGCATTTGCAAGATCTCCGCGGCGTTGCGCAGCGGGGCCAGCGGGTTGCGCAGTTCGTGCGCGAGCATGGCGAGGAACTCGTCCTTGCTGCGGTCCGCGCGGATCAGGTCCGAGGCGTGCGCGGCCAGCGAGTCCTCGTGAACGCGACGGCCGGTGATGTCCTCGATCGCCAGCACGATCAGCTGGTTATTATCGCTACCCTGCACTAGGCGGCGGGCATTGAGGAGCATGACACGTGGGCCGATGGCTTCGAAAGAATGCCGGACCTCGAAGTCATCGATCACTTCCTTTTGCGGTAGCAACTCCTCCAACAGCACACGCAGCGCGGCGATGTTCCATTGGCCGTTACCCAGATCGTAGATGAGCCGGCCCTCGGTCTTCTCGGGCGTGACGCGGAAGGTGTCATAGAACGCGACGCTCGCCGTCTTCACCCGCAGCCCCGCATCCAGCACCACCAGCGGACTGCGCATGCTGGCCACGATGCTTTCGGCATAGTCGCGCGCCAGCCGCAGCGAGTCGTTGAGCCCGCTCAGCTCCACATTGCGGTCGTTCAGCTCGTCATTGACGGTGGCCAGTTCTTCGTTGCTGGATTGAATCTCCTCCTTCGAGGTTTCCAGCTCCTCGTTGACGCTTTGCATCTCCTCGTTGGCCGACTGCGCTTCCTCGTTGGCGGATTGCAGTTCTTCATTAACGGCTTCCTGCTGCTCGATGACGGACTGCAAGTACTCGCGGGTTGCCACGAGTTCCTGGGTGAGTCGGGAAATTTCGTCCTCGTCCCGGGCAGGGTTTGCCTCGGGCTCGTCCCGCGCGGCCGACGCTTCGTCCTCCTCGAACAGCACCAGGTAGCCTCCGGCGTTCGCTTCGCCGGGCTGGATCGGGATCACCTCGACGGACAGCCCGAGAAAGCCCTTGCCGTCCTTTACCCGCAAGCCTTTCTCGCGCACTGCCTTCCCTTCGTCGCTCGCCCGCAGGATCGCCGCGCGAACGCTGACAAGCAGGCCCTCGCGCAGCATCTTCAGCAGGTTCAGGCTGGCGGCGCCGGCTGCGGGGGTGAGATAGGGACCGGTATCGCCGCGGAACTGCACGATCTCCAGCGCTGGAGAAATGATCACGCCAGGCGGGGCATACTTGTTGAGCAGGACGCGCTCTGCCTCCTTAAGCAACTGAGTGCGCGGCGGTACTGCCGACCCCGCGTGGTCCGACGGGAAATGGCCGGTCGCGGTGTCCCCGTTCCACCGCCGGAAGCGGGTGCCCGGCGGGCTGCCACCGGCCTGCCGGACGTAGATTTTGTGCCGCGCGTCCACCACTTCGAACAGGGAGCGCGAGGTGCCCGCCGTCTCCGAACTGCCGAGCCAGAGGAACCCGCCGGGCTTCAACGCGTAGTGCAGCAGCGGTACGATCTGCTGCTGCAGCACGGGCTGCATGTAGATGAGGACATTGCGGCAACTGATCAAATCGACCCGGGAGAACGGCGGATCGCCCAGCACGTTGTGGCGGGAGAAGATGCAGCGGTCGCGGATCGTCTTGCAAATACGGTAGCCGCCGCTCTCTTTCACGAAGAATCTCTCCAAGCGCTCCGACGAGACGTCGTGAGCGATGCTCTTCGGATACACCGCCGCCCGTGCCGTGGCGATGCCGGTGGCATTGAGGTCGGTGGCGAAAATCTGCATCGGCACCTCGCTGCCCGCCGCCTCCGCGCACTCGGCGAGAGCTATCGCCAGCGAATACGACTCCTCGCCGGTCGAGCAGCCGAGCGTCCAAATGCGCAAGGGGTCCTGGCGGGAGCGGCCTTCGAGCAGCTTGGGAAAGACCTTGGCGGCCAGCGCCTCGAAGGCTTCCGGATCGCGGAAGAAGCTGGTGACATTGATCAGGATGTCCTGGTAGAGCGCCTCGATTTCTTCCGGCGATTTCATGAGGTGCTCCTCATAGTCCTTCACCGATTCCATTTTGTGCAGGACCATGCGGCGGGTGATCCGGCGGTGCAGCGTGTTCTCCTTGTAGTGGGTGAAATCCACGCCCATCGCGCGGTTCACAATTTCCGCGATCCGCGCGTGACCCGGCTTGTCGTCGACCGCGGTCTTGTCTTCCGGCGCGACGTAGGGATGGCGGGCGATCCGTGCGATCTCACGGGCGATCTCCGCTGGCGGGAGCACGAAATCGACGCAGCCGGAAGCCTCCGCGCTGCGCGGCATGCTGCCGTGCTCCGCGCTGCCATCCTGAGCGAAGGTAATGCCGCCCTCGGCCTTGATCGACTCCAGCCCGAGCGTGCCGTCGGTCATCGCGCCGGAGAGCACCACGCCGATCGCCTGGTGCCCACAATCCTCAGCCAAGGCACGGAAGAACTGGTCGATGCCGTGGTGCCGGGCGTTCCGTTCCTGGGGAAGAAGCCGCAACTTGCCGCCCTCGATGATCAGCTCGCAGCCCGGCGGGCTGACGTAGACGTGATTGGGTTCGACCTCGTGTTCGCCACAGGCCTCGCTCACCTCGCACACCGGCATCTTCGTGGCGCGCGAAAGGATCTCCGGGAGATTGCTTTCCCGCTCCGGCGAGAGGTGCTGGACGATGACGAAGCCCATTCCCGTGTCCGGCGGCAAGGCTCCGAGCAACTGCCGCAGCGCTTCCAGTCCTCCCGCGGAAGCCCCCACCCCGACCATCGGGAATGCCGCGCCAATTCCCCCGCCGGGGAGCTCGCCGGAGGGGAGCTCCGGGGGAGGTGCAATGGTCTGATCCGCAGGCATGAACTGACACTATGGTGTGCGCGGACGACTCTCAAAAGGAGCAACTTTCATTTTTCTCCATCATAACAGTGACGAATCCGATGCGGGAAGGCCTCAGGTCACGCCCGTGGAAACAGGGCGAGGATCCGATCTGGAGGACGCTCCCCGCCTTCCTAGCCGCACCGGCACTTGCTCAGGCCGCGCAACCGAGACGGCATCCCCTTGTGGGTCCACTTCAGCTAGGAAGAGACCTTCTTCATACTCCCAATCTCCCAGTCCGAACCCGTGCGGAGATGGGAATGGATATGGAGGGCTCATCATGAGTGATGGGACTCCACCCCATCAGCTCGGAGCGCGCAAACCACGAGCCGTTCCGGGTCGCCTGTGGTGATGGGTAAGGCCTGTTCCTTGGCCTTGGCATCGATCACATTCTCCCGCTCTCAAGCTGCCCTTGGGCTCGGGAGACGTTAGATGGGTGGTGCGTTGAACCACAAGCCAGCGCATTCCGGTGCCGCGGCCCTGTCAATGCGCGGTATTCGCGCAAGCGCCGAAAGATGGCGGATTTTTGCACCTAGCGGTCGGTTGCATTTCCTCCGGACCATGAGTATAGGGAGATCCATCGCGAATGACGATGATGCGGCGATCCTTTCTGCTGCTTTTAGGCATTTGTCTGATAGCCATTTATTTTCAGTTGTCGAAAAACAAGAGTGGCGACTCTTTTCGGGAGCGTAGCGGCACTGCGCCATCGCGGGGAAGTGATTCCACCGGCTTCACTAGTGGCGGACGGCGCAATCAATTCCGTGGCTTCTGATGTTGCCTTTTCTTTCAAATCCGACTGGAGGTTCGTTCAGTTGTTTGAGAAGGAACGGGAATAGCGGCGGCATGATAGGTCATATGTCCCTTAGGTGCCCGCAAGGACGACCTTCCATGCAAGTTAGGGTCCGTCTTGATCAGGCAAAGGCCACCTCCCAGAGAGCCACCTCCGAGCTTTGATGAGAAAGCCCGCCCCGACGAATAGCCCCGCATCTCAATTCACCGGATCTCTTCCTTCCATTTCTTCGCCGCCTCCGGATCCGTCGCTTCGATCTGGGATAGAAGTCCCCGGATCGCGGAGTTTCGGGGCTCGCCCGTGGGCAATTGGTGGATCCATTCCGCCGTGGCATTCGGGTCCTCGCGCGCCCACCGGGAAGCGACCCCCGAAACAGCGGCTACGCTCGTCTCCCCTTCAAGAGAAGAAGCCCATTTTACCGCTGCCTGAATGTCTTTTCCGGCATAAGTGTCGGCCGTGGCTCGGACCGCGTCCCGGTATACCCGCGACGCCTGAACTTCCGGAGAGACATCCTTCCCGGAAATGATCCCGAGGGCAGGGTTGAGATCCCCACCCAGTGAAGCCCTGAGAGCGGTGGCGACAAATGCCGGCTGTTCGGCCGCGGAAAGCTGGGTTGCAAAGCCGAGCGCCTTCACCGGATCGGTCTTTCCAATCACCTCCCCGACACTCTGGATCTTGATGTCCCGGTAGGGGCCTTGCTCGGCGAGGATGAGCGGCGCGTTCTCCCCGGGATTCTGGGAGAGACGCGCCATCGTGACTTCCCTGAAGAGCGCGCCCTTCTTCGGACTGTCCGGGAAGCTTTCAAGCCATTGGGTAGTCATGGCGGCATCCTTCGTAACGAGCAGGCGGGCCGCCTGCTGGAAAATGCCGGCATTTGCTTCCGTGAAGACGAGGCGGTCCAGAACTGCAGTGACCTTGGCGGGATCGGAGTCGATCAGCGTGGAGAGGTTCTCACTCCGCCCGAGGACCGACTGAACGGCTGCCACCGGAAGGGTTCCCATCTGGTCCAATACCGCCTTGGGATCCTTTTTGATCCAATCCCCGACGATGGGAGCAAGAGCACGGTTGGCAATGTATGGGTCATTCAGCGCCGTAACCTCCGCAAAGGCCCTGGCAGGGTCAACACCGCCGAAAGAGGTGTAAACGGCCACCCGCACGTCCCTTCCCGCTTCGCCGAGTGGCAACCCCTTCGCCACTTGCGCCGCGCGGGCCGGGTCGGTCTTGGCGACGGCAATCAGGATTGGATAGGACAGCCTCGCCATCCTCGCGGGATCGGCAGTCCGGAGCATTTCCACCGCTTCCTCCGGACGGTGGCGGGCCAGATCGTCGGAGGCGAAGACGCTGAGCCATCTGGAATTGGGATCTGTCCAATCGTTTCCACGGATCCATGAGACAAGTTCCTCGGGCTGCTTTTCAGACAGGATTGCGAAGATGTTGAGGCCGACTTGCTGGCAATCGTCGGGCTTCATCCCTTTCGCCATGTCGAGCGCCAGCTTCGCATCTTTTCCCGCAAGTTCCTTGAATGCCATGTTGGCAAGGAAGCGGTCGGCCCCATCGTCGTTGTAGTCCAAGGACGATATCAGATCCTTGAGTTCCTCCGGGGAAAGCTTGCCGAGAAGAGAGGCGGAATTCTTTTCGAAGTATTCCGCCCTCTTCTTGGCGTTTTCCTGCAACTTGAGGCCCGTCCGGAGCGAATCCAACGATTCCGCGTGATTTTGGCGGGAGTCACGACGGGCCGGCTTGGAGCGGGTATGGGTACCCGCCGCCGGTCCGCCGGGTGCTTCTGCCTTCTTCTCGCAGGAGGGCAGAGCCAGACATGTCATGATGAGACATCCCAAGCGGACTCCTCGCGTGACGCCGCGCCGATTTCCCCGCCCCGGCAGGGGCGGGCTTAACAATACCGCATGGTTCATCGAGGGATCGATAAGCTTGCTACGAATGAGGTCGGTTGGAAAAAGAGGCGTCAGCCCAAAGGATCGCACTCATCCCATGTCGTGGGAAGAGACTTCAAAGTCAGTCCCCTGCATCTCTCGCCCTCTTCCGTGCCGGATGCGGGGCAATCCTTCTTCTGGCGGAATGACTCCGTGCCGTTACACTTCACCCGCTGCCAGCAAATGAACTTACCGTTCTCGGTCGCCACATGTTCCTCGATGAACTCGTAGTTGCTGCACTGATAGTAGGAAGCCGCGTTGACCAAGCCCGTGAGGGCGAAGCCCGACGCGACAGCGGTCGCGAGCACCGTGGATTTCTTCACGAAGGTCCGGCGCGTGAGGTTTTGAGAGAGATTGTTCATCGTCTTGAGGTTGGTTTGGTGATTAGTGTTGTTTGTTGTTATTGAAATGCAAGGATATATGCTGGAAGGTGGTATTAAGGGGGAGATAAGTGAAGGAGCGAGGCTAGAAGGCGGCGAGGGCAACGGCTTCGAGATGCTCAGGAATTGAGAAATCCTTCCCGGGCATCTTGGACGCGCAGCAAGTCCCGACGGGAAATGGCACGATGTGGCTTTCGGGATTTGCCCAGGTCACGTACTCGATGTCGAGGGGCAGGAATTGAGACATGCTGCCAGCGGGGAGGAAGGTGATCATTCCCGCCTGTGCCAACCGGGGATAGAGCGCCAGGGCCAGGAACCATTCGTCGAAATACAGGTTCGGCCACTCCGCCCACCGCGCGGGGAGCTCGCCGCAGCCTGGCATCTCCACGGTTTGGGGAATGTTTCCCCGCAGGGTATGCCATGTGAATGCCTCCAGCAGGATGCGGACGGGGAGGCCACCCTTCATGCCCATCTGTCCGGCGAAGATCGGGCGGTAGGCCGCGTTCCCCTCGTTGTCCCGGTCTTTCGCCACGGGAATCCGCCATGTTCCGAGGCCGGATCGCGCCATGATGTCTGTCCTCTCGATGTCGAAGGAGATTTCCGCCATGCGGTCCGCGTCCACCATGGTTACCAGCTTTCCTTCCTCCTCAAAGGCAAGGATCCGCCACAGGCCTCCCGGCGCGAAGCCGATGGAGGCATGCTTCATGTGATAGATCTCGCAGCCTGCGGCTTCGAGGTCGGGGATCAGGAAACCCAGATCGTTGGCGAGATAGACTCTGAAGGCGACATCGGGATAGGTGGCCGCCAACTTCGGGACGTTGTCCAGAATCGGCTGGACGTAGTCGCGCCACGGGTGATTGCGCTTCACTAGCCCCAACTCAATTGCCCGCAGCATGATATCGCGGGTAGGAGTAGGGAGTTCGGGGGCGGTGGCCGAGACCGGCTTCCAAAAGAGCGAGATAGTGACGATATGGGGCTTCTGTTGCGCTGCGATTACTCGCTCGACGCCATAGAAATCTTCCATCCGGGCACGTTCTTCAGGTGTCGCCTGAAGCTGGAAATCATCCACCATCTCATCGGTGAAAATGGGAAAGTTATCTGTCCAGCTCATCAGTTCGGTGGCAGGTTTCTAACCAAGGTCGCGGCAGAGGTGTTGCCGGGATACTGAGACAATGCGAACACTTTAGGAGACTCCGGCGGTTGGCAACGGAATTCTTCGTTACAAGGAAGTAATTCCATCTCTCCATGATCTCGGGTCATGGGTAGCTGAGGATTATACAATGTTGTGGCAAAAATGCCCGGAAAAGATGATCCTTTCTCCGCCCCTTCGCCATGATCCAGATTCCACGGATGAGGAGAAAGCAATGCGTGTCTGCCGCTCGCGCTTTGATGAAGCGGACCTCAGGGACTGGTTGGCAAGACACGGGGCGGAGGAGCCGCGAAGTGGAAGAGAGGCCCGGCGCTTACCCAAGGCCACACCGCCAACACCTCTTACCGCAAGCTCGACGCCATGCCGGGAAGCATCGGCTTTACCAGCACTTAGACGTGCCGGCTGCGAAGATGGTGGAGCAATCCCTCGCAGGCGTCCTCCACAAGATCCACGACGTCATCGAAGCCCTTTTGTCCGCCGTAGTAGGGGTCGGGTACGTGCGAGGCCTCGCGATCTTGGCAAAACTCCACGAGCAGCCGGATCTTTTCCCGCCGGATACCCGCTTGATCCAGGCGGTGCAGGTCGGAAAGATTCTCCTGATCCGCCACCAGCAGGAGGTCGAAGTGATCGAGGTCGTCCGGCGTGACCTGCCGGGAGCGCCCGGCGATCGTGTACCCGCGCGATTTCAAGGTGGCCGACATCCGCGGGTCCGGGCCTTTGCCGGCGTGGTAACCAATGGTCCCCGCGGAATCGATGTGGATCAGGTGCGAAAGCTCGGCATCATCGACCATCTTGCGGAAGACAATCTCGGCCGCGGGCGAACGGCAGATGTTTCCCATGCAGATGAAGAGAACGCGGAAGGGCTTGCGGTCGGCGGACATTGGGTGGAGAAGCTCGGACATGCTCCGTGTTTCCGCGCTCGCGGCAATCGCAAATCTCTTCCTGATTCCACTCGCCGCTGCCGGACCGAACGTGATCGTGGTGATCACCGACGACCAAGGATACGGCGACCTTTCCGCTCACGGAAACCCAGACGTCAAAACCCCGGCGCTGGATTCCTTCCGCAAGCAGTCCACCGCCTTCGAGCGCTTCGAGGTGAGTCCGACGTGTGCGCCTACCCGTGCCGCCTTGATGACCGGCTTGCACGAGTTCCGCTGCGGGATCAGCCATACCCTGATGGGCCGCAGCCTTCTGAAGCCGGGCATTCCAACCCTGCCGGAAATGTTCAAGGCGGCCGGCTATCGCACCGGGATCTTCGGGAAATGGCACCTCGGCGATACCTATCCCTGCCGCCCGGAGGACCGGGGCTTTGATGACGTCTTCGTCCACGGCGGTGGCGGCATCGGCCAGACTCCGGACTACTGGGGCAATAGCTACCATGATCCCTCGATCCGTCGGCGCTCGGGCTGGGAGAAGACCAGCGGCTACTGCACCGATGTCTTCTTCACGGAGGCGATCGGATGGATGAAAACGCAGGTCGCCGAAAAGCGCCCCTTCTTTCTCCACCTGGCGACGAATGCGCCCCACGCGCCCTACGACCCACCGGAAAAAAACGCCCCCAACGACGACTTCAGCGACTTTAACGCCATGATCGGCAATATCGACGCCGGTTTTGGCCGGTTGATGACATCTCTGGAGGAAAGCGGCGCGGCGAAAGACACCATTGTGGTCTTCCTCACCGACAATGGCTCTGCAATGGGCCGTTTTAATGCCGGAATGAAGGGCAAAAAGGGCACTCCGGACGAAGGCGGGACCCGTGTGCCGTGCTTCATCCGTTGGCCGGAGAAGATCGCCGCCGGCCGCGAGGTGCAGGAGTTGGCCGCTCATCTCGATCTCCTCCCGACGCTCACGAGCCTCTGTTCGGTTCCCCGGCCGGAGGGCTGGCAGGGCGATGGCATGGATCTCTCCGGACCCTTGCTGGGTAAGGCGAAGTTTCCCGCTGGCCGGCTGCTCATTACCCAGGTGGGGCGCTGGCCGGGTGACGATGCCGCCGCTCGCTTCCGCGCCCGTGACTTCGCGGTGCGGGACAATCGCTGGCGGCTCGTGGGACTGGAACTCTTCGACCTGCAGGCCGACCCCGGCCAAAAGACCAACGTCTTCTCCGAGCATCCGGCCGAGGCCCAGCGCCTGCTGGCGGAGTATGGCAAGTGGTGGAACGAGGTCCTGCCGCTGGTCCGCGAGCCGGTGCGTTACGTGATCGGCAATGAAGCGTGCCCGGTGGTGACGCTGACGGCTCACGACTGGTGGCCCTCGAAAGAAACCGAGGCGGACGGAGCGGAGGAGTGCGTGACGCACGATGCGATCCGCACGTTTTTGAAAGCGGCCCAAGTGGCCGCGACCCGCAACGCGCTGCCTTCCCGCTCCGGACATTGGAAACTACAGGCTGCCCGCGAGGGAAACTACGAGGTGAGTTTCGGTCTCCTGCCGGCGGAGGCGCCCGGCGAAGAACGAACTGCGCTGGCCCAGCTCCGCGAGGGCGTCGCACACATCCGGGCGGGGCAGGAGGAGATCCGCGTGGCGATCAAACCGGGCGCGACTTCCTTCCGCGTGCCCATCGACCTCGATGCTGGACCGGTGGATCTGGAGATCTGGTTCGATGGTCAATTGCTCAACGACCGGATCCTCGGTGCATTTTTCGCTACTGTGGAGAGGAAGGGGGAGCGCAAGGCGGAGAAGCCGGAGTTCCAGGTGAAGCCGTTGAAATGACGGTCCCGGCGCAACTTCCCGGGCAACCCCGGGTTGTACCGCAGCGGAAGATCGATCGAATCATGAAAAACACCGTCACCATCGGAATCGCAGCACTCCTCGCTGGAGTTGCCGGGGGTTACCTCGCAGGCAAGGCCGGGGCGCCCGCCACCGACACGAATGCCGCCGCCGAAAATGCCCTGCGCGATACAAAAACATCCCGTCCCGGCGTATCGCAGAGCGCGGCCGCGGATTCGGCGAAGCGTCCTCGCAGTGTTGAAGACGTCATGCGCGAGCCCGGACAACTCGCCCGGATGCAGTCGCTCATGGAACTTTACGCCGGAATGGATGCCGCCCAGCTCCAAGCCGAGGCAGGCAAGCTTGAGGGCATGCCGATGGCCCAGCGGTTCATGGCGTCCTTCCTTCTTTTCGGACGCTGGGGCGAGGTCGATCCGCAGGGTGCCCTTGCTTTCGCAAATACGATGGGCTTCCAAGGAGCCTTCGTCCGCCCCACGGTGCTCCAGAGCTGGGCCAGCGTGGACCCGGAAAACGCCGCCAAATACTTTTCCGAGAACCCGCGTGAGTTCGCCACCATGGGCTTTGGCCCGGGCCCGGGAGGAGGCGACAGCGGTGCGTCCGTAATCGCCGCCGAATGGGCGAAGCTCGATCCGGAAGCGGCCCTTGCCTGGGCCAATACCCTCAACGCCCTCGACAAGAGCGCCGCGCTGAATTCCGTGATCAGCGAGATGGCCGCGAAAGATCCGGCCAAGGCGGTGCAGGTGGCCGCGACTCTCACGGGTGACGATCAGATCCGCGCCTACAGCGAGATCGCCGAAAAGTGGAGCGCCACCGATTTCGCCGCGGCGGAAGCTTGGATCCAGACTCTTCCCGCCGAGTCGCGTGACCGCGCCTTGGCCTCCGCACTGGAGAGCCTCGCGCTGACCGATCCGGAAGGTGCCGCCGCCAAGGTGGCGAGCCTGCCGGAAGGACGGGAACGCGATGGTGCGATCGAAGACATTGCCGGTCCGTGGGCTCGCAAGGATCCGGCCGCTGCTGCTGCCTGGGTGAGCCAGCAAACGACCGAAGATATGGACGACGCGATCCGTGCGGTGATTGGCCCCTGGGCCGGTCAGGACAGCGCTGCCGCCTTGAGCTGGATCCAATCCCAGCCACAAGGCGAACTCCGCGACGAGGCAACGGCGACCTACATCTGGTCGAACCGTACTGCGGATCCTCAAACCTCGATCCAGCTGGCGGAAACGATTTCCGACGAAGGAACCCGGAACCGGAGCTTGTGGATGTCTTATAACAACTGGCTTCGGGAAGATCGGGAGGCGGCTACGGCTGCCGTCCAGAACTCCACCAGCCTCAGTGATGAAGCGAAAGAGCGCCTGCTCAACGATCGTGGCGGCCAAGGCCGTGGACGTTGGGGCCGCCGCGGTGGCAATTGAAGCTCGCCGATAATTTGACAAGGCGGCAGCGGGCGCGAATCGTCCGTTGCCGTTTTTTTATGTGGAGCCCCCCTGACACTTACGCCATCGCGCGGATCGACCTTCCCCGTGCTGGAACGCACGGATGGCAGGTGCGCATCCAGCGCCGTGGCGTGAAGCACGGGAAGTTCTTCGCGGATCGCTCCTACGGCGGTGTTCCCGAAGCCTACGAAGCGGCCAAGGCATGGCGCGATGATCTCGTGCAGCGGATCACCGAGGAGGAACTGGCAGTGCGGATCTGCCGCCGCTCGCCGCGGAACTCGTCCGGCGTGGTCGGCGTTTCGAAGGTCTGCGTGATCGCTGCCAGCGGCGCGAGCTATTGGTTCTGGCAGGCCACCTGGTGTCCGGCACCGGGGGAGCGACGCTGCGTGAAGTTCTCCGTGAAGCGCCATGGCGAAAGGCAGGCTTTCCGGATGGCCGTGGAGGCGCGAAAGGAAGGGGCGGGCTTGTAGTCTGGCCCCAAGGTGCTTCGCGCGGCACATTGGCTGATTTGAGGCTTGGAAATCCGCGCGTCCGCCGAAGAGACTGCGCGCATGTTCAGCGCCAGCAAGCTTACCGACGAGCAGAAGACATCCCTCAAACAGTGGGCTGCCGAGGGTGCGAGCATCGCCGACCTCCAGAAGCGTCTAAAGGATGACTTCGAAATCGCGATCACCTACATGGATGCGCGGTTCCTGGTGCTCGACCTCGGAATCGAGATCGTGGAAGCCACCAAGGAGGAGAAAAAGCCGCAGGAGGAGGAGATCCTTTCCGCACCGGTCCCGACCGGTGCAGTGACCGTCACGATCGACAATATCGCTCTTCCGGGCGCTCTGGTTTCCGGGAAGGTGACCTTCTCCGATGGCGAGACGGGCATCTGGATGCTCGACCAATACGGGCGTCCAGGACTCGATGCGGATACTCCCGGCTACCGGCCGACGCCGGAAGACATCGTCGAGTTTCAGAAGCAGCTCTCGGAGCTTGTCCGGAAGAACGGGTATTGAGGTAGCGCGACCTTCCCAGGTCGCGTCGGGTAAGGGTTAAAGACCGGCACCGCTCTGGCAAGCGGGTCGTCGTGGGTGGCTTGGGGGCGAAATGATCTGGCTTCCCGGTCGATGCGGGAGGCGCTAAGAATCTCCCTCAATCGAATCTCGCGGACTCAAATGACGGACGATAAAATATGGAGCTCGGCATTGTGCGTTATCCTCGGGATCTTGATCGGAGGGGTGGGGATGGCCTACTATGACAATCATCGCATCAACCGTCAGCGGGACTACGAGGAGGAATTCGAGGTGATCTCGAAGGGGGGAGTGGATTGGGCGAAAGGTGTTGGCGAGGGCGTGGTGGTCGAGTTCCGAGCCTACCAGATCCGGAACGGCAAGAAGGTTCAGGAAGGGCCATCACTTTCATGGACTCCCGCAGTGGGTGACAGGAGGATCACCATCTACCATAACGGCTCCGTGTCCGGCGTCGAATCAAGGTCCGTGAACGCCTGTCCGTAAACGGTCGGACGGCACGGTCATTTTGACCCGGTCACCCTGCCCACCTTGTCGCATTTGATGGTCAAGTTGTCGCGATGATGTGACGCGCGGTATTCTGAAGTTGGTTTTGTATCAACGGGTTGCGAGTGCGACGAGGCGTGGCATCCGGGCTGCGATACGGATCCGTCCACCGCTTCAGGGCGGCGGGAAATCAAATCTCAACCCGAAACCAACAACTCTACAAACCATGAGAATACTGACCCACTGGAATCCGCTCCGTGTTCAGGAGCTTCAAAACCGAGTCCTCCACGCCCTTCAGACTTCGCCATCGCAGTGCGAGAATGGCCAATGCAGGCCATCAGCCGCCGCCGACTGGGTGCCGGTCGTGGATGTGGTCGAAGATGAGAAGGAATACCTCATCAAGGCCGAGCTCCCGGAAGTCTCGAAGGAAAACGTCCGCGTTACGGTCGAGAAAGGCAAGTTGACCCTCAGTGGTGAACGGAAGTTCGAGAAGGATGAGAACGGAAAGAAATACCACCGCGTCGAACGCTCCTACGGCAGCTTCTCGAGGACCTTCAATCTACCGGAGAATGTCGATCCCGAAAAGGTGGAGGCGGACTTCAAAGATGGGGTGCTCCGCGTTCATCTGACCAAGCTCGAGCAGCCCGGTCCCCGGCAGATCGAGGTAAAGGCCGATTGATCCAAGCTTTCATTGCATCGGATGGTGGCCCCGTCGCGCTTCGGCGCGGCGGGGCTTCGGCGTTTCCGGGACGCGCCGCTCCGTGGAAGATCCGAAATTGGATCCGCTATTGTGGCGAAGGAGTGCCGCAGTTCCAGCACTCCGAAAAGACTCCCTCCACACGCTCCTTGCACACGGGGCAGGTCCAGTCCGGGCCCACGGGCTCCGACTGCGCCTCATTCCGGAACTCCCGGATGATCGCCTTGGCGCGGACTTCATCAGCGTTATCGAGGACCCACAGCTCTGGATAGACCTGTTGGACGGGCACTTCACCCGCCGCACCGGAACCTCCTTCGTTGCGGATCTCCGTCTTGATCCCTTCCGCCTCAAGCAAGGTCTGCAAGTGGCCGACGATCGTGAAGTCGATGTTATCGAAGACGAGCTTCATGAGAGAAGAAAGCACCAATCATCAATCTTCCAATCATCAATCCGTTTGCGGCGTCGCCGATGGATATTGGTAGAAAGCATGGTTCGGAATGATTGAAAGATTGGTGATTCGGCACTCCGGCCGCTTAGGCCGTCTTCACTTTGTCCCACTCGGTGGTCCACAGCGGGAGCTTGTCGCCAAGATCGCCGATGGGTTCGCACTTGGCGAAAAGTTCGCTTGGCGGGAAGAGGAGGGGACTTCCGCGGAAGTCCTCGCTGAGATGCGGATAGGCGGCGGAGTTCGGAGAGCGAGAGCCGATCTCCTCCATGTTCTTCGCGGACATCTCGGGATCGGAGAGGTGGTTGATGAAGGCGTGTGCGAGATCGACCTGCTTGGCTCCCTTCGGGATGCACATATCGTCACAGGAGAAGGCGGTGCCCTCCTTCGGGATGAAGGTGCGCATGTCTTCATTCTCGCTGCTGGCCTGGATCAGATCGCTGGCGTAGCCTTGGACGAGGTGGAATTCGCCGGAAGCGATGCCGGTCTTGTATTGCTCACTTTCGAACTTCGCGATGTTCTGCTTCCAGCGGATCGCGACGTCCCGGGCGGCGGCAATCTGTCCGGGATCGGTGGAGTTCAGGGAATAGCCGAGCAGCTTCAAAGCGGCTCCCAGCACCTCCCGCATGTCATCGAGCAGCGTGATGCGGCCTTTCAGGTCGGCGCGGTCGAGCATGGCCCATGAGTCCACGGGATTGCTGACCTTTGAGGCGAGGTAACACAGGCAGGTGGGTGCCATGAGGTAGGGCACGGAGACCTCCATCTTCTTGTCCGGAGCGATGGCCAGGTAGGCCGCATCCATGTTCTTGAGATTCGGCAGCTTCGAGTGATCGAGCGTCTGGATCATCCCCTTGGCTTTCAGAGCTTGAACGGCATAAGAAGATGGGACAAGCAGGTCATAACCGGTGGCCCCGGATTCCAGCTTGGCGAGCATCGCTTCGTTCGAGTCGAAAGTGTCGATCACGACGGTGCAGTTGTTGGCCTTTTCGAAGCTCTCCTTGGCTTCTGCACTGAGGTAGTCCGCCCAAGTGAAGATGGTTAGAGTCTTCTTGCCGCCTGTCTCACCGGATTTCTTGCAGGCGGGAAGCGAGGTCGCGGCGAGGGCAACTGCGGAGGCGGAGATGAAATGGCGGCGTTTCATGGTGGTAGCTGAAGAGAATCACTAATCATCAATCTTTCAATCATCAATCGAAGTGCGGCTGTGCAGGCGCCGGAGGGCGTGTATCAATCGTGGGACGGGAGGTTGCCGTTGCCCTTCTTTTGGTGCCAGTAGGTGAGTCCGTGTTCGAAGCAAGTGCCGGGAAGGTCTTCCAGCTTTTCCCGAAGGAATTTGCGGGCGTCCTCCACGCCTTGGTTGTAGGCGAAGGGCGCGATTTCCTTGAGGAAGAAATCGAGCACGAAGCCGGCTTGTAATTCCCCGATCTCGAACTCGAGTTCGTCACTGAAAAAGCGTTCGATGGAGCGGAGGATTTCCTTCGTTTCTTCGTTGGAGGGTTTTGCGGACATGTTTAGGCGACAGGTCGGGTAAGGCGTTGGGAGACGGCGACGACGGCGAAGGTAACGATGAGCATGAGGGAGGACAGGGCATTGATGACCGGCAGGTCCTTGCTCTTTTTGATCATGGAGTAGACGAGCGTTGGCAGGGTATCCGAGCCGGGGCCTTTGACGAAGTATGTGATGACGTAGTCGTCGATGGAAAGCGTGAAGGCGAGCAGGCCGCCGGCGAGAATGCCGGGCGCGAGCAGAGGCAAGGTGACTTTGATGAAAGCCTGCATCTTGGTCGCTCCCAGATCGTGAGCTGCCTCGACGACATTGAAATCGAAGTCCTGCAGCCGGGCCTGCACGACCAAGGCGACATAGCTCAGGCAAAAGGTCACGTGGGCCACGGTGATCGTGACGAGACTGAGGCTCATGCCGACGGAGACGAAAAGCAGCAGCAAGCTCATCCCCATGAGGATATCGGGAAGTACCAATGGAACGGTGACGAGAAGCCGGTGCGCGACCTGCAGCCGCGACTTGTAGCGATGCAGCGCGAAGGCGGCGGCGGTGCCGAGGATCATCGAGAGGGTGCTGGCGGCGGTGGCGATCTTTACCGAATTCCCGAGTGCCGCGAGGATATCGGTGCGCTCGAAGAGGCGGTCATACCACCGCGTGCTGAAGCCGCCCCATTTCGAAGCATAGCGCGAGGTGTTGAACGAATTCATCACGAGGAACCCGATCGGCAGATAAAAGAACACCAGCACGACGATCAGCGTGACGAAGGGAACCCTGCTCGGCTTCATGGTTACTTGGCAGTAGCGAGTTTTTCTTTCCTCCGCAAAAACATCGGTGCCAGCACCAGCAAAACCAGCGCCCCCGAAAGCGCCGCCGCTTCCGGCAAATTGCGGTCGGTAAAATTCCTCTGCGCGATCTTGTTCCCGATCATCTGCGTCCTCGGCCCGCCCACCATATCCGGCACCACATACGATCCCAGCATCGGAATGAAGACCACGAGGAGGGCGGTGATGACCCCTTGGCGGATGCCGGGGATGAAGACCGAGAAGAAGGCACGCAGCGACTTCGCGCCGAGATCGCGCGCGGCATCCAGCAAGCCGAAGTCGAACTTCTCGGCGGCGGCGAAGAGCGGCAGGATGGCAAAGGGCAAGTAGGTGTAAACGCTGACAAGGATGACCGCACCGGCATTTCCTAACAGACGGTCGTTCTCGCCGACGATGTGGAGGGAGCGGAGCAACTCTGCCAAATACCCTTGGGCGTGGAGGATCTGTTGCCACGCGAAGACGCGGATCACGAAATTCGTCCAGAAGGGGACGATGACGAGCAGCAGGACACGGGAACGCCACTGCGGGCTCAGACGAGCCATGGCGTAGGCCACGGGGAGACTCGCCGCGATGCAGATCAGGGTGGTGGTGGCGCTGATCAGGATGGTGCGAAGAAAAAGGGCGGGATAGCTGGGGTCGCCGAGGGCTTTTATGGCGTCAAGGCTCCAGCCTTCGCCGATGCCGCCTTGGGGAAGGGCGGGACGGAAGGCGATCGCGAAGATCGTCACGAGCGGCACCAATACGAACAGCACGAGCCAAAGGAGGCTCGGGAGGGTGGTGGTTAGCTCGGGCTTGGTGGGAAGGCGCATAAAGGCAAATCATCAATCATCAATCTTTCAATCATCAATCGGCCAGTTTGGAAGAATCATCTCACCCATTAGGGCTCGCCGAGCTTGCGGAGGATACTGGTGAAGATCCGGACCAGTTCGTCGGCTTCCCGATAGAGGTCGCGGAGAGCTGACTTCCTCGCTGCATCGGCCGAGGTCTCACCGAGGAGGCGAAGCCACAGGCGGGATTCGCTCGCTTCCTTTCTGGAGATTTTCAGGCGATGGGAGAAATCCGCTGATGAAATGGGGTTGTTGGCTTCAATATAGTTTGCCGCTACGGAGCCGGACGACCGGAGCACCTGCTGGATATCCGTGCGCTGATCGCGGTTCCAGTCATGCGCTCCCACAAGCCTGCGAACTGCCAAGGCGAACCGGAAGGTACGCTCATCAAGGTCAAATCTAGCTTCTCTTTCGGACACTTTGATTGATGATTGGAAGATTGATGATTGGTGGTTTGGCTTTCTCCTACTCCGGTAGGGTAAGCATGCCTTCGTCCTCCTCCCGATACTGCTCCAGCAAGAACCCGTCGTTCGCGTGCCACTGTAGCCAGACTTCGTCTCCCCACTTCGGCGGGCTTTCATCGAGCTGATACTGCCGGTGCTGCATTTCCGCACAGAGGCGCCATTCCCCGCAGCGGACCCAGTAGCGGGTGTGGGAGCCGTAGTAGATGACGTCCTCCACCTTGCCCGCGATGGCGTTGTCCGCTTCTCCGGACACCGGCTTTTCGCGCGAGACAACAAGCTTCTCCGGGCGGAGTGAAAGGTGGATTCGATCGCCCGGCGTGACCGGCTTGTCGTTGTCGATCACGATCATGCCAAAGCCCATTACCTCGCAGCGGGAGAAGCGGGAATCGATGGACTCGATGATCTTGCCATCGAGGAAGTTCGTATCCCCGATGAAGGCGGCGACGAAAGAGCTACGGGGAGCCTCGTAGATCTGGGTGGGCGGGCCGACTTGCTCGATGACGCCCTTGTTCATCACCGCGATGCGGTCGGAGATCGACATCGCCTCGCCCTGGTCGTGGGTGACGTAGATGAACGTGATGCCGACTTCGTCATGGATGGCATCGAGCTCGACCAGCAGGCGCTGGCGGAGCTTGAGATCGAGTGCCGCGAGCGGTTCATCTAGCAGCAGGACCTTCGGCTTGTTGACCAGCGCCCGCGCGAGCGCCACGCGCTGCTTTTGGCCGCCGGAGAGCTGGGAAGGCTTTTTGTCGGCGTGGGCTTTCAGGTCGACGAGTTCCAGCATTTCGTCCACCCCGCGGTTGATCGCCTCGGGAGCCCATTTCGAGATCTTCGGGCCGAAGGCGATGTTGTTCCGGACAGAGAGATGAGGAAAGAGCGCGTAGCTCTGGAAGACGGTATTGACCGGCCGCTGATCGGGGGGGAGCGGGGTGATGTCCTTGCCATCCAGCAGGACCCGTCCGAGGTCCGGCTTGTCGAAGCCGGCCAACATCCGCAGGAGCGTGGTCTTTCCACATCCGGAAGGTCCCAGGAGGGAGAAAGTTTCACCCTTCTCGATGTCCAGCGTGACGTCGCTGACCGCCGTGAACGACCCGAAGCGGCGGGTCACATTCTCGAAACGCAGGTAAGAAGCCATTTCCTAGCAGCATGAAGGTGGGAATAGGGCGGAAAGTCGATGGCGAAGTGAGAAGGCGAATCCCGAACATCCGGACGCCGAGTGTGGAATTGAAAGGCGGGAACGATGCACGAAGTCGCAGAAGACGGCGAAAAGGCCATTTTTTATATTCTTGGGCGTGGACTTCGGCGAAGGCGGGGCGGCGGAGAGGATGGAGAAGTGCATTGGGTGGCATGGAGCTGGTTGGCGGAGACGGGTCACCGCGGTGTCCCGATTCCATCCCCCCGTCCAGCGTGACGCCACTTGATGGAGTGGTCCCCGGAGGTAATTCGCCTTTGCCGTTCCGGGCCGGGTGGGCTAGGGACAGCGGCATGATCGACATGCTGGTGCGGCTTTACGACCTGCCGGAGAGCGGGGAACTCTACCAGAAGGTGGAGGAGCAGGGTATTGTCTTACGCCGCGCACGGGCATTTGAGAAACACACGGTGGTGGATTTTGCCCGCACGCACTTCTCCGTGAAATGGGTGAGCGAGGTGGAGGTGGCGCTGAGCCGCCAGCCGGTGGCCTGCTTTATCGCGACGAAGGACAAGGCGATCCTCGGCTTTGCTTGCTACGATACGACGATGCGCGGTTTTTTCGGGCCAACGGGAGTGGCAGAGACCGCGCGCGGGACGGGGATTGGAAAGGCGCTGCTTTTCAAGTCGCTGGAGGCACTCCGGGACATCGGGTATGCCTACGCCATTATCGGTGGAGTGGGTCCGAAGGAGTTCTACGCCAAGGCCTGCGGAGCGATTGAGATTCCGGGGAGTAATCCCGGGATCTATGGGGATATTTTGCCTGAGCCGAAGCCGTGACGAAGCGGAGGGCGGTTCAGTTTTTCGGCGGCCTCGCGGTTGTCATGATCGGATACGTCGCGTGGTGCTCCCGGGAAATGTATCTACCGGTGGGAATGCCCGACCTATCCGAAGTGCCAACGGATGCCTTGCCGCTTGTCCTCCAGGAAATTGAAAGCACCGGATTCGGAAAGCCGGAGAAATTCGACTTTAAGGTCTTCCTCTATCGCTTGTCCGATCCCATTGATCCTCATCCCGTTCAATCCGACCTCATGTTTGGCACGGGTGATCGAATCCTTGGCGTCAGATCGGACCGAGGCCTTGTGTTCTGGTTCCAAAAGGAAGGCGGGGGCTGGATTAAGTTGGATCCCAAGGATTTCTAGGAGACCTGTTTCCGTGGCGGAAATCACTCGGGGCTTGGCAGCAGGGCCTTCCCGCGTACCGATCGGTCCGTGGGAGCCGGAACCATCCAAGACCCGTCGTATGTCCGCGATGCCTTTGCCCGCATCGCCGATCGCTACGTGACGACCAATCACGTGCTCAGCATGGGCACGGACATTATTTGGCGGCGGAAGGTCGCGAGGATCGTCCGTTCCTGGAAGCCCGCGCGGGTGCTGGACGTGGCGACGGGTACGGGTGACCTCGCGCTGGAGATCCAGGACAAGTGTCCGGATGTGGAGGTGACGGGCAGTGATTTTTGCGCGGAGATGCTGGCGCATGCTTCGCGGCGGGGCTTGGCGCGGACCTTGGTGGCGGATGCGATGGCGTTGCCGTTCAAGGATGCGGAGTTCGACGTGGTGACCGTCGCCTTCGGGCTGCGGAACATGGTGAACTATGCGGGTGCCATCAGGGAGATGCGCCGGGTGTTGAAGCCGGGCGGACATCTGCTGGTGCTGGATTTCTCGCTGCCGGAGGGGGTGCTGAAGAAGCCGTACCGCTGGTATCTCCACAATGTCCTGCCGAAGATGGCCGGGCTTCTAACAGGCCAGAAGGATGCCTATGAGTATCTGGGCGGATCGATCGAGGAATTCCCGATGGGCAAGGCGATGTGCGAATTGATCGCGGCGCAAGGTTTCCGGCATGCGGAGGCTACACCGCTGAGTTGCGGGGTGGCGTCGATTTACATGGCGGAGGCGGTGTGACTCGCCGGGTGTCTGGTTTGCGGAGCGAGTGGTTGCTCCAATGAGCGTGCCGGGTTAGGGGATTGGAATGAATCGCTGGATACTAACGATTTGGCTGCTCTCCTTCGCCCCGCTGCATGGTGAGGAACCGGCTCGAAATAAGAAGGACGCCGGGAAGCGCCTCGCAGTAGACATCGGTGTCCTGCGCGATGGTGGCTCAAGTGCTATCCGTATTCCCGGCCAAGGAGAAAAGCCAGCGTGTGAGATCGTCGTGGATCGCGGAAATCAGACCAAGACGCCGGGTGAGATCTACCTCTCAAGCAACTTCGGTGACGGCAGGAACAAGAAGCCCCTCTCCTACAATGAGGCCAACGAATTTCTGAAGAGGATCGAGAAGACCTTGATCGAACACTACGGCGCGGAAAAGTTGCTGGAGATTGTCCTCAATCCCGTCGAACCAAGGATCCACCTGTCAGAGGAGGAGTTCGGGAAGAAAATGACATCCGATCCGACCTTCGACGACACCTTGGACGCCCGATATTTGATTCAGGAGATCATGGAGTATCGCGAATCCCATGGGCCGGAGACGGGGCGGAAATAGGAAGATGCTCCGCGTCGCCACTTGGTGAGAGGGGAGCTACCAAGGACCGCTCCTTGTTCTCACGAACGAGCCTACGATGGGTGCGGCGGAAAGGAGCTGCCGCCATGACATTCCAGTGTCGTGTGGAAAGCGTGAGCCCTCACGAAGAACTGAGCGACATTTCCCGAGTGCTCCCCACTGCCCCCGACGCGGCTGGGAAAGCCGCGCTACTTCCCGATTGCCCCGCCGGGTGGGCCCGCCTAGCCTCCGGGCATGGCCATCGAGCAATTTGCCAACCGTTTCGTCTGCGATCTGATCGCATACGAGCCCGGGAAGCCCATTGAGGAAACCGCGCGGGAGCTGGGGCTCAATCCCGCGGACATCGTCAAAGTCGCATCCAATGAAAACCCGCTGGGCCCTTCGCCGCTGGCGAAGGAGGCGATGCGCAAGGCCCTCGAGGAATCCCATATTTACCCGGATGGCGGTGGCTGGAAGCTGCGCTCGGCGATCGCGAAGCGCTTCGACATGGACATCTCCAATGTCGTGCTCGGCAACGGCTCGAACGAGATCATCGAGCTGCTGTGCCACAGCTTTCTCAATCCGCAGGCCGAGCTGATCGCCGCGGAGCACGCCTTCGTGGTTTACAAGCTGATGGCGACGCTCTTCGGCGCGAAGTACGTCGAGGTGCCGGATCCCGGTTTCATCCACGACCTGGACGGGATGGCCGATGCCATCACGCCGAATACCCGCCTGGTGTTCATCGCGAATCCCAACAATCCGACCGGCACCGTGGTTGGTCAGGAGGCGCTGGACCGTTTCATGGCCCGCGTGCCGGATCACGTGGTGGTGGCCTTTGACGAGGCCTATCACGAGTTCCTTGATGACGCGCCGGATGTCCTGAAATATGTCCGGGAAGGCCGCAATGTCGCGGTGTTGCGGACCTGTTCGAAGATTCACGGCCTTGCCGCGCTGCGCATCGGCTATGGCCTCTGCTCGAAGGGGGTTGCGGAAATTCTCCAGAAGGCGCGCCAGCCTTTCAATACGAACGCGATTGCCCAAGCCGGGGCATTGGCTGCCCTGGACGATGCGGATCACGTCGCGAAGACCCGTGCGATCAACAAGGAAGGTCTCGCCTTCTACGAAGCGGCTTTCCGCGAGCGCGGTTTGGAATTCGTGCCAAGCGTGGCGAACTTCATCCTCGTGAAAGTGGGTGAGGGGGACAAGCTGTTCCGGGACATGCTCAAGCAGGGCGTGATCATCCGTGCCATGAGCGGCTATAAACTTCCCGATTGGGTGCGCATCTCCATCGGCACTCCGGAGCAGAATCGCCGCTGCCTGGAAGTCATGGATTCCGTGATGTCCGCTGCGACCGTGTGAAGATAGCAATTCGCACGGTTTGACAGTCGGGCGCCGGGTGACTATCTCTAACGGCGTAGAAAAAGGAAAAATGCCGGGATCTGTCGCCTTCCAGAACCAGCGGGAGTTCCGTTGCAACCACTGCAGCGGGAAGATCCTTGTCCCCAAGGATTTGCCCCCGATGACGGGGCCTTGTCCGCATTGCGGATCCACGATCACATCCCCGGGCCCGGACGACGACAAGCCGCCGGTCCAGCAGGTGAGTGCCAAGGTGGAGGTGCCCGCTGTGGTGGTGAAGGAAAGGGTCGAGGTGCCTGCCGGGCCTGCTCCTGCCGGACCTGCTTCCGTGGAAGCGGCAAAGCCTGCGGCAGCGCCGCCCCCGCTTCCTCCGTCCGCTCGCCCGGTGGCCGCTCCGCCAACGGTGCCTTCCACGTCACCGGTACCCGGGGGAACACCCGTGGTGGCAAAGAGGGTCGAAGAGGTCGCTCAGGAACCCATCGCCGCCCCGCCTCTTCCCAAAGTGGAGCCGGCGACAGTCGCCCCGCCAGTCCAGGTGAAGGCAGCTCAGGAACCGGCGACTCCACCCCCGCCTGTGGAGGTGAAAGCTCCCGTGACGCCTCCGCCGCCTGCGGAGGTGAAAGCCCCCGTCGAGCCCGTGACGCCTCCGCCGCCTGTGGAGGTGAAAGCCCCCGTCGAGCCCGTGACGCCTCCGCCGCCTGTGGAGACGAAAGCTCCGATCGAACCGGTGATTCGACCTGAGCCTGCCCGGGCGGAACGCGTCATCGAACCAGTGGAAGCGGTTTCCCCCGCTTCGCCGCCCGAGGTGGTGAAGGTAGTGACTCCGAAGACGGAGCCGGTGCGGGAAGTCATTCCGCCACCGGTACAAAAGCAGCCGGCGGTACAGATCGGCCTGCAAGAATCCCGCGAGCCGGTGCAGCCCCCACGGAAGGAGCAGCCCGTGGTTTCGGAGGCATTGCCCGCTCAGAAGCGGGATATTCCGGAAACAGTCGTCCCGCCAAGCGTTGCGGCGGCGACTCGTCCGGTAGAGCCTGCAAAACCTGCCGAGCCTTCACCTCCGCGTGCGCAAGCGGTTCAAGCCGCGACGGCTCCTGCGCCTGTGGAAGTTGCTCCCCAGGTCGTCCAGCAGGCTGCGGCACCGCCCTCTACGCAACCTGCGCCCGCAAAGATCTCCATCGGACTCACGGAGGATGCGATGGCTTCGATCCGTCCTGCTCATTCCGAGCCAGCGCCGGCAGCCAAGCCACCCGTTTCCCAGCCAGCACCTGCGCCCGTCGTTCCTGCTGAGTCAGACATCCCGCCGGTCCCGAAAAAGCGAAGAAGCGAGAACAAGCCGCGCAAGAGCATCGTCGCACCGATGCTTGTCCTGCTGCTGCTTATCATCCTGGCGGGGGGAGGAGCCGTCTTTTACATCACGAACAAGATGGGTCGCGAAGGGGAGAAACCTTCGGCGGTGGATCCCTCGGTGCAGGCGAAAATCCGCCAATCGCAATATTCCCAGTCCGGCTGGCAAGACGAGGCCAAGCAAGTGCTCTCGTCTTTCCTCGCCGCGGATAGTTCCGCCGGGAAAGCAGCTTTTTCGATCCGTGGCAGCGAGTTGCTACCGCAGATGAATGATTTCTACGGGAATAGCCCGATCGACGATAGCGATACGCTGCTTGCAGGATTTGCCACTGCCAATCTTCCCGCGGAAGATCACAAGCGCGGAATTTTCCGGATGGTATATGACCAGCCGCCGCAATTCGAAATGCGGGAGTTTTTCCGGCCCTTGGCCCCGATCGAAGTCCAGTTCGGACTGCAGGAGCCGGACCTGCTTCTCTCATCGCTTGCAAAGGCATCCAACTTCTCTTCGGAACCGGTGAAAGTGGAGGTTTTCTTCAAGCGGGAACCGGATGGTCTGAAGGTAGACTGGGAGACCTTCGTGCAGACCAAATACCGCACCTTCCGTTCCTTCACCGAGTTGCCCGATCCGGGCCGCAGCGGGATCTTCCGGCTCTTCGTGATGGAAGACGTTCCGGAGAAGGGACGGGCGTCTCAAGGAAGCAAGACTTACCGGCTTGCTGATCCGGCTCACAAGAACGATTCGGTACGGGTGGAAGTCCCGGTGGATTCGGAGCTCGGCAGATCGCTTTCTATCCTGAACTGGCGCGGCGTGAAGGACGCACGGCCGGTCACAAAGACCGTTACCCTGGAGCTTGAGTGGACGAAGGAAGCGAGCCCGCGCCTGGTTGTGAAGCGCTTCATCTGCTGGGAGTTCCTCGGCATCGGCGGTCAAGCGGTGGGCGGGGGCAAGTGATGAGCGGCGGAGCCACTACAGACACGATTGTCGCACTCGCCAGTGGCGGCGGAACCGCGGCGGTTGCATTGATCCGTCTTTCGGGACCGCAGGCCGAGAGCATTGCCGATGCGGCTTGCAAGGATGCAGCGCAAGGAGCCACCGAGCGCCGCGCGACGCGGGCCAAGGTGCTGGATTCCGCGGGGAGGGTGATCGACGACGTCCTGCTGACGGTGTTTCGCGAGCAACGTAGCTTCACCGGCGAACCGGTGGTGGAAATCGCATGCCATGGCGGGCGTCTCATCACGCGCAGGATCACGGAGCGCTTGCTGGAATGCGGAGCCCGTCTTGCCGGACCGGGCGAATTCACGGAGCGGGCGTTTCTCAATGGCAAGCTGGATTTGACCCAGGCGGAGGCCGTGATGGATCTGATCTCGGCCCAGAGCGATCTGGCGCTGCGCGCGGCCCATGAGCAGTTGGAGGGCGGCATTGGCCGACAAACGGAACAATTGCGGGAGGATCTGATCGGTCTCGTAGCCCACTTGGAAGCGTGGATCGACTTTCCCGAAGAGGACATCGATCCCGATACCGGCGATTTGTTTCGCGCCCGCGTCGCTGCCGTCCAAGCGGGGATCTCCAAGCTTTTGGCAACGGCCGAGCAGGGGCGGATCCTGCGTGAAGGGGTCAGGACCGTGATTTGCGGACGACCGAATGCAGGCAAATCCAGCCTGCTCAATCTATTGCTTGGCAGCGAACGTGCGATCGTCAGTGACGAGGCAGGAACCACCCGCGACACGATCGAGGAAATGATCTTACTCGATGGCGTGCCGCTGCGCCTCGTGGACACCGCGGGATTGCGCGACGAAGCCGGCGGCATCGAGCGTGAAGGGATGCGCCGCACCCTGCTGGAAGCGGGGCGTGCCGACCTCTTGCTCGCGGTTCACGATGCCACGTTACCTCCGGCTGAAACCAACTTTGAATTGCCGCAGGCCGATGGCCGCGTCGTGACCATCTTGAACAAGATCGATCTGGGTGAACACCCGGAATGGTCAGGGCGCGAAGCCGTGCGCCTTTCCTGCTCGTCGGAGATGGGCCTGGATGAACTGCGCCTGCGGATCCGCGAGGCATTGGATCTCGGCGAAGCAGACTGGGGAGAGCATGCCGTGGCGATCAACTCGCGGCATCGCGATTGCCTGCGACGGGCCAGCGGCTCGCTTGCCGCGGCGGATCAGCTTTTGGAGAATGGATCGGCGCCAGAGTTGGCGGCAATGGAGCTGAGGGAGGCGATGGAAGCGCTGGGGGAGATCGCCGGAAGGGTGGACGCCGAGGAAGTGCTAGGCGCGATCTTCGGGCGGTTTTGTATCGGGAAATAGACACCCGGCTCGATATCGCCTGGGGTTATCCTTGATCCATATCACTTCAATCCGATTGGTGATTGGAAGATGGGTGATTGGTGATTCTTCTACTTCCGATGAACATCGTCATCCTCACCGGTGCAGGAATTTCCGCAGAGTCGGGCGTGCCGACATTCCGCGGAGCCGATGGACTGTGGGAAGGAAATCGGGTGGAGGATGTGGCGACCCCCGAGGCGTTCGTCCGGGATCCGCAGCTGGTTCACAAGTTCTACAATAGCCGTCGCGCGAAGCTGATCGACGGGAACATCCATCCGAATCCCGCGCATGTGGCCTTGGCGAAGCTTGGCAAATCCCGCGACCACCGCGTGCTTTTGGTCACGCAGAATATCGATGACCTGCACGAGCGGGGCGGGTCTTCCGAGGTTCTGCACATGCATGGCGAGCTTTTGAAAAGCCGTTGCACGAGTTGCCAAGTGGTCGCGGTGTGTCGGGAAGATCTGAGCCGGGCTTCAATTTGTGAAACGTGCGGAGGCATCGACTGCCTGCGCCCTCACGTCGTGTGGTTCGGCGAAATGCCGTTTTTTCTGGATGAGATTGCCGCGGCGATTTCGCGGGCGGACTTGTTCGTCGCGGTGGGAACTTCCGGGCGCGTTTACCCGGCGGCGGGCTTCGTCTCGTGGGCGCGGGATGCCGGGGTCAGGACCTTGGAGATCAATTTGGAAGAAAGCGCTGGAACGGGTGTTTTCGATGAAAGCCGCCGCGGCCGGGCAGGGGAGCTGGTGCCTCTCTGGGTGGATGAGGTGCTGGGGCGTCAATGACGAAGGAAGCCGGGATGGACGGGCACCGCTTCCGGCGGCAAAATCCCTCGCAAGCTCTTCAGAATCCGCAAATTCGGGAATCGAAGTTCGTAAAAAGCCCCCGTTTACAGTAAGGATCGGTGTTGATTTCCCGTTGAAAGAGCAGACGCTGTAACCCCATGAAGTTCCGTTTCGGGAGGCCATTCCTTTGGGCCGCGATGACCTCTGCCGGACTTTCGGCAGCGCCCGTCGATCCGACGTCGGCTCAAAAAGCGCCGGACGTCGCCGGCATCATACCGAGGCTCTCCGACGAATCGTATGCGGTCCGCGAGGCCGCCACGCGCGAGCTGTGGAAACTTGGAGAGGCCGTGCTGCCCGAACTGCGGACCATTGCGAGCGGGAAAGATCCGGAAGCGGCAATCCGCGCGCGCGAACTGCAGCGGAAGATCGAGCTGGGGATTCTCCCTGATAGCTCGCCGAGAATCGTCGATCTGGTGATGCGCTATGACCGGGGATCGCTCGACGAGCGGCAGCGGGTCATCTTGGAATTGCGCAACGAGCGTGCCTACCGCCAGATCCTCAAGCTTTACGCACTCGAGAAGGACGAGGACGCGTTGACGATGCTCGAAAGCACTGTCCGCGGTGTGGCGATCGAGGCGGCGCGCGACTGTGTGGCGGCGCAGCCATCCGATATCCGCGGTGCCTTCACCTATCTGAAAATGGCCCGCCCGGAGGCCGCCGAATACATGGCGATGGCGAGCCTTCACCGGGTCATGGGAACCTTGGATGAGGAGCTGAAGAACGCGGCAGCGATCGAAGGCCGGGAAGGTCATCTTTGGCGCTACACGCTGCTTGCGTCAGCGGGACGCCTGCCGGAAGCAGCCTCCGAGGCGGAACAGGCAGGGCTTTCCCTTTCCTCCGCCCGGCTTCACCTGATCGAGGGTGATCCGCTTCCTTGGCTCCGCGAGGCACCGGCACCTCCCCAGGCGGTCACTTCTTCGGGGCTGCCGGATTACCGCGAATATGCCATCGCGGCGTGGGAGGGGAAAAAACCGAATGCCGAGCTGATCCGCAAATTCCGGAGCTTGGCTCGCTCCGGGGACGAAGACGATCAGGCGAAGGGGCTGATGATGCTTTTCCTCACCGCTGATTACGAGGAGGCGGAGAAGCTCTTGGCGAGACGGGATCCCATTGCCGCCTTCTACTATCTGGATAACTCCGAACGGGTCGATGAAGCCTTGGAGATCCTCGATATCGACGCGGCGAAACCGGACTACGCGGGGTGGGCGGCGAAGCGCTTCGATGTGCTTATCAACGAGCCTGACTCCGAAGAGCGTGAACTTCAGGAACTGGCGTTGCTCGGCTACTTCCTCGAACGCCGCGGCCTTTATCTTGAATTGGAGGAGGCGTTCGTGCCTCCCTTGCTCCAGTTGGCCGAAGCCAGCCAGGAGAATTTTTTGATGGGGATCTCCCGGTTGTTCTCGCCCGAGCTTCAGGACGAGCTGGCATTCCCCGTGGTGCGTCCTGTGGTGAAAGCGTGCGGCACCTATGCCAGGGAAGACGACGTCCGCTGGATGCAGGTGATCGAAAGTCTCTTCGGAACAAGGGAGAGCCCCGGAGACCTTTGGCGTTGGTTGGCGGATTTGGAACCGACGCTGAAGGCAGCGGAACGGTTCGACCTGATGATGCGTCTTCACGGGTATCTGCCCGACGCCGATGACAAGCTTTCCCGTTTCCGGGGCCAAGCGTGGAAAGCAATCGAGAAAGCGGAGGCCAACGAACGCCGTCGTCTGCTCGTGATCCTCGCCGGCGTGGATGCCCCGCGGAAGCGCGGGGACCGCCGCATGGGAAATGCCGAGGACTTTATCCGCTGCATCGAGGAAATGGAGAAGCTCGATGGCGGTGCCGGGGACTGGAAGCTGAAGAAGGCCGACATTCTTGCGACCTTGGGTCGCTGGCGGGATGCCGCGACCGCATGGCGGGAACTCGGAGCCGAGAATCCCGGAGAGCCTGCCTATTGGGGATACGCCGCGGCATGCATGAGGAAAGCCGGCGACGAAACGGCAGCGATCGAGTGGGAGAGGAAAGCTGAGTTGCTCGCGATGGGAGAAACCCAGGCGCTGGGGCAGATCGGATACTATTACGCCATCACCGGGGACTTCAAGCGAGCCGGCGAGTGGTGGCATCGCGCTGCTGCCGAGTGCACCAACGACCACAGATCTTTTTCCGAGATATTGGGATTTCTCGGAACGGAAGCCGCGGCACGGGAAGATTGGAAGAAGGCGGCTGCTATCGTTGAAGCCAAGACGCTGGAGATCGCCATGGCCGGGCGCAGCAGCAACGAACTAGCCGCAGGGTATCTGCGGCAGCGCTTGGAAGCTGACATGACCCGGGCATTCTCGCTGCTCTCCAAAGACAAGGCGCGCGCCACGGCGACCATCGAACAATGCATCAAGGAGCCATTCGCAGACGTCTTGCTTGCGGACTACTTCTTCGCGCCGATGCGCAGCGTAGGCATGGTTGAGATGCATGATGCCGCGTTCGAAAAGAGCTGGAAACGCCTGACCGCGATCATCGAACGCTTCCCCGACGGGGAGAACACCCGGAACTCCGCCGCTTGGCTGGCCTCGCGCGCCAATCGCCGTCTCGATGAAGCGGAGAAGCAAGTGACGCACGCATTGAAATCCAGCCCCAAGCAAGCAGCTTATCTCGACACCCTGGCGGAAGTCCATTTCGCACGCGGTGACCGTGCGAAGGCGATGGAGTTCTCGACGCGCGGCTTGCAAGAAGAACCGGGTGATCTGCAGTTGATCCGCCAGCACCTCCGCTTTGAGCGAGGCGAGTTTCCTCCGAAGTAGGCAACTTCTTTTCGCCGGGCGGCTCGATGATCAATCGCCGACCGCTGCCAGGATGATGCGGATCTTCTCGAAATCATAGGGCCCCACGTTGCTCAAGGCGGCACCTGCCGCGTCCTTCCGGCGATCGGCGTCGGAGATGGTGCGTATCCATTCGGAGCAGGCTTCGGGATCCTTGCCCGCGTAATAGTTGACGAGCAAACCGACCATTGAGTCCCGACCGGCACCGTCAGGTTGCGTCCCCAGCCAGCCGACGGCTTGATCCACATTCATGTTTACCCAGAGGGCAAAGGCCGATTCGTTTGCCATGGATTGCTCCTCTTGCGGGAGGCTGTCGCGCCAGGCTAGCCATTTGTCGAAGTCCTGTGCGGCGAGGATATTGGCGAAGTTCTTGACGGCTGTTTCGCGATCCGCCGGTTCTTCGAGCTTGGCAATGAGTTTGATCCCTTCGTCGGGATCGCGCACGGCCAGTTGCATGGCACCGGTGCGCAAGGCACGCTGCCGCTCTTCTCCTTCCATGTGCTCGCTCCATTCCCAGGCCTTTGCGGGTTCTGCGAGAGCCTTGGCATTGGCAACCTCGGCCATGAGGACGCCTTTCACGTCAGCTTGTGCCGGCTCCTGAAGCCAGCGCTCCACGGCGTCGGGGTCCTTGGAAATCCATTGGTTCGCGAGCATTGATACCGCACCGGCGAGATCGCCTGCACCCTGCCATTTGCGGATGCGTTCCATGATCGCGGCGCGGCTATCGGGATTGCCCAGCGCTCCAAGGAGCCACTTTGCATCGTTCCGATAATCTTCCGGCCTGGTTGAAAGGCACCATAGTTCCACGGCTTTCAATGGATCTTCGCGAACGGTATCGGTGAGCACGACACGCCGCTCCGCCTCTGAGAGGCCCTCGCCGGATTCCATGCGCTTCCGCAGACCGGCGAGATTGCCGCGCGCCTTCTCCGTATCGATCGCTTGCTGGTATTGTTCCGCGCCCCAACCGGGAAGAATCTCCACGCTCTCGCCCATGCTACTGAGGCGGGACCAGAGATAGAGAACGCTCAAGGAATTCCCGAAGCCTGGAGTTGGCGTCCTTTCCGAAAGTTCCAGCCATGCTTGCTTGGCCTCCGCGTCCGTCATCCGGGTCATGGCGCCGATGGCTTCCAGCATCGCCAGCATGTCAGACGGGTCGGTGGTCTGCATCCGGTCCACACCCATCGGAAGGCCCGTTGGAGTCGATGAAGAAAGGTCGTTCTTGATGTTGGTTGTCCGGGTGGAAAGCGAGCGTCGTCCGGACGACTCGTCCGGGAAGGAGGTCTCCACTACGGGTTGCGATCCTTCATTGGGAAGCGATTGCTGGAGTTGGCTCGGGACAGCGCCGCGAGCCCACCATCCGATTGCTCCGCAGAGCAGGGGCAAGGGAAGGTGACGGAAGTAACGGGTTTTCATTAAAGAAGGTGGATGGAGGGGCGGGCCCCGGTGGTGCATTCCCGGCACCATGCGGGAGCCCGCCCCAAGGGTTGATCGGGGCAATGATTCCCCAGTCATCCTTCAAGGATGATAGGAGGACCCCGCCGCGTTCAGGGTTTGATGAACTTCCACTCCTGGTTGTAGCTCGAGCCGTTGTACCAGTTCTGCATGATCGCTCCGTTGCCGGTCTGACCACCGGTGTCGAGGCACTTGCCATTCGCACGGTTGATGATCTTGTAGTAGCCGGAGTCCGTGGCTTGGAAGGTCCACTGTTGGTTGTAGCTGCCGCCGTCTGTCCACTGGCCGATCGAGGAGCCGTCCGCCGTGTTGCCCAGGGTATCCAGACGCTTGCCGCCGGTGACGCAGACGAGCTTGAAGTAGTTGCCCGTGCGGGTGACGGTCCAACGCTGGTTGTTGCTGCCGCCGCTATCCCACTGGCCGACGCCTGCTCCGTCCCCGGTCGAGCCGAGATTGTCCAGCATCTTGCCATTCGCCCGGTTCTGAAGCTTGTAGGTGCCAAGCGCCACGCCGATGGAGGTGTCGCTCAGTCCCATGTCGCGCCGCAGGCCGCCGGTGATCGAGATGTGCTTGTCGGCGGGGCCTTCGTTGTCCTGGTTCCAGCCGTAGGGCCACCAGTGCTGGGCATCCGCGGAAAGCACGGCCGAAGCTCCGTCATAGGACTGGAGCTTCGCCTTCGCGATCACGCCAGTCCAAGTGTTGCCGCTCCGGTTGGCATTCCAGTTCCCGTAGGTTCCGGTCCCAAGCCAGTGCGCCATCTCGTGCTGGGCCACCCGGGCGCTTCGGGAGCCCCCGAATTCGATCCATCCCTGGTAGCTTGCCTGGGCGGTGGGGACCCCGGCGTTGTAGGCCACGGTGATGTTGCCGCTGTAGTTGGCCCAGGTGTTGAAGTTGTTCACCGCGGTGTTCATGGCCGAGGTAATCTGGGCGGCTTCCGTGGCCGGGGGACTGCCGGTGAAGGACCAGGTGAGGGTGGCCATGCCGGGCAGCATCGTGCCGAGCATCGCCATCGCGAGAAGTACGGTTTTCTTCATATGTTCGTGTGAGGTCGTGGTTTTTGGTTTTCGTCAGCAGGGGATCATCCTATCTAACAAGGGATCCCGGAAGATCGTCCGTCACGCACACCGGGCATCGGCATCCGGTTCATCCATTCCGGCAAATGGGACTTTCCGCAATGAAGCCTCTTTTCCCCGAATCACTGGCAGTAGCGAGCATTCCGGCGCGGAGGATTTCCGCAGCAGTCTTCTGGCTTCGCTTCTCCGGCAGAAGCGGTGCTGTAGTTGGTCCGGTCCGATAGATGGGCCATGAATCCCTACACTGTCACTACGATCTCTTGTCGGCAACAGTGCGAGTCTCTCATGAAGTTGTCTTTCGATCTTACAACTTCCCGTCCGCATCAAACGTCATGAAGGGAACCGTCATCCGTGCTTCGATCTCCGATCAAGTGGTGCAACTTCTCCGCCAAGGCTTGGTTTCCGGGAGATGGAAGGGCGAACTTCCGAGTGAAGTGGAACTGTGCAGGGATTTCGATGTCAGCCGCGCAACATTGCGAAAAGCAATCGAGCAACTCGTCGGCGAGAAGTGGTTGAGGCTGGGCGGCCGAGGAAAGCATCACCGGATCCTGCGTTCGATGCCGACATCTTTGCCCGGCAGAGGGAACATCATCCGCATTCTCACTCCGTACGCGCCGTCGTTGTTGGATTCGGCGCATCTCGTGATGTTCGACAGCCTTCGTGGCCGGGCGAATGCCGCCGGGTATCGGGTGGAGTTCGAACACCAGCCGAGGCTGTTCAGCACGAGTCTCCCGGCTCGCTTCGATCGGCTGGAACTTCTGCCAAACACCGCGGGTTGGGTTTTGTTTTCCTCCACCCATCCTCTCCAACAATGGATCGCTACCCGGGGCAAAGCAGGGGTGATCGTCGGGCCTCCATATCCTGGTATCCGAATGCCGAGCATCCAGCCGGATACCGAAGCGAGTGCGCGGCATGCCGCCGGGCTCTTCCATGCCCGTGGCCACCGGTGCATGGCATTTCTTCTACCTGCCTTCACCAGTCTGGGCGACCGTTTGGGAAGCGATGCTTTCGTGGAGGAAGCACGCCGCTTGGGCGCCGAAGTCCAGATCTCCAACTACAAACCTCAGGTGGCCTCGCTTCGGCGAGCGATCGATCATCTGCTGGTGTCACGACCGCGGCCGACGGCGTTTTTCTCCAACTGCGCTGAACACTGTCTCACGATCCTGTGCCATCTGCAAAACGCCGGACTGCGCATCCCTGAAGATGCTTCCATCATCTGCGGATGGGATGACCCCATTCTCGATCACGCCGTCCCGAGCATCGCCCGGTACCGGATCGACCGCGCCAAAACCGGCCGCAAAATCGGCACGATGCTTCTGGATGTGTTGCGCAACGGAACCGGCAAATCCTCGCGGGTGCGGGTGCTCCCGGACTTCATTCCGGGTGGCACCTTCCAATGACGGCTGGTGGCCTTTTCGGGAAATTGCCTAGAGGGGGGATGCTCCACCTGCGATCGCAATGTGCTGAAAATCAGCTGCAGCTTCTGTTCTAAGCGAGGGCCTTGCGGGGGGAGCGACGGCTCGCGAGTTTGATGGGGCCCGGACAGCAACTGTCCTCGCGCTCGGCGAGACGTTTGGCCACCTTCTTGTCGTCGCTCTGCCAGATCGGAACTTTGAAGTCAGCGAAAGAGGCCTGCAGGCTTTCGATAACGCCGAGATACTTGGCCTCGATCCGGAAGTAGGTCCACTTCTCGCGGCGCTCCGATTCCAGCAAGCCTGCTTTCCGGATCACCTGAACATGGCTTGAGACCGTCGATTGCGGCATCTCCAGAATATCTGCCAACTCGCAAACGCAGAGCGCACTATCGGACACGAGCCGAACTATTCGCCAACGGGTGGGATCGCCTAATGTCCGGCAGAAGGAAACGAGATTCATCGTTGCGATGCAATTCATTACTGTCGATTTCGTTGTGTCAAACACATCTTGACCTGATGACTTGATGGGGTAGCACCTTGATCGATGTGCTTGCTGTCGAAGGCGCGTGGAGGGAATGCGTCCGTCTGAAGGACAAGTCCCTGCCAGCCGAGGAAGGGGCAAGCCCGCAGTTCTCAAGTGATCGTCCCAAAAATGCCTAGCCATGAAAGTGAAATCTTTGCAGTTATTCCTTTCCTTTCTTCTCTCCGCGTCGCCCGCTTGGGCCGAGGCGCTGAAGATCAATGGATCCACCACCGTGAATCTACCCGCAACGGAGGCGGCCGAGGTGTTGCGCAATGAGAAGAAAATGGAGATCCAACTGGATACCCAGGGGGGCAGCTCCGGTGGCATCTCAATGCTCGGCGAAGGACTGGTGCACCTCGGCATGTCGTCGAAGCATGTCAGCGATGACGACCGGAAGAAATTTCCGAAGTGCGACTACAAGGAGATCCAAGTGGGCGAGGACGCCGTGGCTCTCGTCGTATCAAAAGACGTGTGGGACGGCGGCGTGAAATCGCTGGGCAAGGAGCAAGTGGCCGCAATTTACGAAGGACGCATCAAAAACTGGAAGGATGTCGGCGGTCCGGACAAGCGCATTGCGTTCTTCAACAAAGAGCCCGGTCGCGGGACTTGGGAGGTATTTGTCCACTGGGTCTATGGCGATCCAAAGAAGGCGCCCCAAGTGAGCTTCCCGGAAGTCGGCGGCAATGAGGAAGGTCGGAACAAAGTCGCCTCCACCAAGGGAGCCATCACCCAGCTCTCCTCCTCATGGGCGGATGGGAAGACTGCCTTTGCCCTTAGCCTGAAGGTGGGGGACAAGGATGTCTCTCCGGAAACGGAGTATATCGCGAGCGGCGAGTATCCCATGAGCCGTCCGCTGTTCCTGCTGAGCAATGGTGAAGCCACCGGGACGGCGAAGGAATTCGCGGACTTCATGCTCAGCCCGCGCGGGCAGGAGTTCGTGAGGAAGCACGGCTATCTTGCCTTGGCAGACCTGAAGCGATGAGCGGAGTGGGAGCGGGTAGAAGATTCAGCCTCACACGCTGGGCCAGCACGGGATTCTCCGCGCTGGCCTTGCTGACCCTACTTGCCATCGTATCCCTTTTCCTCTGGCAGGCGCTGCCGGTATGGAAGCTGGAGGGGACGGGCTTCGTGACCCGGGAAAAGTGGTTCTACCGCCAGGACCAGTATGGGGCGGCCCCGATGATCTATGGCACGCTCGCCGTGGCGGCGGTGGCCATGATCCTGGCGGCCCCGGTCGGCATCGGTGCGGCGATCTATTGCGCCTGCTTTCTCCCGCCGCGCCTGCGCCTGGGGTTCAAGGTGGCGATCGAGCTTCTCGCGGGTGTTCCCTCGGTAGTCTACGGCCTACTGGGTATCCTGCTGCTACGCGATTGGGTCTATGTAGCCTTGGAGCGCTTCGACGTCCTGAGCGGGGATAGCTTGCTCACCGCAGGGATCCTGTTGGCGGTGATGATTTTGCCGACGCTGATCACCTTGGCGGATGATGCTCTCTATCATGTGCCGCTTTCCCGCCGCCTCGCCGCGCGGGGACTCGGCCTCACGTGCACCGAGACGATTCTCCATGTCACCCTGCCGCATGCTTGGCGGGGGGTCCTGGCCGCCCTGCTGCTGGCGCTGGGCCGAGCTTGCGGGGAAATGATCGCGGTCTTTCTGGTGGTGGGACGCCAAGACAACCAATGGCCGGAGAAACTGTGGTCTCCGCGCCCTCTGATCGAGGCCGGACAAACGCTCTCCACCAAGCTGGGAAGCTCCGAAACCAACATCGCCTACGGCAATCCGGTCCACTGGAGCGCGATCGTCGGGGTCGGGCTCCTGCTCCTCTTTATCGTCACCACGGTGACCATCATCGGCTCAAAGGTCGGACTGCTGGGCAAGCGCCATGAAACGTAAGATCATCGACCATCTCTTCCGGGCGATCACCGCCCTCTGCGCGCTGGTCGCCGCCTCGGTGCTGGCCGTGATCATCGGTGCGATCTGGCGCAAGGGGGCCTCCGCGATGAGCTGGGAATTCTTCACCGTGCAGATGAAGGAGGCGGGTGTCTCCGGAGGCATCCTCTATCATATCGCGGGCACAGCCATCCTTATCCTCACCGCCTTCCTCGCCTGCGCGCCGGTGGCGATCTCCATCGGATTAGTGCACGGCGTGTATCTGAAGAGAGAGCATACGCGCCGTGCGGTGATGCTCGTGCTCTACATCCTCAACGGAGTCCCCGCGATTCTCTTCGGCATCTTCGGCATGATGGTCTTCGTGCAGTATCTGGGTTGGGGCAAAAGCTGGTTGTCCGGCGGCCTCCTGCTGGCACTGATGCTCCTGCCCACCGTCACCGTTGCGATCGTCGCCAGGATCGAAGGCATTCCCCGCGGCCAAATCGAAGCCGCCGCCGGTCTCGGCCTCCGGCAATCGCAGATCGTCCATGCGATCTATCTGCCCCGTAGCTTCGGCGGCTTGATTACAGGTTCCCTGGTGGGATTGGCCCGGGTTGCGGGGGAGACGGCTCCCATCATGTTCACCGCCACCATCTTCGCCGGCGCGACCCTACCGACAGGGATCAAGGAAAGCCCTGTTCTTTCCCTGCCGTATCACATTTTCATCCTCGCCCAGGATTCCTTTGATCCTGCCGCGGGCTCGAAGCTGTGGGGCACCGCGCTCACCCTGCTTCTCCTTGTCTTTGCCTTCAGTATCATTGCCCTGATCCCGCGCTTGAAGAGTGCGGTAGCCCAGCATCATGACTAAGCCGATACTTCACGTGCGAAACCTGTCGGTCCACTCCGGCCGCCGGACGCTGCTCGACTCCGTGTCTCTTGAGATTCCGCATGGCGGTGTCTTCGGCTTGATCGGTCCCTCTGGCGCGGGGAAGAGCACCTTGCTCAAATCCTTCAACCGCATGTTGGACCTCACGCCGGGCTTGCGGGTGAGCGGTCAGGTTGATTTTCACGGCTCGCCTCTTTATCACCGCTCCGTCGATCCGGATGCATTGCGCGCGCGGATCGGCATGCTCTTCCAGCAGCCGGTGATCTTTCCCGGCAGCATCTTCGCGAATGTCACCTTTGGCGTCCGGCATCATGGCACCGTGCGCCGGAGAGATCTTCCTCAAGTCGCGGAAAGGGCCTTGAGGGATGCCTGTCTGTGGGAGGAAGTCAAAGACCGCCTTCAATTACCGGCCACCACGCTTTCGATCGGCCAGCAGCAGCGGCTCTGCCTTGCCCGCACACTGGCATGTTCTCCGGAGGTGATCCTGATGGACGAGCCCACCAGCGCCCTTGATCCGCGGTCCACCGCCGCTGTTGAAGAGCTGATCGGATGTCTCGCCAAGGCCATCACGATCATCCTGGTGACCCACAACCACGCCCAAGCGGCCAAGGTCTGCGGACGGGTGGCGAGCCTTTCTTCCGGGAAGCTGGAGAAGATCCGCGGCTTTGACTTGGAGAAGGTGTAGGAGATCCTGGGCAGATCGGATGAATGGGGCGGAAATTCATGGCTCCTTGGAGCAAGGTTGCATCGGTGCGGTTGCTCTCCCGACCGTGGCGAGGCACGCGACCTGGCGGTGTTGCTGGGACTCGAGCACTGCGGCGAAGATCTCATGAGATGCGACGGCCTCATCCGGCGTGGCGCATCCGAAGCGTTCTCCGAGTTGTCCCTCGCGCTCCATCAGGAACGCCGCCCACATTTGCTGGATCACATCAGGAAATCCGGGTTCGAAGATCCCGCCGGTGACGGTCTTGAACTGGGTGGAAAACCCGAGTTCGGTGCGCTTCCACCACTGTTCCTTTCCTCGCTCGAAGATCCACAGGGTCTTCGGCTCCGCGGTGCTGAATCTGACCCCCCCGTCCGTCCCCAGGATTTCGATGAACCACGTGTTGGTTGCTCCGGGGGCAAGCCGCTTCATCTCCAATCGCAGGATGGCCTCGTAGTCTCCAACCTTCGCCCACGAGTGGATCACCGCATTGTCCCACGTATCACAGGCGGCTCGGCCTCCCTTTCCATCGGGCCTTTCCGGGTAACCTTTCTGGAGTTGCGCAAGGAGAGTTTCCGGCTTCCAGCCGAGTCGCAGGGGCACATGGGCGGCATGCATTCCCAGATCATTGAGCACCCCGCCATCGCCGCAGGTCGCGCTCGATCGCTTCCAGTTCGCGGGTTTGGAAGAATCCAGATCGCTGCTGTGATGGAAGCCGGATATGATCTCAAGCACACGGCCGGCTTCGCCACCGCGTGCAAACTCGATCGCCCGCAGCGCACCAGGGAAGAACGGCATTTCAGAGCTGCAACGCACGAAGCGCCCGCTCGCATGCACGGCATCGAGGATCCGCCGCGCGGAGGCGAGATCGATCCCGAATGGCTTCTCCGCGAGCAGATCCTTGCCGGCCTCAAGCACGTCCCCATAGACCTTTTCGTGAAGGTTGTGGGGCACGGCGACGTAGACCACGTCGATGTCTGGATTCGCGAGCAGCTCGTCGTAATCGGTCGTCTTTTGCGAGCAGGACGGAATGCGATCGAACCACGCCAGTGCATCCGTGTTCAGATCGGCGACCGCGATCAGGACGGGGCGGACGGTCACATCCGTGAGCGCGCACCATCGTGCGAAGGCGCTCGCCATTTCGCGTCCCATGAGGCCGCCGCCAATGATGCCAATATGGACTTCTTTCATAGAGGAATTCCGTTCGGGAAGGTGACGGGCCGCTCATTGCGGTAGGCACGCGCCAGCAGGGTCACGGGCTGGATGATCTCCACGGCGGAACCGGACCTGTGGAGACCACGGGCGATCTGGAGATGACAACCGGGATTGGAAGTGGCGATGACCTCAGCCCCCGACTCGTGGATGTGCGCGAGCTTCCGTTCCAGCAGCAGTTCGGACTGGTCCGGTTCTGTGATGTTGTAGACACCGGCACTCCCGCAGCACCATGACGCCTCGCGAAGCTCCACCAGACGGATGCCGGGGATCCGCTCTAGGATCATTCGCGGCTGGCGGACCACCTTTTGGCCGTGGGCGAGATGGCAGGAATCGTGATAGGCCACGGTGATGGGCCCGGGAGCCGGGGTAGCTTGGGGTGGACGGCAGTCGATGCTGACCAACCATTCGTGGATGTCCCGCACTTTGCTGTCCCACATGCGGGCGTTTTCCGCATAGCGTGGATCATCCTCCAGCAGCGGTCCGTAGTGCCGCAGGTGTGAGCCGCATCCGCCCGCATTCGTGATGATGGCGTCGTATTCCGCCGGTGGCAGAAGGTCGATCATTCGGCGTGCGAGGGTAGCCGCCATATCAGGCTCTCCGTTGTGCCCGTGCAGGGATCCGCAGCAGGATTGCACGGGTGGGGTATGGACCTCACAACCATTCGCCAGAAGCACATCGGCGGTGTCCCGGTTGATGTCGGAGAAGACCAGATCCTGCACGCATCCGGTAAGCAGGGCGACACGGTATCTCGTCCCGCCTTCCGGCCGTTCGTGGGGAGCGATCAGCTCGTTTGAGAACTTTCCGGCAATGCGCGGGGACTGCGGCTCAGGCCTGCGAAGGTCCGCCGGCAGCAAGCGGGTGAGACCCGTGCGGCGGAAAAGCGCCTCCAGACCACTGCGTTGGTATCCACGGAGCATACGCCCCATCATCCGCAGCAGACGCGGATTCATGAACAGCAGCCGGAGCGTGACGAATCTCCAGAACCTCCGGCCCGGTGAACCACGGAGGCCGGTATTCTCGATATCCGCACGTGCTGTCTCGAACAACCGCGCATAGTTTACCCCGGCGGGGCACGCGGTCTGGCATGCCAGGCAGCCGAGGCAATAACTCATCTCATCCGCGAAGGCCGGGCCGATCTCCAGTTCGTCATCGGCCACCGCCCGCATCAGCGCGATGCGTCCGCGCGGACTGTTCCGCTCCATCCGGGTGGTGTCGTAGGTGGGGCATGTCGGCAGGCACATCCCGCAGTGCATGCACTGCTGAAGCACGGAGTAATCGAGCTGCTTGAGTGTGTTGGCCATGGCGGCTCAGTCGAAAATCTTGCCCGGGTTCAACAGGCAGTCCGGATCCAGCGCCTGCTTGATCTGCCGCATCAGCTCGTGACTGGCCTCGCCGAGTTGCTGTTTCAGCCACCTCTTCTTGGCCAAGCCCACTCCATGCTCGCCGGTGATGGTTCCTCCCAAGGCGAGCGTTTTCTCCACGATGGCATCCAGAGCCAGGTGCACCCGCTCCATCTCCGCGGCATCCCGTTCGTCGGTGAGGAAAGTGGGGTGAAGATTCCCGTCGCCCATATGACCGAATGTGCCTACCTGCAAGCCGTACTGCTCCGCAGTGGCGGCGATGAACGAAACCATCTCCGCGAGAGCGCTCCGGGGCACGGTCACATCTTCGAGGATCGTCGTCGGTCTCATCCGCGCCAGGGCTGAAAAGGCGCTGCGCCGGGCGGTGGCCAGCTGCAAGGCTTCCTCCGCATCGCGCGCCACCTGGACATCGCGGGCTCCATGCCGACGGGCGATCTCCACCATCCGCTCGGCTTCGTCCTCGACGGCAGCAGGATGTCCATCGGTCTCCATGAGCAGCACCGCCGCGCAATCGACAGGCAGTCCCATCCGGACGTGATCCTCCACGCAGCGAATGGTCATTTGATCGAGGAACTCCAGGGTGCAAGGAATGATCCGCGCGGCGATGATGGAGGAGACCGTCTCCGCGGCGTCCTCCATTCGACCGTAGGTTGCCAGCATCGTACGGCGGGCGATGGGGCGGGGGAGGAGCTTCAGCAGTACCTCGGTGACGATGCCCAAGGTCCCTTCGGAGCCCACGAAGAGATCCTTCATCGAGTATCCCGCCACGTCCTTCACGCAGGCATTTCCGAGAGGGACGATCCGTGCGTCCGGCAAGACCACTTCCAGCGCCATCACGTAGTCGCGGGTGACCCCGTATTTCAATCCGCGGAGTCCGCCGGCGTTTTCGGCCACGTTTCCGCCGATCGTGCTGATTCGCATCGAGCCGGGATCGGGCGGATAGAAGAGGTCGTGAGCTGCGGCGGCTTCATCGATCTTCGCGGTGATCGCGCCAGCTTGGGCACGTACTGTAAGATTCCGCGCGTCCACCTCGATGATCCGGTCCATTCGAACCAGGCAGATCACCAGGCAGTCGGGATTCGGGACACTCCCCCCGCTCAATCCTGTCCCGGAGCCGCGAGTAACGATGGGGACACCTGACGCCCGTGCCAGCCGCACACACGCGGCCACCTCTTCCGCGGTGTGGGGGAATACCACCATGCCCGCGATGCCCTTCAGCGCCGCTGTGCCGTCGAAGCCATAGGGAATCAAATCTTCCCGGGCGGTCAGCACTCGATCCTTCCCCAGCAGCGCGGTCAGGGAGTGGGTCAATGAAGGGTTCATGGCGGGGACAAAGTCGCTTTCGATGAATAGTCATCCGCAAGGGCGAGACAGTCTGCCGCCGAACGGAGACCGGCCGAAGGGGTCGTGTCGGTAAGGCTCGCCGCCGCCGCCGCGACTGCCATCCGGAGGCACCCTTGCGTATCCCAGCGATGCTGGAGTCCGAACAGGTAGCCGGCGGCAAATGCATCTCCGGCTCCAGTGGTGCCCCTGATTTCCTCTCTAGGTACGGGCAGAGCCTCTTGCGTCGTCACCTCGCCGGACACGTCGCACACGATTGCCCCCGAGCTGAAGTGCAGGATGACTTGTTGCTTTACTCCGCCTGCCACCAGCGATTGGGCGGCCTCGCGCGCGGCCGATAGCGATAGGGTCTCGTTGTCTTGAATGCGGATTCCCGTCGCCCGTTCGGCTTCGATTTCGTTGATGAAGAGGTAGTCGATGAAGGGGAGCGAGGATGCGACGTTCCCCATGAAGTCGGGGCTCTCCGTACTTACAAGATCCACGGAAGTCGTGAGCCCGGCATCTCGCGCCTTTTCCAGCAATTGCGACGCATGTGTCCGCCCGTCCGGTGCCCCGGCATCCAAGGAGTCGAGCAGCATCAGATACGCCAGATGGAAATGGGCAGCCGGGGTCACGGTGAAATCCACATGACGGAGATCGAAGAGCGCGTTTGCCCCCCGGCGGTGGAAGAAGGTTCGCCTGCCGGTGGAGGCCACAATGATCACCTCCGTATAGGAAGTGTGTTCGTCATCGATCACATGGAGTTGCCGCGTATCGATCCCGGCATCCCGGCAGCTCTCCTGGATCCACCGCCCGTCCGGGTCGCTGCCCACACAACCGGCAGCCTCGAGTGGGAATGATGCCCCGAGCGCCGATAGGTCCTTCAAGACATTGAAGGGGCCACCGCCGTTGGAGACGCTCTCGGAGAGGATCGAGGTCAACATGTCCTGGTTCGGCCACGACTCCACCAGCCGGAGCCGGTCCACGATGAAATTGCCCGCGCAGATGATTCCACTTCGTTTCATGGGATCAGCATCAGGGCCTCCTCCACTCCGGTGGATTGGTGAACCATGGCCATGAGCGCACGGACGATGCCTGCCGGGTTTGGGTTCTGGATGATGTTCCGTCCATATACGATGCCGCGCGCGCCCTGTGCAAGCAGGCCTTCGGTGCGTTCCAGGATCTCACGATCGCTCACCTTGCCGCCGCCACGCACCAGCACGGGCACATCTCCCGACGCCTGGATGACCTTGTGATAGCGCGCTACATCGTCGGTGGGGTCGGCTTTGATCAGGTCTGCTCCAAGCTCCACGGCCTGCCTCACCAGATGGACGATCCGGGTCTCATCTCCATCCACCAGGTAGCCGCCCGCTTCGGAGTTCGGCCGGAACACAAGCGGCTCAACCATCATCGGCATCGCGAAGTGATCGCTCTGGATCTTCAGGCGATGGATATTTTCGATGCACTGCTCCGTCACCTCGGGGGCACCCGGGATCTGGAAGAGATTCACGCACACGCAGGCGGCGTCCAGGCGGACCGCCTGCAACATCGCGTCCTCGATCATGCTGCTGAACCGTACGGAGGGCAGTTCCTTTCCATAGACATTGGCCACATCCACCCGCAGTACTAGGCTGGGCTTGGAACGTCCGGGGATGCCCTGCAGATGGCGAGCTTGTCCGGTGGTGAGCTGGATGGCGTCCGGTCCCGCTTCAACCAGAGTGGCCACGGCGCGGGAGATGTCCTCGATGCCTGAGAGGAATCCGGGCTGGTTGAAAAACCCGTGGTCCACGGCGACGTCGAAGCAACGTCCGGATCCGGCGTTGAAGAGGCGGTTCAGTCTGAAGCTTTTCATAACCATGCTTCAGTTGAGCCCCATGAGATGTTTGAGGATGAAAAGCTCCAGGCCCTCGTAGTCTCGCGCCTCGATGAACTGCCGTTCCACGGCACGATCCAGCGACCGGACCTTGTCCACCAGACGGAGGAAGATCTCGCGGCTACCGGTGAGGTGCGCCGTTACCGGGACTCCGGCCTGCGTGCGCATCGCCTTTACATCGAGACCGACGAACTCGCCCTTGCTACCATAGCCGTTCTCTTCCAGCACCCGGACCTGGTTGAAGGCCGCGCGCAGATTCGCCGCGCCGAAGTTCTTGTCCTGATCGTACTTCAGGCCGTTCTGGTCATTGAGATGGATGCTGGCCAGCTTCCCGTGGGCCAACGCGAACGCCATCTCGTCCGAGGGATCGAGCCCTGCGAGCAAGGCGTGTGCGGTTTCGATCAATCCCTTGACGCGCTTCGGATCATTTGAGGCGTAAGACAAAGCCACGGCATGCCCGATTGTGGGAACATAAGCGTGATCGGTGGGTTCGTTCGGCTTCGGCTCGATCCAGACCTCGATCTCCTGATCGTGGTCGAGGATGCGGTTCACCGTTTCCAAGATCCGCTCATAGGCGGTGACGGCGTTCTTGGCTTCGCGGAGGTAGGTGCCTTCCCGCGCCAGCCACAGCACCGTGGCCTTGTAGCCGATCGCGCGGGCGATATCGACCGTCCGCAGCGTGCGGTCCAAGGCATACTGGCGGTCCAAGGCGGAGTTCGAGGTGTAACCTCCGTCAATCGTCTCGGGAGCGAACCAAAGACGCGGCGCGACGAATTCGGGTGTCAGTCCCTCGTTGCGAAGCATGATCCCCACCGCTTGGGCTTTCCTGAGCACCTGGGTCGCGTTCATTCCTTCCAGATCCGGAACGACGTCGTCATCGTGGAACTGGACTCCCTCGAATCCGAGGTCGCGGAAGAGTTCGTATTTCGCCTCGTGATGGAAAGGCGATCTCGTCGCCGGGCCGAAGGGATCCGCGCCCTCGCTGATGTTCCAGGGGCCGAATGAAAAGCGATAGTTGGTCGGGATGCTCATGGGCATATCGTCCTCCAACCTATCGTCTGCGTGCTCCCGTTTGCTACGCCTCAGGGCGCAATTGATGGCACTATCGTCCCATATTGATGGCTTGAACCGGCTTTGTCGTCAGAACATGGTGTCACAGTGGCCAAGGAACACGAACAGATCAGTCTGGCCCCGGACGAGACCTTCCGGCTCCTGCGCTGGAGCAATCGTGTGACCCACGTCGAGGTGGTCCGGGGCGGCCAGGCAAAGCCCATCGTCGGTCGGGGAGACCACTGGCACTACCATCGGGCCATGGAACTGACGTTCATCGAACAAGGCACCGGGACCCGTTTCGTGGCCGACTGTATCAGCCCCTTTCGTGAGGGAGACCTCCTGCTCATCGGTTCGAACGTTCCGCACTATTGGCATCTGCGGGGATCTTCCTCGGGGCTGTCGGTGCAGTGGGATTTCCCCCTCGATCACGGCATCTGGAGTTTCGGAGAAGCGGCGGCCGCCCTTCAGGCACTCTCGAAGTCCGCCTTGTATGGCCTTCAGATCACGGGGGAAACGGCCATCGCCACCATCAAGGGAATGGGATCGCTGGCTCCTCTCGCCGGTCTGCCCAGGCTGGCGGCGTTCCTGGGTATCCTGTCTACGCTCTGCTCTGCTCCGGCTGACGATGTCATGCCGCTGTCCTCGCGGCCCTTCGCATTGAATGGAACGGCCGAACAGCAGGAATCGATGGCCCGTGCCGTCAGCTACATTCTCGCACATCATCGGGACGCCGTCCGCCTGGAGGAGTTGCTCCAACTGACGGGCATGAGCCGTGCGACCTTCGCCCGGCAGTTCCATCGTCATGTCGGCAAGTCCTTCTCGGTGTTTCTCAACCAAGTGCGTCTCCAGGCCGTGTGCCGCGCGCTGGTGGAATCGACCGCTTCCATCAGCGCCATCGCCTTCAACCACGGCTTCAACCAGCTCTCGTTCTTCAACCGGCTGTTCCGTCGGGAGATCGGCGTCAGTCCCAGCGAGTACCGGCGTAGCGGGGGGCTCGCAGTTGAAGGTTGATCAGGAGGCGTGTTTGTTCCCAGCGAAGAGCAATGCTAGATCCTCGCGTGGCTATCCACTCCGCCGCTCTTCCTGGTTCCTGGTTGCTCGATTTGCCTGGCTAGTACGGCGACCCGAGGCAATTGACCCCTTCGAGGAACATAACTGGGAAAAGGATCTCTTGGTAGCCCGCTTTTCCCCGTGCTTGGGCCCGATCGGCGAAGCGTTGCGGGTCCTGCTGGCGATCCCGGATTTGCTCCTTGATACACACTTACGGAGTTTGCACTAATCGTGAACGCCATGTCCCATATCGTGCAAGCAACCCTTTCCGATGAGAAGTATCCGATGCCCACGCCGGAAGAGCATCCATGCGTGGCAACATCTCCTTCAACGTCTTGGACGGGTCAACCATGCCAGATCATTTTTGCCGAGGTTTCCCACGGACGACTCGGCTTGGGAGGCAAGCTGGGATACTCCACGCCGATGGGCGATTCGGTGCTCGCATCACATATTGAGGAAGGTTCGATCACCCTGTCGGCGCATGCTCCGTCGGAACTATCCATACGGACTAGTTGCCCCATGAGCGTGCGCGGCGTGCTGAACGGAACGGCTGGTTCACGTATCCATTTTCCTGCAACCTTCGTCGTCAACGAGCATCCGATCGGGCAAGTCCAAGGTCCGTTTGATTCTACGGACACCGTTGTCATACCCCCCGGTGAACATTGCCTGAGAGTTGCGTCCCGCAGCCACGAGGAGAGGCAGACCGTGTGGATTCTTCGCCCGATTGAAGAGCCTGCTTCCCCCGACAAAGATTCGCGCCTGAGCATCGTGACGATTGCATGCTATCCAGCGAACGAGGCGGCGGAGGTCCTGTGGCCCCTGGCAGAGAGCGCCCAGTGGTTCGGCTGCCTCCTGTCGGTGATGGGAGTGGGTACGGCTTATAACAATCACGCTTCGGCCAAGCTTTGGCGTCTGCTGGAGTATGTCAAAGGGCTGGAGACGGACTATATTCTTTTTACCGATGGCAAGGATTCCGTGCTGGTCGGTGACACCAACGAAATCCTGCGTAAGTTCAAAGAATTTGGGACTGATTTTGTAATCTCCATGGAAAGAGGCTGCTGGCCCGTTTTTCACGATGGGTGGCATGATGCTTTTCCCCGAATGGAGGATGGATGGAACTTCCCTAACGCAGGTGGCTGGATTGGCACAAAGGCGGGGGTGATACGGGTTCTCACAGCTGCCTGTGAATTGCAACGGAACCTCGTGGCGGGCGAGCATCGCGGAATCGATGCCCCATGGGACGAACTGCTCACCCCGCTGCATAAAGATGACCAAGCACTCCTCCAGTTGCTCTATCTTGAGGGTGTCATCGTGGGAGACGTCAGATGCAGAATCTTTACCAATGTGGCTCTGGCCGACCGCCGCTTGACGGGAAATGCCGAATACTCATTTTTGAACGGGAGGTTAAGGCTCAACTCTACCGGTGAGTGGCCGACCGTAGTGCATTTTTCCGGCCCCGCTTTTCCTGAATGTCGCGACCGGTGGCCCGCTTATTTCAGAGCATGCAGAGGTGGAAGAAGGGAAAACCACTGAAGCTCGCTGATCTGGCTTCAGGTGGCTTCGAGAGGCCTTCTCACGCCGACCGACGAAGACGGAAGGAGTTTGATGAACTGCTCTCCGAATAGGTGAAGCCAGAAACGCTCAAGCAGTTGGTTATACAAATCCTCGTTCTCAAGCAGTAGCGCATGGAGTTTTTCCAGCGTTCTCCTCGGCACAGCCGAAATGCGGCTACGGTGGACGGCAAAAAGCGACCCGCGGGCATAAGAACCCAGATCGCATTTGGAGGCGTGAGCAGCCTGTTCAGTCAAACCGGCTTGATCGAGGAAATGGGACGCCAAGTTTGTCTCCCGGCCAATCCCGTAGATTCTCGAATACCTCTCTAGAACGTGACTGCTTTCGGAATCCAAATATCTCGAAGTGTTCAATGAATAAAGAGAGAAGGTCTCTTTCCTGATCGGGTTGATTCCCAACTGATTGCGCCGGTCCCTCACCGGGACTTCGGAAGGAATCCCGGGCGTGCCGGGGAACGGGTGGAAGGATAGCGGCTGAATCTGGCTCCAGAGAGTCTGTTGAGGGAGCAGGCCTACAAACTCCGGACTATGATCCAAGGGGTTATCTGATGCGAAAATAGTCCATTCTGTGCCGGAATCTCCATGAGCCAGCAAATGGGATAGGTAACTTCCAGCTTTTCCTCCTTCACCTTCCGGCAGGGGAATAACGGTGGCGCGCCGCAACAAGTCGATGTCCTGCAGAAAGCCGCCCCTATTGTAAATCACGATGTGGAAATCGCTGGGGACCGCAGAGATCCAACTCAATTCATCCCTTTCCCGAAAGACTATCAATGTAATCGAATGTCCTTTCATGCGCTTTGTTCCAAGTGGGATGAGAGACCAGATCCGGTCGAAGATGGATCTGGTATCGCTTGAGCAATTCTTCCAAGCTCCCGATCTTGAACAAGTCGGGCGCGTACGAATTCCCGGGCGTTGCGAGAGATCATCTGGTAGAGATCTCCATCCGCCTCCAACCGTTTGTATGCGAGCATCAAGTCCGAAAGATCGGAGCGGATAGGCACAAAATGTACCCAAGGTTTGAGATCCAAGTGCCAGTGTTCCACCACTTGCCTCTCAACGATGAAGACCGGCCGCCCCGAAGCCAGCAACCAGCGGAGCCGCGCTGAGTAGCCGCTCCCCGGGCAATCGATCAAATACTTGTAGTGGCGGTGATCCCACATGGAGATGTAGCGGCTCTTCGACTCCTGTCGCATGGCCTCGGCGTCCCGATCCCACTCCATAAGGGAGGCATCTATTGCATTTGGATTGCGACCGGATATTTCCACTAGTTTGCGACGTGTTGGATGAGTGTCCGCACCAATCCAAAACGCCGTCTTGTTCCGCCACGACCCCTTGTAGTCCATCAGGTCACGCAATAATTCGCGACCGTCGGGAATCCCTACTTGCGGCCAACCGTGGGAATAAGGGCACGGGAATGGCAGGAATTGATTGGGTTCGCCGATTCTCACCGTAGAGGCGAACATTAGCTCGAATTCGCCGGGGTGGCGGCCTGCCGGAGGGCTGTCCCAAAAGCTGATGTATCCCGTCCTGCCTTCGAATTTCTCCGGCACCATTTCCACGACTTTCTTCATCATGGCGATCGCATTATCGCCGCGGCACTGGAACTGATCCTTTTCCTTGATCTTCATGATCGAGTTCTCGACCTGGAAGATGCAATAGTTGAATTCTTTCATGGGCATTGGAGGTGGGAGGGGCTTGGCAACAAGTTCTAAAGGGATTGCGTAGTTCGAAGAACTCGATCAAATCACATTCTGAACTTCGCTATTCACAACGGACATCGTCTTTCTGATGACGATGAGTTCCCCTGCAAGCTTCATCTCGGCATATATCCCAAAAGTCGCGATAAAACTCTCAACGGTCTTACGGAGGAGATGTGGCTCGTCGGCTATATTGCTGGTGCAATCGAACACCATTGTTCCTCCCGGTTTTAGAAGATACCACGCTTGGCAGCAGTTTGTTAACAAGGCGTCGGGGCTATCTCCGCAATTCAAAACGATGAAATCGAATCCCTCCCAAAAGCCCTCTTCACAGATCATCCATGCCAATATCTCTATGCCAGAACCTTCATAGACGGAGATGGATTTGGACTTGTCCGCGATTTCGGCATTCGTGGCAATATTGGGCGATGGCTCATGGCTGCAAGTGATAATATGGACTTCGCTTTCCGGATGGGGATAGATCTTGCTAAGAAGAACGCATGCTCCGATGCCGTCCACATCGCCGACTTGAAGGACCCGCGCAGGTGAAGGAGAGGAAAACCAGAAGGTCCAGCGTTCCACGTCACCGGCAAACCAGCGGCGGCGCCGCTCTCCCTTAAATTGGGAAATCTGATGGCCGACCCTAGCTCCTAGGTCACTGTATTTGCAGAATATTAATGCTCTTTCGGAATCATCCAGCATGGGCCAACGGATCCCCGGTTTTGCGAGTGGCTCGGTCACCTCGCGGAAATGCCGGCGCATAGCCCTGTGATTGCTCCAATCCAGTAACTGTCCCGAAGCCTCTCCCTCGAGAATGCGACAAAGTTTCCCCGCGAGGGAGTGACCTCCAGTTTCGGTGCTCCGCTCCCGCTTCCAGGCCATGATGATCTCCGATCCAATCATCAGTATCGGTGCCAGCAATAGCTCTGGGTTCTGCGCGTTCCCCTCGCTGTAGATCGCCAAGTCGGGAGCCTCCGCCTCGGTCTCATCCATAAGCGCTTGGAAGCTGATCCAGTCCCCAGCTACCGTTTCATTGATGATCCAGACAGGTTTCGCCTCTGGAAGCGACTCCACCAAATCGTTTAGGCGGGCAGAGAACTCGACCACGGCATCGCCATTGTCCTCACGTAAATAGCACCCCGACACGCCATCGGGCCCCAGCACGCGGCTGAAAAATTTAACTACCTCAGTTCCTCGCGGGGAATCTCGGTAAGTGATCAAAACTACACGATTCTCCATAGGTGGTGATGTATTTACTTGGCTGGGGTGACTGCCTAGAAGGACAATTCTCCTACGGGGGGAATCTCAGCCAGTTCTGGGGATGGAGCCCTGTTGGGTATCGAGGATTCTCCGCCTGTCATGTGGAGAAAGGGTTCTCCAAAAAGATGCAACCAAAGCTTTTCCAGCAGGTAAGGATGGGTGTAATGGCCGCTGGAAATCTCCAGAAGTTTGCTCAACGAGTCGGCCCGAAGGGCATCAATCAATGAGTTACGCACGGCAAAAATTGCTCCATAATTGAAGACGCCGAAGTCCGCCTCCTCAGCTTGGACTGCCAGATCCTCCATTCCCGCACTGGCAAAAAAGTGGGCGGCGAGATTGCTCCCTCCGCTTAGTCCATGGTGGTTCGCATAGGCCCGTCCAAGCGATATCGCTCCGCTGTCGTCGAAGCCAAATGAGTTCCAAGTGTGAAGAGAATATCGCTCCTTTCTGATTCTCAGGGCACCGATCCAAGCATCGCGCTCCGACTCAAGAAGTTCGGGGGGAGGGATGAATCGCTCCTCCAACCAACGCCAAGTCAATGGCTGCATGTCCTTCCATAGATGCTGGCTATGTAGCAGCTGCAGAAAGTCCGGGCTGTGCGAGAAGGGATCTCCTTGGGTGAAAACCGACCATTCGCTTGACCTGCCCCAACCGTCGCAGAGAAACTTGAGGTAGGTATCAGCCTCTCGCCCGAGATTGTTTTCCCGTTCGATGACTCGAGAGATTCGTTTCAGGGCTCCCTCGCTTTCAATGAAGGGGCCCTTGTTGTATACTATGATCTGAAAATGATCAGGGACCTCGGTCAGCCACTCGAGGTCTTCTTTGTAGCGAGCGACGACCATGGTCGTCGGTTCTGAGGTGGCGATCCGAGCAGATGGCAAGATCATGACTTTCCCTTGTGTCCCGAAATACTCTCAGTGGGACACACGCGGACTTTCTTGCAGCCCTCGGTAGACCTGTCCAGTAACTTTCGTGTTCCAGACTGTTCGTCCGGCGAGGGATCGTTCGGGGTTTGATCGCAGTGGTGGCTCTTCGTCGGTACCGCCCCGCCCCAGGCGCCATTGAAGCGCCAGCAGCCAGATCGCGAGATCCATCCATTGGTCCGGAACGGCTCTGTCGGCTATCTCTTCGAGGCATCCGCTTGATCCCTCTGGCATACTGACGAAGAGCCTGAAATTTGTCCGCTAGGTATTTCAGCAAGTGGTCATCGGGGAAGCCAATGGCAACTGCCGTCTTGGAGAATAAGGGGTGGCCAAGGAAGGGGAGGAGGCGGCAAACGTGTGACTTCCGTCGCTCTCGGAATTCTTCCCCATCATCGGACGCCGCCGCGACGTTGCAGGAACTTGATGAGGACGCGGCACTTTCCCCAATCACAACTGTGGATCTTCTCCAAAGATGCCCTTGGTTCCGACAAGAACTCCACCGAATTGAGCTTGACGTCATTCAGAGGGCAATCAGCATAACTCGACCTTTGAGATCCAGCCATTCAGGAGCGGATCGAGAGGTTGGCGAAACTCAACATTAAGCAAGATAATGGAATCATCAAACCCGACTCGTAGGAGGTTCATCAAAAAGACCTCGGTTTTGGTTGTTGCATCGGCGTCGATGTTTAGCGGCCTTGCAATGGCCGCCGACGAGGACAATCCCTGCAAGTCCAACGCCGAAGGCGTGTCAGGGCAACCTATCATGCAAACGTCTCCTTGCTGCCAGGTAAGCGAAGGCTCCTCGCAGCAAGGGTGGCATGTGTGCTATTCGAAGTCCGGGCAGAGCGGCGTAGTCGTTGGCTACTGCAAGAATGACCGCCGGGAGGGAGGTACCACCACAAAACCGAAGTCCTCTTGCGCCGACCTCGGGTCCACGCGTTAATTGATTCAGCCGCCCTCGCGTGACGCCTTCACGCGGGGGCATCGAAGCTCGGCTCATGAAGAATTCAGGCCCCAGCGCGTTTTTGGTTGCCGCTTTACTCGCATCTTCTTGTACCAAGGAACAGAAAACGAGTGCGGACCAAGAGAGCGGCGCACGGAAATCTTCGATCCGGTCTTCCTCGACCACAAAACAGGTTTCGAAAGAGCAGGCGGTGGCCAAAAAGATCCGAGGAGCGTTCGATCCGACGTTGGATGAGCGGCTGCGATCTTTAAACTTGGACAAGCTGGTCCGCGAGTTCACCGCAGATGAATTCGACGCGATCTGGCAGCAGCTGATGGATGAGGCGACACCCAGCGGCACCAAGCGTGATGTGATTCCGTTGGTTCTGCAACGCTACACGGAATTAGGGCATTTCCCCGAAGCTTTCGCCCTAGCCAAGTCTCTTGAGAGTGGATCGGTGAGGTCGTCGAGTTTCGGGGGAATTTTTAGCCGCGCAAGCATTCCACTTGGGGAGCAACTCAAGCTAAGGAGGGGGTTGGAAACCCCCGAAGATCGATCCATGGCGGCCTCTGGAATTGGTCCCGCCCACCACGCAAGTTTCAAAGATGATACATTTGACAGCGTCGGTAAGGCATTCGCTTCTTTTGAAAAGCTCGACGAAGAAGAGCAGAAGATCCTCGATTTTAGGTTGGGCAGCCTGTTGACAAACGCTCGGTCCCAAGGTCCGAAATCTTCGTTGTCCGCTGTAAAAGAAAGCGTTAGGCTGCTCCAATCGCTTGCCGGATCTGGAAAAATTCCCTCTTCCGTTGTCGGAGAAACGCTGGTCAATATCACATCCGGCGACCCCCTTGCCCTATGGGAAGGCTCGAAGGACCTTTTTCGGTCTGTGTTTCCAGAGGAGAACGGAATCCCTGACAGCTTGGCTTCCGACATGGCCTTTAGGGATGCAAAACGGACTCTGGATCTGATTGTTCAGAACAATGGCTCGAATGGGATCGAGCAATCCTTGGAGAGCCTGCTGAGCAGTGACAATGCTGCAGCAACCGTGTGGCTGGAAGCGAATCAGGCAAAATTGACAGCGGGTCAAAAGCAGGAGGTTACCAAAGCCATCGCGGAGTATAGCCTCAAGAAAGGCGACCTCTCGGCCTCCAAACAAGCAGCCTACCAGATATCTAACGAAACCGTTAGAGCGGAAGTGTTGAATCGAATCGAAAAGCGGGAGATCTCGGAGGTCAGCTCTGCAGTGAAAGCAGATCCCGTGGGCACCCTGGAGAGTTTGACCCAATCCTCTCGTGTCGGAGACAACTCGGCCCTTATTGAGGCTGCTGTATCAACTTGGCTTGGCACCGATTCGGATGGAGCTGGCGAGTGGTATATGGCAAACGCGGAGAAGTTTTCCCCTCCTCAGCAATCCGCTGTATATTCGGCATTCGCCAGGCAGTCTATTTCTGCTGGGGACCTGACTCGTGCCGAACAATGGGCATCATCCATTCCTGATGGTGATGCTCAGATGATAATTCGAGGCGAGATTGCGGTGGCGAGGCGTTCCGCAAAATAAAAGTCATCCATTCATTTGTGCGAATTACATCTTTATGAGTTGGTCGGATTCCTTTCCGCTTTTCGATGATTGCTATATCGATCGCTTTCATCAGGAGGCTTCGCTTGAAGAGCGTGCTATGATCGAGGGATACTTTGCGATCCACGATACGTTCAATCTCGGTCAATCGGAAAAGATCCTGAGTACTTCACTTGGTCTCCATCCAGCTATTGGATGCGGAACCGATATCGGATCCAGTCGCCCGGAGGAAATGGCCGACTTCAGTATTGAGGTCGAGGACTTTGCAACGAAGGCGGTACGCCTGAAGTCCGAGTTTCCCGAGTTGACTGTACGCGTTTATCTGGCCAGAGATCTCCATGATTTCATCCCCCGGCTTGTTGAATCAGGCTGTGAGGTTTTCCTCATGGAGGCGGATTCTACGAATACTACAGCCGTGTCACTTTGGCGTCTCCTGGCTTTTGAACAGGCGGGTGCAGAGGTTACGATCTCGGCTGGAGAGGTGGAAGATCGGGTAGAGGCGGATATCCGGAGGACAAATGATCTCACCAAGGCAGGGCTTGGATTTTGGAGAATCCCATTCGTCCTTCCTGAAACTGCAAATGGAGACGTGCACTACCGTCCCATCAGTGGTCATCAGTACGGAGGTGTGGGTGGACTGGACATCGCATCCCTATTGAGCGCTTTTACATGGCATTGCATGAAGCAGTCATTTCCCGCTTTGACGGAGCTTCCGGGATGTGGTGCTGGCAGGCTTCCATGGGCGGACTGGTCGAGTCGATATTTCTCCGAATGGTTCTTGGCGGCCGTAATTTATCCCCGGGTGGTTGAATCCGGTGTTTTAACCTTTTTGGCTTCCGCTACCTATTCGCCTTTCCTTGTTCTCGATATCGAGTATGCGACTTGGGCGAACCCCAATGCCCAGTTGATCGTCACGCCCAATGCCCATTGCTGTGTAACCGCCGAAACGCCTGATGTGGATCACCCTTCGTCGGTCGGTCTTGCCTCCGTTTAACCAAGTTTTCCTCGGGACTTTTTGGGGTATTGAACGATGCTGTACAACTACTTGCATTTCTCCGTAGAAGCCGGTGACGTCAAAGTCATTTCAATGCATCAACATCAGTGCCGCGGTGACAACGCCTTGGCCATATTGAAGGAGCTTGTGTCAAGAATCCCCGCCCGGCTGGAGGGACGATCAGGAGTCATCTATTTTGGTGATTTTCCGCCTAATTCCTGCATGGGCGGCGTGGATCTATCATTTTGTACAACCCATTGGCTGGGTGGGGAAAATCCGCACCTGCCATTCCCGTGTCCCTACTCGCTAAAATGGCCTGAAGTGGGGATCGAGGACGGAGAGAGGCTTACAATCGCATTGCTCAACGACACCTCCCCTCCTCAGGATGGCCGCTTGTTTTGGATTGGTGCCGATAACCATTATTCGAGGGTGCTCTTGGTCAAGCTAGCAAAGGTGCACCCCGGGTATTTGGACGCGTCCATGATGGAGTGGGAGGCATCGCCCGGAGTTGTTCGCCAGAAAGTTTACAGCGGCAGGTATGTGACCATTCCCGACCATCGGCGCTACAAATATTTGATCGATTGCCCGGGGACAGGTTATTCGGCGAGGCTCCGTTGGCTTCTGGCAACGGGGCGCCCGGTGTTCATAGTTGAACGAGGTCCCGTTGAGTGGTGGCATTTGAGATTGAGGGCATGGGTGCACTATATCCCGGTTAGATCGGACTTAAGCGACCTTATGGATGGCCTCCGGAGGCTCGAGGAAGATCCGCACCTATATCAAGCAATCTCGGAAAACGCCAAGTCATTCGTGGCTAATAATTTACTTCCTGGTCGAGAGATCGACGCTCTGGTTGCTGCAAATTCTTCTGATGCTGTTGGCTGAAATCGGTGAAATCTCCGGCGCCCCTTGACCTAAGGTGCCGCTGTTCTTGGGAGAATGAGCGTCGTCCTTGAATCGTGGATTGGGGGGATAAAAGCGATGCGGGGGGCTTTGGGATAGCCCCCTTTGAAACTAGAATTCAGAGCGCGGTGTTGCTCAGCTCGGTGACCCGTTTGACGGGGACCGGCTGGCCAGGGCGGAATGCCGCCAAGTCGCGGAGACGTGCCGAGATCGGCCCCTCGGATAACTGGGCGACAGCCCGCTGTACAGTTTCCTGGAGCTCGGCCGGATCTCCTTCGGCACGAAGGTTCACCGTGAGCCTACCATGGCGAAGGCTGCCGCCAAAAGATTTGGAGATCTCGGGTTCCACCCCGCTGATGACCTGATTGATCACGCCCAGCCTTCCTTCCTCGTCGGCCAAGGACATCTTGAAGTGGGCCACTTCGGCGCCTTGTTCCTTGAGGGCCGCGGCGATCGCGACCGCCACCCGGTTCAGGAGCTGGTCCCCGTCCTCGGCATGCACGCACTCCAGATCCACCTCCGCATTGCACCATCCCAACAGGGCCTCGCCCAAGCCATAGCGGACGTAGTCCACATCCATCAGGAGTTGCGGGTTTGTCTCCGCTCCCAAGATGTGTGTCGCCCAAACCTCGAGCCCTTCTCCCTTCCTTGCAGAGAGAACGAAGGTCTCCTTGCCCGGGAAATTGGAATCGATGCGTGACATGAGGTCCGCTAAGTCATCCTCGCCCAACAGGTCCTTTTTATTGATCACCACGATCTCGGCTTCTTCGATCTGTTTGCGGTAGATGTATCCGACATCCTTCGAGAGATCTCCCGGGAGCCGCCTCCCGCCGAGGCTGGCGAGGGCCCGGCGACCATCCAGCACCACGCTCAGCGGGCATACCGTCACGGAATCTCCGAAAGTCTGCCGCAGGGGCAGGATCACCGTCGCGACGAGATCCGTGCAACTGCCCACCGGCTCCGCGATGATGACATCGGGTGCAGATTCCGGTTGGTCTTGCCACTGTCCGGTGAGCATCGACTCGAGTTCGGTCAGCTTGCAGCAAAAGCATCCTCCGGCGATCTCGGAGATGGCCGCCCCATCCAGGGATTCGGCAAGCGCGGTATCTACCAAGCCGGTCGCCTGGTCATTCGTGACGACTCCGCAGCGGAGGCCCGTCAGTTGCAGGTGTCGAACCAACTTGCCAATCAAGGTGGTCTTGCCTGCACCTAGGAAACCACCGACCAGAACGAGATGTTTTTTTCGGAGTTGTCCGTGCGCGGGGGAGTTGTTCTGAAGTTCCACGAAGCCGATTTCTGCCATATCCGCTTGGGTTGACAATGGATAAAGTGAGAATTTTGGAGGTGTCAGCGCCGGGCGAAACCTCAGCATCAACCTCGCCGCGGCCCGGAAGGCGCTAACAGGTTTTCCCTTTTGCAGTGGTGGGATCTTCTAACAGCCTCAGGGATTATCATGAGACAGTAGCTCTTGGACCTCGCGGCCTTTGTTTTGTCCGGTTGCGACGATGCGACGGAATCCGAGAGACCCGCGCATGCTCTGGAAAAGCAGTGGCAGCAGAAATCAGCACCCGCTCCGCCCCGTATGGCCAAGGCGCGGGATCGCGACGAAAGGGAGATCGATGCGGCCGCCGGAGCACTGCGGAGGATGGAGAATGCGCTTGAGGGGGCTGCTCCCAAGGCGGCTTTGCTCTGCTTTGGCGAGTTGATGGACGGCCGGACAAAGATTGGCGAAGAAGCGCTACAGAGCTCGCGGGCGCAGGCGTCCGGTGGCGAGGAGACCTCCTCGAAATCCCTTGAACTGGACCGACGGCTTGACCAGCGAGATATCCTCATTGCGGAGGCAAGGGTAACCCTGCGGGATCATGGGGTGGAGCAGTCGGCAATCGGCGAGAATGTAAAAAAGTTCCTATCAGAAAGGGCCAGAGGCGCGGTCATCCGGGAACTGGAATTGGGAGCTAGGCCTTAGTGGCCGATGGCCGGGCTCCAACCGGGATCGGGGATGCGAGCCCTTTGCTCTCTTCTGCTCTGTCGGCGACCTATCTGTGAATAAAAACGTGAATGTCCAGCCGGATATTGACCCAGCGGTTTCTGATGCTGCGGCAGCATCGATTGGCCTGCGAGAAAGACTCCGAACTAGAAGATGACTGGTGGCAAGGGGAATTGACCTCCGGTCCACGCCGGTATGGGGCTTCGCCGGAGAGGAATGGTTGATCTTTCCTTCGAAAACGAGGACACGGGTTCCGGGGTTAGTTGCGGTTGAGGGATTTTTCGTATTCCACGGGGGATTGGAAGCCCAGCGAGCTGTGGAGACGCACGGGGTTGTAGAAGGTTTCGATATAGTCAAAGACCATGCCATGCTCCGGGCCGCGGCCCGGGTGGCCGGAATCGCGCTTCCGAGGCACTCCGCCTTGGGCGTCGCCCAGAAGGACTCCATCGCCGCGTTGTCGTCGCAGTTGCCCTTCCTGCTCTTGAATTGTTCGTCGTATTGGCGCCGCCGTGCCGGACCGGGGGCAGGATGCTGCGGGTCAGTCGGATTCATGCCGGTGTGGGATGTTACCCTACTTCCCGTGTCATCACTTTCGAGGAAAGTTCACAGCAAGGGTTCTCATCCCACCCCCTCCAATATGGGGGCGAACGAAAGGAAAAATTTCGCTCCACGATAGAATCGTGAACCCACCGATAAAATGGCGGAGGGGGTGGGATTGACCTCCGGTCCCCTCCGATCAGCGGCTGCGCCGAGGATGGAAGGTCGCTAGTGCTCCCGCCGACGTCAAACCCAGGGCTTCACTTCGTTCAGCAAGGGTTCTCATCCCACCCATGGGGGCGAACGAAAGGACAAATTCCGCTCCACGATAGAATCGTGAACCCACCGATAAAAATGGCGGAGGGGGTGGGATTCGAACCCACGGTCAGTTTCCCGACTTCGGTTTTCAAGACCGACGCGATAGACCACTCTGCCACCCCTCCTTATTATTGATCCTCAATCACTTGAGTATTTTGACTCTTCTCGGGTGATACCTGATTTATACCGCAACAAGCTACCAAGCTCTGCAACGCCATGAAACAGGAAGCCACCAAATGGAAGCCCACCGGAACCCCCGGACTTTACGTCCGCGAACCCGGTGGCGGTTTCTACGCGAGGATCACCCTCAACGGCAAGCGCACATGGCGAAGTCTTGATACGGACAAGATCCGCAAGGCCCGGGGGCGTCTCCGCGATCTCCAATCGGGACACACCCGGCAGGTCTCCACCCGCTCCGACGACAAGTTCCACGCAGCAATGACGAAGGTGATTGAGTTCCGCGCCATCCGCCGCGGCATCAATTGTCCGATCAGGAAGCGGACGGCGGGCTACCATCAGGAGCTTCTTGGCATCACCAAGAAGCTTTTCCCTGACCGCCCGCTCGCGTCCTTCGATGCAGTGGGACTGCTAAAAGGCATTCAGGACTCCGGCTACGGCCAGAATCGCCGGAAGGCCATCTTTGAGCTTCTCAAGCGGACCTTCGTTGAGGCGGTGGAGAATGGCACCATCGGCAAGAACCCGCTCGCCGGCCGGGTGCCGGGGCAGGTACCGAAAAAAGACCGTGTGCTGCCCTCCCGTGAGCAGCTTGAGACAATACTCGAAGTGATTCCCCGGCTGTTCCCTCGCTTCGGTCACCGGGCAGCGCTCACGCTTAGGCTCCTGGCGTTCTCAGGGTTGCGGATTATGGAGGCGCGGTCGGTGACATGGGATCATGTTGGGACCGACAAGATCACGATCCGTTCGGCCTGATCTGAATCTTGATAGGGCGGGGTGGTTTATTTTCCGAAGCCACTACACGCACCCGGATGCCGAGGTGTCGCGTATTGAAGCTATCCCGGGGGCTCCAATGGTCGAACAATCTGGAGGCCATCGAGTTTGTGAAACTCGCCAAGGCGGTGGCCGGGAGCGATCTCGGCACGCTCCCCTCATCAATGACTGCAAGAGACTCCGCATGCTGACTTAGCTGCGCCGCAAAGCTTTCCAATAGCGTCACCATGTTCACGTAACGCGGAGGCTCTATCGTGCGGGTTTGGTAGTATGCGGTCCGAAGCAATCCCTCGTTCTTTCTGCCCAAAGTCCTTCTTCCTATAGCTTCGATCACGCTGGCGAAGTGCTCCTCGTCGGGAACGCGGGTGAAAACTTCCCCGGTCTTGAGATAGCCGATGATGGATTTCGCCACCTTCACGGAAATGGCCGGGGCGACCAACCCGGCAAAGCAGTGACAGCTCACAGGCACACATACGGATGACTTCTCCGAGAGGCGCTGATTTGTCTCAAAACAGGCATGGCACGCACTTCTGCAAAGGTACCCGCCTGTAGGTGGGCCGTGGGGGTTGCGAATCTATCCCAACTTCGCACAATCTCTGCAAAGCCGCGCTGCAAATTCTTCATCCCTTGCCACACTTTGTTAGACACGGTATCACCTCTGTGCTCCGCTACACGGCGTAGCACGGTTACATCCGCCTCCCCTTCCAGCCATCCTCTGGCCGATCTGGAACGCCGCTTTCTCCGTCAGCCGTGAAGCCTCGCGCCGCTCCCGTCACAACCCGACCGGAAAGGTCTCCGGTGCCTCATCGCGGTCCCAAGTGGAGGTCCGCTCCGAGGGCTCGACCGCGCAGGTTCGGTCGAAGTGGATGATCGCGTCGAACTGGTCCGACAGACGGGCGGTGAAGTAGTGGCTTTGCCGCTCGGTTTCGGGGCGATAGACCACGCCGATCGCCCGCTCCAGTCGCGGAGCCCGCAAGGCTTCCACCCCCGGACTTTCCTTTCTCAGGTCGATCCAGAACGAGGGAATGCCAACCTCGTGGAAAAGTCGCTCGTAGCTCTGCTCCAAGGCCGGCCGAATCCGTTGCCGCTGCGCCGGCAGATGCCAGCCCGCTGCCGCCGTCACCGAGCCGTCGTAGGTGCTGAAACCCACCAGCCTCGCTTGGTGCGGGAAGGCGTCCCTGACGAGTTGGCCGATGTTCAATTCCCCGTAGCGGGCGCGTTCAGTGGCGCGGGCATCCCCCAGATGCGAGTTGTGAGCCCACACGACCACCTTCGCCAGCCCGTTGTGGTAGCGGCAGTGGGCGACGACCTCCATCAAGGTCTCCATCATGTGCTCGTCACGCAGGTTCCACGAGGACACGTCGGAACGGAACATCTGGCGATAGTAGTTCTCGGCGTTCGCCACCAGCCGGGCGTTCTGTTCGGCAAAGAAATACTCTTCGGCAGGCACGGCCCCGTCCCGCTTGAGATATTCCACCTCTTTGGACTGAAGACTCAGCAACTGCCGGAGCACCGCCGCCCGGCAACCTTCGCTCAAGCCGCTGCCCACCAGCAGGCCGTAGTCCTGGGGATCGGGGCCGTGGCGGTTTATGCAGCCATACCGCTGCTTGGCCTTTCTCGCTTCGTCGGGGTCAATTTTCTCCAAGTACCGGATCACCTCGTCCATCGACTTGTGGAGGCTGTAGAGGTCGAGCCCGAAGAACCCGACTTGTTTCCCCCGCGATGCCGCCTTCGAGTTGTGCTCCCTGAGCCAGTCTACGAAATCCAGCACGTCGGCATTGCGCCACATCCACGACGGAAAGCGCTGGAATCCTTGCAGGGCGTGCTCCGCATCCGGATCGTGACCCTCGCCGTGGACGTAGCGGTTGACGCGATACGCATCCGGCCAATCGGCCTCCACCGCGACGGCGTTGAAGCCCTTCTCCTGGATCAGCCGCTTCGTGATCAGCGCCCGCTGCTGATAAAACTCACGGGTCCCATGGGTCGCCTCGCCGAGCAGAACCACCGAGGCCCCATCGATCATTCGCAGCAGCTCATCGTAGTCACCATCGGCCCCGGTCAGCGGCCGCGCTTCGAGCCGCACCAAGGTGAGCGGATCGCGCGGCCGCCTAAGGGGATCGGGATCCCCGGGCGGGTCGTCGGCGCTGTTGGCGAATGCGTCGAGAATCTCCCGGACCGCTGCGTCGGAGGTTTGCGAAAAATCCTGATAGTAGTATCCCACCGCGCCGAAGGGTTCCGGCTGAAACAACGCCAGCACCTCATCGGCCTCCGTTTGCAATTGCTGGACCGCGTCCGGCGACGCCACCGGCACCGCGACGACGATGTGCCGCGCGTGTTCCTGGCGGAGCAGTTGCACCGCGGCCAACATCGTCGAGCCGGTGGCAATACCATCGTCCACGACGATCACGGTCCTACCGGCCACTGGCAGGTGCATGCGGCCGCCACGATACAGCACCTCCCGACGCGCCAGCTCTGCGGATTCGCGTGCGACAACGGCTTCGACCGCGGAGCGCGGCAACTCCAGCGAATTGATCAGGTCCTTGCGCAGGATCTTGATGCCGCCGCTGGCGATCGCTCCCATCGCGTATTCCTCATGGCCGGGAACGCCGAGCTTGCGAACCACGAGCACGTCAAGCGGCGCCCGCAGCGCGCGGGCGACTTCCGCCGCCACCGGCACGCCACCCCGCGGTAGCGCGAGAACGAGCGGACTGCCATGGAAAGCGGCTCGCGCGAGCGCCGCGCCCAAGCACCGGCCCGCATCCTGTCGATCGGGGAAGAGCGGCTCGTGGAGTGCGTTCATCTTTCTAGTGATGGGTATGCCGCAGGCCTCCCGGAAAGGTGCTCTGCAAACCAGTCCCCCGCCAGTTCCGCAACGGCTTCCAGCGCTCCCGGCTCAGTAAAAAGATGGGATGCTCCTTTAACGGAGGCCAAGCGCCGGGGACAAGTCAGTTGCCCGTACGTTTCCTGATTCCAGCGGAGCACCGCGTGGTCCAACTCCCCCACGATGAGGAGCGTGGCGGCCTTCACGTCCCGCACCCGGTCGCCCGCGAGGTCGGTCCGGCCTCCCCGTGAGACCACGGCTTCGATCTCCGGCAGTTCCGCGGCCGCGGCCAGCGCCGCCGCCGCCCCGGTGCTTGACCCGAAGTAGGCAAGGGGAAGCCGTGAGATGGGATCCTCGCCTTGGGCCCAGCGGGTGGCCGCAACCACGCGTTCGGTCAGCAGCGGGATTTCGAACCTCAGGAAGGCCCCGGCCGCGTCGGCCTCGACCTCCCGGGGCGTCATCAGATCGAAGAGCAGCGTCGCCAGCCGGCGACGATGCATTTCCCAAGCGACCAGCCGGTTTCGGACGCTCGCCCGGCTGCTGCCGCTGCCATGGGCGAAAATGACCAGACCGGTGGCGTTCACGGGCACTGCAAGGTCGCCCTGCAAGGTGACCTCACGGCTGGGAATGGAGGCGTCAAACTCCGCGACGGGAGAAAGTGTGGTGTTCATGATAGGTCGATTGATGGAGAGTGATCAAGGCGCTCCGCGATCGGGGATCTCTTGACCATGGGAAGCCGGCTCGGGCGCTCCCATGAGTTCGGCGATCGCCTCGATGAAGGCGGACCGTGCCCTGCGTTTCGTGCCGGCCGGCGGCGAGGGGGGGAGGGGGATCTGTTGGCGATGGGCAGCGTGGATCCTTGGATCGATCGCCCCATCGATGCAGCGGAAGGTCGCTGCCGAGGGGTTTGGGAAGGTGTTCATGGTGAACATTCTTGGGTTGGGCAGCGGCCGGAAACCGGCGCTGTCCCATGCTGGGTGGCGAGCCTGTACGAGAACCGGGCGAAGGCCGGCGTGCGGTTGCGAAGACGAGATCCCGTGAAGCGGATATGACCTCATGGCCTCCGTCCATGGCCGGACCGGTGGGGCAAGGCGGCGGAAAGAGCACCGCATCGGGTTGTCCTGCATTCGACGCCGCTCCTCCGGCGTCACGTCGCCATGGCTGCCGCCAAGGCAGTGGCTTCGTTCTTGGGACGAGGGGGAGGCGGGTCCTACGAGACCTTCACTTCGATCTGCTTGGTGCGGGCGCGATCGTTTTTCGGAACGTGGATCGTGAGCATGCCGTCCTTGAAGTCCGCTTTCACCTGGTCGGCATCGACCGCGTCCGGCAGCGAGAAGCTCCGCGCGAAATAGCCGTAAGCCCGTTCCACGCGATGGTATTTCTTGTCTTTCTCTTCCTTTTCCAATTTCCGCTCACCTGAAATCGCGAGCAGGCCGTTTTCAACCGACACCTTGACGTCCTCCTTTTTGACCTCCGGCAGCTCGGCCTTGATGACGTATTCCTTGTCGTCTTCCACGATATCCACGGGGGGCGACCATTCGGTGGCGGTGAGGGATTCCTCTCCGTTGTCCCGCAGTTGCAGCGGCGAACGTCTGAGCAAATGTTCGAATCGGTTCTGCATCGCTTCCAGTTCCCGCATCGGATTCCAGCGGGAGAGTTTGCTGAGTGTCACGGCTTTGATGGTTGATGGTGGTGTGCCGGGCTCGATTGGAACCCTTGCCCTCCGCGCCGGCGGATCCGGAGGACAAGGAAGGGAGTTGCCATCGTGTCGCCTGAATTCTTGGGCACCAACGGACGGTTGGCACTTGGGAATAGCGGAGAGGAACGATTGGTATACGTGGTGGAAGCCGTTCATGGGGACTGACCCGATTCCGGCATTCGCGTCTGTCTCATCGATATCCCGACGGCAAAGAAAGGCAATCAACGAGCAAAGTCCGCCTAGGATTGAGCAAACCATGCTCGCTTGAAATCGAGAGCCATGAAGCTGGTTTGACCTCGGTGGATCCCGCTACGGCTCGCTGAGCATCCGTTGCCCTTTGCTTGGCGCGGTTTGCTCCGGCGACTGGATTCCTTGCGCGTGCTGCAAGGGCAGGGTATCTGGCGATAACTTTTCCCCAGGTGATGAACGCGCAAGTTCAGTCTGGTCCGGGTGATCATCGAAAGCTCTTCGCGGCCACCAAGCCGTTCGCGGTTGAGTCTCGCTCGCGAAGTTGGTGGGAGGTGATCGTCACCCTGTTTCCGATGTTGGCGTTCCTGGCAGCAGCATCGTGGGTGGGGCCGTGGCCCCTGAGGCTCGCATTCTCGCTGGCCGGAGGCCTCTTGATGGTTCGCGCCTTTATTTTGTACCACGATTTTCTGCACGGCGCCATCCTCCACGGGGCCCGCTTGGGGACGGCGGTGATGTATGGAGTGGGCGCATTGTTGCTCACTCCTCCCCGCTCGTGGCGGGAGAGCCACAACTACCATCACGCGAATGTTGGCAAGATCGGAGCGCCGGGAGACGAGAGGGCACCCGTGGTCGTAACGGATATCGGAGCCTTCCCCCTGCTGAGCGTTGACGATTGGGAAAGAGCGACCAAGCGGCAGCGCATCCGCTATCGCCTCGCGCGGCATCCGATCACCATCTTGCTCGCTTATTTCACGGTGTTCATGGGCGCCCTGTGCCTCGCCTCATTCTTCCGGAATCCCAGGAAGCATTGGCCTTCCTTGCTGATCTTCGGAGTCCACGTGGCCTTGATTGGCTGCTTGTGGTGGGTGGGAGGCTGGTCGATGGCGGTCTTCAGCTATCTGTTGCCGCGCTGGGTTGCTTCCGCAACCGGGGCCCTGCTTTTTTACATGCAACATAGCGCCCCCGGCCTTCGGGTGTACCGACCCGACGAATGGAACGTCTTCGAAGCCGCCTTGAGAGCAGCGACCTACCTGAAGCTAGGCAAAACCATGGAATGGATCACCGGGTGCATCGGCTATCACCACGTCCATCACGTCAACCCCAAGATCCCCTTTTACAAGCTGAGTTCCGCGATGGCTTCCATCCCGGAACTGCAGCATCCGGCAACGGTCCGCCTCAGGTTCGGGGATGTTGCCCAATGCTTCCGGGCAAATCTCTGGAACTCCGGCGAGGGGAGATTGGTGAGCTATCCCGGAGGCGGGCGGTAATCGACTTTTTCGTCATCGATTATGCCTCCAGTTCGATCGCGCTGGGACCATTTCGGAGCTCTGGGATTTCGGTGTGCCCTGGCGCTTCAGCGCCCCCACGCCCGAACTCGAAGACCATGCAGATGACCAGCACGCCGCCAGTCGCGCGCAAGGGCGCGCTGTCACCGCCACGGCAACGCTGCATGTCAATGAAGCCGGCGCCATCGACAGTGAAGGTGCCATGCAACGGATGCCGGCGCGCGAGGAAGACTTCGCTTGGAGATGGGCACCCCGCGGTTGAAAGGCGGGCATCTCGAAGGATCGTGCTCCGAAGCCTACTTTACGTTGCGGGATGACGGCCTCTCCGCATCGCGCCCGGTGGTGCTGGCCACGATCGAAACCCTCGAAGCTCGGAATTTCCACAGCCCGGGCTGGACCGGCTTCAGTCTAATCTGCAGGGCTACGTGCACTGATTCTTCGGCTGCATCGTTTCCTTGAAACTTGCGGCGGCCGGCTGTAGCTCAGGGTGCCCGTTTGTCGGGCATTTCCCCTCCCCGTATGCCCGCGAACGACGATCGCCTGATCGCATACTTCTCCATGGAGATCGCCCTGGAGGTTCAGATGCCCACCTACTGCGGCGGGCTCGGGCTCCTCGCCGGAGACATGTTGCGTGCGGCCGCCGACAGTCAATTGGCCGTGGCGGGCGTGACCCTGCTTCATCGCAAGGGCTACTTCCGCCAGCGCCTCGCCGCAGACGGCTGGCAAACCGAACTGCCGTGCGAGTGGCCGGTGAGGGACTTCGTCAAGGAGCTGGCCCCGCGCGCGTCGGTCATGATCGCTGGTCGCACGGTGCACCTGCGGGCCTGGCAGTACGACGTGACCGGCTCGAAGGGCGGGATCGTGCCGGTCTATTTGCTGGACACCGATCTTCCCGAAAATGCGGAGTGGGACCGCCGGATCACCGATCAACTTTATGGCGGGGACACCTGGAACCGGTTGTGCCAGGAGATCGTGCTGGGCATCGGTGGCGTGCGCATGCTGCGGGCGATCGGTCACCACGGGCTCACGCGGTTTCACATGAACGAGGGCCATGCCAGCTTGCTGGCGATGGAGTTGCTTGACGAGCAGGCACTCGAAGCGGGAAGGGAGAGATTCAACCACGACGACGTCGAAGCGGTTCGCAAGAAGTGTGTGTTCACCACCCACACGCCCGTCCCGGCGGGGCACGACAAGTTCCCGCTCGACATGGTCGCCGCCGCCCTCGGCCGCAACGAGGTGAGCGAAATGCGGGAGGTTTTCTGCTTCGAGGGCGAGCTGAACATGACCTATCTGGGGCTCAATCTGAGCCACTACATCAACGGCGTGGCCAAGAAGCACACGGAGGTCTCCCAGCGGATGTTTGCGGGCTACAAGATCCACGACATCACCAACGGGGTCCACGCGGCCACTTGGGCGTCCCCTCCCTTCCAGCGCTTGTTCGACCGCTACATGCCCGGCTGGCGGGATGACAATTTCAACCTCCGCCACGCCCTGAGCCTTCCCGCGGATGACGTGTGGGAAGCGCATGCCGAAGCCAAGGCCGAACTCTTGGGACGGGTGAACCGCGAGACCAACGTCGGAATGGAAGCGAACATCCTCACGATCGGCTTCGCCCGCCGGATCGCGGACTACAAGCGGGCGGACTTGCTCTTCCAGGACGTGGAGCGGCTCAAATCGATCGCCCGCCAGACTGGCGGCTTTCAGGTGGTCGTCTCCGGCAAGGCCCATCCCGGCGACACTTTCGGCAAGGAGACGATCCGGAAGATCTTCCGGGCGGCGGAGGCGTTGAAGGGACACGTCAAGGTCGGCTATCTGGCCGACTACGATTGGGAACTCGGCCGCTTGATGACCGCGGGGGTGGATGTCTGGCTGAACACGCCACTGCCGCCGCGGGAAGCCTCGGGCACCAGTGGCATGAAAGCGGCCGTCAACGGTGTGCCCAGTCTCAGCGTGCTCGACGGCTGGTGGATCGAAGGTTGCATCGAAGGCACCACCGGCTGGGCGGTCGGGAATCAGGCAAGGACCCAGGATTCCGACCAGTCCAACCCGCTCGACGCGGCATCGCTCCACGACAAGTTGGAGAAGGTGGTGATACCCGCCTACTACCGCGAGCGCGGCCGCTTCCTCGACACCATGCGGCATGCCATCGCCCTGAACGGTGCTTTCTTCTCCTCCCAGCGCATGCTGCTGCAATATGTGCTCAACGCGTACTTCGAATGAGCGAATGTCGCGACATGCCGAAGGCGGGGACCACGTGGTCGAATCTCAAGCGGCCTGGCACAAGCCACCAACTGGGAAGCAGCGAATACTTTCCCGTCGTTCGCGCCACGGTCACCTCGGCCGCCGGGGTCGTGGGGCACGACGACCACGCAACTGGAGGAGGCGGCATTTCCCGCCGGATCGGTCACGTCGCAGGCGATTGAGTAGATTCGCCCGCTCTTGCCGCCATGGCGCTCGGCGCGACGCAGGACCACTCCGGTGAAGAGGCCGCTGTTCTCATCGTAGGCCAGCGTGGCCGGAACCGGAGCCACCTTGCCATCGCTGGCGTTCACGTCCGGCCCTATCATCGTGTCGGTGACGCCGGGCATCGGCATTGCGGAGCAAAATGGCTGGAAGCCGGGCTCCCTCCGGTGCTATGCCTTCATGGCCCGACAAGATTGGCCATGGTGGAACTGGTGTTGAAGCTGTTGAAGAGCGGCGCCGGCAATCTTGCCGCCTACCTCGCCGCCCATGTGTTGTTGTGCCTGGTGCCAGCGTTTTTCATTGCCGGGGCGATGACGGCATTGATCCCGAAAGCCAGCATTACCCGCTGGCTCGGCCGCCATACGTCGCGCTTCATTTCCTTTCCGGCGGCGGCCGCGGCGGGGTCGCTGATCGCGGTGTGCTCCTGCACCATCGTGCCACTGTTTGCCGGCATCCACCGCAAGGGGGCCGGCATCGGGCCGGCGATGACGTTCCTGTTCTTCGCACCCGCCGGGAACATCATGGCGCTGGCCTACACCGGCAGCATCCTCGGCCCGCAATTCGCCGCGGCCCGGTTTTTCCTCAGCCTGCTGTTCGGCATCGGCATCGGCTTGTTGATGGCGACGATCTTCTCGCGCGACGATGCGCAGCACGATGCCAAGACCGACACGCTGTTCGCCGACAAGGCGGTGATAGGCAGCGCGGCGACGGGCGTCTTGCTATCGCTGGTGGCGCTGCTGATTGCCGGGACGTTGAAGGTCGCGGTGCTCTCGGAGTCGTATCTCACGGTCACGCTGCCGCTGTCGTTTGCGGAGGCCTGGCAGGCGAAGCTGTTCTCCTGGGTGCCATTCGATACCGCGAAAGGGGAGGAAGGGGTGAGCTTGCAAGGGGCGACGTTGATCGCGCTGCTTGCGGCCATCGGCCTGGTGGCCTGGCGCGGCATGGAGAATATAATCGAAGGGGCGAATCGCTGGACGTGGATCACGCTTGGCCTCAGCGCCGCCACATTGCTGGTCGCGACCCTGAAGTTCACGCCGCATGCCGGAGGGCTGGACCTGGGCATCACCGGCCGCTTGGTGGCGGAGGCCCTGTCGCTCGGTGCGGTGCTGTGGTTTGCCCGCAAGCTCGCTGCCGATGACTGGAAGTCGTGGCTGTGGGAGTCGTGGCGCTTCGTGAAGCAGATCTTCCCGTTGCTGATCGTGGGGGTGTTCATCGTTGGCATGGCGCGCGCGGTGATCCGGCCGGAGTGGATCGAATCGCTCGCCGGGCGGAACGACCTGCGGGGCAATGCGACCGCCGTATTGTTCGGGGTGTTCATGTACTTCCCGACGTTGGTGGAGGTGCCGGTGGCGCGCATGTTCCTCGACCTCGGGATGCACCCCGGCCCGCTGCTTGCCTACCTGATGGCCGACCCGGAGCTGAGCCTGCAAAGCATCCTCATGATTTCGACGGTGATCGGCCGCCGCAAGGCGCTGACCTATGTCGGCCTGGTGGCCGTCTTCAGCATCGTCGCGGGCCTGCTTTACGGCGGCTGGATCGATGCGACCAAGCCCACGCCGGCCGCCGCGCCCGCAGCCCATCTCACCCCATAACGAGACCTCCATGATCACTGTCAAAATCCTCGGTTCTGGCTGTGCCAACTGCAAGAAACTGGAAGCCGTGGCCCGCGCCGGCGCGGAGGCCGCCGGCGTGCCGGCGGAGTTCGTCAAGGTGACGGATCAGCTCGAGATGCTGGCCTACGACTTCCTCTCCACGCCCGCACTCGTGATCGGGGAAAAGGTCGTCAGTTCCGGGCGCATTCCCACCCAGGCCGAAGTGGTGTCTTGGCTTGAGACCGCGTGAGCATAGATGCCGAAGTTGCCGGTTCCCTTGCGCATCTTGCCGACGACCACCCCGTCGTCCGCATTCGAGTTCTCGGCGATCTGCCGCGCCGGTGCCTCGAGCGCCCGCCGGAGGATCTTCAAGCCGGTGCGCTCGTTGCCGTCGGCCTGGCCGGCTTTCACTTCGACCGCATCGACCGCGCGCAGCAGGGCCAGCCCTCCGCCGGGCACGATGCCTTCCGCGACCGCGGCCTTGGTCGAGCTGATCCCGTCGTCGAAAGCATCCCTGCGCGCCATCATTTCCGATTCGGACGGAGCGCCGACCCGCACCACCGCGACGCCGCCGGCCAAGCGCGCGAGCCGTTCCTCCATCTTTTCTCGGTCGTAGTCGGACTTCGTCTCCTTGATGCGGCTGCGCAGTTCGTTGCAGCGGCCGTTGATCGCGCTCTTGTCGCCTTGGGCGCCGACGAAGGTGGTCGATTCCTTGGTCACCACCACCCGCTGGCACTGGCCGAGGTCGTCGAGCTTCACGTTCTTCATCAACATGCCGAGCTCGTCGGAGATGACCTTGCCGCCGAAACCCTTCTGCTCGCGGTAGCTCACCGCGCGGTCGGTGAAGAGCGAGGCGAAGCACTTGCGGCAGGCCGCCACCACCTCGCCGGCGACGCGCTTTCGCAGCAGCTCGCGCATCTTCGGCTCAAGGTCGTTGTGGGCGAGCAGGGCGCGGTAGCCGGCGGCAATCGGCACGTCGCGTTTGGTCAGCGTGTCGAGCCAACGGACATAGGGTGCCGGGGTCGCACCGCAGTCCGCGGCGTGGGGGGCGATGTGCATGGGTTCCTCCTTGGCAACTCCCCTTTTAGTCCAAGATTCTGCCGGGAGGGAGGAAACAATTTGTTCAGCCCTTGCCGAATGCTCCGCAGATCCTGCCGGCCCGTGGACAAGGGCAGAGATGAGATTTTTCGTGTCCCAAGACCGCGGATCACTAACATGCCGGATGCTGGATGCCGCGCCGGCCTCTCCCCGCAATGCCTGCCACCGCCACCCCCCGGGACCCGCACCAACTTGAGGCCTCAGAGGTCGTCGAGCTGCTCGGCTGCGATCCCGTGCAGGGGCTCTCCAGCGCGGAAGTCCACCGCCGCCTCCACCAGTTCGGCCCGAACGAGCTCGCGCAAAACCGGCCGGTCAGCGAGCTGCGGCGCTTCCTGATGCAGTTTGTCCAGCCGCTCGTTTACATCCTGGTGATCGCCACCGTGATCACCGCCTTTCTCGGCGAATGGGTGGACGCCTCGGTCATCTTCGGCATCGTGCTGGTCAATGCCATCGTCGGCTTCATCCAGGAGGGAAAGGCCGAGAAGGCGATCGAGGCGCTGACGAAAATGGTCGTTACCGAGGCCACCGTGCGCCGCGACGGGACGATCGGGCGGGTGCCATCGAGCGAGCTGGTGCCCGGCGACGTGGTACTGTTGCAAAGCGGCGACCGCGTGGCGGCGGACCTCCGGTTGTTCCGCGTGCGCAACCTGCAGATCGACGAATCGATGCTCACCGGCGAGTCGGTGCCGGTCGAAAAGCACGCGCAGCCGATGGCGCTCGACACCATCCTCGCCGAGCGCCGCAATGTCGCCTACACCGGCACGCTGGTCACCTACGGCCAGGCCGAAGGCGTGGTCTGGGCCACCGGTGAACGCACCGAGACCGGCCGCATCGCCGGACTGATCGCCGGCGCGGCGGACCTCGACACGCCGCTGACGAGGAAGATCGCCGCCTTCAGCCGCTTGCTGATGGTCGTCATCCTCTTTCTTTCGGTCGTCACCTTCGCGATCGGTGTGTGGCGCGGCGAACCGTGGGTGGACATGTTCATGGCCGCGGTGGCGCTGGCCGTCGGCGCGATCCCGGAAGGCCTGCCTGCCGCGATGACCATCACCTTGGCGGTTGGCGTTTCCCGTATGGCCAAGCGCCGCGCCATCGTCCGCCAACTGCCCGCCGTCGAGACGCTCGGCAGCACCACCGTGATCTGCACCGACAAGACCGGTACGCTCACCGAGAACCAGATGACCGTGCGCGAGATCTTCGCCGGCAGTCAGATCCACGAAGTCACCGGCAGCGGCTACGATCCTGCCGGCGAGATCCATCCCGGCGAAGGCGCGCCGAACCTCGCCCTCGCCGAGTGCCTGAAAGCCGGCCTGCTGTGCAACGACTCCGCCATCGTGCTGCGCGAAGGCCTGCGCGGTGTCCGTGGCGATCCCACCGAGGCCGCGCTGATCATCGCCGCGGAAAAGGGCGGCCTGCTCGGGCCCGAACTCGCCGCCCACCTGCCGCGGCTCGACACCCTCGCCTTCGAGTCCGAGCACCAGTACATGGCCACCCTTCACCATCGCGGCGATGGCGAGGAGCGCGTCATCTACAAGAAGGGCGCGGTCGAGCGCTTGTTAGAGAAATGCGGCGACATGCTCGATGCCGCTGGCCGCGAGGTCCCGCTCGATGCCGCCGCGGTGCAGCAGGCGGCCGATGCCATGGCGGCGAAAGGCCTGCGCGTGCTCGGCTTTGCCCGCCGCATGATGCCGCACGATCAGAAGGACGTGGACCACCACCACGTTGCCGGCGGGCTGACCTTTCTCGGACTGCAAGGGATGGTCGACCCGCCGCGGGCGGAGGCCCTCAATGCCATCGCCCGCTGCCGCTCCGCCGGCATCGCGGTGAAGATGATCACCGGCGATCACTTGCTCACCGCCACCGCCATCGCCCGCCAACTCGGCCTCGCCGGCGATGGCGTGCAGGCGGTCTCCGGCCGGGATCTCGAACGCTGCACCGACGAGGATCTGCCCGCGCTCGCAGAGTCGGCCGCCGTGTTCGCCCGCGTCGCGCCGGAACAAAAGCTGCGGCTCGTCCGCGCGCTGCAAAGCCGCGGGCACATCGTCGCGATGACCGGCGACGGCGTGAACGACGCGCCAGCGCTCAAGCAGGCCGACATTGGCGTGGCGATGGGCATCACCGGCACCGACGTCGCGAAAGGCGCGGCCGATATCATCCTGGTCGATGACAATTTCGCGACGATCGAAAGCGCCGTGGAAGAAGGCCGCGGGGTCTTCGACAACCTGACCAAGTTCATCGTCTGGGAGATCCCGCTGAACATCGGCGAGGGCCTCATGCTGATGGCCGCGATCTTTTTCGGCACCACCCTTCCCGCGCTGCCGGTGCAGCTGCTGTGGGTGAACATGATGACCGCGGTGGTGCTCGGCTTCGCGCTGATCTTCGAGCCGAAGGAAGACGACCTCATGACCCGTCCGCCGCGCGACCCGCAGCAGCCGATCCTCGACTACCCGCTCTTCATGCGCAGCGGCCTGCTGTCGCTGATCATCCTCGCCGGCAGCTTTGGTCTCTTCATGTGGGAGCAGCACGGCCGCGACCTCAACCTCGCCGAAGCCCGCACCGTGGTGGTCAACGTGATCGTGATGGTGGAAATCTTCTACCTGCTCGGCTGCCGCAGCCTGATTCGCCCGGTGCGGGAGATCGGCTACTTTTCCAATCCTTGGGTCGTGCCCTGCATCGCCGGCATGATCGTCCTGCAACTCCTCTTCACCTACGCGCCGGTGATGAACCGGCTGTTCCGCACCGCGCCGATCGACCTCCAGTCGTGGCTGCAGATCACCGCCGTCGGCCTCTTCTCCTATGCCGCGGTCGCCTTGGAAAAGCACCTGCGCTCAGGCGGCGCGCATTCCTCGAAAGGATAGGCGCTGCCAAAGCCCCCCGAACCCGCCAAGCTTACACCAATGCCCGGAAAAGCCCCATCGCCGCTCGAACGGATCGCCGGTCTCGCCGGCAGCAACGGCATGTCCGTGGACGGAGCCGCCGTGCGGATCGCCAGCGAGCTCGGCGTGCCCGCCGCTCCCCTGCGCGGCGCGGCGAGCTACTATGCCCACCTGAGTTCGCCGCCGGGCGCGCAGGTCTGCGCCGGAACATCGTGCTTCCTGTGCCACGGCGGTGAGGGCCCGCAAGACGCGCGGCCGGTCTATTGCCTCGGCCATTGCGACCGCTCGCCGGCGTGGCTTGCTGAAGACGGAGTTGCGCATGGTCCCGACGGACCGCTCGCCAGCTTGCCCGAGATCCACTGCCAAGCCCGCACGCCGATCGTCACCCGCCGCTTGCTCGCCGGCGGCGCCGCAACCCTGGAACGGGCGCGCGAACTCGGTGCTTATGCTTCCCTAACAAGCACGCCAGGTCCCGCCGCGGTGCCCGACGCGCTGGAACGCTCCGGCGAGCGCGGCTGCGGTGGCCCCGGCTTTGCCTCCGCCCGCAAGTGGCGGACCTGCGCGGAGACGCCGGCCGACCGCCGCTACCTCATCGCGTGCGGCGACGAGGGCGACCCGGGGTCCTTCATCGACCGCGTGCTGATGGAGCACCATCCGCACGCCATCCTCGATTGCATGATCCTCGGCGGGCACGCGATCGGCGCGGCGGAAGGCATCAACGTCGGAACCATGACCCGCCGCACCGCGCTCGCCGGGTTGGTGGGGGAGGACCTGGTCGAGATTCATCCCGAGGACGCGCTGCGCGACGGCGTGGCCGACGGCGCCACCGTGCATGTCGAGAGCCGCTGGGGCACGATCGACGTGAAAGCACGCCACGCGCCGCGGGTCGCGCCCGGCACCTTGTTCCTGACTTTTCATTTCCCAGAGACCCACGCCAACCGGCTCACCGGGCCGGTGCTCGATCCGCAATCGAAGTGCCCGCAGTACAAGGCGACTGCCGTGCGCGTGCTGCCACTCTAACAGGACCATGGTCGAGCTCTACGGACACGACGCGTATTCGCCGGAACAGATCGCCGCGCGGATCGAAGGCACCGGCGTGGTCAAGGCTCGGCTGCCCTTGGTGAAAATGGCCGCGCTCGGCGTGCTGGCCGGCGGGTTCATCGGCCTCGGCGCGATGTTCTACACGATCGTCACGGCCGATCCCTTTTTCGGCTTCGCGCTGCTACGCTTGCTCGGCGGTGTGGTCTTTTCGCTGGGCTTGATCTTGGTGGTGGTCGCCGGCGGCCGCATCTCGACGCGCCTGCTGCTGCGGAATTTCTCGGTCGTCTTTCTGGCGAATGCCGCCGGCGCGATCGGCCTCGCGTGGCTGGTCTCGTTGTCGGGTCCGGATGAATGGATCCGCAGTACGGCGGTGAAGATTGCCACGACCAAGGTCTCGCTCGGTTTCGCTGAAGCCTTCTTCCGCGGCGCGCTGTGCAGCGTCCTCGTCTGCCTGGCGGTGTGGCTCGCCATGGCTGGACGCAGCGTGACCGGCAAGATCGTGGCCATCGTCCTGCCCATCGCCGCCTTCGTCGCCGCGGGCTTCGAGCACAGCATCGCCAACCTCTACTTCGACCCGCTCGGCCTGTTCCTCGGCGGCGACGGACTGACGTGGACCGCTTTCCTCGCGAACAACCTGCTGCCCGTCACGCTCGGCAACCTGCTCGGTGGAGCGGGCATGGTCGGGCTGGTTTATCACGTGATCTATCGCCGCGGCCCGCGCGGCGGGGGAGGAGGACCGCCTTGAATGCGAATGGTCGTCCTGAGCCGCATCGGCTGCCGGTGGACGAGTTGTTCCTGCGGCTCGCCTCGTCGCGCGCCGGCCACAGCACCGCGGAGGCGGACGAACGGCTCGCCCACGAAGGGCCGAACAGCTTGCCGGTCGCCAAGCCGCCGCCGGTGTGGCGGCGCTTCGCCAAATTGCTGCGCGAGCGTTTCGCCCTGCTGCTGTGGGCGGGGGCATTGCTCGCCTTGATCGGCGAAGCCTTCAGCCCCGGCGAAGGCATGGCGCTCATCGCAATCGCGCTCGCCGCCGTGGTGGTGATCAACGCGGCCTTTTCCTTCTGGCAGGAACAGCGCGTGGAGCAGGCGATGGCGGTCTTCCGGCAAATGCTTTCGCCGCGCGCCCGCGTGCTGCGCGACGGGCTCGCCACCGACATCGACGCCATCCGCCTGGTCATTGGCGACGTCCTCCTGCTGGCCGAAGGCGACCGCGTGCCGGCCGACGCGCGGATCTTCGAAGCGAACTCGCTGAAGGTGGACAATTCGCTTCTCACCGGCGAATGCGAACCGCAGCTTCGCACCACCGAAGTGACCACGGTCGGGCGCATCGAGAGCCGCAACCTGGTCTTCTCCGGCACCCTCGTCACCACCGGCAACGGCAAGGCGGTGGTCTATGCCACCGGCATCGCCACCGAGATCGGGCAGGTCGCCCGCGTCACCCACGAGACCGTGCGGGTGGAGAGCCCGATCCGCCGCGAGCTGCGGCATTTCATCCGGGTGATCACCCGCATCGCGCTGGTGCTCGGCGGCGCCTTCTTTCTCGCCGGCTGGGCGATCGGCAATCCGCTGTGGACGAATCTCGTGTTCGCCATCGGCATCATCGTCGCCAACGTGCCCGAGGGACTGTTGCCAACCGTCACGCTCGGCCTCGCGCTCGGCGGCCGGCGGATGGCCAAGCGCCACGCGCTGCTCAAGACGCTCGAAAGCGCCGAAACCCTCGGCTGCACGTCCGTCATTTGCACCGACAAGACCGGAACACTCACCTGCAATGAAATGCGCGTCACTGACGTGCTCCCGCACGACGACGCGGCCGCCGCCTGCGTGATGGCGCTGTGCAACAACGCCACGGTGGGTCGCGGACCCGCCGGACCGCGCGCGACCGGCGACCCCACGGAAACGGCGCTGCTGCTCCATCTCGAGAGCCGCGGCCCTGGCATCGTGGGCGAGTTGCGCACCGAGCACGAGCGGTTGTTCGAGCGCCCCTTCGACAGCGCCACCCGCGAGATGGCGACCGTGCACCGCTTTCCAGACGGCCCGGTGGCGCTGCTCAAAGGCGCGCCCGAAGTCGTGCTCGGCCAATGCACACCGACGACCGGCTGGCTCGAACGCGCCGACGAACTCGCCCGCAGCGGCAAGCGCGTGCTCGCTTTGGCGCGCAAGCATGTCGATCCGGCCGCGGACCTGGAGACCCAGGTGGTGGCGGCCAGCTACGAATTCGTCGCGCTGGTCGCGATGCACGACCCGCCACGGCCAGAAGTCACCGACGCGGTGAGGCGCTGCCAGAAGGCCGGCATCCGCATCATCGTCGTCTCCGGCGATCACCCGCTCACCGTCGAAGCCATCGCCCGCCAAGTCGGCATCATCACCGGCGAGGCGTCGGTCGCCACCGGCGCCGACATTGCGCGGCTTAGCAAGCCGGCGCTGCGGCAGATGATTTCCCGCCCCGGCGTGGTGCTGGCCCGCACCAGCCCGTTCGACAAGTTGCACGTCGTGTCCGCGCTCCAGCAAACCGGCGAGATCGTGGCCGTCACGGGCGATGGCGTGAACGACGCGCCCGCACTCAAGCGCGCCGACATCGGTGTGGCGATGGGCGTGTCCGGCACCGACGTCGCCCGCGAGGCCGCCGACATGGTGCTGGTGGACGACAATTTCGCGACCATCGTCGCCGCGATCGAGGAAGGCCGCGTGATCTACGGCAACATCCGCCGCTTCATCGGCTATGTGCTCACCAGCAACGTTCCTGAAATCCTGCCCTACATTGCCTTCGTACTGCTCGACATCCCGCTGCCGCTGCCAGTGCTGCTGATCCTCGCCATCGACCTTGGCACGGACATGATTCCCGCGATCGGCCTAGCCACGGAAACCTCGGAGACCGACGTGATGAACCAGCCCCCGCGCCCGCGTGGCGAGCGCCTGCTGTCGCTCAGCCTGCTGCTCAACAGCTACCTGCTGTGGGGCCTGTTCGAGTCCGTCGCCGGCTTCGCCGCCTACCTCGCCGTCCTCTACCACGGCGGCTGGCAGCCGGGCGTCGTGCTGCCGCCGGGCAGCGAGTTGCACGCGCAAAGCATCGCCGCCTTTTTCGCCGCCATCATCCTCTGCCAGGTGGTCAACGTGATGATCTGGCGGACAAGCCACCAGAGCGTCTTTTCCAAGGGCCTTCTCCGCAACAGCGCGGTGCTGGCCGGCATCGCGGTCGAGCTGGTGCTGCTGTGGGCGATCGTCGAAACCGACCTAGGCCACCGCCTGTTCGCCACCGCTTCGATGCCGCCGTGGGCGTGGCTGGTCCCCGTGCCCTTCGCCGTCGCGATGCTGCTGCTCGCGGAGCTGCGGAAGTCGATGGCCCGGGCAAGGAACCGCCGCGAGGAGTTCCGTCCGTCAGCCTGCTGAACACGGTGCTGTCGCCTGATGATGTAAGGATAGGGGCGGGGAAACACGGACCGCGCGTCATTTCAGCCAGTGAATGGTCAAAGATGCGGAGCGCCGAGGCGATCCACGGGTAGTGTGTGAGCTGACCGACCATGAACCGCCGCCTGCTCAATCTAACCATCGACCTGCTGGCTGCCGCCTGCCTGCTCGTCATGGTCGGGACGGGTTACATTCTGCGCTTTCCGCTCCCATCGGGAACGAACCGCACGCACGAGCTATGGGAGATTTCACGACATGAGTTGGGAACGGTCCATTCATGGGCGAGTGGCGGATTGCTGGCGGTTTTGTGCATTCACGTGGTTTTGCATTGGGATTGGCTCTTCGTGACAATCCATCGCCGATTTGCGAAAACCCCGGCCGCATGTGACGCGCGGTTCCGCGCCGCAGTCATCACGATCGCAGTGCTGGTGACAGCAGGCGGGGTGTTCGGCTGGGCGGCGCATACCGGCGTGCGGGAATTGGATGTTCCGTTACATCCGTTGCGTGGAGCCGAAGCGTCGGCCGCAATCCCACTGGGTCGCGCCCCGATGCCGCAAGCGGTGGATTTCCAGCGGGACGTGAGGCCGGTTTTTGAAGCCTCCTGCATCGGATATCACGGCCGCGGAAAGCAGCGCGCGCAATTTCGCGCGGATCGCCGCGAAGACTTCTTCGCGCCGGGAGATGCGGCGCCATTGATCGTGCCCGGGAACTCGGGAAAGAGTCGTCTCATTGCCATTGTTTCCGGCGAAGCGAAGGCAATGAAATCGGCAGAGGATCATCTCCTGCCGCTCCGTGAAATCGCCCTGCTGAAGGCGTGGATCAACGCGGGCGCGGAGTGGCCGGAATAACCACCCACAGATCCATCCACTGAGAAACCATGAACGCATCCTCAGCCTGGTTCGGCAAATAACTCACTTCGACCAATCTCTCACCACCTGCCTCCATGTTTTTACGCCAAATCTTCGACCCGCATCTCTCGCAATACGCCTACCTCATCGGCTGTCAAAAGACCGGTGAGGCCATCGTCATCGACCCCGAACGCGACATCGACCGCTATCGCGCGGTCGCCGCGGAGGAAGGGTTGCGCCTCACCGCCGTCGCCGAGACGCACATCCACGCGGACTTCGTCAGCGGTGCGCGCGAACTCGCCGCCGACCTGGCAGTGCAGGTCTATCTCTCCGCCGAGGGCGGACCGGATTGGCAGAGCGAATGGGCCCACGGAGCGAGCAATATCACGCTCTTGCACGACGGCGACTCGTTCAAAGTCGGCAACATCCAGTTCCAAGCGCTGCACACGCCGGGGCATACACCCGAGCACCTCGTATTTCTCGTGACGGACTTCGGCGGTGGCGCGAATGAGCCCGTGGCCTTGCTCACCGGCGATTTCATTTTTGTCGGCGACGTCGGAAGGCCCGATCTGCTTGAGCAGGCCGCCGGACTCGTCGGGACGCAGGAAGCCGGCGCGCGGCAGCTTTACACCAGCCTGCGCAAGGTGGCGAATCTGCCGTGCCATCTGCAAATCCTGCCAGCACACGGCGCCGGCAGCGCGTGTGGCAAAGCGCTCGGCTCCGTGCCGACCTCGACCTTCGGCTACGAGGCGAAGTTCAACCACGCCTTCAAGCTTGCGGTCGATGGCAGCGAGGCGGACTTCGTGGAATTCATCCTCAGCGGCCAGCCCGAGCCGCCCGCGTATTTCGCCAACATGAAGCGCGTGAACAAGGTCGGTCCCGCCGTGCTCGGCATGCTGCCGAGCCCTCGGGAGATGACCCTTGACGACGTGTCCCAGCGACTTGACGAGCCGGGCTTCGCGGTGCTCGACACCCGCGACGGAGCCACTTTCCTCGCTGGCCATTTGCGCCGGAGTCTCTTCACGCCGCCGGAGAAATTCGCCGACTTCGCCGGCAACTACCTCGCGCCCGAAGATGAAATCGTGGTCATCGTGAACAACGCCGCCGCAACGGACGATTACGTGCGCCAACTCGTGCGCATGGGCTTCGACAAAGTCATCGGCTTCCTGCCCGCCAGCGCCGTGGAAGCGGCTCCCGCGGGGCTTAAGGTCGCGACCTGCGCGGTGAAGTTCTCCGAAGTTCCGTCGCTCCTCGCCGACGGCACTCGCCGCGGCCTGCTCGACGTGCGTAAGGCCACGGAATTCGCAGCCGGCCATCTGCGCGACGCGAGCAACATCGCCCACACCCGGCTGCGTTCCCGCCTCGATGAGGTGTCCGCCGATTTCCCGCTGCTCGTCCACTGCGCAAGCGGTCTTCGTGCGACCGGTGCGTGCGCCTTCCTGAGTCGGACGGGCCGCGAGAGCATCTGCATTGCCGACACCTTCGACAACGCGCCGAAAGAACTGCTCGCCTGACCCATGGATGCGTGGACCCGTGATCTGCTCGGTCTCGCCTACGGGCTGATCGTCGGAATCGCGCTCGGCCTCACCGGCGGCGGCGGGTCCATCTTTGCCGTACCGCTGCTCATCTACGGCCTCGGCGTGCCCGTCGGCACGTCCATCGGGTTGAGCCTCGCAGCGGTCGGAATCACTGCTGGTTTCGGTGCGGCGCTCCGATTGAAAGCGCGAGAAGTGGACGTGCGCGCGGGGCTGGTTTTCGCCGCCGCCGGCATGGCTTTCGCGCCTGCCGGCGCGTGGCTCGGCACCAAGGTTTCCGCCGCGCTGCTACTCTCCACGTTCGCCGTGCTCATGGCCTTTGTCGGCCTGCGCATGTGGCGGGGAAAATCAGGCGCGGGTGTTGTTCCCGGCCCGTGCGTCGAGCGACCCGGCGGCGGACTCGGCCCCGGCTGCTATATGCGGCTCGCGGCAGCGGGATGCGCGGCAGGGTTGATGTCGGGACTGTTCGGCGTCGGCGGTGGATTCATCATCGTGCCCGCGCTGCTCTGCGTCACCGGCATGAGCATCCATCGTGCAGTCGCCACGTCGCTGCTCGTCATTTTCCTCATCTCGCTCTCCGGCGTCGCGGCGCACGTGGCGCACGGCCAGCAGTTTCCCATGCCGGTCACCGCGCTCTTCATCGGGGGCGGCTTCGCGGGAATGTTTGAGGGCAACGCGCTGCGCACCCTGCTCCCGGCACCCGTGTTGCAAAAGGTCTTCGCCGTCGGGATGTGCCTCGTCGCCGCCTACATGCTTGCCCGCAACCTTCCCGCATTCTTCAAGCCCTGATCCTCCAAAAAGCATGACCCGTCTGGCATCCCCCAGACCGATAAGCATTCATATCACTACCATCAACGGTGGTTAGACAACTATGAGACACACTGAAAAACATCGCACCCAGCGCGTAGGCTGGCTGCGCGCCGCGGTGCTCGGAGCCAATGATGGCATCGTCTCCACCGCCAGTTTGATCGTCGGAGTAGCCGCCGCCGACGCCAACCGCAGCAGCGTGCTGGTGGCCGGCATGGCGGGACTGGTGGCGGGGGCGATGTCGATGGCTGCCGGGGAATATGTTTCGGTCAGTTCCCAAGCCGACACCGAGGGCGCCGACTTGGAACGGGAACGCAAGGAGCTGGCCACGGACGGCGACCACGAGGCCGCCGAACTCGCGGCGATCTACGTCACCCGCGGGCTCGATCCCGACCTCGCCAAACAGGTGGCCACCCAACTCATGGCCAAGGACGCGCTCGGTGCCCACGCCCGGGACGAACTGGGCATCTCAGACACGTTGAGCGCCCGACCGGTGCAGGCCGCTTTCGCGTCGGCGGGCAGCTTCACCGTCGGCGCCGTGCTGCCGCTGCTGCTGGTTTTCTTCGTCCCACGGGCGGCGTTGACATGGTCGGTCTCCGGCAGCTCGCTGGTATTCCTTGCCCTGTTGGGGGCGGTGGCCGCCCACGCGGGAGGTTCATCGATCGGCAGATCCGTCGCCCGCGTGACCTTTTGGGGGGCGCTGGCCATGGCCCTCACCGCCGCCGTGGGAGCCTTGTTCGGCACGACCCTTTGATCCATTCCCCAAGCCATGACACTTGGCCCGCAACAATGAAACGACCAACGCTTGCCTTTCACGTGAAATGCCGGCGCGTGGATGTGCATGGCTGCTCGCCGCGCTGTTCTCCCCGTGTCGTTCTCGCCGTGCTGTCGGCGTGCACGATCAAGGGGATTGAGCTCGTTGCGATTTTTAGAAAGGGACTGGCAAATCACAGCACTTGCCGTGGGCGTGGCTGGTCCCCGTGCCCTTCGCCGTCGCGGCGCTGCTGCTCGCCGAGTTGCGGAAAGGGATGGCCCGGAAAAGAATCCTTCGCGCCGGTTTAGTCGGCCCAACTGCCGGCGGGGGTAGGAACGAACAGAACAGACGCGGAGGTCGGCGAGGCGAACGCGGAGAGTGAGTAGGAGTGACCAGACCCCACTTCCTCCTCGAAACAGACGACGTGATGACTCCCGTCGGCCTTCGCTTTCCTCTCAGCCATCCAACCTCTGCGTTTCCCTCCGCAACCTCCGCGTCTCCGCGGTTCGTTCTCCTTTTCAATCGGGCCCGGCATTTTCCTCGGGCCGCCTGCCCATGGCCTCGCGGGGGGGGCGGGGTGCAGGAATGCACGTGCAAGAAGTGCAATTTGCGATCAGGCGGGCCCGATTGGCGATGAAAGGATGAGTGGATTGGCCGGATGCCGGTGGCATGGCGCCTGCGAAAGAAGAATCGCTCCAGGGAGCTTCCGCCCCGGACCACTAGGCCATGGCACTCGTCTTCGAACGCATCCAAACTGAAGGCATCGCGGAGCTTTCGTATTTGCTCGGCGATGATTCGCCGGGGGTCGCCGCGGTGTTCGATCCGACGCCGGACGTGGAAAAGTACCTGGACCTGGCGCGCGAGAAGAAGGTCTCGATCACCCACATCTTCGAGACTCACATCCATGCCGATCTGGTGAGCGGCGCGCGGGAAATCGCCGCGTGGTTGGCGGGCGCGAAGATCCATTTGAGCCACGAAGGCAACGCCCGCTATGGGTTCGCCCATGAGGCGATTGAGGAGGGCGACCGGTTCACCTTCGGAAAGACCCTCGTCACGGTCAAACACACTCCGGGGCACACGCCGGAACACGTCAGCTTCCTGATCGCCGAAACGCAGCACCCGGAAACGCCTTGGGGCGTGTTGACGGGCGACTCGCTGTTCGTGGATTCCGCGGGACGGCCCGATTTGTTGGGCTCCAGCGAGACCGAGGAGCTCACCCGCAAGCTATTCGACACCTTGCGCGGCATTTATCTCACGCTTCCGGATTCGGTGGCCATCTTCCCGGCGCACGGGCATGGCTCGCCCTGCGGGGCCGACATCGGCGAGCGTCTCCAAAGCACGATCGGCCACGAGCGGAAATTCAACCCGTTCCTGCAGCTCTCCGATTTTGAAAAATTCAAGCAACACGCGCTCTCCAGCGCACCGCCCGTCCCGAAGTACTACCCGCGGATGAAGAAGGTGAATGCCAAGGGTCCGGAGGTCCTGGGCCGTCTTCCCGATGTCCGGCCCTTACCGCCCGAGGCCTTCAAGGAGGCCGTGGAGCAGAAAGCGGGCGTTCTGGTGGACACCCGCCTCATGCTTGCCTTCGGCGGCGGTCACATCCCCGCCGCCCTCAACATCGGTGCCAAGCCGATGCTCTCGATCTGGGCCGGCTGGCTGCTGGAGCCGGACGAACCTCTGCTGCTGGTGTTGGAAGACGATGCCGAGTTGCCGGAAGTCCTCACACTCTTCCTCCGCACCGGCTTTACCCGCTTCGCCGGCTATCTGGTCGGCGGAATGGGCGCTTGGAGCAATGCCGGGCAGCGCTTGGACCGCATTGCCCAGATGACGGTCCACGAAGTGTTCGCCAGCGCTGAAACGCTGCAGATCCTCGACGTGCGGTCGCCCGGAGAGTGGGACAAGGGGCACGTTCCCGGTGCCATCCATGCCTTCTTGCCGGACCTCCGGGAGAAAGCCGCTGAATTCGACAAGGCTCGTCCGACGGCCGTATATTGCGACAGCGGCTACCGCGCCAGCATCGCCACCAGCATTCTCAAGCAAGAGGGCTTTGCCGATGTCCGCAATGTTCCCGGAAGCTGGCAGGCATGGAAGAAGGCGCAGTTTCCCATCGCCGGTCAGCCGGCCGAAAGCTCGTGATTCATTTCCGCTCATGAAAACCGACCGCTTCATCACGGCGATTCTCGTCACTGGCGTGGGTGCCTGCGGCTTGGCACAGGCGGCAGAGGTCGGGATCGACTCCACCGCGTACGACGGGCCGGCGTGGTCGCCCTTCATCGTCGGGGCCGGCATCGGCGTGCTGTCGTGGCTGACCTTCTATTTTGCCGACAAACCCATCGGAGCCTCCTCCTTCTACGCCACCGTTGCCGGCCTGATCGGCAAGCGGCTCGCACGCAAGCACACCGAGCGGCTGGCGTACTACCGCAGCCACCCGCCGCAGCTTGATTGGGGCTTCGTCTTCGTGCTGGCCACCATCGCCGGCGGCTTCGTCGCGGCGTGGTCGGGTGGCGAGATTCGCAACGAATGGTTGCCTCCAATGTGGGCGGATCGGTTTGGCGAGAGCGTGGCCCTGCGCGCCCTCGTCGGCTTTTGCGGCGGCGTGTTGATGGCCTTCGGTGCCCGGCTCGCGGGCGGCTGCACCAGCGGCCACGGCATCAGCGGGACGCTCCAGCTCAATGCCGGCTCGTGGCTCGCCGCGTTGTTCATGTTCATCGGCGGCATCGCCACCGCCATGCTTCTCTACCACACGCCATGATCGACCCCGGAAAAGCCGTGGAGGAATCGAGCAGCCCGCCGGCCCGCCCGCTGACGGGCGCCAAGGTCGCGAGCGGGATCCTCTTCGGCCTGTGCTTCGGCTTCCTGCTCCAAAAGGGCGGCGTGGGCAAATACAACGTCCTCGTGGGACAACTGCTCCTCCAGGACTTCACCGTCGCCAAGATCATGCTGACCGCCATCGCCGTCGGCATGCCGGGGGTCTTCCTCCTTCACCATTTCGCGAAGGTGAACTTGCACCTGCAGCCGACCCGCGTCGGCGCGCAGATCATCGGCGGGCTCCTGTTCGGTGTCGGCTTCGCGCTGATTGCCTACTGTCCCGGCACGGGTGCCGCCGCGCTTGGACAAGGAAGCTGGGACGTGCTCTTCGGGATCGCCGGTCTGGTGGCCGGCTCCTACCTGTTCGCCGAGTTGTCCGGCTGGTTGAAACGGACCGTGGAAACCTGGGGCGACCGTGGAAAGTTGATGCTGCCCGAACTCCTCCACATTCCCCGGGCGATCTTCATCCCGCTGTTCCTGCTGGTGCTCGTCGCCGGACTATTCGCCCTCGCCCGCTTCACGCCCCGCTGAATCCCATGTCCGTTCCTCCGCCATCGCCCGGCGCCGAGCGCTTTGCGGGCGGCATGATCGTCCGCGAGAAGGAGCCGGTGAACCTCGAGACGCCTTTCGGCTCCCTCGATTCCTTCCTGACTCCCGTAGAGCGGTTCTACGTCCGCTGTCATCACGCGCAACCGCGGATCGGCAAAGACGGTTGGCGGCTGGTGATCGAAGGCGAAGTGGGACAGCCGTGCAGGCTTAGCTACGAGGAGCTGCAGGCCATGGAGATGCGCACCATCATCGCTACCATGGAGTGCGCGGGAAACGGTCGGGCGTTTTTGACGCCACAGCATGACGGGGCCCAATGGGAGGGAGGGGCGGTCGGCACCGCGGAATGGACCGGTGTGCCATTGGCGACCGTGCTTGCCCTCGCCCGGCCGTCCCCGGGCGTGAGCGAAGTGATTCTGGAGGGAGCGGATGCCGGTCCGGTCAAAGACTTGCCCAAGCCCGCGGGGGAGATCCACTACGCCCGCAGCTTGCCGCTGGGCAAGGCGATGGACGACGTGCTCCTCGCGCTGCGGATGAACGGCCGCGAACTCACGCCGTCCCACGGCTTTCCGCTGCGCGCGATCGTTCCCGGCTGGTATGGCATGGCCGCCGTGAAGTGGCTGTCGCGCATTGTCGCCACCGGCCGGCCCTTTCACGGCTACTACCAGACGGTCGATTACGCCTATTGGGACCGCCGCTCGGGAATCCCCACACTGCGGCCCATCACCACCATGCGGGTGAAAGCCCAGATCGCCCGGCCGGAGTTCGCCGAAGCGGTGACCGCGGGCCAACCCTACCGCGTTCACGGTGCCGCTTGGACCGCGGCGGCAGAGATCTCCAAGGTCGAGGTCAGTACCGATGGCGGCCACCACTGGGAAGAAGCCCGCTTGCTGGGCATGCCCACGCCCCACGCCTGGCACCTGTGGGAATTCGATTGGCCAGTCCCGGCGTCTCCCGGAAAGGCGGTGGTCATGGCCCGCGCCACCGACTCTTCGGGCCACGTCCAGCCGCTTGCGCACGACGACGATGGCGGGAGCTACCTCATTCACCACGCGCTGCCGGTGGAAGTCACCATTTGCCCGGAGGTGCCGGCGTGACGGGATCCGCGGAAAGGGGGGATGAAGTTCAGTCGGTCAGCCGGTTCACCTGCAGGCGCGTGAAGGCGCGGCCGGCCGCAGCGGGGACGAGGTCGTCCGCTTCCATCCAGGTCCCGGTGCCGAAATGAATGACCGAATCGGCCGGCAACCAGTCGAGGAGATTCCCGGAGTGCTCCAGCTCGTAACGGTAGCCGGCGCGCGACCACCAGCCGACACGCAGGCCGCCGGGGATTTTCTGGGGCGTAAGCCTCGGCACGAACGGCGGAGGATCAGGCTCGGCGGTCTCGGTCAACGTGACGCCGCCCGGCCACGTGGCGATCACTTGGGAGCTGCCGCCGGTGGGTTCCGGAAATGAAACCTCCCAGGCTCCATTTGCCAGCGTGGCGGCATGGCCGTCGACGGTGACCGACGCCGCATCCGGGGTGCCGCTCGTGATGATGCGGAACCGCCAGAAGGAGCCAAGGTCCCACGCCAGCACCCGGGCGAGGTCCGGCGCGGGGCCGATCATCGCGACGGAAAGTTCGTGCCGTCCGTGGTCGGTGTGGCCGCGCCAGTACTCCATGTTAAACAGGCCGACCGGCACGAAGCCGAAGCCGGTCTTCCCGCCGGCTTCGACCCGCAGGATGATCGTTTCCACGCCCCCGCCCGCCACGGGAGTTCCAGCGGTGAAGGGATTGCGGCCGACCTCGATGCGGCCGTCGGCATCGGCGGTGAAGGTCGCATCGGGCACATCATCGTAGATCTTGGGATAGCTGCCGCCGGACGTGCCCGGTTCGCCGCGGTAGAGTTTGACGGTGGCACCGCCTAACAGATTGCCGTGACCGTCGCTCACTTGCACCGTGTTGGCGGCGGGCAGGTCATCGAGGAATATCTCGATGTTGCCCGGGCTGTTGTAGTTGCCGCGGGTCGCGCGGTGTCCGGCGATCCGGTTGAGGGCCATCACGCTGTAGCGGTCGATCTTTTCGTAGCCGCCCATCATGAGCCCGTAGAACGGTCCGGTTGACTTCTGGCCGTCCACCAGGAAGACGTGATCCGAGGTCACCCGCGGCAGGTAGCGCGTGCCCTCGACAGGCAAGCCAGCCACTGTGATCGCGATCTGACTGCCGGTGAGACCTCCGCTGTTGATGTCGGTCGTGGCTTGGACGTTGAAGCTATAGACGTCGGCCAAGTAGCGGGCATGAGAGGTCTCGTGGAAAAGCACCCAGTCAAGATAGAAGGGCTTCCCGGACGACGCGGTCGAGCTGTGGTCTTGGAACGCCGGTTCACAGGCGTAGCCCTCGCCGAACTTGCCCGGCGTCCGCCACGACGGGAAGCCCCACACCAGATCGACGGTGCGGTCGCGCTTGTCGGGCTTGTTGGTGCGGAGGTCGTTGTCTTCGGTCAGCGGCAACATGTCGTCGGCGACGATGGTGATCTTGTCGAGGCGGACCCGGTCGAGCACGCCGTCGGGTGCATCGACCGCATGCCAGTCGGCTTGGTAGCGATCGTTCCAAAGCTTCACCTGCCGTTGCGCCCAGTCCTCGAAGCCGTTCGAGCCGATGCCGAGGTCCTTCTGGTAGCGATGCATGTAGAGGTAGAAGGAATGCTCGACCCAGAACCCGACGGTGATGGCGTCGGTCCAGGTGTCGACGCGGTTGTTCGATTCGGAGAACTCGGCGAGCGCGTTTTCCGGATCCAGCACGAAGGCGAGCTGTTTCCGTTCGAAGGTCCAGGTCCGCGGGTAATCGACCGGAGTGTAGCCGCCGGCGAGCAGGTCCACCGTGCCGCTGGCGACCATGTTGCCATCGAGCAGCCAGCGGTAGGCGACGTTCGTGCGCGGTGTCGGCGACCAGTTCTTGACCATCGCCCGCCAGGTCACGGTGGACCCGGCGGCCGGCCAGCCGTCGGTGTGCGGGTCCGGGCTGTCCCAGACGTAGTCGAGGATGGGCAGGCGCTGGATCCAAGCGACGGACAGGTCGTCGTCGTTGGCAGCGACATGGGATTTCCCGATGCGAAAGCGGGCGAAGCCGTTGCCCGGCCGCCGGATGCCGTTGGCGTTGAGCGGCGCGTCGTTGCCGGCGCCGTCGGGCGAGTTCCGCGTTTCGCCCTGGGTGAGATAAAGGTAGCCGCCGAGATAGACAGAGTCGCTGCCCTTGCCGACGTGGAAAGGCGCCGCCGCGAGCGACTGGGCGTGGCCGGTGGCGGGGAACCAGCGGGCGAAGTCCCCGTTGTTGACCTGCCCGCGACCCTCGTTGAATGGCCATTCGTCGGGAGTGGTTTCGCCGCGGACGAGGTAGACGGCATTGGCGCCGCTGTCCTCGCCCGCGGGCCCGTTGCGAAGCCCGGATGGTTCGTTGACGATCGTGATCGAGTTGCCCCACAGGCTGGCGCCGGGATGGGCAGCACTGCCACCCGGATTCCAACCCAGCGTCGTCTTGAGTGACGCGATCGGGACAGGATTTTTGTAAACGGCGAGGTCGCTGCCCGCGACCGGCACGGACGTCAACAAGCTCGCACCCGGATAGGCCAGCGACGGCGACCACGCGAGCAATTGGTCGCCGCTCAGGTGGTAGACGCGGCCGGTGACGGGATCGAATTCCCACGCGCCGTTGCGGGGAAAATTCGCGGCGTCATTCGGCCAAGCCGGGGTGAGCATCACGTGCTGGCCGCCACCTGCGAGCGCGGAGGTCCGGCAGAAGTCGCGGGAGCCGGCGCCGCGATGGTGAAGCAGCACGGCCCCGCCCGGCGCGGCGGTCGCGGTCATCCCGGCATTGGGCTCGAGCAGGGCGTCGCCATAGCTCTTGGTCCACGCGATTTCCCACGACCCTGATGGCGCGGCCGACAGGTCGTAGCGGTGCAGCACGCAGGTCGCCGATCCCGAGCGCAGTTGGTAGTAATAGAGCCGGCCGTCGGCGCAAAACAACGAGCCGTTGAAGTTGTCCCTGGAGAAAATGTCGCCGCCCGCGGAGCCGATGGCGGGCAAGCCCAGCCAGGTCCCGGCCACGGGATCGAAGCGGGCGAAGCGCACCGAGCCGTTGGCGATGCCTTGGTCGGCGAGGCTTTCGCCGGCGTTGAAGGCACCGTTGTCGTTGAGATCGATGAAATCGTTGTCGCCGTCCCCGCCGAGGTCCGCGGCATAGACGAAGCGCCCGTCGGTCGCGAGGCCGCCGCCGGCGCTGACGCCGTGGGGAAAAGGCGTCGGTTCCAGCAATTCCCAACTGTCCCCGGCCTGCACCTCCACGGCACCGATGTCGACCTTCGCACCGACGACCCGCGGCAAGCCGCGCTGGTCGGTGGCGAAAGCGGTGGTGCCACCTTGGTCGATCGCCGGCGACCCGGGCTTCGGCGGCATGGTGCGGGTGATGCCGCCGAAGTTTCCCAACGGCGACAGTTTCGGGTCCGCGACGATCCCCGAAAAACTGCCGCCGAGTCCCGACGTGCTGGAGACGAGATTCACGCCCGCCTGGGTGTTGATTCCGGACGCCTTGAGGTCCGGGCCTTGGTCGGCGGCGGTGTTGCCCGCGACGATGGTGTTTTCCAAAAGCAGCGTGCCGCTGGTTTCCTCAAGGCCGCCGCCGTCGTCGGTCGCGTGGTTGGCGGACACCGTGCAGGACTTGAGCTGGATGGTGCTGCTGCCATCGCCGTCGATCGCCCCGCCGATCCCGGCGGTGTTGCCGGAGAAGGTGCACGAGGTCGCGACCAACAGGCCGGCAGCGTGTTCGATCGCGCCGCCGCCGACGTCGGCGATGTTGTTGGTGAAAGTGCAGGCGTTGAGGGTCAGGGTGCCGCTATTCTCGATCGCGCCGCCCCCGTCGCCGGCCTCGTTACCGGCAAGCTCGCAATCCGCCAGAGTGAGGTTGCCGTCGTTGAGGATCGCGCCGCCGTCGCCGGAGTTGCTGCCATCGACCACGTCCAGTCCGGTGATCGTGACGGTCTTCGCCGCGGCCACGCTGAACACGCGCGAGGCATGGTTTCCGGAAACCACCACGCCATCCGGCGACGACGCGTCGATGGTCAGGTTCCTGCCGATCGCGAGCGGGCCCGCGGCCAGCGTCAGGGTCTGGCAGGTCAGGCCCAGGTCGAACACGATCACGGAGTTGTCCGGCGCATAGAGGATGGCCTCCCGCAGCGAGATCCCTTTCCCGCCGCCAAGCACGCCGTCGTCTTCATCGAGGGCGGTGGTCACCGTCACCTCGGCCGCGGGCAGCGCGGCGATAAGCGCGGGGAAGATCATCGTCCGGAGGCTGCTTCGGATCGATCGGGCCGGGCTCGGCCCCCGTGAAATGCAGTTGGATTTCATGGCCGTCTCCCTTCGAAGGAGGATAATCGCTACAACGACAGCACACGAAAGAAAGGCGTTCGCAAGCCGTGCACCAGGAATGGCAGGATTTGCACAGGAGCAGCGCGAACAGCGCCGCCCCAGCATGGCTGGCCACATGGCAACCCGGTTGGGGCTTTGATATCAATCCGGCGGAAACGCATTTCCCGATCTTGATATGAAGTCGTCTCGTCTCATGAATGCCGCCACCGCGCTCGGGATCAACGGATTTGACGAGAATGACGGCCTCCGGTATGTGACCGCAACCAGCAATCAGTCGAATTCTCTCAACCAGGACCTCAACGGCTTTCCGAAGATCTACAACGGCGCCCTCACGTGGAACCAATGGGGGGCATTCACCCCAATTTACTCGCCGGCCGGGTTTGTGGTGCCGGAACCGGGTGTGTTCGCTTTCGCGGTGACCGGGCTCTTGGTTGCCTGCGGCGGTTCACGCAGACGCAGGTAGCATCCTTAAATCAAAAAGTAAGCAGCCGCTGCAATTGCCGAGAGGAGCAGAAATGCGCTCGTGGTGATCAGCGGCTTCTTCTTCTTCGATTTGCGCTTCCATTCATTGCCAACCCAAGTCTCCCAATCTCCAGTTTGGGTCGGGCGGGTACGATGATAATGGCGCACGGACGCGTGAAAACGAGTAGGGGTGAGGGGAGCTTTCATAACGAATGGGGAGATTCGATAAGCTCTTATGCCGGAATTCGTTGAGTGTGTCCATGTCCGATTTTGGGAACATCCTCGGATGGTTAATTTCGATTGAGCATTGACGGGGTTGTCACCGACCTTTGGAGCTGCCGCACAAATACGCAAAGTGAGGAATTTGCCTTGCGCTCCGGGCGGGGCGGGTGAATTCTCCCGCCGAAACCATACAAACCTGAGCAAGAAACTAAGGTAATGCTTCCCGAGCACGCTCCATTCTCTCCTGATCAACGCCGTGCGGTGGATATCGCGATGGCTGGCCTCGATGCATCCCAGCGCTTCTGGCTCGCCGGATTCCTGTCTGCGGGCACGGTTCCGGCTGCGGTCGCGCCTACAACTGCTTCGATGACCTCCGCGAAGCTGACCGTGCTCTACGGGACCGAATCCGGGAATGCCGAGAAGCTCGCCGACCTTTCTGCAAAGGAAGCGAAGAAGCGTGGCTTCCAAGCGAGCGTGAAGAACATGGCGGATATTTCGCCCAGCGATCTTTCGAAGCTCGAGAACCTGCTCGTGATCGTCAGCACCTGGGGCGATGGCGAGCCGCCGGAGAGCGCGACCACTTTCTACAAGGAGTTCATGAATGGCTCCGCGACGGAGCTTCCGCGTTTGCGCTACTCGGTCTGCGCGCTCGGCGATACGGCCTACGAGAAGTTTTGCCAGACTGGCAAGGACATCGACGCACGGCTGGAGAAGCTCGGTGCGAAGCGCGTGTCCCCGCGCCAGGACTGCGACGTGGAGTATGAGGAACCGTATGCCGGTTGGCTTGATGCTGCCTTGAAGGCCCTTGCTCCCGCGACTCATTCCGGCATCACCGAGGTGGTGACCGCACCCGTCGCCGCGCCGGTGCCAGCCGTGGAATACGGAAAGAAGAATCCTTTCCCTTCCGAGCTGCTCGAAAAAGTGCTGCTCAATGGCGAAGGCACCACGAAGGAGACTTGGCACTACGAGCTGTCTCTGGATGGCTCCGGCTTGAGCTATGAGCCCGGCGATGCCCTTGCGGTGGTTCCGGTGAATGCCCCGGACATCGTGGAAGGTATTCTGAAGGCTTCAAAGCTTTCCGGTAGCGAATCCGTCGAGGTGAAAGGCGTCGGAAGCAAGGTGCTCGCGGATGCGCTTCGTGAAGACTTCGATATCACCGCGCTTTCCCGCGCCGTGCTTACGAAGCTCCAGACGCTGTCGGGGTCCGATAAACTTGCCGCCCTGCTTGCGGACGATGCGAAGGACCAGCTCAAGGATTACCAGTGGGGTCGCTGGATCGTGGATGCGATCCATGATTTCGCTTCCAACGGTCTCTCCGCCGCGGATCTCGTGTCGATCTTCCGGAAGCTGCCGCCGCGCCTTTACTCGATCGCTTCGAGCCCCTTGGCCCATCCGGGTGAAGTGCACCTCACGGTCGCTTCGGTCCGCTACCATGCCCACAGCCAGGATCGCAAGGGGGTGGCGTCCACCTACCTCGCGGACCTCATCGAGAAGGGCACCCACGTGCCGGTCTATACCCACCAGAACAAGAATTTCCGCCTGCCCGCTTCTTCCGAGACGCCGGTTATCATGGTCGGCCCGGGCACCGGCGTCGCGCCCTTCCGCGCATTCGTGGAGCACCGCGGTGCGCTCGGCACGCCGGGCAAGAACTGGCTCTTCTTCGGCGACCAGCGCTACACCTACGACTTCCTCTATCAGACGGAGTGGCAGGAGCATCTCAAGGAAGGCCATCTTTCCAAACTCGATGTCGCCTTCTCCCGCGACCAACCGGAGAAAGTCTACGTCCAGCACCGCATGCTGGAGCGTGGCAAGGAGCTCTACGCGTGGCTCCAGGAAGGCGCGCACTTCTACGTCTGCGGCGATGCCTCGCGCATGGCGAACGATGTCCACGAGGCCCTGATTTCCGTGGTCGCGAAGGAAGGCAATCTCCACCGCGATGTCGCCGAGGCCTATGTCGAGGACCTCAAGAAGGCCAAGCGTTACCAGCGCGACGTTTACTGAAACTTTAAAGCCACCACTACCGGAAACAAATCTCACACTAGCCGGGAATTCGCGTTCATTCGCGTCCATTCGCGGTTTCTCAACCCATGAGCGAAAAGAAACTCTCCGCCAACGAAGGCATCAAGACCCGCTCGAACTACCTCCGCGGCACCATTGCCGAGGGCCTCACCGATCTTTCCACCGGCTCCATGTCGGAGGACGATCAGCAGCTCCTCAAGTTCCACGGTACCTACCAGCAGGACGACCGCGATCTGCGGCCGGATCGCCGCAAGCACCGTCTGGAAAAGGCGTATTCCTTCATGATCCGCATCCGCGTGCCCGGTGGCGTGGCCACCCCGCACCAGTGGATTGAGACGGACCGCATGGCGGAGCAATTCGCCAATGGTACGATCAAGCTGACCACGCGCCAAGCCTTCCAGTTCCACGGGATCATCAAGACGAACCTGAAGCGGACCATCAAGGAGATCAACCAGTGCGCGATGGACACCGTCGCGGCCTGCGGTGACGTGAACCGCAACGTGATGTGCAATCCGAACCCGTATCTCTCGTCGGTGCATGCCGAGGTGCTGAAGGCGGCGCAGGACATTTCCACGCACCTCACGCCGCAGACGCGCGCCTACCACGAGATCTGGCTGGATGGGGAGAAGATCGAGAGCACCGAGGAGGAACAGGAGCCGATCTACGGCAAGACCTACCTGCCGCGGAAGTTCAAGATCACCATCGCCGTGCCCCCGAGCAACGACGTGGACATCTTCGCGAACTGCCTTTCGTTCATCGCCATCGTCGAGGACGGCAAGCTGGTCGGCTACAATGTCGCCGTCGGCGGCGGCATGGGTTCCACCCACGGCAACGAGGCCACCTACCCGCGCCTCGCGGACGTGATCGGCTTCTGCACGCCGGACCAGATCGTGGATGTCGCGGAAAAGGTGGTGCTGGTGCAGCGCGACTTCGGCGACCGCACGGACCGCAAGCACTCGCGCTTCAAGTACACCGTGGATGACCACGGCCCGGAGTGGATTCTTGCCAAGCTCAACGAATATCTCGGCTACGAGCTCGGACCGGTGCGCCCGTATGAGTTCAAGGACAACGGCGACCGCTTCGGCTGGGTCGAGGACGAGAACGGCAATTTCCACTACACGCTCTTCGTCGAAGGAGGACGCGTGCTGGATACCCCGGCTTTCCCGATGCGCACCGGCCTGCGCGAGATCGCGAAGATCCACGATGGCGACTTCCGCCTGACCGCGAACCAGAACCTCATCATCGCGAATGTCTCCGCGAAGAAGCGCTCCGAAGTCGAGGCGCTGCTGGAGAAGTACGGCATGCATCGTAGCCACGAGCGCAGCGCGCTGCGTCTGGCTTCCATCGCCTGCGTGGCCTTGCCTACTTGCGGCCTCGCCCTCGCGGAAGCGGAGCGGTATCTGCCGGAAGTGATCACCGAGCTGGAGGAGGAGATGGAAAATGCCGGCCTCCGCCACGACTCGATCACCATCCGCATGACGGGCTGCCCGAACGGCTGCGGCCGCCCCTTCATCTCCGAGATCGGCTTCGTCGGTCGCGGTCCTGACCGCTACAATCTCTATCTGGGCGGCGGCCACGCCGGCCAGCGCCTGAGCAAGCTGTATCGCCAGGACGTCCACTCGAACGAGATCCGCGCCGTGCTGGCCCCGATTCTCCAACGCTATGCCAAGGAGCGGAACGAAGGCGAACACTTCGGTGATTTCGTGATCCGCGCCGGCTATGTCGTCGCCACCAAGCAGGGCTCCGACTTCCACAAGAACATCAAGGAAGAGGCGCACAAGAACTGAACCGGCCATGACGCGGGAACAGGAAACCGGATACCAGCGGTGTCGGCCTTAGGCCGTACCCCGCCACGTCTCCCCGTTTTCACCTCACAATCTTTTCTCGCGTTCATCGCGGTTTCTTAAAATGACTGTTTCCCAAACTGCCAGCTTGTCCGAAGCGGAAGCGCTTTCGGCGGAACTTGCACGCCTCAAGGCGGGCGAGCGGCTCCAGCTTCTCCACGAGCGCTACGGCAAGCGCCTGATTGCATCGACCAGCTTCGGCCTCCAGGCGGCCGTCATGCTCGATCTCATCGCGCGGAATGCTCCGGAGATTCCCGTGGTGTTTATCGACACCGGCTACCATTTCCCGGAGACCTACCAATACGCCGAAGAGCTGACCCAGCGCTTCGGCACGGATCTCCGCGTCTATCACCCGACCCACTCCGCCGCCCGCATCGAGGCCCTCTGGGGCAAGTTGTGGGAGCTGGGGAAGGAGGGCATGGACAAATACGGCGTGCTCACCAAGATCGAGCCGATGGACCGGGCCCTGCGTGAAACCGGTGCCGATGTCTGGATCAGCGGTCTCCGCCGCAGCCAGTCCAGCACCCGGACCGAGCGCCCCTTCGCCGAACAGCAGAAAAAGACCCTGAAGGTTTATCCAATCCTCGATTGGGCGGACGCGCAGGTTTCCGTTTACATGCACGATCGCGGCTTGCCCCAGCATCCTCTGGCATCCCAAGGTTACGTGACGATGGGCGACTGGCACAGCACCAGACCCGCCGTTGACGGCCTTTCCGCGGAAGCGACCCGCTTCAACGGAGAGAAATACGAGTGCGGCTTGCACCTTGACTCCGGCAATACCGACTTCCAAATCTAACGAAAGCGGAATTGAGAGCCGGCGACGGCATCAGCGCTCAACTGAACCGACAACTCCCTACCCCGTATTCCTATGCCAATTGCACAATCGATTGCAGACACCATCGGTAACACGCCGCTGATCCGCTTGAACAAGATCTCCGCCGACACCGGCGCAGAGGTCCTCCTGAAGGCCGAGTTCTTCAATCCGCTCTTCAGCGTGAAGGACCGGATCGGCAAGGCGATGATCGAAGCCGCCGAGAAGGACGGAACTCTCAAGCCCGGTGGCCTGATCATCGAGCCGACTTCCGGCAACACCGGGATCGCGCTCGCCTTCGTGGCTCGTGCGAAGGGCTACCGCTGCATCCTCACCATGCCCGAGAGCATGTCGATCGAGCGCCGCGTGCTGCTGCGCCTCCTGGGTGCCGAAATCGTCCTCACCCCGCGTGCCCGCGGCATGGGCGGTGCGATCGCGAAGGCCAAACAGCTTATTGATGAGAACCCGGGTTCCTTCGGTCCCGGCCAGTTCGACAACCCGGCCAACCCGGAGATCCATCGCAAGACGACCGCCGAGGAAATCTGGCGCGATACCGATGGCAAGATCGATGCCTTCGTCGCTGGCGTGGGCACCGGCGGCACCATCACCGGGGTTTCCGAGGTGATCAAGGCGCGCAATCCCGCAATGAAGAGTTTCGCGGTCGAACCGGTCGCCAGCCCGGTGATTTCCGGTGGCCAGCCCGGCCCGCACATGATCCAAGGCATCGGCGCAGGCTTCATCCCGAAGAACCTCAACACCGAGATCATCGACGAGGTGATCCAGGTTTCCAATGAGGACGCCTTTGCGACGGCTCAATACCTTAACCAAGAGGAAGGTCTTCCTGCCGGTATCTCCACGGGCGCCAACGTCTGGGCTGCCATCCAGGTGGCGAAACGTCCGGAGTTCCAAGGCAAGCGTGTCGTGACCATCGGTGCCTCCTCCACGGAGCGCTACCTCTCGACCCTGCTCGCCGAGAAGGTTCGCGAGGAGGTTGCCAGTCTTCCGGTCGCGGAGATCTAACGCTCTTCCGGCAAAATACTTCAAGCGCCTCGTTCCTTATGGGACGAGGCGCTTTTTCTGTGGGGGATCGGGCTGGCTTTGCTTCCGGTAGAGCATGGTAAGAAATGCCGTAGCCACTCCTTGTCCCGAAAGGGTAACCTGAGAATGGCGCTAAGTTAGGGCGATCCGCCGCCGCGCTCCGCTCCAGCCTCGTTCAGGTGCGGGACGATCAAGGTTCCGATGTTCGCCCCGGCGGGGCCCACTGGTTGAAGTGGATGAGGGAAATTCCCCCATGGCATGCTTCCGCCCACGCCTACATGGACAAATCTCCCCGGCAATCAAACCAACCCCAATGACACCCCTGGCCCAGCAAGTTTCACCTGTTCCTCACCTGCTTATCAGGTCATTGGACGAAGGCGGTGAGAACTCGCTGGAATCCGGGGCGTATCCAATCCGGATGAGTGCATCCTGTCGCCTCGTGTTCCTCGCCCTCACGTTGCTCTGCTTGCCATGGCGTCTTCAGGCAAATGCATTCTTCGCGATGGACACCGGGATTTCCGGAGAACCAGCGGTGGTTTCCGAGACGCTCCATGACCTCGGTTACGATGGTCTCGGGGGCAGCGGGGACGGAATGAAGCCGATGCTCGCTGCTTTGGACGGGCAGGGGATGCAGCTGTGGAATGTTTACCTCGCTCTCAAGCTTCAGGAAGGCGCTTCACCGCTGACTCCTGAGCTGCGGAAACAGATCGAGGAGCTAAGGGGCCGCAAATCCACGCTATGGATCGCCATCGCGGAAGCGCCGGAGAATGGTGACGAGTTTGTTTCCCAAGCCATCACTCAGATCGCGGATCTCGCGAAGCAGTCGGAGGTGAAGATCTCGTTGTATCCGCACGCCGGCTTTTGGATGGCGCGCTTTTCCGATGCCGCGCGCCTGGCTGCAAAGATCGGTCGCAATGATGTCGGCATCACCTTCAACCTTTGTCACTGGCTCAAGACAGAAGGGGATGTGGATCCGCTTCCCTCGATCATCAAGGAGAAGGCCAGACTCCAATTTGTCACGATCAACGGTGCGGATCGCGGGGAGACGAAGGCGATGAACTGGGACCGGTTGATCCAGGCACTCGATCAAGGCACCTATGATGTCGCGGGTTTCGTGAGGCGGCTCCAGACCGAGGCCGATTGGAAAGGGCCCATCGGACTCCAGTCCTATGGAATCAAAGGTGCCCAGAAGGAGAATCTGGCCCGCTCGATGGCCGCGTGGCGGAAGATGAGCGGGACGCTCGATGGCATGGTGCTCTGCGGCTATCAGGGATGGTTCCGCGCCGAAGGGGATGGCTCGGGGAATGGCTGGTTTCACTACTCGCCGGGCGGCAAATTCGAACCGGAGAATACCCACATCGACATGTGGCCGGATATGAGCGAACTCGGTCCGGACGAGCGCTTTGCCACGCCTTTGTGCTTTAGCGATGGCAAGGCGGCGGAGGTCTTCAGTTCCGTGAAGGAGCCCACCGTGCGCCGGCATTTCAAGTGGATGCGTGACTATGGGATCGACGGAGCATTCGTGCAGCGCTTCGCGACCACGACCCTCGATCCGCGGCATCGTGCCTCGATGGACATGGTGCTTGGCCATTGTAAGGCAGCGGCGAATGCGGAAGAGCGCAAGTGGTCACTCATGTTCGACCTCTCCGGTCTGGGGGCGTCCGACTACCATTTGGTTTCTGAAGATTGGGAACGGCTCAAGTCCGAGGGAAAGTGGTCGGAGAAAGATCCCGCCTACCTCAACTACCGCGGCAAGCCGCTGGTCGCCATCTGGGGACTCGGCTTCAATGACCGCGCGCCATGCTTGCTGGAATGGGAAACCTTGGTTCGTTTTTTCAAGGACAAGGGGTGCGCGGTGATGCTCGGCGTGCCCTGCTATTGGAGGACCTTTGATCATGACACGATCAAGGATCCGAAGCTTCACGAGATCATGGCCATGGCGGACATCATCAGTCCGTGGGCGGTAGGTCGCTTCGGCACTCCGCAGGATGCCGCGAACCGCATCGACCGCCTTCTCAAGCCGGATGTCGCCTGGTGCCGTGAAAGAGACCTCGGTTACCTGCCCGTCGCCTTTCCGGGCTTCAGCTGGCACAATCTCCAGAAAAGCCGGAAGCAGGATGCGAAGCTCGAAGCGATACCGCGCTTGGGCGGCAAGTTCCTGTGGAGCCAGGCGATCGCCGCGCGGCGGGCGGGAAACAAGGCAATCTACATCGCCATGTTTGACGAGATTGACGAAGGCACTGCCATCTTCAAGACCACGCAGAATCCTCCGGTGGGCGAGGTGCCGTTTGTCGCCGATCCATCGATCAAGTCAGACCACTTCCTCTGGCTCACCGGTGAGATCGGCAAGATGCTCCGCGGCGAACTCCCCGCGACCGTGGAAATGCCGACACGGTGAAATGGGAGTCGCCCGATGACGCGGACGTTCCACTACTTTAGCGCGATCCTCCTTGGCTCGCTTCGTGCTGGATCGCGGCCCGGTTCGTGCCACTTTTCCGCGCATGCCTGAGCGTCTCGCCGGTCTTCTCCTTCCTGCCTTCACCCCCCGCCGTGACGGGGACCTCGGGATCGGCGACACGAAGGCGATACGCAAGTGGATCGACCATTGTGCCGCACATGGAATCGGCTTTCTCCAGCTGCTGCCCCTGAATGAGACCGGCGGCGACGATAGTCCCTACAATGCCATTTCCTCCGTGGCCCTGGAGCCGCTGTACCTGAGCTTCGAGCCGAAGGAAATTCCCGGTTTGGAAGCGGCGGATGTGGAAGCTGCCCGCAGCTCCTTGGGCGAAAGCCTCGCGGCATCGAAGGTGAATTATGCTAGTGTCCGGAAGGCAAAGCGCCGGTTGCTTGAGCAAGCGTGGCAGCGCTTCCAAGCCGGTCCCGGCGATGTGGCCTTTTACCGCTTTCGCAGGGAGCAGGCGGCATGGCTTGGCAACTACTGCATCTACCGTTGGTTGATGGATCAGGCGGGCGGGAGCGAGGCGTGGGATTGGTGGCCGGAAGGATGGAGGACCGTGGAGGGTGCCTTGGCCCATTTGGAAAACGAACGCGCGAAGAATCCCGCGGCGGTAAGCGACCGGCTGGAATTTTACGCGTGGGTCCAGTGGCTCTGCTTCCGCCAATGGAAGGCCGTGCGCGATCATGCCGATAACAAAGGGGTGAAGCTCATGGGCGACATTCCGATCGGCGTCAGCCGCTACTCGACGGATGTCTTCTTCCAGCGCGAGGATTTCGACCTCGATAACTGTGGCGGCGCTCCGCCGGAACTCGTCTTCAAGCACGACCTCTTCATCCAGAAATGGGGGCAAAACTGGGGCATCCCGCTTTACCGCTGGGACCGCATGCAGGCGGTTGGTTTCCCGTGGTGGCGGCAGCGGATCTCGAAGCTGACCGATATCTTCCACATCTTCCGCATCGATCACGTTCTCGGTTTCTATCGTATCTATTCCTTTCCGTGGCAGCCGCAGCGGAATGGGGAATTCCTTGGCCTGACGGAAGAAGAAGCCGAAGAACTCACCGGGGGTCTTCTCCCGGGATGGTCACCGCGGCCCGACGACACCGCCGCGCATAAAGCCGCCAACCTCGCCGAGGGCGACATACGTCTGCGGATGGCCGTGCAAGCCGCTGGCAGCTCGGCCGTGGTCGGCGAGGATCTGGGCAGCGTGCCGGACTACGTGCGGCCGCACCTCGCCTCACTCGATATCGCAGGCTTTCGCATCCCTCATTGGGACTTCGATGAAAAGGGACACGTCATCCCTCCTGAAGAATTGCCCGAGTGTTCCTTTGCCACCTACTCGACCCACGATCACGACTCGATTCCAGCGATGTGGGCGAACTACCACCGTATTGTCGCGGACCCCGACGCGGATCCGGATGAACAGGAGCAGGCGGCGGAGTATCTCCGGCTGATGGCCGAGTTCGCAGGAATCAAGGAGAGCCAACCCTACGGACCGGAGGTCAAAGCCGCGCTGATCGAAGCACTGCTCTCCTCCCGGTCCCGCTACACCGCGGTGATGATTACCGATCTCTGCGACCTCACCGATCGGATCAATTCGCCGGGCACGGTGGGCCCTCACAACTGGAGCTTCCGCCTACCGGCCGAGATGGAGGCGGTGGCCCTTCGTGAACTGGCCAAGCTGCAGCCGCTATTGAAGAAGGCCGGGCGCTGTTAGCGCGTGCGCCGTTCCCGATCTGCAATCGCCTTGGCGAGCTTGGGCCCGTCCAAGTCCTCCGGCATTAGCCATTCCGGCAACTTCGGATGCCAGAACGGTTCGTAGAGACATACGTTTCCGCCGATCACCCCGCCGAGGTAACTGAAGGTGCTCTTGGCCACGAACAGCACGTCGCTACGGACGAAATGGTGGAACGTCTCGAACACGTCGTCATCCAAGTGAAGGGTTGCTCCCAGATCCGTGAACGCCGCGAAGCTATCCGGAGCTCCCTGGGAAAAGAGGCGGACCGTTACCCGTTCTTGTCCGATTGCCGCAATCACCTTGCGCAGCCGGTCGAGGACGATCTCATCGCCCGTGAATCTCTCGGAAAAGCGACCGGTCGAGCCCACGTCGCCACGGCGGAGGTGAACCGCCACCTGCACGCGGCCATCATCGTAGCCCGCCAACTCCGGCTTCGTGGACAGCAGGTAACGCTCGCGGAGGAGGGGAGCAATCGCCGCCCATTCGTCAGGATGATGGTCGGTGACCTTGTGGCAATGGGCGACCACGTGGAGGCTCTTCGACCGCGGAAAGAACCGGTGAGGCTTCGGGACGGCGCGGATGGGATAGCCCTTCGCTTCGAGTTCCGAGGCGGTGATCTCGCCGTGGCCGAGGTTGAAAAAGCTTTCCCACGTCCGGGACCAGTCTTCGTCGCTGGTGCCGGAAGGGGCGTGCGCCACATCGGCGACAGGCGAATGGGCGTAGGTGAGGCCGCGCATCCGCGCGAGAATCATGGTCGAAATCCGGGCCGAAATCTGGGCGCCTCCACCATCGTCGCGATCGCGACACGTGATAAAGCTGTCCTTCGGCCGGAGGAAGGGGATCTGCACGGGCGCAGCATGGACCGGGATCTGTGCCCGCGGGCAAGCAAAAGGGGCATTTCGCCCTCCTGCGCGGTCGAAAATGCGCTTGGACCTCGCGACTTCCCCGCCTAGCCTTCCCCGCCCATGGCTTCCTGGTTCAAGCAGCTCAAAGAGAAACGGAAATTCAAGAAGTGGATCGAGAACGGTCGTCCCGATCCGCCGCCACCGCTTGCCAAACGTGACATGTTGCTGGATTACAAGAGCCGCTTCGGTCTCCAGATCCTCGTCGAAACGGGCACCTTCAAGGGTGACACCGTGGAAGCCATGCGCCGGGAATTCCGCAAGGTTTACTCGATCGAACTCGCGGAAAAGTTCTACCAAGACGCCAAGAAGCGGTTCTCTGGCGTCGCCAACGTCGATCTCCGGCAGGGGGATAGCGGCAAGGTGATGCCAGAGGTGGTCGCCCAACTCGATGCGCCCACGCTTTTCTGGCTGGATGGCCATTACTCCGGAGGCGATACCGCCCAAGGTGATCTTAATTGCCCGGTCTGGGGCGAGCTTGAGGCGATTTTTTCCTCCGGCATGAAGCAGCCCTTCGTCGTCCTGATCGATGATGCCCGTTGCTTCCGCCATGTCGGAGCCATCGATTATCCGGCCGTTTCGGACATCGAGAAATGGGTGGCCGAGCGACGCCCCGATCTTGGGCTGGAAGTGGCGATGGACTGCATCCGGATTGCGCCGAAATAAATGTAATCCGCGAGATCCGTTGTTCCTTTCGCCCCATGGAAGGAAGCTCTCATTGACCTGTGACCATCGCAGTCGCTCCTCTTTGCTTACTCGAGCCTCGGGAATCATTCTTCCGCTCAGGGGGCTGAGCGGACTACCTTTTCATGGGCTTGCGATCCGGTAGAAGGCCTTGCCTTCCGGTGGAGCGGGATCGGTGAAGTGCACCAGACCGTCTTCCTCCGCGGACGCCGTGCCCACGTGCGTCCATATCAGGAGGTCTACGGAACGCTCGATCCGGTATTGGAATCCGGGGACTCCCATCCCGCTGATCTCCATGCGCTCGTCCGGCAGTTTCTCCATGCGCGGGGCCATGGACTGGATGGCACCCGGGTCTTCGCCATCTTCACCCTCTGGGACGAAGGAAGGCTGGATGGGCACATTGGCTACAATGTTCAGGACGGGACGCGCCGAGGTCGTCGAATTCTCCGAGGACGCAAAGGACGCGTCACGTTCCCCCGGATCGGCTTCAAGGATGAAGCTATAGATCGCCGGCGAAGTGACGAAGGAGGAGACGTCGAAAGTGATCACTTTGCCATTGGTGATGTCCCCGGTGAAGGACGCGAGTTCACTGACCTTTGACGGATCATTGGACCCGGTAATGCCGCTTTCCGTCCAGCTGTTGGATGACGCGGAGTAGAGGCGCAGGGTCATGGTGCCGGACGATATGTCATCGTCCTCCGTGAGCTTCAGGGCGGCCGAGGTGATCGCTCCACCCGCGTTCCTGAGGTCGAATTGGAGAAAGGTAATGCGTATCCGGGAGGGGTTTTCCACACGGAGCGAGGAGCCGTTGTTGTTGCTTCCGTTCTCGGTATAGGCGTCGTGAGTCGCGGGAAACGAAGCTGGCACCGGGGTTTCGGACACGGCGTCGATGGTGACCGTCATGTCATCGCTGTCGCTCAGCTCGCCATCGGATGCCGTGAGTCTCAGGACATGGGTGCCATCCGCGGTGAAGGTAGCGCTTGTTGTGGCACTCGCGGCGTCCGCGAAAGAAACAGAGCCGGGTCCGCTCACCCGCGTCCAGGCAACTGCGAGACTTGAGTCTGCCGGTTGCCCGTCATCACTGGCACTTCCCCCCAGATCGACTTGCACGGTAGTCCCCGTGAGCGTGGCGGCCTTGTCCGGCCCCGCGCTGACGGTCGGGATCTCGTTGTCCACGATATCGTGGACCACCAGCACCGAAACGTCGTCGGCCGTGGTCAACTGGCCATCGCTTGCCGAGAGACGGAAGATATAGGTGCCAGACTCATTGAAGGTCACGTTCGTCGTGGCAGAGGAGGGGTTGGCGATCGTAGCCGTTGTCGGACCGCTCACCCGGGTCCATGCGAGCGAAAGGGTGGACCCCTGCGGCAAGCCATCGTCGCTGGCAGATCCGGCCAAGACGATTGTAACGGGACTTCCTTGGTAGGAAGTGGATTGGTCCGCACCGGCGCTGACCTCGGGTGCGCTATTCTGCGTGCCGGCACCGGAGGTTGTGGCGATCAGTGCCGGCCGTAGCGAGGTGGCCGCGTTTTCGGAAGAGCCGAAGGAGACATCGCGCGCGACCGGATCACATTCCACGATGAAGCTGTAGGTTCCGGGGCCGGTCAGGGCCGATGCAACGTTGAAGGAGACCACTTCGGTATTGCTGATATCGCCAGTGAAGGAAGCAAGCTCGGCCCCTTTCTCCGGCGCGTTCGCTCCGTTGATCGTGCTTTCGCTCCAGTTATTGGAAGCCGCCTGATAGACCCGTAGCGTCATGGTTCCCGATGAAACGTCATCTTCCTCGGTCAATCTCAGCGTGGCGGACGTGGCAGGACCATTCAGGGTGCCCGCGTTGAATTGGAGGTAGATGATCCGCTTGCGGGCCGTGTTCTCCACCCGCAGCAGCGTGGTGTTGAAATTGTTCCCGTTCTCCGTGTAGGCATCCTGGATCGGAGTGAAAGTGAACGTGCTACCGCCGGTGGATGCATTGACCACGACCGAGACATCATCCGTATCGCTCCGCTCACCGTCGGATACCGTCAGGCGGAGGATGTAGGTTCCGGTGGAAGTGAAAGTCGCATTCGTCGATGCCGAGGAGGAGGAAGAGAGAGAAACGGTGGTTGGTCCGCTGACTCTCATCCACGCGAACGAAAGGGAGCTTCCCGCTGGCAAGCCGTCGTCGCTCGCGCTGCCGGTCAGGCTAACTTGCACCGACGATCCGCTCAGTACCGCGACCTTGTCCGGACCGGCGTTTGCTACCGGTGCTTCGTTGGTGGCGGTCGGCGCGCTGATCACCACTACGACATCGTCGGAACTGCTCAGGTCGCCATCGCTGGCGGACAGCCGCAGGGTGTAGCTGCCCGCAACAGTGAAGGTGGCCGTCGTAGTGGCGCTGCTGGCGTTGGCAAAGGACACCGAGGCCGGGCCGCTGAGCTGGGTCCAGCTCAGGGAAAGGGTGGAACCCTCCGGAAAACCGTCATCGGTTGCCGAGCCACTCAGGGTCACCGTCGCGCTGCCACCGGAGCGCGTAGCGCTCTTGTCAGATCCAGCGCTCACCACCGGAGCCTCATTCGTCGGTGTGCCGCCCGAGCTTTCCTGCACGAGTGCCACCCAATCCAGGGTCGTTGAATTCGGCGGTGAGCCCAGGCTTCGGGTTCCACCACCCGTCAGGGTATTCCCACTAATGAGGGCACCACCATTGCGGGGGTCTAGCCAGCGTACTAGGTAGCTGCCGCTCTGGCCGGAGAGATCGAGGGTAGGGGATCCGCCCGACGGCAGATGAATCAGATACGTGTCCCCGGGTTTCGCGAGGCAGCGGTTGGAATTGCTCCCGCTGCCACTAACCAGCGAATTCTGGTTGGTCATGTCCTGGAAGGGGATGTTGTTGTTCTCGAAGAACTCCACCGCATGCCGGCAGAAGGGCCAGAAGGAATCACGGCTGCGGAAATCATTGCAGGTCAGGTCGGAGTCATGAAGCGCATAGCCGAAGTAGAACTCCACCCCCGCGCCACCGGCCATGATGTTCCCCCACAGACCGTGCTTGCGGCCATTGGTGTGGCTGCTTGATGGGTTGTCATCGGGGCGGAGGGCGTACTGGGAATCGCCCGGCTCGTCGGTCGCCACGACCCACGGTTGCCCCGCGGCCACCGAGCGATCGATGTAGTCCTTCGTCATCGCGAAGTTGTCCGTGAAATCCGAGGCATTCAGCTGGAGGGAGAATCCGGTAAGCTTTGAAGCACTTCCCATCATGTTGTAGTGGGTCGCCCCATTGTGGATCACCATGTGATGGTGGTAGGGGTCGGTGTCGTAGAAATACTGCGCCCACGCTTGTTTCTGTTGGAGTGTGGCCGCGTTGATCTCTTCGCCGAGGTTCCAGTTCAGGGCCAGGTGGTGGCCGAAGCGAGCGATCAGCTCGCGGTAGTAAAGTTTCCGCTGATTGCCCACGTTGCCGCTATCCAGCAGCAGCTCGTTCTCCGTCTCCTGCGTCTTGAAGTGGAGATACATGCCCTTGCGTGTCCCGTGCTCGAAAATGATTTCCCACTGGTCCAGCCGGGAGACGTCCAGGCGCGAGCGTTCGCTGTAGGTCGTGTAGGGAAAGACGTTCTTGTCATCCCCTTCGATGTTCATCGTGAGGAAGGAGAAGGCATTCAGTCCTTCATCGGCCAGATAGTTGATCGCTCCGATCAGCCCCTTGCCTTTGCTGCCCTGCCATACCGGATCCCCCGTGTTCCAGTCTTGGACATGGGGTTCCCAACCCCTCACCAGATCGTCGCCCTGGCCGTCGGATTTGAAGCCCCCGTCAAAGTCGGAGTAGGCGAGCAGGTTCTCCGGAGCATCCACGCCCGCCTTCATGAAATACTCACCCGTCTCGGCGAAGCGGAGATGATGCTTGCCCACATACTGCAGCCGGCCCTTGCCGCGGAAGTCGCGGCCCGTCTTGTCGGTGGCGGCGATGCTGAAGCTTCCGGACTCGCCATCGAAGAAACCGGCTCCGCTGCCGGCGGTCGGGTTGGCGTCCGTTGCGACGTTGCTGCCGGATCGGAAGGAGGCGCTATAGGTCCAAGTGCCCGTCTCATCCGGTGCGAAGTGCACCCGCCAAACGTTCCCGGAAGTGGCCGATGTATTGGCTGCATTGCCATCCGCCGCATAGTAGCCGGGTACCAGATAGCTTTTGCCACTTGTGGCGTGGCTGAAGGTCACGTTCAGCCGGTAGTTCGTAAACGGATTCGGCGTCGCACTTTCACTGGTGCTCGGTCCGTCGAATGAAAGCGTGACCTTGTGCCACTTTCGCAGCTCGCCGCTCAGGTCAGCTCCAAATGCGGTGATACGAAGGAGGGCAAGAACGATGAATAGGAGAAATGGGCCCGGTTTCATGGGATCGATGTAGAGAAGGTTTCATGGCACAGCGTGAAACTTCTCGGGTCATGCGATTCCCTAGGGGAGTGGAGTCATGAAACGGGTGGTGACGAAGTTCGGGTTGCGAATGATCAGCAGTCTTCCAATTCACCGGGGGTGAGTCCGGAGGAAAGAAACTTTCAACGGATCGGCGGACCTAATAGACCGTTAGACGGCCCGCCTTCTGGAAGTCCTCGCGTTCTCCGCGAGGCATCGGTCACGAATTACTAGTTGCAGGCTTCGTGCCTCCCTTCGAAGTGCGATGGGATCTATTGACGGACAATAGGATGCGCAGGCCGTTTGATCCACGGTCCGCACTATTGCGTAAGCCGCTATAGGCATTCTGCAACGCCGGAAAATGCTCCTCAGCGCTGTTTGCAATAGCGCCACCTGCTAGAGTTGCCTCAACTCTTGATGTCGGCATGCCACTGCCAACCAGGATGTTTTACGTAGGCAAGCGCCTCTTCACTTCGGATTCCCCGCTTTGCTTGCGCAATGAATTCCTGCTTGCGGTTGTTCCAAATGGCGAGCTCCGCAGTTGTTGGAACATGGCGCTTCTTGTAGGGAACGCTGTTGCCAACGAGCATCACAAGAAACCCTTCAAGACCGAAGTCGGTTTCCGTCCTGGGCAAACGATAGCGGCAGAAACCGGTGGGACCATTCTCCTCGTAGAACTCTAGTAGATCCGCGATGCCGGACACGTCGGTCTCTTCACGGGCGCGTTGCCAGAACGGTGTGTCGAGCATGCCATTGAACTTGTAGTGAATGGCCAGGAAATCCCGGATGTCCTCCCAGGTGCCCGAAGTTAGGTCGTTGTAGAGACGCTTCATCGTCGGCGTCGGTTCCAACGAGCTGTGGAGGAGGAAATCGACCAGCGTCTGGACGTGCGAGCAGAGGATCATCAAGGCGGTGGACTCCAAGGGCTCGACGAATCCTCCAGCGTTCCCGAAGGCGATGACATTGTCTACCCACTGCCTCTTGTAGTAGCCCGAGCGGAACTTCACGATCTGGGGGTCGGACTTGATCTTCGGATTCTTCCGATAGAATTCGTCGGCCGCCGCCTCGTCGGAGATCGCGTCGGAGCAATACACGTAGCCGCGGTTGATCAAGCGCTCGTGGTCGATCCTCCATGCCCAACCCGAATTCATCGTTTCCGCCGTCGTGTAGGGGAGGATGGGTTCGTCCGGTCCACGCTCCCAGCCACCGATCACCGCACGATCGCAGAAGAGCGACTTGTTGAAACTGATGAAGGGTTCTTGAAGCGCCTTGCCGAGGAGCTCGCTGCGGAAACCGCTCGCATCGATAAAGAGATCCGCGGCAAGGCGCCTTCCATCCTCCAGATGAACGGCCGTGATGCCCGCATCACCGCGTTCGCTGCCCGTCACCTTGCCATCGGTGACTTGTACGCCTTCTTCCCGCGCTACCACTTCCAGGATCTCGATGAAGAGCTTGTTCTCGATGTGGAACGCGTGCCAGCCGTGGATGTCGGGACTACCGTTCGCTTGACGGGGGAAGGCCATATCCTGGTGCATCAGCGCACCGGGCAGGCTCACATTGTTGAAGTCATCGTCGCAGTAGAAGCCGGTCGGCTTCGGCAAATCCGAATAGTGGGAATCAAGCTGCTGATTGAAGGTGTAGTCGAAGCGCCCTCGCGAGCCCCACAGGAACTTGATCCCCAGCTTCCACGTCGGCTGGGCGAGCTGATAAAAGCGCTTCCGGGATATCCCCAGATAGTCGAAGAGATGTCGCGGGAAATTCGGAGTCGTGCTTTCTCCGACGCCGATCACCCCGATCGAGGGGCTGCGCACCACCAGCACGTTGAGCTGGGGGATTTTGCGCTTGATGGAAATGGCGGCGATAAGGCCTGCACTACCGGCTCCGAGGACGAGGACGTCTTTAATCATGGGTTTGTAGAATCAACTAGGTTTTTGCCGGGTTCACGGCAATCCGAATGGCGGCGGATGACAGTCAAGAGCCGCAGGAGACCGGTTGCGCCGCGGGAAGATGCGGTGCATGATGCCATCGATGATCGATAGCGATGCCACCGAACTCGAAGTGGAACCCGGCTTGATTCCGGTCGGGGAATGGCCGTCCTTCAGCGAGGCGAGCGAGCACGCGCTGGTGGTGCTCGCCATGAACCTGGATTGCTGGATTTTTCCGAGCGCAGGCAGCTATGCGGTCTTCGCGGAACCGTCCCATGCTGGCGCGATCAAGCACGAGTATCAGCTTTACGCGGCGGAGCAGGCGGTGCGGCAGGAATACGTCGATCCTCCCATGTTTCCGGCCGGTCTCAGCCTCATGTTTTCCTGGGCCTTGGTCCTCCTTGGAACCTTCCTCTGGCAGGGCAGGGACTCCACGGTCACAGACCGCTTTTGCAACTCCAGCGTGGCGCTTGTGCAGGATGGGGAGTGGTGGCGTCCGTTCACCTCGCTCTTTCTCCATGCGGATGGAGGGCATTTGCTCGGGAATGTCGCGATCGGTGGGATCTTCTGCCTCATGGTGGCGAAGTTGATCGGCGCATGGCGTGCCTGGCCACTCATCCTGCTTGCAGGCACCTTGGCCAATGCCCTCAACGCGTGGCTTCGTTTTCCCGTGTCATTCGAATCGATCGGAGCATCCACCGCGACCTTCGGCGCGCTGGGGATTCTCGTGGGGCACTCGACCCGCCTCGCGTGGCGGCATCGTTCCTATCGTGAATTCCGGCCGCTGCTTGCCCCCCTTCTTGCCGGCCTCATGATGGTGACGTGGTATGGGACCAGCGGTGAGAATACCGATGTCGCCGGACACTTCCTCGGTGTTGCCTGCGGAATGGCTATCGGTTGGTTCGCGCTGAGAAAGCATCCGCTTGGCACCTGACCGACCAATCGAATTCACCGGACCTTCCGAAGATTCCCGCGATGGTGCGCGGAGAATCGCTACTCCGCCGCTGCCGCTTGGCGGCTCTTCCACTTCGCCCGGGCAATCTCCCAGATCATCGGCATCACGGAGACGACGATGATGCCGAGAACCACCAGCTCGAAGTTTTCTTTAACTACCGCTTTATTGCCGAGGAACCAGCCGCATGGGAGGATCAAGCCGACCCACAGGATGGCACCGATCACGTTGAAGGACATGAAGCGCCCGTAGCTCATTTCACCAGATCCTGCCACGAAGGGAGCAAAGGTCCGGACGATGGGAACAAAGCGGGCGAGGATGATGGTCTTGCCGCCATACTGGACAAAGAACTCGTTGGTCTTCGCGATATGGGACGGCTTCACGATGCGCGGGAATGTCCGCATCATCCACTGGCCGCATTTCTTGCCGATGAAGTAATTTACGGTGTCTCCGAGGATCGCGGCGGCGAGAAGGATGAATCCCGCGAACCAGACATTCAGGCTGAAGTCGGGGTTCGCAGCCAGTGCACCAACGGCAAAGATCAAGGAGTCGCCCGGAAGGAACGGTGTGACAACGAGGCCGGTTTCACAGAAGACGATCAGGAACAGCAGCCCGTAAACCAAGGCGCCGTAGCTGCGGGTGAAGTCTTCCAGGTGCTCTTGGAAGTGGAGGATGAAATCGATGGCTTCCTTCATCGGTCAGTCGTTTTCGGGGCGAGGGTCCCGGTTGAGGAGTTCGTGGAGCGCGCGGGCGGCGGGCATGCCGCGGTAGAGGATCGCATGCACCGCGTCGATGATCGGCGTGCGGACACCCACGCGCTGTGCGCTTTCGTGGATCGATAGAGTATTCGGAACGCCCTCCGCCACCATGCCGAGCGAAGAAGTCGCCTCTTCCAAGGTCTTTCCTTCGCCCAGTGCGAGGCCGACGCGGTGATTGCGGGAGTGCTTTGAGAAACAAGTCGCGATGAGATCGCCAACGCCGGACAGCCCGGCGAAGGTTTCGACGCGGCCACCCAGCCGGGTGCCGAGCCGGGTCATCTCCGCCAGCGCGCGGGTGACAAGTGCCGCGATCGCATTGTCCCCAAGCCCGAGACCTGCGGCGATGCCTGCTGCGATCGCATAGACGTTCTTGATCGCACCGCCGAGTTCGATGCCCGCTAGGTCGTCGCTCGTGTAACTGCGGAAATGCGGCGTCGTGAAGAGTTCCTGCAGGCGCCGGGCAAGGATTTCATCTTCCGTTCCGATCACCGCGCACGTCGCCAGACAGGCGGCGATCTCCTCGGCGTGGTTCGGCCCGGAGAGGACAGCTACCGGATTTGCGGGAAGCTTCTCCCGCAGAATCTCGCTCATCCGTTCACCGGTATTGCGCTCGATGCCTTTGGCGCAGGAAAGAATGACAGCGTCCGCAGCCAAGCCGCATTCGGAAAGGGCCTCCGCAGTCTCGCGGGTGGCTGCCGTCGGCACGCAGAAAAGCACAAGCGGATGCCTTGCCGCAGCAGCCAAGGAAGTCGAGGCGCTGATGTTTACGGGCAGTTCGATGCCGGCGAGATAGCGTGAGTTATGGCGGGTCGTGTTGATGCTTTCTGCCACGGACTCGTCGCGGCCGATCATCTCGACGTTCTCAAGCTTTTGTGCGAGCAACCGGGCAAGGGCGGTGCCGAAGGAACCGGTGCCGAGAATGGCGGCAGAGGAAAAGAGATCGTCGGGCATTTGTCCGATTGCTGGGGAAGGGTGCAGGTGAAGTCAGGAGACGGCTTTCTTCTTCTTTTCAAAGCGACTCTCGGTTCCATCCATGAGCCGCTTGATATTCGCCCGGTGCTTCCAGATGGCCAGCGCCGCGATGATGACGGAAAAGACAAAGAGTGGCTTGTTCCAGGTGCCGTCCTGGATTCGCCCGTGGCTCCACGAACCATAGAGCGTCACCAGCGGCAAGGCCGCCGCGGCCCCGATGCTAGCGACCGACACGTAACGCGTGGTGAAGAACAAGAGCAGCCAGATCGCGATCAGCAGCAGCACGCCGAAGGGCATCAACGCGAGCAGCACGCCGGCGGAGGTGGCGATGCCCTTGCCCCCCTTGAAGCCGACCCACGGAGAATAGTTATGTCCCAGGATCGCGACCAAGGCGGTCACGATGTGCAGGATCTGCGCTTTCATCGCCTCCGCCGCAGGAAACTCCATCGCCCATGGCTCCAAGAAGGGGAAGGGGATCTGGGGCGGGCGGCCTTCGATCTGCACCAGATTCATCGCGATCACCACCGGGATGAAACCCTTCAGCGCATCAAGGATGAGGCAGGTGATGCCATGCTTCTTCCCCACCACGCGGAGTACGTTCGTCGCGCCGATGTTGCCGGAGCCATGCTGACGGATGTCGATGCCCTTCAAGCGGGCGATGAACAAGCCGAAGGGAATCGATCCGAGCAGGAAAGCGAGAAGCGGGCAAAGCCAGAGCTGCATGTGCGGGCTTGAGTAGAGGAAAGCCGGCCCGATGTCACCCCCAGAGGCGGGTGATCCCGTAGGCATCGAGCTTTGGATCGGAGGAGAGAATCGGCAGTCCCCGCAATTGGCATTCGGCCACAAGCAGCCGGTCGAACGGATCCCGGTGAAACTGCGGCAAAAAGGCCCCGCGCCGCATGGTTTCCCAAGCGGGAGTGATCATCTCGAAGCCATTCTTCGCCAACAACTCCGGAAGATCCGGACGATCGGCATATGCCACTTGAAGCTTTCCGAGTCCCGATTTGATGGCGATTTCCCAAAGCGAAGCCAAGGAGACGAAGGAACGTGAAGTTCCGCTTTCGATCAGTGCCGCGACGTTCGCCGGGAGCCGGGGATGATCTTCCAGAAAGAAGATCAGCGCGCAGGTATCCACGAGGTGATCCATGATCAGGAACCCTTTTTGGTGCGGTAGCTGGGGCTATCCTCCGCGACCCGCGTGCGAACCGCCGCATCGCCGAAAAAATCTTCGAAGCCCACTTCCGTGTCATTGAAGTCAGGGGCAATGGAGAAACCCGGCGATTTCAGCAGCCCGCGGGTTGGAGCCGGGGAATCGCGATGAGGGTGGATCTCCGCCACGATTTTGCCATGACGAGTAAGCATCACCTTCTCACCTGTCGCCTCCAATTCTGTGATCAGGGCGGAGAGCGTCGCCTTCGCTTCATATAGACCGACCTCTTTCATTCAGATTAGACTAGTCTGGTCTGAATCCTGCGCAACGAAAAAGAGCGCGACCCACCGGGATCGCGCTCTCCAAGGTATTGATTTTCGGCTACTTGCCGATCGACTTCAGGGAGGCGTCCCACTTTTCGATATTGGCCTTCTGGGCCGCGAAGAGGGCATCGGTGGAATCGAGGATCTCGATCTTCTCGATCTTGTCGCCCTTGCCATCGGCCTTCACGCCGGGCTCACCGGTGTTCACCTTGCCGACGATCTTGTTCACCACTTCCAAGCCTTTCGTCACTTCGCCGAAGACCGAGTGGCGGTCGTCGAGGAAGGGGGTGGGCGCCATGGTGATGAAGAACTGCGAGCCATTGGTGCCCGGGCCCGCGTTTGCCATCGAAAAGATGCCCGGCTTGCTGTGGCGAAGGGACTTGTCGAATTCATCGGCAAACTTGTAGCCTGGACCGCCGCGGCCGGACTCGGTCGGGTCGCCGCCTTGGATCATGAAATTGTCGATCACCCGGTGGAAGGCGATGCCGTTGTAGTAGCCGCGCTTTGCGAGGTTCAGGAAGTTCGCGGATGTCACGGGGACCTTCGAGGCGAAGATCGTGGCCTCGATGTCGCCTTTGGTCGTGACGATCTTGATCTTGATGTCGCTGACCGCAGCGGCCTTCGCGGGCTCGGCTTCTTTCTTTTCTTCCTTCTTTTCCTCCTGCGCGAAAGCGAAAGGAGCGAACAGGGCGAGGGCGAGGATGACTCGTCGTTTCATTTTGATTCTGTGTGGGTTAGGGAAAATCAGGCGTTGCCTTCCGAACCTTGCACCGGCCGGAGTTTCGGCGGTGTCGGTTTGGTTTCGGGCACGAGCCGCTCGATGTCAACGAGAGGAACCCAGCCCCGGCTGTCGTTGGTGAAGGCGACATAGGCCCAGCCGCCGGAGGTGGTGATCAGACGGCAGAGAGAGCCGGCAGGGGCGTCGATGACCTTGGGCGCCGTCCTGGCCGCGTCGGTACGCACGGTGGCGGAGTCCGCCACCACTACCACTTGCTCCTTCGCCGGGGCAAAGCGGGCGTCATCGGGAAAATAGAACCAACCCAGTGCACCCGCCGCGGCGATGAGCGGGGCAGTCACGAAGGCGACGATCGACGCCATCCGGATGCCCGCACCCGGCTTGGTGGCGGGGAAAATCAGAATGCCGATGGCAATCATCCACAGCGATGCCCAGACGACGTTCTTCCAAAAGGAGAGCGGCAGCCGCGAGATGAGGTGCTGGTAGTCCGGCCGGGGGATGGTTACCGATCCGAACTTCCGCTCCAGGAAGCGCAGGTTTTGCCTCGCCTCGGGATGGCTGGAATCGCGATCCAGTGCCCTCCGATAGTAAAGCGCCGCCTCACCCGGCGAGCCCATGCGATAGGCCGCATTTCCGATATTGAAGAGCGTGTCGGCCGAGAGCTGATCGAAGGGACCGCTGTCCAACCACGCCTTGGAGGCCTCGCTATACCGGCCCTCGCTGAAAAGCTTGGCCGGATCTTCCTGGGCATTTCCCACCATGGTGGAAAGCGTGAGGAAGAAGGCGACAAGCGGCAGGGCGATGCGCCGGATTTCGCCTAGCACCCGCTGGCGTTCGGATCGGTCCAATTTCATGTCGGCAGTATCTTGTCGGAAGCATGCCTCGTCACGCTTGGAGAGAACTTCGGCGATCACCGGTTCCTTGCGATCCCCCAGCCAGCGTTCCACGAAATGACCCACGCTGCGATAGAACGGCCCGATCTGCTCGGGCGCGCGTTCGACTTCACGCCATTCGCGGCGGCGGGCCACCGCGTCAGGATCCTTCTTCATGCGGGGTGCCAGGCGTTGGCGGGCGATGTGAGCGAAAAGCCCGAAAACGAGCAGTGCCGGGATCAGCTGCCAGGACCACGGAGGGAGAGCGCCGCGCTTTCCGATCAATCCATCTGCCGGATTCACGATGCCCAGGATGTCGGTCATTTCTTCCACGGGTACCGCCATTGCCTGCGGAGCGGTGGTCATTCCCGCCGCTGTCGATGGCATCACCGTGAGCGGAATCGACTCGGAAAGGATGGTTTCATAGGCCGCCTTCTCGGGGTCGAAATACACCAAGCGGAAGGGAGGCACCGATTGCTGCAGGCGCAGCGGCCGCATGAACTGCTTGAACTCGACTTGGCCCCACATTTCGCGGCGTTCCTCACCCCGCTCCGTGCTGGAGGCGTCATAGAGCTTCCAGCCCTCCGAATCGAGAGGTGCCGGGGGCTTGATTGTGTCGAGATTGCCGACACCGGTCACCGTCAGCGTCAGGCTGATGGGATCTCCTTCCCGCACGTTGGTTTCGCCCGTGTTCACGGCGATCTCGAACTGGCCGATTGCATTCTCGAACCCCTCGGGGGCATTCGGTGGCAGCGGTTTCGAATCCAGCTGGATCGCGGGGATCTCGACCGTCACCGGCTGGTAAACGGCACGACCGAAATTCTCGGGGGAGCGCTGCACCGTCTGTAGCCGCACCGTGGCGGGACCGAGCGTGGCGACGCCGTCCCGGTTGGTGGACATGGTGCTGGGGTAGCTCACCGCGAAATAGTTCCGGCTCAGGAGGCTCGCACGACCAAGGCGCGGTTGCGGCTGGAAACGCCAGGTTGACACGCCATCGCGTTCAAATTCGGGGATTCCCCAATCCTCCACCTGCTGGTCGGTGGGGAAGTAGAGCTTGATTTCGACCGGCTGCTTCTCGCCGACGAAAGGCGTGCCTTTGATGGCATGGAAGGCCGCCGAATAACGCACCTCGCGCCCGGCAAGGGTCGTCTTGTACCACTTGAGCGACATGTCATCGATGACCTTGAACTCGATCGGCGGGGTCCGGCGTTCTTCGCCATTGAAATCGAGCTTGATGGACGGGATGACATAGTTGCCCGCTTCGTAGCTGGAGATCACATAGGGAACCACGAGTTCCATACGGCGCCCTTGGCCGTAGCGGCGTTGGGCACCCATTCCCAAAGGACGGATCGTGAGGTTCTTCACTTCCGGAATCTCCGGCATCGCATCCAGATCCGCGTCACCCGGCAGGACCAGATCCAGCACGGCCTGTTCTCCCCGGATGACGAAGCGGCTGCTGATGTTCGCCTCCACGAACGGGGTGGCCGACAGCGTGCCTGCGGGAACCGCGAGCGCTAGCGTGGTGAGAATGGTTGAAAACAAACGATTCACGGCTTTGATGCGAAATTTACCAGTCTTTCTCCGGTTGGCGATATTCAAGGCGGCCGGGTCCCAGGATTCCCTTTTCGAAATCGGCGTTCTCCCTCAGGATGCGGCGGGCGGCGTCTTCGGGAGTCTCACCCGGCTTGGGTCCCTTGCCTTCTTTGTCGGTGGGTTTGTCGTCCGGGCGGTCGCCGCCCTTGCCATCATTTTCCCGGTCTCCGCTTTCGCCGTCCGGTTGCTCGCCATCTTCACCCTTGCCCTTTCCTTCCTTGTCTCCTTTGCCCTCTCCCTCTTGATCTCCCTCGCCCCCTTCGCCTTCCGGTTGCTCGCCTTCGCCCTCTCCCTCACCCGGCTGGGGCATCGGTTGGATCTGCTGGGCGTTTTGCTCGACTTCCTCGAGGATCTCCCGAAGCCGCTTGAGGTATTTGACGGTCAGCGTCCGGTTGTGTTTGGAGCTTTCTAGTGACGGATCGTAGCGGAGGGCCGAGTCGAAGTGTTTCACCGCATCGACCCAATCGGTGAGCGTGTTGTCGAAACGGGAGAACCCTTCGCTCTCACCGTTCTCGGGAACCTCGCCTTGGATCCATTCGGAAAGCGCTTGGCGAACCATGCCGTCGAATGCCTCCATCGGATCGGGCTTGCCGGTTTGCTTCTCCTCCTCCGTCTTTTTTCCGAGAAGCCCCAGGATGGCGTCCGTGATCTGTTTGAACGCGTTCGCCTTCTTCTTGTTCTCCCCCGGTGTGGCCACCTCAGGGTAGGTGGGGCCATTGGAGAGGGTTCTCCATCCCGTGCCGAAGAGCAAGGTGCCCAGACCGTGGTGCGCAGCTGCCCGCACCTGCGGGTCGCCGGAACGCAGCGCCTCGCTGAAGGCATGGCGGGCGATCTCCAGCTTTCCTTGCTTGTAGGCCGCATTCCCCTGGGCCAAGCGGAATCGGAAAGCTTTCTCGGAGTCCTCCGCTTTGTCGGCGAGAGATCCGAAGAGTTCGGCGGCCTGCTCGTGCTTGCCGTCGGCCAGCGCTTGCTTGGCATCCTTCTCCGTATCCGCTCGCAGCGGTTGCGGAGCGAGCATGACAAGCGCCGCAGTGGCGGCTGCGCTCGCCGGACCCAAGCCGCGCCAGCGGGTGCCTGCGATCACGGACGCAATCAGCAGCAGGATCCCCGGCAGAATGAAATATTGGTAATACTCCACGGGGACAAAGCGGTCCTTGCCCTCGATCTCGAACTGCTCGAGATCGGAAATGGCAGTCTTCACCATCTCCGGAATGCTTGTCGCGGAAGTGGCAACCGCGAAACGGCCGCCGGTCTCGCTGGCCAAGCGCTTCAGGGCGCTCGTGTTGAGACCGCTTCGGACGAGGCGATTGCTGTCGTCCCGGTGACGTCCGTCGGGGAATTCTTTATTGGGAACGTAGTCGCCTTGCTCCGTTCCGATCGCAATCGCGAAGATATACACTCCGGCGCGCTTGGCTTCGGCGGCGAGTTCACTCATCCGGCCGGTGGTTTCGTCACCGTCGGTCAAAATGATCAGCGCGTTCTCTTTCTGACCCGTCTCCTTGAGCGTCTTGATGGAAAGCTCCAGCGCCCCTTCGAGGTTCGATCCACCGACCGGGATGAAATCCATGTCGAGCTGATCGATGGTTTCCCTCACCGCCGGATGATCCACGGTGAGCGGAGCGAAGAGATAAGGCTCTCCTGCAAACCCGATCAGGCCGATGCGGTCGCTCGGCAACGCTTCGATCAGTTCGTAGCAAAGGGTCTTCGCCTGGCTCAGACGGTCGGGCTTCAGATCCGTAACCAGCATGCTGCGGGAGAGGTCGAGCGCCATCAGCACATTCCGTCCCCGGGTCAGTTCCGCTTCGGTGCCCCTCGTCGTCTGGGGGCGCGCCATCCCGATCGCCAGCAGGCAGACCGCGAGCATCAGAAAGCCAAACGCTAGCCAGCGGGGGACGGGACTGCCGCGACGCAAAAGTTTGGGCCGCAACCGGGGTGCGGCAAAGGCGGCCCACTGCTTGCGCCGGAGTCGAGCGGTCAAGATCGCTCCGGCGACGAAGAACGGCACCAACAGCAGTACGGCGAGCCAAGCTGGTTCGGCGAATTTCATGGCGCGGGCGGAGGGTTGAGGGCCAGGACGACAGCCGCAAGCAGGGCGGCAAAGATGGAGGCTCCCGCGAACCACGGGAACAGCTCGATGTCTTCGACGACCGTGCGGGACACCGTTTCGGATTTCTCAAGCTCGTCGATGGACTTGAAGGTCTTCTGAAGCGATTCGACGTCCTGCGCCCAATAGTGCTCTCCGCCCGTGAGCGCGGCGATTTTCCTGAGGGTCGGCAGGTCGAACTCCTGACGGGCAAATCGCTGGATGCTGCTGTCCACCCGTCCTTGTTCGGTGCCGACCGCCACGGTGTAGATCTTGATCCCCAGCTTCTTGGCGTTTTCCGCAGCCTCGATGGGGGAGATTTTTCCGGAATTGGAGGCGCCGTCCGTGATGAGCACGATGATTTTGCTCTTCGCGTCACGGGCATCCAGACGGCTGGAAGCGGCCGCGATCGCAGAGCCAATCGCCGTTCCCATCTCCTTGAGGATGTTCAGGTTGACCTGACGGAAGCTCTGCAGGAGCCAATCGTGATCGAGCGTGATCGGGCTCACGGAGTAGGGGCGACCGGAATAAATCACCATGCCGATCCGGTCATCCGGTCGGCTCTCGATGAAATTGTGCACGACCGACTTGGCGGCATCGACCCGCTGCAGCGGCCGACCGTCCGGAGTCCTAAAGTCGTCGATCCCCATGGAGAGCGAGACATCGAAGGCGATGACGATGTCGATCCCGCTTGCCGTTTTCGATTGGTATTCATTCCGCCACACGGGCCGCGCCATGGCGATGATAGCAGGAACCAGGGCGGCGATCGCCAGCGGCACGCCGAGGGAGAAGGCGGAACGACGGACCTTTGCGCCGAGGCTCACCAGCACGGAGAGCGTTGAAAAGGTCAGCGCCGCCTCAGCCCCGCGACCTCGCCGCAGCAGGAAAAGCAGCACGCAGGGGATCAGCAGCAGAAGCCACTGAGGCTGGGCGAATTTGAAATGTTCCAGAAATGCCCTCATGCGGGTTGGTGCTGATGGAGCCGGTCGAGCAATTGGCGCGCCGAGGAGAAAAGCGCCACGGGATCGCCTTTTGCCTCGCGACCATACTTCAATCGGGCGAGATGGGAAAATCCTTCGGCTGTGATCGCCCGTAACTCCTGGGGATATGAGGCAAGAGACTCGTGGCGGGACACGAATTCCTCATGAGTTTCAAAAAGGGCCGGATCTCCCGAAACCACGGCGAGGTAGCGCCGCAAGGTCACGGACACTTTTGTCGCGGCTTCTTGCATGGTGCCGGTGGTCGGCACGGCCAATTCCGCGACCGCGCGACGGTAGGCCTCTTCCCGGACTTGGCGGGGATCCACCAATCCGATCTTTTTCCGGCGAAGCAGGAACCAGGCGAGGGCTCCCAGGAACAGCGTTGCCGCGAGGATCAGCAACCAAGCCCAAAGCGGGAAACTGGAATCGGGCAGCAAGGGCTCGGCGGGCACGAGATCCCGGAGCACGAGCGCGTCTTCTGGGGACTCCTTCATTCGTCAGCGGGTGCGCTTGCGGGCTCGTTTCTTCAGAAGCCGGTGAAGGTCTCCCAAGCGGTCGCGGTCCGTGGACAACTGCGCGTGGTCTATCCCGTGCTTCTTGCAAACATTCTGGATACCTTCGAGTTGCCGGCGCATCAGCTTTTCGTAACCCATCCGCAGGTTGGCATTGTTGGTATTCACCATCACCTCCCAACCGGTTTCGGGATCGCTGAGAACAACACGCCCTGCCCGCGGCAGGGTGCTTTCCAGTGGATCGGAAACCTGCAGGGCGATGGTTTCGTGCTTCCGCGCCAGCTTGCCCAAGGGCTTGTCGAGCGGATCGTCGAAGAAATCCGAAATCAGGAAGACGAAGGCCTTCCGGCGCAGGGTGCGGATCAGGAAATCACAGGCAGCGGAGATCGAAGTGCCTTTCGCGGTCGGCCGGGCCATCAGGATCTCCCGGACGATCCGGAGGACGTGCCGCGTGCCCTTTGCCGCCGGGACAAAGAGGATCGCCTCTTGGGCGAAGAGCAGCAAACCGACCTTGTCGCCATTTCCCGCCGCGCTGAAGCCGAGGATTGCAGCCGCTTCCGCCGCGGCCTCCCGCTTGCTGAAGTGGATGCTCCCGAAATCCGCAGAGCCCGACACGTCGACCGCCAGGATCACCGCAAGCTCCCGTTCTTCGCGGAACTTCCGGATGTAGGGCGAGCCCATGCGCGCGGTGACGTTCCAATCGATGAAGCGGATCTCATCGCCGTGCTGGTACTCGCGGAAGTCGTCGAAATCGATGCCTTGCCCGCGGAACGACGATTGATATTCGCCCGCGAAGGTTTCCTTCACCAGTCGCCGGGCTTTGAGCTCCAGCTTCCGGACCCGGTTCATCACTTCCTCGATGTGCTCGTCTTCAGTCATGGGAAAGAGACGCTGTCCTTCGATCCGCGGGTGTCTGACAATGCTTGCTCAAGTTTTGAGTCTTGAAGTCTTCTGTCTCTTCAAGGCACCGGCACCTTGGAAAGGATGCGGTCGAGCACCTGGTCGGTGTTCACGTCTTCTGCCTCCGCCTCATAGGTGAGGAGGATGCGGTGACGGAGGACGTCATGGGCCATGTCCTTCACATCCTGTGGTGTCACGAAGGCGCGTCCGGAGGAGAAGGCCCGGGCCCGGGCCGTGAGCGCGAGGTTGATCGTGCCGCGAGGCGAAGCACCGGAGCGGATCAGGTGCTTGAGACCGCCGTCGATCTTCGCGGGGTGGCGGGTCGCGCGGATCAAATCGACGATGTACTCGCGCACCGCCGGATCGATGTAAATCTGGTTCACATGGGAGCGGGACTCCGCCACCTGCTGCGGGTTGCAGACCGTCTTGGTGCGATAAATCGGTGCGGAGGTCGCCATCCGGTCGAGGACCTCCAGTTCCTCGTCCTTGGACGGATAGCCGACGCTTACCTTGAGCAGGAAGCGGTCGAGCTGGGCTTCGGGAAGTTGATAGGTGCCCTCTTGATCGATCGGGTTCTGCGTCGCCAGCACCAGGAAGGGCTCGGGAAGCCGGTAGGTGGTATCTGCCAGCGTCACCTGCTTTTCCTGCATGGCCTCGAGCAGCGCCGATTGCACCTTGGCGGGTGCGCGGTTGATTTCGTCCGCAAGGATCAGGTTATTGAAGATAGGGCCCAGTTTGGGGGAGAACTTCGCCTCCTGCGGGTTGTAAACCATCGTCCCAAGCAGGTCGGCAGGCAGCAGGTCGGGCGTGAACTGGAAACGGGCGAAGCTGGCGTCCAGCGAGCCGGAAAGGGCTTTTACCGCGAGCGTTTTCGCCAAGCCGGGCACACCTTCGAGGAGAATGTGGCCATTGCACAACAGGCCCACGACCAAGCGATCCACCAGCCGGTCCTGTCCCACGAGAACCCGGCCCATTTCCTCTTTCACGGCGGTGATCCAGCCGCTGGTGGCGGCGATCCGTTCCTGCAATTCTTCAGTCGTCATGAGTGGCTTGTGAAAAGATGCTCACGCCATCCGCGTGAGGGCCAGCGAGAAACCGGCCAGCAAGGCTCAAAGCGCCCCGGACTGCCCCGGCTGTCTGCTTTTTATGACGAAATCGTCGCTCCGGGGCTTGGCGTAGGGGCACGAGGGCGCCGCGGCCGCCTGGGGCCGGGCACTTTCCGCAATCTCCAGCCGGTTTTCTCAGGATTTGGCCGCGCGAATCCAGGCGAGGACCTTTGCGTCGTCGCCGTCCGCAGCCCAGACCTGGCGCAGGAAATCGGCGAGGTGCAGGTTGCCGTTGCGCTCGAGGAAATTCCGGTCGCCGCCGCAGCCATACATCAGATCCGGGTCGAGCTCTCCGCGGAGTTTCGCCCGCGCCTTCGCCAGGATTCTTGGCAGGTAGGCGAACCCTTCGAGCTCATCCCCGAAGGTCGGGATGTCGTCGCGGGTCAGTTCCTTTTCCCCCGGTGCTCCCTTCATCACGACCTGGAAATAGTCCCGTCTAACAGCTGCCACCAGCAAGGCCGTCGATGCCGAAGGAACTCCCTCCTCACAGAAGTCCTCCACGAAGTCGAAAAACTCCCGCGGCTTGTAGCCGATCTCCGTCAGGAGCGCGGAATCACGGGAGTCATAGTAGTTCGTGAAATCCTTGTCGCCCGCGTTGTAGCGTTTCACGCAGCGGTCGAAGAGATCCAGAAAGCGGTCGTTCCAAGTCATGCGCGCAATCTCGGGAGCCCAACGATCCCGTCAATCGCATTTCCGTGTCACGATCAGGCTGCTCAATGCCCGCAAGCCGCTCCAGTGGCACAATCCCGCAGGCGTTCCAGTTCCTGCGAAGGAATGGCCGTCGGCTCGGGATACTCGAAGATCTCGCCCTCGTAGTTCCTTAGCACCGTCTTCTCATGGTCGCGATGCACCACGTAGTTCGGATTCAGCGGGATCTTTCCGCCACCGCCCGGGCCATCGATCACGAATTGCGGGATCGCATAGCCGGTGGTGTGGCCGCGCAGGCCCTCGATGATTTCGAGCCCCTTTGAGACCGAGGTCCGCAGATGCGAGGAGCCGCGGATGAGATCGCACTGATAGAGATAATACGGCCGCACCCGGCACATCAGCAGCTTCTGCACGAGCGCCTTCTGGATCTCCACCGAATCGTTCACACCCTTCAGCAGCACGCTCTGGTTGCCCAGCGGGATGCCGGCATCCGCCAGACGGCCAAGAGCCTCCCTTACCTCCAGCGTCAGTTCGCGCGGGTGGTTGGTGTGGATCGAAATGAACAGTGGGTGATACTTCTTCAGCATCGCGCACAGCTCCGGCGTGATCCGTTGCGGCAGGAAAATCGGGATCCGTGATCCGATGCGCACGAATTGGATATGCGGGATCGCGTGGAGGCGACTCAGGATCTTCTCCAGCTTCGCATCGGAAAAGAGCAGGGGATCGCCGCCGGAAAGCAGCACATCGCGCACTTCCGTGTGCTCTTCCAGATACTTGAATGCCGCCTCCCACTGCGTCTCCAGATGCTGCTCGCCCACGCCCGAAACCACCCGCGAACGGGTGCAGTAGCGGCAGTAGGAAGCACAGCGGTCCGTCACGAGAAAGAGGACGCGGTCCGGGTAGCGGTGCACCAGGCCGGGCACCGGCATGTGGCTGTCCTCGCCACAGGGATCCGACATTTCTTCCGGGGCATCCCAGCCTTCCTCCATCCGCGGGATCACCTGACGGCGGATCGGGCAATTCGGGTCGTTGGGATCGATCAGGTTGAAGAAATGCGGAGTGATCGACATCGCCAGCTTGGTGCCTGCGAGCAATACGCCGGCCCGCTCCTCATCCGTGAGTTTGATGCGGGCTTCCAGGGCTGACAGCGAGGAAACGCGGTTCTTGAGCTGCCAGGTGGCTTCATGCCAGTCGGTCATCGCCTCCGCGGGCCAGTATCCTGGTGCATGGGAGCGGAAGGCGGGGTCGAGGTCGGTTGGTTGGCCCATCGGGGTTCCGCGAAAATAGGGGGCATACGGGCCCTGTCAAATGGGTGTTTTGGCAGAGGAGAGGCGAGAAAGTTGGGGGCGATTTCTTCCCGGAAATGCAGAATGACGAATTTCCGAATGTCGAATGATCTCTGGAGGGAAGGGATCCGCTATCGCCTGCCGCGGAGCAAACCCCTCTCCAACACACTCCATTCGTCATTCGGGAATTCGGAATTCGTCATCTTCCTAGGCTTCCGCATCGTCCTTCTTCACCGGCGGAGAGATCGAATCGATCAGCTCCAGCGCTTCCCGGTCCAGCGAGGGCGCCTGCAGTGCGGCCAAGGAGTCATCCAACTGCGCGACGGTCCGCGCCCCGATGATCGCGGAGGTGACGGCGCTTTGATCCAACACCCAGCGCAGGGCGAGGTGCTGCAGGCTGATGCCGCGCTCGGAGGCGATCTGATTCAGCGCGCGGATTTTCTCGATCTGTGCCTCGACTTGGGCGGTCTGGAGGAAGCCCTCGGCACGGGCGGCGCGGGAGCCATCCGGGATGCCGTCGACATACTTGCCGGTCAGCATCCCTTGGGCGAGCGGGCTGAAAACGATCGAGCCGATACCCTTGTCCTCCAGCCAATCGTGGATGCCTTCGGCCTCCGGCCAGCGGTTCAGGATCGAGTAGGGCGGCTGATAAATCAGGCAATTCACCCCCATCTCCTTGAGGATCTTCACCGCCTTCTTGAGCATCTTCAGCGGATACTTGGAGAGGCCGACATAGAGTGCCCGGCCGGACTGCACGGCCGTTGCCAAGGCGGACATGGTTTCCTCCAGGTTGGTCTTCGGGTCGGGCCGGTGGGAGTAGAAGATGTCCACGTAGTCCAGGCGCAGGCGCTTGAGGGACTGGTCGAGCGAGGCGAGGACGTGCTTGCGCGAACCCCACTCGCCATAGGGGCCCTGCCACATGTCGTGGCCGGCCTTGGAGGAAATGATCAGCTCATCGCGATGCGCCGCGAAGTCCTCGGCGAGCATTCGGCCCACATTCTCTTCCGCGCTGCCCGGAGGCGGGCCGTAGTTGTTCGCCAGATCGAAGTGGGTGATCCCACGGTCGAAGGCGCGGCGCAGGATCGCGCGGGCTTCGTTCTGGTCATCCACGTGGCCGAAATTGTGCCAGCAGCCCAGCGAGATCTCGGGCAGCAGTAGCCCGGAATCGCCACAGCGGCGGTAGGGCATGCGGTCATCGTAACGGGAAGGATCGGAAGAATACATGAGATAAGAGATTTGAGAGAAGATGGATGAGAGAAGAAAGCTTGGAGCAGGAGCTAAGCGACCGCGTGCGGCGAACGTCGGGCCTTTTTAAGCAGATGGTTCGGGTTGATCACGAACTCATTTCAGGTCGTCGGAATCGGTGAAAAATGTGGCGTAATGGCCATCTTTGGATTCGGGGCAATCACATGGTGGGGGCAAGGTGGATTACGTGTTTTCCAGGCGCTAATTTTTAAAAGGAGCAGTGCGCTTCGAGGGTGGATGGAAGGAGCGCTTGCCACTCACCACCTGATGAGCAGGTGAGGAACAGGTGAAATTTTGGGATCTCCGTCAGATTTTTTTATTGGTTGTTCGGAAGAAGTCCAACCGCGGATGGACGCAGATTCCGGACGGAGTTGCAGTCATACGCCGATTGTTTAGGCTGAATGCCATTCGGGACAAGCGTCTGGAGCGGTCTCCGCTACCGGGATAATCCATGGATGCCGATGTTTGCCGCCAAAGGAGCAACGCAGGTCGAGGCGATCCAAATCCGTACTCCGATATCCCGGAGGCGTTCCGGGTTCATGGGATGCTCAAAGTGAGCGGAGCGCATGGATCCTCACCAAGACTGGAGGATGCGAGTGGTCGAGGAAGACGCGGAAAGGGTGGGGTGTTAGATTGGAGAGGTTCTTCGCCGAGAGCTTCTTCAGCGCCGAAACCAGGGACTCCGGTTTCCCCGTCGCCTTCGCCGCGAAGGCGTCCGCCTCGAACTCATGCTTTCGCGACCAAGCGTTCGCCGCGATCCCCAGCAGCCGGCTCACCGGCGCGAAGAGCAGGCCAAAGAGCACCAGCCCCACATGCGGCGAAATCTTCTCCACGCCGAAGGCATCGAAAAGCTCCCTCGCGAACTTGCCATTCGGATCGACCACCAGACCCAGCAGGAAGAAGAGCGCCCCCGCCTGCAGCATGGAAACCACCAGCCGCTGGATGATGTGCTTCAGCTTGAAATGCCCGATCTCGTGCGCCAGCACCGCCACCAGTTCATCCTGGCTCTGCTCCTCCACCAGCGTGTCGTAGAGCGCGATCTTCTTGGTCTTCCCGAAGCCGGTGAAAAACGCATTCGCCTTCGTCGAGCGCTTGGACCCGTCCATCACCGAAATTTCGCCCAGCGGAAAGCCACACTTCGCCGCCATCGCTTGGATCGCCTGGCGCAGCGGGCCGTCCTCCATCGGCGTGAACTTGTTGAACAAGGGCAGGATCAAAGTCGGTGCCAGCCAAGTCACGAAGAGCTGGAAGGCGACGAAAAAGCCCCACGCCCACAGCCACGCATGCGCCACGTTGCCAAAGATCCAGAGGATGCCCGCGGCGAGGGGAAGCCCCAGCACCGCGGCGAGAAGCAGCCCCTTGATCTGATCGATCACGAAGGTCTTCGGCGTCGTCTTGTTGAAGCCGAACTTCTCTTCGATCACGAAGGTATCATAGATCGAGAAGGGGAGGTGGATCAGCAGATGTCCCACGAAGAGCAACCCCAGGAATACCAGCCCCGCCGGGATCTCCCCGCCCACCAGGCTCCGCGCAAAATGATCCAGCCACCCGAAGCCACCCAGGAACCAGAACCCCAGCAACAGCCCCAGCGAGAAGATCGAATGAATGATCTCAAACCGCGCCGACTCCCGCGTGTAAGCCTGCGACTTAGCATATCGCTCCGCATCGAAGACATCCGCGAACTCCCCCGGCAAGTCCGGCGACAGCGCCCGCAGGTTCAACAGCGTGGCAATGAAATCCAGCTTCCAGAGCGCGAAGAGGGCGATCAGGATCAGGATGGCGATGGCATTCAGCTCCATGTTGCGGCGACCATGTACCGGACCCGCCGGGGTGGATAGCTGATTTGTTACAGAACAGGATACTTCTCAAGCCATTGGCGCATCCTATCTTTGATCGTGTTCATAGGCGTGCCTTGATTGTGCGACTTGGAGCAGTTCTTCGCCTTGGGGCTGATTTGTGAAAGCCTTGCATCCAGAACACGGTGTGTTCGATCTCGAAGTTATCGGCAACTCAGACCTCCCGGATGCGGAGGAGCTTTACGAGGGCGGCTTGTTCGCGGTCGCTGGCGATGGGGACGTTTTCGCCGGAGAACTCGAGAATGCCGTCGTTCACCTCGGCATATTGGGAGGAGGTGATGTCATGATCTCCCCACATCGGGACGACGTTGCAGTGGGCATGGGGGACGCCGAATCCGGCGATGGCATAGCCGACGCGCTTAGGCTTCAGGGTCTCCTGGATGCGGCGGCCGAGGGTTTTGCCGATGCGGAAGAGATGCCCGGCGATGTCTTCGTCGAGGTCGATGAAGTGATCGACGTGGACCTTTGGCAGGATGATGGTGTGGCCTTGCCGGACCGGTCGGTGGTCGAGGATCGCGAGGACGCGGTCATCTTCATAAAGTTTCCAGGCGGGGATTCTGCCCTGAATGATTTCGCAGAAGACGCAGCTCACGGTGATGGGTTTGATGGAGGGATTGGGAGTGAGGCGGGTTCGTTTGAGCGTTCGTTGCCAAGCGAAGTGTTCGCCCTTGGCTTCTAGCTCATGAGGCCAATCCGTTTCACTTGCTGTTCCTTGTTTTTTAAGAAGCCGCTTACCGCCGGACTCGGGTCGGAATCCACGGGTATTTTCACGACGAACTACGATAGATCCCGTCCCGTCTGCAAGCTCACTTGGATCTTGCAGGGGTTGATCGATTGCGGAGCGCTCAAGCTACGCTCATACAAAGCCTTGATCGAAAAGCCGATGGAGGTTTCCAAAGCGCTTCCTTGAAAGCCCGGGGGGTCGGGCGGGGTCGTCCGCACCTGCCTGTGATCTGTGGATCGGGTATCGCCCGATGCGGCTTGTTGCCGCGAGTCAGCGACGGTCATAGACGCGCCGCTACATCCCATAGACTGCTGACGCCTTGCTTCCGCATCCACTCTTCCACACACTTCATTCGACATTCGGAAATTCCGCATTCGTCATTCCGCCTTTCCCTCCATGCGCCAGCTCTTCACCCTCTTCCTCCTCGCCGCCCTCCTTCCCGGTTGCGCCGCCATCGTCTCGAAAAAGCACACCTACGGCGGCAGCTCCGGCGCGAGCGTCAATGGCGCGGCCCTATCCCTCCGGGTGAAGCCGGAGGGCAGCTCCGGCGGCAGCTTTGTGATGAGCGCAATGGTCGTCTCCGGCGGGATGGCAACCCTGGACGGCCCCTTTCGCTGGCGGATCGAGGCGACGGGAGAGCAGGGGAGGCACCAGTCGCTGGTCGTCAATCGCCTCCGGACCAAGACCACCCTCACCAAACAGGACGAATGGTATCCCGCCGAAAAACTCCGCGGTTTTGTGGACTTCCGCGACTTGAAAGCCGAACCCGGCCGCTCCCGAGCGATCTACGAAATCCCCGGCCTGCTTCAGGTGAAACCCAGGGAAGACGGCGCTTTGGAGGTCTTTGCCGACGTTTCCGTGAAGGCCGGAGGCCGCTGGGAACGTAGTGTCGTGAAATTCCGTCTGGATCCCGCTGAAAAGCGGCAGAATGAGTTCATTTTCATCCCGGCCGAGGTCGTGAAAAGCATCGGCGAAGATCCCGCGGATTGGCAAAATTCCGGGTGGGATTGAGCGTTGCTCTCTGGCCGGATGGGGCCTAAGTTCGGGCGAGCTGCTTGTGAGAAGATCCATCGCCAACCTACTCCTCGGAGCCCTCGCGGTCTCCGCTTCTCCGGCACAGGAGTTGGCGTCGTTGCCTGACACCCCTGTTCCGGGTGGGTCGGCGAATGATGCTTCGATTTTCACCCGGAAAGACGCGCGCACCATCACGCTGGCGATTCCCGGTCCCCGCGGGCCGATCTTGGACCGCACCGGTGCGCCGATCGCTCAGAACCGCGTCGCTTGGCAGCTCGCGCTTCAATACGAGCAGTTCGAAAAGGCGGATCGGGAGTTTGTCGTGGAGTGGGGGCGCACCCGCATCGCGAAAGCGAAGACGCTGGCGACGAATGTCATCGAGCCGACCGACGACGAGCTCTGGGATCATTACCGCGATCGACGCTGGCTGCCGCTTTTGATCACCTCGCATCTCGGCGAGGCGGAGCGGAAGAAGATCGAGCCCGGCCTGAGCAAGGGGCTCATTCTCCACCCGGTTTACGAGCGTTACTATCCCGGCGGTGCCCTGGCGGCCCACATCATCGGCTATACCGGCAGCGTCGGAAAGCTTCCGACCGGCCCGATCAATTTCAACGAGCCGATGTGGGAGGAAAGCGAAGGCCGTGCAGGTCTCGAGTTCCTCTTCAATCGCGAGCTCACCGGCCAAGCCGGCATGAAGAAGCTGCTCTACGACGAGCGCGGCCGGGAGCTGATGAAGGAGCAGGTGAAGCGCCCGCGTCCCGGTGGGGCGGTGGTCACCACCCTGAACAAGGAGTGGCAGGATCACGCGGAAAAGGTGCTGAAGGAAAAGAGCCGCCGCGGGGCTTTCGTGCTGATCGACGTGAATACCGGCGAAGTGCTGGTCATGGCGTCCCGGCCGTCCTTCGATCTCAATGGCTTCATTCCGGGAATCTCCGAGAGAGATTTCAAGGCCCTCAACGATGATCCGGGAAAACCCCTCGTCGGAAGAGCATTCCAATCGGCCTACCCTCCGGGTTCCAGCTTCAAGCCTTTCGTTGCGCTGACCGCGCTGAACAATGGCGAGATCGACGAGAATACGGAGATTTATTGCGCCGGGGCCATCTCGCTCGGCGGCCACACCTTCCACAATCACAACCGGAAGGCGGCAGGCTCGATCAACGTGAGGCAGGCCTTGGCCACCTCGAACAATATCTGGTTCGGCCAGATGGGCATGAAACTTGGGGCACCGGCCTTCCTTGGCGTCGCTCGCCAGTTCGGCTTCGGGGATACGACCGGGCTGCCGCTCAAGGGCGAGAATCCCGGCTTGGTCCCGACCAGCGAGTACATGCTGCGGGTTCACCGCCGCCGCTTCAAGGACGGCGACGATTTCAACCTCTCCATCGGCCAAGGATCGCTGGAAGTGACTCCGCTGCAGGTCGCCCAGGCTATGGCGGGCATCGCGAATGGCGGTGTGCTTCCGAAGCTGCATCTCGTGATGCAGGTGCAGGACCCGTACGGCCGCGTCATCAAGCAGGCGGTGCCCGAGCGGCGTAGCTGGCTGGGCGTGAAGGAGGAAGCCATTCGGGTTGTGCGCGATGGCATGCGGGATGTGGTCGATCATGGCACCGGACGCTCCGCGGGCGTGAGTTTCGCCGAACTGTGCGGAAAGACCGGCACCGCCCAGTGGAATGGCTCCGCCAACCTTGCTTGGTTCGCGGGATTCCTGCCTTACGAAGAGCCCCGTTTCGCTTTCGCTGCCGTTTATGAAGGCCGCCCCGGTGAAAATCCCAGCGGCGGCAAGAATGCCGCGCCGATTGTGAATGCCTTCTTCGAGCCGCTGAAGGACGAGATCAAGGACATCATCGCCCCGGCTCCGAAGGCCGTGCAGATCGTCGAGGAAACCGGCGAACCGGAGGGCGAAACGCCGCCGGTGGAAGACGGCGCGACTCCCGTGCCGGCGGAAGGCGTGCTCCGTGCACAGCCTGTCGAGCCTCTTGATGGAGGCGAGGAAATGCCGGACGAAGGCTCCTTGGGAGAGGTACCGAAAGCTCTTCCCGTCGACCCCGATGAGCTGGATGAGGGGCCTGTGGAAGAGGTACCGCCGGATTCGACGGAACTGCCGGAAGATTGAGCGGGGAAGTCAGCTTTCGAAGCTGGACGCGGGGAGACTTTGGCGGCACATACCCCATGCCCCCGTTACGAGGGGTCTCACTTAACGACCCAAGCAACCGATCATGGACATCCAAATCGCCACCCTTTGCGACTTCGCCGCCGATTACAACGGCAAGCTCGTGGTTTCCGGAACCTTCGACACCCTCGCCGCTCGCGCGCTTCCGGTGGTTCACCCGATGTGCAGCCTCGCGCTCCGCTTCTGCTTCACGCAGGAAGACTCCGGCCGCCACAAGCTTTCGATCAACATCATCAACGAAGACGGCGAATCCCTCGACCCGCAGAACATGCCGATCGAGCCGGAATTCGAAGTCCAGCTTCCACCGGGCACCCCGTTCCTCACCCGCAACGTGATCATGAACCTGCAGGGCCTTCGTTTCCCGAAGTCCGGCATCTACTCGATCGACCTCGGTTGCGACGGTGAACTGCTCATGCGCCTGCCACTGCGCATCGTCCAAGTCAGCCAGCAGCCGCAGCCGGAACCCGTCGCCTGAACCGCGTGACGGAACCCCGCTATTCCTGTGCCCTGGTGACCGGCGCATCCGCCGGCATCGGGGCCGAATTCGCCCGCCAGCTCGCTCCTCAATGCCGGGTGCTGGTGCTCGTCGCCCGTCGCTCGGAGCGTCTGGTCGAGCTTGCTGGTGAATTGGAGAAGGCCTATCCCGGTCTGCGGGTGATGCCCTTGGAGGCGGATCTCACCGATCCGTCTGCCCGGCTCCAAACGGTCGGGCATCTGCTTTCAAAGGGGCTTGTCCCCGATCTCCTGGTGAACAATGCCGGGATGGGAGACTACGGCGAGTTCGCCACCTCCGACTGGATGAAGATCGAGGCGATGTTGCGCCTCAACGTCGAAGCCCTGACTCATCTGACCCATGCCTTGCTGCCGACGATGATCGAGCAGCGCGGCGGTGCGATTCTCAATGTGAGTTCGCTCGCCAGCTTGATGCCGATCCCGGACTTCGCGGTCTATGCTGCGACCAAGGCCTACGTCACCAGCTTTTCCGAAGCCCTGCGGATCGAGGTCCGCGAGCACGGCATCCGTGTGATGGCGCTGTGTCCCGGTCCGGTTCACACCGAGTTCGGCGAAGTCGCCGGCCGCGGTCCCGGTACCGATTTCGGTGCGCGTGAATGGTTCTACGTCACGCAGGAGCAAGTCGTTCGCGAGGCACTCGACGGTCTGGTTGCCGATCGGCCGCGGGTTTATCCCGGACTGAAGATCGCCCTCGCCGCAGCGGCCATCTCCTTGGTGCCCATCGCGATCATGCGCTTGGTGATGGCTTCGCGGCCGCGGAAGTAGAGTTCGATCTCCGAGCTGTGCTGCGAGCAGTTTCACCTTGCCCCGATCGAGGGCAAGGCGACGCCGATCCTCCTGTCCGCCTTCGATGGCGTTACTTCCCTGCCTTGCGATAGGTGCCGTAGTAATCGCCTTTGATCACTTCGCCGTCCGTGCCTTCGAGGTCCCAGGTGACCTTGAGTTGCATCGATGGCTTGTGGCCTGCCAGATCAAGCTCGACGGAGTGGCCGTCCTTCGAGAGGCGGGCGGCCTTGATCTCAATCTTGTCGTGCACCTTGTGGCTTTGGGATTCCTTCTCAAGGGCCGCCTTCTCGGCATCGCGATCCGGCTTGTCCACGGAGAACTCGCCGCCGCCATACTGCGGGCCGCGGACGTAGTTCCAGCGCTCGGCGGAGTAGCTTTCCGGATCCGCTGCCAATTCCGGATCAAGCGAGCTTTCGAAGTGAATGCGGACGCCGGTGCGGGTGAACTCCACCTTGTCCGGGATGCTGAGCGGAACATCCGCATTGCGACGAACACGCTGGAAGGCACTCTCCGAGGCTGCATTGGTTTGCCAGCCGCGGAGGCCGCAGAGATAGAGCGAGCCATCCTTGTGGAAGCGCGCGCGCATCGCCGACGAGCCCAAGGACACCGGCAGCTTCACCACGCCCCCTTGAATCGTGTCGTCCACCATCGCGGGGAGCACGCGGTAAAGGGAGGATTGGCCGTAGGAGAGGTGAATCATCTCGCCGGACTTCAAGCCGAAGTCCACGCCCTCCGGCACCCACACTTGGGAAGCACCGGAATTGTCCACTTCCATCGGGAGATAGCAAAGCGGCTCATGGAATGGCTTCCTCACCTCGTGCTTGCTCGGCTCGGTGCCGAGGAAGACCGGTGCCTGCTTCGGCGTGAAGTAGTTGATCTTGCAGCGCGGCTGCCAGGTTCCCTCGTTCTCGCCGGTGGTGATTTCACCATTCGGCCCGACGCCCAGCCCGCCCGGCGCGCGCAGTCCGGTCGCGAGGATGACGTATTTGGTGCCATCAGGAGAGATCTTCATCAGCGTGCCGTGATGCGGGAAGATCGTATCGAAGCCACGGCCCCCACCTTTCACCGGCGAGGCCTTCGCGGTGTAGAAGTTGCCCGCCTTGTCCGTCTGGAGCTCGAAGGCAAACTCGTGGAAGTTCGTCGAAACCGCGAACTCTCGGAAGAAGGCTTCGTAACGATCCGCCTCGCCGTCCTTGTTGAGGTCGTGGAGCTTGGTGATCTGATCGCGGCCATGGACGTGGATCACGCCGTTGACCACTTTCAGGCCGAGCGGTTCGAAGAGTCCGGAGGCGAAACGTTTCCACGTGAACTTCGACCAATCGCCCTTGAGGCCGGACACCGTCCAGACATCGCCATTCCATGTGCAGAGGGCCGCGGTGTCTTCATCCACGAAATCGAAGCCGGCGAAGCGGAGGTTCGACTTCCACGGATTGCCTTCGGGAAGCTTGATCGTGTCCGTGACCCACTCCGCCTTCTTGTCGCTCGCCACGGATCCCTCCGTGGTCACCGTCTCCTTCCAAATGCCTTCGCCGCCTTTAGTGTGCGCGGCCAGATCGATGGGCTCCGAAACCTTCGCCGCAGCACCCCTTGCGTAGGTGATCGTGAACGTCACCGGCGCGGCGGACGGGGACAACTTTGCCGTCAGGCGATCCTTCGATTCGGCCAAGGTCGGGCCCTTGCCGCTGATGGCGACGGAGAGGTCGCCCAATTTCGATTGGGCGGTCGTCCCCTTCGCATCGAAGCCGTTCGCCTCATCGGCTACGACGAAGCTCAATGCCTGTTTGTGAGGTGCCACCTGGAACTGGCGGACGACTCCGTTCGGCGTGGCCTCGAGCGATTCGTAGATGGCGGTTCCCAGCACTTCATAAGCAAAGACGATGCGGGTCCCGTCGCGGAAAAAGCCCTTGTATTTCGCGTGCTCCAGATTGCCGAAGCCAGGCATGGGGCGCTTGTCCGCGAAATTGCCGGATGCATCCGCCCAGCCGGGGCCGCCTTCGGTGCTGAAGTAAGCCTTCTCGTCGGCGATCTTTACCAGTTGGCCGTGCTGCCCGGTCCAAGGAGTGCCGCCCCAGTGGACGAAGCCCTTGTAAGCCGAGACAAGGCGCAGCGTCTCGGTATCGAAGAGCGCGTGATCGCCGCCGCCGAGATCAACGAGGATTCCTTTAACGGCACCGACGGCCTTCTGGCCCTTGATCGTGGCGTCGAAGGTATTGCTCCAAGCCGGGCCGATCTGCATCTGCTCGTACCACTTGTCTTGGGAAAGCGCCGGCAGGGCGGACGCCAGGAGCAGCGAGGGAATGATGGTGCGCATGGGAAATGGGTTCAAGGGTTTCGGTAACGCATCGGAAGATGCCCGCCTATACAGGCAAACCGGGCCTGTCGGTTTAGTTTGAAGAGAGCGTTCTACCGTCTTTCTGACGGAAGACTTACACCGCGGCGAGGAATGGATTCGCCTGCAGTTCGCTCGCGACCGTCGATGCCGGCCCATGGCCGGGAAGGAGGACGGTATCTCCGGGCAGGGTCAGGATATGATCGCGGATCGACGCAAGCGCCTGCCGATAGGGCTCACCCGGCGCACAGCCGCCGATGGAGCCGGCGAAAAGAGCGTCACCCGTCACGCAGACTGGCTTCGCCAAGCCCTCCACCACGTAGCCCAAGGCACCGTCGCAGTGGCCCGGGAGGTCGATCACGTGGATCGAGACACTTCCCCTCTGCACCCGGTCGCCGGGACGAAGCCGTTCCCTTTCCGCCGGGCCTGCCACGCTCCGGATCAGCTCTCGCAGGCCGCGCAGCCCGCCGATGTGGTCGCCGTGCTCGTGGGTGATGAAGACATCAACCTGAGCTACCTGCACCCGGTCCAAGGCTTGCCGAACGTCTTGTGGTCCGTCGCCCGCATCGAAGAGCACATGCGAGCCGCCCGATTCAAGCAGCCAAGCATTCACCGTCTCGTCGTGAAAAGGGAGCTCAAGCCGGGTGATCTCCAGGATTTCAACACGCGGCGGCACGTAGTCCGGCAAAGCTGCCAATGCCTGGGCATTGAGCTCCAGGGCAGCGGCGAGTTGCCGTAGGATTTCCGCGGAAACGGGTCCGCGCGAGGCGGCGACCACATCCCGCTCAGCCAAGCCCGCCCTTTTGGCGGCCGTGGACGGCGCGAGATCGAGCCCGCGGAGGGCCTTCCGAATCACGTCGGCGGTGGTGTCGTAAAGCATCTCAGGCGAGTTCGCAGGCTAGGCGGATGGCCTGGATCATCGAATCGGCCCGTGCGATGCCCTTGCCAGCGATCCCGAAAGCCGTGCCGTGGTCCGGGCTGGTGCGGGGCTTGGGCAGACCGAGGGTGACATTTACCCCGGTATCGAAATCCAGCAACTTCAGCGGGATAAGGCCCTGATCGTGATACATCGCCAGAACGGCGTCGAACTCGCCATCGGCAGCCTGCCGGAAGATGGCATCCGGTACGTGGGGGCCTGAGAAAACACCAGGGTTTTCCCGGTTCAGCGCCTCGATCGCCGGGGCGATGATCCGCGCCTCCTCATCCCCGAATCGGCCCTCCTCGCTGGCGTGAGGATTCAGCCCGGCGACCGCGATGCGCGGTTTCCGGTGGTGCCGCCGCTCTGCAAATCCGGCGAGCAATCGGCCCGTCCTCACGATTCCTTCGACACTCAGGCTAGCAGAAACCGAGGCGAGGGGAATGTGGATGGTGGCCAGTCCCACACTCAAAGTCTGCCCGCTCAGGCACATGGCAAAATCCTGACAGCCAAAGCGGTCCGCGAAAAATTCCGTCTGTCCCGGAAACGGGAATCCACCCGCTTGAAGCGTGGCCTTCGAGACCGGGGCTGTGACTACCGCCACCGCATCCGCGTCGGCCTTCAGGATGCGGACCGACTCCTCCAGGGCGTCGAGAGCCGCCCTTGCCGAGTGGGTGTCGGGTTTTCCCGGAGTGACCCCCGCGACTTCACCGAGGATCTGGAAATCGAACCCGACCGGTAGCTTGCCGGACTCGAGCGCCTTCGTCACCACCTCCGGGCCGATGCCTGCCGGATCCCCCAGCGTGATCAGGATGCGGGGCATGAGGAGTGTTTCCGGAGATTGCCGGGGTCAGATCTTCTTCACGATCACCGCGGTGCGGCGCTTGTTCTCGATCCACTTTTCGTAGGCGACCGCGCTCTTCTTCCGGCGGACGCGCTCATCGATCATTTCCTTCACTTCGGTCAGCGAGGGAGCCGGACCGGGCGAAATCTGGATGATCTTCACAATGGTGAATCCGGCGGGATCCTCGAGCGGCCCGACGATTTCACCGGCCTTGTGATTGAAAATGATCGAGGCGAATTCCGGAGCCAGATCGGTGCGCGGCAGATCCTTCTGGAAGCCGCCTTCCGAGGCGAAAGCGTCGCGGGAGTGCTTCTTGGCGAGCTCCGCGATGTCGCTACCGTTGTTGATCTCCACCACCAATTGCTCGGCCAGAGCAAGTTGCGACTCCGCGGTGGCCAGCGGATTGTCGGCATCCTGGCGGGGCAGGAAGATCTTGTTGAAGGTGATCTTGTCCTTCGTGATGTCCCGGAGGGTGTCCTTGATCTCGCTGTATTCCTTGTTGATCTCACCCGGGAGCGGCGGCGGCGCGTCGGAGAAATGCTCGGCCCGCATGGCCTGCACGATCAGCTGGTCCTTGGTCATCTTCCGGTAGGCCTCGCGGCTCATCCGGGCGCGCTTCAGCTCTTCTTCGAACTTGGACTCGTTGCCGTTGTAAAGTTCCCGAATCTGGCGGGTGATTTCCCGGTCGACCGCTTGGGCTGGTAGGTTTGCGCCCTTCTTCTCCATCTCCTTGAATTCCGAGAGAATGATCTCACGATCAATGAGTTCCTGCAGAATTTTAGTTTGTGCCTCAACGATCTGGCGGTCGAATTCGGCACCGCGCCGCGGGAACTGGGCGGCCAGCTGGGCGTAAACCGGCGCAAGCATGAAGCCCACCTTGCTTTTCGTGATCGTCCGGCCATTGACCACCGCCGCGATCGCATTGATCTCAAAAGCGCCGCTTTGCGCTGGCAGGGCCGGGGGTGCCGCAGGTGCCGGAGCCGGCTGCTGGGCGGAGCCGAGGCCGGTGGTGGCCAGGAGAGCGAGGCAAACAAATCGGGAATTCATCGGCAGAAGGTGGCGGGGCGGACGGGGTGACTGTTTCGCTTGGCGCCGGGCTTGGCAAGCCGCGAAAGGACCGCTTCGTTTACCATGGAGACGAAAAAACCCGGCGTCGCCTTTCAGCGACACCGGGCTGGAAAATGGTTCAGGAATTACTCTTCCCGGAGCTTGTCGGCGGCCTTGTCGAGCGCGTCGGCAGCATCCTTCTTGATGTCGTCGGCTCCTTCGGCGGCCTTGTTCTTGAGGTCCTCGGTGGCCGCCTTGGTCTTGTCGACCGCGTCTTCGGCAGCCGCCTTGGTCTTTTCCGCGGCGTCCTTCACTGCCTGTTCCGTCTTGTCCATGCTGGTTTTCGCCTCGGCTTTGGCCTTTTCCATCTTCGCTTCTGCTTCTTCCTTCTCCCGTTGGTTGCACGCCGCGAACGCAAGTGGAAGGGCGGCGATAGCCAGGATTTGATGCAATTTCATGGCGATTTTTCGGTTCGGTTGGTTGGGGCGGCAGGCCGATTTGACGACCTCCGCAATAATCCGATCTAACACAAAATCCAATCAGGTCAAACTGGCGATTTGGACGAACCCGTTGCATTCTCCCTGTATGGAAACCGTGGTGGTTCAGTGTCCGACTTGTTTCGAGAGCTTCGAGGTGGTGATGCCATCGCCGGATGAGCTCCCTACGGAGTATGACTACGATTGCGAAATCTGCTGCCGCCCGATGGTGATCATCTTCGACGAAGAGGGCGGAGCCTTCGCCCGGGGGCTGGGGGATTGATCATGCCCCGGATCTCCATCGTGATGCCTTTCCGGAACTCGGCGGCGACGCTTCCCGAGGCCATCGCCAGCGTGAAAGCCCAGACCTTCGACGACTGGGAGCTGCTCGCCGTGGACGATCGCTCGATGGATGGCTCCGCGGCGATCGTCGCCGGATTCGCGGCGGGAGACGCGCGGGTGCGGCCCTTGAAGAACACCTCGACTCCCGGGGTGGTCGGCGCTTCCGAGACCGCCGGCCGGGCTGCCTCGGCCGATTGGCTGGCGCGCATGGACTCGGACGATATCAGCGATCCGGAACGCCTCGCACGCCAATGGGCGATGACCCTTGAGCGGCCCGATCTCGATGTGATTGGCGGCGGGGTGGAAATTCTTTCGCCGCTCGGCGATGGCATGGCAAAGCATGTCGATTGGGTCAATTCGCTGACCGATCCCCGCGCGATTGCCAACGCCCGCTTCATCGAGAACCCGCTGGTTCACCCCAGCGCCCTGATGCGGAAGGAGGCGATCCGCGCCGTCGGTGGCTATCGCGAGGTTCCATGGGCGGAAGACCACGATCTCTGGCTGCGGCTTCTGGAGGCCGGTTCCCGCTTTGGAAAGGTGGGCCAGACTTTGCTCCAGTGGCGCGATTCCGCCACGCGTCTGACCCGGAATGATCCCCGCTATGGCGATGTCTTCCGGCACAAGATGCGCGCCCACTTCCTCGCCCGCATGCCGGCGATCAAGGAAAGGGGAGTCGTCATCGCAGGGGCAGGACCCATCGGCAAAACGATGGCCCAGGAGCTTCAACTGCGCGGCATCCTCGTGAAGGGCTTCTACGAGGTTCATCCGAGACGGATCGGCGAAAAGATCCATGGCGCAGAAGTCGCGGATTTGGACGGTTTTGGAAATCGGTGGCGCGATGCCGTGCTGCTGTCCGCCGTGGGAGTCCCCGGAGGAAGGGAGCAGGTGATGGCCTTGGCGATGGGTGCGGGGTATATGGAGGGCGAGGACTTTTGGTGTTTGTGTTGATCAGGCATCGAAGTCGCAGAAGACGCGGATTCGGGCGGTTTTGGAAAAAGGTGGTGGGATGATGTGCGGCTCTCTGCCGTGGGAAAGAGCAGTGGTGTTTGTGAGAGCCGATGTGCCCATTTGAGATCTTGATAACCGCAAAGCGGATGGGATCGAAGTCGTGAGAGTGGTCCCCATGCAGGGTAGGGCGACGCGGCCCGCAGCGCTTGCCCTGGGACCGCGGAACTCCAGTTCCGCTTGGACGGTTGGTGGAGGGCGACGTTGAAAAGGCATGGCGCCGCGGGCCGCGTCGCCCTACCGGGGTCGAAAGGCAGCTTCGCGAGGCTTGGGCGTTCAGGGACCGTTCGTGCGGAACTGGAGTTCCGCGGTCCCAGGACAAAGCGGCCCGGGCCGGGCCGCCCTACCGTGACATAAGAAAGGGGCGCGAGACGCACCCCCTCCTTGGCCGCATGGCGGCTCTTCGATTGATGATTGGAAGATTGGTGATTCAGCCTCCGGCTGCCTCACGGCATCCCTTCCAGCGCTTTCGCGATCTGGCGGCGCAGTTCCACCGGATCGAGCTGCGCGCTGTGGCGCCAGAGGATCTCACCCTTGGGCGAGATCAGCACGGTGTGCGGCTGTGCGCCGGTCCATTCCTTGTCGATCGCTTCGGCGAGCTTGTCGGCGTTGTCACCGGCGAAGATGTAGTTGTTCGACTTGCGGCCTTCCTTCTCCATCGAGGGTTTGGTCTTGTCGGAAAGCGCGGCGTGCTGCTTCGCCAGGAACTTTTGCGCCTTCGCCTGGTCTTCCACCGGATCGAGGCTGATGGAGATGAAGTCAAAGGAGCGGTTCTGGAAACGGCGGTAAGCGTCCACAAGGTCCGGGAACTCCGCGACGCAGGGGCCGCAGGTGGTGGACCAGAAATTGATCAGGCGGACATTGCCGGAGCCGTTCGCGCGGAGCTTCTTCGCGGTCTCCTCGTCCAGCTTCTCCAGCGTCACTTCCTTGGCTTCCCAATTCTTCTGGTCCTTCTCCCGCCATGCCTTTTTCCAGAGCCACTTCGTGGAGCAGCCGAAGGAACGGGTGACCGGCTCTTTCACCGGCTCACCGGCCAGGAGGGAGTCCAGGGCGTTCTTGATGTAGCTCTTCTCCACCGGGCCCGACTTGCGGCCGGCATCGTCCATGCGGCCGGTGTAGGCCAGCTTGCGATCTTGGCCAAAGATGAAGACGTGCGGCGTCGATTGCGCACCGCAGGCGGCACTCAGGGTCTGCGTTTCGCCATCGTAGAGATAGGGCATCGTCCAGCCGAAGTCCTTCGCGAAAGGAGTCATCTCCTCGAAGGTATCGCCATGGGCCCCGTAGCCGAGTTCATCCGGCGTCAGGCCCAGCGGGCTGCTGCTATTGATCGCCACCACCGCCACGCCCTTGTCCTTGTATTGCTCATGGATCTCCTGCATCCGGCCGGCCGCGGCAATCGCATCCGGGCAGTGATTGCAGGTGAAGATCAGGCACAGGACCTTCGCCGAGGAAAAATCCGCGAGCTTGTAGGTCTTCCCATCGATCGCGGGCAGGGAGAAATCCGGCACCGGCGATCCGATCGGCATCACGGGCGGGGTCGGCGGATCGGCGGCAAGCGCGGCGGCACCGAAGGCGAAGCTGAGGACAAGGCTTTTCATGGTATGGCGGGATCGGTTACGGGAGAAAGGAGCGGGATTTTGCTAGGAGGGCAAGACGGGAGGGAAATTCCTTGGAAGACACCGATTGCCCGCTGCGGGGGAGTGCCAAGTGATCAGTGCCAAGTGACAAGTGGAAAGGCAATGTAGCGGCGGCCTGTGACCGTCGGACTATGGCGGCAACAAGCCGCATCGTGAAAGACCGCCAAACCGACCTCCGATCCGGTCCGATCCGATCACCGGCTCCCCGATAGAGAACTTTCCTTGCCTCTCCCTCGGTCCCCCGCAGGAGATCCCAACTTCAAGATCGCCACCATCCATAGATCCCGCCGTTCCCTCGCACGGTCCTGCACGGTTTTTTCAACAGAGTCGCGGAGCGTACGATCCGCGCCATGTTCCAGCAACAAGCGCACCACGTCGTGATGGGAGCCGAGGACCGCGCAGAACAGGGGCGTATGATAGGGAGCACATTTCGATTGGAAATCGACCTTGGCTCCATGCGCCAACAAAACCCTGGCGGCCTCCAGTTTGCCTTCTTCACAAGCAACCATCAGCGGGGTGGCGTTCTCCACATTGGTCACGTCCACCGGTGCCCCTTGGCGGATCAGGGTTTCAATGAGACTCACCTTTCCCTCTTTCGCTGCCTGAATCAGCGGCGGCTGCTTCCCCTTGCCTTGCGAAAGGGAAATGAGCGCCAAGCTCGCCACGAGAATGAACAGGGTCGGTTTCACGGACCGAGTATACCCATGAAAGGAGAACATGCGGTAAAGGCTCCGTAAATTTCCGCGGATCGCGGCGGGCGCACCGGTAGGGCGTCGCGGCCCGCGGCGCCTTACCTAACTTTCACTTCGCTGCTCGACGTTGCTGATCACGCCACCCGGTTCTACGGCCCCCCGGGTGCCTTTGCCCTCTTCATGGCCTAGCAGATTACCTTCTATGTCATCGGCCACATCGGCTTCGAGATCGATCGGAGTGGATGATCGAGTCCTAGGCCGGAGCGTAGATCTCAACCGGAATTTCCAAGTCGCGCAGGATGGCTTCCATCAGGGCCTGGACATCGGCCCATTCCAAGCCCCCGGCACCGCAACCGAGGGCGGGGAAGGCGATGGAGGTAATGCCCAATGCTTGGTAGTTTGCGACGACGTGAGCGAGGCCAGTTTCGATATCGATCAGACGGCTGGATGATCGCCAGTGGCCTTTGGTTGGGAAGTTCAGTATGCAGATACCCGAGGGATCGCGGAAAAGATAGGGTTCGCCGAGCTTGAGTTCGCCGCGTTTGCATCGGGCAGCGTAGTCAGCAAACATCGCGGGGAATTTCTTTTTAAAGGCCGCAGCGATACCCTTGCCCATAATGCCGACGCAGTTGACGGCGTTGACAAGGGTCTGGGCTCTGGAGTCGAAGAGGTTGCCTTGGCGGACGAAGATCATGAATGTGCTTACGTTGCAGCTGCCTCAGGAGCATCGGCTACGTCGGTATCCGCAATTGTCCTTAGGCGTTTGCTGACATTCACTAGGTGAGGCTGCATGGCTTTTTCAAGCCGCTGAATGTGCTCCGTCAACCAGACAATCATTTCGGGCCAGTTCTGCCGATCAAAGCCGTCAAAGTCCTTCCGATAAACGATACGACAGGATTTTTTGTCGTCGAGACGCTGCCATTCCAAGGTCTCCCCGAAAGCCGATTCAATCTGGCTTCTCTCAGCAAAGAACCAGTCAAAAATCTGCTTGTTCCGGTCCTTGCGAGGTCTTGTGAAGTTCAATTCAACCCTCGCTTCTGACTTCGAGAAAACCAACGTAAACGGGAGGCCGCTGACCCCAGATCCGGCATTCAACCAATGATCCCGTCCTGGACTGATGTTCCTAAAGAGCGTGATTCCTGCCCGCTCGAATGCTTCAAGAGTGGCTTCCCAAAACGCCAAGCGGAGTGGGATGCGGTTCGCCAGGACCCTCTCGACACTCTGCTGCTCCTTTTCTTTTTCAGAGATGCCGATCATGTAATCTTCGACCCCAGGCGTTGGAATGATCTGCTCCAGGTTTAGGAAAACTTGCTCGTCATGTTGGAAAGGGGTTGCCTTGAAACACTGCAGACGAATTCCGTGTTGGAGCAACCAAAGGACGGTGGACGTGACCTCACGGCGAAAGCTCGCTGCCACGAGTATGATTCGCTGATCATTGCCGGAGTTAAGAATCACATCCGAGATGTCATCCTTCTCTAGGAATTCGCACAGCTTCTCCTTTGCGTCCCCTCCACCATGATGGCGGTTGAGGTAGTCCTGGAAAATACTTTGGATCGTGGATTTCGAGAGGGAGGAGCAGTAGGAAGCATACTTAAGAGACTGCCACACGACGTCACGGCCGGAGTCATCTAGTTTGTTTTCGATGAGGACCAAGCCGCCTTGCTTGTCGATGGCAAGTAGATCAAGCCGCTCCTTGGTCTCGTCGAACCCATCGAATTCTTTCTGAATGATGAGGAGTTCTTCGCCCAATGAGGTGGGGCATTTGGCAATCCACTCCTGAAGGTGACCCCGTTCGGTGAATCCTAATTCTGAAAAGCGTCTAGGCGATAGACGGACCAATTCATTGTTGGCGATGCAAATCTGATACATTGATTGGAGCAGGATATGTTCATGTAGCGCTCTTGGACAAGAATTCAGGAGGTCATGCGAAAGGGGCGGGCGGCGGTGGGACGTGGTTTCCACTAGTCGACACCGCTCAATCCGTTCTAAAATTGGTCTTCGAGGCCGGGGAGTGTTAGCCATTCAGTCTCGCCAACTGCACCTTAATCCATGAACCCACTCCTCCGCCTGTGCGTCTTGTATGCGGTTTCCTCGTTCGCGGCTTTTGCCGAGGAAGAGCCGAAACCGGGGAGTCTCAGCGAGGAGGGGAATGTGATCCTGCACGTCTTCCATTCGGCGGACAGCAAGCGGGTGATGTTGCCGGTGGCGTTGCAGGACGACTACGGGTTCATGGTCTTCAACGACGGGAGCGAGGATAAGCCGAAGCTGCACATCCGGATCGGTTCGCGAAAGGAGAAGAAGGTCTTCGAGGCCTATAACTGGGAGGAGGCGAAAACCATCGTGGCCAAGCTGCCGGAGGGAGCAAGGATCCACTACTACGGGAAGTGTTTGTGCCCGACCTACTACACGCTGCCGGAGGATACCTGGGACAAGATGATGGGGCTGCTCAAGGGGCGGAAGTTGGTTTATGTGGAAGAGGAGGATCGGATCACCTGTGATTGTCCGCGGAATGGGGGGTAGGCGGCTGGCACAAGGAGGCTGGGGAGGTTTCTGCCTACCCGGTCTCTAACGGATGGGGCGGGCTTTCAGCCCTTCATTGTCCTCGGGCGAACCTTTCCTGGGGCGATGCCCCAGGCTGGTATGGTGCCGGGCCTTTGGCCCTGAAGAAGCAGGGGCGGAGAGACCAGCGGGAGCTGGTTCCTGACTTCATTCACCCAATGCCCGACGACGGGATTGTCGTCGCTCCTTAGGCCGCATTGGGCGGAGCGAGACCGGGTGCGTCAAACGTTGAAGGATTGGGGGCGCTGCATACGTTTCGATGAGCAATGAGTTCTCCGGGGCAAAGGCGCGGGTTGAAGCTTGCAAGTGTCTTGCTGGGACTGGGCATGCTGCTCTTCGTCGCGGTGCGGGTGGGGAGGTCCGGAGACGATCTTGAGGATTCCCAAGCGGCGGGCTTGGCGGAGACGAAGAGCCCGCGGGGCAGCGAGCGTGACCCTGGCCTCGAAGCTGAGCGGGCGGCGACGAAGCGGGCGAGGGAGACGCTACGCCAGGATCCGAGCCTGAAAGACTTGTGGGAAGAAGGGACGCTGGAGAATTTTTTCGTGAGGCAGCTGATGGCACCCTTTGACGCGGCGGAGCTCCGTCGTCTGGCGAAGGCGAAGGATCAGGAGGACCACGGGGAGACCATGGCGCGTTTGGTCGTTCGGGCGGCGGCTGAGAAGCACCCGGGATTTCAGGATCTTCTGACCCGGCCGGAGCTCCGGAAGAACCCGATGCTGGATATGGCGCTGTGTGCCTACGATTACGCGGTGAATGGGAATCGCGAGGCGCTGGAGCGTGCGGCCGGGACCTATGAGGGGGACTTTGACGGGCCGGCCGCATGGGCGCTGGCGTATGTGGACGAGTGGGATGTGACGAAGCAGATGCTGGAGACCCAGCCGATGGGCGGGGAGATGGGCGATCATCGCCATATTTTCTGGGTCACCCGCCGCTATCTCTTTCCGCAGAGCCGGGATTTCCCGGATGACTATGATCGCTTCGCAAGCGAGCTGAGCCGGGCGCAGGAGAAGCACAAGGGTGAGTAAAGGGAGGGTGGGAGGCGATGGGTGAGGAGAGCGGATTTTCAAGCCGCTTGAAGCCGCGACTAAAGCTTCATTCACCTAGCGGCCGACAAGATGTTCAAGCGGGTTGAAAACCCGCTCTCCTCATGAACTGCTCAAGCGGGTTGCAAACCCGCTCTCCTGACGAATGCGCCTAAGGTGTTGCGTCGGCGGTCCGGGCCGGACCGCCCTACCGGCTTGTCAGCCGCCCGGGACTTGCATGCTGCTCATGCGCTCCTTCAAGGCGGGATCCTTGATCTGCGAGAGCATCGCTTGGGCGGCGTCCCGATCGCCTTGATTAAGGAGACCAGTCACGGCGCTGGCGCGGATTTGGTCGGCGGCGGGATGATCGGGATTGGCCGCGATCCAGGTGCTAGCGGATGCAGGCGAGTGGAGGGCGGCGCGGGTGGCGAGACGATCGAGTGCGGCGGGATCCTGTGTTTTCTCCGAGAAGGCGATCACATATTCCCACGGGGAGCCGCCATTGCGGAGGATCGAGGCCACGCAGAAGTTCTGCTCATCCGGCTTGGCCATCCAGGCTTGATCGAGGCGATCGAGGGCGAATTTCTCGACGGAGCCGGGATCGGAGCGACTGAGGGATTCGAGGATAACCCGGGCGGCTTCCTTCTGGAGAGAGGCGGCTTCCGGCGGGAGGCTGTCAAGCCAGGTCATGGCGCCCTCGTTCTCCATGGCGTAGATGATCGAGCCAGAGATGTGGATGCCGGCGGCGCGTTGCATTTCCGGATCGAGGCCGGTGACGAACGCGACGGCGGCATCGGGATTGGACTCGGCAAGGCCATGGGCGAGGCCAGCGAGGGCACCGTCCTGCAAGGGGGAATCGCCGAGGGCTTTGAACGCGGCGCTGGCGGCGGCGGAGTCCTCGAAGGCCCATGACTTCAGCAGGGCCTCGACGCCGTGCCGCCCGGCATCGGGGCGCTCCTGGGCGTAGGCCCACGCGGCGGTGGGATCGAGGCGGGCCCATGTCTGCCAAAAGGCCATGGTCTCGGTCTTGAACTCGCGGCCGGCCATCTGCTGCTCCTGGAGGAGGGCGGCGATGGCGGGGGCATCCTCCGCGCGCATCACGGAGATGAGCTTCATCCAGCGGTCGATGCGCTTGCTTTCGAGGGTATTGCCGAGGGCACCCTTCAGCGCGGAGGCGAGGGCGGGGTTCGGCTTGCCGGTCGGGGCATCGCGCAGGATGGCATCGAGATCATTCGCAGGAATGCCGGAGCGTGCGGTGCGGGAGGATGATGTCGGGGATGGGCTGCCCGTGGTAGCGGATGAGGTATCCGGAGAAGAAGTACTGAGACGTCCCGCGAGAAATCCTGCCGAAGCGGTGACGATCGCGCCGAGAAGGAGGGGAAGGGGTTTCATCCCGGTACATTGGCCGGAGTGGATAGGAGGGGGCAAGAAGATAGGTTGGGGGCGGACCTGAGGTGAGGTGGGATTTTGGGGACCGTTCGCGGACAAGCGAGGGCGCTTGTCCCTACCTTTCCGTGGGCTCGTTCGTGAGAACAGGGATGGGTGATGGGCGAGCGGCTTTTCAAGCAGCGTGAAGCTGGGAATAGAGGCTCTTTTTATCTGGCAGCCGGCAAGGTGCTCCAGCGGGTTGCAAACCCGCTCTCCTCATGAACTGCCCAAGCGGGTTGAAAACCCGCTCTCCTTACGAATTTGCCTTTGGGGTTGCGGCGGCGGTCCGGGCCGGACCGCCCTACCGGGGGCGAAGTTCAGATCTCGACGGTTTCGCCGAGGACGGCGACGTCGATGCTGCCATCGTGCTCATCGACCATGGCGGCACGGAGGGAGAGGGCGCGTTCCGGTTCGCCGTGGACGAGCCAGACGTTCTTCTTCGGACCGGTCATGCGATGGAACCAATCGAGAAGCTCGGAATGATCGGCGTGGCCGGAGAAGGAGTCGACGGCTTCGATCTTGGCGCGGACGTTGACGGGCTTGCCGAAGATATTGACCTGCGTGCGGCCATCGCGGATGGCGCGGCCGAGGGTATTGTCCGCGCAGTAGCCGACGAAGAGGACGGTATTGCGCGGGTCACCGAGGCCGTTTTTCAAATGATGGCGGATGCGGCCGGCCTCGCACATGCCGGAGGCGGAGATGATGATGCAGGGGCCTTCGACCTCGTTGAGTTTTTTCGAATCGTCGACGGCGCGGATGAGATGGAGATCGGGGAAGATGAAGGGGTCGTTCTTGTCCTCGAAGAGGAACTTGTAGACCGTTTCATTGAAGCACTCCGGATGGATGCGGAAGATCTCCGTGGCATTCACGGCGAGCGGGCTGTCCACGTAGACGGGGACGGGCTGGAGCTTGCCGGTGAGGAAGAGCTGATGGAGGATGTAGAGGATCGCTTGGGTGCGTTCGACGGCGAAGGCGGGGATCATCACCTTTCCGCGGCGCGAAAGGGCTTCGCCGAGGATTTCGCCGAATTCATCCGTGGCTCCGGTGGGGAGCGAGTGCTCGCGGCCGCCGTAGGTGCTCTCCATGAGGACGTAGTCCACGTCCCGCACGACAACGGGATCGCGCAAGATCTCATTGCCGCCGCGACCGATATCGCCGGAGAAGAGGAAGCGCTTCTTTTTCCCGCCGTCTTCCTTATCGATGATCTCTAACAGAACCTGCGCGGCCCCGAGGATGTGGCCGGCATCATAGAAGGTGACATTCACGCCATCGGCGATCGGCATCGGGCGCTCGTAGCCGAGGGTGACGAATTGGCGGAGGCATTTCTCCGCGTCCTCCTTTACATAGAGCGGCTTGACCGGTGGCAGGCCGTCCTTGGCGCGGTCCTTGTTCAGATACTCGGTATCCTGCTCCTGGATGTGCGCGCTATCCGCGAGCATGATCTGGCAGAGATCCCGGGTGGCGAAGGTGGTGTAGATGTTTCCGGTGAAGCCTTGCTTGCAGAGGTTCGGCAGGTTCCCGCTGTGGTCGATGTGGGCGTGGGAAAGAACGACGATATCGATCTCTTTCGGGTCGAAGTGGGGGAACTTGCAATTGACCTGATAGCTCTCATCGCGGTGGCCTTGGTAGAGCCCGCAATCGAGAAGAATGCGCGTGCCATTGATCTCGAGCAGGTGCTGGGAACCGGTGGTGGTGCCGGCGGCACCGCAGAATTTCAGTTTCATGGGCTTGTTAGGAACAAACACCGGTTCGCCCTAGAGGGAAACTGGAAAGTGGAGGTATCGGGCGCTCCTGGATGGCCGAAAGGTGGTGACGCTTCCACGCAGCCGTTCGCGGACAAGCGAGGCGCTTGTCCCTCCCTTGCTTCCCTACAACTCCTTTTCAAACACCTTCGAGTCTCTTCCGCTTTCCTCCAACTGGAGGCGGCGGGCCTTGGGGAGGACGGAGGGATCGCGGAGGGTGTAGTGGACGCGGTGCTCGAAGAAATCGGCGGCGCGGGTGGTGAGGGCGAAGACTTTTGGCAGGCCTTTTTCCCGGGCAAGGGTTTCGGCGTGATGGATGAGATCGACACCGTAGCCGCGGCCTTCGTGGTTGAGCTTCACATAAAGACAGGCGACTTCGGCGGTGTGCTCGCCGGGGTATTCGTGGAGGGCCACGCAGCCGACGACGTTATCGTCGATGGTCATCACGTGGTAGTCGCCGATTTTCGCGAGGATGTCCTCGTAGTTGCGCGCGACGAGCTTGGTGCGGCGCACGGAGCGGCCGATCATGCCGAGCAGTTCGGGGATGTCCTCCTCACGCAGGGGGCGGATGTCGCGATAGCTGTCGGCGTGGACCATGGTGCCGACGCCTTCATTCGAGAAGAGCTCGTCCACGAGGACACCTTGGCGGCGGCCATTGAGGACATGCACGCGGGGCACGCCGCGACGGCAGGCTTCGGCGGCGGCGCTGAGGAGGTGAGCCCCGGTGACGGTGCCGGAGGCGGCAAGGGTTTCCGCTTCCGACGCGCGGACGGCGGGGACGGGTTCTCCCTCGATCAGGATGGCTTCTTCGAGAAGAGCGATGAGCTTTACCGCGCCGATGCCGATAGTGAAGTCGACGACCTTGGGATCGAGAGGATCTTGGAAAGAGGCATCCGCCACCACGGTCTGACCGCGGCCGAGGATGGCCTTGGCTTCCTCGATGGCGCCGTCTTCGCCGAGGGGGCGACTGAGGCGCGCGGACATGATCTCGCACTCGAGGGTCCAATCGTAGAGGTCCTTCAGGTCGCCGCCGAGGACGCCGAGGATGAGCTTCACGCCGACGTCTTCCATCGCCGCGAGATCAAGCAGCGTTTCTGCGATCGCGGGTTCGGGAAGAAGTCCTGCCTCGATGAGCACGACGAAGACTTTTCCGCGGAACTGCGGAACATACTGGAGCACTGCCCTGACATCACCCTGATCGGCCACGCCGGATTTTTAGCAGAGTAGGGCGGGGGTGCAATGGCGGGGTGCGAAGAGAGCGGGAGTTCAGACCGCCGGCATCGGGCGCTTTCCTTTCCGGATAAAGACGTAACCGGCCAGATTGAAGGCTTGGGAAGCGGCGAGCGCGTAAAAGCCGGGGGAGACGGGGTCATCGCTCCACGCGAACCAATGCCGGTAGAGAAATCCGCTGGCACCACAAAGGGCGAGGAATGAAAAGATACATGCGATCGCCCAGCCTAGCCGAAACGATGCGAAGCTGCGGACAAGGAAGGGGCCTGCAATGATCAGGAGCGCGGCCATAAGGATGGACGAGAAGCAGAGGACTGTCTTGGCCGTCATGGTCGCAAGATCCCTCGTCTCCGTGACAATGGCTTTCCAAAAGGACCATCCGGGTTGCCCTGCATTGATGTCGCTGGGAGTTGTCGGAAGAAAGTGGAAGGCTGCGAAGGCAATCAGGGAGATCAGCAGCAGGCCGAAGGCAAAGCGGTTCCGCTCAGCGGCTGGGGCTCCGTTCATCGCTTCCATCCCGACTTCTAACAAGAAGAGGGGAGGTAAGCAACGACGATCCTGAAATGGGGGTAGGAGGAAACTCCCGCCTCATGGCGGCCCCGGAAGCAGAAGCATGGCATGGTGGGCCCGCGAACTTGTCACGCTGCTGCCCGGGCCGTGCATGCTATTTCAGCAGCGCCTCGATTGGTGCCGGGTAGACTCCGAGAACGATCACCGCGAGGGTCAGGCCGATCACGCAGTAGCGGGTGATCAGGGGCAGGACGAGCGGCTTCGCGCCATCGGCAGGGGCTTCCCACCAGACAGCGCGGATGATCTTGAAGTAGTAGTAGAAGCCTGCGGCGGCACCGACGGCGGCAAAGGCGATGCCCCACCAGAGGCCCGCGCTTGCGGCGAGGGAAAAGACGAAGAACTTACCGAGGAAGCCGGCAGTAAGCGGGACACCGGCCATGGCGGCCATGATCACGGTGAGGCCGAGCGCTAGGACGGGGTTGCGCTTGCCGAGGCCGTTGAAGGCATCGATTTCCTCCGAGCCATCCTGGATGCGCACCTGGGCCAGCACGAAAAAGCTGGCGAGGGTCATGAGGAGATAGGTGGCGAGGTAGAAGGAGACGGTGCCGATGGAGCCGAGCTGACCGGCGCTGTCCGCTTTCCATGCGGCGAGCGCGAGGACGAGGAAGCCGGCGTGCGAGATGGAGGAATAGGCGAGAAGGCGCTTGAAGTTCGTTTGCGCGATGGCGGCCAGGTTTCCGAAGAGCAAGGTGGCTCCGGCCATGATGGCGAGCATCAAGGTCACTTGGGCGGCGACCGGAGATCCGGCCTGCAGCAGCGGATCGAGGAAACGGATCAGCAGGATGAAGCCGGCGGCTTTCGAACCCACGGAAAGGAAGGCGGTCGTCGGGGTCGGGGCGCCTTGATAGACGTCCGGGATCCACACCTGCATCGGCACGGCACCAATCTTGAAGCCGAGCGCGATAAGGATGAGTGCGATGCCGAAGAGGAGGGGCGCCGTATTGGTGGCACCCGTGATCTTCGCACCGATCTCCACGAGGTTCATCGTGCCGGTGGCCCCATAGACCCATGCGATGCCGTAAACAAGGAAGCCGGTGCTGAGAGCGCCGAGAATGAGGTATTTCACACCTGCCTCCAGCGAGCCGACATTGCGGCGGAGGAAGGAGACCAGAACGTAGAAGGTGATGGTGACCAGTTCCAGCGCGACGAAGGCTCCGGCGAGATCCTTCGCCGAGGCCATCCACATCATGCCGGCGCAAGCGAAGACGGGGAGTGCGTAGTACTCACCGGTGCCCGCTTCGGAGCCCGGATGATCGGTGAAGCGCGAAAGGATCGAGCGGAAATCGATCGACATGAGCACCACGAGGATCGTGCAGACCAGTGCGAAGCCCTTGTAGAAGCGCGCAAGGTGATCGAAGGCGTAGAAGTTCCAGAGCGGCCACTTGGCCCATGCCGCATCCGGCTTGGCATCCGGTCCGATCGCGAAGAACGAGAGGATCAGCAGAAAAGTCAGGCCGACGGCGGCGGAGATGCCGACGAGTTTTTTCGAGTGGCTGGGACCGAAGGCTTCGAGCATCAGCAAGGCAAGGCCGAGCGTGACGGTCAGGGCTTCGAGGTAGTAGGCGGGCATGGGAAAGTGAGTTTGCTAGTTTCCAGTGTTCAGTTTTCAGTTCTGAAAACCGGGCTTTTCACTTGAGAAGATTGAGCAGCAGGTTCGGGAAGAGACCGACGGCGAGCAGCGCGACGGCGAGCAGGAGCGCGGGGATGCGGTCGGCGAAGGTGAGATCGGCGGCACCATCGGTGGCCTTCACGCTCTCGCCTTGGAAGATCCGGCGGTAGGCGCGGAGCATGTAGATTGCGCTGATCACCACGCCCCAGATCGCGAGGATGCAGGCGATCTGCACCGGACCGAGGCCAGCGGCGGGATCGTAGTTCTGGAAGGCGGAAAGGAAGACCATCACTTCACCCGCGAAGTTCGCGAGACCGGGAAGGCCGATGGATGCCATCCCAACGAGTCCGAAGAGGAAGGCGAGGCCGGGTGCCGATTTGGCCAGGCCGCCGAGATCGGTGAGTTCCAGTGTGCCGGTGCTGCGCTCGATCTTGTCGGCGAGGCCGAAGAGCATCGCGATCGAGATGCCGTGCGCGAACATCAGCAGGACGGCGGCGGGCTGGGCGAGGGTGTTGACCTGACCATGGGCGGTCGCGGAGGCCAGCGCGGCGATCGCCAGGAAGATGTAGCCCATGTGCATGACCGACGAGTTGCCGAGCATGAGATCGAGGCGCTTTTGGTTCACGGTCACCAGACCGACCCAGAGGATGTTACCCACGAGGAGGACAAGCAGCGGGACGAGCCATGCGTTCAGACCGTCCGGAACGATCGGAATGGCAAGGCGGAGCAGACCGTAGAGGCCGAACTTCTTCAGCACTCCAGCGTGCAGCATGGACGTGGGCGCCGGGGCACTCGCATAGGCCGGAGCGGCCCAGGAGTGGAAAGGGAAGAGGGAAACGAGGACGCCGAAGCCGACGATCAGGAGGCCAGCGATTCCCTTTTGGGTGGCGGGATCGATCACCAGCGAACCTTCCTTGGCCGCACGCACCATCGTCGGGATGTCGAAGGTGCCTGCGATGTTCGCGAGCCACACCAACCCGGCGAGCAGGATGATGGAACCAAGGCCCAGATAGATGGTGATCTTCCATGCTGCGTCCTTGCGGTCGCCGCGACCGAGGATGCCGATCATGAGGAAAGTCGGGATCAACGCGAGCTCGTGGAAGGCGTAGAAGAAGAAGAGATCGGTTGCCGCGAAGGCACCGATGGCACCGGCGGAGATCAGGAGCGAGGATCCGTAATAGAGGAGTTCACGGCCTTGGGGAGCCTTGCCGGAGAGAAGCGCGGCCAAGGTGACGATCACCGAGAGCAGCACCATGATCACGCTCATGCCATCGCTGAAGGCGAAGGCGAGGTTGAGCGCGGGCTTTTGAAGGACGGGAACCGAAACGGCCCACATCTCCGCCTTCCATGAGAAGGCGGCCCACAGGCCGAGCGCGAGATTGGCGGCTCCCGCGGCGATGGCGGTCTTGCGCGGGGGTGCTCCGGCGAGCATCGCGACGAAAGCGGCGAGCGGGATCAGGACGAGAAGTGCGAGCATGGCAGGGAAAGGAAAGTGATTCGTGGATCAGCGGAGGGTCACTTTCAGAAAACCGTGAAGTAGATGATGAAGATCACGCCGATGCCGAAGGCGAAGGCGTAGCCTTGGAGATTGCCGGATTGGACGCGGCGGAAGAGGCCGCCGAAGCCTTCGGCGATGCGGCTGGAACCGCCGACGATCAGACCGTTGATCAGGAACTCGTCGAAGAAATGAACGATGGCCGCGAAAGCATCCTGGAAGTAGCGGACGACGATGTTGTCGTAGAAGTCGTCGATCTTGAAGCGGTCGCGGAAGAGCGGGATGGAGACGGGATCCTTGTCCTTGCCGCGGTAAAGCACAAACCCGGCGATCAGGCCAAGAACAAGGGAGGCGATGGAAGCTCCGAGGATGATCGCGTGGCCTTCGTGGTGACCATGTGCGTGGGCTCGGGGATCCATCGCGTCCAGCGGTCCGGTGAGCCATGCGGAACCAATCGCCATGGCGGCGAGGATCAGCAGCGGCACGAACATCAGCGGGCCGACTTCATGCGCGTGATCCGCGTTCTCCGAGCGATGCTTGCCGAGGAAGGCGACGATAAAGGCCCGCGTCATGTAGAAGGTCGTCAGAAAGGCGACGAAGATCGCGATGCCGAAGAGCGCCTTATTCTTTCCGAATGCAGCGGCAAGGATCTCTTCCTTGGAGTAGAAACCGGAGGTGACGAATGGTACCGCGATGAGTGCGGCGGTGCCGAGAGCGAAGGTGAAGCCGGTGATCGGCATTTTCTTCAGCAGACCGCCCATCTTCCAAATGTCCTGTTCGTGGTGGCATGCGTAGATGACCGCGCCGGAGCCAAGGAACAGCAACGCCTTGAACCAAGCGTGGGTGAAGAGGTGGAACATGCCGGCATCGCCCGAGAGAAGGCCTACGGCCATGACCATGTAACCGAGCTGGGAGAGGGTGGAGTAGGCGAGGATGCGCTTGATGTCATCCTGCTGCGTCGCCATCAGTGCCGCGCAGAGCGAGGTGATGCCGCCGACCCAAGCGATGGTCTGGCCTGCGAAGTTGTCAAAGGCGGCCTCGCCGATCGAAAGCTGCACGCGGAAGAGCATGTAAACGCCGGCCGCGACCATCGTCGCCGCGTGGATCAGGGCGGACACTGGTGTCGGGCCTTCCATGGCGTCGGGTAGCCACACGTGAAGCGGCATCTGGGCGGACTTGCCGACGGCACCGCAGAAGACGCAGAGCAATGCGGCACCGAGAACGCCGGTGGAAATCCCGGCGGGGATCTTCATCTCTTCAAAGGTCAGCGTGCCGGTGATGCCCCAGAGCATCAGGATGCCGATCATGAAGCCGAAGTCGCCCACGCGGTTCGTGATGAAGGCCTTCTTCGCGGCGTCAGCTGCGGAATCCTTCTGATACCAGTGACCGATCAGCAGGTAAGAGCTGAGACCCACCAGCTCCCAGAACATGAAGGTCATGATGAAATTCGACGCCAGCACGATGCCGGTCATCGAGAACATGAAGAGGGAGAGGCCGGTGAAGTAGCGGGACTTGGCGCTATCGTCCGCCATGTAGCCGAGCGAGAAGATGTGCACCAGCAGGCCGACGCCGGTGACCACCACCATCATGCCGGTGGAGAGCTGGTCGAGCTTGATGCCGATCTGGATCGAGAAGTCGCCAACCGTTGCCCACGAAAGCGGAGCGGGGGACTCGGTCTTGCCCAGCAGCATGAGCGAGATGACAAACGTCACCGCGACGGAAGCGACCGACACCATCGAAGCGATGAAGGCGTTCCGCTTCAAATAGAGTTGATTCGCCGCAGCGGCGATCAGGGGCAGGAACAGGAGGAGCCAGGGCATTGTCGATTGAAAGTGTCGATTGAATATTTCCTGTCGGGTCAGCCTCGCATGCTGGTGAGGTCGTCCGTGCTGATGGTCTGCCGGGCGCGATACAATGCCACGATGATCGCGAGGCCGACTGCCACCTCGGCGGCGGCGACGGTGATCACGAAGAAGACCAGCATCTGGCCGTTGTAGTCCGGCAGGCCGTTCGTGCCCTTGAAGCGGGAGAAGGCAACGAGCGTCAAATTCGCGGCGCTGAGCATCAGCTCCAGGCACATGAAGACGACGATGATGTTCCGGCGCAAAATGACACCGGACAGGCCGATGGCGAAGAGGAGGCCGGAGACGAGAAGATACGAATGGAGGCTGGCCATGGCTCAGGTGGTCTGGCGTTTGGAGAGGACGACGACGCCGACGGTGGCGACGAGGAGGAGCACGCCGACAATCTGCAGCGGCAGGTTGTAGCCCTTGAAAAGCACGTCACCGATCAGGTTCACGTCGGGCAGGTGTCCGGTGTCGAGCTTGTCGGAAATGCCCTTGCTGGTTTCAACATAGGCAGTGGCGGCGAGCTTGAGATCGAGTGGCTTGGACTCGATGTTCGGAGTCTTCGAAAGGATGCCGATCAGCTGGATGGTGAAGGCGAGGACGATGCCCATACCGCCAAGAAGCGGGGCAAGCTTTGGGGCACGCTTCTCTTCGATCTTCAGGTCGAGGAGCATGATGATGAAGATGAAGAGCACCATGATCGCGCCCGCATAGACGAGGATCTGAATGATCCCGACAAAGAAGGCATTCAGGCCGATGAAGAGTCCCGCAAGACCGACAAACGAAGCGACCATCGAAAGCGCGGACGCGACCGGATTCCGCAGCGAGACCACCGCGATGCCGCCGAGCAGCATCACCAGTGCAAAAAACCAGAAGAGAGGAAGAGGCATGGAATAACAGGGTTAGGCCAGAGAGGCAGGGGTCACTTCAGCTCGTTCCACTTGTTCACGAGGCCGACCCGCACACCGCCGATTTCGTAGAGCTTTTCCTTGTCGTGGACCATGTCGGCGCGCTTCAGGCCGGTGATGGCGTAGTCCTTGCGGAGGAAGATGGCTTGCTCCGGGCAGACTTCCTCGCACATGCCGCAGTAGATGCAGCGGATCATGTCGATATCGAACTCCAGAGGGCGCTTCTCCACCTTTGCCCAGGGATCGTCAGAGGGGATCTCGCTCGGCGTGATCTTGATCGCCTTCGGCGGGCAGATGAATTCGCAGAGCTGGCAAGAGACGCAGCGCTCACGCCCTTGCTCGTCGGTCACCAGTGCAGGTGCACCACGATAGTATTCCGGCAAATGCTCGTCCCATTTCTGCTCGGGATACTGCATCGTGATCCCGAGGCCGGAGGACTCCATGTCTTTCGCGCCGCGGGTTTTGTTCCGCAGGGAAGCGACGGCGTGTTTCATCGTGATGATGAAACCCTTGATGAGGGCGCCGAGGTATAGCTTCTCCCCGGTGTTCAGCTTCGGACGTGTGACTTTGACGACGGCCATGATGGGAAAATGCTAGATGGAGACGGGGATGGTCTTCTTCTCGGAGACCTTCAGCACCCACACGAGCGCTCCGGTGACGGCGGCGAGCACGATCAGTCCGGCGATGGTGATCGCGGCTTTGAACTCCGGCGCGGCGATGACCAGCGCGGCGAGGAAGACGTTGATGAGGGCGGCTTCGAAGAAGATCACCCAGCCGAGGCGCATCAGCTGATCGTAGCGGAAGCGCGGCACGGTCCAGCGGACGAGGATGAAGAAGAGGATGAAGGCGACCACCTTGCCCATAAAGACGGCCATATTGATCAGGCCACCGATTCCCACCGGGCCGATCTCGACGCTTTTCGCCCAATTGTCGAACCACGGGCCGAGCGACCAGCCTCCGAGGAAAAGGGTCACGACCATTGCCGAGCCGATTACCATCGCGGCGTATTCGCCCATGAAGAACATGGCGAATTTCATCGAGGAATACTCGGTGTGGTACCCGCCCACGAGTTCGGTTTCGCACTCCGGAAGGTCGAAGGGCATGCGGTTGGTTTCCGCGAAGACCGAGGTGGTGAAGATCAGGAAGGAGACCATCGCCGGAATCCAGAAGAGCCAAGCGGTGAAGTCCCAGCCGTTGTTCCAAGGAGCGGAATTGCCCCAGAACGGAAGGAGCAGCCAACCGTTCTGCGACTGCTGCTGGACGATGTTCGAGAGATTGAGGTCGCCGTAGTAGAGCAGCGCCGGGACGACCGACAGGCCGAGGGCGATTTCGTAGGAGACCATCTGCGCCGTGGAGCGGACGCCGCCGATGAAGGGAAACTTCGAGTTCGAGGACCAACCGGCGAGGGTGATGCCATAGACCGCCAGTGAGGAGATCGCGAAGATGAAGAGCGGGCCCACATCGAGATCCGCGATGACCAGCTTGTGGGCTTGGCCGTTGACAATGATATCACCGCCGAAGGGCACCACGCAGACGGTCACCAAGGCAGGCACCACGGTCAGCGCCGGGGCAAGCCAGTAGAAGGCCTTGCGGACGTGGGTGGGGGTGAAGTCCTCCTTGAGGAAAAGCTTCACGCCGTCTGCCATCGGTTGAATCAGACCAAAGAACGAGAAGTCCTTCTTGGCGCCGAGCAGGGTTAGCGGAACACCGACGCGGTTCGGACCAACACGGTCTTGGATGATCGCGGAAAAGCGGCGCTCGAAATACACCGAGATCGGCACCAAGGGCAGCACGACCAGGAAGGTCAGCCCAATGACCTTGGCGACAATGATAAGCAACGTGACGAGGAGGTCCATGAAAGCAGGAAACGGGAATTAGCCGTTGATCAGACCGGCGGCCTTGCGGGCACGCTCGTTTTCCAGAAGGGGAATGGTGACTCCGGTTTCGAAGACCGGCTTGCCGAGATCGCCGATCTTGGAAAGTGTCAGGTCGTTGAACTCGGTGGTGACTTCGGCCATGGCCTTGAACACGTCCTCGATCATGGCGGGGCCTGCAGTCGGCGAGGCTCCCTGAAGGGCGAGGATGAGATCGCGAATGACCTCCCAGTCGTCGCGTGCGTCGCCGAGCGGCTCGACCGCGCGATTGAGGCGCTGCAAGCGGCCGGTAACATTGACCATCGAGCCGCGTTTTTCGGCGAAGGCGGCACCGGGGAAGACCACATGGCTTGCTTCCGCGGTAGGCCCTGCGAGGAGCTGGAGGGAGGCGATGAAATCCGGCTTGGCGAGATCCTCTGCCGTGAAACCGGCTTCGGTGAGATCTTCGCCGAGGACGAGAAGCGCTTTGATGGCACCGGATCGGACGCCGCTAAGGATCGACGAAAGCGGTGCGGAGGGATCGGAGGATTGCCAAACCAGTCTGGCACCGGTGGTGTTCGGGTTCCGGTCCAGGGAAATGAGAATGCCGTCCGATTGGCCGGTGCGGGGCACCACGGCGAACTGTCCCGTTTCCAATTCTGCGGCGAGGGCGCGGGTCAGGAACAGCTCTTCATTGGTCATCCGGGCGGAGGCGATGATGGCGATTTCATCCGGCCGGAAGCCCTTTAATTCCGTTGCGGTGGCGGTGATCGCCTCCGACCAGGATGCGGTCTGGTGGAGGGTGCCGCCTTTGAGAAGAGGTTCGGTCAGGCGGGCATCGCCATCCACGTAGTGGAAATTGAGGCGATGGGAATCCGGCATCCACGTCGAGTTGACGTCGTCGTTCTGGCGCGGGGTGATGCGGTGGATCTTGTTGCCGCGGGTCCAGATCGTGATGTTCGCGCCGGTGCCGCAGTTGACGTCGATGCTCTTGGTTTCCTTCAGGAACCAGACGCGCATCTGGAAGCGGAAGTCATTTGAGGTCAATGCTCCCACCGGGCAAATGTCGACGGTGTTCAGCGAGTAGTTGGAGTCGAGCTTGCGGCCCGGATGCACCGTCAAGGTGGTGTGGGTGCCGCGCTGGGTGAAGCCGAGCACGGGATCGCCCGCCACCTCGTCCATGAAGCGGATGCAGCGGCTGCACATGATGCAGCGCTCGTCGTCCAACCGGACGCGCGGACCGATGTCCACGTTCTTCGGCTTTTTGACCTTCATGTCCACGAAGCGCGATTCGCCGCGCCCGTGTTCCACGGAAAATTCCTGCAGGCGGCACTCTCCGGCTTGGTCGCAGATCGGGCAGTCCAGCGGGTGGTTGATGAGAAGGAACTCCATCACCCCCTCGCGGCACTTTTCCACCAGTTCGCCGGTAGTGCGGATGCCCATGTTCTCCGTCACCGTGTTCGCGCAAGCGATCACCGGGCGGGGCATCCAGCCGATGGGAAGGTAGCCTTCCGCGTCGTAGGTCGACTCTTGTCCCGGGGCGGGGCGGGGGGGCATGCCCATCTGTACCAAGCACATGCGGCAATTGCCCGGTGCCGTCAGCTTCGGGTGGTAGCAGTAGTGCGGGACCTCGGTTTGTGCCAATTTGCACGCTTCGATCATCCGCATTCCGCGCGGCACCTGGTGCCAAACCCCGTCGATCTGGACATTGACGAGGCCTTTTTCAGCGGCGAGGTCCTTGGGAAGCTTGGCTTCGGCGGTGGCGGCGTTGTCGCTCATGGGGCACGATGAACCGCGGGGTTCCCCCGGGCGCGCGGACTATGAAAAACCACACGATAGGCCGCAAGCGCACTTTGTGAAAAATTTCACAAGGTCCGCGGAACCGGCATTCCGTGCCATCGAATGGGGGCTGCTGACAATGTTGGGCGACAAGTGGCTTGCATTGCTCCACCTCATTTCATAATACTGCTAGTATGCCCCCCAGCCCAATAGAGTCGGGCAATGCCTTGGTGTCTGTAGTAATACCCGCCTACAACGCCGAAAAATGGCTGCCGCTCACGTTGGATTCCGTCTGCCTCCAAACCCACCGGAGGATAGAGGTAATCGTTATTGATGACGGGTCGACGGACCGCACGTCCGATATTGCTGAAAGCTATGCGCGCGATGATTCGAGGATTCGCGTGATCCGCAGGAAGAACGCAGGCGTCGGTGCTGCGCGAAATACCGGGATCCGAGAGGCGAAGGGGAAATATATCGCCCCTATCGATGCCGACGATCTGTGGCACCCTCGGAAACTCGAGCTTCAAGTCGCGTGCATGGAAGAGGGCGGCGACGAGATGGGTTTCGTTTATTGTTGGTCGGAAAAAATCGACGAACAGGGCCGCTTGATTGCCGCGTCCTTCCCCTTTGAAAACGAGGGGTGGGTCCACCACTCGCTGATTCTGCGGAATTTTGTGGGAAGTGGCAGTATCCCGCTGTTTCGGGCGAGTGCGCTGGAAGAGACTGGACTCTATTTGGAGCGGGGAGAGCAGGGAGGCGTGCAGGGGTGCGAGGACTGGGATCTGAGCCTGCGCCTGTCCGAACATTACAAGGTGGGGCTCGTGAGACACACGCTCGCCGGCTACCGGCAGTTGGCAGGCTGCATGAGTCTCGATGCCACAGGCATGAGTCGTTCCTACGAATGCATCATGGCCCGGGCCCGCAAACGGACGCCCGGCGTGCCCGCAAGCGTCTTCAACTGGTCGGCCGGAAACTTCTACAGCTACTTGGTGGCGAAGTGCTACTTGTGGGGCGACTACCGGGGCTGTCTCCGGTCGATTGTCAGGGCGACTGCAGCCGACCCCATGCTGATTGCGAACCGTCGCTTCTATTCGATGGGGCTGAAGAGCATCGTAAGACTTGTCACCAGAACCCGGGGACGACTGCCAAGTGCTTCGGAAGATCTGGATCCCGCCAGCGCTCCTTCCGAGCCGCCTCCGGGGCGGGCAAGGAGGCAGGAAACGTCATGGCTGGACAGCGTGCAACTGAGGCGCTGGCACGCCGCGCTCGATGCGGACAACTTGCCTCGAAAGACTTAGCCTCCCCCCGGCGACGGTTTTAGCTAGTTCACCCTCACCCCCCCATCCCAGAATGCTCCTCCCCATCTGTCCCATCGACTACGACCTTTCCTCCCCAAGGGATTTTCAGGTCGGAAAGTCCTTTCGCGCCGCCCGGGTCTTGATCCGCTGGCACGGCGTTCCCTTGGATTTCATCCAAGTACCGGTGGAGCACGGCGTTGTCCGTGCCCGCGATGTCGGCTTCCGGGTCATGACGCGGCTCCAGACCAGACTGGGGCGGGAAGTGGCACGCCGTGCTCTCATGGGTGAGGGAATCGAAGAGCCAATCGATGTCCGGCGACATTCGCCTGGCCCGGATTTCACCGCGGATCTTCCCACGATCAGCGTGGCGGTTTGCACGCGGGACCGGCCGGAGGACATGGCCAAATGTCTCGCTTCGCTGGCCGCCCTGCGCATGAAGCCGCTGGAAATCATCGTGGTGGATAATGCTCCGGCGACCGATGCCACCGCCCGGCTGGTTCAGGATCATTTCCCTCAATTCCGATACGTGCGGGAGGACACCCCGGGCCTCGATCACGCGCGGAACCGGGCAATCGTCGAAGCCAAGGGTGAGATCGTCGCCTATACCGATGACGACGTGATGGTCGATCCGGGATGGACGGAGGCGCTTGCCCGCGTGTTTGCGGAGGATCCTGCCGTGGGGCTGGTGACCGGCCTGATCGAGCCGGCCGAACTTGAAACCGAGGCCCAGCTCCTTTTCGAGCGCTACGGGGGATTTGGAAGAGGCTACACGCGCACCTATCTCCAATCCCGCCGTGGAGCCCCGATGACGTGGAATCTCGTCGGAGCGGGGCAACTTGGGGCCGGGGCCAACATGGCCATCCGCCGTTCGCTCTTCGAAGAGATGGGTTACTTCGATCCCGCGCTGGATGTGGGTACTCCCACGCTTGGCGGTGGCGACCACGAGATCTTCTTCCGCTGCCTGCGCTCGGGGATGATCTGTCTCTACGAACCGACCGCTGTCGTACGTCATCGCCATCGCCGCACGATGCCGGAATTGTCGCGGCTGCTCTACAGCTACGGCCACGCGACCCGTTGCTTCTTCGAGCGCGAAGCGGCTGAGTTTCCCTCTGACCGGCCCGCGATCAACAAACTCTCCCGTTGGTGGTGGCGGCATTGGGCATGGGAGCGCTGGCGGCGCTCGATGTGGACGCCCACGTGGTTTCCCCTCGAACTGGTGTCACGGGAGATCAGGGGCTATATTGACGGGAAGGGCGGCTACCGGCGCGCGAGAACGAAGATTCTTCCCGATGAATCGAAGCGGCCCGATGCTTTTAAGATCCCTCTCACCGACGGCAAAGGGAGTCCGGATCGCACGGGGATGGTCGTTGTGGATATCGCGAAGCCGCTTCGCCCGCTCGACGAGGGACTCAACAAGGATGTCCTCGAGATCCTCGTGCAGTGGAAAGGGAAGCCCTTGGGCCGCCTGCGCATGCGTTGCCATGGAGCCGCGATTGTCACGTCGCGCTTGGCCGATGAAATTTCACGAGTGCTCTGGTGGCAGGTCATGACCCTCGGTGACGAGGACGCGAGCATCGCTTGGTCACGGGTAATCTCGCATTTGCAAGAGATGGTAAACCCCTCGCCCACTGAAAGGCGCACGCTTGCCGAGTCGGTGGGAGTCAGCGTGATCGTGGCGACTTGTGATCGCCCGTCGGACCTGAGGCGATGCCTCGCCTCTCTGGTAGCATCCCGGACGACGCGGAAGGTCCAGCTGATCGTGGTGGATAATCGACCCGGATTGCCCGGGATCCAGGAGGTCTTGCGTGAGTTTCCCCAGGTGGAACTGGTCGAGGAAGAGCGCCCGGGATCTTCCTACGCGCGCAATGCCGGATTGGCGGCTGCACGTGAAGAGATTGTCGCGATGACCGATGACGACATGGTGGTTTCCCCGGATTGGCTGGAGAGGCTTATCGAGCCATTCCGTCGCGCCGATGTCGCGGCGGTCACCGGGAACACGCTTCCCGCGAGTTTGGACAATGAAGCGGAACTGCAATTCGAGGCCTATGGAGGTTTCGGCCGCGGCTATTGCTCGCGCGAATTTGACGAATACTGGTTTCACAATTGGAAGCGGCGTGCCACGCCGACCTGGCAATTGGGCGGGACCGGGAATATGGCATTCCGCCGCAGCCTCTTCGAGGACCCGCAGGTGGGGCCTTTCGAGGAATGTCTCGGCGCAGGCGTTCCGGCCGGGGTGGGGGAAGACACGCTGTGGTTCTATCAGGTGCTCCGGGCCGGGCTCGTGATCCTTTACGAACCTTCCGCCGTGGCATGGCATCATCATCGCATCACCATGGACGGCTTGCGCAAACAGCTCATGGCCTATTCGAAGGGACACGTGGCATATCACCTCGTGACGCTGCTCAAATACCGGGACAAGCGGGCGCTGGTCAGGCTCGGCTATGAACTGCCGCAGTCGATGCTGGCCCGAATGTGGGGGCGTCTGAGAGGAACCTATAAGTACCCTTGGAGATTGCTTGCCATTGAAATGACGGGAATGCTTCTCGGGCCGCTCTCTTTGTGGCAAAGCAAGCGCCACGTGCGGAAGCACGGACCCGGAGCGCGTCCGGCCGTATCCGCAGCCGATTCCGCATGAATCTCGAGAACGTCATCCCTGGAGTCGCCGAGCCCACGTCTTCGCGGCGGTGGAGGCATGCTTGGGACGTGCTCGTGGTGCTGACGGGCCGCGACCTCAAGGCTCAATACAAGCGATCCTTCCTCGGCTTCGGCTGGGCACTGGCCAGCCCGCTGCTGCAGCTGATCATCTTTTCCACGATCTTCCAAGGTGTCCTCGGCTCGCGCATTCCGAACTATGCGTGCTTCGTATTCATCGGGGTTCTCGTCTGGGGATGGTTCCAGGGATCATTGGGGCAGAGCGTGGGCCTGATCACCGGGAATGCGGCTTTGGCCCGGCAGCCGGGATTCCCGCTTTCCCTGCTTCCCCACGTCACGGTCAGCGTGAGGTTCCTGCACTTCGCGATCGCGATGCCGCTTCTTTTCGGGCTCCTGTGGTGGAATGGCTTGCGGCCCACGGCTTCATGGTCCGCCTTGCCCCTGATCATCGCGATCCAGTACCTTCTCTCGGTTGGCATCGCGTATCCGCTGGCTTCCCTCAATGTGCTCCATCGCGATACGCAGCACATCGTCAGCGTGCTCCTGCAACTGATGATGTTCGTCACGCCCGTCTTCTATGACATCCGTGTGGTGCCCGAGCCGCTGAGGGAATGGTTCTATCTGAATCCCATGGTGAGCATCGTGGACGCATGGCGCTCCGTCCTGCTATACGGGCAATGGCCTGATTCCCGGTCGCTCTGGATTCTTTCCGGTGTGGCGCTTTGCCTTATCGTCGTGGGGCGGAAAATCTTCATCGCCCATAGCCATCGTTTCGTGGAGGAAATGTGAAGGATTCCAGAGTCATCGCCGAGTCGGTATGCAAGCAATACCGGCAGTCCTACGCAGTGCGCCGCAAGCAGCGCGACACTGCGGCCCATGCCAACCATGCCTGGGCGCTGCGTGATGTGTCCTTTTCCGTCGGCCCAGGAGAAATGCTGGGCGTGATCGGCGCGAATGGTGCGGGGAAATCCACGCTCCTGCGCCTGCTCGGTGGAGTCGGGCGGCCGACCACCGGGGCGATTCATGTGAATGGGAGAATCGGCGCCCTGCTCGATCTGGGCGGCGGCTTCCTGGGGGATCTAACAGGCAGGGAAAATGCCATCCTTGCCGGTGTGGTCGCGGGGCTGTTGAGGAGCGAGATCGTTGCCCGCATGGACCAGATCGTGGCCTTCGCGGAGCTGGAGGATTACATCGATCATCCGGTCCGCACCTACAGCACCGGCATGATGATGCGCCTTGCCTTTGCCGTGGCGGTCCACACCGATCCCGAGATCCTGCTGGTCGATGAATTCCTTTCAGTCGGCGATCTCGCGTTCCAAGCGAAGTGCAATTCCCGGATCAAGTCCTTGAGGGCCGGAGGTTGCGCCATCGTCATGGTTTCGCATGGCATGGACCAGGTGCGCCAACTATGCGATCGCGCCCTCTGGCTGAAGCATGGCGAAGTGGCTGCCTTCGGGAGCTCCGATGTCGTGGCCCGTCTCTTCGAGACCGAAATGAAGAACGAGACGCTGAAGCGAACCCCGCATGTCGCGAAAAGAGCCCTCGGGGACGGTGTGGACCTTGTCGCGGGGGAGAACCGCTTCGGCACCTTCGAGATGGAGATCGACTCCATACGCTTCCACCCGGGAACCGCTTTGCGCTCGGGCGAGCCTCTGGCGGTCGTCATTGGTTTCTCGGCAGCATCGAAAATCAGCGCTCCGGTGTTCGTGGTATCCATCACCCGGGACGACGGAACGGTCTGCTTGGACACGAGCACCCATCTCGCCCGCAAGGAGGTTCCCGATTTGCACGGCTCCGGACACGTCCGCTTCACCATGGACCGTCTGGACCTCGGCCCGGGCAACTATTTCCTCGACGTCGGTGTCTTTGAATCAAAGTGGCTGCATGCCTACGACTACCATTGGCACGCCTATCCTTTCACCGTTGAAGGGATCATCGAGCACAAGGGGGTTCTGGCTCCGCCCTGCACATGGGAAATGGGGGGAATACCTGCCGGGGAGAGGACGCGGACGAACTAGGCGGGTCGTCGATGAGCCAAGGCGCTTTGTGCGAGTCCTCTGGCAGCCTCACCAGTTGCGGAGTTGTTGCATTGGGCGCGATTCCGAACAGCAGTGCTCCGCGCGAGTTGCACCGTGCCGATTCAAACACATGATTTTTCTGGAAACGGGAGACAATCTATCATGCGGTCTTTGGCGTCTCCGCCCTATTTGAAATGACCATGCAGCCCATCCCCGAGCCGGTTTGGATTCGTCGCCCCAGTGTTTCAACCTTGATTGCACCACTGATCGGCGTCGCTGTGGTCCTCGGGATGATCGCAGGCGGAGCAAGCACGGCTGCTCCCTCGCCCGTGATGGTGAAGGATATCAACGTTACGAGCTCACCATATGGCACGGACTGGCTGAATCATGGCAGGATCTGGCCGGACCTCTACCGGGTCGGGCAACAGGTTTTCTTCGTCGGTACGGACACGACCCACGGCAGCGAGTTGTGGCGATCCGATGGGACCCCGGAGGGGACGGGCTTGGTGAAGGATTTGTCTCCCGGTAACAAATTGCAGGGGATCCGTCTGGTGGGCCAAACAAATAATGTGCTGATCTTCGCGGTGGCAGGTGGACTATCTCCCGGCTTGTGGCGCAGCGATGGGACCGCGAAAGGTACCTACCACCTTACCCGTGCTAGCGGGGAGAGCTACATGTCAGGCGGATTGTTCTGGTTCACTACATCGGCGGATGTGGCGAACGGGATCGCCGGTGGCCCTTGGCGAAGCGATGGCACTATCGAAGGGACCTATGCACTGCAGGAGCCGGAAGAGGGATCCTTGGGAGCAATGCTCTCCAACGTGACCCTGCCCGGGCCCTTTATCTTTTCTGGCAAGAAGATCGCGGACATCGGAGGAGAGGTTTACTTCTTCGGAAGCGATCGTCGTGTCGTGAAGTCAGGCGGCAGCCCCGAGTCGACACAGGATCTGGGCGTGCTTCCCGAGGAGCTGCCCACGGTGGTGGGACTTCGCTCGTCCTCTACATGGGCCTCCGTCTTTACCGCAATTTCAACGCACCAATTCGGGTGGTGGGCCTTTCACGGCAGCATGGAAAGTCTTGTCAACCTGGCGGAGGGCGTGGAAGCGATGGGGGCCGTTTCCGCAGGATCCATTGATGATTTCCACTTGGCCGCCCTTCAAGACTTCCACGGCACGTGGAGGATCTGGCGGAGCGACGGCACTCCAGCCGGCACCGTCGCCCTGAAGGCCTTGCCGAGGAGTTCGAACTGGACGACTCCTTCCGGCTTTGTCGAACATGGTGGCAAGATTTACTTTTGGACCGATGGCGATCGCTCCGGGAGGGAGCCGTGGGTGACGGATGGAACTCCTGAAGGCACCTTCATGCTCAAGGATATCAACCGGGGTTCCTCGTCCTCCAGCCCGAGTTCATTCCAGATCCATGGAGACGCCGTATATTTCACCGCGTCCGATGGGAAAAAGCGTCGCATGTGGAAAAGCGATGGCACTTCCAAGGGAACGGTGGCGACAAACGCGATTCCCAAGGAAGCTAAAGTCGGCAACTCCTCGTTCGCGATTCTGGACGGCACTTTCTTCTATACCACGTTCCAAGACGACGGGATCGCCCTCTGGAAAAGTGATGGCACTTTCCGCGGAAGTTCCGAAGTGGCCAGGGTGGGGGGAAGCCCCGGCGATTCACGGTTCGATGAAGGAAAGCCGGAGGAGCAGATTCACGCGGTGGGGGACTCGGTCGTCTTTCGGGCCTCTGATGGCAAGTCGAGCGTCCTCTGGAAAAGCGATGGCACCGAAGTCGGAACCTTCCCGCTCGAGTTCAAGTGGAAGACCCATATCGATGGCTGGGGTGCGCGGAGTGTGACTGTCCGCGGAGATCAGATCCTCTTCGTGAATGCGGAAGGCGGGAAACGACGGAGAAGCACGCTCTATACGAGCGATGGTTCCGCTCTCTCCGCCGGATTGATTCCCGGGATTCCGTCAAAAACCTATCCCACCGGCATCACGAACATGGTGAGTGCGGATGGCTGGAGCTACTTCCATACGGAGACCCATTTGTGGGCGACGCAAGGGGATGCCAACAGCACCTTCCAACTCGTGGACATCGGCGAACTCGGGACGAAGATCGTCTCGGCGAGTTTGTTCGCGACTTCCCATGAAATCCTCTTCGTGACAGAGGATCGCTCGCTGTGGAAAGCAAGTGCAGCGGATCGCACGGTGGAGAAAGTGAAGGATAGCGGCGCTTCGTGGGTGTATCCCTCCAACTTGCAGCAGTTGGGAAGCGGCACCCTGCTTTTCACCATCAAGATCACCGGTGGCTTTGAAATCTGGCGGAGCAATGGGACGGAGCAGGGAACCAGCAAGGTAATCACCATTCCCACGGCAAGCGATCCGCAGGGGTTCACGGTTTCCGGCGATCGCATGTGGTTCCAGCTCCCGGCATCGAGCGATGGAATCCAGTTGTGGCGGTGCGACGGCACCGAAGCGGGTACCTTCGCAGTCGAAACCCAGCCAAATGGCTTCGGCTCCTTGGGCGCGGGGCCGGATGGAACCTTGTTCTTCCGGGTCTGGGATGGCGGCGAGAAATACGAACTCTGGACGAGCGACGGAAGCGTGGAGGGCACGCGCCAGGTCAAGGATCTCGTCGAATACGGCGATGGTCCCTCTGTGCCGGCTCACTTTGCCCGGGTCGGAGATCACGTCTATTTCTCCGCCCAGGATCCAGTGCATGGACGGGAATTGTGGAAGAGCGATGGCACGGAAGCCGGCACCGTGATGGTCGCTGACCTGACCGGGGATTCAGGCTCTTCTTCCCCGAGCTACCTGACGCTTGCGGGCAACAAGCTGTTCTTCGAGGCGACCACGGAAGAAGCGGGAAGGGAGATCCACGTTCTCGACGTATCCGCAGACTTGGCGGGCTCGCCGTGAATTCTATCGATCATGTCGAAGACCCGCTTCGAGCAGGATCCAGGTCCTGCCGATTCGGTCGCTTCGGAATCGCTGCCTTCGTTGCTTCTCTGAACCCTTTGCCAAGATGATACGATACCTCTTGATCCATTTCACCCTGGCCTCTTTTCCACTTTCCGCCGTCGCTGCTCCGCAACCGAGGCTAGTGAAGGACATCAACGCGAGGATCGAGAGCCTCGGGAGCTTTCCGGAGGAATTCACCCGGGTGGGGAATACGGTGTTCTTCCGGGCCATGGATCCGGCCCACGGGCATGAGCTGTGGAAGACGGACGGGACTATGGCGGGCACGGTGCTGGTGAAGGATTTGCTGTCCGGGACCACTGGGGGATTTCCCCGCAACCTGACGGCGGTGGGCGATATGCTTTTCTTTACCGCGTCGAACTCGACCGGCGGGACGATTTTGTGGAAGAGCGATGGAAGTGAGGAAGGCACAGTCCCGGCGGTGGAACTCCTGAGCGGTGGGTTCACCGCCACGCTGAAGGACTTCGTGGGGGTGGAAGACAAGCTCTTCTTCATCCGCGATCAGGGGCGCTTTCCGACTCCCGCGATCTATGCGTCCAACGGCAGCGCGGAGGGGACAGTGCTCTTGAATCCGGCCGATTGGGAAGATGGGGGCATCCTCAACAGACGCTTCCAACATCCCGAGGCGGGGCTGCCTTTCTTGCGCGACTCCCTGATCTTTCCCGCGAACAACCGTGAACTCTGGGTGAGCAACGGGAGTCTGGAGGGCACGGAGAAGGTCAGCGAGTTGCCGGTGGGGAGCGCCTATCTGGAAATGCTCTGCGGGGTCGGGGGGGATATTTTCATGACGGCGGAGGATGCGGAGGGGAATGCCGAGCTGTGGAAGCGGGAATGGCGCTCGAACCCGGTGGAAAAGGTTTACGGGCAGGAGAACGGAGTGCCGCTTCACGGGATCTATGAGGCGGTCAACGCGGAGGGGAGGCTCTTCTTCACCTCCAGCGACGACGAGGGTGGCCACGAACTGTGGACCAGCAATGGCAGCACGGTCGGGACTCGTCGTGTGAAGGACATCAGCCCGGGTGCCCCGGGCTCGAATCCGCGAGACCTGACGGCGGTGGGAGAGACGGTCTATTTCCTGATCGATGCTGCCAACCAAACGCAGGTGTGGGCCAGCGATGGAACGGCGAAGGGCACCCGCAAGATCTTCCCGGCGGGAAAGAAGAAGGCCGGCAAGCCGCGCCTGCTAACATCATACGGAGATGGAATTTGTTTCGTCACGGACGATGCCTCGGGGACCTCCCTGTGGAAGAGCAATGGAGGCGCGAAAGGGACGGCGATGCTGAAGAGGATCGCGGGGAAGCAGGATGGCTATGGCGCGAGTCAATTGATGCCGCTGGGAAAGTCGCTGCTTTTTGCCGGCAACGATGGCAAGCAGGGCACCGAGCTATGGGTGAGCGATGGCACATCCCGCGGGACGAAGCTGCTGAAGAACCTGAGCGGCGGAACCGAGGATGGCTATGAGCCATGGGATGAGGTGCCGATGGCCGCGCTAGGGGACCGGGTTTTCTTCCGGGCGAATGATGGGTTGCGTGGTGAGGAACTGTGGATGACGGATGGCACCGCGGCCGGCACGCGTCTGGTGCGCGACATGGTGCCGGGCTTGGTGGGATCCGAGCCGCGGCAGATGACCGAAGCAGGGGGATCGGTCTATTTCGTGATCCAGGATCCGGAAGCCCGCGACGTGTTGTGGAAGACCGATGGCACTCCGGTCGGCACGCTCAAGGTGCTGGACCCGCGTACAGATCATCTGGCTGCCTATATCGGGGGGCTCACCTCATTCAATGGCCGCTTGTTCTTCACCGCAGAGGAGGCGGACAAGGAGAACCTGTGGTCCAGCGATGGCACGGCGGCAGGCACCTACACGATCCATCCATCCGGAGTGCCGTTGGAATTTCTGAGTTTCCTGACGGTGTTCGGGGGCGATCTCTATTTCAGCGCCTTCTGGGGCGAGACAGGAGAAGAGCTATGGCGGAGCGATGGAACGGCGGCGGGCTCGGCGATGGTAAAGGAACTTCGGCCGGGCGAACTGGGATCAAGTCCGTCTTTCCTCACTCCGGTGGGCAGCTCGGTTTTCTTCCGCGCCTTTACGGACTTCTCGGGAATCCAGCTCTGGAAGAGCGACGGCAGCGCTGATGGGACGGTGCAGGTGAATGCGCCGGGGGTGTGGGAAACGGGCTCTGAGATCTATCCATTGATCCCGGTCGAGGAGATGCTCTATTTCTTCGCCGATGATGGAGTGCATGGCAACGAGCTGTGGAGAAGCGACGGAAGTCCGGCGGGCACCGCGATGGTGAAGGACATCGATCCCGAGGGAGGCCAAATTGACCATTACGGCTCCGAAGCGAACTTCGCCGCGATGGGGGAGATCCTTTACTTCATGGCCGATGATGGAGTGCATGGCGAGGAGCTGTGGCGCAGCGATGGCACCGAGTCGGGCAGCTTCATGGTGGCGGATCTCCTCCCCGGCGCGGGGCATTCGCGGCCGGCGGATTTAATCATGGTGGGAGAGCGAATCTATTTCTCCGCGGACGATGGCAACCATGGCCGCGAGTGGTGGACGAGCGATGGCACCGTGGAGGGGACGGTGATGGTGGTGGACCTGTCGCCTGGATCGGGCGGCTCGGATCCGCGCGCCCCGTTTTTGAACGGGAAGAAGCTTTATTTCAGGGCGAACACGCCGGAGACGGGTTCGGAGTTGTGGGTAATGGATGGGGTGGAGTGAATTGTTAGACACATCTGATTTTGATTCGGGTGCCGCAAGAGGCGGGGATTCGAGTCCTGCACCTCCATGTGAACGTTGCGTTGGCTACCGAAAGGTAACACGCCGGCCTACCTTGAAAATTCCTCAATCCTCCTGAGGTCCCGTCCATAAAACAAAAAGGCCGGACCCCGCGAGGAGTCCGGCTTTTTCGGAAATCAGAAGATCAAGCGCGGCTGATGTAGGAGCCGTCTTCGGTCTTGATGATGAGCTTTTCGCCCGGGTTGATGAAGAGCGGGACTTGGACGACAAGGCCGGTTTCCATGGTGGCGGACTTGTAGGCGTTGTTCGCGGAGTCGCCCTTCACGCCTTCCGGCGATTCGGTAACGGTCATGACCATCGAAGGCGGAAGCTCGATGTCGGCGACGAGGCCGTCGGCGAAGAGGAGCGTGTAGGTATTTCCTTCGATGAGGTAATCGCGGACCGTGTCGATGATGTCGTCGTGAACGGCGACGTCGTCGAAGGTTTCGTTGTGGAGGAAGTGGTAACCGCCGGAATCCTTGTAGGAATACTCGTGCGGGATGCGCTCGAGGAGCACGGACTCCATAGAGTCGTTCGAGGTCAGGCGCAGGTTGGAGACCTTCTTGTTGGTGACGCTGCGGATCGACATCACCACGTAGGACGCCATGCGGGGCGGCGTCTTGAGCTCGTGGGAAATCACGACGCAGACGTCGTTATTGTGACGGACGGCGTGTCCCTTGCGGAGGTTGATTGCGGGCGTGCTGGCCATGAGTAGACGGGCGGAATAGGCGTTCGGCGGGCCTCGTGCAAGCGCGGAGTGCGAGGCGGAGGCTGGCGGGTCGGGAAACTGCGGAGTTCGCCCGGTCCGGGCGCTGAATGCCTCAGCATCAGGCCGTTTTGACGCAGCCGGAACCGTCCGTAAGGAGAGCCTGCCGATTTATCCGATTGCCGGATGAATAGATTGAGCGACTTCTACGTCACTTCTCTCACGATGACACTTCTCCGAAACCACCTTGTCGCCCTCAGCGGGGTTGTCGCCTTTTCCGGAAACGCTCTTGCTTCGCCAGGCACCGAGGCCTTGGTCACCGTGAGGTTGACCGAGCAGTTCTCCGTTCCGGGCACGGTGGAGAAGGATTCGAGCGGCCGCCCGATCTACCCCTTGGTCCCGGCCTACGAGAACGAGTGGTCGCGCTACGATTTCGAAGGCAACTTGATCCAGGACAACTACGAGTATCAGTCGCGGGTCGCCACCTACCGGCTCTCCAACCGCGAGTTCCTTGGCTTCCTCGTGAGCGCGGGCGTTATTCCCAGCATCTCCGGCTGGTCGCTCAAGGCGATCTACAATGAGTCGAGCGAGATCCCGACCTACTACATCACCAAGCCGGGCAGTTCGCCCATTTACGTCGGCGACTACTTCAATCTCGCCACCTACGGCGAGGCCATGGCGGTGAACGCCTACAGCACGGACCGCTACAACGCCTCCGGCGATCTCATCTCTTCGATCGCCCGGGATGACTCGACGACCAAGACCGATGTCCTGCTGACCTTCTCCACGCAGGCGGGCGAAGGGTCGGAAGGTTCGACGATGAATCTGGCGGGCATGTGGCAGCATACCTTGTCCTTGCGCCCCGTGTGGGTGGGAGGAACGCAGGAATACCGCTTCCTTAATGGGCCCGGATCGATCTACGCCATCACCGGCACGATCGACGATGCGGTGGACAACGGGGAAGGGGGCTTGGACCTCTACCAGTCCATTGTGGAGGGCTCCTGGCTGTTCTCGACCGGATTTCCGATCCATGATCTCTCGGTGAACTTCCCCGAGGCGGAGCCGGTCGGACCCTGATCGCGCGGTCATGAAGCCACGGACCATCGTGATGGCCGGAGGAGCGGTTCTTTTGATCGCGGCGGGAGTCATGCTCGTGCCGAAATCCAAGGAGACGCAACCTGCTGGCGAGACGGCTCGAAAGGAGCAGACGATACCGCCGTCCTCGAAGAGTGATACGCGGGAGTCTGCCACGCCGCCGAATTCGGGTGGCGAGACCTCCCCGAAGCAGGCGGCTCTTGCCGATGATGAGCGCATTGCGATCCTCAACGAGATCGAGCAAGCCGCGGTCACCTACGACGCCAAGGCGCTGCCAAGCATCGAACCCTATCTGCTGCATCCCGATCCCGAGGTGCGCCAAGCGGCGATGAACGGCATGGTTATTCTCGGTGATGCCGCTGCCGGACCTCTGCTCCGCAAGGCCGCCGGGAATGCCCCGACGCCCAAGGAAGCGGTCGCGTTGGGCGAAGCCGCCGACTACGTCGAACTGCCCGCCGGGACCTTTGTTCCCAAGGAACGAACGGCACCCGGCACGCGCCTGCCGAAGGAAGCCAAGCCCTCTGAACGCCGCCGACCGAAATCTCCTTCTGCGCCGGCAGAGGGAGAGTGAGTGAGGGGGCAGGGGAACTTCTATTGCTCCCTTGGATCGGCCAAGGTTCCTTGAGGAAGACTCGCCCGCCACGCAGCAGCGGCATTTGCATCCTGCTCGCTCCACAGGATATCCAGCCGTTCCGTGGCCGCCTGACGATACCCCGCATCCTGCATGTTCGCGATCGTCCCCGCTGCTTCCTGGAACTTCTTCTGTTGGATGAGCGCCGGGATCACCGAAGACGCCAGTGCATCCCGCTGCGGCGAAGGTGGCTGCTCTTCGAACCACTGCAGCACCTTGTCCGGATACTTGTGGATCCACTGCGACATCGCATCCCGCATCGGCGCGGGGGTGTCCCGGCTCTCGCCGTAGCGCTCCATCCACCACTCCAGCGCGGGCCGGTCGTACTCGCGGAAGATCGCCGCCGCCACCGCCTTGGCATCCACCGCCGGTCGCTCCACGGCAGGCACTGCATCGGATTCCAGATAGTCGCGGAGCTCGTGCAGGTAAGTCAGCATCCCCATCGCATCCTCCTGCGACCATTCCTTGAGCAGATGATAATTCAGCTCGGCATAGTCCCCCGGACGCCCCGTGGTCTTCGCGAACTCCACCAGCCGGTTCCGCATCGCGGGATCATCGCCATACCCGTAGGCCCAAGCCTGCAGCGGGCTGCCGTAATCGTACTTCAACTTCGCGGACGGATCGGTCTTGAGGTACTCCGTGGTCGCCAGCTCGAAGTCGCGCTCCACCATGCCCATCACCACGAGCCGGCGGAACTCCTCCTTCATGTCCGGATGTTCCGATGGAAGCTCGGCCGCATCCAGCCAAGCCAGAGCCGCCCTCGGATCGTTCTGCGCCCAGGTCCCGAAGATCGTACGGGCCAAATAATCGAAGCGGGATGCCTCTCCTCTCGCCAGCGCCGCTTTCAGGGCCGCATCCGGATCCTTGGCCATCCACGCGGCTCCCACCTTCACGGCGAGGATGAGGGAGCCCTCGTCGCCCCCCCTCAGGGACTTCAAGCCGGCGAAAACCTCCGCCAGTTCCGCCGCGGAAAGCTTGGCGATGATCGCGTCCATCTGCGCCTGCGCCTCCCAATCGACCCGGAGATACGGGCTCCCCGTCGCGAGCGCCTCAAGACGCTTGATGCTCGTGGCCACCAGATCGGTCCGCACCGGTTCCGTGCCGCCGCTATCCTTCGGCCCGGCGTCACGCGGCGCCGTCTTGGCCCCGGGCGTGCTGCGATGGAGAATCCCGGAACGGGCGAGATGCTTGCCCGCGAACTTTCCCCCGATCCCCAGCAGGATCAGGAAGATGAGCGTCAGGCCGCCTTTGAGCAGGGTCTTAGCGCGTGACATGGTCTTGGGAGAGGTGGTTGCGGATGTCGGTGGGCATGGTCTGCAGCCAAGCCGTGGCGGCGTTGGCATCCAGCTTCCGCCACACCTCGTATTGGGTCAGGACTCCCGTCACCCAGGGGCTGTTCGATGATTCATCCACGCCGGGCTGCCAGTTCGATCGCAGCAGGTTGAGCGATTGCTGTTTCACCATGTCGGCGACCAGATCCGTCCGGCCTTCCTGCGAAGCCCAGGCGGCGGCCTTCTCGGGTTCCCTCACGGCCCAGTTCGAGTAATGGGCCTGCTGTTCCCGCGGCGTCGCCGTCGAGTCGGGGCTCAGCATTGAATTGGCGGCCTCCCACGGCGCGCTACGTCTCACGTAATCCAGAGTCATCTTCCGGACATTGGCGATGTCTTCCTCGGAAATTCCGGACCGCTCCATCTCGGCGACAAACGACTCTGCCGCCTCCGGATGGCCATAGACGTGGCTCCAGACCAATTGATTGAGGTATTGCTTCAGCGCCCACGGATCGGGCAATGCGCCCAGTTGGGAGATCAGTTTCGTCCGTGCCTCCTCGGTCCCGCTCGCCTCCCGGGCAAGCGTGATGACCACACCGTGCCTCGCCGTCGGCAACTCCGTAAGAGCCTTCAGCGCATCCTCCGGGCTCCGCAGGGCCAGCATCTTGCCCGCGGTATTCCCTACCGTGTTCTTTGCAAGCTGCGACTCGACGGTGGCGGCCCAGCGCAGCGCTCCCTCCGGGTCCCGGTCCGCCCAAGCCGCGGCGACGGAGAGGATCGCCATGTAGTTTTCCGCATAGGGCGGCTGCGTGGCCTCCCGCGCCGCCGTCTCCGGGTCCATCTGGCCCCAGCGGAAGAAGAGCATGCCCATCAGCATCTCGTTGACGGCCCGCGATGGCGTCTGCGGGATCTCGGCCAGAGCGGCCTTCACGTCATCGGCCGAGAAGCTGCGGACGATTTCCCAGCACTCCGCGCTTTCCCGCGGCGTGGGATGGCTGCGCCCCGCGGTGTGGCGGATCCGGTTGAGCTGGTCGATCCGCTCGGTCCGGGACTTTGGTGCCATCGCCCGCCGCACCACCGATCGGAAGGTCACCGGCTTGCTGCCGGCGGCATCCATCACGTGGCGCTCGGCGCTATAGCCCAGCCACAGGGCCGCCCCCAGCGTCCCGGTAGCGAGGAGGATTCGGTATTTCCAGGCAAGCATGTGGAGGAATGGAAAGGGGAGAGTGTTCTTTACTCTAACTGAACCATTGTGGCTTGGAGAAAACCCGTCAATCCGAATGGAAGACACCGGCGAGAGCCCTGCACGAAAAAGCCGGAGCAGGAATCATCCTGCTCCGGCTCGTTGAATTCTGGACTTGGACCGCTTAGCGCGTCGATGCCGCTTCGTGCTGCTCTTCCGCAGCTTCGAGGGCGGCGCGTTCCTTGGCGATCACGCGGACGAACTTCTTCAAGCTCGCCGACCAGTCTTCCAGCAGGGCCTTGGCGTGCGGGCTGCCGGTCTTTTCGGCGTGATCGGTGATCAGCTTCTTGAGCTCCGCGATGTCCTCTGCGCGCTGCACGGGCAGTGGCACGACCATCTCCGGATTGATCCGCGAGTAGAAGCGGCCGTCGACGTCATAGACGAAGGCGGTGCCGCCGGACATGCCCGCGCCGAAGTTTTTCCCGGTCTTGCCGAGGATCACCACCGCGCCATTGGTCATGTATTCGCAACCGTGGTCGCCCACGCCTTCCACCACTGCGGTGGCTCCGGAGTTGCGCACGCCGAAGCGTTCGCCCGCGCGGCCGTTGGCATAGAGGTAGCCGCCGGTCGCACCATAGAGCGAGGTATTGCCGAGGATGGTGTTCACCGCCGGGTTGAACTTCGCGTCGGGGGAAACCTTCACAACGATCTCGCCCGCGGCCATGCCCTTGCCAGTGTAGTCGTTCGCTTCACCGGTGAGCTCGATCTTCACACCGGACACCAGGAAGGTGCCGAGCGATTGACCGGCGGAGCCGCGCAGCTTCAGCGTCACGGCGGTGTGGCCGTTGAAGCCACGGTCGCCGTGGATCTCGGCGATGCGTCCGGAGAGGCGGGTGCCGATGTTGCGGTCGGTGTTGACCACGTCGTAGCTGAGCTCGACCGGCTGGCGATCGGGCAGGACCTTGATCGCTTCGGTGATCGAGTCCGGCGTGGAAGCAGGACCATACTCCGGTGTGTCCGCGGCAATCTCGGCAGTGCCGAGCGCTTTCGCGAGATCGCGCAGCACCTGAAGATCCAGCGGCGTCTTGGAGATGCCGTCGTTGCGCTCCTTCTTGCAGACGCGCGAGATGGATGACTCCTCCACGCCGTGATGCTTGGCGAGATCGGGAACCACGTCCTTCAGCACCGGGCCGAGGTCGAGCAGGTTTGCCTTCGGGTGATCCGGCACCTCGCGTTGCTTGAGGAATTCCGGATGACCGATCAGTTCGTCCACGGTGCGGACACCGAGCTTCGCCATGATCTCGCGGGCTTCGTGGGCGACGCCGTTGAAGAAGTTGATGACCATTTCCGGCGTGCCCTTGAACTTGGCGCGGAACTTCGGATCGGTGGTCGCGATGCCAACCGGGCAGTTATTCAAGTGGCACTTGCGGACGTAGACGCAGCCCATCGCAATCATTGCGATGGTGCCGAAGTTGAACTCCTCGGCACCGAGGATAGCGGCGATGATGATGTCCTTGCCGTTGCGCAGGCCACCGTCCGTGCGGACGATCACGCGGTCGCGGAGGTTGTTGATCAGAAGCGTCTGCTGGGCCTCGGAAAGACCGAGTTCCCATGGGGAACCCGCGTGCTTCGTCGAGGAAAGCGGGGATGCACCCGTGCCACCGTCGTGACCGGAGATCAGGATCGTGTCCGCGCTTGCCTTCGCCACGCCAGCGGCCACGGTGCCCACGCCGGTTTCGGCGACGAGCTTCACGGTCACGCGGGCGCGCGGGTTCACTTCCTTCAGGTCGTGGATGAGCTGCGCGAGGTCCTCGATACTATAAATATCGTGGTGCGGCGGCGGCGAGATGAGCTGCACGCCGGGCTGCGTGTGACGCAGGCGGGCGATGAGCGCATTCACCTTCTGGCCGGGAAGCTGGCCGCCCTCGCCGGGCTTGGCTCCCTGCGCCATCTTGATCTCAAGCTCGTCGGCATTGACGAGGTAGTAAGCCGACACGCCGAAGCGGCCGGATGCCACCTGCTTGATCCACGAGCGCGCGAAGTCGCCATTCGGATAGGGCTTGTAGCGCACCGGGTCCTCACCGCCTTCGCCGGAGTCGGACTTGCCGCCGATGCGGTTCATCGCGATCGCGAGCGTTTCGTGAGCCTCGGGCGAAAGCGCGCCGAGCGACATTGCGGCCGTGGTGAAACGGCGGCGGATGCTTTCCACTGGCTCCACCTCATCGATGGAGATCGGACCGGAAGCGGCGGGAACGAATTCAAAGAGGTCCTTGATCGCGACCGGCTTCGTTTCGAGCGAGACCTTCACGTAGTCATCGTAGTCCTCCGCCTTGCCGCTCTTCACGAAGGTGTGGAAGTTCTTGATGACATCCGTGGTCCAAGCGTGGCGTTCGCCGGACTTGCGGTAGCGGTTGTAACCCGGGTCGCCGAGGTCGAGCGTTTCGCCCTCGGGCACCGTGGTCTCGAAAGCCGCGCGATGGCGGATGAGTGATTCTTCCGCGATCTCCGCGAAGCCGATACCGCCGACCTTCGACTGCACGCCGGTGAAGGCATACTCGACGACTTCACTGCCGATGCCGATGGCTTCAAAGATTTGCGCTCCTTGATACGAATTGAGCACGGAGATGCCCATCTTCGACATGATCTTGAGCACGCCCTTTTCGAGAGCCTTCGCGTAGTTGGCCATCGCCTTCTCGACGCTGATGCCATCGAGCTTGCCCTTGCCCGCATCCGCGGCGACGAGCTGGCGAACGGTGGCAAAGCCGAGGTAAGGAGACACGGCCGTCGCCCCAAAACCGAAGGCGCAGGAAATCTGGTGAGTGTCCCGGACTTCACCGGACTCCAGCACCAGCGAGCAACGCATGCGCTTGCGCACGCGGTTGAGGTGATGATGCACGGTGCCCGTCGCGAGGATTGCCGGGATCGGCACGCGATCGGCGGAGGCAGCCCGGTCGGAGAGGATCAAGATGCTCACGCCCTTTTCGACAGCCGCTTCCGCTTCCGCGCAAAGTTCGTCCAAGCGGGTCTTGAGACCCGCGGAACCTGCCGAGATAGGCCAAGTGATGTCGATAACCTGAGCCGGGAAACCGTGTTCTTCCAAATGCTTCAGACGATCCACCTGGTGCTCGAACAAGATTGCCGATTCCAGATTGATGATGCGGCAATGCTCGGGCGTTTCTTCAAGCAGGTTGCGCTCGGGGCCGAGACCGGCGGATCCACTCATCACCGCCCATTCGCGGATCGGGTCGATCGGCGGGTTCGTCACCTGCGCGAAGCGTTGCTTGAAGTAGGTGAAGAGCAGGCGCGGATAGGTCGAGAGGACGGCAAGAGGGATGTCGTCGCCCATCGAGAAGACGGCTTCTTGCGCGCCCTTGATCATCGGCGGGAAGACCATGTCGAGTTCCTCCAGCGAGATGCCGTGAGCGACCTGCTGGCGGGAAAGATCGAGCGTGTTGAAGTCCTCCGCGGGAGCGAGCGCTTCGGGCGAGCAGAACTTGCGCAGCTCGAGGCGATTCTCGTCGATCCACTGGCGATACGGCTTTTGCTTCGCCAGCGCTTCCTTGATCTCGCGGTCGTTCTTGACCTGACCGGTGGAAGTATCGACGGAAAGCATCTGGCCGGGGCCGAGGCGGCCCTTGCGGATCACCTTCGAGTCGTCGATGACTACCGCACCGGCTTCCGAGCCGATGTAGAGTAGGCCGTCGTCCGTCAACTTGTAGCGGGATGGGCGCAGGCCGTTCCGGTCGAGCGAAGCGCAGAGCTTCGTGCCGTCCGTGTAAACGAGGCCAGCCGGACCGTCCCACGGTTCGGAGAAGGAGCGGATGTATTGATAGAAGGCGCGCAGGTCATCGGAGATGTCCTCGTCGTTGCGATAGGCCGGTGGCACCAGCATGCACATCGCGTGCTCCAGCGAACGGCCGGAGAGCACCAGCACTTCCAGCGCATGGTCGAGCGAGGCGGAGTCCGACTCGTGCTCGTTCATCAGGTCGTGCAGCAGCTCGATGTCGCCTTCCCAGATCGGGTTTGAGAAAAACTCCTCGCGCGAGGCCATCCAGTTGCGGTTGCCCTCCACCGTATTAATCTCGCCATTGTGGCACATCATCCGGAAGGGCTGGCCGAGCGGCCAGGCCGGGAAGGTGTTAGTCGAGAATCGCTGGTGATATAGCGAGATCGCCGTCTGGAAATCCGAGTCCTGAAGGTCGCTGTAGAAGGCGCGCAGGGCAGCCGGCATCGCGAGTCCCTTGTAGGAGATCAGGCGGCTGGAGAAGGTCGGCATGTAGAAGCCGTTGATGCCCTTCGTCTTCTTTTCGATCTCACGGCGGCAAAGGAAAAGCTGGCGCTCGTAGCGATCACCGTCCCATCCCGCGGGCTTCTTGAGCAGCAGGTGTTCGATACGCGGCTGGCTCGCCAAGGCGATCTTGCCCAGCGCGTCCGGATTCACCGGGACTTCACGCCAGCCGATGATCGTGATCCCGCGCTTGGTCACCACTTCCTCGGCCAGAGCCTTGAGCTGCTTCTGCCCGGCGGCATCATTCAGTGGCAGGAAGAACACGGCCACCGCGAGCTCGCTTTCATTCTCCAGCTTCGTGCCGAGCTTTTCGGCAGCCTTGAGGAAAATCGGGTAGGGGATCTGCGAGAGAATGCCGGAGCCGTCCCCGGTCTTCATGTCGGCATCCACCGCACCGCGGTGGGTCATGTTGCAGACCGAGCAGAGAGCGAAATCGAGGATCTGGTAGGAGCGTTTACCGTGGATGTTCGCGATGGCTCCCATGCCGCAATTATCGCGTTCGGCAGAGAGGCGGTGCAGGGAACCGGGGACGAGGGGCGTGCTCGGATGGTAATAGGGATTCATCGCAGGGAATGGCAGAAATTGCCGTTCCCGCGGTGCCGCGCTCTCAAATCAGCGCGGAAGAGGTCCACCGCGGGGCGGGGAATAAACGGCAGCTTCCTCCGGGTGCCAAGCAGGAATTGTGCCCCCGTCTTGTCGCGGGAAGTCACAATCCCGTCCGCGGGACACGATTCATGCGGGTTCGACCAAGCCTTCCTCGATGACAGGAGGCGGCGCGAGGATCCCCAGCTCGACCAGAAAGCGGTCAGCGGCGCCGACGCTCAGCTCGTAGAACAAGTCGGAAACGTTGAAATTGAAGAACGAATGCTCGGCGTTTTCGAAATCGACGAGCTCGATCTTGTTCCGGCGCCAGCGCATCGATTTGTAGAACTTCTCGACGTTGGAGAAAGGGGTCACCCGGTCCTTCTTCCCATGGAAGAGGATCATCGGCACCGCCTTGCGCTTCACATTCTTGAGCGGGCTCAGACGTTTCGCCGTCGAATTGTCGGGGAAGCGCTCCATCACGGGGCGCACCGTCGTGTCGAGCAGGCTGCTAAAGAGCACGAGGGCCGCAGGCATGTAAACCGTGGCGATGTCGCCCTTTTGAAGCTTCGGCAATGCGATCGCCAACGCCAGGAAGGCACCGCCGGCGGCCCCGGCAAGGACGACCTTCTCCGGGTCCACGCCGAAGTGATGCTCGTAACCCTTCACCCAGCGCAGGAAAGCATGGAGATCTTCCAAGGCCTCCATCGGCCCGGTGCGATGGGTGGAGGCCACCCGCGTTTCGAGGGTGACCGGGACCGCTCCCCGTTCTGCGAAATGGAGGCAATGCGGCACGAACTGCGTCGCCATGGCGGTATCCCAGAGGCCACCATGGAGGAATACGATCAGGGGGCGCTTGTCCCCGGCCTCGAAACCCGGAGGCGTGAAGAAGTGAGCTTGGAGGGGCCCCTCGGAGGTTTCCGAGTAGGTGAAGGTGGTGGCCGACTTCAGCATCTCCCGCTGCCGGGCTTGTCCGATCAGCGGGGTTCTTTGCAGCAGACTCATCGAGGGGGACGGAAAAGGAGGGGTGCCCGGGATTCGTCCGGCGCGCGAAAAGAATTGTTATGTCCGTGGTGCGCTTGTCCAATCGATTCCACCGATGACGCGCTTCTTCACCACCATCGTCCTCGCCGCCGCGACCGCCAGCAGCTTCGCCCAAGCCCCGGCCGCGGATACCGGGAAGGCCCTCGTAAGCAGCTACAATGCTTGGCGGACCGCCATCATGCGGAAGGACGTTTCTGCTTGGCAGCGGACCACCGCGCCGAATCGCCAGGTGGAAGTTCGCAACCGCCTGGTGTCGGAAAAGCGGCCCTTCCCCGGCGGGGTTTTCGATCTTCCCGCGCCGCCTCCGACCCTCGATGGCCTGAAGCTGATCCACCTTTCCCAGCGCGGGCCGACGGCCAAAGTGGCCTTCTTTGGCAAAATCAACTTCGGAGTGGACGGTGATCCCACCGAGAATGTGATCGTCCTTTCCTTCGTGAATGCGGGCGGGTGGAAGTATGACCGTGCCGATTTTGTAAACCTTGCCGCCCTTCCCGAGGTGCGGAGCGAGCTTGCGGCGGGGAATCTGAAGTATGTTTCGGAGACGCCGGACTTCCAGGCCAGCGGCACCGTGCCGCCGACGCCACCCGCCGTCCCGGCGGCGAAATACATCGCGAAGGTCTATGTCTTCTGCCCGGGGCGGGAAGTGCAGGTGCAGGTCAACCAGTTCAGCCGCCACCGCTTCGCCAATGCCAAGGAGGCGGAGATCATCCTCGGCGGGGCGTTGGAGGGCGTGAATTCCATCTCCTACACCGTCAAGGGTTTGGAAGGGGGCACTGGCAAAGAGGCACTGACGGTGCGGGTGTACCTGATGTCGGAAAATCCGGGGACCCAGCCGATCAAGGCTTTTGAGTATCAGGTCAACGAGGGGGGCGCGACCCAGCCTTTCGGGAAGGGAACCTTCACCGTGGATCCTGCCACTGCGGCAAAATTGGTAGCGCCGGCTCATTGAGAAGGGGCGGGGGCAAAATAGATCCGGAATTTCGCGCGGCTTTTGAGACGCGTTTGAAATGCTTTTATGGCACGGCGACAGCTGAAAATCAGCGATGTTCAAAAGATATTGCCGGATTTTCTTGTTAAGATACCCGGAATTTCTACTATTCTTCCAACGTCAAGCCTTCTAACGGGGTTTGACCTGTTGGAGAAGTTCCCTGAGAAGCCCCGGCATCAATTCGCACGACACGATGGCTACCCCCCGCCTAACCGTCTGTTTCCTCGCTGCCAGAAGGCCTGCAGCGCGGAGTTCATCCGGTCGCGCCGTGCTTCCGATGCTCTTCAGGGATCCCATCCCACCAGCCACTTTTAGAGATCGCAACCGTTCTGCTCCGTTTCCCCCGGAGTGGCGGGACCGGTGCCCCACACCGACCCGCTGCAAGTTGCGTTTCGCCTGCCCCCCGCGATCCCACCGTGGAGCCGCGCCATGTGAAACCGCACACCCATCGCCAGCAGATGAATCCTTTGGTCGCCGCCAAAAAATCCAGAACTCCCTCCACTAGAAGCCCCCTCAAGAACATCGCCATCGCTACGGTCGCGCTCCTTTGCTCGACCGCATGTGCCGTCGCCGCTACCGCCGGGTCCGTCACGCTCGGTTGGGATGCGAACCCGGAGACAAATATCCAGCGCTACGAGCTGCAGTACGGCACCGTCAGCGGGAATCGTCCGAATACGGTCGATGCCGGGACGAATCTCAGCGCGGCCGTTTCCGGGCTGAATCCCGGAACGACCTACTATTTCGCGGTGGTTGCCAGGAATACCCTCGGGCAGGTGAGTTCTCCTTCGACGGAACTCGCCTTTACGGTTCCTGGCACCCCGAATACCGCTCCGGTGGCTTCTCCAGTGTCGCTTGACCTGGAGGAAGACTCGCAGGCTCCGATCACACTTTCCGCCAGCGATGCGGAGGGCGATGAACTGACCTATTCCATCGCGGCGTCGCCCTCGAAGGGCACCCTTTTGGGAACTCCGCCCAACCTCACCTATCGGGCGGGGGCCAATCAAACGGGCAGTGACAGCTTCAGCTTTCGCGCCTTCGACGGGGTTCTCCAGTCTTCGACCGTCACGGTGAGCGTAACCATCACGCCGGTGAACGATGCTCCGGTCGCCAATGCGAAGTCAGTCACGACCAATGAAGACACGAACGCGTCGATCGCGCTTAGCGGCACGGATCCCGATGGCGATACGTTGAGTTATACGATCCTTGGTTCGCCATCGCTAGGTACGCTGACGGGCACGGGAGCAAACCGCACCTATCAGCCAAGCGCCAATGCATCTGGCAGCGATAGTTTCACCTTCACGGTGAGCGATGGCATTTTCGAATCCGAGCCTGCGACGGTGATGATCGCGGTCACGCCGGTGAACGATGTGCCGGTAGCGAATGCAGGCACGGCGACCACGGAGGAGGACAGCCCGGTAGCGATCGTGCTGACGGGAACGGATGTCGAGGGCAGCGCGCTGACTTATACGGCCACCACTGCCCCCACAAAGGGGACCCTCAGCGGCACACCGCCGAATCTCACCTACACACCCAACGCCAACTCCAACGGCTCCGACGGCTTTTCCTTCCGGGTGAACGATGGCACGGCGAATTCCGCCGCGGCGAATGTCGTCGTCACGATTTCTCCGGTGAATGACGCCCCCGTCGCCGTAGCAAGGACCGCTACGGCAGTGAGGGACAATCCGGTGTCCATCCCCCTCACGGGAACGGATCTGGATGAAGACGCGCTTTCCTATCAGGTGGTGTCAGGTCCTGCGAATGGCACACTGACCGGCACTCCTCCGAACGTCAGTTACAAGGCGAACTCCGGTTTCACGGGTGCCGATGCTTTCACTTTCCGCGTGTTTGACGGGACCACCTACTCCGCAGCGGCGGGTGTGAGCATCGATGTGAAGACCAACTCGCCTCCGACCGCTGTCGCGAAGACGGTCACCACGAATGAGGACACGGATCTGGCGATCTCCTTGACGGGGACGGATGCCGATGGCGACACGCTCACTTATTCGATCGTCACGACACCGGGGAAGGGAACGATCATCGGCAGCGGGGGAAATATCACCTATCGCCCCAACGCCAATACCTCCGGCAGCGATAGCTTCACCTTCATGGCGAACGACGGTGCGGATGATTCCCCACCAGCCACCGTTTCGATCGCGATCACGCCGGTGAACGATCTTCCGGTGGCGATCGGATGGACCGCGACCACCGCCGAAGACACGGCGGTAGGCATTGTTCTTGCCGGAAACGATCTGGAGGGAAGCACGCTGTCTTTCGCGATCGTGGGATCTCCGTCGAAGGGCACGCTCAGCGGCACGCCGCCGAACGTCACCTATACTCCGCAGGCGAATTCCAATGGGGCGGACAGCTTCACGTTCCGCGTGAACGACGGGTCGGCCAATTCCGCCACCGCGACCATCGGGATCAACGTGACGCCGGTGAATGACATCCCGTTAGCGACCTCACGGTCGGTTTCCACGGCCAGGAATACTGCGGTGGCTGCCGTGCTTAGCGCCACGGATGTGGAAGGCAGCGCCTTGAGTTATACCGTGGTGACCTCGCCCGTAAACGGGACGCTTAGCGGGACGCCTCCAAATCTCACCTACACACCGAAGCCGGACTACGCGGGTAGCGACAGCTTCACCTTCCGGGCAAACGACGGATCCGCGAATTCCGCCAACGCGACGATCTCAATCACCGTCGCCAACAGCAACCGTGCCCCTCAAGCTCACTCGAAATCGGTGAGCACGATGATGAGCAAGGCGGTGACCGTTGAACTCGCCGGCTCGGATGCCGACGCGAATCCGCTTAGCTACCGCATTACAAGTGCTCCGGCGAATGGCACGCTCACGGGCACTCCGCCCAATGTCATTTACAAGCCGAAGGCCAGGTGGTCCGGGGCGGATAACTTCAGCTATGTCGTCAACGACGGCTCGGTGGACTCGGCAACCGCTACCGTGGAGGTCAAGGTGAAGAAGAAGAACTTGAAGCCGGTCGCGAACCTCCAGACCATGGTGGTGAATCAGAATTCCTCTGGCTCGACGACACTGACGGGGACCGATCCGGATGCGGATCCGCTGACCTTCGCCATCGTGGTCGCTCCCGCAAATGGCACGCTCAGCGGTGCCCTGCCGAACCTTACCTACACGCCGAAGGCTGGCTACCGGGGGAAGGATCGCTTCAGCTTTGTCGCGAGTGATGGCATGGCGAAATCCGCCGCCGCGGTGGTCGAGATCAACGTTGTGAACCCGAATAACCGGGCACCGATTCCGCACTACCGGACCTACGCGACCAATTCAAAGGCCGCTGTCGCGGTTCCTCTTTACGCGACGGACGAGGATGGCGATCCGATCACCTATCGCGTGGTGGAGAAGCCCTCGGCCGGAAAGCTTACCGGAAAGGCACCGGACCTGATCTACAAGCCGAAGAAGAACTTCGTCGGGACGGTCCGGTTTGGCTATCTCGTCAACGATGGTGCCGTGGACTCTTACGTGGCCTATGTGACGATCAACGTCTCCGCTCCACCCGTCGCAACAGCACGCAGCTTGGCAACCGCGAAGGAAACCAAGGCGGTGACCGGGCTCCCATCCCCGCTTCCGGTCCTTTCCCTACAGTCTGACGCTTCACTGCCGGGTGGCCTGCGCATCAATGTGTCCGGAACTCCTGGCCAGACATATCTGTTGGAGTCCTCCAGCGATCTTTCGAATTGGTCGGCGAAGGGTTCGGTGACGATCGGCGAAGATGGCACTGCCACCTTGCAGGTCGTGCCGGACGGTTCCGGTGGCGGCTTCTACCGTCTCAGCGAACCTTGAGGGGGCGAGGGCCTTTGGGGGCCGCTCGTCATCTCACGAAATCGTCATCCGTGTAGAGCTTCCGATCCGGGCCTGCCGACCTCAGCTCGGTTTTGGTGCGGCTGAGCTGATGGAAGAACCATGGCGTGCCCCAAGGATCGCAGAGTTCGCCGCTGGCATTGAGCGAGGATCCGGCGGGCAGCTCGAGTTTCACTTGCTTCGCGTTGTCACCCAGCAAGGCGGCGGTGATTTCGGCATTCGTTCCAACCGGGTTGCCCCCCAGAGCCGTGCCGAAGTCGCGCAGCGTTAGTTCGAGGTTGTCGATCGCATCGCGAACCTTCTGCACATCCGCGGGCGACAGGACCTCGGGTTCCGGTGCCGGTTCGGCGGCCGGTGTCTCCCGGGGAGTCACCGGGGTGACCGGTGGATCGTCGGTGGGAGGGTGCCGACGATCCACCCGAGTGGGAGGAGATTCGATGGTGGATTCGCGTTCCTCCCAGGGCCGCCACAGGGCGAGCACGAGCAGGAGGATCGCGATGATGGTGGTGATGAGAACCTTCAAAGGTGTCAGGCGTGAAGGAAGCCGAGATCCGGGTTCGCGAACCTCCCGACATTCGGAAAGACCACGGACAGATGGTTGGCGTCCACGCCGAACCATTTTGCGAGCGTCGCACTGTATTCATCCACGCTGGTAGTCGGGATCCAACGGCCGGTGCTGGTATCATCCGGTCCGTTGATCTGGTGAACGGGGAAGGTGCCGTAGGTGTGCTGACCGCGGACGGCTCCGGTGGTCGGGTCGCCATTGCCACCGAAGACGATATGGTGGCCCCCCCAGCCGTGATCGCTGCCTTGGCCATTGGTCGGAAAGGTGCGTCCGAAGTCGGAGGCGGTGAATCCGACCACGCTGTTCGCAAGGTTCGGATCGCCGTAGGTCGCGTGAGCCGCGATTTGTTCGATGGCTCCTTGGAAGGCGGCAATCCCTTCACTCAGCTCGCCGAGCAGGTTCGCGTGATTTCCGGTGAGTGGATCATCGCCGGCACCCACCTGCGAGGTATGGGTGTCATAGCCACCCACCGAGACGAAGAAGATCTGGCGCTTGATCTTGAGTTCGTTTCGTCCCGCGATGATACGGGCGATCATCTTGAGCTGGTTGCCGATCGAGGTGACCGGGAAGGGAGTCGCCCACGTCCACGAAGCGGTCGGGGCGATGGCGGTGTTGAGCTGCGCGCCGGTCGCGATCGCATCATCAATGATGTCGCCGAGCACGTTTGTCTGGAGATTGTGCTGCGGGAGCTGTGCAAGGTTGCGCACCACTCCCTCCCGTGCCGATCCGGGGGCGGCACCGGAAAGGGTCACCGCGCCGCTTGTCGATACGTGATACTGTTGGACAGATGAGCCGACTTCGAAGGTGTTCGCTCCGGCGATGCTGGTGCAAAGCGAGATCTTCGCGCGATCGGCGGGATCGTTGAGCAACTCGTTCTGATAGGGATGGAGCAAGTCGGCGATGCGGCCACCCCATCCGGTGCGTGGGGGGAGATCCGGCAAGGAGGTCTGCCAGTGCGTCACCTGATCGGAGTGGGAGAAAAGCTGCGGCGGCAGTGCCACGGTTTTCTTCTGATACTGGACGCGCGTGGTCGGGAAGAGCAGGGGGCCCACGTTGAAGAGGAAGGCGACCTTCTTCGCGTGGAAGAGGTTTGCGAGTTCGGGGCACGCAGGGTGCAGGCCGTATTCATTGCCGTCACTGTTCAGGGTCGTCAGGGGAAGCAGGGCACTCTCCGGAATGGTGAGATTCTGCCGGATGGCGGCATAGTTGGAGTGTCCGGCCCCGCGCGGGATCACGAGGTTGTTGCTGTCGTTTCCGCCGGAAAGAAAGATGCAGACCAGTGCCTTGTAGTCCGGGAAGGAGTAGGGCCCGCTGCCTTGGGCGAGCGCCGAATTGACGAGGCGGAAGTCCCGGATGGTGCTGGCGATGCCGATGGAACTGAGTGCGGCGCAGCCGGCGGTGCGGAAGAAATCGCGGCGTGTCCGCAGCAAGTCGGCGCGGTCCTGATCGATGGTGGACATGACGTGACGGATGTTCGGGTTGAGTCAGCGTTGGATTGCGAGCTCGGGGGACACGGCGATGAAGTAGATGACGGCGCGGACGCGATTGCGGCGTTCCGATTCCGTAGGCGTGGTGGAATTGTAGCTGATGTTGCTGGTGCTCGAAACGAAGTTGTAGATCTGATCCTCCATGGCCTGGCTCATCTGTCCGGCCATCAGGATGGAGGAAAGCTCCCGGATCAGATCGCGGAGGTTCGTCGTATTCGTCCAGTAGTTGGTGCCGGTGGTGCGCGGCCCCATCCACGGCGAGAAGTCCATCATGATGTCATGCGAACCCGTGCGGAAACTGCTGAAGCCATTCGTGTATCCGGAGGTCAGGCTGGTAGTACTACTGGTGGAGTAGATGCCGCCGAAGATGAAGTTGGCCTGGCGGATCACATTGGTGTCCGAGCTGAGCTGGAACTCCGGAGTCTCCAGTCCGTTCGAGGCGAGTTCGCCGGGATGCCGGTAACCCGGCTCGAAGAAATTGAAGACAGTGGGGGAATTGATCGGCGTTTGCCCGAGTTCGGTATCGGTGCTTCCGATGTTCCAATCCGAGTATCCCGACACCGCTGTTCCACTCCGATCCAGCACCGGCGTGAAAGGCGCGGCATGGAAAGTGCCCGAGCGGTTGTTCAAGGTGGATGGATCGCCGGTTTCCGGAGTCATCGTGAAACGGCGCGGCTCGGTCTCGCTAATCGTCGAGATCAGATAGATGCCGTCGGGCGGGCCGGTCGTCTGACCGGTTACCGGGGTGAACATCATCGACAGGCGATCGCCGACGCTGAGGCCGGTGATGGTTCCCGAGGTCACGGTCAAGGTGGTGACACCGTTGACCACCACCTGGGAATACGAGCCTCGCAGCCAAGCGGCGTCGCAATCTCCCGACCGCGTCACGGCATCCGGTGCCGCAACCTCGAAGCGGGTGTTCGATGGCTTGGCGGTGATCAGGTAAACGCCATTCGTCAGGATGTCGTCGTGGCCGCTACGGAACCTGAGATACACCGATTGACCCACGGAGAACCCATTGTCCACCGGAGTGGTAACGCTGATCACGTTGTCTGCCTGCGTCCAAGTGCTCCGATGCACGTCGCGGGTGCGCACGGTGAAGGTGGATGAGGTGATCGGATTGATGGCTCCATAGTCGCCATCCTGGCTCGGCAACGTGGCACTGGAGAAACCGAGCAGGACCTTCTGGCCGCTAGCGATCCGGTGAGCCATCGGAGTGGTGTCCACGGTGATGAGGCCGCCGTCCTGGGTGTAGTTCCCCGCGAAGTTGTTCTCCGGCCGGAATGCCCGTGCGAGCTGGGTGACACGAGCCAACGGTTCGCGCTGTTTGCCGAAACCCGGGGCATTCGATGCGACCAAGGAGCGCGCCTCGTAGTCGAGCAGGATCGCCTTGATCACGGCCTGCATGTCGCCGCGCACCCCGGAGCCGTTGTCGTTGAACTTGCTGACGACCCGATAAACGTAGCCGCGGCTGGGAGTGGAAGTAACGAGCCGCTGGATCAACTGGCGGCAGAGGAACGGTCCGATGTTCGGATGGTTGAAGAGCTGGTCGTGGACCTGGTCGAGCTCTTGGGAAGCCAAGGCTTGGAAATCGGGATCGTTTGAAATCGTCGCCCCGCTATGGCTGCCGTAGGGATCAAGTGGAACTCCTCCGACGGAGGGGAGGCCGGGCAGGACCACATTGTTCAGCAAGCGCTTCCTGCCCGTGAAATGTCGTGCCGGCACCTCGCGCATCGGCTGGGTCCAATTCGATGACGCGGCGAAGGAAGTGGTGTAGGCACCGGTGTAAAAGTAGTCCCATCCGGTGAAGACATGCGCGTAGCCAATGATCGAATCCTGATCATAGACCGGGATCGGAAGCCCCTTTGAATTGAGAATAAGCGAGCCATCCGGGTGGTAGCGGTAGAGGCCGAGCGAGAAGAGCTGCAAGATCTCGCGGGCGTAGTTTTCGTTCGGGATGCGTCCGGCGGTGAGGCTCGGCTTGTCGTTCCGCAGCATGTCCAGATAGCGGCCCATCGCGGGATGAAGGGTGACCGCTTCCAAGAGGTTGCGGGCATTGCCGAAGGAATGCGCCAGCAGCATGTCGTAGTAGCTGGACAGCGCGTTGGCGCGATCGGCCAAGGGTCCATTTTCCGAGACGACCATGATTTCGCTCAGGGCGAATGCCACCCGCTGCCGAAGCTGGTCATCGGCCTGGATCGAATTTTTCCACCACGAATTGAAGGTGAGATTGCCGGAGTAAGTCGGGCTGTTCGGGTTCGTGACGTTGCGGAATTTCTCCACATAGGGAAGGTGCGTTCCGATTGGCTTCGCGAACTCATCGTCGATCCAGGCTTCGTAGGATGCCTTCGACTGCAAGGCGGCAATTTCCGCTCCATTTGCTCCGAAGGTCGCCTGCTGGAGGAAGCGGGAAGCGGCGGCGGCATTGGTATGTGCCGCGGCCGCTTCCGAGGTCCAGCTCGGTGGTGCCGGCGGCGGCGTGAAGATGGAGGAACCATCGAGCGCGCGGAAGAAGCCTTTGATCTCGCCGTTCGGGTAGTCGACGCTGTGCACGTTGAGATAGGCGTGCTGCGAGATGCCGTCGGCAATCTGCTCGGCGGTCAGAGTTCCCACACCCGTGATATGCCAGACATAGGAACCATCCGCGAGGATCTCGACACCGGGCTCATCAAGGTCGAAGACGATATTGGATGTCGACGGCAAGCGGGCGTCATGCACGTGCATGGCGAAGAAAGGGGAACCGAGATTCCCAAAGGTCGGAGTGACCCAGGCCGTGGTCTTGTCGGAAGAAAGGCGCAGCGTGCAGGAGCCATACGCATTCGTCACGGCTCCGGCCTGCGGCGTCAGTGCGGTGAAATACAGGGTGCCATCCGGTGAGGATCCGAGCGCCACTTCATCGAAGCGCGTGAGGACGTGACCGGGCACAACTTCCGAAGGCGCGCTGTCGGATTGCCCGGGCTTCGACCAGCCGAGCGCAAGGTGATCGCTTCCCGTGTCCTCCTTGTGAAGGATCTCCAGATAGTAGCGGCGTCCCGCTTCGAGATGCAGGAGCGGGGACTGCGCCGCGCCGGACCAATCGGCCGCGGAAGAGGGCGAGGTAAGCTCGGCTCGCTTCCAGGAGTTTACAGGCTCTTCGTCATCGGAGAGATAGAAGGCCGCCGCTTCGTCCGCGCGGAGGAAGAAGCGGTATTCACCCGTCGCAGGTGCGGTCAGGAAGCCGCGGATGCGTGAACCATAGCTGTCCGCTTCATCCGATGGCGCTTGGAGCGATGCGAGGACGGACGTGGATGAAGGAGCTTGGGTGACGGGAATCTGCGCAACGCTGCTGCCTGGAACATCTGTCCAGACCTCGCGGACGATTCCACCGCTGGTCTCGATCGCTGTGATCTGGAGGAACGCGGAGCCGGAACCGTAAGCATTTGATGCGGTGAGCACGACCTTCCATTCGCCTGCTTGGGCCGGACTACCGGAAATAGCGCCGGTGGTGGTGTTCAGGGTGAGGCCGGGCGGAAGATTGCTGGCGGCATATGAGGTGGGACTACCGCTCGCATTGATCTGATAGTTGAAGCCTGCCGGATCGCCCACGAAGCTCATCACTTCATACGGACCGAAGATCCGCGGCGGGGTATTGGGGAAGAGGCGTGCCTGTGGAACGACCTGCTTCGCTTGGCTCTGCGATTGCCATGAGAGCACTGAGCGGAATCCGCCGCTGTTGTTGAAGTGTTCGAAGACGATCGGGTAGCGCTTCCCGGCTTCCAGGGAGATCACCGCGGATTGCTCGGCGGTGGTCGTGGTGGCTGGCGGCCAGTTATTGATGATGAGCTGGCCATTCACCCACAGACGCCCCGCGTCACTATTGGCGGCATAGAACGTATAGGCCTGCGAGAACTCGGGAGCGATTTCCCCGGTCCAACGGCTGGAGAAGTAATTGGCGCTCGTACCGACGACGATGGGTGGGCCCGGCCACAGCGCGACGGAGTTGTCGAAATTCACCGTTGGATCGATCCGCGTGATCACCGGATCACTTGCGAAGTAATCGGTATAGGGCGTGGTGCTGGTGTATTTGCGATACTCGGCCGCCAAGCCGGTTCCATTTGCCTGAACCCGATCATGGATGAGGACTCCGGCCGAAGTGCTGCTCCCCAAGGTATAGGCGGGGCCGGCGGCCAAAGAGAGGGTGAGAAGCTCGGAGGACTCCGTGACCGCATCCGGTTTCGGGAACACCGTGACCATGAGTTCCTTCACCGCGAGCGGGAGGGTGATCGATGCGGGCAGTGTATCGTAGTCGGAGGCGGAAGCCGTGCCGCTTGTGGAAAGGTTGACGGTGACCCGCGCGATGCCGCCGCGGCGCTTGATGCGGAAGGTGGCGGTATCCGTGGCAGGGGATGCTGCTGGTTCGGTCCCATCGGAATCCACGGCCGAGATGGAGACCGTGGAAACGCTCTGGAGGGCTGCGGTCAGGCGCTCAAGCTCCGTGCCGCCGCAACTGCAATCCGGGCCGCATCCGCAGTCTTCGCCGCATCCGCAGGAAGACTGGTGATCTACGTTCGGATCGTAGCCCGCCTCGATCTCCTCCCAGTCGGTGATACCATCGTTGTCGGTATCCACGTCGGCCGCGACCACCCGGTAGAAGGCCGTTGATGTCGCCGGACGGGGTGTGGTGATCGCGAGTTCACCGCCGGTGCCGGCCAATTGACCGGGGAGCATTTCCCACGAGCCGGCGTTCTCAGGAGTTGAGGTCCTCTGGAGCTGGTAGCGTTTCCCGGCCTGTGTCTCCCACTTCAGCCGCAGGTCGTCGCCTTGGGGGGCGATATCGCTGATCGCGAACAGATCTTCCGCAGACAGGGGATCGGTTCCCGCTTCGCATTCTTCCAGATTCGTGCGGTCGTCCCCATCCTCATCCCCACCCGGCAGGAGAACAGCAGGACGATATTTCGCCTCCCAAACATCCCCCAAACCGTTGCTATCAAGGTCGAGGTCAGCTTTGGCGGTGGCGAAAAGGGCGACAACGAACGCGGCGACGCGGAACGTACGTTTCATGGCGGCTGGTTGAAGAAACCGATCCGCGGGGGGACGACTTTCCAGGGACGAAAGGCGTCGGAACAGGGTGAGACGCTGCGTTCCTTGCCAGATCACATGGCCGGGAGCCAGCGAAAATTGCGACTTCCCTGAATCGGAAACCCCGCATTTTTCAGCCGGAACGACGCAAAGCCGGGGGCTGGCGATCACCGAATGAGGGTCCGAGCCCAAGGTGCCCGGTCAAAAAAAAGCGCCCCTCCGGTTGTCCAGACCGGAGGGGCGAAAACACCTTGTTCAACGTTGAAGCCAGAATCAAAGTTGAATGATTAACCGAACGCCGTGAGCATGGCATCTACCGGCGAATCCTGCGATTCCGTGATCGCGTAGTCCGCCTTCTGCGCCATGCATGGGATTGGAAAACGCGGCTTCCATTGGAGTTGCGGGATCAAGCGGGTTTGAAGAGGCTCCGCTGCATTCCGATGATCCATTGCGTCCCGCGCGGCATTTGTTCGTGGAGCTTCAATCTTTCCGGTGACGGCCACACGGGCTCGACGGAAATCAATTGGGTTGGGGAGCAGGGGAGTCTGACCGCCGACGGAAGGCTCTATCAGGTCGTGAAACGCGGCTGGCTCAGCGGAGAGTGGGCACTCATTAAAGGTTCTTCGGTGATCGCCCGTGCGCAGAAGACCAGCCCCTTCAGCAGAACCTTCCAATTGACCGGGCCGCGGAGTCAGGCGGTTTTGCGTGCACCCTCCGCGTTTGGAAGATCGATGCAACTGATCGGAAGCGACGCGAACTGCGCGATTTCCCCGGTCCATCCCTTCACCCGGCGGGCGGCCATCGAAGGTAGCATCAGGGACTTTTCCACCGTGGCGTTTGCCTTTTGGTTGACCACCCTGACGTGGCGACGGAGGGCACGAAATAATTCCTCGTCCGGTGCGGGAGGGACGTAACGCGCTCTACGAGGAAAGGTTGGGAGCCTATTCCAGCACCATCGTGCCGTCTTCTCCCAGTGGCATGACGGGATTCCACGCGATTTCCCAATGGTGGCCGTCGGGATCGGTGAAGTAACCGCTATGGCCGCCCCAGGAGACGTCTTGCGCGGGTTTCACGATTTTTCCGCCCGCCCGCTCCGCCGTGGCGAGAACTTGGGCCACCTCCTCCTTGGTCCGCACATTGTGGGCGATGGTGATTCCGCCGAAACCTCCCGCCGAAGGCCGGGTATCGGGTGAGATGTCGGCGCAGAGATCCTTGAGCCCGTAGAGGCCGAGCTTGGTGCCTTTGAGAGAGAAAAACGCAACTTCTTCCCCGTCCTTGTAGCGGGTCGGCCAGCCGAGGCCATCGCGGTAAAAGGCGACAGAGCGGGATAAATCGGCCACGCCGAGGGTAAGCAAGGTGATGCGCGGTTCCATGGATTTCCGGCGGAGCTTATGGAGGATCCAAACGATGCCGTCGATCTTGTTTCCAACGCTGGACGGGAAGGAGCCGCGGTGGCATGTACCCGGCATGTCCGACGTGCTTTTGATCCGCCAGGTCCGAGTGGTTTCCGAAGATTCGCCCGCTTTCCGCGAGGCTGACGTGCTGGTGGAGAAGGGGATCATCAAGACGGTGGCACCCGGACTGAACGCCCCCGAGGGGGCCAAGGTCATCGAGGGCAAGAACCGCCTGCTGATGCCCGCGATGTTCGACGCGCACGTTCATTTCCGCGAGCCGGGCTTCGAGGCGAAGGAGGATATCGCCAGCGGGACGGAGGCTGCGATCAACGGCGGGATTACCGGAGTGGTGATGATGCCGAATACTTCCCCGGCGATCGACTCCGCGACGGTGGTCAAGATGGTCCTTGATAAGGCCAAGGCCGTCTCCCGCATTCCCGTCTACACCTCCGGCTGCATCACGAAGGGCAGGGAAGGGAAGGATCTCGCGGCCATCGATGGCATGCGGGCTCTGGGCGTGAAAATGCTCACCGACGACGGCGACGGCGTGTCCGATGCGGCCGTGCTCTACCGCGCGATGCAGTATGCGAGCGAGTTCGGCATGTTCTTCGCCAGCCACTGCGAGGTGCATGAACTCGCCGGACCGCGTGCTCTCAACGAGGGCGCGATGTCGTATCGTCTCGGCATCAAGGGTAGCCCGGCCTGTGCGGAGGAAATCATGATCGACCGCGATATCCGGCTGGCTCACGCCACCGGCGCGCACATCCATATCCAGCATGTCTCCAGCAAGCTCGGCATGGAGACCATCCGCTGGTGGAAGGAACGCGGCGACGTGAAGGTGACTGCTGAAGTGGCGCCGCACCACCTGATGTTCCGCGATGAGGATATCGGCAACTACGATACGCACTACAAGATGAACCCGCCGCTCCGCACAGCGGCGGACAATGCGGCGCTTTTGGAAGGCTTGAAGTCCGGTGTCTTCGACCTGCTCGCTACCGATCATGCGCCTCATACGGCCTTTGAAAAGGCGCAGGATTTCACCACCGCACCGAACGGCATCACTGGCATGGATACCGCGCTGGTATCGATGTTCGACCGCTTCGTGACCCGCGGTGAACTCGGCTGGGACGTGATTGTGAAGCGCTACTCCGCCGAACCGCGCCGGCTGATGGGACTCGAACCCGTGCCGGTGGAGGAAGGCAAGCCGGCGGAGTTCATCATCTTCGACCCGGAAGGCAGCACGACTTTCACCACAGACTTCATGAAGTCGAAGAGCCGCAACACGCCTTTCTTGAACAAGACGCTGAAGGGAAGTGTGGACTTGGTGATGCGGGGGACGGAAGTGTTGCTGGAGCGCTGAGATGTCCGGGGAAGTAGCGCGACATTCCATGTCGCGTGGTGAGCGTCACCCCTGATGCAAGGGTGATCGGCATCTCGCCCGTCTTCGCTGCCGTTCCACGCGGCTTAGTAAGCCGCGCTACTTCGCGGCTGGGAAAACAAAAACGCCGCCCCTTGCGAGGGCGGCGCTTCGATTCAAAAGGTCGATCAAGCCTGGTCGATCGTCTTCTCCGTGGCGGCGTCGATGATAAGGAAGCGTTCGCGGTGCAGGGACGGATCGGAGCGAAAGATGAGACGGCCGGAGTGTTGACGCTCCAGTTCGACGAGGTGCTTGCCGTCCTCTGTCTTGAAGCGGTTCAGGACGTCGGGATTCACCACCACCACGAGGTCGCCCGCTTGATCGCGGTGCTTGTGGATGACGGTCACGATGCGGCGCTGAATTTCGACGCTCATGGTCATCGGCGTTTTCACGCGGCCGCGGCCCTGACAGTAGGGACAGGGCTCGAACATGGTGTCTCGCAGCGATTCATTGAGACGCTGGCGCGTCATCTCCATCAGGCCGATCGACGAGATCTGCAGGACCTGTGTCTTCGCCTTGTCCTTCTTCAGGCGATCCTTCATCGCCTTGTAAACGCTCTGCTGGTCCTTGCGGTGGCGCATGTCGATGAAGTCCACCACGACCAGGCCGCCGATGTTGCGCAGGCGCAACTGGCGGGCGACCTCTTGGGCAGCTTCCACGTTGGTTTCGAAGATCATCTTGTCCACGTCCTTCGAACCGCGGTTGCGGCCCGTGTTCACGTCGATCGAGATGAGCGCTTCGGTTTCATCGATCACGATGTAGCCGCCGCAGGGCAGCCAGACCTGACGGGAGAAGGCCTCGTCGATCTGCTTCTGGATGTTGACGGCCTCGAAAATCGGCTGGGTGGTCGCCAGATGATGGATGCGCCGTTTAGCACGACGTGAAATCTTGCCTGCGATCTCGCGGATGAACTCCGTCGTCTGGGCATCGTCGCAAAGCACTTGGTCGACTTCATCGGTGAGGAAGTCGCGGGCGGTGCGTTCGATCAGGCCGGGCTCCTGGAAGACACAGAGCGGTGCCGGGCCGGAGTCGCGCTTGTCTTCCACCGCGCGCCACTGCTCCATCAGCATGGCCAGGTCCCGCACGAAGTGGCGGGCGCGGGTGCCGTGGGCAACCGTGCGCATGATGATACCCATGCCTTCCGGCACGCTCAGCTTCTGCATGATCTTGCGCAGGCGCTGGCGCTCCTTCGGGTCCTCGATCTTGCGGGAAATACCGAACTGCTCGGTGAAGGGCATCAGCACCAGATAGCGCCCGGCCAAGGAAATGTTGGTCGTGACCCGCGGACCCTTGGTGCCGATCGGCCCCTTGGAAACCTGGATCATGATCTCTGAGCCGATCGGGTAGATGCTCGGGATGTCTTTCGACGTGATCTTCTGTTGTTGCTTCTTCTTCTGGCTGCTCGCGCGCTCGATCTCTTCGAGGCCGGCATCCAGGGCGGCCGGAATGGCATCCCAGAAATGGAGGAAGGCGTTCTTGTCGAGGCCGATATCGACGAACATCGCCTTGAGGCCCGGCTCGATGTTTTTCACGCGACCCTTGAAGATGCCTCCGACGATGTTTTGTTCGCCTTCGCGTTCGACGGTGTATTCTTCGAGGACCCCGTTATCGAGGAGAGCGACGCGGCGTTCGAGTCGTTCGACGTTGACGATGACGGTGTTGCCTTCCTTGGGATTCGGTTTCCCGATTCCTAGGAAGCGTTTGATTTTCTGGATCATGGATTTGATGGGAGAGGAGAGTGAAAGGGGGTTAGCGATTTCTTGAAGGCTTGCCACGGCGTGGCGTTACCGTGCCTTCTTCATCGGCTTCGGGTGTGATCGTTGGTTTCGGGGTAATGGCAGGTTGGACCGATTGGGCTTCGCCAGGGACGATTCCGGTTGCCTCGGCAGCTTCGGTTGCTTCGTTCCCGGTTTCCCCGTCGTCCTGAGTGACGTCGATCGCCCCGAGGACATCTTCGGGAAGAGCGATCTCCTTGATGGGATCCATATTGCCGACGACCGGCTCAAGAGGGTGGATCGGCAGGCGCATCCCTTCGTCGCGTGCAAAGATGCCACGAAGGAGCAGGTGCACCAGCGGACCGGCCACCGCGCCACCTGATTTGCCGTTCTCGACAAGCATGCAGACGGCGTAGCGCGGTTGATCGAAAGGAGCGAAGGCGATGGTCCACGCATTGTGGAGATCCAGCACCTTGTTCACCTGTGCGGTGCCGGTCTTCGCGGCGACCTCGTAGCCGGGGATCTTCAAGCGTCCGGCGGTGCCGCCTCGCTCATTGACCGCCTTCCACATGCCCAAGCGGATCAGGTCAATGTCGGAAGCCTTCATGCCTTCCTTGAGCAGGTCCACCTTCAGACGGGGGATGTCCTGTACCAGGAAGTCGCCGTCGCTATCCACCGCCTTTTTCACCAGACGCGGGTGATAATATTTCCCGCCATTCGCCACGCAGGCGACGACCGCGCAGAGTTGCAGCGGGGTGGCGAGGGCATTGCCCTGGCCGATGGAAAGGAAGCCGATGTCGATCGGTGTCACGCGTGCGTTCGGCTTCATGTGCTTCCACTCGCGGCTACCGGTGACGAGTCCCGGGCTCTCATTGGGGAGGGGGATGCCGGTCTTTTCTCCCAGACCCAGCATGCGGAAGCCGTCGGCCATGCCTTCCGCGCCGATCGAGCCGGAGAGCTGCATGAAGTAGGGGTTGCAGGATTGCTGGATGGCCGTCGGCAAGGCCAAGGTGCCGTGGCTCCCGCCTTTCTGGGCGATCCAGCAACCGACCTTCTGGCTGCCATAGGAGAAGTAGCCGCTGCAGTTGTAGCTGCGCGTGGCGAGGCCCTTTGTCGCTCCCACGATCGCCGTGGGTAGCTTGAAGGTGGAGCCGGGGACAAAGGGGCTGATCGCACGGTCGATCAAGGGCTTGATCTTCGCCTTCAGATACTCCTCGTTCTTCGCCTTGGAAATGCTCGGGATGAAGTCGTTCGGGTTGTAGTCCGGAACCGAGGCCATGGCCAGGATCTCGCCGGTGCGGACATCCATCACCACGCCCGAGGCAGTCCCTGCGCGGCGCAGGATATTTGAGAGCAGGTATTGGATCTCCGCATCGATGGTCAGCGTGACCTCGGCGCCGATTCCGGGATCCTTCGCGTCGACCAGCTCACCGACGATCTTGCCCTTCTCGTTCTTGACGATGATCTTCCAGCCTTCCGCCCCATTGGGGTTGTCGGTGGTGACGCCGCGGAGCATGTCATCAAGCGTGGCTTCGACTCCGGCGACGCCTTTGTCATCGCCGACATACTGATAGCCGAACTGCCGGGCCGCCTCTTCGGGGATGTCGCCCTTTCCCCACTGCCGCAGAAAGCCGAGCGTGTGGCAGGCGAGGGCCTTGTAGGGATACTCGCGCTGCGGCCGCACGTTCAGATAGACGCCGGGCAGCTCCAGAGAGTGCTCCGCGAAACGCGCGAACTGCTCGTAGTCGATATCCGTGGTGTAGGTAAAGGGCACCAGTCCGCCGTGCGTTTTGTAGTGGCTGACCAGCGCGCTCGAGCTGAAGTCCTTTGCCAGCCCAAGTTCCTGGAGCGGGGGGATGATGCGCTCTTTGACGATGGCGAGAATGTCCGACTCCTTCTTGGTGCGCGGCATACCCTTCTCCGTCGTCGCGACTTCGACCGTGGGGTCATCCTCGCGCTGCAGGCGGTAGGCATCGTGGATCTCCTGAAGATTGAAGGAGACCTCGTAGTTGCGCCGGTTGCGAGCCAACTCCACACCGTTCCGGTCCTTGATCACTCCCCGGATGCCGGGTTCACGAATTCTGATCTGCCGGTTTCCCGGTACCTGGAGCTTGTAGAACTCGCGCTTCTTGATCTGGAATTCGTAGAGCCGGGTCAACAGCGCCCCGAACCCCAGCAAGACCAGGGCGGTGAGCAGGTAAACGCGAAGACGGTAGCGAGGTTCCATGGCGGTCAGGCGATGACGCGGCGGCGCTTTCTCTTCTTAAGCCCCTCGAACCGGATCTCATGCCCGAACCATTCCGCGATCTGGAACAGGATCCAGAAGACGACGGGTGAAAACAGCATCGTGAGAATCGAGGTGAAGGTAATTTGAAGAAGGGTGGCACGGGAGAACTGGAAGTCGCCGCGCACGAAGTTGATGATGAGATATTCCGAAATCAGGTAGATGAAGATCGAGACCCCGACAAGGAAAGTGGAGAACTGCCACTTTCCTTCGCGGAACAGCGGCTGGATGCCCTGCATCAGATAGCCGATCACCCCGTAGAGGATGATCGAGTAGCCGAAGCGCAACGACTCCGCTTGGAACTTGTAAACCTCCGGGTCGCCACCGGCCGGACCAAGCGCGCTCTGGGCATCCCACAGGAAGCCGCAGATGAATGCCAATGCGAGCATGACCGGAGGCCCCACCGTCACCGAAGCGGAAAGGAAGACGAGGGTGACCAGCAAGAGCCGTGAATTGTACAGCCCCGTCAGCACGGGAATGAACTGCTGCGCGATGAGCGCGAACAGGACGAGAACGAAGAGGCTGAGCGAGTAGCGGATCACGGGGTCAGATCATGGCAGCGGAAGAAGGAACACCGTGCTTAGATCCGTGAAATTGACCGAGGGTCGGACCAAAGCTTCGGTGTCGAGCGGGCCGGGAACGACCGACTCGACGGTACCCACCAGGAGATTCGACGGGAAAAGCCCGCCGAGTCCGGTGGTAAAGACACGCGTACCCGGACTGATCCGGGACTTTGTTGAGAGAAATCTGAGGCGGAGCAAGGGCTCGCTCTCGTATTGGCCACGCTGGCCGCTGAGGATGCCAACTTCCGGCGTACCCTCGATTTGGACAGAAACCTTGCACGCTTCGTCGGTCAGCAGGATCACGGCAGAGAGCTTGTCGCCCACGCGGTCCACCTTGCCAACCAAGCCACCGTCCGCGACGACCGGCTGGTGCACCGCGACGCCGCTCTCGCTGCCCCGGTCGATCTCAACCGTTTGCCACCAGGTGGTGGGCTGGCGGCGGATCACGCGGGCCGCGGTGGCCTTGAAATCGATGCGCTTTTGGAAATCAAGCGCGCGCCTCAGACGGGCGTTCTCCGCCTCGATTTCCAAGGAGTGGGCTTCCACCTGCCGCAGCCGGTCATACTCGGTGCGGATGGTTTCAAGCTCGGCTTCCAAGGTCTTCGAGTGGTCGGCCTCTTCCAGGAAAGCACGCGCCTTCGTCTCGAGATTCGATCCCGTCGTAAGGAAGGGAGTCAGCCACGCATAGTAGGTGCGCTGGATTTCCCGGACCGTACGCTCGCTCCGGGTCAGCGCCCAGACGGCGCCACCGAGAAAAAGCAGGAATGCGAGGAGATTGAGCGGCCTCATGGCGAGGGGCGCCCGGGCGAGCCGGTCAGTAGTGAGATGAGGTGGTCACCCGCTTCAATACCTCGATCTCCTGGAGCATTTTGCCCGTGCCTTCGGCCACGGCGCTGAGGGGATCCTCGGCAACATGGACGGGCAGGCCTGTTTCCTCCCTGAGAAGTCGGTCCAAGCCGCGAAGCAAGGCCCCGCCGCCTGCCAGCACGATGCCCCGGTCCACGAGGTCGGCGGCAAGTTCCGGGGGGCAGCGCTCCAGCGTGGTGCGCACGGCATCCACGATGGTGGTGAGCGGGTCGGCCATGGCCTCGCGGATTTCCTGCGAAGTGATGGTGATGGTTTTCGGTAGGCCGGCGACGAGGTCGCGGCCCTTCACATCCATGGTGATCTCCTTTGGCAGCGGAGCCGCGGAGCCGAGACGAATTTTGATATCTTCCGCGGTGCGTTCCCCGATCATCAGGTTATATGCGCGCTTCATGTAGGAGACGATGGCTTCATCCAACTCGTCCCCGGCGGTGCGCACGGAGCGGGCGAAAACGATACCTCCCAACGAGATCAGCGCCACTTCCGTGGTGCCGCCGCCGATATCGACGATCATGTTTCCGGACGCATCCATCACCGGCAGGCCCACGCCAATCGCGGCGGCCATCGGCTCTTCCACGATGTGCACTTCGCGGGCTCCTGCCTGTTCGGCGGATTCGCTGACCGCGCGGCGTTCCACTTCGGTAATGCCGGAGGGCACGGCGATGACCACGCGCGGATTGTTCCGGCGGCGGTTGTTGTTCGCCTTGCGGATGAAGTGCCGGAGCATCGCCTCGGTCACTTCGAAGTCGGCGATGACCCCGTCCTTCAACGGGCGGATGGCGACGATGTTTCCTGGAGTGCGGCCAAGCATGCGCTTCGCATCGTCTCCTACCGCCAAAACCTCATTGGTACCAGCCTTTACCGCCACCACGGAGGGTTCGCGGAGGACGATGCCTTGATCCTTGACGTTGACGAGGGTGTTGGCGGTGCCGAGATCGATGCCGATGTCGTTGGAAAACCAGCTGCCGAATAATCGAGCAAACATTCTGATGGTGAAAGATTTGGAAAGGAAAGGTCGACGGTCGTCACTACCCCGGCGCGGTACCGTCCGCCGATTGCAGGGGAGCGAAAAATTCAAGCTACCCGAGAAATCGGGTAGCCGCGGGACTATGGCGATCCGCGCCCCGTGGGGTCAAGCGGGAATCCCCGTTCTGCAAAGAGAATGAAAGGCTTCTGCACGGCAGCCCTTGCCGCTTCATCCTCAAGTACTCACTTCGAGGCCAGCGCCGGGCCCACGGCCGCATGGCGGGCCAGGAACTCATCAGCCAGCCCGTAGTAAGCCTTCGAGCCGATTCCCTCCGGATCGTGCTCGAAAATCGTCTTCGCGTGGCTCGGCGCCTCGCCGATCCGGATCGTCCGCGGGATGACCGTCTTGTAGAGTTGGCTGGGGAAATAATTCCCGACTTCCTCGACCACCTGCTTTGCCAGATTCGTCCGGCCGTCGAACATCGTCATCACGATCCCCTCCAGCGAGAGGTCCGGGTTCGCGCCCGACTCGCGGATCTGGTCGATCACGTGCACGATCTTCGCCAAGCCTTCGAGGCCGAACCACTCGCACTGGAGCGGAATCAGGATCTCATCGGCGGCGGCGAGCGCGGATGTCATCAGCACGCCGAGCGAAGGCGGGGTATCCAAGAGGCAAAAATCGAAAAGATCGTTCGGCTTCAGCCCCTGCAAATGGGTGCGCAGGCGCACAAGGTGGTCATCACCACGGGCTAGCTCGATCTCCACGCCGGCGAGGTCCATGTGGGAGGGGATCACCGAGAGATTGTCGCGGCCGGAGGAGATGATCTTGTCGCGCACGTTGGCATGGCCGAGCAGCGCCGGATAGACCGTGCCCTCGCCATCCACGTCCAAGCCGAGTCCGCTCGTGGTATTGGCCTGCGGATCGAGATCGATCAATAGCACCCGCTGCCCGCGCAAGGCGAGGGCGGCGGAGAGGTTCATCGCGGTGGTTGTTTTCCCCACGCCTCCTTTTTGATTGGCAACAGCGACGACTTTCATCTGGCGAGCGGACGGCAGCGGGGCGGAGTCTTTAGGTCCGGGCGGAGCCTTGCAAACAAAACCGTGAGGGGAGGGGTGGAAATGCCCGCCGCGTCTGGCATGTACGGTTTCAGGCGTGAGTTTGGGATGCAGCTCCGCGTATGGCCTCCATCCGACCTATGCGAAATCCGGCAGTCATCTTCTTCAGCGTGGCATTTATTCTATGCGCGCGCGCCGCCGAACCGGAAGTGCCGGCAGGTGGCGAACGCATCACCGTCCCGGAGTCGCTGAACGCCTATGCCGATCCCGCCCACGGCAAGGCGGCGCGTCTTGATCAGAATGCCTGGCACATCCAGGTGGATCGCGCCGACGAAGCTCGCCCCTTCCTCGCCCAAGTCTCGGCCCCATGCCCGGCATCCGCGCTCGCGCCCGGAGATGTCGTCCTAGCCATCATCCGCGCTCGCGCAGATCCCGGCACGACCGGCGCCATCGAGGCGAAGCTCCAGCTAGCGGATGCACCTTATACTCCCGCCGCGGACTCGGTCCCCTTGGAACTCGGCCCGCAGTGGCAGGATCTCCCGGTGATCTTCCGGGTCACCCAAGCCGTCGAAAAAGGACGGGCCGCCATCGTTCTTCTCTGCGCGGGCAAGATTCAGTCGATCAGCATCGTCTCGATCCACGCATATAAATATCCACCAGGCACCGATACCTCGAAGTTCCCGCGCATCCGCCGCACCTATGCCGGTCGCCAGGCCGATGCCCTGTGGCGCAAAGCCGCACTCGATCGCATCGAGAAACACCGGAAGGTCAACCTCTCCCTTCATATCCTCGGCACCGATGGCAATCCGCTCGCCAATACCAAGGTCACGCTCAAGCTCCGCCGCCATGAGTTCGGCTTCGGCTCTGCGGTCACGGCGGAGCTCCTCACCGCGGATACCGAAGATGCTCGCCGCTACCGGGAAATCGTCGACCGCTACTGCAGCCGCGTCGTGTTCGAGGACGATCTCAAGGACTTCGGCTGGGAACCCGGCGCCAGCGGGAAAGAGGATCGCTTGAAGAAACTCGACCAAGCCATCGGCTGGCTCGGCCAACGCCACATCTCCATCCGCGGCCACTACCTCATGCAAGTGGCCACCCCGCCTAATCTAGCAGAAGTCACCGATCCCGAGGCGATCAGGAAGCACTTCATCGATACCAGTAAGGAGCGCATCGCCTTCGCCAAGGACCGCGTCTGCGAATGGGACGTCATCAATCATCCCATTGCTTGGAAGGGCGCGGACCTGCTCTCGAAGCGTCCCGGTTTGGAAAAACTCGACCGCGAGATCTACCGCCTCGCCGAGAAGGAAACCTCGCTGCCCTTCTATGTGAACGAAGACCAGATCTTCCGCCCCGGCCACCAGTCGGATGGAACCTTCGCTTACATCCAGCAGCTCAAGAAGGAAGGCCTCCGCGTCGATGGCCTCGGCAATCAAGCCCATGTCGATGACAGCTATCTGCCCACGCCCGAGCATGTCCTCGCCGTCACCGATCACTTCGCGACCCTTGTCCCGCATCAGGTCATCACGGAGTTCGATATCGTCACCCAGAATGATGAGGAACTCGCTGCTGACTATACCCGCGACATCCTCATCGCCTGTTTCAGCCATCCCGCCTACACCGGCTTCTTATTCTGGGGCTTCTGGGAAGGCCGCCACTGGAAACCCGAAGCCGCCTCATGGAAGACCGATTGGACCATCCGCAAACGCGGCGAAGTCATCGAAGAATGGCTCGGCCACCGCTGGACAACGAATATCACCCTCACCACGGATAAAGATGGCTCGGTCCAATGGCGCGGCTTCCCAGGCTGGTATGAACTGGAGGGTATCGATCAAATACAGGCCACTCCATTTTTCGTCACGAAAGCAGCGCCCAGTTCCGAGGTTAAGATAAACCGCGGAAAGTAAGGATCCGGCTTGGCTTTTGGATTTAACCGCGAAATGACGCGAAACAGCGCGAAATCTAAGCAGCCGGAAACCGGCGCTAGGGTTATTCGCTGTCCGATGGTATGGGCAATAGGGAACGACGGATTATACGGATTTCATTTGAGTGGCTATTGATCAACCTCAGTCGAGCGTGAATCAGGATTACGGAGATCCTATCTTCACTCCAAACATCCCCAAAAAACCCTTTCCAAATAAATCCGTCAAATCCCCGAAATCCGTCGTCCCTCATTCCCCATACCCTCAGACAGCGAATAACCCTAACACCATTCTTCGGCTGTTTAAATTTCGCGCTTTTTCGCGTCATTTCGCGGTTAAATCCAAACTCCACCGCCACCCCCCAAATTAATATCCACGTAGTCCGCAGTTCACCTCCTCTAGATAGATTCGTCAGATTCGTCCGATTCGTGGTGCCCCTCCACATCATTTTCCCCTTTCCCCAAAACCCATCCCACCTTTCAGTCCGCCGCGACCTGAATGGAAATCACGGAAGACTGGATAAGAAGCCTCACCGGCTGGAAACCCTTCAAGGAAGGAAAGGCCATCGCCGACCAAGGCCTTGTCGCGGGTTTCAAGAAATCCGCCGATGTCCTCCAAGGAACCATCCGCGAAGGCCGGATGAACCTCCGCTCCACCGTCAAGGTCGTCGGCCCCACCGATGTCCGGGTCCAATGCGCCTGCCCCGATCACCGGGCCACCGGCGGCATCTGCGCCCACGCCGTGGCGGTTCTCCTCACTTCTATTAAAGCACCGGCCCCGTCCGGAAAGGCCCCCGCAGCCACCACCAAGGTCGTCCCCCAGGCATGGGAAATCCGTCTTTCCCCGCGGCTCGAAACCGAGTGGGCGGAGGGCAAGCTCTCCCTCCGCTTGATCGCCTCCGCCGCCGCGGTGACCGAGCGCGACGCCATGCTCTCCGCTTGGCTCGCTGCCAAGAAAGCCCCGGCCGACGCGAAGACCCATACCATGCGCCTCGTCGGTCCGGAAATCGGCGAGTTCCTCGATATCGCCGCGGGCCATCCCCGCATCGGAATCGAGAGCGGGAAGGGGACTTTCCAGCTGGAGGAGGATCCGGGCCCGCCGCTGCGTTTGGCCGATAGCCGCTTGGAAAATGGGCGCGTCCTCTTGGAGCTTGCTCCCGGTCAGGCAGGCCGGACTTTGGTGGCGTGGGGCGATGCCCCGGCCTTGGTCGGCCCCCATTCCGCTGCCCGGCTCCCGGGCAAGTCGGCGGACCCAGCGTGGATGCGCCAAGTCGCCCAACTCCTCTCAAGCGGTCGTTTGAGCCTGCCGGTGGACCGCTTCCTCGCGGATTTCGATGCTTGGATGGATCTTCTCGAGCCGCCGCAGCCCGGCTGGCTGGGCACGCTCCGCCTCGCCGGGGCCGCTCCGGATTTCGAGCTGGAGGTGGACGGATCGCTGGATGCCGTGGACGCGATTTTGAAAGTCCGCTACCCCGGTCTCCCGGCCGTCCCGCTGCCAGCCGCAGGGGAGCCCCTTGCCGGTTTGCCCCGCTTGGCGCCGGATGGCCACCTCCAGGCGCGGAATCCGGCGGCGGAAGAACAGGCCCGCCGACGGATGCTGGCCTGCGGATTTGCCCCGGAGTCGAATCCCTCGCGCTTCCGGATCCGGGGCCGGGAGGAGATCCTCGGGCTCATTGCGGACGGCTTGCCGATGCTCCGCAGCCGCTGGTCGGTGAAAGTTGGCGAGCGTCTCACCGCCGCCTCGGGCCGCATTCACGTGGTCACCGCGGGGGTGAAAGAGGTGGCCGATCATGGCTCGTCCCTAGTGTTTGAATTGGCGTTTCAGACCGGCAACGGCAAGCGGATCCCGGCGGCGGAAATCCGTCGGATCCTCCGCGGCGGGAAGCGCAGTGTGAAGCTTTCAAACGGCACCGATCTCGTCGTGAGCCGGAGCTGCGAGGACTTGGTCACGCCCCTCATCGAGGAGCTGGGAATCGGTCGTCCCGATGAGCAATTCCAGCTCTCTGGAGCCTCCGCGATCCTTTTCCAGAATCTCCGGGAAATTCTCACGGAACATCTGGAAACCAATGATTCAAGTAACTTAGAGAAAGCTGACTTCAAACCCATCCTAAGCACCGGCCTGCAGGCCGAACTCCGGCCTTACCAAGCCGACGGCGCGGCGTGGATGACCGACCGTTTGGAGCGATTGGGAGGGGTTCTTCTGGCCGATGAAATGGGCTTGGGGAAGACCATCCAAACAATCGCTTCCATCAACCATTTCAATCAAGGTAAGGCATTGCCGTCGGGGCTTACGCTTGTCACAGCTCCCACCTCGCTCCTCGGGAACTGGATGGCGGAACTCAAACGTTTCGCACCGGGACTCCGGACGCTGCTTTTCCACGGGCCGGGCCGGGAGAAGCTGCGCGACCGCTTCGAGGGGGTGGATGTGATTGTCACAAGTTATGGCACCTTGGTCCGGGACTTGGCTTTTCACCTGGGCAGGGAATACCGGCTGGTGGTGGCGGATGAGGCCAGCCTGCTGCGGAATCCCGATGCGGATGTCAGCAAGGCACTCTTTAAACTGAACACCCGCGGTCGGGTGGCATTGACCGGGACGCCGGTGGAGAACCGGATGCAGGACCTCTGGTCGATCTTCCGATTCATCGCGCCCGGCTATTTGGGGAGCCGCTCGGATTTCAAGGAGCGCTACGAAGCCCCGGCCGCCGCCGGCGATCAGGCGCCGCCCGGGCTGCTGGAACGCCTGCGACTCCGGACCTCGCCCTTTGTCCTGCGACGGACGAAAGACCAGGTCGCGAAGGATCTTCCGGACAAGGTGGAGATCGACGAGTGGCTGACCCTCGCCGACGACCAGGCGGAACTCTACGCGACCCTTGCCCGGGCCGGCTTGGAGGAGGTCGAGCGGATCCGCGACAAGCAAGGCGAGGGGGCCGGCCGCATGCATTTGCTCACGCTGCTCCTGCGTCTCCGTCAGGTCTGCGTCGATCCTGGTCTGCTGGATCTCAAGGCGGAGCAGAAATCAAACGCTGTCAAAATCGATCGTTTGTTGGAGCTGCTTGCCGAGCGCTCCGAAAACGGGCTAAAAACACTGGTATTCAGTCAATTCGCTCAGAATTTACGGCGCATTGAGAAGCGGATTTCTGAGGGCTCTTCCCAAGTTTTCCGCATCGATGGCTCCACCCGCAACCGTCAGGAATTGGTGGATTTCTTCCAATCTGCCGACGGTCCTGCGGTCTTCCTGATCAGTCTGAAGGCCGGCGGCTACGGCCTGAACCTGACCGCCGCCGACGCCGTGATCCACCTCGACCCATGGTGGAATCCCGCCGTCGAAGCCCAAGCCACCGACCGGGCGCACCGCATCGGCCAGACCCGGCCGGTCACGGTTTACCGGCTCCTCACGCGCGACACCGTCGAAGAGCGCGTCCGCCGGCTCCAGGAGCGCAAACGCGCCGTCATCGACGCCGCCACCGGCAGCTCCGAAAACCTCCCGCAGAACTGGACCACGGACGACATCGAAAGCCTCTTGAAGTGAACCCCGGAATTCCGGGCATATTCGGAAGTGTCCCGACCAGTGGACCGCTAGAAGCGCTGAATTTGAGTGCTTTAGGCCTCTGGGTCAGCCCTCAGGTCGGCTTGAAGAAGCTCCAAATGTAACTTGTTACAATGCATGTAATGCGGAATTCGGAATTTGGCAAACGAGCTTGAGCTGTGACAGTCGTAGTGATACTCACCCTTCAATCTGCACAAGCTCACGCCCCTGTGCTTGCTGTGGTTCCCTAATTAGCCCCCGGGCATTTCTTCATGGCAGACGGAGAGCACAGTGAGATTTCGCAGGATGATTGGAGAGAGCTTCGAGTAAGCATCTCAACGCTCGAGGCTCGTCTTAATATCAAAGGCTTCTTCGCGCGCCTTTCCAAAGAGAATGATTGGGCCTATATCGTTCATTTACAGGCTCTGATAGAGACGGCTACAAACGACCTTCTCCGCGCCCACTTTCGCGAGCCCCGCCTAGAGAATTTCTTTCGTGACCTTACTTTCAACGGAGGCGCAGCGAGCAAGGTTGCATTGATGCGCTGCATGGATCTCATGAGCAAAGAAGCCTTGGGTATCATTACGATGGTTTGCTCGATCAGAAACCGACTTGTTCATCACGCCCCGAACGTAAACGTCTCGCTTAAAGATTACGTTGCTGGGTTGTCTTCGAATCAGCTGGAGGAGATCCGAAAACCTCTGCGATATTACATCAAGGATGAGTATGTTGAAGTCGACGATCTGCGGTCTTCCATATGGTTGGCCTCTTTTTTTGTCATAGCGGAATTGTCAGTCCAGATCGACTGCTGTTTGTTGAGAGATCGGGCTGAGAATGCTGAGCAAAAGGCCGCGTCGCTTTACAGAGATCTCTATGAAGCAATGAAGAAGGCTAAAGAGCCCCCCACGATTGAGGAACTCTTCAAGTTGAGGGACTGAACTTTTTGTTGGCCCGCGCCCAGTAAAATAGCCGTATTTCGATTGCGCGTGCAATCACCGGTCGAGCAGTCCTGTCTAGCAACCGAAATGAAACGTAAGGGAACACAGCACAAGAACCCGGGCACGGAATCCTGCTTGAGGATAACCGCCCACATATTCCTGCTCGGGGTCTATCCACGGCACTGGAATGAGGAGCGAAGTATCGCATAGCGCTACAGCGGGTAGCCCGTGCCGTGGACTTGACCCGATGTCTATCGGGTTTGAGGGCGAAGATATCGCGACCGGTCCTATCGAATTTCCCGGGAACAATCCCCGTCTTTGCGCGGCGGGATCACGTTCGCCCGCCCATCGCGCCATACGGTCATCAGTGGTTAAAAATGCCGAATGGTTGATTGTGCATGGAGTGGAATATTCTTTCTAATATAAATCACCATGCTAAGGGCATGCGCGTGTTTCGCTCGGTTTTTGTCCATTTGATCCCCTGCGTCGCGCTTGTGGCCTACGCCCAGGCGGAAGAGGCGCGTGCCTTGGTTTGGGATACCGACAAGATAACCAGCACTCCGAAGCCCGGCGAGGCGACCACTTCCTATACATTCGCCTTCAAGAACGCCTCTAACTCCGAAATCGCGATCCATAGTGCCGAAGCAGCCTGCGGCTGCACGGTGGCGAAATTGCCGGAGCAGCCTTGGAAGATCATACCGGGCGCCGCAGGCGAGATCAAAGTGACCATGGATCTCGGCGGGAAAGCGGGGCGGATCTCGAAACGCATTACGGTCCACACCTCAGCAGGAGACCAATTCCTCGTGGCCAGCGTGGACCTCCCGCCACCTGTTTCCGGCGTGGGACACATGGGAGCGGAGCGCATTGCCCATATCGAACTCGCGAGGACCGACCGGCAATCGATCTTCAAAGCCGATTGCCGCAGTTGCCATGTGGATCAGGGCACCGGCAAGTTGGGTCACGAGCTCTATCTGGCCGATTGCGCGATTTGCCATGATGCGCCGGAACGCGCTGCGATGGTCCCGGATCTCCACGTGCCGAAGGGGCCGCGCGGCCTTTCCTACTGGCACCGCTGGATCGAGCACGGTCACCCCGGCTCGCTGATGCCGGCCTTTGCGCAAAGCAAGGGCGGCCCGCTCTCGCAAGAACAGATCAATTCGCTCGTGAGCTATCTTGTGAAGGATTTCCCGCAGGAGGCAAGGGGCGCGGGCGTCTCTACTCCCATCGCGGTGCCGCCCTTGCCACCCGGCTCCAGGAAATAGCCGCGACTCTGCCCATTCACCCTCTTCACCCCGATGCCCTTGTTCAAATCCCTCCTCGCTTACCTGCTGCTCGCCTGCGGCATCATCTCCGCCCATGCCGATGTCGTGCCCGGCGTCTTCGGCACCGGCATCGCCGCCGATGGCTCCTTGCTCGCCGCGGGGGCCCTCGACCCGCACTGGCAACTCGTCGCCAGCGCCGATCCCGCCTCACCCGGCCCCGTCACTCATGTGGTGAACAACGGCTTTCCGATCCCTCCGTGGGCCGCCCAGGGTCCGGACTCGAAGTGGATCGCACCGAAAGCAGATCAGTCCAGCGGCAACGCGGCTGGTGCCTATCGCTATCGCACGAGCTTCGATCTCACCGGTTTCGATCCCGCCACCGTGGAATTGAGGATCGTGCTCCGCTCCGACAATACGGTGCCAGAGGTCCTGCTGAATGGCGCGAATACAGGTCTCACCTTCACGAACGGATTCGAAACGGCGAGCACGCAATTCCTCAACAGCGGCTTCGTCGCCGGGGTGAATACCCTGGAGTTCCTCGTCAACAACGAGGGCGGACCGACCGGACTCCGCTGCGAGTTGCTCGCCACCGCTACGGTCGTGCCGGAAGACTTCAAGTCGCGCGCGGAGGTGCAGGGCGCAAACGTGGTGCTCTCCTGGCCGGCAATCCTCCCCTGCTACAAACTGGAAACCAGCACCAGCCTTGAAGCGCAATCTTGGACGCCCATTCCCACCACGCCCGTGCCTGCGAACGGGCGCATGACGCTCACGCTGCCGCGCGATACCGTGAATCGCTTTTACCGCCTGCGCCGCGACGAGCAGACCCCGCCGGTTCCGGAGGTCCAGATCAATGCAGCCTATTATGAATGGGGTATTGCGGAATCCGTGCGTTTTGGTCCTGAGTTCACCTGCGATTTAGGAACCGGCTGCCAGCTTCAATGGCCACTCGACGGGACCATCGACAATGTTTTCGACGCTTCCGGCTGCATCGATCCCCGCCGCTGCCTGGAGGGTGATCCGGGATTGAGCTATCAATGGCAATTCCGGTTCCCTCCGTCGATTATGGGCGGCGCGTTCTACACGAATCCGGCGGGAATCACGGGCCAGAATGGGCCGGTTCTCACCCTCAAACCCAGTTCGTTGCCCGCTCTGAGTGGCGCCGATATCCACTGGCGCGTCATCCTCACGATCACCAGTTCGGCAGGAGGCATCACCAAGCAAACCCAAGCGCTGTTCCGTTTCCAGTACGACAGCTCTGAGATGCAATTAAGTGCGCTGAGCCCTTACCTGGAGTCGGACGGCAGCCCCGGATTTCGCCCGAAATGATGGAGGCGAACGGGAGCCCCCCTGGCCGCAACGGCACTCCGCCGATTCCGGAATTACCAGCTCCTCTTGTCTCTTCAGGCTCCGCGCATGCGCATTCTAACCGGGAAAAAGATCCGGGTTCACCTTTGGCCCTGCGGTCGATGCAAAGGTACAGCGAAAATGCCACCCCTCATTCGCGAGGGGTGGCACCCTTGATGCGTCTTGGTAACGTCCTGGAAAGGTTAGAAATTGAAACGGATGCCGGCACCGACGCCGAAGTCGTCGAGGTCATCGACGTTCGCGCCGAAGATGCTCACTTCATCCAGCCACATGTAGCGGACGCCTCCGTAGATTTCAAAGTTCGGGCTGACGTTGTAGACCAGTCCCGTGAAGGCTTGGGCGGTGAAGACCCATTCGTCATCGCTTACCAAACCCGCGCTGACATCGACACTTGTGGCACCGAGGCCAACGCCCACGTACCAGCCGAAGGAATCGTTGAAGTTGTAGCGGTACTTGTAGTTGGCGGTGATCGGGACGATGTCGACATCGATGTTCACGAGGGCGGGGAAGGAGTTTTGCTCTTCACCCATCCAGCCGGACTCAAGGAACAGCGCATGACCGTTGCCGAAATCGTAGCCAAGATGGCCGTTGTAGAACGGTTCTTCGGCATCAATCATGTAGTCGACTCCCCCACCGATGAACCAGTGCGGATTGCTATAATCGGTCGTGGTCATGGTGCCGGTTGTCCCGGTAGTTGTCATTTCCGCTTCACCGGCCATGAGGACCGAAGGGAAGCCGAGAGCAATGGCTGCGGTTAGTGCAATGGTCTTTTTCATAGGCATACTTACTTTTGCGGAGGACTGCAGGCTCGTCAAGTTGCTTTGAGAGGAGGGGTTGCCCCCTCCCCAGCGTGCCGGTTGGACGGGCGGATCGTTGTCACGGAGGACGATCCGGCTCTCCCGTGCTGTTAATATAGCCGTCCAGGCCACTACCATACACGGGCCATGGATTCCCTTGCCGCGTGATACGAAACTTGCAGTAGATGTTCTAACCTAGCCGATGATCACCCTCTCTGTAAGGATGCGGACGATTCCAACCTGTTTGAGGTCAGATGGCGTGTCGCGGCGACTGATCGTGTTCACGGAGAACTTCTTCACTTCAATGTTCAAAGCTCGCCTCATCAGGGACCACCGTCCTGCGGCTTCTCTGCTTGGAACACCATCGCAGACCGTAAACCCCGAGTCCAGCCGTCCCCAGAGCCATGATGACGGCTCCAGAAAATGGCCAAAGGGTGAAGCCGCGATCGTAGACCGAATAGGATGGACCGTTCGGATCGATGTAGATCCTGATTCTGGCGTTTCGGCGATGGGCAAAGTCAAGTTCGCGGTGGAATCGCCCGGGGTAAGCCCACAGCGAAATCCGGTCGCCTCGATACGCTCGCCCTCCGGATTCATATTCGTAGTGGGCAACCGTGGTTTTTCGCCCAACCCGGCCGCTCGGAACAGTTTCGACAGAGGTCAACGTCGCAGGCACTGTCGTCTTGCTCCGTGTTCGCCAGTGACCGTAGATCGGAGGAACGACCAAACCGCCGAAAAAAAGCATCCCGAGGCCGAGCATGGATCCAAAGACAATGAGCTCGATGACCGCTTTAGATGATTCGGGTTTGGCTTGGGGCATCCAGGGACGGGCGTGAAATTCTCCCCCCTCTCTCTAAGGCGTTCACCCTTGGCATTCAAGCTGCATCATCAACGCAGTCAGCCTCGAAAATTGAGATTGTTAGATCCGCTTCCGACCCTGACCTCCCCACTACCTCGCAGCAATCCCCGCAATCCCACCTGTTTCTCACCTGCTTATCAGCTGAGGAGTTCGATGAAGGAGCAGGCCGCAAGCTCTCCACTTCATGCGTGGAGCCGTGATTGCCGCAATTCCTCGATGCGATCTCTTTATGGCGGCCGGGGGAAGCCGTTCCCCCGGGCCGCCGGAGGCACTTCACGCGGACCGAAAATGGGTAGGGATCGCCTCCTCTTTGCCTCAAGAATTCTTCACATAAATATATTTGAATATCACTTCGGACCCTTAGGTCTGGGGAACGACTTTGGATCCTGGCTGAATTCTATCGTCGACCCCGGTGGCCTCGATGCCGCCCTCTCCGTTGAGATATCGCACTCCAACACTGTCATGCTCCTTGGGCTGCAATCGGAGGGTGACGTCTTTTCCGGCCTTGGCTTCACCCAAAACCTTTTCCGAGGGAAGGCTGCGACCCTCGATTCTTGGATACGCGACTTTTCGGTTATCAAGCTGGATCCGATACTCCTTCCTCTCCGCTACGTCCTCTTAGCGGCAAGAGCACGAGCCATAGGGTTTGGTGTTGCCTCAATTTGAAAATCCAGAGTTCATTGAGCCTTATGAAGGAACTTGCTCTTCTTATCTTTCTAGCCGGGTCAATCCTGCATGCCGCCGAGCGGGATCCCCGGCTCGCACCCTTGGCTGAAGCGCACATAAAAAAGACGGAAGAAATCCTCGGGGAGAAAACCGCCGAAATCGCAAAGGCCGTAGCTGTCTATCTGGCGGAAATCGATGCCCAGGATGAAAAGGCCACCAAGAGTGGTAACGCGGAAGCTTTGGGCGCGATCCAAAAGGAACGGGAACAGCTCAAAAGTGGCGGCATCCTCCCCGTTCCGAATGCCGGTCTTCCCAAGGTATTGGTGACCTACCGCAAGGCCTTCGTAAAGGCGGTGGAAGATGCGGACTCGGGCGCAGCGAAGAAACGAAAGGACGTGGACTCGAAATACCTGGCGGCCCTGGCGAAACTCGCACCAGCCGATGGATCCGCGCCGGACTTGGCCACACAGATCGAGGAGGAAAAGAAACGTGTGACTTCCGGGTTTTACGGACCGATCACGAATCTGCAATCCCAGCTCCCCGGCACCCGGTGGCAAAGCTTGAGCAATCCCGACGATATCGCGGTTTGGGAGACCAATGGGAAATACCGGCACTGGAAGTACACGATCCCCGACCGTGAAACCGTCGTTCTGCATTGGACCGCCGATAAGGGCAAATCGTGGAAACTGGACAAGGATGGGAGAACTCTCCGTGGCAATCCGGATTACAGGCTGATCCCCTCCACCAAATAAGCAGGAAGCACCTAGCATGATCGCAATCCCGATCCTTCCTTCAATGCTAGATTGACTTCCCTAGCTTTTAACTCGCCCTATCTCCCCAATCGGATGGACAATCGCAAGCGTCAACTCATCGGCATCCTGATCAAGATGCTTTTGGTAGTCCTCATCTGCTTTGTCTTCGTGCGCTTCTTTCCCGAAATCGGCAAACACTTGGCAAGCTTCGTGAAGGAGCATATCGAAAAGCCGCAGGGAGAACGCGCCTCCAAACAAGCCGCGGCACCGCAGGAAGCGGAGGCAATGCCTCCCGGGATCACTCCGGCGAAGCAAACCAAGAGAGCGGAGCGAACCGGCACCGAACCCAAAGGGCCCACCATTTCCGCGGAGGATATCGAGAAGTGGCTCACAATGCCGAAAACTGAATGGCTGCCCTTGCTTCAAGAGCGAACGGCGAAACTCCCGGTTCCCGTTCAGGAAGAGATCGCGGCGCTCATGCGCGAATTCCAAGAAATCAAAGCAACAGGGATCGGCCATCGGCATCCTTCTTATCTGGGTCGCCGCGATCGCATCATCCAACGCTCCAATTCGCGGTTCGAGGGTTCGGAGTCGAATCCTTCGGGATCCCAATAAGCGAGGTGCCCGGGTCCTCTGACAAGATTGCGAAGATGTTAAGCGAGCAAACGCTATCGACAGTCGCCGGCTACTGGGCGGAGGAGATGGGCTGCCCGGCGAAGGACTTGTTTCGCGAGCCCATTCAAATGATCTCCCACGGCGAGCGATTGGCGGACTACAACGGGATCTTCGCTCTTTTTCGCGATGGTCAGGCAATCGTCTCGTTTCCGGAAGGTCGCATGGAAGCATTTCGCGACCGCTTGCCCGGCTCCTCCTTTTCCCCCGCGGAAATGGCGGCGGCATTCTCCGACTTCACGGTGATCGGCCCCGCCTACATCGGCTATGCCGAATCCATCTCCCCCGCCCTATCGTTCGTCCGCTCTCTTGGTCCGGAGGATCGCCTCCAAGCCGACTCATTGAGGACCGCCTGCTCTGAAGCCGAATGGGATCACGGCGGCAGCGAAGTCGGCTCCCGACCCGCTTCCGGAGCCTTCGCGGATGGCCGCCTCGTTGCCTTGGCCGGCTATGAGGTGTGGGACAACGTCATCGCCCATATCTCGGTAGTCGCCCATCCGGCATACCGCTGCCGCGGCTATGGACGCGGGGTCGTGGCACACCTCGCCGCCGCCGCGTTGCAGGCCGGCCTCATCCCGCAATACCGTACACTGGATTCGAACACAGGCTCAATCCGGATTGCGGAGGCGCTGGGGTTTGAGCGGTGTGCGACCTCGGTGGCGGTGAGGTTGGGAGTTGAGCATTGACCGTTCTCCACAAGCGCCGGTCACGAATCCGTCACGGATTGACCGCTTGCGGACATCAGGGTTACAGCTGAAGATGTCGATCCCCATGAAATCATCACGATCCATCGGCATTGCTATCTTGGCCCTTTTTGCCGCCACCGGGATGGCGGGGGCTCAAATCGTCAGCATCAAAGGTTCCGATACGCTAGGCGCGCAGCTGGTGCCGCAGCTCGCGGAGGCCTTCAATGCGAAGCACAAGGATAAGCCCGTGAAATTCGAGATCGCGGCGGAAGGATCCGCGGTTGCTTTCACCGCCCTCACCAATGGCACGGCCCAAATCGGGATGTCATCCCGGCAAGCAACCCCCGCCGAGCTTGCCGCGGCCCATGCCAAAGGCATCAAGCTGAACGAGGTCGTCGCGTGCCACGACATGATCGTGGTCATCGTCAACAAGAGCAATCCCCTGAAGAAGCTCACGCAGAAGCAGGTCGAGAAGATCTTCACCGGCCAGGTGAAGGATTGGAGCGAAGTCGGCGGCATGCCGGGAGCGATTTCCATCTACACGCGGAATACCGCCTCCGGCACCTACAAGGACTGGCAGAAAATGGCGATGGCCGGACGCGACTATGCCAAGGGCGCGCAAAAAATGGCCGGCGGCGAACAGGTGGTGGAAGAGGTGACGTCGAACAAGAACGGGATCGGGTACGTCGGCCTCGCCTTTTCCGACAAGCCCGGGATCAAGCCGATGACGATCGACGATACCGCTCCCGTTGCAGCGAATGCGGAGAAGTATCCCTACAGCCGCATGTGCTACTTCTACCTCCCGGAGAACGCGGACGCGAATGCGAAGGAGTTCGTTGCCTTCGCCGCCAGCGAGGAAGGCAACGCCCTTGCCAAGAGCCTTGGCTTCGTGCCGGTGAAGTGACGGAGGGCAAGGCGCCCGGCGCGCTCACCCCTCGTAGGCCTTCGTCAGCCCCGCGATATCGAGCTTCTTCATCCCCATCATCGCGTTAAAGGCACGCTGGGACTTCGGATCTTCCGGATCCGCGAACAATTCCTTCACGATGGACGGCACGATTTGCCAGGAGAGTCCGAACTTGTCCTCAACCCAGCCGCATTGCTGCGCTTCCACGGGACCACCTTCGGTGAGCTTGTCCCAGTAGTAGTCCACCTCCTCTTGCGTCTCGCAATCGATCTGAAAGGAAACGGCGGGACTGAAGTGGAAGTGTGGTCCGCCGTTGAGCGCCGTGAAGGCATGCCCGTTCAGCTCGAATGCGACGATCATCACCGATCCCGCTGGCCTGCCGTGCTGTTCAAAGCCTGCCTCTCCGTAGCGCGTGATGTTGGTGATCTTCGAATTCTTGAAGATCCCGACGTAGTAATTGGCTGCTTCTTCAGCCTTGTGGTCGAACCACAGGCAGGGGGTGATCTTGGATGTCATGGCGTCTCCTTGGTTCTACGTGCTCGGTTTTCGGGTTGGTCGATCACTCGACGAACGGGAAGGCCGGAGTCGGACAAGCCAGAGGATCTTTTCCGAGAATACCCGAAAAACACCGAATCAAAAGTACGGCGGCCGGAAGTCCCGGCCTCGCTCGGGCGACAAGGAAGGCGTGACAAGAGCGCCTCGCCCTCCTCATGGATTGTCGCCCTATTTTGCGCGGAGCCGTTCGAGCGCCGACACGTGCTCTCCGAGCGGTGGAAGAAGTTGATCGCGGATGACGGATTTGATCTCCGCCATCACGTCCGCATTGCGGAGCGCGGCTTCGTATTCATTGATGCCGTGTTCCTCGCCCTCTTCCAGCACCGTGAGGGCAGGGCTTTCGCCCAGAAGCGTGGCGGTGCCTTCCACTGCCTTCGCAAAGGATCCCCATGCGCCGGAATTGGTGGCCGGCGTGGAGCCCATGTCCACGAGATGATCGCAGAGGCGGGCTGCACTGTTGACGTGATCCGTGCGGATCGCCTGGAGCGCGGTGCGCTCGGGTTCGGAGTGAAATTTCTCGATCGCCTGCGTGTAGGTTTCGATGGCCGAAAGCTCCCCGCGAAGCAATGCATTGCATACTTCGGTGCATTCTTCTGTCGCGTTCATGATCGGGTAAGAGTTAGGGCAGACGGCATTGTCGGCCAGGAAAGAACCAGCAGGTGCCGTGCTTGTTTGCAACCGACTTGGCTTCAATGTGCCGTGGAAATGCGGGATTGCAGATCTCCCCGTTTTTTACGACCCGCATTGCCGATTGCAGGGTTGTTCACATCCGCCCGGAAGCCCGGTACCCATTGGACGCGACGGTAAACCGGGTGGAATATCTCCGGATGCCAGCAAAACCAGACAATAGGGATCGGAAACCAAAGAAACCGAAATCGCCCGTGCCGGGGCCCGTGGGAGATGGATTTCCTCTCGAAAAAGACGTTTCGACTCCGCCTCCCGGCAGCGATCAAGCGCAGGATAAAAAGAGGAAAGTGTAAACCCCGACACGTGTCGCTAACCGTTGGAGAAGGGACTTGATCGATGCACACGAAGAGCAACAGGATGCGGCAATCGGGTCTCCCCCAAACAGGGGAAACCGTTCATTCAGCCATAACCCCCGCCGGTAGACTCCTCACCGGTTTAAACAAAGCGCATGAACAACGTGAAAGTTGGCAATACGGTGCGGATCCCGGGATTTCCAGGACTGCTGAAAGTGGAAGATGTTTCCGGAGCCCTTGGGATGGTTTCCTGGACCTCCTCCGCGGGTGAAGTGATCCGCGGCGAGGTATTCCTTTCCCAGCTCCAGCCCGCAGACTGGTATCAGGGAAAGAGCGAGTATGTGGAGAAGGTGGGCGAGCCGGTTCCCCCACCCTTCGTGGAGGAAAGGTGGGCACCCCCTGTCGACGTGTAGCGCTCAGGCGGAAAGCATGATGCCAGCATCGCTGAGGGAACGGATCCGTTCGGGCCGGACCTCGGCAGCAAGGCTCTCCATGAACTCCTCGTGGCGCACGAGTTCGAGCCGCCCGTCGTGATGTTCCACGATCGCGGTGAGGCTTTCGACCCAGTCGCCCGAGTTTAGATAGCGGATCTCCCCCACCTGCTTGTCCTCCGGCGTGTGGATGTGGCCGCAGATGATGCCGTCGCAGTTCTTCTTCCGGGCGAATTCCTGGAGCTGCTGCTCATACTCACCCACGAAGTTCACCGCCGACTTCACCCGAGCTTTGATCGCCTTGCTGACGGAGTAGTATTCCTTCCCGCGCCAAGCACGATAGTGATTGTAGATGCGGTTTGCCCACAGCAGCGCGTCGTAACCGATTGCGCCCAGTACCGCGATCCACTTGTGATTGGTGGAGACCGAGTCGAAGCCATCCCCGTGGACTACGAGGTAGCGTTTCCCATCGAGCCCCCTGTGAATGTGCTCCTTTACAAACTGCAGCTTGCCGAAGGCGAGCGGCAGGAACCGCTCCAGGATGTCGTCGTGATTGCCGCGCAGATAGACGACCTCCGTGTCGTCCTTCTCCATCTTCTTGAGCACGGTGCGGATGAAGCGGCTGTGGCGCTTTCTCCACTTCGCGCCGCGCTTGAGCGCCCAGCCATCGATGATGTCCCCGTTCAAGACGAGCTTCTCGCAGCGGGTGTGCTTCAGGAAATCGATGACCTCATGCACCTTCGCGTCGGCCGTGCCGAGGTGGACATCGGAAAGGAAGATCGTGCGGAAGTTCCGCTTCGGGCGCTTCTTGCGTTCTTTCAAGGTGAGGGTCACAGGGCCGCGCGCTTCGGATGCTTCACGCAGGTGATTCTCGAATGACTCGATCACCTGGTCCCAGCCCAGATCTTCTGCGGAAGCACGCGCGCGGGAACGGAAGGAGTCGTCACGCCAACGCTGCAGCGAGGCCATGCATTCGCCGATGTAGGCTTCCCGATCTCCCTTCGGAGACTTGAGCCCGTTCCGGTCATGGTCCACGTGACGGGCGGAAGCTGCATAGTCGTGGCTCACCGTGACCAGCCCGCTGGCCAATCCTTCCAGCAGCACATTGCCAAAGGTCTCCGTCTCGCTTGGAAAGAGGAGGACATCGGCGGAGGCGTAGTGGCGCGCCAGATCTTCCCCGGTCTGCATGCCTGCGAAGTGGACGAAGGAATGCTCCGCCTCGAGCTTCTCCCGCAGCGGGCCATCCCCCACCACCACGCAGCGCAGGTCCGGCACGCGTTCGCGCATTTTCCGGAAGCACTCCATCGCGAAGGGAAGATTCTTCTCCGCGGCGACCCGCCCGACGATGATCGCGACCGGAGATTCCGCCCGTGCTCCCCACGCGGCCCGCAGGGAAGCATCGCGCTTGGCCGGGTGAAAGAGCGTGGTATCGACCCCACGACCGAGGAGGCGGACATTGTTGAAGCCCTCGCGACGCAGCATGTCGACCACGTCGGAGGTCGGTGCCATGGTGAGATCGGCACGATTGTGGACGCGCTTGAGATAGGCCATCGCCGCCGGTTGCAAGCCACCGAGGCGATACTGCTCCATGTATTGATGGAAATTGGTGTGAAAGCCTGCGGCGACCGGGATTTCGAGGGCATTCGCGGTCTTGATCGCAGAGCTGCCAAGCGGACTTTCCGTGGCGACGTAAACGGCATCCGGCCGGCGTTTCGTCCAGCGCTTGCGGAGCTTGAAGGGGCCCGGCAGGCCGACGCGCACTTCCTTGTAGCCAGGTAGCGGCACCGAGGCGGCGAGCGTCTCGCCACGTCCCCCGCCCTCTCCCGTCCGGATGACATGAACCAGATGCCCCCGACGGCGCAGGCCGTCGCAGAGCCGACCGAGCGTCATGGCCACGCCATTGACGTCGGGAGCGAAGGTGTCGGTAACGATGTCAATTCTCATGGATATTCAAGAGATTCAAATAATCCGCACCCAGCATGTAGCATGAGGGACTTGTGACCTGTCTCACCTTTCAAGTGGCGATTTCGACACGCGGGCCCGGTCGCGGGCGGTGGTCCACGACCGTCGGAAGATCCGCGGTCCCCCTTTTTCACCTGTTCCACCTGATAACCAGGTAAGGAACAGGTGAAGCTTCATGACACGGGGGCCATTGGGGTTGGCTTGTTTGCCGGGGAGCGCCCGCCGGGGGAGATTTGTCAACGTAGGCATGGGTGACAGCATGCCATGGGGGAATTCCCATCATTCACCTCCACCGGTGGTCCCCGCCAAGGCAAACAGCGACCTTGATCGACCCGCTCATCCGACATGGCCCATGGCCGCGGACAAACGAGCCCTACGGTGCCAAGCCTGGCAACAAAGACGCCGTCGTCGGAACCGTCACATCCTTCAAATCCGTGTCCGGCTTCAAGTTCAGGATGATGTTCGCGGGATACAATTTCAGCTTCGACTTGCTGTCCTTCACGTAAAGATCCACCTCGATCGGCTTGGTGAGTTCTTCCATCTTCTCGGAGTCCTCGATGAAGGTGCAGCCCTCGAAGACGCACTCTCGCGTAAGCAGCAGGAAACTCACCGGAATGGTGCACTTCACGAAGCGACAATGCACGACGCGCAGCCACTTCTCGTTCACATAGTCCACCGGCTCTTTCTTGCGGAAGTTCATCGACGGCATCTCGATGTTGTCGAAGACGCAGGTCTGGATGCGGAAGCCGGTGTCGGTGAGATTGATCGGCCTCGCGAAATTCTTCCGGATGATGCAGTTCTCGAAGTAATACTTTCCGGCCAGATCACCGCCATACCATACGCCGGCCTTGCCGAAGCGGCAGTCGTCGAAGCCGCAATTGATGAAGTAGTAGTGGCAGGCGTGATCGACTTCGAGCGGCAGTTGCAGGAAGCGGCATTTCCTTGCGATCACATTGCCACCGGAAATCTCGACCCGGCCGCTCTTGGTGCCGGTCCATGTGCTACCCGGCGCGATCACGATGGTCGGCCAGCTCTTCTTCATGCGATCTCCGATCACGATGTTCGCGTGCACCCGCTCTTTCCCGGCGGGCACGGTCATCGCTTCCAACCAGCGGTCCTTGATGTCGAAAGCGTCCTTGTTTTCCGGGGGCGCATCCTCGGGAATCTTGATCGCCTCCAGCGGTTTCAGTTCCGTCCGGGTCACCTCTTGGGCCTGGGAGGTGAGCAGAGGCATCGCGACCAGGGCATGAAGGCACGCGCGGGAAAACCGGGCACTGGACGCGGCCAAGGGGAATTCGCCTGTGATCATATCTTTTTCCTATCGATACACAGACTCCATGTCAAAACTCTCCGGCTCTATCACAAAGGCGGATTGTCCGATTCGCCTTGCCATTGCCGCAAGGGGGTGTATGAATCCGCCGCGTCGACCGTGGTCGGCAGGAACCAATTGACGGTTCCAACCCTTTTCCGGTCTTCATCGATGAGAGATGGTTCGGGGATTTACCTGATGCTCATCGACACCGCCCGCCACCCGGATACCGCGTGGGCAGGCCCTGAAATATATGACCCCTGACTCCTTCGAGGCGTTGCCATTGGCTGCGCCCCTTCAACGCGCATTGCGTGAACTTGAATATACCACCCCTTCGCCGATCCAGGCGCAGGCAATCCCCCTCTTGTTAGAGGGACGCGACCTGCTCGGTTGCGCTCAGACAGGCACCGGAAAGACTGCTGGCTTCGCGCTGCCGATCCTTCATGCCCTCCATGAGCACCCGCGGCCGCTCAAGCCGAAGTCGGCCCGGACGCTTGTTTTGACGCCGACGCGCGAACTCGCGGTCCAGGTGGCGAAAAGCTTCAACACCTACGGCAAGCACGTCCGCTTCCGCCAGACCTTGATCTACGGCGGCGTCGGACAAAACCCGCAGGTTGCTGCCATGCGCAGCGGTGTGGATGTGCTGGTCGCCACTCCCGGCCGCTTGCTCGATCTGATCGAGCAGAAGGCCCTCGATCTCTCCGGAGTCGAGTTCTTCGTGCTCGATGAAGTGGACCGCATGCTCGACATGGGTTTCCTCCGCGACGTGAAGCGCCTGGTGACCATGCTTCCGCAGAAGCGCCAGTCGCTGTTCTTCTCCGCCACGCTCGCACCGAATATCGTGCAGCTCGCGGAAACGATTCTCCGCGATCCCGCGAAGGTTTCGATCGCGCCTCAATCCACCACGGCAGAGCGCGTCGAGCAAAAGGTCGCCTTCCTCCACAAGGAGCATAAACGCTCGCTGCTGGAACAGCTTCTCAAGGAGCAATCCGAAGCGACCGAAGCCAAGCTCACGATCGTCTTCAGCCGCACCAAGCACGGTGCGAACAAGCTGGCGAAGGGTCTGTGCGAAGCAGGCTACCAAGCCGATGCCATCCACGGCAACAAGTCCCAGGCGCAGCGCGAAAAGGCACTCGATCGTTTCCGCAAGGGCTTGACCCCGGTCCTCGTGGCCACCGATGTCGCTGCTCGCGGCGTGGACGTGAAGGATGTCGGCCTGGTGGTGAACTACGATCTGCCGAACGAACCTGAAGCGTACGTGCACCGCATCGGCCGCACCGGCCGGGCCGGGGCGGAAGGTCGCTCGGTGTCCTTCTGCTCGGAAGAGGAACTCGAGTTCCTGCGCGATATCGAAAAGATCATCCGCACCTCGATCCCGCGCTTCGATGGCCATCGCTGGCACGTCGAGGATCTTGCTGAAAAGCATGCCCGTGGCTTCCGTAGCGCGGCAACGGCGAAGTCCAATCTCCGCTCTCCCAATGGCGGCGGACGCGGTGGCAACCGTGGCCGTGGCAACAACGGCGGTGGTGGTGGCGGCAACAGTGCCAGCAATGGCGGGGGCGGCGAACCGTCACGTCGTGGTGGCAATCGTCGCCGGCGTGGACCTGTTGCTTCGCGATAAGCCAGGTTGCTTAACTCTCCAGAACGGTCGTGTGGATTCCTCCGCACGACCGTTTTTTCGTGAAAGATGAGACCACTGCTTTGCGGGCCCTGAATTGGATCCCATCCGAAAGCCCTCCTTCCTTCCGGAAGTAAACCCTCTTCATGTTCCCTAAAGGTTTGGCGTGTCAGGCTGCGCCCATGATGATTTTCGCCCGTCCCGCGATCTGTGCGGCAGCTGCGGTCACCGTCGCGCTCGTGCCTGCCTGCACGGCGCCGCAGGCCAAGACGCCCTCGGTGACGTTGCCGGTTTCGTGGCGGAATGCGGCGGACTTCCCGACCGCCTCACCGCAGGGCGATCTTTCCCGTTGGTGGAATCAATTCGGGGACGCGCGGTTAATCCGTTTGATCGGTGAGGCCCTCGCGGGAAACAAGGACATTGCCTCGGCCGTTTCCCGCGTGCGGGAAGCCCAGGCGCGCAAGGACGTGCAGCGCGCCTCGCTCTTCCCCACTCTCGACTATTCCGGAGCCCGCAGCACCACCGCGGCCTTCGACGATTGGACCCGTACCGGCTCCGGCACCGCCTATTCGGCGGGGCTGAATGCGTCGTGGGAACTCGATTTCTTCGGCAAGAACCGCCAGTCCGTCCTCGCTGCGGGCGCGAGTGCCGAGGCTGCGAAGGAGAACCTCTACTCCGCCCAAGCGGCCCTCGCCTCGGAAGTGGCGCTCGCTTATCTGGACTTGCGGGCGCTGGAATCGCGGCTGGAAGTGGTGAATCAAAGCGTGAAGACACGCGAGGAAACCACGCAGCTCGCTTCATGGCGTGCCCAGGCCGGCGAGATCGACACGCTGGAGCTGCGCCAAGCGGAATCGAGCCTGGAGTCCGCACGGTCTTCCCTCTCCTCGCTGGGGCAAAACATCGGACAATCGCGGAACCGGCTGGCACTGCTTTGCGGCAGGAATCCGGGGGACGTTTCCATCGGCTCGGGCAGCGTGCCGGTGCCTCAGCGACGGCTTGCGATTGGCATCCCTGCGGACACCATCCGCCAGCGTCCCGACGTGCGCGCGGCAGGTTACAATTGGGTCGCGGCAATCGCCAACACCCGCTCGGCGCAGGCCGAGAAGCTCCCCAGCCTGCGCTTGAGCGGCTCGCTCGGCGTGGACACCTTGCGGAGCTCGAAGCTTTTTAATCCGGAATCCGCCGCGGCAGGAATCATCGCCGGCATCTCCGGACCGATCTTCGATGCCGGGCGCATCCGCGCGAATATCGCGGCACAGGGTGAGGCGGAAGAGCAGGCGCTGCTCTCCTACGAAACCAGCATTCTCACGGCGCTCTCCGAGGTGGAGGATGCGTTGATCGCCTGCCGCAAGACGGAGGAGCGTATGGCCACCCTGGAGAGAGCCGCTGCCGCGGGGCGCGAGGCCTCCAAGCTCGCCACGCAACGCTACCGGACCGGCGTGATCGATTTCCTCACCGTCCTTGACGCCCAGCGCAACAACCTGGTGCAGGAGGAAGCTCTCATCAATGTCCGCGCCGACCGCGCGGCGGCCCACGTGCAACTCTACAAGGCGCTCGGCGGCGGATGGTCCTCCGGTTCCTGAAATCCTTTTTCCCATGTCCAAGCCTGACACATCTGAAGATCTTGCCTCCGTCGTGCGCCGCGGCGCCTCCCGACCCGCGCGGAAATGGTTCATCATCGCCCTCTGCCTCACCGCACTCTCGGGGGGAGGATGGTACTACAAGTCCCATAACAAAGACGCGGCCGAGGGGCCGGTCTATGTCACGGAGCCCTTGGAACGCGGCGACATTTCGATCGAGGTCACTGCGACCGGTAACCTCGCCCCGATTAACCAGGTCACCGTGGGCAGCGAGCTTTCCGGCACGGCGGCGGAGGTCTATGTCGATACAAACGACACGGTCAAAAAGGGCCAGCCGCTCGCGAAGCTCGATACCACGAAGCTCGAGCAGCAGACCCAGCGCAATAAGGCGGTGAAGCTGGCCGCAGAGGCCCGCGTGAACCAAGCCAAGGCCACCGTGAAGGAGAGCGAGGCCACGCACGCACGACTTCTGGAGCTCCACCGGCTCAGTGGAGGCCAGACCCCTTCCAAGGCGGAGATGGAAACCTCGGAGGCCACCGTCGCTCGCTCGCACGCCGATCAGGAAAGCGCGGAAGCTTCCGTGGCGCAGGCCGATGCCGACCTCAAGTCGGTCGAGCGCGACCTCGGCAAGACGATCATCCGCTCGCCTGTCGATGGCACCGTTCTCACCCGCAAGCTGGAAGTCGGCCAGACCGTGGCCGCCTCCTTCACCGCACCGGAACTCTTCATCATCGGCGAAGATCTTCGGAAGATGGAACTAAACGTGGCCGTGGGCGAAGCGGAGATCGGCCGGCTTGAGCAAGGCCAGGAGGCCGAGTTTACCGTGGCTGCCTGGCGGCAGCGCGTTTACAAGGCCTCCGTCAAAAAGGTCCTGTTCGGCTCGGTGATCGTGAACAACGTGGTGACCTACAGCACCGAGCTCGAGGTGAACAATGACGACCTGAGCCTCCGTCCCGGGATGACGGCGACCGCGGACATCTTCATCGAAAGAAAGGAGAACATCCTGGTCGTCTCGAACGCCGCGCTGCGCTTCGATCCGGTGGCCGCCGCCAAGCTCGGCAAGCCCGAAGACGATCAGAAGCGGACCCTCGTCCAGAGCCTTTCGCCCGGTGGCGGGCGTCGCTGGGGCCGCGGCGGCGGTGGTGGCCCGCCTGCCGGATCCGCGCCCGATCCCAAAAAGGGAGCCCACATCTGGGTGCTCCAGGACGGCAAGCCGGTCGAAATTCCGGTCAAAACCGGCATCACCGATGGGAGTCACACCGAGATCAGCGGAGAAGGCCTCACCGAGAATATGTCCGTGATCGTCAGTGCTAAACCGCAGATCACCACCTGAGCATGGAAAGCCTCATCGATCTCCAGGCCCTGACCAAGACCTACGGGCGCGGCGATGCCGAGTTCCAGGCCCTGAAAGGCGTGGACTTGAGCATCAACAAGGGCGAATTCGTGGCGGTGATGGGTCCCAGTGGATCAGGCAAATCCACACTGATGAACCTGCTCGGCTGCCTTGATAGCCCGACCACCGGCCGCTATGAGTTCCAGGGAATCTCCGTCAATGAGCTGAACAAGGATCAGCGTTCGCTGCTGCGCCGGCATGCGCTGGGTTTCATCTTCCAGGGGTTCAATCTGCTGGCGCGGACTTCTGCCCTCGAAAACGTGGAGCTTCCCCTCCTCTACCGCGGGTACACCCGCAGCCAGCGCCACGAGATGGCGCGTGCCGCTCTCGCCAGCGTGGGGTTGCCGGACAAGGAGCGGAACACCCCTTCGGAACTCTCCGGGGGCCAGCAGCAACGCGTCGCGATCGCCCGCGCGATCGTCACTAATCCCGGCACGCTCTTCGCGGACGAACCGACGGGCAACCTCGACTCGAAGACCACGCTGGAAATCATGGAGCTGCTCTGCCGCCTGAATGACGAACGCGGCATCACCATCCTGATGGTCACCCACGAAGACGAGGTCGCCCACTACGCCAAGCGCATCGTCCACGTGCGCGACGGCCTGATCGGGTCCGATGTGCTGAATGAAAACCGTCCCGTTCGTCGCCTGAAGCCCTGACATCCATGTTCTGGAACGCATTCATTATCGCGCTGCGCGAGATCCGCCGGAACCTTACCCGCGCTTTCCTCACCGTGCTTGGCGTCGTGATTGGCGTGGCCGCGGTCGTCACCATGGTCACGCTGGGCCGTGGCGCGACGGAGTCGGTCAAGGCGCAGATCTCGAACCTGGGCAGCAATCTGCTGGTGCTGCGCCCCGGCCAAGGCTGGGGGCCTTCGGCCGCACCGCTGTTCAGCCGGACCGATGTCGAGATGATCCGCCAGCAGATTCCGGGCATCAAGGCCATCTCGCCGATGTCCAATACCAACGTGCAGGCGATCCATCAGGAAGAAGCCCGCACCACCGATGTCCAAGGAGTGTATCCGGAGTATTTCCCGATCGGGAATTGGACGATCGCCACCGGCCGCTTCTTCGATGATACGGAGCTGAATGACGGAGCACCGGTCGCCGTGATTGGCGAAACCATCAAGAAGGAACTCTTCAATGGCCGGGACCCGATCGGGGAGAAGATCCGCCTGCTCAATACCGCGGTTACCGTGGTGGGGGTCACCTCAGCGAAGGGCCAAGGGGGTTGGGGTGACGACCTCGACGACAACATCATCATTCCGATCACCACGCTCCAACGCCGCCTGAACGGGCAGATGTTCAAGCAGAACGTCAACCAGATCATGATCTCCGCCCAAGACGGCTATCCCACCGATGGGGTGATCTCGGACATCAACTCGCTGATGCGCGAGCGCCGGAGCCTAGCGCGCAGCGAGGCGAATAATTTCTCGGTCACCGACACCCGCCAGATCGCGGACGCGGTGAGCTCCAGCACCAAGGTGATGACCTCGCTGCTCGGTGCCGTCGCTGGCGTGAGTCTGCTCGTCGGTGGCATCGGCATCATGAACATCATGCTCGTTTCGGTTACCGAGCGGACCCGCGAGATCGGCATCCGCATGGCGATCGGGGCACGTGCCCGGGAAGTGATGCTGCAGTTCCTGGTCGAGGCGGTGACCCTTTCCTGTGTCGGCGGGCTCTGTGGCATCGCCCTTGCCTACGGCCTCTGCGTGAGCCTTGCCAAAGTCGTCGGAGCCCCCTTCATGTTCGATCCCAAGATCAACACGATCGCCTTCATCTTTTCCGCTGCCATCGGTATCCTCTTTGGTTTCATGCCTGCCCGTCGTGCCGCCGGTCTCGATCCCATCGAGGCGCTGAGGCATGAATAGTCGATTGTCTGACGTTGAGAGCTGAGAGTAAGAATCCCAATCCCTCAGCTCCCAACCACCAACTCTCAACCTGCACTCCCTTGCGCCTGCTAGTCATTGAAGACGACCCGCTGCTCTTGCACAGCCTTTCCGAAGGGCTGCGCGAGGAGCAATATGCGGTCGATACTGCGGCAGACGGGACTGAAGGCCTCGCGAAAGCGACGGACTCGAACTACGATGCCATCGTGCTCGACGGCATGCTTCCGGGCTTCGATGGATGGGAGCTGTTGTTACGATTGCGGCGGGAAAAATCGACTCCGGTGTTGATGCTCACGGCGCGGGACGCGGTGCCTGACCGCATCCGCGGGTTGGATGCAGGAGCGGATGATTACCTAACAAAGCCCTTCGATTTCGAGGAATTGCTCGCACGCCTGCGTGCCCTGATCCGGCGGAGTTCCGGCACCGGCTCGAACCTCCTGGAGCTCGGGGAGATCGTCGTGGACACCGCCGCCCGGTTGGTCATGAGGGATGGCGACATGGTGCCCCTGACTCCCCGCGAATATGGCCTGGTGGAGTACCTCGCCCTCCATCGCGGCAGCGTGGTGAGCCGCACCGAACTCTACGAACATCTCTTCGACGAGAACGATGACACGCTTTCGAACCTCCTCGACGTTCACGTTTCGAACGTGCGCAAGAAACTTGGTCCCTCCTTCATCTCCACCCGCCGCGGCCACGGCTACAGCATCGAATGAAGAACATCTTCCAATCGGTGCGCTGGCGGCTGCTCCTGTGGTATTCGCTCATTCTGTTAGGTTTGATCACCGGCTTGTGCCTGCTCGCCTACCGATTGGCGTCGAATGACCGCACGGCCCAGATCGACCGGGAAATCCGGAATTTCCAAGGAACCTTCTTCCGCAGTCTCTTCGCATCGCGACCCCTGCCCAAAAAGGATGTGCCGCCCACCCTTGATGAAATACGCGAACGGCTGCGAAATCCCGGTGACGTCTCATCCTTCCCGCCGGAACTCCACGCGCTTTTCGAAGGCGGCACCGGCGGCAATTACCTCGCCTGCTGGGATAGCGATGGCTCGCCGCTTTTCATCTCGGCAAATGCCCCGGAGGGGCTCGCCCGCCCGGTCCTGACCAAGGACAATGAGACCCAATACGTTTCGCGCGACAACTACCGGGAGCACCATCGAACGAATCCATCGGGCGTGAGTTCAATCATCGGCCGGGAGATTAGCGAGGAGCAAGGAGACCTGCTCCGATTCAGCCTGCTGCTGGCATTGGGGGGAGGTGCCGTCTGGCTCGCAGGACTCGGAGGTGGCTGGTGGCTTGCGGGGCGGGCTCTCAAGCCGATCGACACCATCGGCCGCACCGCATCGCGCATCGCCGCCGGAAATCTCGACGAGCGAATCGAGATCGCAAACACCGACAACGAACTGGACCGCCTGGGACGTGTCCTCAATGACACCTTTGACCGGCTCTCCACCGCCATCGAGCGCCAGAAGCGCTTCACCGCGGATGCTTCCCACGAGCTGCGCACGCCCGTCACGATTATCCTTTCCGAGACCCAGCGTGCTCTGAAGCGTGAGCGCGAGCCGGAGCAATACCGGGAGATTCTCGGCACCTGTCGCACCGCCGCGGAGCGCATGCGGGCACTTGTGGAATCGCTGCTGGTGCTGGCCCGTCAGGATCTTCCCGCTAACGATAGTCGCCACGTTCCCTGCGACCTCGCCGAGATTGCGAATGGCGTCGCCGATCTGTTGCAACCGCTCGCCGACGAGCATTCCACCACCATCGCGCGCGAACTGGCCCCGTCCCCGATCAACGGCGATTCCCACTCGCTGGCGATGGTCGTGCAAAATCTCCTCTCGAACTCCCTGATCCATCCGCCTGCCGGTGGCGTGGTAAAGCTGAAAACTTTCGCGTCATCCGAAGGCTACGCTTTGGAGGTCTCCGACAACGGACCCGGAATCGCAGCGGAACATCTGCCCCGTCTCTTCGACCGCTTTTACCGTGCGGACAGCTCCCGTAATCAGACCAACGGCCACAGCGGTCTCGGCCTCGCGATCGCGAAGACCATCGTCGAAGCCCACGGCGGCAAGATCGAGGTGACGAGTGCTCCGGATGCCGGCACGGTATTCCGCGTGATCTTCCCGCGCCCGCAATGACGTCCTCAACGGGGGCATTTTCAGAATTTTAGCCCTTGCCATATCGGATTTTTACGTGACGATAAATCTCGTAATGACTGACGTCGTCACAACCTCGCACGCATTGGCCGACAGGACCCGCTGGCGGATCATCCGTCTGGTGATGGACGAGGCTCTCTGCGTCTGCGAACTCGCGGACATTTTGGAGATGCCCCAGTCCTCGGTATCCAGCCACGTCCAGATCATCCGGAAGGCCGGGCTGCTGGAGAGCGAGAAATGCGAGAAGTGGACCTACTTCCGCATTGCCAAGGATTTCCTCCCTTTGATCCGCACCATCGCGAAATTCCATGCGAAGGAGGACGCCAGCTTCTTTCCTGAAGATTCAAAGAAAGCCTCGGCCCGCCTCTGTGAACGCGAGGATTCCTGCTGCCCACGTCCCAAGAAGCTCGCTGCCCGGCGCAAAGCATCCGCTACCCGATGAAACTCTCCGAACTCAAATCCCTGCTCTCGCAGCACTCCGACCGTTACTTCCGGATCCAGCTTCCGGACGGCTCCCCCGTTCCCCTTTCTTTCCACGTCACGGAAGTCGGGCGTGTGCACAAGACCTTCCTCGATTGTGGTGGCACGCTCCGCGAGTCTCTCACCTGCCAGCTCCAGGTGTGGGTCGGCGAGGACTACCAGCATCGGATCGAAACCGGGAAGATGGCCGCGATCCTCGAAAAGGGGAAAGCGTATCTACCGGACGAAAGCATTCCCGTGGAGGTCGAATACGAGGACCGGGTGATCTCGCAATACACCATCGAGGGCCATGTGCTCACCGATGAAGCGGTGGTTCTCCAGCTCGCCCACAAGCATACCGAGTGCCTCGCACCGGAACTTTGCGGCCTTCCCTCAATCAACCGTTTGCCATCGATTGGTGGAAAGTCCTCCTGCTGCGGTCCTGCCGGCTGCTGCTGAAATGAAGCGCGCGCTCGCCGAGTTTCTGGGCACCTTCTTTCTCATCTTCGTGGGAACGGGAGCGATCGTGATCAATCAGGTGAGCGGTGGGGCTATCGGTCACCCGGGCATCGCACTGGTCTTCGGCATGGTGGTTCTCGCGATGATCCATACCTTTGGCGATGTCAGCGGGGCGCACCTCAATCCTGCCGTCACCATCGGCTTTGCCACTGCCCGGCGCTTCCCATGGAGTGACGTGCCACTCTTTATCATCTCACAGCTCGCAGGGGCCTTTGCGGCAAGCGGCCTGCTGAGGTTCTTGTTTCCTTCACCCGGCAACCTCGGGGCGACGCTTCCCTCCGGCAGCGTTTCGCAAAGCTTCGTGCTTGAGGTGATCCTAACGACGTTCCTGATGCTGGTGATTCTGAGCGTTTCCACGGGATCGAAGGAAAAGGGAATCACTGCCGGCATCACCATCGGAGCGGTCGTCGGGCTCGAAGCAATGGTCGCCGGACCCATCTGTGGCGCCTCGATGAATCCGGCGCGCTCGCTTGCCCCGGCAATCGTCAGCGGCCATTTCGAGCATCTTTGGCTTTACCCGGCGGCCACCATTCTCGGTGCGCTCGTCGCTGTCCCGCTCTGCTTCGGCGTCCGCGAGGCCGGATGTTGCGGTGGCAAATGTAACTCCTCCTCATGAAACCAACCGTTCTCATCCTTTGCACCGGCAACTCCTGCCGAAGCCACATGGCCGAAGGCATCCTCCGCGCTGCCGCAGGCGATATCCTCGATGTCCAAAGCGCGGGCTCGAAACCCGCCGGATATGTCCATCCTCTCGCGATCAAGGCTCTGGCAGAAATCGGCATCGATATCTCGGGTCACCACTCGAAGCACATGGACGAATTCCTTTCGCAGGACGTTGAAACCGTGATCACCGTCTGCGGTAATGCCGACCAAGCTTGCCCGATGTTTCCCGGCCAAGTGAACCGTCACCACTGGGGATTTGATGACCCGGCCCATGCCACCGGCACGGAAGATGAGCAGATGGAAGTCTTCCGCCGCGTGCGCGATGAGATCCGCCGGGTCTTTGAAGCCTACGCTGCGGGTCGCCATGCCGCGAAGTAGCGCAGCTTTTCAAGTTGCGTCCGGGAGCGGATGCCCCCCACAACGGCGCAAGTGAGGATTCTCATCTATGCCATGGGCAGCGCGGGGGACGTTCATCCCTTCGTCGGGGTCGGTCGCGCCTTGCAGGCGCGGGGGCATGAAGTTTTCATCGTTACCAGTGCCTTCTTCGAGGATCTGGTGAGGCGGGCCGGGCTGGGATTCCGGGCGATGGGAACCGTGGCGGATTTCGAGCGGGTACAGGGTGATCCCCATCTCTGGCACCCGCGGAAGGCGCTGCCTTCGGTGATCAAGAATGCGGTGGATCCCTCTTATGAGATGATTCTGGAGACGGCGAAGGAACTCCATTTGCCCGGGAAGACGCTCATCCTCGCCAGCTCGCTCGCTTGGGCGACGATGACCGTGCGGGAGCTTCTCGGCATTCCGGTGATTTCGGTTCACCTCGCCCCTTCCCTCTTCGTCAGTTCCTATCGTCAGCCCGTGCTGCACGGAGCCCCGGTGCCTCAGGCGGCGCCACGCTTCATGAAGTCCATCCAATGGTGGGCTGCCGGAAAAGTGGTGGACTTCCACGTGTTGCCTTCGTTGAACCGCTTCCGGAAAGACCATGGCTTGGCACCGGTGCGCGGGATGCTGCAGGGCTGGCACTCGCCGGACCGGGTGATCGCGCTCTTTCCCGAATGGTTCGGCCCACCTCAGCCGGATTGGCCGGCACAAACACGCCTGACAGGCTTCCCGCTCTTTGACGAAGCGGGCATCCGCGAGCTTCCGCGCGAGCTCGATGACTTCCTCAACGATGGCGATCCACCGGTGATCTTCACTCCGGGTAGCGCGATGGACCGGGGCTACCAGTTCTTCGAGGAAGCGGTGAAGGCACTGCAACTTCTCGGCAAACGCGGGGTGCTACTCAGCCGTTTCGCAGACACCATCCCGGCCGACCTGCCCGCATCCATCCGGCACTTCACCTACGCACCTTTTAGCCAGGTCCTGCCCCGCGCGGCGGCCCTTGTCTATCATGGCGGCGTGGGCACCTGCGCGCAGACCCTCCAAGCGGGCATTCCTCATCTCGTGCAGCCGATGGCACATGACCAGCTCGATACCCTCAGCCGTGTGCGCGATCTCGGCGTGGGGACCGGGTTGCATCCCCATCAATTCAAGGCCAAGCGGGTCGCGCTTGCGCTGGAAAAGATTCTCGATGATGTCTCGGTGAAGCGACGTGCAGTCGAGATTTCGAGGAACTTCCAGCCAAAACGGTGGATGGAGGAGACTTGCCAGTTGGTGGAAGAGATACTGCAGGAGTGACCACCGAGCCATGCACCCGGATCTCCTCAGCGTTATCGAAGTCTTCCGCCGTGATCAGGACATGGCGGTAGCCATCCTCCGCGACAGGCTGGGCGTCTCCCCGCCCACCTCGAATTTGGAGTGGGCGAAATCCCTGAATTGCCACGAACTGGCCGAGCGTGGCTGGGAAGCCGGAATAAAGGTCCGCTCGCATGGCTTCGGGATCGAGATCAAGCTCCACGGGCTCTCCATCGATTTCGATTGGGGAGCAAATGGCGAGGCAAATGGATTCGACGCTTGGCGGCTCTGGAACCACTGCCGGGAGAACCGTGTGTTTTTGGACCGGGTAAGCGACGACCTGCTGAGGGCCTATTTGAAGCAGGCTCACGAAGCCTTGGAGCTGGTGAAGGACGGTTCGCTCTACTACCTGCCCCAGGAACGGCCAAGGCGCACTCAGGAGTCTGCCGAAACGGCGGATCCGTGAACTGAAAGGAGGCGAGGGGCTTTCTCCGCGCTTGGCGGGCGGCCCGGGGTTTCTACACTCGCGCCCATGTCATCCAGTTTCGGCCACGCCTTCCGCATCCATACCTTCGGTGAATCGCATGGGGGTGGCGTGGGCGTAATCATCGATGGCGTGCCGCCGAAAGTCCCGCTGGCCTTGGAGGATATCCAGTTCGAGCTGGACCGCCGGCGTCCCGGCCAGAGCGAGATCGTCACGCCGCGCAAAGAAGCGGACAAAGCCGAGATCCTTTCCGGCCTCGTCGATGGGGTCACCCAAGGCACGCCAATCGCTGTCGTGGTTCGCAATGAGGACCAACGCCCCGGCGCCTACGAGGAGATGGCGGTGAAATACCGGCCGAGCCATGCCGACTACACCTACGATGCCAAGTACGGCATCCGCGCCCTCTCCGGCGGAGGCCGTGCATCTGCCCGTGAGACGATCGGCCGCGTGGCCGGGGCCGCCGTGGCGAAGAAGGTCTTGGAACATCTCGCCCCCGGCATCGAGGTGTTGGCGTGGGTGAAATCGATCCACAATCTCAATGCTACCGTGGATCCGGAAACCGTCACCTCGTCCGACATCGAGAGCAACATCGTCCGCACGGGCGATCCCGCGATGGTCGATCCGATGATCGAGCGCATCAAGGAAGTCCGCGCCGAGGGCAACTCCGTCGGCGGCGTGGTGGAGTGCGTGATCCGGAACTGCCCGCCAGGTCTCGGGGAACCGGTCTTCGACAAGCTGGAAGCTGAACTGGCAAAGGCAATGCTCTCCCTGCCCGCGACGAAGGGTTTCGAGATCGGCTCCGGTTTTGGAGGCACCCTGCTAACGGGTCGCGATCACAATGACCCCTTCCGCATGGTGGAGGGCAAGGTCCGCACCACGACGAACCGCTCCGGCGGCATCCAAGGTGGCATTTCCAATGGGGAGAACATCGTCTTCCGCGTCGCTTTCAAGCCGACCGCCACGATCATGACCTCCCAGGAAACCGTCACGAATACCGGTGAGAACACCGAACTCGCGGGTCGTGGCCGTCACGATGCCTGCGTGCTGCCGCGCGCGGTGCCGATGGTCGAAGCAATGGCTCTGCTCGTCATCTGCGATCACTTGCTGCGCCAGCGTGGCCAAGTTGGCGGATTTCCGGCTCCCGAGGCATGAAGCTGAATCCTGGCAGCAAGGGCCGTTTGGGGCTGTTGATTTCAACCGCGAAAGAACGAAAAAAGGCGCGAAATCTAACAGCCGGAAGAGATCCGGAACCTGTGGCTGTTCATGCCTTTTCAAACTTCGCGGCCTTTCGCGCCCTTTCGCGGTTAAATCTTACCCTCGAGACGAGGATCAAGGCAGCCCTCCCATGAAGGAACTCCTTGCAGCCCTTGATCTGGAGACGATCCCGCAGGTTAGCCTGGGGACAGCGGCGCTTTTGATTTTCGGGGCCTGCGCCTTGCTCACGGTCGTACGAGGGCTGTTCCGAATCTTGTTGGGCTCGCTGGTCCTATGCGCAAGCGGGTTCGCCGGCTATCTCACGTGGAAGCATACACCGGTCATCGCACCGGAGGGTCATCTCCATTGGACATCTTTCGTCCCATCCGCCGTGGTAGGCTTGGTGATCTTCCTTCTCCTTCGTTTGCTGATGCGGTTTCTCGCAAAGCCTTTCGGCGATTCCTCGAAAGAGAACAGCGGGGAAAGCAGGCGTTCACCGCTCCGCTGGGTGTTCACCCTGCTCTTCAGCCTGGTGCCGACCTCGCTCCTCTGGTTCGCCGGAGCCACCGCTTTGCGAAGCATCGGATCCGTGGCGGAAATCCGCAGTTTCGTCGATGGCAGCGCGACGACGGACCGCTCCGCGTTCCTCGCCGAACTCAAGTCGTCGATCGACCGGGCCTTGCCGCAGGAATGGTTCAAGAGCATCGATCCCCTTTCGGACGATGCTCGGGTCACGCTCGCGAAATTGATCGCGCTCGGCGATTCGGAACCACCGCCCAAAGCCATCCCGGTCCTTGAAGAACCGCAGATCCGCTCGCTCATCGAGAACGATCCCCAACTCCGCGCGCTGGCAAAGGCGCGGCGCTATGCCGACATCCTGCGCGACCCGCGCTTGGATCACGTCGTCGCGGATCCCGACCTGCGGGAAATGCTGACGAGCCTCCAATTGTAGCGGAGGTCGCTACACTATTAGTGGAAGGGCCACACCAGCGGAATCACCAGACAGGCGACGACCCAGCAAATGATGTTCAGCGGGATGCCCACGCGGAGGAAATCTGAGAACCTGTAACCGCCTGGACCGTAAACCATCAGGTGGGTTTGGTAGCCCATCGGCAAGGCGAAGGCCGTCGAAGCCGCCACCGTAACCCCCATGATGAAGGGACGGGAATCGACTCCTAGTTCATGCGCCAGCTTCACCACGATCGGCACCATCATTACCGCCGTGGCGTTGTTCGAGAGCACTTCGGTGAGCAGCAAGGTCAGCAAAAAGACCAGCCACAGGGTAGCCAGCGGCAGGGACTCGGGTGAGAAAAGATGGCGTGTTACCTTGACGAGCGACTCGGCCAGGAATTCCGCGGTGCCGGTTGCCTGCATTGCCATACCAAGCCCCAGAAGCCCGTAGAGCATGAGAAGCACCTGCCAGTCCACGCTGGCGTAGGCGTCCCGAGGCGTGATGACCTTCATCCACAGCAGCGCCAAGGCGCCCACGAGCGAAGCATAGTGAATGGGCACTACCGGCACACTCGGGTAGACTCCGTTGAGTAGATCGGTGATGGTGGCAACCGCCACGACTCCGATCAGCGTGGCCCACGCCAGCATCGAGTGATGCTTCGGCGGTGCAGGTGTTTCGTCGACGGGCTTGTCCGTAAGCACGAAGTCCCGGGTCTCGGCGATTTCATCCAGGTTGTGCGCCGGAGTGATCGCCAGCAGGGTGTCACCGATTTCCAGCGGAACGGTGGCAATATGTTTCGTGATGTTCACCCCGTCGCGATGCACCGCCAGCACCACCGCGTTGTACTTTTGCCGGAAATCCGAGCGCGCCAGCGTCTGTCCGATGAGCGAGGACTCGTCGCGGACCACGAGTTCGGTCACGATCCCGTCGACCGTCGAAAGCACCTGGGCATTGATGGAAGCGAAGAGCTCCTCCGGCTTCACCGTCTTCTTTCCCCGGCTGTGGACCGCCACGAGGAAGCGGTCGAACTTCTCCACCGTGATGGTATTTACCGGCCGCATGATGCGCTGGCCGTTGCGGCGGATCTCAAGGAGATGAACGCCGCCCGCCCTATCGAAAAGTGGCGTTTCCAGCAGGGGTTTGCCAACCATCGGCGAGTCGTCCTCCACCAGGATGTGATAAAGGGGCGTGGTGCGATACTCGATATCGAGGCTGCCGCTGATCGAGGAACGGGCCGGAATGAGCTTCGGGCCGAAAATCACCAGATAGGCAATGCCCGCAACCGCCAGCGGAACACCGACCGGGGCGAGCTCGAACATGCTCATCGGCTTCTCCCCCAGATCCTTGAGGGCTCCGTTTACCAGCAGGTTCGTGGAAGTCCCGATCAGCGTGCAGGACCCACCGAGGATGGAGGTGTAGGACAGGGGCATCAGCAGCCGCGAGGCCGGGATATTCTTGCTCCGGGCGAAGCCGAGGTTCACCGGCAGCAAAATGGCCACGATGGCCGTGTTGTTCATCCACGCGCTGAAAAAGGCGGTCAGGATCGAGAACCAAAAAATCGCCCACCGCAGGTTTCCCGAGAGACGGGTCTTCAGAATGTGACCGATGTGATCCACCGCCCCGGAGCGCTCCAAGGCACCCCCGATGACGAAGAGTGCCGCAATTGTCAGAGGTGCCTCGTTCTTAAATACCTCCGTCATTTTTCCCGGGTCAATCAAACCCAGTGCCACTACCCCGCAAAGAACGGTGAGGGCGATAACGTCCGGTGCCGCCCACTCGCGGATGAAGGCGATGAGGGTCAAGACGATGACCGCCAGGGTTAGTCCGATTTCCCAAGTCATGTGAAAGCCTCCCCGTGCGGGGTCAACGGACCCGGCCATGCACCGCCCGGACGGAAAAGGCAAGCACCGGAAAGGCCACCCGGAAATGCCGATTGAGTATTGAATATTGATTATTGGCTGGTGGACAGTTAACCGCGCTCGCGCAGCTGGCTTCAAATCGTCAATCTCCACTCATCAATCCTCAATCGCCCGTGCCTTACCTCGTCACCATCGGTCTCGAAGTCCACTGCCAGGTCAAAACGCGCACGAAGATGTTCTGCGCCTGCGAAACGTCTTTCGGTGACGAGCCGAATACCCGGACCTGCCCGGTTTGCCTCGGTCTGCCGGGAGCACTGCCAGTATTGAACCGCCACGCGATCGAGAAAACCCTTCTCGCCGGCCTGCTGCTGGACTGCGGTTCGCCGGAAATCTCCCGCTGGGATCGGAAGAGCTATTTCTATCCGGACATGCCGAAGAATTTCCAGACAACGCAGATGGACTTCCCTCTCTGCATCGGCGGTTCCGTCCCGCTTTACGACCACTGCTACCCCACGGATGCCCGGAAGAGCATCGCCCGGCCGGGGCACAAGGTCCGCCTGAACCGCATCCACCTGGAAGAAGACGTCGCGAAATCGACACACCTGGGTAACTCCTCGTTGATCGATTTCAACCGTGCCGGCACCCCGCTGATGGAGATCGTCACCGAGCCCGACATCGAGTCCGCGGAGGAAGCGGGTGCTTACCTCCGCTCCCTCCAAATGATCCTGCAGCAGGGCGGCATTTCCGATGCCGACATGGAAAAAGGCCAGATGCGCTGCGATGTGAATATCTCGCTGCGAAAGAAGGAGAGCGATCCGCTCGGGGCAAAGGTCGAGCTGAAAAACCTCAACTCCATCTCCGCGGTCCGCCGCGCCATCTACCACGAAATGGAGCGCCAGGCGGAGGAACTGGACATGGGCATCCCCCAGATCCAGTCCACGCGCCGCTGGGACGACGACCGCGGGGAGACCCAGCTCATGCGGACGAAGGAGGATGCGCACGATTACCGCTACTTTCCCTGCCCCGACCTACTCCCCATCATCACGGGCCCGATCCTCGACAAGGTCCGCCCGCTGGTCGGCGAGCGCCCGCACGAGCGCTCAGCCCGCTACGAAAGCGACTTCGGCGTGAGCCCCTACGACGCCTCCGTTCTCTCGTCGGATCTCCCGTTGGCTCATTATTTCGAGGCCTTGGCTGCTAGAGGGATCCCCGGAAAGAAAGCCGCGAACTTCCTCCTGAACACCCTTCTCGGAGCCCTCAATGACCGCTCCATCGCGATCGGCGATTCTCCCGTCGGTGCGGATAAAATTGGCGCGCTCCTGAAGCTGGTGGAAGAGGGCACGCTCGCTCTCAGCCAAGCAAGGGAAGTCCTCGCCGTGCTGCTGGAAGCCCCGGATCGCGACCCCGACGCCATCGCGAAAGAGCTCGGCTTCGAACCCACCGACGCCGGAGAACTGGACACTCTCTGCGATCAAGTCATCGCCGCGAACCCGGACAAGGTCGCCGAGATCAAAGGCGGCAACGAGAAGCTCCTCAACTGGCTCACCGGCCAGGTCATGAAGGCATCCCCAAGCAAGCCGAACCCGAAGCAGGTGACGGATTTGTTGAAGGGGAAGCTGGGGTGAAGAAACATGGACCCGAGCCATAAGAAATTTCGGATTTCAGGTCCCGAGATCAGGCAACTCATCCCCAATTTAGGTGGATGCGTTGCTTCAGACCGAATCGTGGTCGACGGGCTGAACGTCGGCTACATGTATCGCGAAGAGCCGCGGGATGACGTTGATTCCGGATGGGCCTTTCTTTCGGGGGACGAGTCACAGGATTACGTGGATGTTCCCGCGAACTGGGGCGTCTATGCTGTAAATACGATCTGCAATTACGATCCTGCGATCATCCCTTACCTTGATAGCCCGTCGGGCAAAGCTTTCGGGCGAACCCAAGGAACCGGTAGCTTCGAGGAGGAAGAGTTCCGAGAGGATAGAGAATGAAGTCGTGAATGCCTCGAATTTCCCGATGTCTCCGGACATCCTCCGCCGCTGAGGCATACCTTCGAACAGGCGATTGCGACTTCCGCCGCCCCAACCCCACATTTCAGCCATGCTCCACCACGGCGATTGCCTCCAGATCCTTCCCACCCTGCAGGAGGGCTCGGTGGATCTCGTCGTCACCTCTCCGCCCTACAACATAGGGATCAACTACCGGTCCTTCGACGACACCGCCGGGCGCTCCGAATTTGTCGATTGGTGCCGCGCTTGGGCACGCGAATTGAAGCGCGTGCTGGCCGATGACGGCTCCTTCTTCCTCAACGTCGGCGCCTCGCCCGCGAATCCGCTGTTGCCCCACCAGATCGTCCTCGCCTTTACCGAAGGCCCCGAGCCCCTCTTCGTCCTTCAGAATACCTTCCACTGGATCAAGTCCATCACCGTCGAAACCCGCGGCGGGGACCAGATCAGCGCCGGACATTTCAAGCCGATCAATTCGAAGCGCTTCGTCAACGATTGCCACGAGTACGTCTTCCACCTGACCAAGCGGGGCGACATCGAGGTGGACCGCCGTGGTGCTGGGGTCCCTTATCAGGACAAGTCCAACATCGCCCGCTGGGGTCACACCGGCGGGATCGACCGCCGCTGCCGGGGAAACACGTGGTTCATCCCGTACGACACCATCCAGTCCCGCGACAAGGAGAGGCCCCACCCTGCGAGTTTCCCCGTTGCCTTGGTGGAGCAATGCATCCTCCTGCACGGAAAGGGCCCGGAAACCCGCCTGTTGGACCCGTTCCTCGGCATCGGCACCTCGGCGGTGGCCGCGAAACGGCAGGGAATCGCGGATTTCACGGGGATCGAGCTGGATGACCACTATCTCTCGGTAGCCCGGCAGCGGCTGGAGGAGCCGGGTGTTTTCGAGACGCCTCCCCGGAAATAATCGTTTGGATTCGGGCGAATTTCGACCCTACCCTCCCGGCGTGGACGAGCCGGAGCAGGTAGATGACATCGAGGAATACATTAAGGTCGAATCGATCTTCGTCCGGCATCGAAATGCTCTCGTCCTTCGCGCGAAGTTCGCCCCGATTTACACGGACTACTACCTGCACCTCATGCAGCATGGCATCCACCATTCGCGGGAGCTGGATGAGATGCTGAAGGACCTCCTTGCCGGACTCACGCTGCATCTTGTGGCCCGCCCTTGGGCGGAGACCGTGGCCTGGACGGTGAACCTGCGCGCTCCGCGGGTGAATGTTTTCGTGACCGGAGGGTCGCTCCAGGAGTCGGTCACCGGGCGCCTTTTCACGGAAGACGTGCGGGAGCCCGATCGGAATTTCTTTTACTCCCAGGTGACGGCCAAGCACTTCGCCGAGCCCCGCCTCTCCACATTGGAAGTGGACGACCGCGACCCGCTCCATTGGGTGGAGCAATACTACTCCCAATCCGAGCAGCGCCCCGCCCGGATGTTCCGCCACGAGGACGAACTGTTCACCCTGGTGACAGCCCAACCCGACTGCGACCTGGAATGGCTCGCGGGCCTGGACGCCGAAGCCGCGGAACGGGTCCAGGAAACCGAGGAAACCACTCTTCTGGAGACCCGCCGCTTCCACTTCCACTGCGGCTGCGATCTCGGGAAAATCCTTCCCGTCCTCGGCTCATGGCGTGAGCGTCCGGACGATCTCTTCGAGGACGCCGACGTGATTACCGTGCAGTGCCCGCGCTGCGCGGCGAAGTACCGCGTCACCCGGGACATGATTTGAACTTGTGGAGGGCGGATACTCCTTTCCGCCATGGCCATCATCGAACGATGCCCGATCAACACGAAATCGCCGACAAACCGCTCTACCGCTGCATGACCAAGGCAGTGGACGCGGAGGGCGATCAACTCCGCTACAGCCCCGCATGGGTCACCGCCCGCCGGGGCATCCTCAAGGTCTACCCCGATCGCCTCGCCTGTGGCGATTGGACCATCCCCTTCGCGGAGATCCGGGAGTCCGTGCTGTCCTCCTTCCGCAGCACCTTCGGCATCCCCGGCTACGTGCTGCGGGTCGATACCGGGGCGAAGACCTACCATTTCGGCCTGAATGGCAACCGCTTCTGGAAGGGAGAACTCCCCTTCCCGGTCCGGCGGGAAAGGACCAAGCTCGCTTACTCGGTCTTCTCGATCGTGGCGCGCTGCATTCTCGTGGCGCTCCTGATCTACTATCTCATGAATATCTTCTTTCCCCGTTGAAGGCAGCTTCTCCAGATCGTCCAAGCTCCAATCCCGACCAGGAACCGATCAATGCCTGGCGCGCCGCCGCGGAGGCCGCGGACCATGCGGATATCCGCGCGCGTGAAGAAGAGGAGGCCTTCGCGAAGAAGCATTCGAGGCCGACGCGGATCCTCGGTTGGCTGGTCATAGGCGGGATCATCATGCAGGTCGCTGGCGGCTTTTCCCGGCTGGGACTGGATCTTGGTGGGCCGCTCTTTTTCATCGCGGGAGCAATGATCCTAAAGGGCAGCCAAGCGTGGGTCCGCTTCGTAGCCGTGGCAGGCTCTTTCGTAATGCTCGCCTGTATCGCCCGACTCATCTGGCCGCTGGTGCTCCCGGAGCCGGTGAAAGTCCGGAGTGCGTGGTATTCTTATGGGGATCTTCTTCTCTGGACCACCTTCATCTGCCCTTCAGTCTATTTTGTGGCCGAAGCCATCTTGGCCTTTGTTGTGCTCCGCCACCGGCAACTCATCTGTTGGACCAAGACAACCAAAGTCTTCACTCTGATCGTCGGAGCGATCTTTCTGATCCAGGCGTCGCTAGTCGTTGCCCGCGATCTGAAGAACAAGGAACTCGTCCGCAGGTTCCCCGTCGAAATTCGGAAAGCCGAGGACTACTTCAAAGCCCATGGCACTACGCTTTTTGCTCCTACCCATCCTGACGCTGAGGAGTTGATGTCATCCCCGGCGCTTCACTCGGTCACCCTTTCAACTCGGTCCAGTGGAGGAATCATTCTTCCAATAAAGACTTCTTCGGTCCCGCGGAAGCAGCGCCGCAAGGCAACCCACTGGGTGAAGCTTCCCTCGGGCGAATGGGGCAAGATTTCGATCGAATTCATTGTGGACGAAGCTCCCTGACCATGCCCCGCTCCTTCCATCACCGCGACTTCTCCGATCTCCCCGCGCTTGTCGCGGCGAAGGAAGCCGCCGGTTTGCGCGTTTCCCTGTGCATCCCGACCTTGAATGAGGAAGGCACCATCGCCCGCATTGTCTCGGTCCTGCGCGACGATCTGTTAGAGAATCACAAGCTCCTCGATGAGCTCGTGGTCATCGACTCCGGCTCCACCGACCGCACCCGGGTACTCGCGGAAGATGCCGGGGCGACGGTGGTCCTCGCATCCGACATCCTCCCTTTCCAAGGCCACCGCATCGGCAAAGGAGAGAATCTCTGGAAAGCCGTCCATCACCTCACCGGAGACATCCTCTGCTTTGTCGATGGCGATATCGGGAATATCCATCCTCGCTTCGTTTACGGAACCGTGGGTCCGCTGATCCGTTACCCGGAGCTCGGCTACGTGAAGGGATTTTACGAGCGCCCCTTGCTCGCCGCGGAAGGCGTCGATCCCCGGGGCGGTGGCAGGGTCACGGAGATCCTCGTTCGTCCGCTCCTGCAGCGTTTCTGCCCGGACCTCGCCGGACTTCACCAGCCGCTCGCCGGGGAATACGCCGCGCGCCGCGAAATCCTGGAACAGATCCCTTTCCCCACCGGCTACGGCGTGGAGACCTCCCACCTGCTGGACGTCCATCGAACTCACGGCATCGCCGCCATCGCCCAGACGGACCTCGACGAACGCATTCACCGGAACCGCTCGTTGGCACAGCTCGGCCGGATGTCCGGGGAAATCCTCGATGCGTTTTTCGCGCGCTACCCGGCACCCTCCGTTGCCCCGGGCGAGCGGCCGCCGATGATTTCGCTGCCCGAGTATCGCGAGCGCTTCCCTGCCGCCGCGGAGCGCGCTAAGAAGTTCGCGTGAGCGCTCCGGAGATACGCGAACTCAGACCCGGGGATCTTCCCGCTGCCACGGAATTGCTGGGCCATCTCAATCCCGGCATTCCTGCTGAAGTCCTGCGGCGGAGATTTGAAACGATCCTTGCGGAATACCCCCATTATCACGCCTTCGGTGCCTTCATCGATGGGAAGCTCCGCGGCGTCGCCGGTGTCTGGATTGCCACCAAGATCTGGTGCGGGCGCTATCTGGAATTGGACAATCTGGTTGTGGATCCCGCGCTCCGCTCATCCGGCTTGGGATCTGCTCTCATCACCCATCTCGAAGCTTTTGCCCGGGAAAAGAACTGTAATCTGGTCGTGCTCGACAGTTATACTTCCAATCACGCCTCGCATCGGCTCTATCATCGCCTCGGGTTTGAAATCTGGGGCTTCCATTTCGTGAAACCCTTTGGCCCGCTCGATCACTGACCCGTCGAAAACCCATGAGCGCCCCTTTTTCAGTCGCCATCGTCCACTATCATCTCCACCGCGGCGGCGTCACCCGCGTCATCCATACGGCATCGACGTGCCTGACGGAGGCGGGAATCCCGCACGTCATCCTGAGCGGCGAGCCGGATGAAAGCGGCACGAAGCTCCCGGTGCAGATGGTGGATGGCTTGGGCTACGGCACCGAGGCCGGGGGCATTAGCGCCCTGCAATTGGTCCAGGCCATGCGTGGCGCTGTCTCGAGCACCCTCGGGCCGGGGCCGGTCGTCTGGCACTTTCACAATCACTCCCTGGGCCGCAATCGCGTGATGGCGGACGCCGTGGCAATCCTCGCCGAGGCCGGGGAGGCCATGGTCCTGCAGTTTCATGACTTCGCGGAGGACGGTCGTCCACAGAACTATCCCGTGATTGCAAATACCGAGACGCTCTACCCGCACTCCCCGCGCATCCGGCAGGCATTCATCAACTCCCGCGACCGTTCCTATTTCCTTAGCGCGGGGCTTCCCGCCGCGCACTCCGCCTTGTTGCCAAATGCGATCACCCCGCCGGCCACTTTGAAGCCCCTGGAAAAGCCGCCGGAGAATCCGCTGGTTCTCTATCCCGTGCGCGGCATCCGGCGGAAGAATCTTGGCGAGATCTTCCTGCTCGCCGCACTCTCGCCGAAGGGCACGCGCTATGCCGTCAGCCTCGGACCGGACAATGAGCGCTGGATTCCCTTTCATGACGAGTGGGTGGCTTTCGCCGAGGATACGCAACTGCCGGTGATGCTGAATGTCGTCGGGAGGCTCTCCCCCGCCCCCAAGGCACCCCGGACTTTTGCAAGCTGGCTGAGGCATTCCACCCATTGCATCAACACTTCGGTTTCCGAAGGCTTCGGCCTCGGCTTCCTGGAGCCGATCACTCTGGGCAAGCCCTTGCTCGGCCGCAACCTGCCTGCCGTCACGAACGACTTCGCGGAGGCCGGGATTGTGCCCGGCCGGTTGTATGATCGCTTGCTTGTCCCCGTTTCCTGGGTCGGCATGGAGACGTTGCGGCAGCGGCTCATTCGCAGCCTGCGGGCGACCTTGGAAACCTACGGTCAGGCGATGTCCAATGAGCATCTGGAGCGGTCGTTCGCCGCGATGCTTCACAAGGGTCATCTCGATTTCGGCAACCTGCCGGAAGATCTCCAGCGTCAGGTGATCCATCGTATCCTCGCGGGAGACGGTGCGGACAGCGTGCTCGTCGAAACCCGCGCCGAAACTCAGCCGGTTCGCGCATGGCTGCGCCGCACCCTGAAACAAACGGAGCCGACGGCGAAGCCACAGGACCTGCTGGCCTACTCGACCGATGCCTACTCTTCCCGCCTCCGCAAGCTCTACGCGACCCTGATCGAGACCAAACCTTCGCAACCCGAATACCTGCCGAAGCACAAGGTGCTGACCCGCTTCCTGAAGCCGGGCTCTTTCCACTTCCTGTGCACATGAGGATCCGCGCGGTGCTCTTCGATATCTACGGGACCTTGCTAGTCTCAGTCGCGGGCAGTAGCCACCCGGATCCAGAATTGCGGGCGGCGATCGCCCGTGCGCATGCGGCTTCACCCTATCCATTCCCCGAGGTCGATATCCGAGAGATTTATTCGGAGATCCGTCCGGAGCTCTCGTCCAAGGAGATCGAAGCCCTCGCGATGGAGCACGAGCAATCCCTGAATCCGGTGTCGCCGATGCCTGGTGCATTGGAGGCGCTACAGGGCCTTTCGTCTGCCGGACTACTCCTTGGCTTGGTATCGAACGCCCAGTTCTACACCATCCCGATCTTGGAAACCCTCTTGGGGGCTAGCGTGGAAGACTTGGGCATCGATCCATCCCTCTGCCAACTTTCCTATCAGCTGAAGCGTGCCAAGCCCGATCCCCATCTCTTCATCTCGGTTCGGGAATCTCTGGCCCGGCGCAACCTGCCCGCCTCGTCGATTCTCTTCGTTGGCAATGATGTGCGAAAGGACATCGATCCGGCGCGGGACGCAGGCTTTCTCACTGCACTTCTCGCGGGCGATCCGAAGATGCTGCGACTTCACGGGCGGACGCTCGAAGACGCCGGTGCCGACTGGATATTGAAGGATCTCAGGGAGATCCTCGGCCTGCTTGGGACGTGAACTCGCCAAACCAGCAGGCGGAGCCGAATCAATGGACCTGGCGACGAACACCGCTGCTGTCCTCGTAGTAAACCGCAACCTTGCTGCCTGGCAACTTTTGCTCCGTGATCTCCTTGCGACCTCCCGCCGGATTTCGCACACCGCCCACCGAGTGAATCACGATTGTTCCATCCCCGAGGGAGCCAAGCCCGCATCCTGAGATTTCCCAGCGGTCCGACGAAATCACGATGGTCACTTCGCTGGATGCTTCGATCACTTGGAAGCGGAGATCGCCGGAGGGGAGCGCCCTGAGTCCCCTCGGAGCTTGGCCAAGGCTCAGGCTGCCATCTTGGTTCGTGACCATGGGACGGCTGAACTGCCGGCCGATCAAGTAGTCGCAAGAACCGAGCGCCGCGCAAAGTCCGCACAGCAACACGAATCTCGAAAATGAGCGACAACATCCCGTCCCTCGCACCATAGTGCTAGAAAACCAGCATAAAGATTGCAGCGAGTCAACCCCCTCCCTGGTCAAGCGATGCCCAAACCGGTGCCGGGGCACTGAAACTTACCCGCTCTGCCCTCAAGGGATGTAGGAAGGAAATCTTCAAGGCATGCAAACACATCGGCGATTGCTCGGGCGAGAGCGTCTGCGTGTCCCCGCGCTTTCCTCCTTCCAAATAAACCGGATCTCCCACGATCGGAAACCCCGCGTGCCAAAGATGAATCCGGATCTGGTTGGTCCTACCTGTTAGAGGCAGCACCTCCAGCAAGGCCGTTCCATCCTCATCCCGGCGCACGACGCGGAAGTCCGTCTTCGACTCCAGCCCTGCTTCATCGAGTTCCCTTGCCCCGAGCTGGCACGCTTCATCGGCAATCGCCGCATCCACGGTGAACGCATCCTCCACTGGATGCCCGTGCACCCGCGCCAAGTAAACCTTCTCCACCTCGCCACGCGTGAATTGCGGTTGCAGCAGCTTCGCGAAATGCCGCGTGCGCGCGCAAACGACCACGCCGCTCGTGTTTGCATCCAGGCGATGCGCCGGGCGCGGCTTCTCCGGGTCCCAGGCCTCGTGCAGGAAATGCACCAGCGTGTTGCGGTTAAAGCGTCCGCAGGCATGCATCGGCAGCGGCGCGGGCTTGTGCAGCACCACGATCGCCTCGTCCTCGTAAATCACCTTCACCTCCGCGTTCACCGCGGGCTCGATGGTCCCCGGAAAGATCCGCACCCATTCTTCCCCGGCCTTCGTCAGTTGCTCCGGGCTTGCGCTCGCACCGCGCGGGTCCAGCACGCGGCCCGCGGCCAGATGCTCCAGCCAGGTTTCGCTCGGCACATGGGAGAACAGAGCCTCCAGCACTTCCAGGATCGGCTTGCCACCGAGTTCTCCCGGAATCCGCAACGGCCGGCGGTTCTCATAGGGCAGGCTTCCCGGCAAGGGCGTGGTCACGCGTTGCAGCGCTTCATGCCGTAGCGCGATCCGTTCCTCCATCTTGTCGGCATCGGAGCGATAGCAATGCGGGCACGAGACATTCGCCACATGGCGCGGATCGTCCTGCTCCTCCGCGGTGAGCGGCGCTTGGCACGCGAAGCACACCGCCGAGCCAGTCTCGCGCAAGGCCGGGTCCACGCCGACCCGTTGGTCGAAGACGAAGCACTCGCCATCGTAGTGATCGCCGCCGACATCCTCGAAATACTTCAAGATGCCGCCCTCCAATTGATACACCTCGCGGAAGCCCGCGCGTTCCATGAACGGCGCGGCCTTCTCGCAGCGGATGCCGCCGGTGCAAAAGGTCACCACCGGCGCGTCCTTCAATTCCGCGGGCAAATTCGCCACGGCTTCGGGAAAGTGGCGGAAGTGATCGATCCCCGCAGGAATCGCATTCCGGAAGGTGCCGAGCTTCACCTCGTAGTCATTCCGTGTGTCGTAGAGCACCACGGGCTTGCCTTCATCCAGCCACTGCTTGAGTTGCTTCGCCTCGATACGCGGCGAAGTGTAAGTCGCCGGATCGATGCCATCGACGCCGAAGGCGATGATCTCCTTCTTCAAGCGCACCAGCATCCGCGAGAAAGGCTGCTCGTCGCTTTGGCTATACTTCGGCTGGAGGTCTTCCAATCCCGGCAGCGCCCGCAGTTCACCGAGCAGCTCCTCGATACCCTCCGGCGCACCGGCCACGAAGAGATTGATCCCCTCCGGAGCGAGCAGGATTGTCCCCTTCAGCGCCCGCTCTTTGCAAAAGGCGATCAGGCGTTCGCGCAATGCCTTCAACCCGTCCAAACGGGCGAAGCGGTAGGCGGCGATGTTCGTGACAGCGGGCACGGCGGGACGGTGGAGCCAAAACCGAGCCGCAGAAAAGTCAAAATCGCTCGGGAGAGCCGCTTTTCCTAACCACTCAGGCAGAAGAATTTAAGCGCGAAATGGCGCGAAACGACACGAAATCTGGAACAGCCCAAGGTGGATCACATGACTGCCTTGCCTTTTCAAATTTCGCGATTTTTCGCGCCCTTTCGCGGTTAAAACCAAGATCCTCCCGAACCCTGCCGCCTCTACTTGATCCCCGTCCCGCTAAGCAGATACACCGCAAACGACCCAAGCCAGTGCTCGCCCTCGTAGTGCCCGGTGGCAACCAGGGCGAGGCCTGCATCCGCGTGCTTCGTCGCTGCATCCAGCAATACCTTCTTCCTCGGATCGCCCTCGGGCAAAATCGAAGCGATGCCCTGCATCGTCCAAGCACGGTTGAGATTCAGGCCGGCCAAGTGAATGAGATGGCCGTCGGTCGGGTCGCTGACGGTCACCGGTGTCAGCAGATTGCCCGCCTCGCCTTTCGCGAGTCCCGGAAAATAGTCGTTGAGCCAGGTTCCGTATTCCCCGGCTGGCAGCACGCGCCGCATCAGATCGGCAACGTTCAGGCCCGGAGAGAAAAAGTCATTACCCGAAGGCTCGTAGGCGGTCGGATAATTACGATCTTTCCCGTAGAAAGCGCGCGACCTTTGAATGAGGAGATTCTCGAACTCCGCGTCACCCGTCGCCCGTGCGTAGTCGAGCATCTGGCCGAGCGGAAATGCCGTCTCCGGATGAAACCCGCAGCGCACCGGCCAATCCAGCTTCGGCAGGTAGTCCTTCGCCAAGCCCACGATCTCCTTCTCCAGCGGTAGGAAATGCTTCGCCCATTCGCGGGCATCCGGATCATCCCAAGTGCGGAGTTCGATCGCAAGCCGCAGCGCCCAAGCCCAGCCATACATCCGCTCGAAGCTGTGGTTGTCCTTCTTTTGGAAATACGCGGCTTCCTCCTCAATCCCCTGCTTCGTGAAGCGCTTCGCCAGCACCTCCCGGACTTCCTTGGCAAAGGAAGCCTCCGGAAATTGCTTCAGCACCCTCACCAGCATCCAGTGGCCGTGGACGGAGGAGTGCCAATCGAAGTGCCCGTAAAAGACGGGATGCATCTCGCGCGGCGACTTCAGATCGTCCGCCCCCGTCGTCACGTGGCCAGTCTTGTTCGGATATTCCCGATCAATCCCCGCCAAGGCCAATTTCACGAACCCGTGCGCCTGCTCCACTGTCATGGTTTTCTCCTGACCGAAGCCTGAGGAAACGACAAGCACGGCGACCAGGGGAAGGACGAGAGATCTCAGCATGGCGGGAGGAAAGCCGTCGCCCGCGGGGCACGCGAGCAAATGCTTCACGCCCTCACCGCCCACCTCAATTTCGCGGGCGCGCTCCGAGGATTGTTCCGCCGCTCGTTCGCGCTGGCGACGACCACGCCATCGCTCGTTTCCGAATAGCTTCCGTCCCTCTCTCCGGCTTGGAACGCCTTCTTCACCCGGCGATCCTCGCCCGAGTGGAAAGTCAGCACCCCCACCCGTCCGCCCGGCTTCAGACACGCGGGCAAGAGCCTCAGGAAGGCATCGAGCGAAGAGAACTCCTCGTTGACTGCGATCCGGATGGCTTGGAACACCCGCCGCACCGTCAGATCGCTGCGTTCTTCATCCATCCGCGCAACCGCGGGCAGTTGCCGGATGGCATCGGCCAGCTTCCGGGTTCCGCTGAACTTCTTCCCGGCCAGCACATCTGCGATTTCATCTGCATGAGGCTCGTCGGAATTCTCCTGCAGGACCACGGCGAGCTTCGGAGCCTTCACTTTCACCAGCCACTCCGCAGCGGAAATCCCGCGCTGGGGATTCATCCGCATGTCGAGCGGGCCATCCGTCTTGAAGGTGAATCCGCGCGAGGGATCGTCGAATTGCATCGAGGAACACCCGAGATCCGCAAAGATGAAATCCACCGCCTCGATCCCCTGCGCATCCAGCACCTTGCGAATCCCCGCATAGTTCGAATGCACCGCAATAAAGGCGTCCGGGCCGTGGCCGAGCGCCCGCAATCTTGCCTCGGTCTTCGGCTGTTCGAGCGGATCGAGATCCAATCCAATCAGCTGCCCGCCGGGTGAAATCCGCGACAGGATTTCCCGCGCATGCCCGCCAAAGCCGAGGGTGGCATCGATCCCTACTTGGGCCGGTTCAAGCCGTAGCGCATCGAGGCACTCCTCCACCATGATCGGCACATGCATCCCCGCCGGCGTCTTCCCGGAAGCCAGCACCTTCCCGATCGTGTCCGCGTGGCGGGCCGGGTCGTGCTCCTTGTATTTGTCCTCGAAACGGCGGGGGTTTTTCCCCGAATACCGCTTCCGCCGCGGAGGCCGCGGTGCCGTCGAATCGTCCATGCAAGGAGCCTAGCGCTCCCGATCCCGACGCCAAGCCCGGGCACCGCACACTTCCACGCAGAAATGCTTGCCAACCCCGCCCGATTTACGCAAAACCTCGGCCCCGCCGCACGGCAGGATCTCCAAAAGCGCGCTTAGCTCAGTGGTAGAGCACATCCTTCACACGGATGGGGTCGCAGGTTCGAACCCTGCAGCGCGCACCATCTGCCTAAGTGATTGCCATCTACGGGATTATAAAGGGCCGCGGCGTTCTTCTTTTGGGCTGATTCGCTGGGCGCATTGCATGAGGTCGCGCAAATCGGCTTGCCCGCACTTCTCTTCCCCTTGCGGGGATTTCTTCTTTGCCGAATTGCGTGAAGCGGTGCCGAGGATCTTCTCGATTTCGCTTAGCCAGTCGAGGACGGCGTGGACCGCACGGTTGAACATTAGCGGTGCAAGCTGCGGTCCAGGGGACGAACGAAGTGTAATCGGACGAGTGTGCCTCCTTCGTCATTCCCCGGGTTTCACATCGCTGTTCACCGCTCCGAAGCGATGCAGCAGCCAAAAGCGGTGGACTAGCTTCCCGGACACGGCCATTTCCGAAATGACATCGCGCCCTTCCACTCCGTCTGTATGCTGCACGCCGAGGCTTCCCTGTGGAACAGGGGCCTGGCCTTCAGGCGTGATTACGACATCGCCCGGCAAACCGATAACCCGCCCGAGAAGAAGCTTTCGGCTACCCAAAGGCCCCCTGTAAACGATGCGATCACCGATGGCAGGCTTCCGATCTCGGTAGGCGGCCTTCCACTCGATGAAGCGGTCGCCGCGCTCGATCCCGATTTGCGGCTGGTCGACCACCGCTATCTTGGACTCGGAAATCGTGGTAAGAATTGCCGTCCCTGCGGCCACCGCGACGACCAGCGAGGGAACGAAGCCGATCACGAGATACGCGATCCAGTGGTTGTAGTCCTTCATTCGATAGTCGCTCCGGGTGCTCAACACGACTTTCCTGACATCAAAGACCGACCAGATGGCAAGGGCGATTGCGAAGAACCATAGCCCGATGCCCAACTTCAGATTGCCCCACGGAGCGACAATCAAGAGCGAGCCGAATGCCAGGGGCAGATCTACTCCGGCGAGAACCAACAAGCCACGGCGGATATCGCCGGCATAGATATGCCCCAGCCCGGCGCAGCATTTGGCGAGCAAGCTGGCCATTTTCGGATCGCGAGGCTTGATGGACGCCGGAGCTTGAAACGGCGGTGATATATCGGTAGATGTTTCCATGGTTAAGCAGGGATTAGGATTAGAAGAATGAAGAGACTCAGTCGCGCCGCTCCCACGATTGTGGAAGGAACTCCAAAGTAGGATGCGAAACGCGAACGGCGCGTTTCCGGCTGGGCTTCCATGGATCGCACGGAGGCCATGACCTGATAGGATAGTTCGGCCTCGCTGAAATCCCGGCGTCGTCGGGTCAGCCACGTTTCATAAGGGTCCTCGGGTATCTCCAGTTTCATCGTTCGGAAATGGGGTTGAGATTTCGGGTGAGGGCTTCCTGAAGGAATTTGCGGCTCCGGTGGACACGTGACCGGATGGTTCCGATGGGCACGCCTTCCATGATCGCCGCGTCTGCGTAGGAGATGCCTTCGATCTCGGTGAGAGCGAAGGCCCGGCGCCACTCTCCGGGCAGGGAGGCCAAGGCCTGATCAAGAGTTCCCATCTGCTCCTGAATGCCCAGAGCATCATCAGGGCAGAGGCGCGGGCATGCCGCTTCAGAGGCCTCTGCGCCGGTCTGGTAATTGAGATTACGGCCTTTCCTCTGCCGCACGATGTTTCTCGATGCATTGCGGACAATGCCATGGAGCCAAGCGGGGAAGGTCGCCCGGCTGGCGTCATAGGTGTGGAGGTGGCGGAAAGCGGAGACAAAGGCCTCTTGCGCGACGTCTTCGGCTGCCGCCCGGTCGCCGGTGATCGCGAAGGCCATGCGCAAGACCCCTTCCTGAAAGGAGGTCACCAGCACCGCGAATCCTTCGATGTCGCCATCGAGAACCTGCTGGATAACTGCCATTTGTTCGATCTCCGTCAGCATCTTTCACCGGTCCATACACGCGGCTTTGACAAAAGTTCCCGGGTTTCCGGTTTTTCTGAAATTTTCCCCGGCGCAAAAAGGTGACGGCGACAACTCAACTTTTGCAACTCATCTAACCTCATCTTCTATCGAGTGCCGGGCGGCGATGGCCTTTATTTGCGCGTTGCATGGAAAGGCAATAAAGGATGGGTCTTCCGCTATTGGTTCGCGGGAAAAGAAAAATCCATCTCCCTTGGAAGATATCCTCAAGTCGGCTTAGCGGAGGCAAGGGAGACGAGGCACGAAGCACGGAAGCTGCTTGATAAGGGCGTTGAGTCCCAGCGAAGGAATGGCATGAGGCAAAACAAGGCTGTGTGGACCGACGAATACGCCGTAAGGTTGAAAACTACATCCTCCCCCAGCTTGGAAAGATTTCCCGTCGCTGAGATCGAGCCGATCGACGTTCTCAGGGTGATCCAGAAAATTGAACGGACTGGCGCAACCTACGTCAGCCGGAGGATGGCCGAGTCGTGCAAGCGGGTGTTTAGCTACGCGATCTGCACAGCGAGGATCAAACCCAACCCGGCTGCCGATCTGCGGGTCGCGTTGCTCCGCCATCGCGCCGAACACTAGTCATTCAATCCCTTCCCATCGAGAATTTGCCGCACGCATTTCTCGACTCTGGACTTCCGGGTCGTGGATTGCTTTGCCGAAGAGAAGTGGAGGATATAGGCACGTTGCCGTCCTGGCGTCAAAGCCTCGAAAGCCTTCTTCAAGGTAGGGACCTCGTTGAATTTGCCTTCGAGTTCATGGGGGATCGGTTCCGGGCTCTTCTTGAAATCCACCTCCAAACCCGCCTTTTCCACTTCAATGGCTTCTTGAATCCGGGCCTTCAAGGTTGGCTTCAACTTGGCGACCTCCCGCACATCGGTGAACCGGATCCGGCGGGCTGCCTGCGTGCTCTCGCCGGGCTTTTCAAGAATCCCTTCGGGATCACTTAACAAGGCGCCTTTGCAAAACAGCAGAGCACAGGATTCCTTGAATCCCTGGATGATCACCACGTTGCTGTCCTCAAAGGTGTAGCAGGGCTTGCCCCACTTCAGTTCTTCGGTCAGCCCGCAACCGAGAGCGATTTTTCTCAGTGCCTCCATTTCCTCCCGCCACTTCGTGGCCCTCTCCAAAAACGCATCAACTTTCGGATTCATGTGATTCAGGGCAATCGTTTACGGCTTCCAGCCGGGCAAGGCAGCGGCCTGCTTGATCCAACTCGACATCTGCGACTCGTCGAGCACGTCGTCTTCGTAAATGTCGATCCAGCGCGCTTCCTTGCTGCGCTCCGTGCCACCGGGCGGGATCGGCTTCAGCGACATGCCGTCGAAAAAGGTCACCTTGACGTAACGGGTCAAGACGTGGAACGACAGGAACCAGCCTTGGCCGCCTTCTATGCCGTAAAATGGCGAGTTCCACCTCACGGCTTTGCGCACGTTGGGAACGTTGCGCACGATGAGTTCATCGAGGCGCTTCCCGAGACCGCTCTTCCACCCGGGCATCGCTGCGAGGTAAGCCTGGACCGGGGCATCGCCGTCCGCCTTCGCGATTTGCGGGTTCCCGCCCGAGAGAAGGACGACGGCACCTTCCTGGTCTTTTCCAACCTTGGTCGGCTTGGCCTTCGCGCGTTCCTCCGGCGAGGATTTGGTGGCCGGCTTGCTCGCGCGCGACATGCCCTTGGCCTCCGGTTTCGAGACTGGGATACTCGGTTCTTTCCGACTGCCTCGGTCTGCCAAGGGGCTTGGTGGGCGGATGGGTTGTTTTTTCATCCTGACGGGTAGTGACTCCTTCTTTGCTAGGGAAGCAGCCATGCATCCTCAAGACAGAATCAAGGGCGGAATGCTGACAGTCCCACCGTTCTCCTCCTGTAATGGAAGGATGGATCGCCGGACCTTTCTTGCTAGTACCGCTTCCTCCATCGCCGCGAACACTTTGCCAGCAGCCCGGGCGGAAGAGGTGCCATCTCCAGCCAAACGCCCGCGCGTCGTCTTCACCAAGGGTCTCGAAAAGCTGCCGTTCGATGATCTGGCGGAGAAGATTGCGACACTTGGAGTAACCGGAATCGAGGCGCCGATCCGCAAGGGTGGCCACATCGAGCCGAAGGAAGTGCCGGACAAACTGCCTCATTTCGTGGAGGCTCTGAAGAAGCGGGACCTCGAAATGACGATCCTCACCTCGGACATCGTTCGTGCGGATCGCGATAGCGAGGCGTTGCTGCGGGTGGCCGCCGGACTCGGGATCAAGCGATATCGCTTGGGTGCCTATGAGTATGATCTGAAGAAGCCCATCGCACCCCAGGTCCAAGACGTGCGTGCGAAGCTCAAGGACCTCGCAGCGATGAACAAGGAGATCGGCATCCAAGGGCAATTCCAGAATCATCGCGGCAACAACCGCGTCGGCTCGCCCATCTGGGATGTGATTGAAGCCTTGGATGGGATCGATCCCTCAGCACTCGGCCTAGCCTTTGATTTCGCTCACGCGACCGTGGAGGGCGCCAATGCATGGGAACTGAACCTCCGCCGGGCTGCGCTTCATGTCGTGGCAGTCTATTTCAAAGACTATCGCCTCGATGGCAGGCAATGGAACGCGTGTCCACTTGGCGAGGGTGCCGTGAGCTTGAAAGCGGGAAAGGTTGTTAGCGAGCTTCTCTCTCCGGACACACCGGTCTCCTTGCACATCGAATACATCAATGACTCCGGAGAAGCGCGGGTGACCAGGACGCTGGAATCGATGAAGAACGACCTCGCGACCTTGGACCGATGGCTTGCCTAAGGGAGCGGGTTTTTCAGCCCGCGCAACTCTTGGCGACCAACAGGCCGCTCTCCTTATCACTACGAAACGCCTCCCGGCGGGACAGCATCGCCAGGGAGACGCTCGTTTTTCGGGGAGGGGAAATGGTCTTCCCCCCGTAAATCCTAACATTGCATCATCTCCATTGACTTCAAATGGAAAATTGCGACCCCCGTCGAAGATGGTCTAATCCCCTTACCGCTCAACTGCTTCCAGCTTATCGAGGAAACGAAAACCGCCAGGCAGTCCGCGCGGTGCGGGAGGGATGCACCGCGCGGGCCTGGGGGTGAAAAGGTCAACGCGGCGTGTCGCTGGCAGGCTTCGCGGCGGGAGTGACCGCAGGCCATGAGAGGGTCTCGCTCTCACTCCCGTTCGGAACTGTTTTGTTACCCCCGGAGAAGACATAGGTCGTCGGATGGATGGTAGGCAAAGGAACGAAGAACTTCGATCCATCCACATCCGTTTGCATCTCGTCGATCTCGGTGTGGACTCCTCCATTGATATCGGTCCACTTGTAGGTCTCGGTGAAGCTCCCACTCGCGGTAAGCCAGAAGTACAGCGTAGTCCCTGTGCCGGTCATGGCTCCCCCGTTGACAATGAGATTCGGCGGTGGATCCCCCTGATGCCCGCTATCGATGGAAACCAGCGATGAGCCTCCGCTCCACGTGTAGGATTTACCCGCTGACGGACTATACGTCCCCGTCGCGGTCAAGGTGCCCTTGCAATCCGCAATGTTCGCGAAGGGCTTCACGAGATAGACCACGGGACCTTCGGGCTCATAGCGCTCGCCGTGGATGTCGGCGCGGAACTTGACGTTCGCCACGATCGTCGCCTTCAGCGATCCCTGCTCGCGGTGCTCGAAGGTGAAGGGAACCGTCCACTCCGTCATCGGCACTTCGTTGCTCTTGCTTTCGAACTCGCGTTGGATGAGCACCTGCACGTTGCCCACGGGAGCTGGATTGGGAATGCGGATCGCGATCCCCTCCTCATCTTCCCAACGGACCACATCCATCGCACGGCCGCCCCAAGTCACCGTCCGCTTTCCTATCCCGGGATCATCCCCGAAGTCTCCTTCCAACAGCAGCTTGGTAAAAGGCTCGTTGGGTGCCGCGGCTTCCTCCAGGACCCTCATGACGGAAGGCCGCAGCATGTGGGCGGGGTTCTGTTGACGATGATTCCAGATCAGCACGGAATTCGGCCTCGTTTGATCGGGGAATTTGGTGCTCGGATCTTCTTCGTAGCCTTTCATGTGCATCCAGTGGCTCACGACATCGACGGTGAAGGGGCGTTCCTTGACCGCCGAAATGGGGGCCTCCTGGTTCATGCCAAGCAAGCGGTCAAAGAGCTGCCGGCACGGTGTCCCGCTCTCCGGTCCCGAAAGCCAGTCCCAGCTCACATAGGATCCCGCCCCCGCCTCGAGGAAAGCATTCGCGAGATCCTGATTCGCGCCGAAGCACGCATCCACCACCACGAGTGAGTTCGGCGCAAAGCGCATGAACGCCTTCACGAATTTGCCCGTGATCGTGTAGTATGGCACCGTCTCGCCATCCGCGATCGCCAGCCCCAACTGGCCGGTCCCGCGCATCGCCGCATAGGCTCCTTTGCTCAAGGCCTCCGTCGCGAATTCACGGGTCACCAGACCCACGCTCTCCGTGCCATCCTTCTTTTTGTAGGGACAGCCGTGAATCTGCCAGAACAGGACGCCCATGGGGGTAACGGCCGTGGACCAGCTCATGATGTCCAACACCGAAGTGGAGTTGAACGAATCGACCTCGTAGCCGGCGGTTTTCAACCAGGCTCCGATCGCCGTGGTGGAACTCGGGAAGGTGGATTCCAGGGAGAATGCGGTGATCGCCTGCTTGCTCCGCGGAATACTCAGGCCGGTGGCCGCCATCGTTCCGAACGATTGTTCCCTCCCGCTGGCAGACGGGATCTCCACCCGGGCTTCGGATGGCATCCTATCGAAAGCCGTCAGATCGTAACGCCGCGGCTTTGCCATCAGCACCACGATGTCGTCGTCGGTAAAACGGATCGAAATGTTATCCCCTAGGGTCGTGACCGAAGCATCGGCCACGAGGGCGTTCGTCATGGCCCAGGCGATCAGCTTGGACTGTGCTTCCGCGCGCGGTAGCGAGCCCCACCCGGCCATCTTTGCGGCTGCGTCCTTCAGGAAATTGATCTTCGTCTGCTCGCCGATCGGGCTCTCGTAGACCACCGTGACCAGTTCGGGATCATTGAGCTCTGCCGCCGGAACGGTCGTTTCAGGGCCGGCCTTCGCCCTTACCATGGCGGAGGCACCGTAATTCCCCGGCAATTTGAAGATCACCCGTGCCTTCCGCCCGTCCAAAGCACCGGAAACCAAGGTCTTCCACTGGGGAGAGGTTCCGGGCTTCAGGGCCTCCAGCGAGGCATGGCGCGTTCCGGCGGGAACCGGGATCTGGACGGTAAAACGACCTTGAACGTCGAATTTCGAGTCCTCGATTTCCAGGTCGACAGCGGTTGTTTGAAGGATCCCAAGGGCAAGCAGCAGCAGAGACAAAACATGTCTTTTCATGAGGTGTGGGTGGTACCTGCCCAAGGGAGACAGCGGGCCGGAAACTGCCTTTCTCCCTCCGCCCCGTAAATGGAACCAAAGGTGTAAGAGCAGCCCCTTCCCAAAGCTGGGGAATTCTCCCATAAAGGGGGCATGACAAACGACACGGGCGCGCCGACTGCCTCTCCGCCACAAAAGGCGGATTGGTTCCGCCTGTGTTTCGAACGGTCGTCCGACGCGATGGCCGTGATCGATCCGCTGACCACCGCGATCCTCGATTGCAATGCCGCCGCCGTCTCCGCCTTGGGCGTGAGCAGGAAATCCGATCTCATCGGGCATTCCCCGGTGGAGTATGCGCCGGAGGATCAGCCCGGCGGCGAACTATCGGACATCACCCTCAGGGAGGTCATCCGCCTGACGATCGAACAAGGAAGCCACCGCTTTGAATGGCAGGTGCTCACGCCCGAGGGAAATACGACGATTCATGATGTGGTGGCCACCGCGCTCCCCACCGAGGACCGGACCCTCGTCCTCGTGGCGGCGCGTGACATGGGAGAGCGGAAACGCGTCGAGGCCGAGCTTCGCCTCTCCGACAGCCGGTGGCGGCGTGCTTTCGAGCAGAGCCCGATGAGCATCCAGGTCTTCGCTTCGGACGGCAGCACGCTTCAAATCAACCAAGCCTACCGCGACCTCTTCCAACTCACCATGGAAGACCTGCGGGGTCACAACATCCGGCACGATCAACAACTCGCCGAAGCGGGTCTTCTGCCATTGATCGAGCGTGCTTTCTCAGGGCAAGTCACAACGATCGACCCCATTCCTTTCGAGTTGAAGGCCCTTCCCGATCAGGTCGCGCGGGGTGTCCGGTGGATCGGGTCCACCATGTTCCCGGTGCTCGACGCGAAGAACAACATCATCGAGGTGGTTTGCATCCACCAGGACAAGACCGCGGTGGTGGAAGCAGAGGCCGAAGTCCGGAAACTGAACCATTCCCTCGAACAACGGATCGCGGATCGCACCGCCGAGCTCCAGGCATCCGAGGAACGCTTCAAGCGCCTCTTCGAGTTCTCCCCGCTGGGCATCGGCCTTGTGGATGATCACGGCAATTTCCAGCAGACGAATACCGCCTTCGCCGAGATGCTCGGCTACACGACGGACGAGCTGAATTCGATGAACTACTGGGACATCAACCGGGTGAAGCACTTCGCCGGTCAACGGAGCTTCTTCGACAAGCTGCAGGGAGCCGGTCGGTTCGGGCCTTACGAAAAGGAATACATCCGGAAGGACGGCACCACCCTGCCGGTCATGCTCCACGGCATGCGCGTGGTTTCCTCCGAAGGTGAAGTCCAGATCTGGGGCATCGCGCAGGACATGAGTCTCCGGGAGGAGGCGGAACGCGCACTTCGTAAATCCGAGGAAAAGTTCAAGGCGCTCTTCGAATTCTCGCCGCTCGGAATGGCCCGTGTGAGCTGGGATGGCAGCTTCCTTCAGGTGAACGAGTCCTTTGCCAGGATGATCGGCCGGACCGTCGAGGACGTTCACTCGCTAACGTACTGGGATGTCACGCCGGCAAAGTACGAGGAGCAGGAGATCAAGATTTTGGAAACCGTGAAGGAACACGGCACCTTCGGTCCCTTCGAAAAGGAATACATCCACAAGGACGGCCACTTGGTTCCCATCGTTCTCAGCGGCATGTTGATCCGCAGCCCTGACGGCGAAGAGCAGCTCTGGGGTATCGCGGTGGACACCACCGATCGCACGCGGGCGGAAAAGGCCCTGCGGGAATCCGAGCGGAAATTCCGCACGCTTTTCGAAGGCTCCAGCCAAGGGGTGATGCTTCACGAAAACGAGCTCTTCTCCGACGTCAATCCCGCCGCGGCCCGCATCTTCGGGCGTGCCCCCGAGGAACTCATCGGCAGCCACCCTTCCGATTTCGCGACCGAGTATCAGCCCGATGGGGAGCACTCTTCGATCGCGGCCCGCCGCCATCTTCAGGACTGCCTTGAGAAAGGGACCACCCGCTTCGAGTGGAGCCAGCGTCACGCGAAAGGACACGATGTGCTGATGGAGGTCGTGCTCACCCGCATTCCGGATGGCGAGAACGACCTCATACAAGCTGCCGTAACCGATATCTCGGAACGGAAGCGCGCCGAGACGGAATTGAAGCGGGCACTGGAACGGGAGCGCGAGCTGAACCAGCTGAAGAGCAACTTCGTTTCGATGGTCTCCCACGAGTTCCGCACGCCGCTCGGCATCATCCAATCGTCCGCGGAAATCCTCGACGACTACCTCGATCGCCTCGCTCCGGAAGAGCGCCGCGAACAGTTGCAATCCATCATCAAGAACTCGCGCCGGATGGCCGGGCTGATGGAAGACGTGCTGCTGCTGGGCCGGCTCGACGCCGGTCGCATGAAGTTCCTTCCCGGTCCGCTGGACCTCGGCGCGCTATGCCGCGGTCTGGTGGATGAAGTGAACTCCACGACCAGCGCACGCTGCCCCATCGGATTCTTCACGGCGGATCTGCCGGTGGCCGCTCAAGCCGACGAACGCTTGCTGCGGCACATCCTCCTCAATCTTCTCAGCAATGCGGTGAAGTATTCCGAAGCGGGGCAACCTATCGCCTTCAGGGCGACCGGCGTTTCCGATTCGGTGCGTTTCGAAATCCAAGACCACGGCATCGGCATCCCGGCCGACGAGCTGGAGCAGCTCTTCGCCGCCTTCCAGCGCGGCTCGAATGTCGGCCAGCGTCCCGGCACCGGTCTGGGCCTCGTCATCGTGAAACAGAGCGTCGAGCTGCATGGCGGCACCATCGACGTGGAAAGCCAGCTGAATGCAGGCACTACCGTCATCGTTACCATTCCCTTGATCCCATGAAGACCATCTTGATCATCGAAGACGAGCCGGAGATGCGCCGGAATCTCGCGACCATCCTTCGCCTGGAGGAATTCCACGCAATCACCGCCGAGAACGGGCGCCAGGGGATCGAGATGGCACGCAGCAAGTCGCCGGATCTCATCCTGTGCGATGTCATGATGCCGGAGCTCGATGGCTACGGAGTGCTTCGCGAGTTGCGGGCCGAGTCCTCGACCGAGGCCACGCCCTTCATTTTCCTCACCGCAAAGGGTGAAAAGCCCGACATCCGCGCGGGCATGAATCTGGGAGCCGACGACTATCTCACCAAGCCGGTGGCAAAGGCCGATTTGCTGGCGGCCATCCGTTCGCGGATGGAGCGATCCCGCCAGACGGCGGTTGCGAGCTTTTCCCCCGACTTCTCGTCTCCTGCCCCTTTGGAGAAATCCTTCGGTCTCACCCCGCGGGTCGCGGAAACCTTGCTCTGGGTTGCACAGGGCAAGACCAATGGCGAGATCGCCATCATCCTCGGCATCAGCGAGGCGACGGTGAAAAAACATGTCCTTGATGTCTTCGAGAAGATCGGCGTGGAAACCCGCACGAATGCCTGTCTGAAGGCGCTTGAAGTCCTGAGCAGCGCCAGCGGTGCGGCTTGAGTGCTGATTTCACTCGCCGATCCGGACCGAACTGTCTGAATCGGGCCTTTCATGCTCCGCCCCGCTCTCTGGCTCAGGATCTTTGGCATCAATCCCAAACGCGCGCTGGCGTCGATGCGCGGCCTGCGGCGCTATTTGAAGAATCGCCGGGAATTCCGAGCCGGTCTCGGCAATGATTTTCAATGGGGACAACCATTCCCCGTCCTGGATGAATGGGATGCGTCCAGTGGCGAGCTGGCTGCCTACTTCCAGCAGGACCTTCTTGTCGCCCGCTGGATCCACGAGCGGAAGCCGCGCCGACACATCGACGTCGGATCGAGGATCGATGGCTTCGTGGGAAACCTCGCGGTCTTCCGTGAGGTCGAGGTGCTGGATATCCGGCCCCAGGATATCGAGGTCACGAACGTCACCTTCAGCCAGCTCGACATCATGCAGGATCTGCCAGAGCAATGGCGCGCCTGCACCGACTCGCTTTCCTGTCTGCACAGCATCGAGCATTTCGGCCTTGGCCGTTACGGCGACACGATCGATCCGTCCGGGCATCTGAAGGGACTGCGGCAGCTCATGGCAATCGTCGAGCCCGGCGGCAGGCTTTATCTTTCCACACCCATCGGACCCCAGCGCATCGAATTCAACGCCCACCGGGTGTTCGCGGCAGCTACCTTGCTCGGCTGGTTCAAGGAAGGATGGGAGATCGAACGCTTCGCGGTGATCGACGACGCGAACCGTGTGATCGAGTCTCCGGAGAGCACCCCGCAGACGATCGCGGCGAATTTCGGCTGCCAGCTCGGCGTCGGCATCGTGGCGGCACGAAAAATGTTGTGATTCGCCAGCGTCTTGTGAATTCCCCGCAAAACGGGCCGAAATCACAGTTCGAGGCTAAACCCCTGACTCCATACCGACGTGACTGACGAACCTCCGATGGACCGCAAGGACGACAGGCTCGAGGAATTCGTGCAGGAACTGACCCGCTGCCAAGGCGATTTGTTCTACTTCATCCGTGCCCTCTGCGGAGACCCTCACGCGGCCGCAGATATCCGGCAGGCGGTGAACATGGTTCTCTGGCGGAAGCGGGAAAAATTCCGCTCCGGCACCAGTTTCAAGAACTGGGCTTTCCGCATCGCACAGCTGGAGGTGATGACTTTCCTCCGGCGGAGGAAGAAGGAGCGCACCGTCAATTTCGATGCCGACCTGATCGAATGCTTCGCCTCGGAGATGCCCTCCGTGATCGACGAGCTTCCCGAACGCCGCCTCGCGCTGGTGGAGTGCTTGAAGAAACTCACGCCGAAGGATGACGAGCTGATCCGCCACCACTACTGGTCCGGCGGCTCGCTGGAAACCTTGGCCCGCGCCACCGAGCGCAGCGTGGGCACCTTGAAGGCCAGGCTTTTCCAACTCCGCGGCAATCTCCGCCGCTGCATCCGCGTCCAACTTTCTCCCGGGGAATCGTGATGGAAGACCACGAACTCAATCGCCTCCTGAACCGCCTGATCGAAGGAACGATCAGCCCGCAGGATTTCGCCCGCGTGCAACAGCTCATGCGCCAGGACCCGAAGGTCCGCGCGGAATACTATGAGCTGCTGGGCGTCGATCTCATGCTTTCGGAGCGTTATGAGGTGCCGGACTACATCTCCGTCCACGCGAAGACCGCCGATGACCACTGGGTCGTGAAGCGCTCGCATCGCAAGCTCTACATCCGGACCGCTTGGGCTGCCGCTGCGGTGCTCCTCCTCACGTTCGGCGCGATCTTCCTCTTCAACGGAAGCAAGACCGACGCCACCCTCGCCTCCTCGGTCGATTCCAGCTACACGGTCGACGGCGTGACCAAAGCGGTCACCGCCTTGAACAAGGACGAGCTTCTGGAGGTGAAAAGCGGCGTCGTTTCGCTGGCGATCGGCCCCTATGTCGAGGCCTGCGTGGAAGGTCCGGCCAGGGTGAAGCTGCTCGCCCACAAAGGAAAACTGGAGCTTCAGGAGGGCAGTGTCTTCCTCCAGATTTCACCGGGCGGCCGGGGATTTGAAGTTCATACGCCTGCCGGCATCATCCGGAATATCGGCACCAAATTCGGAGTGCTCGCCCTGAGCGATGGCTCGGTGCAAACCCACGTGACCTCAGGGATCGTCGAGATCGAGAGGAAGCCCGGCGAAGCCCGGCAACGCGTGACCGCGGGCTCCGGTGCCACTTGGAAACTCACCGGTTCGATCGCGACCCACCGGAACGCCGCCGAGCGCTTCGTCCAGTCCCTGCCTTGGGAGGAAACGATCTTCCAGGACGACTTCAGCGAAAGCCAAGGCACCAGCCTCACGAAGAAGGCACCCGATATCGGGCAACCTTGGAACGTCGAGATGGAGCTCAACCCCTCGACCATCACGAATGGCAAGCTGGATACCTCGAAAGGGCCCCGCACACTCACCGCGAAGTTCCGGGAAGAACAGGCATCTTCGAGCCGTCGGGTCTATATGGTCACCTTCTCCACCCATGTGCCGGAGAACATCTGGGACAAGGCCGCCTATCTGGATGCTGCGGAGCGCATTACCTTCAATGCCAAGGGGAATGGCCATCTCTTCAGCCTCGTCGCTCGCAAATCGCGCGGGCACCACTGGCAGCTGAAGAACGAAAAGGATGAGACCCATTCCATCGGGACGCGGGTTTCAGCCCTCGAGCCGCACCTGATCACCCTGACCTACGACAGCGGCAGCGGCCAGGTGAACCTCTACGAAGGAACCGGCACTCAGGGCGTATTCATCGACCAGCTGAAAGTGGAATCCGACGTGCTTCTGGATTCACTCACGATTTCCAATGCCGAAGGCGGGGATGTATCCATCGACGACCTCACGGTGAAAGTGATGACCTATTCGCAAAACGGGAGCCACTTGAACAATCGCTGACTTTCAAAACGTTTCACCTGCTCAAAGGGGCAGATTGATCCCCCGGCAAGGGGGGCTAAAAAAGTATGTTTGCGCGTCGGGGAGGATTTCCCCTGCGCGGAAAAACGGATGGCACCAAATTTAACTTTCTGCCCGCCTACGATTTTTTTAAGGTCGGAATAAACCAAATCCCCCGGTTTGGCGTATTTACTTCGGAGTTACAGCGCAAACTTGCCATGAAAGACCCCGATTTGATGCGCGCACGGTTGCGCCTGACAATCTCATCAAAAGCGGCACCAGAACAGGGTTTCGCTCTGGTGGTCGCATTGCTGTTGATGGCGATGCTATCGGTGCTGGCGATCGGCATTCTCTCCTTGGGGAGCATCGCGCTCCGCAGCTCCAGTTCCGGCGAAGCCCGCCGCGTGGCACAGGCGAACGCCCGGGTGGCCCTTTCCCTGGCGATTGGCAAGCTCCAGAATGAACTGGGCGATGATCGCCGCGTGACGGCGGACGGCGCAATACTGGAAGGGTCCGGCCAGCCCTACCTCACCGGTGTTTGGGAATCGGTCGCGGGAAGCCAGACGAGCAATCCATTGGCGGCGGCACCCCCTTACGATACGTGGAAAACCAGCCGCTTCCGCACCTGGCTTGCATCGAGCGCGGACCCGAAGGCTCTCCAAGTGCGGGAGTTTGCGGCTTCTCCTGTTTCGAATGAAGCTCCCCTGCTCTTTTCGGAGAAGGCGGACGGCTTTGACATGCGGGCCGAATCGATCGCCGTGGAAAGCGAGGATGGAATGGCCGGAAGCATGGCTTGGGCAGTCTCCCAGGAAGGCACGAAGGCGAAGATCAATGTCGGAACCGATGTTCCGCGGTATGCGACCAACGACGCGATCCACGCCCCGGCCGGTCCGAACCTCGCGCTGTCGGAGATCGCCGAACAGCCCGAAAAGGATTGGACTCGCCGGAGTGGACGCGTCCTCGGAATGCGGCAGGCGATCCTCGACCCGGACTTCAAGTTGAACCGGGAGAACGCCGCGCAACTCGGCCGCGAGCACACCGCCCACTCGAAAGGCGTGCTCGCCGATGTGGTGAAGGGTGGCCTGAAGACCGACTTCTCCCTGGGCTTTGAACTGAACGATCAGGATTTCAATGCCTCTCGCTGGGGCGTTGTAACCAATCCCTTCGGCGGGGGGAAAGCTCCGGGGCGGGAGATGCCGCTCTATGAACCCGTCAATGGCGGCGGGCCGGTGAAGGTGACGATGACCTACGGGTCGGTGACCTTCGAACACCTTTTCGAGACGGGAGCGCCAGCCACTTTCAATTCCCTGCGCTCCCACTACAATCTCTACCGGCATCTCTATCGCTCGAACGGGATCGCCACCGCGTTCTTTCGCCCGCAGGGCAACACCTATTGGCCGAACAGCAACGTAACCCGTGGCAGCGAAACCTCGGTCTCGCCCGTCCTCGATCGCATCCTGTTCTTCGTGGGTCTCAAAACCGAAGGCGGGATCATGAACGTTGTGTTCACCCCCGTGGTGACCTTGTGGAATCCTTACAATGTGGCGGTCGAAGCGGAAGGATTCGCCGTCTATCCATGGATGGACCTTCCGTTGATCTCCGGCTTCACGATCAACGGCAAGAATTCGGGCCCTTGGTATCTCTCGCAGAATTTGGGATCGAACCGCAAGGCAGATGGCGAGGGACGGCAGTCCGAACCCTATTTTATGTGCTACCTCACGGGGGACGGCACGGCGAACATCAAGAACCCCGTCCGCCTCGGTCCGGGAGAGGTCCGTGTGTTCGTGCCGACCAGTAAGTCCCTCGTCGAGTATAACAGAACGGCCCCTGCCAATGACCGCACGAAGATTTTCCTGAAGCCGGTGGCGTCCGCAGCCGACATGGATATCGGCGGAGGAATCCGGGTTCCTCTCAACAAGTCCATCAGCGGAAGCGGCATGACCCAACAGATCGCGTCCACCGATTCGGTGAAGCCGTCACTCGAGTTCCAGCTGGGAAATTACCACTACTTCGTGACCATGGAGGATGTGGGTCGCCTGAAGGGACTGGCCAAGGGCGAAACCGTCGCGGAGGTGCAGGTCTACAACGGGAAGGCAGCCAACCAATCCACCGTCAAGGCACCGACCCTCAGTGGAGCCCAGTTGTCGAGCAAGGTGCAGGTCATTGCGATGCTCGAAACTTTCCACCGCACCGCCGGGCAGGACAAGCAGATGGCCGACCTTGTCTACACTGTCAATCCGCGCCAGCGCTACATCAACGGGATGATTTCCGGAGCCTCCGCCTTTGCCGCGGGGCCTCACTACGAATCGAGCATGCGCGAGGTCCGCGACTACATCAGCGAGGCCTTTCAGGTTACTACCGACGGACGCCGCTCCTACTATGGCATGAGCAACGCTCCGAACAGCGGCCGCGACTATCTCTCGTTCTTCGAGGTCCCTCAGGATCCGTTGTTTTCCCTCGCGGGATTCCAGCACGCGGACCTCGCGGATTCGGCTTTCACACCGGGTGCGCAGTTCGGCAATGCATGGGCCTCTCCTTACCTCGCTCGCAGCACCGCTGCCAGGAAGCTGACGACTGCCCCCACGGGTGAGCGGATCTCGCCTTCGGGCGTGGGCATCTATGATCACTCCTACCTCCTCAACTCGGCGGTGTGGGACAGCTTCTTCTTCTCTTCCATCTCCCCGCGCACCAGCCTCTCTCCGTCGAATGGAGCGCCCTCGGTTTATGACGGTGATCAGATCCACGTCACTGCAGACGTGGACGACGTGATTTCAAATTGGGTCGGCGATCCTCAGGCCTATCCCCTTCGCAACCAACGCTACTTGCTTCACCGCGGAGGCTTGGGGAATGACGAATTGGTGAGCCTTTTGTCCTCCCCTGCTGGCTGCCGCTACGTCGCCGCCCATATCCTTGTGGACGGTGCCTTCAACGTGAATTCCGTCAATCCGACGGCATGGAGAGCAATGCTCGCCAGCTTGCGGGGTGCGTCCTTCGATGTCGAATCCGAGAACGGCAGCAGCAAGTCCCACAATGCCGGGGACGCCACTCCTGTTCCGCGTCAGCGCCGCCCCTTCGGCTCACCTCAGGATCTGTGGAACGGCTTTCGTGAACTCACCGACAAGCAGATCGAGTCGCTTTCCGAAGAGATCGTCCGCGAGGTGAAAAGCCGTGGACCCTTCCAGTCGATGGGAGAGTTCGTGAACCGCCGCCTGGCAAGCAGCGATCTCGGCCTCAAGGGTGCGCTGCAAGCTGCCATTGACCGCGCCGGGATCAACAAGGGCTCCACCGTCGCCACTTTCATCAATACGACCTACCCTTACCGCACGAACATCCCGGAGCCCTACACCGGCACCGGCACTCCGGGTTGGTTGACCCAGGCCGATCTTCTCAATGCGCTGGGTCCTTATATCACCGTTCGCTCCGACACGTTCACGGTGCGTGCCTACGGCGAGGCCAAGGACGACGATGGAAAGGTGCTCGCCCGCTCATGGTGCGAAGCCGTGGTCCAGCGCGTCCCGGAGTGGATCGATCCCGATCCTAGCGACAATGCCACCGAACTTCCCCAGGACCTCACGCCGACCAACGCACGGTTCGGCCGCCGCTTTGAAGTCCTCTCGTTCCGAGAGCTTTCCAATCAGGAGTTCGAATCCTGATTTTCCCTGATCCCCTTCTCATGAAGTCCATTGCATCCTGTCTCCTGGCGATCCTGATCGCCTCTTCTTCCGATCTTCTCGCAGTCGATGTCCGCTTCCTCGCGTGGGATGAGGCGATTGCTGCCCGGCAAGTCGCCGTCGCCGATGGGGAAAAGGCAACCGAGATCAAAGATCTCCACCCGCTCCAGCGTACCGAGGCGATCAGGACAACTGCCGCGGAAGGCATCGTGACCGTGCGCGCGCTGGACAAGAAGTCTCCGGAAGGAAAGCCGCTCGACGTGGCCGTGAAGATCAGCCCCAGCATGGCGAAACCCCTGATCCTGCTTTTGCCTGACGCCAAAGCCCCGGGCGGTTTGCGCGGCTTTGCCATCGAAGACGATAGCAGCTCTTTCCCCTGGGGCAGTTTCCGGATTCTGAATGCGACTGGAAAGGTCCTGAACATGGCCCTCGGAAGCGAGCGCAAGCAACTCCCTGCCGGATGGCAGCCTGTCGACATGAAGCCGGCGGGTGATAAGCCGGTACCGGTTTGGGTATCCACCGCGGAGTCCCCGAAAAACCCGCTCTACACCAGCGTTTGGAAGCCTGACGCGGATCTCCGCCGTCTGGTAATCGTGGTTCCCGGGACGGATCCCCGGCTCGGTCCTCTCGCGTTGAAGGTCATCCCCGAAGACCGGCGCACTCTCGCGACGGCTGCGAATCCCTGACGAAGCGTCCTCCCTCTGGCTTTCTGAGCCGGAGACTCCTTCGAAGTGTGGCGAGCATCGCCGCTTTCGGGGAAGCCCGAACCGACGCAGCCCGCCCTCCGTTGAAGGGAACCAACCGTCCCCTCGCCCCTCCAGGTCCCCCGCTTTGACATTTGTCGATTGGGGTTGGCTCTGGTTGACTCCGCGGCGATGAGCGTCCCTCAGCGCCCCGTAATCTATCAGCTTCTTCCGCGGCTCTTCAGCAACACCGTCGAGACGCGGAAGATCAGCGGAACGATTGGGGAAAACGGCTGCGGCAAGTTTGCCGGGATCAACGACGTCGCCCTGACGTCGCTCAAAGGGATGGGATTTACCCATCTCTGGCTCACCGGAGTGCTGGAGCAGGCCAGCGCCACCGCCTATCCCGGCCGCCCCGGCGACGATCCGGATATTCTGAAGGGCCTTGCCGGCAGCCCCTATGCGATCAAGGACTACTTCGACGTCTGTCCCGACTACGCGATCGATCCGGCAAGACGTCTGGTGGAGTTCAAGGAGTTGCTCGAACGCTGTCACGCGCATGGTTTCAAGGTCATCATCGACTTCGTTCCGAATCATGTGGCCCGCTCGTATCGCTCCGATGTCAGGCCCGATCTTTCCTTTGGCGAGGGCGACGACCACGGTCGCTTCTTCGCCCGCGACAACCACTTCTACTATCTTCGTAGTAGTGATCCGGGCGGAGGTCCGCCGTTGAAGCTGCCCACCACGGATATCCCCGGGTGCACGGGGCTCTTCGCTCCGGAGAGCGACTTCGGCCGGGTGAGCGGCAACAATGTGATCTCTTGGTCCCCTGCCATCAACGACTGGTACGAGACCGTGAAGCTGAACTACGGCCACGACTTCACCACGGGCCGGGATACCTCCCACCTGCCCGGCGCCGATGCCTCGCCCGACGAGGTCCCGAAAACGTGGCGGACGATGGACGCGGTTCTCGCCTATTGGCAGGAGATGGGCGTGGATGGATTCCGGGCCGACATGGCGCACCTGATCCCCATCGAGTTCTGGCGCTGGGCAGTCAAGCGCGCGCGCGGCCGCGATCCCGAGGTCTTCTTTTCCGCCGAAGCCTACGACAATGACCCTGCGAAGCTCACCGAAGGCCACGTGCTCGACGAGCTGTTGGGCGCCGGTTTCGACGCCATCTATGATGACCCGGTTTACGATGCCCTCGAAGCCATCTACGATTCCGGCAAGTGGGCGAACGATCTCGATGAGCTGACCTTTACCGGCGAACGCTTTCATCGTTCGCTGCGCTACGCCGAGAATCACGATGAAGTTCGGCTCGCCAGTCCCAAGGAGTGGGGCGGCCTCGGCATGCATGTCGGCAGGCCGGTCACCGCGGTGCTTTTCGGCATGGGCCGCGGCCCGCTGATGATCTATTCGGGACAGGAAGTCGGCGAACCCGCCGCAGGCCCCGAGGGCTTTGGAGGCGATGACGCCCGCACGACGATCTTCGACTACTGGTCCATGCCCGAACTCGCGAAATGGGTGAACGGCGGAAGCTTCGATGGCGGACGCTTGAGCCCTGAGCAGCGGGAACTTCGCGAGTGGTATGGAAAGCTGATCCGGCTCATGGCTCGGCCCGCCTTCACGCAAGGTGAGTTCTACGGCCTTAACCACGCCAACGAGGAGAATCCGGCCTTCGGTCGGCTCGATGGCGAGACCGTCAGCGGTCACTGGCTCTATGCCTACCTGCGGCGAGATCCCGGATCGGGACAAGCGTTCCTGATCATCGCAAACTTCCACGGATCGGCGAATATCGAAGGCGTGAAGGTCCGCCTCCCGGAGCATGCATTGGGCTGGCTGGAGGCAAGCCACTGCGAGTCGCTGCGGTTTGCGGATCGCCTCGGAGGCGAGTGGTCGTCGGAGCGTGCCGTGAGCTCCCTGCCCGGTGAAGGACTCCCCCTTCCCACGCTCATGCCATTAAGCGCGATGATCATTGAACTTTCCCCGGGCTAATCCCCCGACCAATCGGCCATGCCACACGACTTCATCGCCCACTCGGAGAGAATCGAGGAATGCCTGAAACTCGCGGGATTCGCCGCTGTGGCCGAATGTTTTGAAGACGCCCGCCTCGGAGGTTCAACCAGCGGCGAGATCCTGATGGGGCTGCGGCATCAAAGCCTGGCAGCCCAATCCAACAAATCGCTTCCGGCCGACGTGCGAGCCGACATGGCATTTTTGGTTCGGGAAATCGATGCAACCGGCATTTGACCACAATTTCATCCGCAGATCGCCAGATGAATCCCAAGGCTTGAAATCACTTCTTCAAAATCACCAGCAGCGGCCGATGGTCGCTCGCGCCTGCCACCGCTTCGTTATCGATGATCTTGGACATGTCCCACTCGACGGACCGGCGCAGCGCCTGCGAGACGAGCACGTAGTCGATCCGCGTGTAAACGTCCTGGAAGTCCCAGTAGTGCGTCCAGTACTGGCCGCGTGAATCCTTCAGGGCGATCATGTTCAATGAACGCGGGCCGTTGCCGGGACCATGCACGGTTTTAACCGTCGGGCTCTGGCGGGTGTCATTGAAGTCCCCGTAAACCACCAGCCGAGCCTGCGGATCGCTTTCCAGAATCGAATCGATCTCACGGCGGAAGAGGTGAGCTTCCTGGCGCCGCATTTCTTCCTGATCCCCTTCCTCGACCTCGCGCTTCGATTTGAGATGCACGCCGAGGAAGCGGAACGCTCCAGCGGGGGTGTCGATGGTTGCATCGAGGATGCCCCGCTGCATTCCGTATTTCTTTGCCCCGAGTTGGTAGCTCAGGTTCTCGTGCGCCACGGTCTTGCCGATGGGAAAGCGGGAAAGGATCACAAGACTGCGCGTTGCATCGGCACCGCGGTTCAAATGGAAATGGGGAAGCGTCAGCCCGGCATCCGCCAAGTGCTTCTGAAGATCCTTCACGTCTTTCTCGTCCCCGATTTCCGAGACCCCGAGGATGTCGGGCTTCGCGGATAGAATCGCTTCGGTCACGGCATGGCGCTCGGATTCCGGCTTCGGCGCTCCTTGCACCTGCTTGCCCTTCACGTAGCGGTCCATCGTCAGCCAGTTCTCCACGTTGTAGGTGACCAGGCGGACATGGGTTCCGTCCAATGCCTCCTCCTCGGATATTGCCGGCTCGGGAACGGCGGGAGCGGGAGTTGCGACAGGCGTGGTTTTCGCAGGAGCGGGTGCCGGCGCGGCAGGCGGCGGGGATTGCCCGGACCAATCGGAACTCTTGTCCTTGTCCTTGCAGGAGCTACCGGCGAATACCAAGAAAAACGCCCCGAGGAAACCCGGGGCGATCTTAAGGACGGGGAGAATCCGCAACTTCATGGATCAGGCCTTGTCGTGAGCCTCTTTACCAGTGGCTTCCTTGACACGGACTTCTTCTTCGGAACGCGTGATTTCGCGCTCGAAGTCTTCGCGGGCCTTCTTGAATTCACCCATGCTCTTGCCCACACCGCGGGCGAGTTCGGGCAGCTTTTTCGCGCCGAAAAGGAGGAGAACAATCAGGAAGATGATGATCATCTCCTGGCCTCCGAGGCCGCCGATGAATGCGAGCGAAGTGTTCATACGAATGAGCGTAGGCCCGTGAGGGCGAGGTTGCAATGGGAATAACTATTGAAGACAAGGTGATCTTTCGAGAAAGGAATGACGACCGTTCATGAGGAAGCACTCTCCATGCCGGGGGAAGCGTCGCCGGGAACCGGCTCCGTCTTTCTCCCCAAGCCGAAATTGTAACACCCCGCGTCTTGGCGATTTTCATTCCTCCCTCCACCCGCTATCGCCGGGGCGTGCGTTTGCCGGTTCACGAAATTGAGGAGGAATTGAAAGCCGCCATGGCTTCGGGACAGCGGGACCGGGTCCTGCTGAAAGCCCCTACCGGCTCCGGCAAGTCCACGGCCGTCCCCGGGATGCTCATGGACGCCGGAATCACCGGCCGGATCCTCGTGATCGAGCCCCGGCGCATGGCCGCCCGCCTGCTGGCGGGGTGGGTCGCCAAGCTGCGCGGAGCGTCCCTCGGCGGCGAGGTGGGCTACGCGGTGCGCTTTGACACGAAATATGGCCGAGACACCCGCCTGATCTACATGACCGACGGGGTGTTCCAGCGTTGGCTACAGGAAGATTCTGATCTCAAAGGAGTTGGAGCCGTCGTTTTCGACGAATTCCACGAGCGCCGCCTGGCTGTGGATGTCGCCCTCGGCCGCTGCCTCGACTTGCAGGAGAGCCAGCGTCCCGACCTGCGGGTACTGGTGATGTCCGCGACACTGGAAACTCGCGGGTTGGCCGACTTCCTCGCGCCGGCAAAGATGCTCGAAGCCGGTGGTCGCACCTTCCCGATCGAAATCGCCTACCGCCCCGAGCGCCCTAAAGTCAACGACCGCCGGGGCGGGCCACCCCAGGAAACCCCAGTATGGGAACGGATCGCCGCCGTGGCCAAAGAGGCTCTGGCGCTGCCAGATCCCGGCGATGTTCTCTGCTTCCTACCCGGAATGCATGAGATCAGAAAGACCGTGGAAATCCTCGAAAATTCCTCGTTTACAAGGAATCACGATATTTTCCCACTTCATGGCGGACTTTCGCCTGCAGCTCAAGAAGCCGCGGTTTCACCGGGCAAACGACCGAAGATCATCGTCTCCACTAACGTCGCGGAAACTTCGCTGACCATCGAAGGAGTCCGCACCGTGATCGACGCGGGACTGGCGCGCGAGGCGAGCTTCGATCCACGCCGGGGCATCGACACCCTGCTGATCCGCAAGATTTCCCGTGCTTCCGCCGAGCAGCGGGCAGGTCGTGCCGGACGTACCGGCCCCGGTCGCGCCTTCCGCCTGTGGAGCGAGAGCGAGCATGCCCGCCGCGAGGCCTTCGATGCGCCCGAGGTGCGCCGGGTCGATCTGGCGGAGGTCGTATTGCTGCTAAAGGCCGCCGGAGTCGCTGAAGTCCGGGATTTCCGCTGGTTGGATGCCCCCTTGGAAGAAAGTTTGGTCCGCGCGGAGTCACTGTTGCACGATCTCGGCGCGCTCGACGCTCAGGGAAGGCTGACCGACGAAGGCCGCGCGATGGCTGCCCTGCCCTTGGAGCCACGTTACGCACGGCTTATGCTCGCAGGCGTCGAGCAGGGTTGCGTGGCGGAAATGGCCTTCATTGCCTCTGCCGTTCAGGGCGAAGGTATCTTTGTTTCGAGACGCGGCGGCATCGGGCGGAAGGACTTCGTCTTCGACGGCGATGCCAGCGACTTCGAGGCGGAGTGGCGCGCCTTTGATTCCGCGGCAGGCATGGAGTTCGACGCTCGGCGCTGCGCTCCGCTTGGCATCCACGGACGCGGCGCCCGTGAGATCGCGCAGGGTTTTGATCGCCTTCAAAAACTCGCCCTCCAACGGGGTTGGCCATGGGAAGGCGTCGATTTTGCAAAGCGCCGCGAGGCGGTCGGCCGCGCCATGCTCGCGTCCTTCAGTGATCGTCTGGCGGTCCGGTTCGGCGAAGGCACCCTCGCCTGCCGCGTCGTCGGGAAGCGCAAAGGCAAGCTTGACGACGAGAGCGCGGCGAAGAAAGCCGCGGCCTTCGTGGCGGCCGAAATCACCGAGGTCGAGGGCCGCGAGGTGACCGTCCAACTCCGGCGTGCCACGGCGATTGATCCCGAATGGCTAAAGGAGCTGTTCCCCGAGGATTTCAATTTCACCGACGGTGTGAGTTACGATGAACCCCGTAGGAGGGTCGTCGCGAGGAAAGAGACGCGCTTCCGTGATCTCGTGCTGGAGTCGAAGGAGAGCGATCACGGGGTAAACCTCGATGCCGCCGCCGAGATCCTTGCCGCCAAGGTGCTGTCCGGCGAGCTGGTGCTGAAGAACTGGGACGCTGCGGTGGAGCAGTGGTGCGCCCGGCTTTCCTGCCTCGGCCAGTGGATGCCGGACCTTGAGCTGCCCGGTTGGTCGGATGAAGACCGCGCCACTGCGGTCGCGCAGATCTGTCACGGCGCCCTCGGCTATAAGGACATCAAGGAACGTCAGGTCTGGCCGGTGCTTCGGGAGTGGTTGAGTGGCTCCCAGCGTGCCGCGCTCGATTCCTACGCGCCGGAACGCGTTACGCTCGCAAACGGTCAACATCCAAAGGTGACCTATGAGATTGGGAAGGATCCGTGGATCGCCTTGCGCGTGCGGGATCTGTTCGGGGTGTGGCAGACGCCGACTATCGCGAATGGCCGGGTGCCACTGCTGGTGCATGTGCTGGCACCGAGCCAGAGGCCATGGCAAATGACCAAGGACCTGGGGAGTTTCTGGGCCGGCGGCTATGCCCAGATGAGAAAGGAATTGGCCGGACGCTACCCGAAGCAGCCATGGCCCGACGATCCGAAGGCATGGCTTGCCGCCGGAGGTGGGAAACGCTGATCTCCTGACGCCGTGTGGAAGCTCGTCATTCTCCTTGCCCTCCTCCCGCTCGCCGGTGCGTGGTTCGGCAGACATTGGTTCTGGTCCCGGGTCCGCCTTGAAGGCATGCGGCGGGATTGCGAGATCTCGGTAAAGGATCTCCGCCAACGGATGGGCCTCCCGCCGGGAAGGCGTGGAACGGAGACGCATGCCGCCGCGCTCGGAAATGCGGTGCGTGAATGCGGTCTCGCGCTCCTGGAGCGGGAGGGTGACATCGTTGCGAAGTCCCGCGTGAAGGGTTCCTTTCTTACCCGCGCTCTACCCGCTTTGGTAGGGATCATCGCCGTCTTTGCGATTCTTTCGAAGCGCGTGCCCGCCGGGTGGGCCGTTGCCGGAGCGATGGGCGTGCTGGGTCTATGGACGATGTTGCGACTCACCGGCATGGCGGTCGAGTGGCGCGCCGTCGCACGGGGCGCGGAGGTTCTGAAATCCACGCGCCCTCTCAAGCGAATGAACGATGAGGAAGAGGTCATCCGTTGCGCGAAGGCCAGCGTCTGGAGCACGGTCTGGCCGTTCTAAGCGCACGACATCTGCCGCCCCCGGCGGTTACTCTCCCTCAACCGGCTCCACCTCTTCCACCTCCTCCGTCTGAGGAGATCTCCTCAACATCACTCCAAATCCCGCCAAGCCTAACAGGATCACTCCCCAATCCCCGATCATCGCATAGAGCGTGGTCGGAGGATTCTTCGGGATATCCACTTCCGCCAGCAGGCTGCCGCGGGTGAAGCTGCTACCATTCGCGTCACGGAGTTCCTGTGGCTTGCCTCCATCCGGGTGAAGCGTGGTCCCGGTGGTGGTGATCGCGGCGCTGACGCCGGTGTTGGCACATCGGATCATCGGCCTCCGCAGTTCGATCGCGCGGAAACGGGCATTGGCGAAATGCTGCTCCGCCCCCGGAGTCTCTTTGAACCACCCGTCATTCGTCACGTTCACGATCAACTGGGGCCCTCCGCGAACGAACTTCCGGAGCAAGCGCGGCACGGTATCCTCGAAGCACACCGTGGGAATCAGCCCGACCTCCTCACCTTGGATCCCGGCGAACAAAGGCTCGAGGCTTTCGCCTGCGCTAAGTCCCCCGCCGAATTCCACTCCCGACTGCTGTTCGTAGATCTTCGCGAGGAAGGGCAACTTTTCCACGAACGGGATGTACTCGCCGAAGATCACCCGGTGGTGCTTTCGGAAAGTCTGCAGCGCCCCGTCGGCAGGAAGCACCGCCAGCGAGTTCCACTCCTTCGCGTCCCGCTTCATCGTGAGCAATCCGTCGCTGGAATCCGCTTCCGTCTCGTTGACTCCCAGGACCAGCGTCGCGGGGCTTGCTTCGCGGATGCGATCGATGGTGATGACGTTCTGCTCCCACATCCCCCAGGTCTCGTCGTCCGCACGCAAGATCCGGCCGGTTAGGGCGGTTTCCGGCCAGACAATCCAGTCCGGCTGGTTCCGCCCCAGCTTTTCGAGCGCCCCGAGAGTCTCGTCTTCATAACCGAGGTGCACCTCGGTCGCGGTCCAGAGCGGACGCGCGGCTTCTTGCGGGATATTCAGTTGCACCAGCAGCGCTTTCAATCGCACCGACTCCCCTTGCCTGGCAGTGGTAATACGCCACACGCCGTAGCCATAGGCTGCCGCCATCAGCAGCACCGTGCAGCCAAGCGCAACTTGGCGTCGCACGACCGCCGAATGATACTGCGAGACTCGCCTCACGCAGATCTGCACCAGAACGGCTTGGGCAAAGACCGGCAAGAAAGACAGTCCCGTGGCCCCTAACAGGTCTGCGGATTGGGCGAACACCGGTGTCTCATGAAAGGCGACGCCCAAGGGGTTCCATCCGAAACCGGTGAAGACCCATCCCCTTGCGACCTCGAGGAGCGCCCACACCGCCGCGCACGCGAAGGCATGCAGCGGTGCATGAAAGAGCCCTTCCTTCCGCGAGCCGCGCCACGGATTTCCCAAGGTCGCCGCGAACAATCCCCACAGCGCCGGAAAGACGGCGAGGTAGAGCGAAAGCGCCACCCAGCCGACATCACTCACGCTCCGCAACCAGGCGAGATTCGCCAGGAAGAAGCATACCCCGGCGAGATAGCCGAGGGTGAAGGCTTTCCTTTTCCGACGCTTCTCATCCAGCGACCAAAGGGCGATCAGCAGCGGGACGAGGACCACCCACACCAGCTTTCCCACCGAGTAGGGGGGAAAGAGCGCGGCAATCCCGAGCCCGCTGAGGACAGCGGCGACGGGTCGGAGAACGTGGGCAAGCGGTTTCATGGATGCGGCGGAGCCGGAAGGATCAAGGCGCTCCGATCCTCAGTAACACGGAATCTTTCCGGCCTCATGCAAGGCGGGTCTTGGCATCCGCCTCGATCCATGCCCAGAGGGTGTCGAGCGAGGACGCCACCTTTGTGCGGGAGCCAAGCAGGTCGTCGCACGGAGCGGCCTTTCCGTAGAGGTAGTACTTGATCTTCGGTTCGGTGCCGGAGGGACGGACCGCGAAGGACCGTCCATCGGCGAGGTCCACGAAGAGCATCTTCTCTTTGGGCAGAGCATCGCCTTCCGCATCGAAAAGATCCTGGGTGGCGAAGTCGCGGATGCGGGAAACCGCCGAGCCGTCAATTTCCGACGGAGGATGCGTGGAGTAGGAAGTCGCCAATGCCTGGATCTTCATCGCTCCATCGGCCCCTTCCATCACCATCGATTTGCCGCGCTCTTCGTGGTAACCGAATTCGCGGAAGATGTCGTCGAGCAGGTCGGCGAGCGTCTTGCCCACGGACTTCGCGTAAGCCGCCACCTCGGCGAACATCACCGCGGCACCGTTGCCGTCCTTGTCGCGCACGAAGTCGCAGCCGAGATAGCCGTAGCTCTCCTCACCACCGAAGAGGAAGAAGCGCGAATACTCCAGGCGCAGCGCGCGCGTGGTGGCCTCGTCGAGCGAGCGGTAGTCGCCGCCTTTCTTGTCGGCCGGGATCGCGTCCTCATACTTCCGCAGCTTCTCGGCGATGTATTTGAAACCGGTGAGCGTATCGACCACGCCGATGCCATAGTGGTCGGCGATCGCGCGCTGCAGCTCGGTGGTGACGTAGGTCTTCACGAACAAGGCGCGAGCCCGCGTCGTATCGTTCAACCAACCGATCTCGAAGGCGGTCTTGGCACGATACCAAGCCATCAGCGAGCCGATCTGGTTGCCGGTCAGCAAACGCATCATGCCTTGGGAATCGCGCACGGCCACGCCCATACGGTCGTTGTCGGGATCCGTGCCGATGACGATTTCCGCGCCCTCCTTGACGGCGAGATCGATGGCCATCTTGAGCGCCGGGGCGTTCTCCGGATTCGGGGAATCGACCGTCGGGAAACGTCCGTCCTGAATGTCCTGCTCGGGTACCGTGATCACTTCGAACCCGAGTTCGCGCAGCATCGGCACGATGATCACGCCACCCACCCCGTGGAGGTTCGTGTAGACCACGCGCGTCTTGCTGCCATTCAGCAGCTCCGGCCGCATCAGCAGCGACTTCAGGCGATCCATGTAACGGCGATCGATCTCCGTGCCGACGATGGTGACCGTGCCCTGCTCTTCCGCAGGCAGGGGCTCGTAGATCTCGCTATAAATGGAGTTCACCTCCGCAATGATCGCCGTCGCGTGCGGTTCCACGATTTGCGCGCCGTCGTTGAAGTAGGCTTTGAAACCGTTGTCATGCGCCGGGTTGTGACTGGCGGTCAGGACCACGCCGGCATCGGCGCGGAGTTCGCGGATCGCATAAGACAGCTCCGGGGTCGCACGGCCGGAATCGAAGAGATACGCGTCGCAACCCAGTTCCGCGGACGCCTTTGCGCAATACTCCGCGAAGTCGCGGGAGAAGTGGCGGGTATCGTGGGCGAAAACGAGCTTCGGCTTGCGCCCGGTGCCCACGTGACGCTTCGCGTAAGCGATCAGGCCGCGGACTGCCCGGGAGACGTTGAAAAAGTTCATCGTGGCTGTCCCGAAACAGGGGTGCTCCGGCCGGGCGTTCGGACCGCCATTCCCCTTCTCCGCTTCGGTCACCACCTTGCCGATCGTCCGGCCGCGCAGACCGCCGGTGCCAAACGCGAGCGTCTTGAAAAACCGGTCGTTCAGCTCCTCCCATTCGCCTGCAGCGACCAATTCCCGGACCGCTGCTTCCGCGACCGGCGTTGCGGCTCCCGCCAAGAGCAGATCGATGTTCTGGCGGGTGCTCGGCAGGATGTGGCTGGCGGCAAGGGCTGCGTCGAGTTCAGAGGCGAGGTCGCTCATTTCGCGCTGGATGGTAGCGGCCCGATCCATCATGGCAATGCCCTCCATGCGACATCTGCTCGAAGCCGCCCTCGCCAAGCGCGTCCCGCTGCGGCAGCCAGGAACCGACGTCCTCCGCCTGATCGATGGCGAGGGAGACGGCCTGCCGGGCCTTGAGCTGGAGGACTTTGCCGGTCGCTGGCTGCTCTCGACCCGGGACCGGACGCCACCGCGGGAAATGGTGGACTGGCTGCGGGAGAAGAAGCGCAGCGTCTATTGGAAACGGCTCGATCAGCAACAAAAGGAGTCCCCCGCCCACCTCTGCGGGCCGGAGCAGGAGGATCCCTTCACCATCCACGAAAGCGGGCTAGCCTTCGAGATCTCCTTCCAATCCGGCTACTCGCAGGGCATTTTCCTCGATCAGCGGGACAACCGGGCTGAACTCCGCTCCCGCCTCGCGCCCGGGACGACCCTGCTGAACACCTTCGCCTACACCGGTGCCTTCTCGGTCTTCGCCGCGGCCGCCGGAGCCACGGCGACGACGCTCGACCTCGCCCAGCCCTACCTCGATTGGGCGAAGCGGAACTTTGTCCTCAATGGCTTCGATCCGGCGGAGCACTATTTCTGCAAGGGCGACACCTTCCACTGGCTGGCCCGCTTCGCGAAGCAGGGCCGCAAATTCGACGGCATCGTGCTCGATCCCCCGACCTTCTCCAGGGACAAGGACGGGAAGGTCTTCCGGGTGGAGAAAGACTACGGGTTGCTGGCAAAGCTGGCCTTCGATTGCCTCGCACCAGGTGGCTTCCTGCTCGCCTCGACCAATTGCCGGACGCTTTCGCCGCGGGCCTTTGAAGTGCAGGTGCGCGGGGCGACCAAGAAAGTGGTGAAAACCCGCCACGCGCCAATGCCCCCGGATTTCACGGGCGAGCCTTACTTGAAGAGCTTGTGGGTGGACACGTGAGACTGGCCACCGCCGAAAAACATAACACCCGCCCCGGGTGTGAAACCGGAGCGGGTGCACTTGCCTCCCTGAAAAACCGACCGTCGTTTAGCGCACGCCGCGAGGCGCCATGCGCAGACGCAGGCCGTTACCCTTGAAATCTGTATCGATATTCAGGCGATCGATTCGCTCGCGGATATCCTTTGGCACCGCTTCCTTGTCCTGCGGGGTGTCATAAGGACCTTCCCACTGGACCTTGCCATCCTTGCCGAAGACTCGGACCTCCTTCTGGCCGTCCTGCGACTTGAGTTCCACGCTGCCGTTCTCGTCGAGCATGCGGATCGAGCTGGTGCTGGAGCCGTTCAACTTGAGGCCGCCTTTCTCCAAGTCCGGCACGTCGGGGATCTCCGGCATCTCGATGCCCTGGAGCATCTGCTTCATCCGCTGGTGGATGCCCTCGCCCATCAGCGCGCCGGCATCGAGTTCATCGCCCTCGAAAGCCTCGAAGGCCTTCATGTTCTGCTCGATGGCCTCGCGGATGCGCTTCATCTGATCCGGCGGCATGCCGTTCATCATGAGATTGTCGAGCGGCTTCACCTCCGCGCCTGCGACGGCGCCGGGCTGTTCCGGAGCTGCACCGAGCACCGCATTGCCAGTCTTCGCTTCTCCACGGTGGATGTAGTCGATCGGAACTTGCTCGCCGGGCTTCAAGCCCGCGACGGCCTCGCGGAGTTCATCGTGCGAACCCACCGCTTTGCCGGCGACCTTGGTGATGATGTCATTCTGGGCGAGCCCCGCCTTGGCAGCCGGGCCATCCGGATCAAGCGTGCGGACCACGACCCCCTCGCCCTCCGCGAGCTTCAGATGCTCGCCGAGCAGCGCCGGGAGCTTCGAGGCGCCCACGCCGAGGTATCCGCGTGCATCGTCCAGAGGGGCGGGCACTTCCACCGCTCCTCCGGCTTGCGGCATCTCCACCGGTGGCGGCGCGGCCGCTTCCTCCGGAGTTGCCTGGGGTGGGATCGGTGCCGCGCTGTCCGGCGGTTCGATGGCGTAAGCCGCCGAAGCAATGCCTAGCAGGCCGGCGATCCCACATGCGAAATGTTGTTTCTTGTTCATTGCCGTTAACATACTAGAAGCGTAGTATCTCAGCATTTTCGTCTTGACCTTTTCAGTCGATTTTCTCCGGAACCAGGAAATATTCGGCACGTGGCTTTTCAACCTCGATGATCTCGCCGCGATTGTTCTTCAGTTGGGCCTTGTCGCGGTAGATGACGCGGTAGAGGCGCACCGGCTTGCCTTCCTTCGTCCAGCGCACGCCCATATCCGTCACATCCTGCAAGCCGCTGCCCATGGAAGCGGGAACGAAATTGGCGGCCGTGGTAATAGCCTTCTGCCCAACCGGGATATCGTTGTCGACGAGCGGCCGTGACTTCGACTCCTTCGGGCCGCCCACCATCAGCGCGCTGAAGGCACCCGCGACCGCCACGGCAGCCGCCGCCGCATACCAGGGACGGCGGGAAGCAGTGGGCTTTTGCGAGGACTTCGGCGCACCCGGGAAAAGCACCACCTTTTCATCCACCGGAAACGGAATGCGGCTCAGGGTCTCCAGCATCCGGGCGGAAAGGTCCGCGGACAGACCGGCAGGCTGGAGCGAGGCCAGCTTGCTTTCGATTCCCGAGATGGAAACCGCCGGGGATTGCAAGCGTCCCTCCACGGCCGCCAACAGGCGATCGAGGCAGGCGGCATCCGGCTTGGCCGGGCGCATTCCCTTCAGCGTTTCTTCGAGGTCCTGGAATTCGGAGTCCATGCGTGTTTCGAAATCAAAAAATCTCAGATGGATAGGTCGCCCTTCCTGCGGGCGGAGGAGAGTTTCTTTTTCAGGGCTTCAAGACCGTAGCGATACCGGGAGGCCGCCGTGTTTGGAGAAATATCGAGAGCTTCACCGATTTCGGCGAAGGTGCGTTCGCCCCAGACTTTCATGACGACCACTTCGGCGAACTTCGGCGGCAGTTCCTTCAGCCCGGCTTCGAGAAGCTGCCTCGTCTCATCGTCGGACGATTCGCTTTCGAACCATGGATGAAAGGCATCCTTCTGATCGGCCTCCACCTCTTCGCCCACGAAGTCCTCGCGGCGCTTGCGACGGTCGTCGCGGCGTCCGAGGTCAATCGCCAGGCGGCGGATGGAGGTAAAAAGATAGGGTATCCAAGCTTCCTGACCCCCGACAAATTCGTTGGCGTCCAGCTTTTCGACCAGCTTCACGATGGCGTCCTGGACAATGTCCTCGGCGTCTTCGGCGGAGCGGGTCTGTTGCCGGGCGAAAAGAATCAGGCGGGGTCCGTTTTCAGCCAGCCACTCGCGCCACGCCAAGGTGGAGGGCGAAAGGCTTTGTGCGGGAACGCTGCTCACTTCGTCGTTGGGATCCATGAGTGTAGCGGCGCTAAGCTAACTTCTTGTCTGGGGAATGACCAGTGATTCGCCGAGCCAATGCTCGACCGGTCGGAGAATCCGCAATTTTCGTGATGTCCCCCGGCGTCCCCTCCGCCACCACGCGCCCCCCTTCCCGCCCTCCTCCGGGGCCAAGGTCAATCACCCAGTCGGCCGCGGAAATGACGTCCAGATGGTGCTCCACCACCAGCACGCTGTGCCCTGCCTCCCGCAGGCCGCGGAAGGCCCCGAGCAGGCGCTCCACATCGCCGAAGTGCAGGCCGGTCGTCGGCTCGTCGAAGAAATACAGCGTGTGCGGCGCGGCCGGCTTGGACAGCTCCACCGCCAGCTTCAGCCGCTGCGCCTCCCCACCGGAGAGCGTATTCGCGGCTTGCCCCAGCCGCAGGTAGCCGAGACCGAGCTCGCCGAGCACCTCCAAGGTCCGGCGCAGCTTCGGCACCGCGGCAAAGGCGGCCAAGGCCTCGCCCGCGGTCAGATCCAGTGCGTCCGCGATGCTCATCCCCTTGAACCGGACCTCCAGCGTCTCTCGGTTGAACCGCTTTCCGCCGCAGGCCCGGCAGGTGATCCACGCGTCCGGCAGGAAATGCATCTCGATCTTGAGCCGCCCCGCCCCCTCGCAATTTTCACAGCGTCCCCCATGGGTATTGAAGCTGAAGCGTCCCGCGCCGTAGCCGCGCTGCCGGGAAAGCGGCAGCTTCGAGTAGAGATCACGGATGCCGTCGAACATCCCGGTGAAAGTCGCCGGATTCGAGCGCGGGCTGCGGCCGATCGGCGACTGATCCACCGCCACCACCTTGCCCAGAAATTCCATTCCCTCGATCACCCGATGTTTCCCCGGGGGATCGCCGCTCCCATTGAAATGCCGCTTCAGCGCGCGCAGCAGAACGTCATCGGCGAGCGTCGATTTGCCACTGCCGCTGGGCCCGCTGACGCAGACGATCCCGCCAAGCGGAATCCTCACGTTCACCTCCTGCAGATTGTGCTCGCTCGCGCCCCGGATCATCAGGGCGTCACCCAGCAGCGGGAAGGAAGAGCCCCGTCTCATCTCCTGAATCGGAGCCTCCAGCCACCCCCGCGTCGGAGAGTCCTTCGGGAAATCACCCGGCTTCGCGCTGCCGAGAAGCGCACCGCCTTCCTTCCCGGCTCCCGGGCCAAGCTCGATCATCCAATCCGCCGCGCGGATCATCTCTTCATCGTGCTCCACCACCACGATCGTGTTGCCGCGGTCGCGCAGCCGCTTTAGCGCGGCAATCAGGCGTCCGGTGTCTTCGGCATGCAGGCCGATGCTCGGTTCATCCAGCACGTAGATCACGCCGGTGAGCCCGCTGCCGAGTTGCGTCGCCAGCCGGATGCGCTGTGCTTCCCCTCCGGAAAGCGTGGCGCTGGAGCGATTCAGACCGAGGTAGCCGAGACCGACCTCCCTTAGGAATCCCAGCCGCTCCGCGACTCCTGACGCCAGCTGCCCGCAGACCTCGGCGCGATCCTCCGGCAGCCGGAGCTGCGCCAGCCAAGCATCCGCCTCCTCGACCGGCAGCGAGCAGAAATCCTGAATCCCCAGCCAGCGGCTGCCCTCTCCCTCGATCCGGACCGCCAGGATCTCCGGGCGCAGGCGTTGACCATGGCAGGCGCTACAGGGACGCTCCGCCATCACCCGCGAAATGCGCCGCCTCACGGCCTCGCTGCGGGCTTCCTTCAGCTTCCGTTCCGCTTCCACGCAGAGCCCCTCGTAGCGTTTGATCTGCTTCTTTTTCTCCGCGCCAATCTTCCAGCCGGTGTCGAGATCGCCCCCTTCAAAGAGCAGCTTTCGGCCCTGCTCCGGCAGCTCGGAAAAGGCCGCATCCTCATTAAGACCGAACATCCGCAGAATGGCCACCGCCTCCCGCGCGAAGGCCTTGCCGCGCTGGGCGCCGATCTTCCACCAGCCCTTCATCCCGCCCTTTGCCAGCGGTTCGCCGGGCTCGCCGAGCAGCAAGTCCGCATCGCAGAACACCTCCGTGCCGAGCCCTTCGCAGGCCGGGCAGGCGCCAAGGTGGGAATTGAAGGAAAAGTGGCGCGGCGTCAGTTCGCCGATCATGAAGCCGGTCTTCGGATTCCGGTAGCTGGTCTGGAAGGAAATCTCCCGCCACTCCTTCTCCTCCGGCCCCTGCACCAGCGCCCGCGACTCGCTCCCGCAGATGCGCAAGGCCGTCTCCACGGAGTCCGCCAGACGGGCCTCGCCTCCGGCGCGAACGACCAAGCGGTCCACCACCACCTCCACGAACTTCGCGCGTTCCGGCCAAGCCTTCAGCGCTTCCTCAAGTTCCAGAATCTCCCCTTCCACCCGGACGCGGACAAAGCCCTGCCGCCTCAGGTCGCCGATCAGCCTTTCGGGATCGCGCGCTTCCTCCTCCGGCACCGGCGCCAGCAGCACGACGCGCGTGCCTTCCTCCATCGCGGAAATCGCGGCCACGATGTCGCTCGCGCCCATCCGCTCCAGCTTCTCGCCGCTCACCGGATCATGCGGCACGCCCGCCGCCGCCCAGAGGACGCGCAGGTGCTCGTGGATTTCCGTCACGGTTGCAACGGTCGATCTCGGGTTCAGCCCGCCGCTGCGCTGCTCGATCGCGATTGCCGGGCTGAGCCCCTCGATCGAATCCACGTCCGGCTTCTCCAATTGATCGAGGAACTGCCGTGCGTAGGCCGAGAGCGACTCCACGAAACGCCGCTGCCCTTCGGCAAAGAGCGTATGGAAAGCGAGCGACGACTTCCCGCTGCCGCTAGGCCCGGTGATCACGACCAGTTTCCCGCGCGGGATATCCACGTCGATACCCCGCAGATTGTGCTGTCTGGCCCCACGGATCCGGATGCTGTCCACGGCGGAGAGGTTCAAATGCACAGTGCGATTTTCCAAGTGCCAAAAGAGCGAATCCAAAGACCCACAGGTAGGGCACGCGGCCCGCTCCCCCCATGCTCCGCAGGAGCGGTCCGCATAGAATGTAGCGGGGGTCTATGACCCTCGGAGAATCGCGGCCACAAGCCGCATCGTTCGATCCCCGCCTCATCCATCAAAGGTAGGGTGGGCGCCTCCGGCCGACCGCCGGGGCGCTGTCCATAACATCCATCTTCCCACACTTCATTCGACATTCGGGAATTCGTCATTCGTCATTCCCCTTCCCCCCCGCTACCAATCCCCGCGAATGCTCCGCTTTTTCCTGCTCCTCCTTCTGCCGGGCCTGCTCCACGCCCACCAGATTGCCGAAATCACGATGTCGCTCGATCTGAAGGGCGACAAGATCGAGGGCGTTGCCCAAGCCGACGCCGCCTACATGCTCCAGGAATTCCGCGGCGATGAGGACGAGGAAGCGAAAGACCTCGCATGGCTCCGCGACCAGGGCCCCGATGGCTGGGCGAAGATCGAGACGGAAGCGATCACCTATTGGCGCGATTGCTTCACCCTGCTGGCCGATGGCTCGGAGATCCCGTGGACTATGGACATCCCGGTCTTCCACGAAAGCTCCCCCGCCTTCCTCACCGAAGGCGAGCCGGAGGAACTCCCGATGCTCAATGTCGCCGTGCACGCCCAGCTTCCCGCCGGAGCCAAACAGCTGGACGTCCGCTGGAAAGAACCCTTCGGCGTCGTGCTCGTCGTCCTCACCGGCACCGGCCCCGATGCCGGAGCCAAGCCGATCATGAGCGGCGAGCAGATGACCGTGGCCGAACGCTCCGCGCAGGAAGAGATGCGCGCGAAACCGCTGTCGGTCGCCGATTGGATCGATGTCGGCTTCCAGCACATCCTGCCGGAAGGCTTGGATCACATCCTCTTCGTGCTCGGGCTCTTCCTCTTGGTGCCGAAGTGGAAGCCGCTGCTGGGCCAAACCCTCGCCTTCACCATCGCCCACTCCATCTCCCTCGCCGCGGCCACACTTGGCTGGGTGAATCTTCCCGTCCAACCGGTCGAGATCCTCATCGCCGCCAGCATCGCCTGGGTCGGCATCGAAAACCTCTGCGTGAAGGAACTCGGCAAGAGCCGCCTCATCCTCGTCGGCGCCTTCGGCTTCGTCCACGGCCTCGGCTTCGCCAGCGCCCTCGCCGGCATCCTGCCAAAGGACCAACCGGAGAAACTCCCCGGTGCCCTGTTAGGCTTCAATCTCGGAGTCGAGCTCGGCCAGATCGCCATCCTTGCCATCGCCTTCGCCTGCTTTGCCTGGCTCGGAGATCGCTTCATCTGGGTTAAGCGCGTGGGCTCGGTCCTCGTCGGCTTGGCAGGGCTGGTATTGTTGGTCGAGAGGGCGACGGGGATGGATCTCGTGCCTTTCTTCTGATCCCGAGGGATCACGAGGGCAGGTCCGCTTCTCTGCACCCTTTTATTCACTTCAAAAAAAACGGGGAGGATCCGGACGGACGCTCCCCGCAAGGGAGTTCGCAACTGGTGGGCGTCTACGGCTAGAGCGCGAAAGACTCCTGGAGTACGACTTGCCCGCCCTGGACCACGGTGATCGTGGCAGTGGTGAACAAAACATCGTCGATCTCTGCGGACCAGTTGTTGTTAGGCGCGCCCAATTCCTTCGCTGGCGGCGCCGTGGGCGCAGGCGTGGTCAAGGTGACGGTAAGGTTGCCATTCTTGATCTGCCTGCTCGGGACGACCAAGGTCGCTGATGAGGCGATCGGGATCTTGTTTTGGCCCGGGACGAAACCGCCGGCAGGGTTGTAGAGCGTGTAGGTGGCACCCCCGGTCACTTGGAGGGTGATGGTGACATCTCCGTTGCCGAGGCCGGTGAGTGAGATGGTGCTGGTGAGCGTTTGCCCTTGATCGGTGAACCCGGGATCCCGCTTGAAGTGTACATTCGCTGCGAGTGCTACTGACGCCATGCTTAACAGCGCCAGGACTCCCAGCCGACGGGCGAACCGTGATTTCCGAACTGCATTCAGTGTCATGGGGGATTGTCCTTTCTGCATTTGGGGGTTTGTTCATGCGCCGTCCAGACACGGAAGGCGCATCTTCCACCATGCAAGACGCTTGGGATCCCATCAAATGGTTTCCGGGAGAATCTCCCGTGCTGTTGAGTTCGAGATCATCAACAAGTGGGAACAGTTAAGTCTTTACCCATACTTGGCGCGTCAGTCCTTGCCGGATGCTCGCTCTCGTAATGGGGACCATTGGATTCCGTTGCCCGGGTCGTATCGCAGGGCCCAAGGTGTGGTCAGCCTACGGGTCGCACGATGGAACCATGCATTTTCAAGACAAAATCAAGACTGCGATCCGCGCTTCACGGGGAATGCCTAGGACCGCGAAGATTGGCGAAGGCTTGTAGCCACAGTCGGAAGACGGATATAGAAGCATCAAAGTATCTCCCACTTTCCTTCTGCGCGGTTCGTTCCCTCCATCCAAGTCTCTCTTCCGTGTATTCCGCGTATTCCGTGGTTCTTCTTCCTGCCTTTCAAACTTCGCGTCCCTTTCGCGCCCTTTCGCGGTTAAGACAAAAAGCGGGAAGCAAGTGGGCAAGCCGCGGGTGGAGAAGATCCGGCCTCTCGGGCGAACTGGCAGGATCTCACCTGTTCTTCACCTGCTTATCAGGTGAAGTCCGCCATTCAGAACCGGCCCGCACCCCTGCTCTCCCCGGCCATTTCAGTTAGATGGGGCCCACTCGATCCCCTCCCCATCGCTACCCCTCCTCGAGCATCATCTCCTCCATCGGCCGCAGTGCATCGGCTGAAATCGCCCATCCGTGAGAGACATGCCTTCCATCCCCGAATCCCTCGCACCGGACCAAAAATCCATCATCCCCTTCGGGCAGATCTCGAAGCCGAGCGGATCACTCCGCCAAGGCGGCCGCGTCGGTGATGCTGCCGTCCTTGATGATGAGAGTGCGATCTCCGCGCGTGGCCAGATGCTCATCGTGCGTCACCACCACCAGGGTCGTCCCGCTCTCCGCCGCCAGACCCAACAAAAGCTCCATCACCTCGTTGCTGTTCCGCGAATCCAAATTCCCCGTCGGCTCGTCCGCGAACAATACCGGCGGATGATTCACCAGCGCCCGCGCAATCGCCACGCGCTGCTGCTCGCCGCCGGAAAGCTCGGCCGGCAAGTGCTCGGCACGATCCGCCAGGCCCACGCGCTTCAGCGCGGCCATGGCGGCCTCGCTCTCGTCCTTCCAGCCGATTGCCCCGGGCACCAGGACGTTCTCAAGCGCGGTGAGTTCGGGCAGCAACAGGTAGTTCTGGAAAATGTAGCCGATCTTCGCATTGCGGAAAGCCGCCTGCTTCTTCGGCCCCAACGAATAAAGATCCGTGCCGTCAATGTGCACGCTCCCCTGCTCCGGGCGTTCGAGACCCGCGAGCGTGTAAAGCAAGGTGGTCTTTCCCGCACCGCTGGGCCCGCAAAGGAACACCCGCTCTCCCCGTGCGATATCGAGGTCGATGCCATGAAGCACCTCGATGCTCTTCTTCCCGATGCGATAGCTCCGGTGAAGATTGGCGGCTTGGATCACGGAGTCGGACATGCTGATGAAAGACGGGGATTGAGAGGCAGGAGTCAAGTCGCGGGAATTTTCGCCGCGAAAGCGTTGCGGGAAAACTCGATCTTCTGGCCGTGACCGTCGAGCGGATGACTGTTCGAGCGCTCCAGCGCGGGCTCCAGGCGACGCAGCAAGCCGACGCCGTTCGCGAGCTGGATCGCAAGGCCGGGGCGCGCGTTCACTTCGATCATCAGCGGCCCGAGATCCTCATCGATCATGATGTCCACGCCCAGATAGCCGAGGCGGGTCATTTCATGGCAGGTCACCGCGATATCGAGGATCGCGTCCCAATGGGGCAGTTGCACGCCCACCACCGGCACCTTCAGATCCGGGTGCCGCTCGATGGGATGCCCGTGATGTACGGCGCGGATCGTACGTCCGGTGGCCAGGTCGATGCCGATGCCGACTGCTCCCTGGTGAAGATTCGCACGCCCATCGGACTCGCGCGTCGCGGCCCGCAGCATCGCCATCACCGGATAGCCCCTCAGCATCACCACCCGGATATCCGGCGCGCCTTGGAAACTGATCTCCGTGAGCACCTTCGCCGGATGCACCCGATACTCGATCAGCGCCACATCGCGCCGCCCGCCAAGGCTGAAAAGGCCGGCAAGGATGTTCGAGCAATGATGCTTCAACTCGTCCAGGCTCAGCCGCGATCCGCTCGGTTTGAAGAACCAGCCACCTTCACGCGCCATGATGACCAGCACGCCCTTTCCGCCCGAACCGCGGGCAGGCTTGATGACGAAGGATTCCCGGCCCTTCAAAAGCTTTTCGAGAACTGCCGTGTCGTGGGGATTCCGCACGACGCCATAGGTCTCCGGCACCGCCATATCATGCTCCATGGCAAGCTGCTTGGTGCGGATCTTGTTATCGACGAGATCGTAGAGCTTGCGTGGATTGTTGGGGAGCAGGAAGCGGGCGTTCCGCATGTTGATCCCCACCACCCCCATCGCGTGCAATTCGCCGGGAGTGCGGATCCATCGGTGCCACCAGCGTTTCATGGAATCACACTTCTTTGAAATCGCGGAAGCGGATCAGCTCCGACAAGCGGTAGCCGGTATAACGCCCGATCAGGATGATCAGGGCGAGCAACACCAGCAGCAGTTCCGGGAAATAAAAGGCCCAGTATTTCACCTGCCGGATGCTCATGAAGGAATAGGCGATCACCGCCACAAGCACCGAGCCACCCACCTGAAAGATCGCGGCACGCTTTCCTTCTTCTTCCCAGATCAGCGACATGCGCTCGATCGTCCAGGCAAGGATGATCATCGGGAAGAGTGTGATCCGCAGTCCGTCCAACATCCCCAGGCGGTAGCTGACGACACTGAGCACCATCATCAGCAGCGTGACAATGACCACACAGGCCGCGACTCGCGGCACCACCAGCATGTTCAATCGCGAGAGAAGGAAGCGGATCCAGAGACCGACCGCAACGATCACGGTGAACATCAGCAATCCGCTCTCCAACTTCATTTCCAACAGCGCCAGCGCCAGCAGCACCGGCATGAACGTGCCGAGTGTCGCGATCCCCACGAGGTTCCGCATCACCACGACCACAAAGGCCCCCAGCGGAATCAGGACCACGTAGCGGAACACATCCCGCTCCGAGGCGGGCAAGCCGAAGATCGTCGAGACAAGCAACGGCGAATCCCGCAGATTCGCCAGTTCCGCCGGGCGGATAAAGTCGCGCGTGACGGTGAATGCCACCTTCGAGGCCTCGCCACCGGTGACTTCAAAGAGCGGGCCGCCGCCGCGGTTCCACACGAAGATCTTGGAGGGATCAAGCGTGGAACCCGGTTCATCCGGATCGCGAACCTTCCAATAGGCACCGTCGTAGTATTCCACGAGTCGCGTTGGCTGCTGGCCACCGCGTGCTTCTTCAAGCCGCACCCCATAGGCCACACGCGCCGGCACACCGGCCATGTTCAGAAGATCGATCCCCAGAACCGTAAGCGCGCCGCGACCCGCTTCGTCTTCGTAACGCGCGCGCAGCAAGCCGATCTCCTGCGAAGACTGGATGGCCACCACTTCGCGGAAGATACCGACGAAGAGCGAATCAGGATCGGCCGATACCGCCTTCGCTCGCTGGATCACGCGCTTTGCCGCGTCTTCCAAGGCACCGGAAAAGCCGGGATTCTCCGGCACTGGAAAGCCGCCGCCGGGGTGAGGGATCGACTCTCCGCCGCTCTTCTTGCGGTCGAGGAAATTGATCCGGTAGTAGAGCGCCTGGTTCTGGCTCTGCTTTTCAGAAGTCCAGACCGCGGTGTATTCTCCCTGATCCTTCTCGACGTAGTAGTTGTAACCCACCGAGCCAGCCTCGGGGCTCAAGCCTTCATCGACCGCGGCGGCAGGAATCGAGAGCTCCGCACGGACCTTTTCATCGTTTGCAATGAAGGTCAGCTTTGCCTCGATCGTCCATTCCGGCGGCAGGTAGCCGGCGCGCAGGGGCAAACCGAGAGTGACGTTCTTATAAGCCGCGATGCCGCCGCCGATCACTACGAGGATGACGACGACGAAGAGCAGTTTGACGCGGGATGCCATGAGAAACCTCGGACGGGATCAACGCATGATCTTCTGGTCCGCCAGATAGGCGCGACCCGGATCTACCCAGCCGATCTCTTTGATCGTGGTGCGGCCGATCAATACCGGGCTCAGCATGTTGCTGCGGTTGTTCAGCGTGAAATCCGCACGCAGCTTGCGCTCGCCGATCGTAAAATTCAGGCGCACCACTTCACGAGCCACCGACTTGCCGCCGGGCTCCTTGATGTGTGCGATGCGGACCAAGGGCGCCTCGATGCGTGTGCGGGGCGAGTTCTTCTCGCCGGGATCCGTCACGATGAAGCGGACCCATTTCTTCCCGTCGCGCTCGAAGAGTTCCTTTTCCTCCGCATGCACCGAGCTGGTCAGCGCACCCGTATCGAGCTTCGCGGGCATCTTCAGCTCGAGATTGCCGATGTGGACCCACTCGCGCCAGCCATAGACCTGCACCGGGTCGGAGGAAACGGGTCGCGCCACGGCAGTGCCCGCTTCGGCTTCCTTGCGTTCGGCCGTCGCCTCGTCGTCTTCCTCCACGTCTTCTTCCGCGGGAGGCATCGGCTCGCCCTTCGCGGGCTCCACCTTCTCCGCAGTAGTTCCCTTTCCGTTCGTTTCGGACTTGGGATGTTCCGGTTTCGCGGACGTGCCGTTTTTCTCGGCGGCAGGCTTCGCCGGGCTCCCATTTTTTGTCGCGCCCTTCTCGGTGGCAGGCTTCGTTTCCTTGCCATTTGCGGGAGCTTCTTCCTTGCCCTTCGCCGGGGTCTCGGCAGCCTTTTCCGCGGGTTCGGCTTTCTGGGCTTCCACCGCCGCGGATAGTCCTTCCGGAGCCAGCAGACAGACTGCCAGCAGGAATGACGTAAGGGCTTTTCTTTCGAGGGTCACGCGGGCCGACTATCAACAGCAGAGCTTACGAAATGCAACGGAATTCCCGGAGACACGGACGCGGCGGTTTCCCGCCCCAATACATGGGTATTACAGCCGTGACCCTCGCGGGATTCACGCTTTGTTCATGTGAAGGACTGCGATTCGACGCCCCTCGCGAACGGCTTGAAGTGGGGGCTCCCGCTACATGGAAATCAGCGTCATCCGGCAGCGATGGAACGATCAGTAGCGGCTGGCTCGGCGAGTTCGGCGACGCTGGGATGCGGCAGTCCGTGGAGGAGGCTCTGTCCTATAACCAGGACCTCAAGGCTGCCTCCGCGCGGATGAGACAGGCGAAGGAATCGAGCATCGCCGGAAAAGCCCGCCTGCTGCCCCGAGTGGGTGTCGATGGCTCGGGCGGCTACTCGATCACGGAAAATGGCAAAGATCCTGCGACCGAAACCGAGCGCTATGGCCTGACACTTGCCGCCTCTTGGGAAGTCGATGTCTGGGGTCGCCTCAGAGATCTGAATGCCGCGGATGATGCCGGCTTCGCCGCAGCGCAGGCAACCTATCGGGGTGCGCGGCTTTCCCTCGCCGCCAATGCGGCAAAGGCCTGGTGCAATCTCATTGCCGCCGAGCAATTGCTCGCGCTCGCCCATACCACGCTGGATTCGAATAACCGCGTGCTCTCGATCACCGAGCGTCTTTTCAAGGGCGGCGCGGGCCAAGGTGCCCTCGATGTGCAACTCGGACGCACCAACGTCGCCGCAGCCCAGCGCGCGGTGAAATCGACCCAGCTCGCCCGGGATGAAGCCGCCCGCAGCTTCGAGGTGATCGTCGGCCGCTATCCTTCGGCAGAGGCGCGGGCCAGCCGCGAACTACCGACCCTGAAAAGGAGCATCCCTGCCGGACTCCCTGCCGATCTCGTCGAGCGCCGCCCGGACCTCGCCGTTGCCCGTGCGGAACTCTTCGCCAGCGCCAAACGCGCCGATGCCGCGCGCAAGGAGATGCTGCCGAGCCTTGCTCTCACCGGCAGCACCGGAACGCCTGTTTCCCGTTTCGCGAACTTCCTCGATCCCGCATTCCTCGCCACTTCCGTGGCGGCAAATTTCAGCCAGTCCATCTACGAAGGCGGTGCGCTTGCCGCAAATGCCCGTGGCGCGCTGGCGGCCAATGAAGCGAGCGTCCACGACTATGCGCAAACCGCGCTGGAGGCATTCCGCGAGGTCGAATCCGCCCTCGGGGCTGATAGCTCCTTGGCCGAACAGGAGGGCTACCTGCTCAAGGAAGTCGAGCAGGCCTCTCTCGCCCAAAAGCAGGCCGCGCGCGATTACTCGGACGGCGTGAACGACGATATCCTGCGCGTGCTGGAGTCCCAGAGCCGTGCCACCAATGCCCGTGGAGCACTTATCCGCCTCCGGAACGAGCGCTTGCAGAACCGGATCGACCTCCACCTCGCCCTTGGCGGGGATTTCAAAACGGCGGCATACAAATAGGACGGTTCCCCCGACTTCATGGAGCAAGGGATTTGGAATAAACGGGAGGATCCGCCCTCATGACCATGCCCGAACCCGCTGACGTGATCACCCGCAATTCCCGCTCCTGCCCTTCGTATTTGGCAAAGCGTCCTGCCGAGTGCACGTTTCCTTCCGCCTGATTTTCCCGATGTTTCTCCGTTTGCTCATTCCCTTCGCTGTTCTTGTCGTGGGTGCCCTTCTCGCCTGGCGGCTCGGAGCACCTGTGGAAGAACCGAAGCCCGAGCCGGCACCGCCGCAGCTCCTGAAGACGGAGATCATGGAGCTCCAGCGCACCACTTTCCCGGTGATGCTGGAAAGCCAGGGCACCGTCCGCGCCCATTATACCACCACCTTGACCCCTCAGGTGGCGGGGGTGATCAACGCGATCCACCCGAATTTCGAAGACGGCGCCTTTTTCAAAAAGGATGACGTGCTCGCCGAGCTCGATCCCGCCGATTTCAAGGTGGCCGTTTCCTCCGCTGAGTCCGGTGTCGCCCGTGCCCAGGCAGCCTTGATCCAGGAAGAAGCCCGCGCCAAGCAGGCCCGCCTGAATTGGGATGATCTCGGCTACAATGAAGAGCCCTCCGATCTCGTCTTGCGCGTGCCGCAGCTCAAGGAAGCGAAAGCAAACGTCGATGCCGCCCAAGCCGATCTTGACCAAGCCCTCAGGAATCTGGAGCGGACGAAGATCCGCGCTCCCTTCGATGGCCGCGTGCAGAAACGGGCGATCGGCCTTGGCCAGGCGGTCGGCGGTTCGACGCCACTCGGTGAAGTCTTCGCCACGGACTTCGCGGAAATCCGCCTCCCGCTTTCCCCGCGGCAGCTCGCCTACGTCGTCCTGCCCTCGAAAGATGGGGACGCCCCGGTAAAGGTCACTCTTAGTGATGCCGTGGCAGGCGAGAATTCCCCGCACTGGGATGCCACGATCGTCAGGACTGAAGGGGCTCTGGATGAATCCTCCCGCGAACTCTTCGCCATCGCCCGGATTGACGATCCCTTCAGTGTAAAATCCGGCAAAACACCTCTGCTGATCGGCCAGCCGGTTCGCGCGATCATCGAGGGCATCACGCTCCAGGACGTCTTTGTGATTCCCCGCCATACGCTCCGGGGCGTGAACCGGGTGTATCTGGTGGACCGGGAAAACCCTTCCATCCTGCGCACGTCGATCGAGCCGATCTGGTCGACCGAGGAGGTGCTGGTGGTGCGGGATGGCTTGGAGGCCGGGCAGTGGCTCTCGATTACCCGGCTTCCCTACGCGCCCGACGAGGCGCCGGTGGAGATCATCAAGCCGGCCGCGCCTACTTCCACGCCAACGGCGGCCGAGGCGAAGCTGAAGAAGCCGAGCGACTCCTGAGGTTGATCCCCGGGAATCCGGAAATTGAGTTGGCTCACTTGGAAGCACTTACAGCTTTATAGTTAAGTTTTATTAAATTAATCTTGCGCTCGGGTGGATTTTTTGAAATTTCTTTACCCGTCATGAGAGCACTGCCGTTCCTCGCCGCCATCCTGTTCACCGCACCACTCGCGGAGGCCAAATCGGAATTGGAACTTCTTCAGGATCGCTGCCACGAGCAAGAGCGGCAGATCCGCCAGCTTGAGGACGAAAACTCCCGGCTGAAGCTCATGACCACCGCGAGCCAGACTCCGGCCGCTACTCCAGCTCCCGCCGCCAAGACGGAAGCTGCTGCTCCAAAGGCTGCTGAAAAGCCCGCAGCAGCCACCCCTTCCTACGGGGTCGTCCGCAAAGGTGACACGCTTTCCAAGGTCGCCAAGCGTCACGGCACCACGCCGGAAACATTGGCGAAGCTGAACAAGATCAAGAACCCGGCGATGATCCAGATCGGCCAGAAGCTGCGTCTTCCGGAAAAGCCGGTTGCCGTGGCCCAAGCCCCCGCCGAGAAGCCCGTTGTTGAAGCCGCGAAGGCACCGGCTCCTGCAGCCAAGCCCGCTTCGACCGCTCACGGCACGCACATCGTGAAGTCCGGCGAGACCTTCTTCAGCATCGCCCGCCACTACGGACTCAGCGCCGACGCCCTGCAGGCAGCAAACCCGAGCGTCAAGCCGATCAGCCTGCGCGCCGGCCAGACCCTCAATCTCGGTGGCAAGCCCGCTCCGTCTTCCGCTGCACCGGTGGCCAAGAAGCAAACTTCATCCCACAAGCCGGTCGAGACCGCGAAGGAAGCCGCCAAAGAGCCGGCTCCTGCCGCAGCTTCCACCCCTGCTCCTGCCGAAGAACCCGCGACCCAGATGGCGGCGAACACGCCCCGCGTCCGCTCGGTGTTCATCGACACCCCTACCGATTTCACGGCGTTTGCCGCAGCACACGGCACAAGCACCGCGAAACTGAATGCCCTGAACGGCCTGAACCTAAACTCCAGTACAGTCCTTGCAAAGGGATCGGAGCTGTATGTTCCCGCCCAGCCTTGAGAAAAGCAGCTTCGCTTCCTTGGTGACGGCCTTTTAAGGACATGGCACCCGCCCGGGTTTCAACCCCGGGCGGGTTTTCCTTTTAGAGGCGGCAAGAGATTCCTCTCCGCCAAACTACGATTGATGCCGTAGTTTCGGCGAGTCCGGGACTTTACGGCGAAACGGCCAAGCGTTCGGGCGCTGCCGTTTCCTCGAAGATAAAGCCGTTTTCCTTGTAGGTCTTCAGGCGGAAATGGGTGGCGGTGGAAATCACGCCGTCCATGGAGCTAAGCTTTTCGGAAACGAAGCGCGCCACTTCGCGGAGATCGCTGCCTTCCACCACGACCATGAGGTCATAGCCGCCGCTGGCGAGGTAGCAGCTCACCACCTGGTCGAAGCGAGCGATGCGCATGGCGAGACGGTCGAAACCGCCGCCGCGCTCCGGGGTCACCTTCACTTCGATGAAGGCCGACACATCGTCATCCCCCGCCTGCTCGGCATCCACCACGGCCTGGTAGCCCAAGATCGTCCCGTTCTTTTCCCAAGCCGCGATCCGCGAGTTCACCTCCTCCTCCGAGAGCGAAAGCAGCTCGGCCAGTTCCTGGTGCGAGTGGCGGGCCTTGCGGCGGAGCAATTGCAAAAGCGGGTCGATCGACATGACGGAGATGCTTCTAAAGGTCTCCGGCGCGGTCGGCAAGGGCGGCGTCCGCGTTCCGGATCCTCTGCTCCAAAATCGCTCCACGCGGTAGAACCCCGCCGGCGCGTGATTCTTGCCCCGGAAGGCCCTCGCTCGGGAACTCTTTCATCCTCTCCGCGTTTCCTCTGTGATCTCCGCGACTCCGCGGTTCGTTCCAACCAAACTACGAGATTCGGCGTAATGTCCCCGGCCCGGCAGACAGAAGTGTGTCCGCCCTCCACAAAAAAACCGGTGGCTTTCGCCACCGGTTGAAGATCGGGCTCATCGGAGCTGTCAGTCACCGAGGCAGATGCCGACCGCCTTGGCGGCCTTGACCATTTCGCCGTCTGGCTCGACGAGGCGGAGCTGGTTGACGGCTTCCTCGATCGGCACCGAGTCCACGTGGTAGGCTTGATAGCTCACCATGCGGCCGAAGCGGCCTTCTTCGGCGAGCTTCACGGCCATCACACCGAAGCGGGTGCCAAGGATGCGGTCGAGGGCGGTCGGAGCGCCGCCGCGCTGGAGGTGACCGAGGGTGCAGGAGCGGGTTTCTTTGCCGGTGAGATCTTCAAGACGACGCGCGATGATATCGCCGATGCCGCCAAGACGGACTTCGCCGCCCGAGTTTTCCGCGATGGTGGCCAGCTCGCCGGAGGGAAGGTGCGCGCCTTCCGCCACCACGACGAGCGTGCTGTGATGGCCCTGGGCGTCCCGGGCCTTGATGAACTCGGCCACTTTTTCGGTATCGAAAGGAATCTCCGGCAGGAGGATGACATCGGCACCTCCGGCGATGCCGCCCCAGAGAGCGATCCATCCGGCATGGCGACCCATCACTTCCAGCACCATGATCCGCTTGTGGCTCTCGGCGGTCGTGTGCAAACGGTCAAGACCATCGACCACAGTGCTGACGGCGCTGTCGAAGCCGAAGGTCATCGCGGTCGCGCGCAGATCGTTATCGATCGTTTTCGGCACGCCGATCACCGGCCAGCCTTCGCGGTAGAGTTGCAGACCAGTGGTCAGGGATCCATCGCCGCCCACGATGACGAGCGCGCGGATTTCGAGCTGGTCCATCGTTCGCTTGGCCTTTGCCACGATGTCGGCGGGCACTTCGGCGATGTCGCCCTTGCCGACCTTTGCGGCGAAGTGGCCCTTGTTGGTGGTGCCCAGGATCGTTCCGCCAAGCTTCAGGATGCCGAGCGTGTCCTGCGGCTTGAGCACCTTGTAGTCGCCAGGCGGCAAAAGCCCTTCAAAGCCGTCCTTGAATCCGATTACCTCCCAGCCAAGCTGGCTAGCTGCTCCCACGACGCCGTGGATCACTGCATTGAGTCCGGGACAATCGCCCCCGCTGTTAAGAATACCGATGCGCATCGCGTGTGGGTTTGGAGTGTTAAATTCGGTTCGATAAGTCAAAATCACGCCATCGTTAGCGCGGGTTTGGAACGTCGAGGATTTCCTTGGCGCGATTCTCGATGGGAGCCCCGGCGGCAACCCATCGGTCATACGCGCCCCAGCCGGAGTCGATGAAACCACGGGCGCGGTTGAAGCGGTCCGGATTGTTGAGGACAACAATGATCAAGCGACGCGGTGTGACAGCTTTCTCACCGTCCGGCTTGTCGCGCACCAGCGGATCCCGCTCCACCGAAACGCTCACGCAAGGACCCGCGGCAGCTGTTGTCCCGGTCTTCACACCGAGGATATTCGGCTCCCCGATGAGCTCGTTCGTGTTCTGCACCTTGAAGCCACGCTTGCCAGCGGGGCCATTCACGGTGACCTGCCGGTCCTTCTGCCGCACGATGAAAGTCACGCCCGGCTTCCGCATCGCGTAGATGGAGAGCTTGGCAATGTCGGCCGCTGTGGAGACGCTCTTCTTCTTCGGGAGATCCAGCCCGTGGGGGCTGTAGAAGCGGGTCTTCGAGAGGCCGATCGCCTTGCAGAGCTCGTTCATCTCGACAACGAAAGCCGCAACGGGATCACCCTCCTTGCCGCGGGCGCGCAGCATTTCCCCGCCGACGTAGTTGGCCACGGTCATCGCCGCGATGTTGTCCGAACCGAGCATCGCGGAGTAGAGGGCATCCCTCACCGTCATGCTATCGCCGGCCTGCAGGCCTAACGGATTCGGGCCGCCGATGGCCAGGGCGGCCGGAGGCACGGTGGCGCTCACTTTGCTGAGATCCGTGCCGGTCGCATCCGCCCAATCGACCGCGATCACGCACGTGGCGATTTTCGTAAGGCTTGCGACGGGCCGTTGCACCACCGAGTTGGCAGCCATCAGGACCTTTCCGGAATGAGCCTCCACGACCATGTAGGCCTCGCCTTGCTGACCGGAGGCCACGGCGGAGAAGAGGGCGACGATTGATAGGAAAAACGCACGCATCATGGACCGCCGCGGACTCTACCCGCCCGCATCCGGGGGGCAAGCGGAGACCGTCACGAGCACGTGCTTCTCGGCCAAACGTGGTTCCACGGGACTGAAGGGACCACAGCCACGTTCGACAGGACGAGGACACGGATCGTCCCGGAGCCGTCCGCTGCGCTTCTGTTGCCGGGGGCGGCCGGAGTGCGTTAAACTGCCAGATACCCGGGCATTTCCCGGTAATCGGAGGTCTGTGGAACTCCCGTCTTGCAAATAAGGTTCGCCCCCGTAAACTACCCTGCGTCAGGCAGATCCGGGACCCTTCCGGCTGCCCGCCGCCGGCCAAAACGCAGATTTTGGCAGCAGCGCTCCGCTCGGGCGGACGCAATCGGACTCCGGCGGACGCGGATCACGCGGAAAAGCCTGTCAAACCGGGCCAGCGCGCGATAACCGCCACGTCCCGGGTCCATGGATCTCCGCCCGTCCCGCTTTGAGCGGCGGACTTCCCCGGCACCAGAAAGCCGGAGACCCGGACCGGCAGGTCGAGCCCGCAGCCCCGCCCGATCGCGGGCGGCTGCCAGCCGTCGCAAGACCGGCCCGACAACCGAAAGCAAAACATGTCCAACGCCACACCTGATACCAGAGGCGCCGGAGGCGAACGTCGCAGAAATCGCTCCCGCGGAGGCAAAGGCCGCAATCGCAACCGGCAAAACACCGGCAACGAACAAGGTAACAACCCGAACCGCTCCCAGCACCAGGGCCGCCAGAACCGCGAGAATCGTGAAGATCGCGGTCCTCGCCCGCCGCGCAAGGAGTTCAAACCTGCCCCACTGACCCTGTGGCAGAAGATCCTGAAGGCCATTGGCCTCTACAAGGAGCCCGTCCGCCCGCCGCGTCCTGCCAAAAAAGAAAGCGTGAGGTTCGAAGAAGGACCGCCACGCGAAGTGAAGTCGAATACCCGCAACGCACGCCAGGGCGAAGCCCGCCCAGGCGACCGGGAAGCCCCGCAGCGTCGCGCACCGGAGAAGACCGAGGTCGGAAGCCCGCGGATCTACCTCGGAAACCTGTCCTACGACGCCACCGAAGAAGATCTGAAGGATCTCTTCAAGGGCGTCGGCACAGTCCGCAACGTTGAGATCGTCTACAACCGCCGCACCCACAAATCGAAGGGTTACGGCTTCGTGGACATGCTCAACATGGAAGAAGCCAAACGTTCTGTCGAAGTCTTGCACGACCAGTTCTTCATGGGCCGCAAGCTCGTTGTGAGCGGTGCGAAGACCAAGGACCACGAAGATGCCGTCAGGGAGGAAACCCCGGAAGTCCGCGAGGCTCCGGAAGCCCGCCAGACGGTTGAGACCTCTGAGGCGGACGAAGAACCCGCCGCCTGATTCACCAGGAATCATTCCCCGCCCCGTCCGGTTCAGTCCGGGCGGGGCGTTTTTTGTTGGAACAGAGCGCCTCCACCGGGCGAATGAGGCGCGAGGAACCTGGCGGACCGATTCTTTTGGGTGGATGTATGTCCTTCCTCCTGCTGGAAAGCCCCGGCGTGATCCTTCCCGATCCAGAGCAGCTCTTCTTCGTCTGTGGCCCCACGGCCGCCGGCAAGAGCGCGCGTGCGATCGAAATCGCCCGGGAGATCGGCGGGGAGATTGTGAACGCGGATGCCTTCCAGCTTTACCGTGGCGTCGAAGTGCTGACCGCCGCGCCGCCGGTGGAGGACCGGGAGAAAGTCCCCCATCATCTCTATGGCGTGCTTTCCCCTCAGGAGCCGGTGGATGCCATGGCCTACCTGCGGAGGGTGGTGCCGGTGATCGGGGAGATCCATTCGCGCGGAAAGACTCCGGTGATCACGGGTGGCTCGGGGCTCTACCTGAAGTTCCTCTCGCATGGTCCCTCGCCGCTGCCGCCCGGGAATCCGGCGATGCGTGCCGAACTGGATGCCTTGTCCTTGGAGGAGCTTGTGAGGCGCCTGCAGGAACTCGATCCGGTGGAAGCGGCGCGGACCGATCTGCATAACCGACGGTATGTTTCACGGGCTCTGGAGGTATGTTTGCTTGCCAGTGTCCCCTGCTCCACGCTGCGTGACGATTGGGAGCAAGCGACCGCGGCGCGGGCTTCGAAGCTGCGTGGAGTGGTGATTCTTCGCCCGAGGCCCGAGCTCCATGAACGGATCGCGAAGCGCACCCGCGCGATGTTGAAAGGCGGTGCCATCGATGAGGTTGCCGGTCTAACAGACGTGACGCCGGGTCTGGAGAAGGCGATCGGTTATGGCGAAATCCGCCGTCATCTTTCCGGAGAGATCGACCTCGCGACCTGCGAGGAACTCATCAACGCCGCGACGCGCCAGTATGCGAAGCGCCAGGAGACTTGGTTCCGACGGGAGACGTGGTTGGAGAGGATGTAGGGTGTTTTATCGAGTACCCGGAAGGGAAACGGCGATCGCCCGGGCTCCGCAGGTGCGGTCCAATAAATTGTAGCGGCGCGTCTATGACCGTCGCTGACTCGCGGCACGAGCCGCATCGTTGTGCATGTGCTTCACGGAAGTTCCGGCTTTTGGTTTTAACCGCGAAAGGGAGCGAAAAGACGCGAAATTTAAAAGGCAGGAAAGACATGGGAGGCGTCTGCTTCAGGGCTCTTCGGGCTGTTCCAAATTTCGCGAATTTTCGCGCCCTTTCGCGGTTGACAAGAAAAGCGGAATCGAGCCAAGGACGACGGAGGAAAGCCATCGCACGATGTCTTATAAAGGTAAGATCGGACGCCCAGGCCGACCGCGGGGTGCGGCATGATTCACCAGACCGTTCGCGGACAAGCGAGGGCGCTTGTCCCTACCTTTGAAGGAGGAAAGCCATCGCACGATGCGGCTTGTTGCCGCGAGTCAGCGACGGTCACAGACGCGCCGCTACATCCTTCTCAACCGCTCCTGCGGAGCCTAGAGGCGGATCCGCAAGATGCGGCCCGCGAAGCGCAGTCCGTTTGATGATTGGCGCTTCGGCTCCGCCGTCACTGCCAATGCCATCTAATCTCCTGCACCACATCCGGATGCAGGCTCTGGTGCACCGGGCAGGCGTTGCCGGTTGCTTCGAGGAACTTCCGCTCGGGGTGATCGGCGGGCAGCGGTACCTCGATGTCGACTTCCAACTTCGCGATGCGGCGCGGGGTGTCGGTGGACATGTGCTTCTTCACCGTGACCTTCATGCCTTCCAGCGGGATCTCCTTCCGCTTCGCGGCGATGCCCATGACGGTGCTCATGCACGCGCCCAAGGCGGTGGCGACGAGATCGGTGGGCGAGAAGGATTCGCCGCGGCCGTTGTTGTCCACCGGAGCATCGGTTTCCAGAACGGTTCCGGAGGGTCCGTGGATGGCGCGGCAGTGAAGCTCGCCCTGGTAGTCGATCTTGATTTCAACCATCTTCGTTAATGCCGGATTCGGCAGGAGGGATTTCCGGTTTGGACGTCTCCTTGGCAAGCACGATGCGGAAGCCGGAGAGGATGTCGCGGAATTCTTCGCCGCGGAAATCCTTCGGCTGCGGGTTCCGATAGCCGGTGTAGAGATTCGCCTTCAGGTAGGTATTCCATGCCCCGCCGCGCAGCACGCCGTAACGCGTGACGGAGATGGTACTATAGTCGTCGGAGACCCACTCGTTCACGTTGCCGGCGAGATCGTGGATGCCATAGCGGTTCGGAGCGAAAGAGCCCACCGGTGCCGTTGCCTTGAAGCCATCGTCGTAGCCGACGATGATCCGGTCCGACGAAATTCCGGGCATCTGCGTGGCCGCGCTATCGGCGAAGTTCCCCACCTTCAGCGGAAGCTGGGGCGGAGGCCATGCACTCCCCCATGGAAAGACTTTCTCGATCTGTTGTTCGCGCCGTGCCGGGGATGCCTCCGGGTCTTCCACCGTATCCGCGAGCAAGCTCCACTCCAGATCGGTCGGCAGCCGGTAAACGTGGACGCTGCTGATGCGCTCCTGCTTGATTTCCCGGGCGGTGAGCCATTTGCAAAAACGCTCCGCATCCTCACGCGAGACGTTCACCACCGGATGATCCGGCCCTTGCTCGAGTCCCTCCGGAAGATAACGCTTCCCGCCCGCTTCCGGGTCGGCCAGGTAGGCATCGTAGTCCTTCACCCGCGTCTCCCAGACGCAGGCCATAAGCTCCCGCCCGGGAATGGGCACGAACTTCATCCCGAGCCCGTTTTCCCACGGACGGTCCATTACGACGCTGTTGTTCAGTTCCAGCTTGAGCTGAAGCGATTGAGACTGCCCGGGGGCAAGCATGACCTTTTGGGTCAGCGGCTTGTAGCCCTCCAGCACCACGAGCAATTCCGTCTCGCCCGGCCTCAAGGAACCGATGGTGAGCGTCCCGTTGGTCTTGCCCGCGGAGTTGTTGAAACTGGAATCCGGCTCCTTCACGAAGACTTCCGCCCCCGCCGGCTGGGTATCGAGATGGATCGTGGCGAAATCGATGGTCTGCACCCAGCAGCGAAAGGGCTTCATCCCTTGCAGGCGCGCACGCTCGCTCATGCCGGGATGGGTGAATCCCTCGTCCATGTGGGGTAGCACCTCGTGCTGGTCGGTGAGATAGCCCTCCTCCTGTCCTCTTGTCGCGAGCCAGAAACAGAATTCATCCGCCTCCCCTTTGCTCGTCAGTGCGATCTTCCGTTTGGCATTCGCTTCATCGACCTCGATGAACTCCGCGACGTCAGCCGGTCGCTCCTTGTCCGCGCGGTATCGTTCCCACTCCTCCTCCCCCACATAGCGGACGCTCTCATGGCCCTTATCGAGGGCCCGGTAGCGCTGGCCGAGCTGATCCTGCCACTCGAGGGCTGGCAGAGGCGGTGCATCCACCTTGAGCTCGATGTCCTTGATGATGGTTTCGCTCGCGGCCGACTCCGGCACCACGAAGGTGTATGACTCGGTCCTAAAGCCTACCTTCTCGATGCGGAAGGTGACCGATTGGCCCACGGGGACCGGGATGGCTTCGGTAGGGGTCTCCGCAATGGAGAAGGTCCTCCCTTCTTCGAAGACTTTGGCACCCGGGGAGGGAAAGGTCCGGATCTTGATGGTGCCGCGCTTGGGCACCGGTGGAGGCGTGGGTCCGGCGTCTCCCTGCGACCTCCCATCATTGATGAAATTGTCGACGACGCTGCTCCAAGCGCTGCCCTTGAAGGACTCCCAAGCTCCGAAGACCAGCACTGCGGCCGTAAGCAAAGTGGCGACCAGCGCTCCGATCGGCCGGCGGCGACGGCGGCGCTTGCCCTCCTGCAGCCAGCGCAGGGCATCGGCGAGGTCACCGGCGGTCGAAATCCGGCGTTTGGAGAGTTGCGGCTCGCAGACGTCGCAGATGATCTGGTTGAGCGCGTGCCAGCGCTTCCGGTCCGAGCCGGAAGGAAGCTCGTCCGGCAGTTCCGGGAAATCCATGCGGTCCTTTCCGCTGGCGATCTCGTAGAGGACCTTACCCAGGCTATAAACGTCCGCCTGCGCGGAGCCGGGGCCCTCCGGCGGTACGAATCCCTCCGTGCCCACGAAGGTCCGCTGGCCGCGGGTGGCCACGAGCCCGATGTCCGCAAGCTTCGCCTTCCCCGCCACGAAGATCACATTCGCCGGCTTCACGTCGCGGTGCGCCAGGCCATTGTCATGCAGATGCCGCAGCGCCTCGGCCAGCCGCACGCCGACATCGATGCAGTGGTCCGTATCCAGCCTGCAGCCGGGCGTGCGCTTGATGTCGCTGCGCAGCGTCCGCGCCTCGTATTCGATCGGGTTGATGTCGCGACCGGCGATCACGTCGTCGCCGAGCTCCATCACGTAGTAGTAGAAAGACGTCCCGTCCGGGCTGCGGCCGACGTGCAGGATATTGACCATCCCGGGATGATCCCGGGAAATCGGCTCGAATTTCAGGATGCCCTCGAATTCGCGCTCAAAGCTCCGTTCATCCTCGAAATCCTCCCGCCAGACCACCTTCACCGCGCGCAGGGCTCCGGTGACGCCGCGTGCAAGCCACACTTCCCCATAGGCGCCACCGCCTACTTTCCGCAGGACCTCGTGGTCGGGTATGACCGGATCCGGGCGCGGGCTACTCGTCGGCATCCTCCTCCAAGCGGGCGAGTTCTTTCTTTAACACGGCACCCACGCGGTGCTTCGCGAGGTAAACCTGTGCCATGCTCACATTGAGCTGGTCCTGCACCTTCTTCGCGTCCCATTGGCGCACGACGTAGCAATCGAAGATCTGATACTGCTTCGGAGAAACCTGTGCCTTCACCCGTGCCAAAGCGGCGTCGGCCACGTTCTTTTTCCATTCAACATCCCAAAGACGCGCCAAAAGGTCCCCCTTCGGGTCCTCGAAGCGATCGATCACGGCGGTTTTCCGGTCGTCCTCCCACTCGCCACCGGCCATGGCGGTGTCCTTCTTCCGCTTGCGGAACTGGTCGTTGATCCGCCAGCGGGTCATGTTCATCAGCCAGGTTTTGAAGGACCCCTGCTCGGGATCGTAGAGCTTCTTCTTGCTCTGTTTCGCAATGGAAAGAACGGTTTCCTGAACGCAATCGTGCGCTTCGTCCGGCCGCAGGCCCGCCTTGATCGCCACCGCGTAGATCAACCGCCAGTAGGTCTGGTAGAATTCGTCCCAAGTCTTCTGATCCTCCCAATTGTCCAGCCGCGCAATCAGGCTCTTGCGGGTCTTCTCATAGGCTGCTGCGAGCACTTGATCGCGCTCTTTGTCGTACTCTTGGTCGGACATCGGCTCCCCCTTACCATACCCGTGCAAGGGTGTCTTTCACGGAGTTTTCGAAGCCCCTTGCTTTCAAGGAAAAATATTTGGAGGCGGAGATATTTAAGAAAAGCGAAGTATCGAGGTTCGCATTTACACGGGGTCTTTCTGCGGCATAGGCTCTGCTGCTGTTTGTTACTTTCTCCTTTCCGGAATCCCCGCCGGAATACCCCCCACGGAGCAAGGCCCCCCACATGCCCCCAGCCCCCCCCGAGACCAATCCCTCACGCCAAGTCGAGAGGATCCGAGAGATCCTTGTAGGCCGACAAATGGAGAGCGTGGAACGTCGCCTTGAGCGGCTTGAGGCGAATTTGCGCCCGATGCCGACAGCGGAAAACAACGACGTTTTCCACATCCGGCTGGCGACCTTCGAGCAACGTCACGACCTGAAATTGCAGGAGTTGCGCGATGAAATCGACGCCGAGCGAGCCCGCCGCGTCGAGGAAACGCACCGTCTGGCCACCCAGATCCAGGCAGCCGCGCGCAGCCGGACGGATTCCGGGATCGAAGCGCAGGCCGAGCTGGAGCAGCGGATCACCCGCTGGCTGGAGCAATGGAATCTCGGCTTCCGCCAGTATCTGCAACAGCGCGAGCAATACCTGGTGAGCGAGCTCCGGGGCGAACTGGAGCAGACGCGTGCCTGGGTGAAAGAACGGCTCGATGCCCGGGAACAGGAGGGATCCCTCCAGAAACGCCTCCAAGCGTCCTTCGCCCAGCTGGCCGAAGCAGCCCGGGCCATCGCTGAAGCCGCCGAGCTCCACATCAAACCTCCGGGAGGTGTCTCATGAGCAGTGTGCTTCCTCCCCTGCCGCTGCCTTTCCCGGCTTCCCTGATGCAAGCCGAGGGGACTCCCATCCCGGTCGGAACGCTGCCTGTCCCCGGGGGCTCGCCGATCCGCGAGCAACGTCCTTTTTCCCTGCCTCCGCTCGGGATGTTCTCTTTTTCTCCGACTCCGGAAAAAGAGCCGGAGCCTGAGGAAAAGCCGCAGACCCCCGCCGAACCGCGGCAGGAGCCGAAGGCACCGGACTTCACCGACGCCGACTTGACCGCCGCCCTGCTGCCGCTGGTGGCGGGGGCAGTGTCCGCTCCTTCCTTCCAGGATGATCCGGCCTTCGAATCGATCCTCCGTGCCACGTTCCGCCGCGCCCTTTCCGAGCATCAGTCCGGTCCTTTCCAGGATCCGGACTTCGCCCACCGGATGCTCTGGCGTTTCCAGGCGCTCTTCAGCAGCCGGAGCTACGATGAAGTAGTGGCCGACAAGATCCGGCGTTTCCACGTGGAGGAGGTGTATCTTTTGGATCGGGACAAGCTCTCGCTGGTGTCTTACGCCAGCTCGGATCCGGTGCGCCACGCCCATCCGCGGAAGGTGGGCTCCTTCGCCCGTCAGCTCGCGCTGCGGGTGAAAGACGAGTCCGGAGCGCTCCAGATCGGCTTCGAGCTGGGGGAAGGCCGCCGCACTTTCGTGCGTCCTGGGCATTTCTGCTACCTCGTGGCGGTGGTCCGGGGAGAGATCAACGATCTGGTGAAATCCGATCTGGATTTCGCCCTGCGCCGGATCGAGAACCGCTACCGGACCCCCTTCGTCCAAGGGCATCCGCTGCTCAAGGAATTGCAACCGATGCTCGAGGAATGCCTCCTGATCCACTCCCCGGCCCCGCCGCTCGGAAACTGACATCTTTTCCACAAGCCACTCATCCCTTGACCGTAGGGGTTGCGATCCCTACGCATCCCCCCACACATGGGATTTGACACTCTAGGCCTCTCAGAAGCCGTTCTCGAAGCCGTCACGGAGTCGGGCTACGACACCCCGACGCCGATTCAGGCGCAGGCCATCCCTCTGATCTTGGAAGGCCGGGACGTGATCGGTGCCTCGCAAACCGGCACCGGCAAGACCGCGGCCTTTGCGCTGCCCTCGCTGAGCAAGCTGAAACCGCTCGGCAAGCCGCAGATCCTGGTTTTGGAGCCGACCCGCGAACTTGCCCATCAGGTGGCGGAGCAGTTCGAGAAATACGGCAAGCACACCGGTCTGAAGGTCGCGCTGCTTTACGGCGGCGTCGGCTACGGGGATCAATCGAAAGCCCTGCAACAGGGCGCGGACATCGTGGTGGCCACCCCCGGCCGTTTGGTGGACCATTTCTACCGCGCCAGCATGCGCTTCAACGAGGTGAAGATCCTCATCCTCGACGAGGTGGACCGGATGCTCGACATGGGTTTCCTGCCGCAGGTGCGGAAGATCGTGAATCTCTGCCCGTGGGAGGGCCGCCAGACGCTCTTCTTTTCCGCGACCATGCCGCCGGCGATCCAGACCTTCGCCCAGTGGTGCCTCACGGATCCGGTGAGCGTGGAAATCGCCCGCCGTGCCGTGGCCTCCACGGTCACCCACGCGTTCTACCCGGTCTCCATGGACCAGCGCGATGAGCTGCTGCTCGCCCTGCTGGAGCAAACGGACTACCACTCCGTGATGATCTTCACCCGCACCCGCAAGGAGGCGGACCAAGTCTGCGAGCTCATCAAGCGCGAAGGCAAGCAGCCGAAGGTGGCCGCGATGCACTCCGACATTGGTCAGGTCGACCGCATGAAGGCATTGCAGGGTTTCAAAACGGGTGACTACGAGGTGCTCGTGGCAACCGACGTCGCCGCGCGCGGTATCGACATCTCGGGGGTTTCCCACGTGATCAACTACCGTGTCCCGGAAAACGCCGAGGACTACGTGCACCGCATCGGCCGTACGGGCCGCGCGGAAGCGGAGGGCGATGCCTTCACGCTGCTCACGGCGGATGAACTCGAATACGCGAAGTCCGTGGAAATCTTCGTCGATCAGAAGATCCCCCGCCGGAAGCTCGAAGGCTTCGACTACATCTACACCGCCTTGCTGGACGATTCCCCATCGAAGCCGATCCGGAAGAAGCCGATGGGCGGCAAGAAGAAGCGCAGGTAGAGGTCCGGCCATGGGTGCCACGGGAGGATCGTCGCTGGGCTGCGTGGTTGGCTTGATCGCCGCCTTTCCCTTGGGCTTGGCCGCTGTCGGAGCCTACGGATGCTTCAAATGGTTCCAGTTGCCCGTGGCGAAACGGCCGGAGGGAATGCTGTCGGTCTGGATCGGTTGTGGCAGCGGAGGATTGATTCTCGGGATCGCGCTTGTATGGCTCGCGGTGAAAATGCTTCGTCGCGCGGATTGAGCATGCTCGGAAGCGAAGAGAAGGAGTGCATGAGTCCAACGATCGAGTTCCTGATTCATGAAGCACTACCCGGTGGGCAGGTGACGGGCCGGCATTGTAGCGGAACGACACCACTGGGACAGGTTTTCACCGCCCTCTTCCGCTGCGACAATCCACCCCGACTTTCCAACGGGGAGCATGGCCCCACTCCCCCGCGCATCTTGGTATGCCCGATTTCCCTCAAGCTTGAGGCCATAACGATGTATGGGAAGAACGTGGACGTGCTTTATCCGGGACTTACGGCCCTGCTTACCCTTTCCGGAGAGGATTTCCCCTTGTTGGAAGGACTTGTCGCCAAGGTGTCGGATTGCAGTAACCATCGGCTCTTCCTTTGCAACGGCCCCATCGCAGGCACCGAGCAGCAACCCTGACCATGCGAGTCCTCGCCATCGACCCCGCGATCCGCAACACCGGCTATGCCGTGGTAGAGGGATCCGGCCGCGACGTGGTGGCGCTCGCTTACGACGTGATTTCCATTCCCGATCGATTGCCGCAGTCCGCCGCGCTGGCAGCGGTACGCACTCATCTGCGGAACGTCATCGAGAAGCACCAGCCGGATGAGGTGGCGGTGGAAGGCATCATCTATGTCCAATCCCACCGCACCGCGATCTCGATGGGCGCCGCGCGCGCTGCCGCTCTAATCGCTGCCGCGGATGCGGGCTTGTGCGTTTACGAATACGCGCCGATGAAGGTGAAAATGGCGGTGGTGGGAAAGGGCAAGGCGGACAAGCAGCAGGTGGCCTTCATGGTGCGTGCGCTGTTAGGTCTCGCGGAGACCCCGCCGCATGATGCCGCGGATGCCTTGGCCATCGGGCTCGCGCACTTGCAAGCGTCCGATCCCTTGAGAGCGAAGGTTCTCGAAAGACGGCAGGTTTGACGAGCTTGGCAGGTGGTCCCGCCTTCAGGCGAAAAAGGTGGTCCGCTCAGCCCCTGAGCGGACGAAGCCACTCTCGAAAGCCCCCATCCGCAGCAGCGGAGGTTGCGCGACTTTCCAAGTCGCGTAGGGTGAGGCAGGGAGAACCAGTGACGATTCGATCACTCTTGTACAGGGACGACATTCACCACGCGACTTGGAAAGTCGCGCTACTTCCCCCGCCCTAGATCCCGGGGCTTGCTTCCTCCGCTTCCCGCAGTACCAAGCCCTGCGCCGATCGAATGAAGACCATCCGCCTGGGTAAGAACATCAGCTACGAAGAGGGCCTGAAGCAGCAGGACGCCGTGGTGGAGGAGATCTTGGAGCGTGGTGGCGAAGAGACCTTGTTTTTGTTAGAGCACGCGCCCGTCTATACCATCGGCCGTTTACGGGACCAGTCGTCGCTGCGGGATTCTTCGATGCTCCCGGCCGCGGTGCATGAAACCAATCGCGGCGGCCAAGCGACCTATCACGGACCCGGTCAATTGGTCGGCTATCCCATTCTCGATCTCCGCGAACGGAATCGCGATCTCCACGCGCATCTTCGTAATCTGGAGGAAACCCTGATTCTGGCCTGCCGGGACTTCGGCATCCCCGCCACCCGCCGCGAAGGTCTCACCGGAGTCTGGGTGGAGAACCGCAAGCTGGCCTCGATCGGGGTGGGCGTGCGGAAATGGATCTCCATGCATGGCTTCGCGATCAACATCACGCCGGAGTGCCTCCTGCCTTTCTTCGCCATCACGCCCTGCGGGATCGATGGCGTGGTGATGAGCTGTGTGGCCCAGGAGGCGGGGCGCGAGGTTTCGGTGGAGGAGTTCGCCGATGCCTTCGATCCGCACTTCAGGAGCTTGTTTGCAAAGTAAGAGGGCCGCTCCCAAGCATGAAGCTCTGCCCCTTTTGCGAACAGGATGTCGTATGGCTGGTGCGACTTCGTTCCGCTCCCCATGTCGAATTCAAGATGTGCTTCGAATGCGACTCTGTCTGGAAGCCCGGGCAAGAGATCACGAATCAAGGTGGCACCACCTTTGAGGCCCACATGAAGGACCTTGGTCTGATCCCCGATTGGGCGGATATCGAGAAGGGGGCGGCGATGATCTGAAAGAGCCCCGCCGAGACAGGCCGCTCTCGGGCGAAATCGCACTTGCCATATCGAGTATGGGTGCCATACCGTGTATGGCGTGAAAATGACCATGCATATCGACGAGACGCTCCTGCGGCGGGTCATGGAAACCTACGAGCTGGAGACGAAGACTGACGCGGTCGAGTTCGCACTCAAGGAGTTGGACCGAAAGGCGCGCCTGAAGAAATTCATGAAGGAAGGTCTCGGGCTTAGTCCCGAGGAATTGAAGAGCGCTGTCTATCCCGGCTACGACCCGGATGAATCGCCCTCCTTGAAAGTCGCCGAAGACACCCCGCCCTATGGAAGCTCTCGTCCTGATTGACTCCAATATCTACATCGGCTGCCTGAATGCGGGGCTGGATCCGGTGACGGAGATCTCGAAGCGCGTGGCGCTCGACGACATCGCCTGCTGCGGCGTGGTGAAGGCGGAGGTCCTGCGAGGGATCCGCGGGCAAAGGCAGCGGGAGCGCTTTAAAAAGTTCTTCGCCGTGACCCAGATGATCGCCACCACGTCCGGCCTGTGGGATGAAGTGTGGCAGCTTGCCTGGAAGCTGGATCGAAAGGGCAAGATTCTGCCGCTGCAAGATATCGTGATCGCGTGCTGCGCCCTGCGGGCTGAAGCCACCGTGATGACGCGAGACAAGCACTTCGGCGAGATACCCGACCTAAGGGTCATCGATCTCTGAAGAAAGACGCTCGGGATGGCCGCAACCTCCGCGTGCCCCAATAGCGAACCTCTTCCGACGGCCCTTACCCGGGGCTTCGCTTCGCTTACCCCGGGACCTCTGACCTCCGCCTTGGCTTACGCCAGATTGGTAAACACCACCTGCACGTCGTCGTCCTCCTCGATCTTTTCAAGGATCACTTCGACCTCGGCCATTTGCTCTTCCGTCAGCTCGATCGGCTGGGTCGGGATCCGCTCCAAGCCCGCCTTCTTCACCGGAATGCCGAGGCGCTCGAAGCCAGCGGTCAGGCTGGAGAAGCTGGCATACTCGCCGATGGCGCGGGCGATGCCGTCTTCCACTTCAAGCTCTTCAAGGCCGGCATCGATCAGTTCGAGTTCGATCTCTTCGAGATTGGTGTCGGGCGTGACTTCGAATTCCACCACGGCCTTGCGGGTGAACATGAAATCGAGCTGGCCGCTGTTCACGATCTGGCCGCCGTTCTTGTTGAAGATGGTCTTCATATTGACCACCGAGCGGTTCGTGTTGTCGGTAGCGCACTCGATGTAGAAGAGGGAGCCATGGGGGCCCTTGCCCTCGTAGGCGACTTCCACAATGTCCGCGGCGTCCTTGCCGGCGGCGCGCTTGATGGCGGCGTCGATCTTGTCCTTCGGCAGGTTCTGGCCCTTGGCATTGGCGATCGCAAGGCGAAGCGGCGCATTGGCGGCAGGGTCCGGGCCGCCGTTCTTGGCTGCCATGGTGATGGATTTGGCGAGCTTCGGGAAAACCCGGGACATCGTGTCCCAGCGGGCTTCCTTGGCTCGGCGTCGGCATTCGAAGGCGCGTCCCATAATTTGAAGTTTCTTGGCTGGCCGAATTGAAGCGAATTCGGGCCATCCGGCAAGCCTGCCTTCAAGCCGGACACGGTGTGGACAAGTTACCGCAAAAGTGACAGATAGGGCCCAATTACCTCACTCTTCCCGAACCCGTCACCCGTGCCTGAATCCAAGATCCAGAAACTCCTCGCCGATTTTGCCAGCGAGATGAGCGTCCACAGCTACCCGCTTCCTAGCTGGCTTAAATCCTCTCATGGCCTTGAGATCTCGCGATTACCCGCGCCGCAAGTCATTCTCGAATGCCTGCGTGCCATCGAAGCATCACCCAAATCCGCGGCGACCGGTGCCTTTGCGATGGACTGGTACCTTTCACCCGTGATCCAAGGTGCAGCCCGCAGGAGCGGTGAATGGGACCATGAGTCTGCTGCTGAAGTACTCAGCCAGCTACATCAAATGGCCGACCGGCTTGAGGAGGATATTATCACGGTCAAAATTCCGTACCCGGCTCACCTCGTGGTTTCCTCGATCGACCGATCCAGCTTGGATAAGTCAGCCCTTGCCGATCTCGCAACCCGATTGATTGATCGTTACCGGAACCTCGCCTTGGAGCGATTCAAATTGGAGACCGAGCTGCTCGCCCGGCACGCGAAATCCTTCCCTGATGCGACCCTCCTCGACGTGGATCTTGCCGTGGAAGAGATCCGCATCGGAGACTATCCCGAGCAATCCTTCGATGCCAATGGCAAGAAGCTGATTGGCACCCTGCGAAGCTGGCTGAGCGGACCAGACGCATGGGAGAACGACGACTGGGGTGTCCAGGCGATTCCCTTGCTAGCGGCTCCGGAGGGCGGTCGCGCCTTCGAACTCAAACTTCTCCGGCTCTATCCCAAACATAGCGGTCGCTTCGAATGGGCCACGACCGCTCCGCGTCCCGGTTTCGGAAGCTTTGTGGGGCCAAACAACCTCCGTCGCCTGATGGAGGCCGTGGCGAACCTTACCCCGCCCCTCGACGACGAGGAGGCATTGGGCATCAGGGACGTGATGATTTCCGCTTGGGAAACCTTGGAAGACGCTGGCAAACGCAGCGGCAAACTCGGCACCCAATGTCTCAAGGCTCTCGCTTGTCGGAAGGATCTTCTTCGCGAGGTCTTCCCTTTGGTCAATGGTGCTCAGATCAGAAAGCAATTGGAGGCGGTCATCGCAGCCCCTTGAACCAGCACCCATGCTGATGTCCGAATCTCTAGACGGACTTCGGCATCGCCCGCAGGCGTTTCTTTGTCGCTTCAAAAATCGCACTGCCGATCGCCGGGGCGATGGCCATAATCGGGCACTCCCCCGCTCCGGCGGAGGGCAGATCCGGCCGGTTCACCAGCACGATGTCGATCGGCGGGACATCGGAAAAACGCGGCACGCGATACTTCGAGAAGACGGGATTCAGGATCTTGCCATCCGCGAACTGGATCGCTTCGAACAGCGCTCCGCCGAGCCCCATCACGATGCTGCCCTCCACCTGATTCTTGAGATGCATCGGGTTCACAATCGCGCCGCACTCAAAGGCCGCGACGATCCGCACGATCTTCACCTCCTCCCCACGCAACTCGATCTGCACGCAGTTCGCCACATAGCCGCCCTTGTCGATTCCACAGGCGATTCCGCAATGACCCTTCCTGCCCTTCCATTCGAAGCGCTTCGCCGCGGCCTCAAGGACTGCGCGCAGGCGCTCGTCCTTCAAGTTCTTCAGGCGAAACTCGAGCGGGTCCATTTCCGCCGCGGCCGCCAATTCATCCATCGCGGACTCGCGGGCGAAGCAATTCGCGGATGCCGCAAGCCCACGATAGGAGCCCTGCCGCAGCGGAGACTTGCTGCCATGGCTGCGGACAAACTTCGCGGGCACCTCATAGGGCGTCTCGATCGCCGCGCCGCCGGAGTTGTGGTTGTGGAATTCCCACGCGGTCAGCTTACCCTCGGCATCCACGCCGGCCTTCACCTCGATCACGCCTGCGGGGCGGAAGTAGGCCCACCAGAATTCCTCCTCACGCGACCAGGAAATCTTCACCGGCTTTCCGACTGCCTTGGCAAGCCGGGCCGCTTCGATCGCCGCTTCGCCGCTGTGCTTGCCGCCAAAACCAGAGCCGGTGTCCGGTACGATCACGCGGACTTTTTCGGATGGCAGTGAAAACGCGCTCACCAACTCGTCCTTCACGCCGAAGGGCCGCTGGCTGCCGGTCCACACCGTCACCTTGCCATCCTTCCACTCCGCCACGCCGGCGCGAGTCTCCAGTGGACAGTGCGCGATGTATTCGACCGTGTAGGTTTGCTCCAGCTTGTGCGCGGATGAGGCAAGAGCGTCATCAATCTGCTTCCCTTGGTCGCCGCGGTCGAAGTTGTTCTTCAACACTTGCCATAACTCCTTGTTCGAGGGACCGCTACCGCCTTCCCACTCCGCCTTGAGCAAGCCCAAGGCTTCGGTCGCCACGCTGGGATTCGGTGCGGTGACACCGACGAAATCGCCATCGCGCACCACGGTCACGCCTTCCAACGCCTTCGCTTGGGAATCATCAAGAGACTTCAGCTTCGCACCATAGGCGGGAGCCCGAAGAACCTTGCCATGGACCATGCCGGGCAAGCTCATGTCCGTCGTGTAGTGATGCTTGCCAGTGACAAAATCGTGCCCGCCCACCTTGCCCACCGAAGTGCCCGCGACCTTCCATTCCGTCGCTGGCTTCAGTTTGATTTGATCGGTCACCGTGGCCGTCAACTGCTGGCCTTTGAGCAGCTCGCCATAGCCGACGTTTTTCTCCACCTGCCCCGGGGTGGGTTCATAGATCACGCGCCCATTCACGGCTTGGAGATGCCGGTCCGAATACCCCCATTCCTTCGCGGCGAGATCGATCAATGCTTGGCGAGCCATGGCCGCCACCTTGCGAAGATGCAAGGCCATGTCCGGAGTCGAGCGGCTGCCGAAGGTGCCCATATCGAAGGGCACCAGATCCGTATCAGCCATGACCATCTGGATGGAAGCGACCGGCACGTGGAGTTCCTCCGCCACGGCCTGGCTGAGGGAAGTGCGGATGTTCTGACCAACCTCCGTCTTTCCCGTAAAAATCTTCACGCTGCCATCTTCTCCAATGTGGAGCCACGCGCTGACCTCCATTGGACGCGGCGGTCCCCCGCGGCGGCCACGGCGTTCCTGGGCCTTCGACGGCTCGGCGAGATAGGCCACGAAGAGCCCTCCACCCAGCAGCTTGAAGAAATGACGGCGATCCATGGCCGATACTTCGCTCGTCTTCATCAGGGATTCTTGGTGAGGGTTTCGGCGGCGCGCTTCACCGCGTCGCGGATGTTATTGTAGATCCCGCAACGGCAGATGTTTCCGTCCATCGCAGCGAGGAACTGTTGCTCGGTCGGGGCAGGATGTTCTTCAAGCAAGGCGACCGCGGACATGATCATCCCGCAGGTGCAGTAACCGCACTGCATGGCATCGGCATCGAGAAAGGCTTGTTGGACCGGGTGGAGCTTCCCGATTTGCTCGAGGCTCTCAATGGTGCGCACTTTCCCCTCTCCCACCGCCGCGGCTTTCATGGAGCAGGAGCGCACCGGCTTGCCGTCCACCAAGACGGTGCAGGCACCGCATTGACCCTCGCCACAGCCCGGCTTGCAGCCGGTGAGACCGAGGTCGTCGCGCAGGACGCTGAGGAGTATCCGCTCGCCGTCTGCCTGGAGGGCGACATCGCGGCCATTGACGTGGAGTCGGGTGATCGTGGCCATGGGTTTAGTGCGAAAGCTTCCCCCGATCGCCCGGGGATCAAGGTGAAACCTGACAATCGAACGGTGGTTGCGCTTCTTCCGCGCGGTGGAGACGCCGTCTCCATGGGCCGGCCTGTTGAAAGCGGAGCTCTCGACAGTTTCAGCGAATGGCCCATGATCCCTGAAGCCGTCGAGACCCATGACTGAAGATTCCAATTATATCCTGCTTCACGGGGGACTCGCCACGGCGAGATCTCTAGAAGAGATTGCGGCGATCCTGGCACCGGCTTTTCCGCAAGTCCGTATCGGCGAAAGCAGCCACTATGAAGCCGGCCGCTATGTGGGCATTGAATTCGGCGACAACCATCCGATCCGCTTCGAGCGATGCTCCGGTTCGGAATATCTAATCTCCGGCGATTGCGACGACCCCGAGGAACTGCTCCAGGTCGTCAATAGAATGGCAAAGGTCTTTGAAGAAGCGGACATCATCCACCGTTTTGAAATTTCCAGCGACGATGAACTCTATGGCGGTGCTTGGTATCGCTGGGATGAAGCCGACTTTGGGGAAGCTGAACCGGAAGCTCCGATGGTCACAATCTCCCACTACACGAGAATCGAGGATGCCCAGAAGGACGCGGCGCGTCTCGCGAAGCGCGGCATCCGCACCGCCATTGAGCATAGCACTGCCGGCGGCTTGATCGCGGGCACCGGTCCCTCGCTCGAACTCCGGGTGGACGCCCGGGACATGGAGAAGGTGAGTGGCATGCAGGACGAGATTGCAGATGAGATCGCCTCCGAACGCCCGCATGCATGTCCCAAGTGCGCGAGCAAGAACTACTCCCCGTGGCAACCCGCATCGGAGGGCCTCTTGGGAATGCTGTCCGTCCTCTTGGGACGAAAGCCTAAGGCGATCGACTACTATCTACACTACCGCTGCGGCGACTGCGGCTGCTACTTCAAGGTCAGGGTGGCTTGAGTCCGATTCGGGTTGGCTCGCCACCCTCCCCGCGGACTCGTGGGCTCCGCGGTAAAGACCTTCAGCACCTGGGGCTAGAAACCGCTCGCAGACAAACGGAAGCGCTTTTCCCTCCCATCCAAGCGAGACTGGAGTCTCGCGGTCCCAGGATTCCGATGATTGGAAGATTCGTGATCTTGCCTTTCCGTCTTACGCCACCTCCTGGCGGTCCACGTCGATGCGCAGATTGCCGATGATGAAGTCCTGACGGTCCGGGGTGTTCTTGCCCATGTAGAAGGCGAGCAGCTCCTTGGTCCCCTTGCCTTCCTCGAACTCCACGGGATCGAGGCGCATGTCTGCGCCGATCATGAACTTGAACTCGTCCGGCGAGATCTCACCCAGGCCCTTGAAGCGCGTGATTTCCGCGGTCTTGCCAAGTTTCGCGATGGCTTTCACCCGGGCTTCCTCATCGTAGCAGTAGATGGTTTCCTTCTTGTTCCGCACGCGGAAGAGCGGCGTTTGGAGGATGTAGAGGTGGCCCTCGCGGATCACCTCGGGGAAGAACTGCAGGAAGAAGGTCAGCAGCAGGAGGCGGATGTGCATGCCGTCCACGTCGGCATCGGTGGCCACCACCACTTTGTTATACCGCAGTTCCTCGATGCCGTCTTCGATCCCGAGAGCCGCCTGAAGTAGCGCGAACTCCTCGTTCTCATAAACGATCTTTTTCGCGAGGCCGAAGGTGTTCAGCGGCTTGCCGCGCAGCGAGAAGACGGCCTGGGTTTCCACATCGCGGCTCTTCGTGATCGAGCCGGAAGCGGAGTCGCCCTCGGTGATGAAAAGGGTGCTATCGAGACGGAGCTTGTGCTTCGAGTCGAGGTGCGCGCGGCAATCGCGCAGCTTCTTGTTGTGCACCTTCGCCTGGCGTGCCCGCTCGCGGGCGATCTTCTGGATGCCTTTGAGATCCTTGCGCTCGCGCTCGGCCGCCTGGATCCGCTTCTGGATCGCCTCCGCCACCTTCGGGTGCTTGTGGAGGTAATTGTCGAGGTGCTGCTTGAGGAAGTTCCCCACGAAGGTGCGGATCGACTCGCCATCCGGAACCATCGCCGCGGAGCCCAGCTTGGTCTTCGTCTGCGATTCGAAAACCGGCTCCACGATGCGCACGCAGACCGCGGCCTCGATCCCCGCGCGGATGTCCGCCGGGTCATACTGCTTCTTGTAGAAGCCGCGCATGGCATTCACGAGGCCCTCGCGGAAGGCCTGCAAGTGTGTGCCACCCTGGGTCGTGTTCTGGCCGTTGACGAAAGTGTAATACTCCTCCCCGCTCTCTGCCGTGTGGGTGAAGGCGATCTCGATGTCGTCGCCTTTCAGATGGATCGGATCGTAGAGCGCCTCGCTCTCCATTTCCTCGCGCAGCAGGTCGAGCAGGCCGTCCTTCGATTTGAATTTCTTGCCATTGAAGATGACCGTCAGCCCCGGATTCAGGTAGCTGTAGTAGCGGCACATCTTCTCGACGATGGCCTCCTTGAACTTCGCCTTTGCCGGGAAGATCGTGCGGTCCATCTCGAAGGCCAGCCGCGTGCCTGAGGGAGCTTCCTCCCTGCGCGGATTCTTCATGTCGACGGTCACCTGGCCTTTCGAGAACTCGATCGCCTTTGTCTGGCCATCGCGCCATGCTTGGATCTCGAAGAACCCGGAAAGGGCGTTCACCGCCTTGATGCCGACGCCGTTCAGACCGACGGATTTTTTGAAGGCCTCGCTGTCATACTTCGCACCCGTATTGATCTGCGCGGCGCAATCGTAGAGCTTCCCGAGAGGGATGCCGCGGCCAAAGTCCCGGACCTCCACGCGGCCTTCCTCGTCGATGTCCACCCGGATCTCCTTGCCGTAGCCCATGATGTGCTCATCGATCGAGTTATCGATGACCTCCTTGAGCAGGATATAAATGCCATCGTCCGGGGAGGACCCGTCGCCCAGCTTGCCGATGTACATTCCGGGGCGCAGGCGGATGTGTTCGCGCCAATCGAGGGACTTGATATCGGCTTCGGTGTATTCGGCTGCCATGGGGAAATCTTTCGGGAATCCTGAGGAAGGCCGCCCCCGGTGGCAAGTGCGGGAGAATGGGGAATTCCCCAAGCAAGGCGTGGCCACGCCTGCGCCCCGAAGAATGCAGAGGGCATGGGCCCCGGCTGTCCAATGCATCCGTCATTTCAGATCCGGAGATTCTCCCCGACTGCCGTCTTGACGCCCCGGCTCCCATGGTGTTCACATGAACCCAACATGGAGTATCTGCCTCCCCATTCCAGATCGCGGTGCTCCGTCCCGCGGAGTGGAAGGAGGGGAGCCGACCAAAAGTATTCCGTGTTCAGGTAATAGACCGAATACGACCGAGTCATTTATCTAACATCAACCGGTGCACGCGGAAACGTGGCATCTTCGAACACCGACGACCACGCGACAAGATCCCCACGAACCGAGCCTCCCGACAAGACCGATGAAATTATTCCCCTCCCTCCTCCTTGTTCCCCTGCTACTCGCCGGATGCGGCGATGACGAAGCCTTGAAAGCCGAGAACGGCCAACTCAAAGACGAACTGGCAAAGGCGAAGCGCGAAACAACGGCCACAGCTGCCAAGGTGAAGATCGCCCAAGGCCGGGTCAAGGAGCTTGAGGCTCTCATCGCGACCGAGGAGGCGCGGGCGAATGATCTGCAAGCGAAACTGAGTGCGACTGAAGCCAAGGCGCGGCTAGCCGCGAACACGGAGCCGGAGGAGTCCAGCGAGTTGGTGACGAACAGCACCCGCCGGATGCGCAATCCCGTGTCCGCGGACTCTGCGGCATCCGCGGACACGACACCCCGCGAGATGACGGACGAGGAGAAGCTCGCGGCCTACATTTCCGGCGGCATCCAAGGCGTGCCGTTCAACATCGCGCAAGAGATCATCAACAAGGCGAAAACGGAGAAATACGCGTGGCGCGCCGTCTCCGAGATCGAGGACGAGGGCAAAGGCTATGCCGAACTAGACACCTTTTCGCGAAGCTACACGGCGATGCCGACGGCGGTTCGCGATGCAATCGTGGCCGCAGCGAAGCGGGAAAACCCGGGCGATTGGTCGCGCATGGCCAGTGATGCGAGCAAGGAGGCTGCGGCGTGGAAGACGATCGACGATTGGAAGCGCACTGGCATTCCGGGACTTACCCGGCAACGCAGCACGGAAATACTTAACGAGGCATTGTCGCGATACCCCAACGACTGGTCGATGGTGCAATTTGTTGCCGCGGAAGACGCGAAGAAGGTAGAGTGACGATCCGTTGCCAACAGGACCTACCTCACCGCCGCCTGGACCTGATCCCAGCGGCGTTTGAAGGCCGGGTATCTTGCGGCGAGCACGTTCGCGGCTTCCTTCGCGCGGTCCGCGTTTCCGGCCAGCAGGTCGAAGGCGATCGCCTGCTCGTGACGCCTCAGACGCTCGATCTCACTGGTCTCGCCTTTCACCAGCGAGCGATGCAGCTCGATCACGCTATCCGGTGAAAGCTCTGCCCATGAAACGTCGCGGGACTGGCCGGCAGCGTCGATGGCATTCACGCCACCTGGCCGACTACCGGTGATCTTCTGGAGCTTCACGGCGTTCTTCATCTCCAGCATGATCTCTTCCGGTGCAGTCTGGAGCTTCTCTTCGAGATCGCTCAGAAAGGTTTCCGCCGCCTCTGCCAGGATCAGGATCGCCTGCGACTGCGCCATTTCCAGCTGGGAAAACTCCGTCTTCTTCAGGAGTGCCACCGCGTCCGCAAACCGGCACTCCGATGCCGCGGCACGCACCGCCGCCAGCGGATCCACCGCTGCGGGGGGCTCCGGTTCAGCTTCGGAATTCGCTGCCACTGCGGGAGCGGCGGACTGAAGCATGCGTGCCCGCTTTTCCAGATCAAGCTGCAGCGCGCGGATGTTATATCGGGCACGCCCCTTGGTTCTCAGGCTGGCGTGCACCGCGTGGAGTTCATCGGCCAAGCCATGGCACGCCTCCGCTGTGTCCGGCAGCTTTCCCGGATCCGCGGCACGGAGCTTTTCGTAGTCCACCAGATAGCCCCCGATGATCCGCTGGTAAGGCTCCACCCAGGTGTCCGCACCCTTCGCCTCCACCGCCATCAGCGCGTCGAAATGAGGCTTTGCGAGGTCAGGCAACCCTTGCTCCCAGTTCTTCAGCCCGTGGATCAATGTCGCCATCAGCGCTGGTCCGGTGGGTGCCGGGTCTTCGGCCTTCCGCACCACGGGCCGGAAGCCTTTCACCCGATCGAGAGTTTCCTTCAACGAGTCACGGACGGCCATTTCCACGGACGCCTCTTCAAGATGGGTGATCGCGGTGCGCGCTTCTTGCCGCGCCTCATTCGAGCGACCGTCGAGATAGCTGGCCACCACCGCCTCGCACGCGGCCCAGGATCCGGTGGGCTCCATCACCCCTTCATCATCCCGCACGGCCGCGAAAAGCTCGCGGGCCTTCGCATAATCGCCGCCACGCAACGCGGCACCGGCATCGCGGTAGAGCGCACCCGCATGGGTTCCATCGCTCTTCGGAATGTCCTTCTGCTCGCCCTGTGACGAAGAAACAAGTGGTGTGGATGGGTCCTGCTCGACCTTCTCGTTGTGCCGGCCGATCCACCAGATTCCAAAGCCAAGCGCCGCCGTGACGAGCAACGAGGCGCCGATGAGAGCGATCCTGTCCTTCTTCGCGGAATGCGCCGCGCTTGTCCGCCGTGCCGGGGTGTCGGCGAAGCCACCGTTCGCCAGCCGCTGCCGCGCCGTCTCAAGCGCGGAAATGAGATCGTTGTAGGAGCGGAAACGCTGCTCCGGATCGGGTGCCATCGCCCGGTCAATCGCGGAGCAAGTGTCCAGGCTCACCCAAGGAGCCACCTTCGCCAGCGGCAGGACGCGTCTCTTCGCCTCCCGCAGCTTGTTCGTGTCCATCGACTCCTCATCGCAGGGCGGCTTGCCGGCCAGCGCGTGATACAGGGTCGCGCCAAAGGCATAGATGTCGGAGCGGAAGTCTTCCTGCAGGCCGTCGATCGTTTCCGGCGGGACGTAGTAGGGGGTTGCCCAGATTTCGGTGGCTTTTGCCTTTCCACCTTTGGTCACCAGAGCCAGGCCGAAATCGACGATCTTCGCGTTTCCCGCAGCATCCAGGAGGATGTTGCCTGGCTTCACGTCGCGGTGGATCAAACCGGCCGCCTGTGCGGCCTTTAGACCATCCGCGATCTGGATGGCCAGCGGCAGCAATTCGGCCTCGGGGATGGACCCGCGTTCGCGGATGTGGTGCTCGTAGTGGCCGCCACCCACCAGTTCCATGGCGATGTAAAAGCGCTCGAAGGCCCGGCCGGTCGTGAACACGCGAACCACATGGGGGTGGCTGAAGGACGCCGTGATCCGAGCTTCTTCCTCGAAGGCGCCGATCCGCTTTTCGTCCCTGCCATACTCCTCATTGAGGATCTTCACCACCACCTCGCGGTTCAAGGTGTTGTCGTGCGCGATGAACACCACGCTCATTCCCCCGATCGCATGGCGGCGCAGGAGCGTGTAAGGGCCGAACTCCCGCTTCACCCGCGTGTGCTTCCGGCAAACGGGGCACTCCACGTTTGAAAATGGCGCCAGATGCGAAACGTCCATGGTCGCTCCGCAAGCGTGGCAATAGGCGATGTCCGGTTCCCCGTCGGGCATGACTGATCGTAGCTACGCGCGGGCCGGGTGGGAACTTCAATTCCCGCGATATTCTGATGAAACGAACGGCAGCGCTTTTCCTTTAAACCCGCCCCGCGCTCCAAGGTCGCGGAAAGCAGACCACCCATTGACAAGTCCGCCCCTTCCCCCCAACCCTCCGCCGCGATGGAACTGCGCGTGGAGAAAGATGCCGGCATGCGGCTTGATGCCTGGCTGGCGGCGAATCTGCCGGACCTTTCCCGCTCCCGCATCCAGGAGCTCATCCGCGAGCAATTCATCCTCCGTAACGGCGAGCCCGCGAAGCCCCGGGATTCGGTGGCGACGGGCGATCGCCTGAGCATCGCGATCCCCGAGGCGGTCCCGGCCGAGGCGCAGCCCCAAGACATCCCGCTGAATATCCTCTTTGAAGACGAGCACCTTGTAGTCCTCGACAAGGAATCCGGCATCGTCGTCCATCCCGCTGCAGGGAATCCGAATGGCACCTTGGTGAATGCCTTGCTGCATCATTGCCGGGGAAAACTTTCCGGCATCGGCGGCGTCGAGCGGCCGGGCATCGTCCACCGCCTCGACAAGGACACCTCCGGCTGTCTCGTCGTCGCGAAGACCGACCTCGCCCATCAATCGCTGACCACGCAGTTTTCCGGCCGCACCATGGAAAAACTCTACCTCGCGGTGGTGCAGGGGATCCCCTCGCCTGCGAAGGACACTGTATTCACCCACATCGGCCGGCATCCGGTGAACCGGCAAAAGATGGCGGTCGTGAATCCACCCGGGGGCAAGCCCGCGATCACCGACTACGAGATCCTTTCGATCGACCGCTCCACCGGTTCCTCCCTCGTCCTTTGCCACCTTCACACCGGGCGCACGCATCAGATCCGCGTGCACATGCTCCACAAGGGCTGCCCCTTGATCGGCGACCCCATCTATGCGAAGCCCGAGCGCCAGAAGGCGAAGCCGGGAAGGCTGATGCTGCATGCGTGGAAGCTGAGTTTTGATCATCCGGTCACCGGCGAACGACTCTCCTTCGAGGCGCCGATCCCATCGGATTACACGCCGTGGTTGCAGATGCTGGATGGGCCGTTGCCGTGATTGGGGAGAGCGGCTTTTCAAGCCGCTGGGGCGAGTGTGGTGGGAATGAGCCCGCGCACGAGGGACCAAGCGGGTTGAAAACCCGCTCTCCATAGCGCCCTCACCCGTACCTCAGGACCCTCGAGAGAAACCGCTTCGCTTGCTCGGACTCCGGTTGCTCGAACCACTTCGCGGGCGCTGCCGCTTCCACCACCTTCCCCGCCGCGAGGAAAGCCACGGTGTCTCCCACCGCCCGTGCGAAGCCCATCTCATGGGTGCTGAGGATGATCCGCTGGCCCTCCTCCGCCAGTTCCTGAATCAACTCCAGAACCTCCGCCGTCATCTCGGGATCCAATGCGGAGGTCGGCTCATCGAGAAAGAGCACCTCCGGTTTCGCCGCCACGGCGCGGGCAATCCCCACGCGCTGCTGTTGCCCGCCGGAGAGCTGCGCCGGCCGCTTGTGCGCGTGGTCGAGCAAGCCGAAGCGATCGAGCGCGGCTTCCGCTGTCTCCTTTGCCTGGGCGGGCGACATCCCATGCACCTCTTCCAAGGGCAGCGTGAGATTGCGCATGGCTGTTAGATGCGGGAAGAGATTGAACTGCTGGAAGAGGAAGCCATTCGTGCGCCGGTAGGCAAGCAGGCCGGACGCCGTCGTTGGCAGGGCTTTCTCACGGATGAAGACCCTGCCTTCGTCCGGGGTTTCCAAGCCACCTAGCACTCTCAGCAGCGTGCTCTTGCCCCCGCCCGATGGCCCCACGAGCACCAGCACCTTGCCACCGGTCACATGCAAATCGAGCGCATCGAGAGCCGCATGGCTCCCGTAACGTTTCGTCAATCCGGTGATCTCAAGTTTCATCGCGGAAGCGGCGTTCGAGACGATGCGAAAGAAAGGCAACGGGCGCGGTCAGCACCAGATAGCCGATGGCGAGCGGCACGTAAGCCTCCAGACCGCCGTAGGTCATGGAAGTGTAAACCTTCGCCTGATAGGCGAACTCCTGCACGCCGATCACACTGAGCAGCGAGGAGTCCTTGATCAGGGACACGAACTGCCCCGCCACGGCGGGCAACACGCGGCGCAAGGCCTGCGGGAAAATGACGTGGCGGTAGATCTGCCGGCGGTTGAAGCCGACCGCCCGCGCCGACTCCCACTGGGTCTTCGGGATGCTCTCCACCCCTCCGCGCAGGATTTCCCCGAGGTAGGCGCCTTCGAAAATCGAGAGTAGCAAGATGCCGATGAGCAGTTTTTCGTCCCAGCCGAATCCCTCCAGCGTGCGGGACATCAGCGGGCCGAAGATCACATAGTAGCCGACCAGCAATTGCACCAGCAGGGGCGTGTCCCGGACGAACTCAAGGAAGAGCCGGCAGGTCCAATTCACCGCGCGCAGAGGGCTGCGCTGTCCGAGCATGAGGACCAAGCCGACGATGAGGCTACCGATCAAGGCTCCGAGCGAAAGCACCAGCGTGCAGCCCCAACCGCGCAGCAGGATCTGTCGATACTGCGGCTCCAGCGGCTTCGACCAATCCCAGTGCGAACTCAGCTTCGAGAACACCAGCGTGCATAGTCCGCCGAATGCCAGGGCAATCAGCAGCCCGGCAATCCAGTTCCAGCGGCGCGGCGCGACGGTCTCCATGCTTCGGCTCAACGCAGGATGAACGGCACGCCCATTTGCTCCAGCGCCTTCTTTTCCTCGGCGAGGTATTGGTCGCCGAGTTTGCCGAAGCCACCCTCCTTGCGGAATTTGTCGATGAAGGCATCGACCTTCGCTTTCAACTCGGTGTTCCCCTTTCCGATTCCCACGGCCCAGTTCTCCTCGACGAAGGGATGAAGCAGCGCGCGCGTCGTGTCGGCGTTCATCTTGTGATATCGGTAAATACTAAGCTGATCGTAGATGAAGGCATCCGCCCTGCCCTGAGCCACTTCCAGGACGCAAGCGGCATCCTCGCCGAAGGCCGTGCGTTTCGCGTCCGGGAGGTTCGCGGCAACCCAGGATTCACCGGTGGTCCCCGCTTTCACCGCAATCCGGGTGCCGGGTGCCTTCAAGTCATCGGCCGATTGCAGCTTCGAATCCTTGCCCGTGAGGATGGCGAGGCCGGTGAAGGCATAGGGCTGGGAGAACTCGATCGATTGCCGGCGTTGTTCGGTGGCGGTCATCGAGGAGATCACCAGATCCACATTGCCCGACTTCAGCGCCGGAATCAGGCCGGTGAATTCCATCGGCACGATCTTCAACGGGCGGCCGAGATCCTTGGCCAGGGCCTCCGCCAGCTTCACGCCCACACCATCGGGATTGCCCTGCGCATCCTTCGTCTCAAAGGGTGGATAGGTCAGCTCCATGCCCACGCGCAAGGGATCACCGGCACCCGGTCCGGACTTTCCACAGGCGGCAAGCAGGCAGCAGATCAGGAACAGGAGGAGGCGCGGCATGGGCGCATGGTAGCGGCTTGACGGATCACCGCAGGCTTTTTCCGCGGATAGGTGGTGAAATTGGTTCATTGGGATTCAGACTTTCTAACGACTGGCTCGGCTGGTGCCTTTGGCTGTTTTACGGATCGCCGCGGACGGATCACGTCCTGTTCCGCAGGTGAAGAACAGGTGCCGAGTTCGGGAAGAGAGCAGGTACCGAGTGAGCAGTGATCAGTGATCAGTGGTTGGAACCGAAGGACGGGGAAGGAAGGGTAGGTCGAGCCTTCACCTGTTCCGCAGGTGGAAAACAGGTGAAGGGTGAGCAGTGGATGGAATCGGAGGACGGGACGAAGAGCGGATCGAGCCTTTGGCTGTTTCACTGATCACTGCTGACTGATCACTTGGCACTTTGCCTTTCATGACCGCCATCCTGCGCCCTCGCCGCGGCACCCATCCACCCCATCGCGTGGTCCCCGCAAAAAAACAGGTGGGGGACGTGGGGGACGTGGCTGACGCGTTTCGCCAAACCCCTCCCTGAGGGATCTTCAATTTTCCCTATACTTTTTGTTCTCTTCCTCCCCCATGTCCCCCGAAAAGAAGCAAGTAAGGGAAAGAGAAGGAGATACGCCGGAAAATCACGTCCCCCCGACGTCCCCCGTCCTCCCCCACGTCCCCCGTGGGTGCCAGAGCGTCGGAACTCGGCTCGCTCCGGCATGGCGTCACCTGCTAACAGGCGGAGCAACGCGAACGCATCCTTGTGATTTCGAAATGGGGATCGCACGATGCGGCGTGTTGCCGCCAACTCCAACGCCCAGACCGTGGCTGCCATTTGAAAAATGAACGAAGACGACTTCTTCAACGACCTCCTCGCCGCCGTGGAGCAGCAGCTTGCCGCGCCGCAGACCCGCTACGTGGCGAAGACCTACGAACGCCTCACCGCCGGAGGAATGAGCGCGCAGGATGCGAAGGAACGCATCGCCGCCTGCCTCGGCGAGGAAACCGATGCGATGTACCGGCAGAAGCGCGGCTTCGATGAAAAGAGCTATCGCGCGAGCCTCGATGGGATCCGCGCGAATGAGAAGTTTGAGGAGGAGGAAGAGGGTGGCGAAGAGGAGTGAGGGCTTGCCCTTGCCCCCGCTTTCGCTATCCCCTGACTCATCATGATTTCCCCCAAAGGCATTGCCGCCATTTCTTTGACGCTCGCCCTATCAGGCTGCGCCGCTCCGCGGACGGTGACTAAGTTGGAGCTGGAAAACATGAAGCGCGAAGGGGCTAACTACGGGCGCAACAGATGGTGGCACACAGGGCGCGCCAAATGGTACTACACCGGCAGCAAAGACGGTCATCACTACTTCCATCAGGATGACGTAAGCCCAGGACCACTCAATGTGAGGATCCCGGAAAACGAACTACATTGGCCCGATACCTTCCCGCATACGGTCCAGCAGAGGTATTGGCGCGCGCTTGATTGGGGGCCACCGCAGTATTGAACTGCACGGAATATGGGAATCGGGAAGCCGTTACCGGCTCATTTTGAACGGCGCTGGCACAGGAGTTTGTCCGAGGATGGATTTCGGGATCCTGAGGTCAAACCGAAGATCACGAAAATCAAATCGCGATTCCCCACCGCGGAGGGAGCTCAATTTCCGCCTTCGACAATCCGGCGGAGCGCGCTTAAGAACCGCCGCCCATGCCTCAGCCTCCGCAAGCTCAAGCTACCGCCCGTTCGCCCTTCGCAGGTTGCCTGATCCTGATTCTGGCGCTCGGGCTGATGCTGTTCCTGATCGGGATCACCGTGTGGATGCCGTTCCGCCAGGCGACGGAGATCGAGAAATTCACGAAGGAATCCCCGGTTCCGCTCCCCGTGGAGGCGGTCGAGGGGAATGAAGCGAAGGTCAACGCCCTCGTGGAGCGCATGGAGGCGTTCCGCACGGATCTCCAGGGAGATCCCGCCAAGCCGGCGCGGATCGAGCTCGATGCCGCCGACCTCAATCTTGCGATCGCCACCTTCCAGCCGGTGGAGCAACTCCGCGGCAGCTTCCGCGTCCGGGAAATCACCGACAAGGAGCTGGTGATCGACATCTGCTACAAGCTCAACGGCCGTCCGCGGCTGGCGAGGGAAGGCGAGGATGGACTGGTGAGCTCCGATCCGCGCTACCTGATCGGCACCATCAAGGGCCACCCGGCGCTGATGCAGAGGGAGCTGATCCTGAAGGTGGACGCGCTCGAAGTCCCCGGCGCGACGGTGCCGGAGGGTTTCCTGGACCATTTCTCCACCCTGCGGATTTTCGAGGCCTCCCTGAAGCATCCGACGCTCGGGCCCGCAATGGCGGCGATGACCCGGGCGAGCTTGGAGAATGGGAAAATGGTGCTGGCCCGGGTGCCGGGCGAGGTCCCGCCGGAGACGATCAGCGACGAGGAATTCCGCAAAGGGGGCGGCCGCATGGTCACCTACCTGGGGATCGGCGCCTGCGTCTTCCTTGCTTTTGTGGCCACCATGGTGTTCATAGGCATCCGGAAACAGCGGCGTGCCGAGAAAAACGGGGAGACAAGCCCCGGTGGTGACGGCGCTTGAAAGCCGGGATGGGGAATCCCGGTATTATTCCTGCTTCCCACGCCCGCCTTATCTCATGAAAGCGACCACCCGTTCTTCCCTCGTCCTGCTCGCGCTCGCGACCGCCGCGATCGGCCAGCAGCCCGGCGCTCCGGCCCCGGCCACGGCGACCACGCCGCCGATTTCCATCGCCCAGCCGCCCGCCACTCCGGCCCCGGCCGTTGAAAAGCCTGCGGAAACTCCGGCCGCCAAGCCTCTCGAGTCCGCGGAAAAGCCGGCCGAGAAACCCGCTCCGGATCCGGTAAAGGTGGAGCAGGAGAAGCTGACCGCGGAGAACACCCTCGCCGCTGAAAAGCTGAAGGCGGAAACCAATGCCATCCGGGCGGAGATCACCCGTCTGAAGATGGAGAAGGAGTTGCTCGGCGAAAAGCTGGCGCTGGAAGCCGTGAAGCGCCAGGCCGCCCAGGAAGAGAGCCTCGTCAAGGTGGAGGAAGAGCGCGCCAAGCTGGCCCGCGACAACGAACTGGCGAAGGCCAGGGCCGAGTATCTCACCAACGAGCTGAAGGCCGTCCAGAGCCAGTCCAGCATCGAGATCCTCAAGCTGCAGAACCAAATTTCCTCCATCGAAATGGAGGGCAAGCGGAAGGCCTATGCCGATGCGAAGCCGGTGTATCTGGAGAACCCGCTGAAGGACGATGGCACGCTGGTCATTTCCGATCGCCGCATCCCGCTCAATGGCCTGATCACGATGGCCACCGCGGACCACATCACGGACCGCATCGATTTCTACAACAACGCCGACCGCAAGCTGCCGATCTTCATCGTCATCGATGAATCCCCCGGCGGTTCGGTGATGGCGGGCTATCGCATCTTGAAGGCGATGGAATCCAGCGACGCGCCGGTCCACGTGGTGGTGAAGTCCTTCGCCGCCTCCATGGCCGCGGGCATCACGACCCTGGCGAAGGAGTCCTACTGCTACCCGAACGCGATCATCCTGCACCACCAGATCAGCTCGACGCTTTTCGGTCAGCTCAACCTGACCGAGCAGGCGGAAGTGGTGAAGGAAAGCCAGCGCTGGTGGACGCGGCTCGCGACTCCAGTAGCTCAGAAAATGGGCGTCAGCACGGATGAGTTCATCAAGCAGATGTATGCCCACAATTCCGCCGGTGACTGGAGCGAGTTCGGCGAAGATGCGCAAAAGCTGAAGTGGGTGAACCACATCGTGAAGGGCATCGAGGAAACCTCTCTCACCAAGAACCCGGACACCGTTCCTCCACAACAGGCGAACCCGGCGACGGTCGGCCTGAAGGAAGAGGTGGACGCGAATGGCAAGCCCTTCGCCTTCCTGCCGCGACTCACGCCGAAGGATGTCTATTTCCTCTACAATCCGGACAAGTATTTCCGGATGCGATAGTCGAATTTCCTGCGTTTGGTTTCATGAAGGCCCCGGTGGAAACACCGGGGCCTTTCCCTTTTATATCGTCAGATTTAAGTCCTACGCGACATCCCGGACTTCTGCGACCTTGGCACACGACGCGCATTGCTTTTCGGAATCATTCCCCTATCTTCCGCGCCTATGCGCCGTCCCCCCCTCGTCGCCTTCATCGCCATGGCCTGCCTTGGCGGAGCTGTCGCCGATCCCCTGCCGCTGCGGCAGCCGAATCCGAATCTGAATGTCCCTTCGTCGCCCCCGGAGACCAGCCTCGCGCTGGTGGATGCCTTTCCCCTCAGCTTCACGGCTCCTACTTGCCTTGCCACGGAGCCGAACAACCAGCTCCGCCTCTATGTCTGCGAAAAGGCCGGGATCATCCAGTTGGTCCCCGACGTCACCGCGGCCAGCCCCACCAAGCTCACCTTCTTCAATCTCGCGGGCCTGGTGACGCCCCGGGCAAACGAGAATTTCAGATCCGTGGACGAATGCGGATTACTCGGGCTCGCCTTCCATCCGAACTACGCGCAGAACCGGCAGTTCTACGTTTTCTATTCGCTCCAGATCCTGATCAACACCGAGTTGGAGCTGCACCAGCGGGTCTCGCGCTTCACGACGCTGGAGGGAAATCCGAATGCGGTCGACCTCACCAGCGAGTACATCCTGCTTGAGCAGATCGATGACGCGGGCAATCATAATGGAGGAGACATCCACTTCGGCCCGGATGGCTATCTTTACATCTCCGCTGGCGATGGCGGCGGGCAAAACGATGTAGGCCTGAATTCCCAGCGCATCGACAAGGACTTCTTCTCCGCGATCATGCGGATCGACGTCGACAAGAAGGAAGGCAATCTGGAGCCGAACCCGCACCCGAATCCCGCCGAGCACACCGACCGGGCGGATGCGGTGCAGCGCGACAATGGCATCGCCCGCTACTCGATCCCGGCGGACAATCCTTTTGTCGGGGCGGACACCTTCAATGGCCTGCCGGTGGCGGAGGAGTATGTGCGGACGGAGTTCTGGGCCACGGGCCTGCGCAATCCCTGGCGCTTTTCCTTCGATGGCGACGACCTGTGGTGTGGCGATGTCGGAGGCAGCAAGCGCGAGGAGGTGAATCGGATCGAGAAGGGCAAGAACTACGGCTGGATCTACCGCGAGGGCCTCGGCACGGGTGGTTCGCTGGGAAGCCATCCGCCACAGCCCGCGGGCTTCGTGCATGAGAATCCGCTGCATGCCTACCCGCGCACGGGCAGCAGTTCGGTGCCGCAGTCCGAGGTGCCGGACACCTTGCGCGGCGAGTCGATCATTGGCGGCTTGGTTTACCGCGGCGGGATCTCCTCGCTTTATGGGAAATATATCTTCGGCGACCACGTCTCGGGCCACATTTGGTCGATGGAGCCCGAAGGACCGAATCGGAATGTCACGCGCCTCGCGGGCAGCAGCGGGATTTCTGCATTCGGAACCGATCCCTCCAATGGCGATCTGCTGGTAACTGATTTGGACAGCAACAAGGTGCTGCGCTTGAAGTCGAATACGACCGTCGGCGATTTCCCCGATACCTTGAGCGAAACCGGGCTCTTCAGCGATGTGGAGGACCTTGCCCCAGCGCCCGGACTCATCCCCTACTCGGTGAATCTGCCCTTCTGGAGCGACCACGCGATGAAGACGCGCTGGTTCACCATTCCGGACGAGATCTCGACCTTCACGCCTTCCTCCGAGGGGCTATGGAGCTTCCCCGATGGAACGGTGTGGGTGAAGCATTTCGAGATGGAAATGGAGCGGGGAAACCCCGCGAGCAAGAAGCGCATCGAGACGCGCTTGCTGGTGAAGAATCCCGCAGGGGCGTATGGCGTCAGCTACCGCTGGAACAGCACGGACACCGAAGCGACGCTGGTGCAAGATGCGGGTGAGAGCATCCCGCTCGCGGTGACGGTGGGCGGCAGCCCCGCGCCCCAGGTCTGGACGATCCCCGCCCGGAGCCAATGCATGGCCTGCCATACCTCGCAGGCGGGACACGCGCTGTCTTTCAACACACGGCAACTGAATCTCGCCAACGACATCCTGGGCCATACCGGGAACCAACTGACGACGTTTTTCCAGCAAGGCTATCTGGCAGCCGATCCGGGCTCGCCCAATCTCCTCCCCCGCCATCTGCGGCCCTCCGAGGATGCCTATTCGGTGGAGGCGCGCGTGCGCTCCTATCTCGCGGTGAATTGCTCCTATTGCCACAAGTCGGGCGGCACGGCGCTGGGTCAATGGGATGGCAGGCCCGAGCTGAAGCTGGCGCAGACGGGCTTGGTGAACGGTTCCGCGACGAACAACGGCGGAAACGAGGACAACAAGCTGGTGGTACCAGGCGACACGACACACTCGATCGTGCTGAACCGGATGGCGGTGACAAATGGCTTCACGCGGATGCCGCCGCTGGGCAGCAACGTCATCGATGCGGAGAATGTCGCGCTTGTCACGGCGTGGATCAATGGCGAGCTGGCCGGACAACTGAGCTACGAGGGATGGCGTACTTTGAAATTCGAGCCGGACGATGATCCGGCAGGTGCATCGGAGGCGGATGCCGATGGCGATGGCGTGACGAATCAAGACGAGTATCTCGCGGGCACGGAACCACTGGATGGCGAAAGTACGATGAGGCCGCTGCTTTCGGCGATGGAGGAGGGATTCAAGCTGAGCTTCCCCGTGCCGGTGAACCGGTCCTTCCGGATCGATGCTTCGGAGGATCTCGAATCGTGGACGCCTTGGGACGTGCCGGGGAATCAGGGATTGCCAGTGTCGGGCGGAATCGTGGAGATGGTCGTTCCTCCGGCGGACCCGCTGAAGTTTTTCCGGGTGGAGCTGGAGGAGAATTGATCGCGGCTGAGGCACTCCGCGTCTCTTTAAAGTCGGGAAAGGGAGTTCTCGCTTCGGGATCCGTGACTCCCCCTGAAGTCTCCCAAATATGTAACGCTTAGTATTTTGCGGATGCTGAGATTCCGCTTACCTTACGCGCCAATGAGCCGACGCGCCCTCCTCCTGCTTGCAGCATTGATCGGAACTGCCGATGGGCAGAGCGTGACCCACCGCTGGAAATTCAATGAAACTGCCGGGGTGGTCGCGAATGGAACGACGATCGCGGATGCCATCTCCGGCGCGACCGGCACGGTGGTGGGACTGGGGGCGACACGCAGTGGTACGTCGCTGACACTTCCGGGCAATACCGGAGGCAATGTTGCGACATCCAGCATCGCCGCCTATTTCGACCTCCCGAACGGAGTCGTATCCTCCAAGACCAACCTGACGATCGAGATCTGGGCGACCATCCATTCATCGAAGAACTGGCAACGGATCTTTGATTTCGGACGCATGAATATTGCGGGCAACGGAGCGCCCGGCGAGTTGACCGCCCCCAGTGGTGCCCCGGGAGGCACGAATGCGAGCGACAACCTGATGCTCTCCGCCCAGCGCGGGGGCGACATCAACCTGCAGCAACTCGGCGCCCGGCTCGATGGTGCCGGCGAGATCAAGAACGAGACGAGTCTGGCAACGACGCTCAACACGCAATATCACTACGTCGCCACCTTCCAGGCAGGTGCCGGTGCGAACCCCACCACCGGGGGACGGTTCACCTGGTATCGCAACGGCACGCAGGTCGGCTTCCTCGACACGAACTTCCGGCTGAACCAGATCGAAGACGTCAACAACTGGCTGGGACGCTCGATGTGGTCGGGCGACAGCAACTCCAACGTCTCCTACAATGATGTGCGGCTTTACGACCATGTCCTGAGTCCCGCACAAATCTCGGCGAACAACACGGCCGGACCGGACGCGGCTTTCCCCGCACCCACGGTGCAGGCGGATGCCGTGACAATGCTTCATGGGGGCAAGGCGCGCTTGAAGGTGCTGGCGAACGACACGGGCGAGATCACACGCTCGACGCTTTCGATCGATCAGGCTCCGGCCTCCGGCACGGCCACCATCACCGCGGACGGAGCAATCCTTTACACCCACACCACCGGCACCCCGGTAAACGATTCCTTCGTTTACCGCGTCGCCAATAGCACCGGCCAATCGTCCACCGGCACGGTCACTGTCACTTTCTCCAGCTCGCTGAAGATCCCCAGCCCGGGCCTTAATGTCCCGAGTGCCCCGCCTGCGAATGCCTACGCGCTGAACAACGCGTTGGGCACGCTCACCTTCAATCAGCCGCTGTGCATCGCCACACCTCCGGGAGAAACCCTGCGGCTCTTCGTCTGTGAAAAACCGGGCGTCATCCGCCTGGTGCCGGATGTCACCGCGGCAACTCCGACGGCGAGCACCTTCCTCGATCTCGCGACGCTGGTGAACGCACGGGCCAACGAGGATTTCTTCCCCGACCCCACCGGAGAGTCCGGTCTCCTGAGCGTGGTGTTTCACCCGCAATACGCGACCAACCGCCTGTTCTATGTTTTCTACAGTCTGACCAAGACGGGCGGGAGCCGCTACCAGCGCGTGAGCAGTTTCACCACGCAGGCGGGAAATCCGGGCGCCGCCGATACCGGCTCCGAGGTGATCCTCATCGATCAGCTCGACAACGCCACCAACCACAACGGCGGGGACATGCACTTCGGCCCGGATGGCTTTCTCTATATCTCCGTGGGCGACGAAGGGGGTGGCAACGACAGCGAGAACAACAGCCAGACGATCAACAAGGACCTCTTCTCCGGCATCCTGCGGATCGACGTGGACAAGGACCCGGTCAACAGCATCGAGCCGACGGCCCATACTTCGATCCCGCTTGATGGCGGCGGCATCGCGCCTTTCTCGATTCCGAAGACCAATCCCTTCGTCCACACCTCGCTCGGTGGCACTTGGAATGGGACCTACAATGGCGTAGCGGTTAGCCAGACGACGGTGCGCCGGGAGCTGTGGGCCACCGGTCTGCGGAATCCGTGGCGCATGGCTTTCGATCCGGCGACGGGGGCGCTGTGGTGCGGTGACGTCGGCCAGGGGGCCTATGAGGAAATCGACATCATCACCCGCGGCGGGAACTACGGCTGGGCCTATCGCGAGGGAAATCACCCGGGACCGAAAGGCGGGGTTCCGGCGAATTTCGATACGCTCTATCACGAGGAGCCGGTTTACGAGTACATCCGGAACAACCCCGGCTTCGACGGCTATTCCGTGACGGGTGGCCGGGTCTATCGCGGCACGCGCATCGGCGCGCTCACGGGCAAGTATATCTTCGGCGACTATGGCTCGGGAAATATCTGGGCAATCAATCTTGATGGGAGCGGCGTGCAGCGTCTCGCGGGCGAGGGCGGCATTTCGGCCTTCGGTTATGATCCGTCCAATCAGGACATCCTGCTCGCGGACATCGGCGATGGCGTGATCCGGCGGCTCACAGCGACCACGAATGACAGCAACTTCCCGGCAACCCTGACTTCGACGGGGCTCTTCGCCGACCTTGCGGATCTCACTCCTTCGCCGGGGGTCATCCCTTATACGGTGAACCTTCCTTTCTGGAGCGATCACGCGATCAAGAGCCGCTGGATGACGGTGCCTGACGGGACTTCGCAATTCACGTGGTCGGAGGACGGACTGTGGACGCTGCCCGCGGGAACGATCTGGGTGAAGCACTTCGACATGGAGATGCAGCGCGGCGTACCGGCGAGCAAGAAGCGGATCGAGACGCGCTTGCTCGTGAAGAACGCCAGCGGTGCTTACGGCGTGAGCTACCGGTGGAACGAAGCCGAAACGGAGGCCACCCTTGTGGCGGATGGCGGGGAGAATTTCACCTTGGAGGTGACCGAGGGTGGAAATCCAGTGCCGCAGACATGGCGGATTCCCAGCCGCGCGGAGTGCATGATTTGTCACACCCCGCAAGCTGGACACGCGCTTTCATTCAACACCCGCCAGCTGAATCTGGAGAACGATATCCTGGGCTTCACGGGCAACCAGCTGACCACGCTGAGACAGCAGGGCTACCTTTCGAACGAGCCGGGCTCGCCGAATCTTTTGCCGCGCCACTTGCGTGCAAATGAGGAGGATTTCTCCGTGGAGGCCCGGGTGCGCTCGTATCTTGCGGTGAATTGTTCGTATTGCCACAAGACGGGCGGCACCGCACCGGCATCCTGGGACGGCAGGCCGGAGCTGACGCTCGCACAGACGATGCTGGTGAATGGCGAGGCAACGAACAATGGCGGGAATGCCGCGAACAAGCTGGTGGTGCCGGGCGACACGCTGCATTCCATCGTGCTGAACCGGGTGGCGGTGACGAATGGATTCACCCGCATGCCGCCGATCGGGAGCAACGTGATCGACGCCGCAAGCGTGGCGCTGCTGACGGAGTGGATCAATGGCGAGCTTGATGATCGGGTCACCTACGATGACTGGCGTACTACGAACTTCGAACCGGACAATGACCCGGCGGGCGAGCCTGGTGCGGACCCCGATGGGGACGGCGTGACCAACCAGAATGAATACCTGGCCGGGACGAACCCGCAGGACGGTGCGAGTGCCTTGCGCCCGTCGGTCGTGAGGGCCGGAAGCAACGTGACGCTGGGCTTCACCCTGCCCGCGAACCGCTCCTTCCGGATCGATACCTCGGAGAATCTCCAACAATGGACACCCTGGGATATCCCCGGGAATCAGGGCCTGCCGGTGGACGGCCAGCCGATCCAGCTCGCCAGCCCGGCAGCGGATCCGATGAAGTTCTTCCGGGTGGAGGTGATGGAGAATTGAGGAAAGGAGGTGGCGTCTGTCGGGAGCGATCATCGTTTCCACCCTTCCTGGCTCAATGAGTAAACCGATTGTTCCGCGCCGAAGCGCTGGAGCTTGCGGTCGAGCTTCATGCCGAGGCGTTCGAGGAGGGCGATGGAGAGCTCGGTGTCCGAGCCATGGTGATGAGGTGAGAGCCAGACGAGGCAGATGGCCTCGCCGGACGCGGGGCGGACGACCCAGACCTCGCCATCACGATGGCATGGCCCGCTACGCCATTCCCTCCGACCATGCCCTCGGCGTCGCCACGCGTGATATCCAGGCGGTCGCCGGCAGAGACTCCTGGTCGCGTGCTTCTTCAGCATCGCGATGGCTTCCTCCACAAGCGCGGCGGTGGAACTTGGCGTGGTCCCGCTGGCTTTTGCTTTTCGGGGCGAGGCTGGCATGGGAGTTACGGGGATTGCCCGGCCTCCGACGCGGGAGATTTCCTCAAGGACTCACCAGCCGATAATACGCCGTGCCCGCAGGAGCATCCGTATCCGTAAAGAAGACCGCGCCGGCACCGCTGGCATCGATCTCCCATTGATGATCCCAATCGATGAGATTGGTTGAACGTTGGACGACGTGAGTCTGTTGCGGAGTACCCTTGAAGCGAACCGATGCGGTACCGAGCCCCTCGAAGATCACCTGTGATGCGTCCGGCACTCCATAAGAAAACAAGGCGACCTTCTTCAGATCCCTTTGCCCCACTACGAGCTGCTTGCGATCGGGATCGTAGCTCATCGGCTGCCCATAGCTGAAGGCGGAGATACCGCCGACCACACTATTGTCCGGAGTGATCTCACCTTTCGTTCCCGCGAAGCCATCGCCCAAGGTCACGGCACCATTGATCACGCCGCCGATGCGGAAATCCTGGGTGCCCAGCATGTAGTTGCCGTCCGCAGTGGGCAGCACTCTCGGGAAGTATTCGCCGAAGGAGGTATGGGATGAGCCCACACACTCACCTGCGGTCGAACCAACGAGCGAGTTTTCGGGAGAAATACTTCCACTAATGCCCGCCCAGCCATTTCCCCAGGTCACCGCCCCCGCATTCAAAATGGCGCCGCGGTCCCAGAAACTCGATACCACGACATAGTTGCCATTGCTCAAGGGAACCACCGCTTGTCCCACCTGGTCGGAGGCCGCGGATCCGATCAGCGAGTTCTCCGACCCCACGACACCCACCGTACCCGTGCTTCCATTCCCCCAAGTGGCGGCTCCCAGATTCTCCGGATAGCCGCTCTCCCATTCCGGGCTGCAGACCACATAGTTTCCATTGGCCAAGGCGACCGCTCCCTTCGAGCCCACCGATTGATTCACGCCATTTCCTACCAGGGAATTCGCGGCGGTCACCCCGCCACTCACGGGACCGCTGCCATCACACCAAGTGGCAGCACCACTCCCGAAATTGTCCCCGTTATACCAATAGGGGCTGCAAACCACATAGTTCCCATTCCTCAGCGCGGTGATGCCTCCCAGGCCAATGAGATCGCCCGGCTTTCCGAACAGCGAATTCGTGGCCGAAACCTCGCCGGACAGGCCGGTCTCGCCATTCGCCCATGTCACCGCACCCGTCTGGCCGTTTCCCGTGGCCTGAAACGAAGGGCTTGCGACGACATAGTGCCCGTTGGCAAGGGCGGTCACCAGATTCACCTCGAAGGATTTCGATCCGACGTTGTCGCTGGTATGGCTTCCGACCAATGAATTGGCGGAAGAGACCACCCCTACACTGCCAGTCGCACCATTTCCCCATGTGACGGCTCCCACGCTCAGTGCGGCACCATGGTCCACCTTCGAACTGGTGATCACGTAGTTGCCATTCGTCAGCGCGGTGAGCCCGATGTCTCCGACTTTCGCCTCCGCATTTGCGCCCACGAACGAATTCGCTGCCGAGACTACGCCGATCAAGCCGGTGCTGCCATTTCCCCAGGTCACCGCACCTTCGTTGTTGGGCCCCCAGGAAGGAGTGCGCACGACGTAGTTGCCATTGCTCAGCGCGACGACCCCGGGCGTCCACTGGGTGTAGTATCCCACGAATTCGCCCTCCTTCGTCCCGACGAGAGAATTGGTCGCGGAGACCGCGCCTGCGGTTCCGGTGGCGCCGTTGCCCCAGGTGACCGCACCGGTGCGCTGGCCGGTTGCGTTGAAAGAATTCCGCGTGGCCACGACATAGTTACCATTTGTGAGGGGAAAAACTCCGCCGGAACCCACAGCCTCGCCGACGGTGCTGCCCACGAGGGAATTCGCAGCGGAGATAGTCCCCTTCACTCCGGTATTGCCATTTCCCCAAGTGACCGCTCCCGCGCGCTCGAGTCCGCCGACAGTGGCACCGGTGGAGATCACGACGTAGTTGCCATTCGCTAGGGCGACCACGTCCCCGCCCCAAGCATCCTCCTTCGGCGAGTAATTCCTGGCACCGATCAGGGAATTGCTGGCCGAGATCGTTCCGCTCACGCCCGTGTCCTGGTCTCCCCAAGTCACCGCGCCCATCGTCTCTCCGTTGGCATTCCAGAACGGGCTAACGATCACATAATTCCCGTTCGCCAGCACCTTCACCCCGCCATTACCGATGTTGTCAAAGGCATAGGTCCCCTTCAGCTTGCTGATCATTCTTCCGCCCGGGCTGAAGAGATAAACCGCACCGACGCCCGAGGGCCCGCCGGGATCGGTATACTGGGTCGCCACCACGACGATATTGCCGTTTGGCAAAACGGTGACGCCATGCCCGAAAAAGGGATAGGAGCCGCCTTCCTGTGTGAACTCTACTTTCACGGCGGCCGGGGCAAAGCTGGTGAAAGCGAAGCCGAGGATCGCCAAGGTCATGGCGGCTAGGGGGGAGTTGGCATATCGCATCGCGCGGGAGGATGCTGAATCATGGCGATGAGGCAACCCTATCCGGGTGGCATCCCGGTCCATCACGAAATATTCATGAAGATGGTAGCGCCCTCAACCGGCTAACCCAGAAGTCCGTGTGCGTCCGGTGGAGCAATGGCCGGGGTGTTGGCTTGCTCCGGGTTCCGGTGCTTTTTGAAGTAAAGCCGGACCGACGGGTGCCAGAGAAGCATGTGGGCGAGCAGGCCGAAAACGAAGTAGAGCGCGGGAAGGAGGATCAAGATCCTATCGAGAGGGGTGATATCGCTGACAAGGGCGGGCAGATTCTCCCAGCCATCCATCACCACGTAGATCTGGAACAATGAACAGCCGATCAGGTAGATCACCGAGGCGAGGCCGAGCCAACGCGATAGGAGCGTGGCCATCGGCAGGAGATAGGCGGTGAACAAAAGGAAGGTCACCGCAACCTCCCATTTTTCTCGGTAGCCCGGGGCGAGAAAGGCTTCGGCACCGAAAAGCGCACTGATCGTGACCAGGAGTCCGATGAGGATCTTGAGACGGACCGGCATGGCGATGGAGAATTAGGTTTAGAGAGGCGACAACCATGAAATCGCAAGGAGTGCCGCAAGGCAAGATGGGAGCTTTCCGGGGTGGTGGCTGGCGAGGATTGCACGAGTGATTCCCCCGTGCTCGCAGGATGGGACGCGGCCGGGTGCTAGTACCACGCCGACAGAAGGCGCGTCGGAGGCCCCCGAGTGCCGCATCGCAACTCATTTCATTTAAATAACCTAGGTACAGACCAGCACTTCTTTCAGACAACCGCTCTCCCCGCTTGCCCCCCTCGCCGGGGCGGGTCATGATCCGGGCGCGCCGCCCATGAAAGTCAGCCCCTACAAGCGCCTGGAGAAAGCCTTCAAGCGCGCTTACCTCAAGCCATTGACCCTCTTCCGCTATGGAACCCTGCATCCGGAGCGGGCGAAGCTGCATGGCAGCGACCACTGGATTTACATCGATGCCGCAGACCCCTGCGCCATGAAGAAGGTGGTGGAGGAGCCGTTGCGCGGAAAAGTCTCGGACAACCTGATTTTCTGGCGGGATTTCAACCGCCACTTGCAGCCGGACCTGATCGTGGACGTGGGGCTGAACTACGGTGAATGCCTCTTTGGCACGGACTACGGCGACAATGCGGTCTTCTACGGCTTCGAGGCGAACCCGCGGCTGATCCCGCACTTGGAAAAGAGCAAGGCGGAGCACCCGGCTGGACTGCGGATGACCCTGACCAATTGCCTCGTCTCCGACCAAGCGGCCGAGGATATCCCTTTCTTCGTGAATCCGGACTGGAGCGGCAGCTCTTCCGCAGTGCGGGAAATGAACAAGCGCCCGCAGACCTTGGAATTCAAGCTGCCCGCGCGGACGATCGATTCCGTGGTGCCGTTCAGTGAAGCACGCGGGAAGACGCTGCTCTTCAAAATGGACATCGAGGGCTACGAAAGCAAGGCGCTGAAGGGCTTTGTCGAAACGCTGGCCTCGGTCGGGCGTTCGGTGGGCTTCATCGAATTCGACGCCCAGTACATCCGCTGGGCAGGTCAATCGCCGGAGGAATACCTGGCGTGGCTGCAGCAGCGCTTCAATACCTACCGGGTGAGCGGGATCAAGGCGAAGACCTTGAAGAGGGTGAGCTCCTTCGACGACCTGCCGAAACTCCATGGCAATGCCGAGCGGGTGCACACGGACCTCGCGCTGGTCGGAAAACAAACGCCTGACGGTTGGTTGGCCCCGGAGTGGACCATCTCGCACTAAAGCCTGCTTCGAAGCGTGATTCCCGAACTGCCTGAGCCCATCGTGGCCGAGGTGATGTCCTTGGCCGATGACCTCGATGCCGTCATCACCCGCAAGCCGCGCACGACGGTGACGCCGTATGAAGAGCGGCGCTACCGGCTGCTCTCCGCGCACCTCGGCCGCGAGGTGAAGGGGCCGATCGAGCCGCTGCCGTGCATCGGCGATAGCAACACGATGTTCTTCGCCGGGGCGGAGCGCCTGCGCTTCATCCGCTACCGCCGCAGCGCCTTCTGGAAGCCGTATTGGATCAATCGCGGGCTGGACCTACTGCCCTGCTTCCGGGTCTTTCACGTGGGACCGGCGACGGCATGGAAGGCAGGCGATTTCGGATCTTCCACGCGTTCCCGGGAGAAGATCGAGAAGCTGCTGGCGAAAGATGTGAAGCCAGGCTCCAAGCTGTTGCTTTCCTTCGGCGAGATCGACTGCCGCATCCACATGGCGAAGGCCGTGCAGGCCGGTGGCAAGATCGAAGACGTCGTGGAAAAGACCGCCGCGAAATTCGTGAAGCTGCCTGAAGCGATCGCGGCACAAGGCTTCAAGCCGATCGTGTGGGGGCCACCGCAGATCATCCCGAAGGACGAGAAGCTCTCGAGCCCGACCTTTCCGTTCATCGGCTCATGGGAGCTGCGCCGGGACATCACCTACGCATACATCGAGCGGCTGCGGGAGCACTGCGGGAAGGCTGGCATTCCTTTCGTCGCCTTGGCCGGAAAGTATCATCCGCCGATGGAGAAGGCGGAAAGGGCGCTCTTCCACGATGGCACTCACCTTTCACAGCGTTTGATGTCGCTCGCTTTGACCGAATTGGAGAAAGCGGGCGTGCTCGAAATCAAATGACGAATGCAGAAATTCTGAATTCGTCATTTTCCCCTGATGCTCTTCAACTCCTACACCTTCCTGCTGGTTTTCCTGCCGATCACGTTGATCGGCTTTCTGGCATTGCGGAAGGCCCCCTTCCGGGTGGCGCTGGGATGGCTGGTGGTGATGTCGCTGGTTTACTACGGCGTCTGGAATCCGGACCCGGAGAAACCGTGGAGCCCGAAGTACCTGCTGCTGATCCTGGGGTCGTGCGGATTCAACTACGTGCTCGGGCGCCAGCTTTCCGCACTGAAGCACTCGGCATCGGGCAAGGTGCTGCTCACCGCGGGGGTCGCGGCGAACCTGGCTCTGCTGGGCTACTACAAGTATGCCGGGTTCCTCGCAGGAATCGCAACCGATCTAACCGGTTGGCCGGGTGCCGTTCCGACGATCATCCTGCCCCTCGCCATCTCGTTCTTCACCTTCCTGCAGATCGCCTACCTGGTCGATGCGTGGAAGGGCCTGACCGAAGAGTATCATTTCACGGACTACCTGCTGTTCGTCACTTTCTTCCCGCACCTCATCGCGGGCCCGCTGATCCATCACCGGGAAATGATGCCGCAGTTCCGGAAGAAGAACCACGGCTGGCATCGCGACTTCCCGGTGGGTCTCGGGATCTTTCTGGTGGGAATGTTCAAGAAGGTGGTGATCGCGGACAACCTCGCGCCCATCGCTTCGCCCATCTTCGCGCTTGCGGCGGATGACGGTCGCGACCCCACGATGGCGGAGGCATGGATCGGCGCGGTCGCGTATGCCCTGCAGCTCTACTTCGACTTCTCCGGCTACTCGGACATGGCGATCGGTTCGGCGCGGCTCTTCGGCATCCGTTTCCCGCTGAACTTCCATTCGCCCTACAAGGCGACCTCGGTGGTGGATTTCTGGCGCAGATGGCACATGACGCTCTCCCGATTCCTGCGGGAGTATCTCTATATCCCCTTGGGCGGGAACCGGAAGGGGCCCTCGCGCCGCTATGTGAATCTCTTCCTCACCATGTTGCTCGGCGGCCTGTGGCATGGTGCTGGCTGGACCTTCATTGTCTGGGGCGCGCTGCACGGGGCATTCCTGTGTCTGAACCACGGGTGGTTCGCCTTGAGGAAAAAGCTCGGCTGGAAGGAACTGCCGAGACCCGCGGCGATCGGGCTGACATTCCTCGCGGTGCTGATCGCGTGGGTCTTTTTCCGGGCGCATGACTTCGCCAGCGCAGGCCGCATGCTTGCTTCAATGGTCGGCATCCATGGCTTCACCGGTCTGCCGGACAAAGCGTATCGCGTGATCGCCAGCGCGGAACCACTGAAGCTGATCCCGGTGCTGATCGCCTGCTGGCTGATGCCGAACACGCAGGAGATCTTCGCCCGCTACCGTCCGGCACTCCGTGTTTCCGGAGCACCGTATCCGGAGCGGAACCCGCGCCGCTGGTGGCAGTGGCGGCCGACGGTGTTTTTCGCGACACTCAGCATCGTGCTGATCGTCATCACCGGCCTGCAGTTCGACAAGGTGAGCGAGTTCATCTACTTCCAATTCTGATCCGTGCGCAGTCTCCGACGCTACCAGACCTTCTTCCTCGTGCTGCTGATCGGCACGGTGGCGCTGGGTCTTGCGCTCAACACCTGGGTGAACCCGTGGCGCGTCACGCCCGTGCCCTGGAGTTCCGCGAAGATGGAACCGTATCGGGAAATCGATAACACCTGGAATCGTACTGCGAAGGCCGGGCTGGTGCGCTCCGGCACATGGGATGCCGGACTCTTCGGCTCCTCGCGTGTCGATATCGGACTGGATCCGACCCATCCGGCGTTCGCAGGGATGAAGTGCGGGAACTTCGGCCTGAATGCCGGCCTGCTGGCGGAGAACTACCGGATGTTCCGCTACTACATCGAGCGCGAGACCCCGCGTCTCGTCGTCCTCGCGCTTGATGCGAGCGACCTGACCACGCCGCCGCCTAGGAACAACCCGACGGACTTCGCACTCTCCCCGCTGGATCCCGAGGCAAATCCCTTCGAACGGGAGATCCGGTATCGTGCTGGCATCTCCACCATCGCCGCTTCCACCGCAACGATTTCCCGCTCTGTCCGGGGCCAGACCGCGGAGCACTCGCCCCAGGGTTTCCGGACGAATGCACCCTTTCCCAAGAACCAGCGGCAGTTGATCGCGACGCTCTACCTTTCCACGACCGCCCGGATGGTGAGGAATCACACGGTCAACTTCGGGCTTTCGCGGGAGAAAATGGCGATGATGGAGGACATCGTGAAGCGCTGCCGCGAGAAGCACGCGCGGCTGGTGATCTTCTTCACGCCGAACCACGCCCTGTTCCAACTCGCCTTCCCCGAACTCAAGGATCCCGATCCGTATTTCGCCGTGGACCGCCGCGCATTGGCCGAACTCGCTGCCCGCGCAAATGCCGCCGCACCCTCCGAACCGCCGGTGGAAGTGTGGGATTTCCTCGACGGTCATCCATTGAATTCCCCCGCCTTGCCCCCGGCGGACAAGGCTTCCGCGCATTTGGATGGCTGGATCGATCTTTTCCACGCGACGCCTGCCATCGGAAATGAAATGCTCGCGCGGCTGCAGGGACCCGGCAGCTATGGCGAATTGCTGACACCCGAAAACATCGACGCGCGCGTGGAGAAAGTCCGCACTCAGCTGGAAGCATACGCCGCGGCCCACCCGGACGACATGGCCTTCCTGCGCAAGTCGCTCGCCAAGTTCCAAGCCCCCCCAAAGAAGTGAAACGAGTCGCTGTCGCCATGATCAAAGGCGGGCTGGGCAACCAGCTCTTCGCTTACGCGGCTGCCCGCGCCTACTCGATCCGCACGAGCCGCGAGCTGATGCTGGACAATGTCTCGGGTTTCGCGCGCGACGGCTACAACCGCGGCTACAAGCTCGATCTCTTTCCCGTGGCCGCGACCCTCGCGCCGCCGCGCTGGCGACTGGGTGACCCGAAGGGTTTTCATCACAAGGCGGTCCGCTCGCTGAACAAGGTTCTGCCGAATCCTCTGAAGTCCTACGTCGCGGAAGAGCAGGATCGCGACGAGACACAACTCACCGGCTTCATCTCGACTCGCCAGGTGGTGCGGCTGAACGGCTATTGGCAAAGCGAAAAATACTTCGCGGAACGGGCATCGACGATCCGCACGGAACTGCAGCCGCCCCCCTTCGAGGAGGGACCGGACGCGGATCTGGAAGCGAAACTTGCCGCCACGTCCTCCGTCTTCATTCACATCCGCCGGGACCGCTATAGCCCGACGCTGGGATCCGGCTACTATGATTCCAGTATCACGTCCGCCCTCTCCACGTTGGGGAACTGCCATTTCCACGTCTTCGGCGACGATCTGGAGTGGGCACGGAAATACCTCGATTTCCACGGGGCACCCGTGAGCTACGAGTCGAAGGAGGGAGGCGACGAACTGCGCGATTTCCGCCTGATGGCCGCGTGCCGGCATGCGATCGTAGCGAATAGCTCTTTCAGCTGGTGGGCCGCGTGGCTGCGCCGGCATGCGGACAAGCGCGTGTGGACGCCCTCCACCCCGGGTTGGCCGCTCAAGCCGGCTTCGGAGTGGACCAAGGTACCGAACCGGCTGGAGCACTAGGGTGCTGCAAGGTCGTGCGACTTCGGCTTGGCAGCGGCGCTTGATGCGACGAAGGTCCGCGCGTGGCAGCCGAGCAATTCCTTTCCCCTTCCCCGACTTCGCTGAAGATTTGCGGCGTGACGCTCGCTTCGGATGCGGAGCGTTTGACGGAGCTGGGGGTGGATGCGTTGGGCGCGAATTTCTGGCCACAATCCAAGCGCTACCTTGATCCGGCACAGGCGGGGTTTCTCAAGGATGTGGAAGGCCGGATCCTCCGTGTCGGAGTCTTCGTGAATGCCGGGCATGAGTTGCCGATCCGTCTTTTTGAGGAAGGACTGATCGATCTCGTCCAGCTTCATGGCGACGAAACACCGGCAGACGCCCGTCTTCTGGTGGACGCGGGCGTCCCGTTTCTGAAGGCGATCGGCGTGCGCGGACTGGCCGATCTCGCGGCGGCGCATGACTTCGGGGCAAAGGGCATCCTGCTCGATGCCCATGCACCCGGCGTTTACGGGGGAACGGGACAGACGATCGACTGGGCGCTGGCGAGGAGCTTCATCGAAGAGAACCCCACATTGCCCCTGATCCTCGCCGGTGGGATCACCCCGGAGAATGTCGCGGCGGCAATCGCGGCGGTGCGCCCTGCGGCGCTGGATGTGGCGTCAGGCGCTGAACTCCGGCCGGGGGTGAAGGATTTTGCGAAGGTGGCGGCGCTGCTGGAGGCCTGCAGGGGCGCATAGGATCCATGTAAGGTCCTTGCACGCAGGGCCGCGATATTGGAAACCGGGGGCGTGGAACGCGATGGACTGCCGCTCGACCGACGCTTGCGTCAGGAGATTCTCTTTGCCCGGGAGCGGGTGTATCGGTTCGGCGAGCCAACCCCGCTTGAGCGGATTTCCTTGCCGGGCCCTGGCCCGGAGATCTGGGTGAAGCGGGAGGACGTCTCGCCGATCAAAGCCTACAAGTGGCGCGGCGCTTGCAATCGCATGGCGGTGCTCACGCCGGAGCAGCGCGCGGCCGGAGTGGTCACGGCATCGGCGGGAAATCACGCCCAAGGCGTGGCGCTCGCGGCCCGTGCCCTGGGCATCGAGTCGCGCATTTACATGCCCCGCTCCACGCCCCGGGTGAAGCAGTCCGCGGTGCTCCACCACGGCGGGTCGCATGTCGAGATCCTGCTTTCCGGCGACAGCTACGACGAAGCCGTGACCGCCGCGCTCGAGGATGCGGAGACCACCGGCGCCACTTATGTCCACGCCTACGACGACCTCCAGGTCATGGCCGGGCAAGGCACGCTCGCCGATGAGGTGGTACTTTCCGGTCATGGTCCTTTCGACGCCGCCTATCTCCAGATCGGCGGCGGGGGGATGGCAGCGGGAGTTTCGACCTGGCTGAAGACCTACTGGCCGGAGATCCAGATCATCGGCGTTGAAGGTGTCGGCCAAGCATCCATGAAAGCGGCGCTGGAGGCCGGCAAGCCGGTGCTTCTCGATCAAGTGGACATCTTTTGCGACGGCACGGCGGTGCGGAAGGCGGGCGCGCTGCCCTTTGAAATCTGCCGGGAAACGATCGACCGGATCGAGACGGTGACCAATTCCGAAGTGAGCCGCGCCATCCGCGCGCTGTGGGAGGGGCTGCGCTGCGTCTCCGAGCCATCGGGAGCGCTCGGCCTCGCGGCCGTGATGAAGAACCGCGCGGATCTCGAAGGAAAGCGAGTGCTGGTGATCGTCTCCGGATCAAACATCGACTTCCTCCAACTCGGCCTCATCGCCCAATCCGAGGGCTCCGCCCAGAGCGCCTCGCGGACCATCCGGGTGCGCATCCCGGAGCGCCCGGGCACGATGCTCGACTTGCTCGACACCTGCTTCGAAGGCCTGAACATCGCGGACTTTCAATACGGGAAGCTTCACGAGACGGAAGCCTGGCCCGCTTTTACGATCGCGGCGGAAAGTCCTGCTGCCATCGAGGCGCTGCCCGCGAAGTTGGACGCGCATGGGTTCGCTTGGGAGGACCTGACGGGAGCCGTGGACATCGCCTTCCGCGCGATTCCGCTCCGCGGCGATTTGCTGGAAAATCCGGCCTTCTTGCGTCTCGATTTCTACGAGCGACCCGGTGCGCTGCACGACTTCCTGGACAAGCTGGTGCGGGGTCGGGCGAACCTCTGCTATTTCAACTACCGGCAATCCGGAGAACGAATCGGCCGCGCCTTGATCGGCCTTGATTTCGACAGCGCAGACAAGCGGGATGAATTCTTGTCCTCCATCCCGGAACACGGTGAAGGATATCGTTCCTGCAAGGCAGTCGATGCGGAAACCCGGGAGAGATTGACCGGGAGATAAATCGCATCCGCCTCATAGGATACGAATCTTATAGCGTGCTTACCGGAGTAACACGCCTACATCTTTGCGCCCATGAGAGGATGTGTGGCAAGCTCGCGGTTACCTCGGGTGAAGATTGCCAATGCAATCCGATACCCGGAATGGGTTAACGACGACTTTGCGCCCGGATTTGCCGGATTTGCCCAAAAATCTCCGTTTTCCCACATGTACGCCTCAAAAACCCACAGATTTTCATGCAGGATCACAGAAAAGTCAAAGTTTCCGCTGGCGGAATCCGAATACTTCGTGAATACGTGGCCCATGTAGACCGGCGTAAATGCATGCAGGGATCTGACCTACCCCTGCCTGCTGCGAACCGGTTTACAGGCCCCGAAAAAAACATGATTGGCACGACAAGCCTCAAATGTCGCTCTAACTCCAAAACCCGCGGATTCGCGCTCGTCATATCACTATCTCTGATGGTTCTGCTTACTGTGCTGGCCATCGGTCTGCTCGGTTTGTCGAGCATATCCGTGAGGACTGCCTCCCGTGGAGACGCCATGGCAATCGCCCGCGCCAATGCGCGCATGGCGCTGATGATGGCAATCGGAGAGCTCCAGAAGGAACTCGGCCCCGACCAGCGGATATCGGCCACGGCGGACTTGGCGGGGACAGCGGATGGCAGCTCACTGCCAACGGGCACCCCGCCTGCCAATAATGTGCCGCTGGGTGGAACGAGCAAGGGACTTACCTCGATCCAGCGGGGTACACGCTACTGGACCGGTGTGTGGTCCAATGCTAACAGCACCAATCCGGGCACCACGATCTATACCCGGACCCCGACACCGGCACATCGCAAATGGCTGATCAGCGGGAATGAAAACTCGGGTAGCTCCAGTGCCTATACACCTGCCAACGAGCAGGTGGCTGTGGGATCGAACGGGAATGTCACCAATAGCAAAACGGCGGTCGTCCTCGTGGGCAAGGGAACCGTGGGTGAGCCCGCGCCCGACACCCTCGACCGTTTCGTGAGCGCTCCCCTCGTGGAAATCGCCGACGACAAACCCTCCGCCCGCAACCCTGCGGGACGCCAAGCCTGGTGGATCGGTGATGAAGGGGTGAAGGCGAAGCTGAATCTTTCGTCGCCTTTCGATCCGAATGACGAAGCGACGTATCCGAGTCTTGCGGCACAGCGCCGCGGCTGGGAAGCAGTGGATGGCTTCAGCAACTATCCTTCTCCGGGTACCACCGGCGAAGAATCCATCCCGAAGCTGATCAGCATCTCGCAAGCCGGCCTGATGGATCCCTCCCTCCAAAATGGTGGCGGCATCATGATGGGCCGGGCTTTCCACTCGGCGACAACCGATACCTTTGGCGTGCTGACAGACACCTTGCAGGGAGGCCTGCGCCTCGACCTCTCGGCCTATCTCAACGGTGGCTTCCCCAATACGGCGCCGACGGGTATGCTGAACGGTGCAGCGGCCAACTCGAACATCATCCCTACCTCGATCGCCTCCCGCATGAAGGGGCCGAAGTGGAGCCGGCTGAAGGATTTCTACGAACTCGGCCAGAACGCCAAGCAGGCGGGCAGCATCACCGTGAAGGCTGCCGCCAATATCTCCGATCAGGCAATCGCACCCATCGTCACCGACTTCCGCCTGCTGCTGGGTGTCCGCCTGGTGAATACCAGTGGCAACGTCTACAAGATCCAGCCGTGCGCGAAAGTGGCGATCGCCCTGGCGAACCCCTACCCCTACCCGCTGGAGTGGACCACCGCGCTGGATGTCGAGATCAAGAACGAAACGGATCCTGCCCGTCGGCCTTCCCGCCTCTGGAACGCCAGCGGCCAGCCGGCTTTCCTTCCGATGAATTCTTCGGAACCTGCCGCACTGAATCGGACCATTTTCCGCATTCCGTCCGGCACGCTGCCGCCCGGTGAAGGGCGAGCCTACTGCATGAGCAACCAGCTGGTCCGGCCGGTCAATAGCACCGCACAAGTGGTGGTGAACATGGGGCAATTCCAGACCAGCAACCCGGACAGTTTCAATGCGTGCGTGATCCAGGATCACACGTCGACGGTGGACTTCTCCACTACAAGCAGCATCTCGCTCGACGTGCGTGAGGACACCCTCACCTCGCAAGCCACGGTTGAGCTGCGCCCTTCCGGCAGCACCACGATCCTGCGTCGGCTGGAGCGGCTGGAACTCGACAATGCTCCGTTCGACGTAACGGCCCGCACGTTCAATGCCACGAATGCACGGCAGTTCACGCAGCCGGTGCCGCTGCAATACTACGGTTTTCAGCTCAGCCAGCCGGGAGCGGCCTACCAAACCATCCTTCCCGACGCGGGGCAGCTTGGCCTGCGGAGCTCGACGCTGCGCACCTACACGGACTTCAATCTCCAGGGCACCCGTTTCCGCAAGCCGATCATCTCTTACAATCCGCCTCCGTATTTCATGATGATCGCCAACAGCCAGAGCACGCTCCCCTTCCAGCAGCCGGGCGGCCTGACAGGTACGGAATTCACCAAGAACATGCTGTCCGATCCGCTGCCTTGGGGGCACTCGCCCTTCACCGCGCGGAAGACCGTCCTTTTCAGCCCGCCGGCCGAGCTGGTTTCGCTGGGGCAACTCCAGCATGCCGACCTGACCGGCGACGACATCTATGTCTCCGTGGGCCATCAGCCGGGGAATGCGGTGGGAAATTCCTACGCCTCTCCCTTCGTCCCGCGTGCGAACACGGTGCGCAGCCGCACGGACTTCAATATCACCGGCTTCACCACCGTCAGCAGCGCCACGACGAACTACTACGACATCGCCTATCTCCTCAATGCGTCGCTATGGGACACCTACTTCCTGTCCACCATTCCCGAGAGCGGATCTCCCGTGCCACGTAACCCGGCCATGGTGAAGCTCGACCCGGACAATCAGTCCAGTGCCTTGCGTGATGCAAACGAGGCGGCAGGTCACTTGCTGGTGAACGGTTCACACAATGTGAACTGCACCGACAAGGACGCCTGGAAAGCGCTGCTCGCCAGCAGCAAGCATCTGAAACACCCGGCAGCTTCCAGCTCAGGCTCTGAAGCCATTTTCCCGCGAAGCCTCGAACAGCTTGCCGATGCGGTCAATCCGCCGAGCGGCCGAAACGAGGATTCCTTCGCCGGTTTTCGCAAGCTGAACGACACCGAGTTGGATGCCTTGGCCACGGAGCTTTCGAAACAAGTTCGCCTGCGGGGACCCTTCGTCTCGCTCTCCCAATTCGTGAACCGTGCGCTGGTTTCCCTGACGCAAGCAAATGTGACCACGCCACAGGTTCTCGGCCGCAGTGGCGCGCTGCAGGCGGCGATTGATATCAGCGGCATCAATATCTCTCCGGATGGAGCGAAGAATGCGTTCTCGGGGATCACCAATCTCACCTATGAAAAGGTGAATCTCCAGGCGGACGGCGGTCGATTGCCGCGGGCCGACCTTGTTGGAAACAAGGCCACCGAACTTCCTTCCAGCGGCACCGATGGCATGTGGCCGCCCGTGTCACATGACAAGAATCCGGGAGCGGTGGCAGGCATCCTGGCGGACAAGGATATGCTGACCCAGCCGCGTTTCCGCTCGGAGCAGGGCTTCCGCTCGACGGGCATCCCCGGCTGGCTGACCCAGGCCGACGTGCTGCAAGTCATCGGGCCCGTTCTTTCCGCCCGCTCGGACACCTTCCGCATCCGTGCTTACGGTGAATCTCTCGATCCGGAAACCGGTGAGCCGGTCGCGCGAGCCTGGTGCGAGGCAATCGTGCAACGGATGCCGGAGTATGTTGACGGCACCAACAAGATGACGGAACGTCCGTCCAATCTGACGCCGGTGAATGCGAAATTCGGCCGCCGGTTCCAGACCGTTTCCTTCAAATGGCTTTCTCCGGATGAAATCTAATCTGCTCGCCCGTTTCGCCACCGTTGCACTCCTTTGTTCCTCCGCCGCGCTCGCCCAAGATCAGGTGGCGATGAAGCTCGACCTCGTGGCATGGGGCCCGACCATCGAGGGCCTCAGCGTGAAGGCTGGAGGTAAGGGAGAAAAGGTCACCGCGCAGGCATTCACCTATTCGAAACCGGTGGCCTACAGCGGCTCCGCCGTGATGGAGATCCATCAGGATCCTGCCGAGGCGGCCAAGGCCACGGAAGGCTCACAAAATGCGGCCGCGATTCCCGCGGAGCTGAGCAAGCTGCGCGAGAAAGACCCGACCATCGTCGCGATTGCGAAGCTGCCGCCGGGATCACGACGCGCCACGGTGCTCATCGCTCCCGCACAGTCCGGAACCTACCAGACCTTCGTGATCGATGACGATCCATCGAAGCTCCCGTATGGACAGCTGCGCATCCACAATTACAGCCCCATCAAGATCGCGATGCGCTGCAATGGCAAAGCGCAGAAGGAAATGAAGACCAAGGAGACCTTTCTCGTGACACCGGAAAATACCAAGGTGATCTACGAATTGGCCTACGACAGCCAGGGCCAGTGGGAGATGCAGGAGAACAACATGATCACGGTCCCCAAGGACGAACAGGTGCAATTGATCATCCTAAAGAGCGACGCCGATTTCTTCACGTCCTCCGACGGTTCCCGCTCGGGATTCCTACAGACGGTCACACTGCGGCGGCCTGCGAAGGAAGAGACTCCGGTGACACCGTGAGACTCCGGTAGGTTGCTACCAAGAGAAGCATTCGAAAGGGCGGATTTAGCGATCCGCCCTTTCCTTTTGGAGCAGGTGGCATCCGGATATCAGCTCTCAAACCGGTAACCCGTGCCACGGACGGTGTGGAGATGCTTCGGAACCTGCGGGTTCGGCTTATCCTCTTGGCACGTGACGATGAGCGTCCTGGGCCTCAATCTCGGGATCGAGCTGATGCAATTCGCCATCATTCTCGCCATGGTGCCGTGCTTGCTAATTCTCAGCCAGACCGGGTACTATCGTTTCATGAGAAATGGCGGAGCGGTGTTGGCGGCAATTTCCGCCTTGGTGTGGATCGGAGCAAGGCGGAATGCCAGCGACGAGCCGAACCGCCCCGCGCCGCAGGTAGGAACGATCACCGCCCCATGAAGCACGGCACGACCCAAGCACGCTGGATCACCCTCTGTCTCTTGCTGACCTGCGGAGTTGCCTCCGCGCATACGGAAGGTGGAGCGGCAGGCGGCTTTGTCAGCGGATTCACCCATCCCTTCCTGGGGCTGGATCATATCGCGGCCATGGTTGCCGTCGGGCTGTGGGGCGCGTTTCTCGGTTCGCGGGCAATGTGGCTCTTGCCGGTGATCTTTCCGGTGGTGATGGCGATGGGCGGTGCGCTCGGTGTCGCAGGGGTCCCGCTCCCCGGAGTCGAAGTGGGGATCGCACTTTCCGCGGTCGCGCTCGGAGTCATGGTCGCGACTGCCGTGCGTCCGCCGCTCTGGGTAGCCGCCGTGCTGGTTGGCGGGTTTGCGATCTTTCACGGCCATGCTCATGGGACGGAACTCCCGAATTCGGCGAACCCTCTGAGTTTCGCGATCGGCATGGTGATCGCCACCGGGCTACTCCATCTTTGCGGGATCGCCCTCGGACTTCTGGTCAAGTGGTCGTGGGGAAAGGTTGTCGTGCGGGCCAGCGGGGCGGCGATCGCGTGCCTGGGTTTCTGTTTCCTTTTCGGCGTGCTGTGAACAATACGTCCGTGGGAAAGGGTCGCTCGCTCACCGTCCTTCTTATCTGCTCGCTGCTGGGTCTGCCCCTCCGTGCAGAGGCGCACTCGACGGTCGAAGGGCTCGATGAATTCGTGAATGGACTGATCCATCCGCTTTTCACGCCCGCGCATGTACTGGTGCTGCTGGCCTTCGGCTTCTGGATCGGGCGGCATCCACCACTGAGGCTGCGCTCACCGCTTCCTGCATTTGCCCTCGGGACCCTCGTGGGATTGCTCTTTGCGTGGAAAGGCCTCGTGACTCAGATCCCCTCTCCAGTGCTTCTCGTGGCAGCGATGGTAGCAGCAGTGGCGGTGGCGACGGACTTCAAGATTCCTCTCACGATCCGCGTGATATTGACGGCGCTCGCCGGGATCCTGTTGGGAATGGATTCCGCACCCGAAGCCGCAATTACTCCAGGGGCAGTCGCCAAGACGCTGCTGGGCACTTGGGTCGGACTCTACATCTGGCTGGTGAATCCCGCCTTCTACATCTCCATCCTGCCGCGGAAAAAATGGGCGGACTATGCGGTGCGAATCGCCGCTTCATGGATCATCGCGATTTCCTTCATCGTAATCGCGTTCGCTTTCTCGAAGCGCTGAGCAAAGGCTTCGCCTACGGCACCTTCAAATGTTTGTCGGCGAAGGCGAGGTATTGCTGCCAGTCGAAGGTGGTCACATCGTGCTTGCCGGGACGGACGTGGTAGCCGATGCCGCCCTGCACCGATGTCCCGATGGGAGGCCAAGTATCCGCGGGCAAGCCTTCAGCGCCCAAAAGCTTGAAGACCGCCTCCGCAGCCTTTGCTCCGGCGAACTCCCCTTCCGGGTCGGCGTGCTTGTCCTCCTCCGCGCTGGCGACATACACCGGTCGAGGGGCGATGAGGGAAATGACCATGTGCTGGTCGAAGGGCAACTCCGTGTCCTTGTCCATGTACTTCCGGAAGTTCCGCGTGAACCAGTGAGGGAAGACGGTATTCAGCCGCGTGATGTTTTCCCCCACTCCGCGATGAAAGAGCTTTGCACCACCCGCTCCGGATTCGTTGCTGATGGTCATCGCAAAGCGTTCATCGCACGCACCCGCCCACAAGGCAGCCTTGCCGAGGCGTGAGAAACCAAAGGCCGCCACGCGCTTCGAATCGATGCTGGGCTCGCTTTCCAGAACATCGAGGGCGCGGCTCATGGACCATGCCCAGATCCCGATGGTGCCCCAGTTATCGTCGCCCTTCTGAAGCTCGGGATAGATCGCCGGCACGCCGGTCGAAAAATACGGCTCGTGATCCGGAGCGACATCCTCCCGATACATCGTGGCCAGCGCATATCCCCGCGAAAGGATCTCTTCAACGGGCCACTGCTTCGCATTGATTCCACGCGTCGCGTCCGTCGCTTTGTGATCATTCACCGCCGAAAGATCGACGTAGGGTTGGCGGTTGTTCTCCACCCAGCTTTCCGTGAGACGGATCCCGGGATCGGCGTGGATCGCGTGATTGCCCCAGAAATTGAGGCCGAGGAAGGCGGGCACCGGCCCCTTCGCCTCATTCGGCACATAGACCAGAAGGTCCATGCGCGGACCCGGTTTGCCGCCGGGATAGATCGCGATCTGGATGCGGGTGGCCTTGCCTTCGAGCGCCTTCTTGTCGCGATCGAAGACCTCGAAGCTCATCTTCTCCGGCTTGCCGGGAGATTTGCCGTACATCTCCCGCGTGAAGAACTCCAGCAACTCCGGACGACGCTTCTCCTTCCAAGCCGCGGCGGAGGTGATCTTCGTGCCGTCGAACGCAACAAGCGGGTCGGGCAGGTCGGCGCCACGAAGCGTGGAGATAAGAACCAGAACAATACCTGCGATGGCTTTCATGGCGAAACGAACGGAACGATGATCGTATCCGACTATCCTTTCTTGGCGGCTTCCAGCTTCGGAGCACGTTTCCCGGTGAGAGCCTTGTAGGCGGTGCCGGCCATTTCAGCGGCTCCTTCAGTGTTGGGATGCACCCGGTCGGGCAGCAGCTCCGGCTTCTTCTCAAGCGCCTCATGCATATCGATCAAGCCGAGGTCTATCTCCTTCGCCAGCTTGTCGATGCGCTTGATCCATTCCTTGAGATTCTTCTCATTGATTCCGAAGTTTCCCGGCTCAGGCACGGGACACGGACGGCAGACGTAGATGCGCGGCTTGCTCGGCAGGGCTTGGAAGGATTTCACGAGGTCGGTGTAGTCACTCGTGAATTCCGCCTCGTGCTTCCAGTTCTGCGGCTTGGTGTCATTGGTGCCGAGCATGATGATCACGACATCCGGTTCCGACTTCAGCGCGTCCTGATACTTCTGCTCGTTCCAATAGGGATAGTCCCCCTTCCTGAGCAGCGTCCTGCCGCTGACCCCGAAATTCCCGACCTTCCATTTGTCGCCCAGCATCTCCTGAAGCTGCGAAGGGTAAGACTTCCCACCCTCTGCTCCGGAACCCTGCGTGATGCTGTCGCCAATGCAGGCGACCTTTACCGGTGCCTTGTAGGCGGAGGGTTTGATGGGATCCATGGGATCGGCCGCGAGGGCGGACGAGACGAGGAGGCCGGCAATAAGCAAACGGATGGATTTCATGGTCGTATCGTGGGATAACAGAAGCGAAAGTCCCGGATTGGTCCAGCCCGGCTCACGGCAGCACCCGGATGATGGCCCGCCGGTAGGATACCAAACGGGGCTCGCCGTTGTCTTCTAGCTGGAGAATCACGTGAAGTTCCCCTTTTGCGTCATCCGGCAATTTGAGGCTCGTGGTCAACCCGGTCGATTCACTCAAGGCGACACTACCCTTCATGGTTCCCGCTTCGGGATAGATCCACCATTTGGCGGAGACGGGGCTTCCATCAGGATCCCCGGAACCCTTCGCGGACAGATCGACGGTCTCTCCCGGCTTTGAGGAAATTCTCAAGATTCCCTTCGTCTTGTCGCCATTGAGCACGGCCACCGGATTGTGGTTCGCCTTCTTGAAATCATCCGCGATGCACCAGTCCATGCGGGCGGCGAAGTCGTTCTGAAAATGCTCCCGCCAGCGCCAGATGGTGGCTTGATCCGAGGTGTAGCTCTTTCCGTCCTGCGCCGTTACGGTATCGCGGCTGTCACGATTGTTGGTCCAGATGGTGCGGGCCTCGCCGGATGGGCGGTAGAATTGATAGCGACCGCCCCACCCGCCATAGCCGGGGCTCTCCGACCATCCGAGACCGTTGTCGATCAGGCCGAGCCAGCAGGGCGTGTCTCCCTCCATGAGGTAGGCCAGCTTCGGATAGAGCGCGCCAAGCGGCCCGTGACCGTGGATGACGTTCTTCTCCAGCCAAGGGTTATCCACCATGTCAAAGTGGTGAAAGACCCCTGTCTTGGAATGCCGGTCCCCGGAGATGCCGGACCAGGTGGACTCATGGTATTTCATCGCGTCCGGGTTCGAAGGGCTCACGATCCAGAAAAGCTGCGGGAACTCCCGGCGGAGCCACGGGCCGGCATCGTCCTGATCGGAAATCGAATAGACACGGAGCTTTGAAACCAGCCGCGCCAGCTCTTCAGCCGAACATTCCCTGCGGGCATCAGTGAGCATTTGGGCAAGCGTGTTTCCCCCACCCCATACGGTTACCCAGAGAGGCCGCGGATCATTTTTCCCGGCGGCAACGCGCAGCAGGCGGGAACCGTCGGAAGCTTTGTTCTCCCCGCTATCCGCAAGACCGTAGTCCTTCTGGCCCGTGCAGGTGACTTGGCGAAGCGCCTCTGCCGAGGGATAGCCGGACGCGTGGATCCGGAGGTTCCCGTGGACCTTGTCGTAGGCATCGAGCTGGCGGCGGATCAGATCCTCGCGAGGGCTTTGCTTCAACCAACATGAGGTGGTGGCGACCAGTCCTTCGATCTCAAACTCATTCGAGTAAACCAGAAGGCGCACGAGCGACTCCTCATCGTCCGGCTCATTGGCGATGTCGGTGAGAACAAAGAGGCGCGGCTTTTCCTGCGTCCATGCTGGCAGGATCAGAGCGATCGCGAAAAGAATGACTCTCATGGGGAGCCCCATCTAAGGCGAGATCACCACGCGGTCAAAGCACCGTTGCACGGATTCCCCTGTCTTGACCGACACTCCATTTCCAGCGAGAAGCGATGCATGATCAAAGGGGTGATGATTCTCATCGCCGTCTGCACGTGCGGACTGGCGCTGTGGCATTCATCCCGTCAGACATCGCCGCAGTTCTTGTCCACTGATCCGCAGCTTGCCCGTACAAGTCATCCGGGCGAGGCCCTGACTTCAGCCACCAAATCGCCACGACGGGACGCGCGTCCGGTTACTCCGTCAAACGAGCTCGTGGATGCCGTGGCAAAGGGTCTCCGTTCGTCCGATAGCGAGCAGAGAAAGCTCGCCCTCGAAACGCTGCTTCCCGATCTCATCCGAATGGACATCCGCCAAGCAGCTGCGCTGGCGGCCTCCCTCCCGGAATGGGCATCCGCCGAAGAGGCAATGAAGGGAGTGCTCGATACCTGGACGGAAAAAGATGCCCCGGCCGCCACGGAATGGTGCATGTCGTACGTGCGAGAGGAGGAGAAGCAGCCGTGTCTCTGGTATATTTGTACCAAAGCCGCACCAAGAAATCCGGCTCTGGCGATGACCTTGGTGGAAGACCACTCCATCGGGGAGAACCGTGATCTCAAGGAAAACGTGCTGCACCATTGGGCGCGGCGTGATTTCCAAGCTGCCACGAAGTGGGTCGAGCTCCAGCACGATGAGGAACTGAAGGACCACTTGTGGAACCGGATCTCGCTGTCGCTTGCGGAGACAAATCCCGGGAAAGCCGCGACCTTGGCCGTGAAGCATATCGCATCGGAGACCATCCAGGAAGAGGCGGTGATCTCCGTGCTGCATCAGTGGATCTTGAAAGACCGAGAAGCCGCTGCCGACTGGGTGGCACTTTTCCCTGAGGGCGTCCTGCGGGATCGCGCCGAGGAAGAATTCAAGGGGACGCACTAAACCTCCTTCCCCTGCCCGCCGTTAGGTAGGGACCCAAACCCTAAACATTACCCAAGAACCCGATGAAATACCGCATGGGCCGCTTGTTCGGCCTCTTGATGGCCGCGCTTCCTTGTAGCGCTGGAGCCGCGGGCAACAACTGGCTGACCCCGCTCGACGGGAATCTTCCGTTGTCACAATTCTCAATCCCCGGCACCCACGATTCGGGCGCCTTGGTGGAACCGGTCTCCGGCACGGCGAAGTGCCAGAACCTGTCCATCGCCGACCAGCTCAATGCCGGCGTCCGCTTCCTGGACATCCGCTGCCGTCATATCAACGACGCCTTCGCAATCCATCACGGGGCGGTCTATCAGAACATGAACTTCACCGATGTCCTGAACGCGACCATCGGTTTCCTCAACGCGAATCCCGGCGAGACGGTGATCATGAGCGTGAAAGAGGAGCACACCCCGTCCGGCAATACGCGGTCCTTCGAGGCGACCTTCGATTCCTACGTGGCGACAAACCCGACCAAGTGGGTCCTCGGTTCGGCCATCCCGACGCTCACCCAGTCGCGCGGAAAGATCGTGCTCTTTCGCCGCTTCGGCGCGTCATCGACACCGAAAGGGATCGATGCCTCCAACTGGCCGGACAACACGACCTTCAGCACAGGCGGGACCTTGCGCGTGCAGGATCGCTACAATGTCTCCGACAACAACGCGAAGTGGAACTCGATCCTCCAGGTGCTGAACGAAGCGCGCTACGGCGGGCCGAACACCCTGTATGTGAACTTCGCCAGCGGAGTCGGCAGCATCTTCGGCATTCCGAACATCCCGATGGTGTCGAACAACATCAACCCGCGGATCACCACCTTCTTCAATGCGAACCCCAGCGGTCGCTTCGGAGCGATCCTCATGGACTTCGCCGATGCCGCGAAGTGCACGCTGATCTACAACACCAACGCGCCCTCCGGCCGTCCTGTCTATCGCCCTGCCTACTTCATGATCGTGAACCGGAACAGCGGCAAGGCGCTCGACCTCATCAGCGGCAATACCGGCAACGGCGCGCAAATCAACCAGTGGACCTACGACTACAACGGGCCGAACCAACGTTGGGTCCTCGCGCCAACGGAAAACTCGGATCATATCCGCATCTCCTCATGGGTAAGCGGCAAGTGCGCCTGCATCGAGATGGATTCGACCGCGGCAGGGGCGAAGGTTCATTCCTTCGACTACACCGGCAACAACACCGGCCAGCAGTTCGATCTCATCGACGCGGGCAACGGCTACTACAAGATCCGCAACGTGAAGAGCGGCCTCATCCTGGAAGTCGCCAACGCAGGCACCGCGAACAATGACCGCGTGCAACAAGCCTCCGACACCGGCTCCGTGCACCAGCAGTGGCGCCTGCAACCTTGGGGCGACTACTATGCCCGGACGTCCACCGGGAAATACATCTGCATCGAGAACGCGGGCAGCACGAATGGCATCCCCATCATCCAGTATTCGTGGGAGAGCAATTCGTGGTTCAAGTGGCGCTTCGAAAGCGTGACCAACGGCCATCTGCGCGCCTCCAGCCTGAATGCGCTCGACCGCGTGATCTGTGTGGTGAACGGCACCAGCACCAATGGCGAGGACTGCCACCTTTACGACTACAATCCCGCGAACGCGGGTGACCAGAAGCTGCGCATCCTTCCGAAGACGAACGGCCTCTTCAAATTCTACTTCGTCCACGATGGCATGACTTGGGATATCCCCGGCGGCAGCGGCGCGAACAATGTCCGGCTCGAGCAGTATCCCGAGAACGGGAACACGTGGCAGGAGTTCCTGCTGGAGCGTGTGCCTTGATTGCTTGGTCCACATCGGGCGGGGGCGATGTCGGCCTCCGCTTTTTTCGTTTGTCCTAGCTTTCGAGCGTAAGCCATCAAGGACGGCAAATCCCGGGAGCGCGGAGCCTTGAAGCATGCTGCGCGGTTGCCGGGCATGCTGTCGAAGCACCCATAATCGGGCGGGCAGCAAGGGACCGCTCTGCGGGCCGGAGGCTCCGCGCTCCCGGGGTGGCGTTTGAAGCATGCAACTCTTGCGGGTCCGCTGAAGTCTTTTCAGCCCCCAGCAAACCGGGATCTGTCAGCCGATCGGCAAATCCCCCTGACATTCAACAGATCCGTAACAATACCCACAACTGGCACGACACTTGCAGTTAGAATAGCAGGTCACCACCCACCCGGATTTCCCCGCACCTGCATGCATCCCCAGAGACCTATCCTCCCCCCTTGCCTTGCCGTCTCTATTTTTTGGGTTCTGGGCTCCCTCGTGATCGCCAGTGCGGATGTTGAAATGATCCCGGAGGGGTTGCCGAACCTTGCGCAGGTTCCGGAGCCCTCATTCCTTCACATCGCTGCCTCGGTGGCGGGTTTCTGCCTGTTGCTCCGGCGAAGGCGCTGACGGTTCCTTTCTGAGACTTTGTTTCGGTGTGTCGAGACGAAGTGGCGCGGCTGAAAGGCCCGCATGGGTGCGGCGCCGGCCCCCGCGGTAGGGACACCGCGGATCAAAGGCCGGGCCGCACCCGCACGGCCACTTTCCGCGGGTTGCAATCGGGTTTCTCCTTTCCGATATGCCCGCTTGCGGCGCGGACATATCTTTTCTAGAAGCACCGGGTGAAATTCCTCCTCCCCCTGCTGCTTCTGTGTGGTTTGGCCTCTGCAGACGAGCCACAGGTATGGACCAGTCGTGACGGCAGGAATTTTACCGGCGACTTCCTGGCGGTCCGTCCGGGGAAAGTTTACGTTCGGAGCAAGGAGAAAAAGATCTTCGCCATCCCCATGGCGAAACTGAGCGATGCGTGCCTGGCGGAAGCCGGCTATCTGCAGGAGAAGCTCGGTGAATGGGCACACAAGCAAGCGGAGCGAAAGGCGATGGACGAGAGCACCGCGACTGCCGTGCTGATGCTCGTGCCGGACGCGATCAAGGACAAGGTGTTCCTCATGAACGCGAAGATCCGGGAGTTCGATGCCGGGACAAAACTGAAGCCAGCCAAGGGACCGAAGATCAAATTCACCACGGAAGGCGATATTGAATGCCAAGCCGACTTCAAGGATCGCGGTCCTCTGGTGGTGAATGACACCGGGGTCTATTGCGATGCGACGGAGGATGCCGCCGCCACCTTTTCCCGGAATGCGACCTTGCTCCTGAAGCTGAACCAACGGGTACCCGTTCAAGTGAAAGTCATGCGCGGCAAGATCGTGGGGGGCTTGACGGCAACCGACCAGGAATTTGCCAAAGCCCGCGAGGAGGATGGCAAGGTCCGGGAATACGAAACGGAGATCATCCATCTGCGCATCGCCGTCTTCGAGGAGCAGATCCGCAAGGGCACCTCGCTCACCGCGGAGCAAGGACTCCAAGGTGAGGATGGGAAGACCCTCCTCGTTCCGGAATACCGCTTTACTCCCGAAGAGGTGGAGAAAATGAAGACCGAGCTCGATTGGCTGCGCACCAAGCTGAACCCGAACGGCCAGTTGATGGAGGAGGAATAGACTTCCTCGGAGTGGGTCGCGAAACGAATTGACCGGGCAGGGAAAACCCGGCGTCCTTCATCTATGGTGACAGCATTCCCTGTCTTCCATCGACACTAACCCAAGTGAAGAAGAAACAACTCTCCCGGTTTCTCGGCCTTTGCGCCGCGGGACTGGTCTCAGGTTACGCAAGCAAACGCATCGCAAGCCCGCCCGCCGCTCCCCCAACGCAAGCCAAGGTCTCCGAAGAACAAGGCGCCACCGCCAGCACACAAACGGAAGAGCCGGATGCCGGGAAAACGAAAGCCCGGATGGTGACCAAACGTTCCGACCTGCGTTCGACCGATACCTTGGAGTCCATCAAGACGGCAGAGGGCCCCGATCTTTATGCGCGGCTAGCCCTTTGGATGGTGGACGCCAGCGAGGAGGATATCTCCGCCTACTGGCAGCACTATCGCCAGCAGAAAGGCCGGAGCAACGAGATCAACGATCTGATCTTCATCAACTGGACGCGGATCAATCCCCAGGGTGCCACCGCTGCCGCAAAAGGCACTCCCGACGAGCACTATTCCTGGTGGGCCTGGGCATGCCATGATCCGAAGGGTGCCCTCGCCGCCGCCATCGCCACCAATCCCGACCGCGTCAACAACGTGACCTGGGGCATCGGTGAGTTCCATCCGACCTGGCTACGCGAACACTTCGATGAACTGCCGGAGAACAGCCGGATGAACGCGCTTTCCGGCATGTCGAAATGGGATGACGGCTCGGATCCACTCGAGAAGCTGGAGTTTCTCAAGAAACATGGCTACGGCGTCCAACCCGGTGTCTTCAAGGTTCTCGCCCTCCGTGATCCATGGACGGCCTACGATTGGCTACAGGAGAATGGCAATTCCCTGACCTACTATGGCTTTGGGTCCAAGGATACGACCAGCACCTTCATCGACGTCGTCGGCGAGCAGCATCCGGACGTCTTGAAGCGCATCGCGGAGCAGGCACCTTCAGGAGAGCTGAAGCGAAAGATGGAAGCCGCGCTCTTCGCCAATCTCCTGAAGGAAGACCCCGAGGCTGCGGTCGAGCAGGCCAAGGAAATCAAGGCCCCCTACATCGCGGCACAGCGTCTCTCGGCCGCCGGCATGAGTTTCATCGCAAGTGATCCGGACAAGGCCTTTGAACTCGCTCAGGCCCTTTTCGAAGCCTGCCCTCAGGCCCTCAACCTCCACACCACGGTGGAGATCGGGAATTCCAGTTCTTCCTCCTCGAGTTCAGAGAGCTCGGAGGTGAATCAACTCGTGGATGCCTTGCTTGCGAAGGATCCGGAGAAACTGGTCGGCATGCATCTTCCGAAAGCCGGCAACGACCGGAGCGGATTGGACCGTTTCCACACATTGACCAATAAATGGGCGGAGCAGGATTTGACCGGACTCTCCGAATGGGCCACGGAACAAACCGATCCCGTGGTGCGCGAACCCGCGATGCAAGCGGTGATCAACAAATTGCAGAATGATCAGAACTATCCGGACGCCGCTGAATGGGCGATGAGCCTCAGCAGCCCGGACAGCTACTTGCATAACATCGTGGCGAACTGGAGCCAGACGGATCCACAAGGGGCGGCCCATTGGGTCGAGACCGTTGACCTGCCCGAAGAACGGATCGAGCCGCTGAAAAAATATCTCCGGAATCAACAATGAGCGCACCATCCCCTATCGTCTTCCGCTCGGCGTCCGCAGCCGCATTTGTGGCGACCGCACTGGCCGGCTGGCATCTGGCTGGCGACCATTCGTCGGCAAGTCCGGCCCCCGGGGAAGAAAGCGGCACCGCCAAGGTCGCGAAGCGCGTCGAACGAAGCGTCCGTCATTCCGGCCCGCCAGCCCATGTGCGCGCGGAGCTCGATGCGATCCGCGACGCGGGCTCCACCGGCAATCGCATGCGCGCAACGATTGACTTGGCCACCAGGTTGCCGGTCGCCGATCTCGCCGAGTGGCTGGAGAAGCACTGGTTCGATACCGGCGATGGATTCGATCTCACGCTCTTCCGCAAGATCGCCATGCAGCGCTGGCGGGAAGAGGATCCCGAAGGTCTCATGGCATGGAACATGAAGAACAGTCCCGGCAATATCAGCCAGACGATGTCTTCATGGGTGAAGACCGACCCGGCTCGCGCGCTCGCTTTCTTCCAGGAGCATCCGAACCAAAGCATGGAGATGCGAATCCTTGCCGAAGTTGCGAAGGTGGATGCCGCTTTGGCATTGAGTCACCTGAAAGAAATGATCGATCGCGGCATGGGCAGCCGGTCAGGCAGCGATCTTGACGAACGTCTTTTCCAGGAAATCGCGAAGAGGGATCCCGCGGCATTGGAAGCTGCGCTCGATTCCCTGCCTCCCGTCTGGAGGATCAGGGCGGAAGGTGCGGCTGTGGGAGCGAGATTAAAGGCTGACTTCGCCGGAGAACTCCGGGAGCTCCGGGATCGACCGGATGGCTGGAAGGTCTTTCAGGCGGCCATGGGAAGCACGGAGGGGGTCAAGGACAAGCTCTTCAATGAACTGGCCAATCTCCCCTCCTCGTGGAAGAGCGGTCTTGCTGCCGAAACACACCGCTATGTTGACCAGGAGAGTGCCGCAAAATGGCTCGATGTGGATTTGGAGGGCATGGGCTTTTCGCAAAGTCAGACCCGGAACATCCACTTCATGGCACTCCAGTACCATTCGTTCCAGAAGCCCGTGGAAGCACTCGAAAAACTAGCAGATTTTGGCCTGGAAGAGGAACAGAAGCGGAATCTCATTTCCAATATCTTTGGCAATTCGGGAAGGGACCCGGAGATGGCGGAAAAACTCATGGCTGCCTTGGACAACGATGTGGATCGCGCGGTGGCCCAAAAGTCACTGGATGGCATGCAGCTCTCCTCGAACGAAACCAAGGTAGAAAATCCAACCGAATGGCTGGAGAAGGTAGGCACTCTCGATCCCAACCAGAGCTTCCGATTCATGCACCAGCTCGACCAATGGGACAAAGAGAAGATTGCGGTCCTCGCCGACGAATTCCGTGTGATGCCCGACGAGAAGAAGCTGCCCGTCGCCAAGCTTTTGGCGACCGGCTTTTACACCGAGGAGGGGGATCAAGGTCTTCGGGGCGAAGCCATCCGCTTCCTCGTCGGCCAGCCCCAGACGCCGCAGGAGGAAGGAGTTCTACAGCAGGAATCCTTCAATCCCTCCCAGATTGCGTCCCGCTACGCGGTGATGCTTGCCACGAAAGATCCCGACTCTGCCACTCAATGGGTCAGGTCGCTCCCCAACGGCGAAGCGAAACAATGGGCTCAAAAGAACCTCGCCGCGAACTGGGCGAAATACGATCCCGACGCTATGGATCAATGGGTGAAATCCCTCCCCAGTGCCGACCGGACGGAGGTGGAGGCATTCCTGAAGAAGTAGCCGTAGTGTCGCGTCGAGACCGGACTGGTGACTCGATGCATCGTACAAAACGGGCGGCCCCCGTGAATGGAACCGCCCGTTTTCACCTACCTGGAAATGAGTTGCTCGTGGTACGCCTTTAGAAAGACGCGAAGGCAACGCGGGTTGAAAACCCGCTCTCCTTGTTTAGCGCAGGAACGCCTCGTGAAGCCCGCCGTCCACCGTGATCACCTGTCCCGTCGTCTTGCTGAGACGGCTGGTGACGAGGAGGAAGTAAGCTTCCGCCTGGTCGGCCGGAGTGATGGGAGCCTTGGTGAGGGTGCGGTCGGCATAGAATTGCGCGAGCTTGCTGACCAGTGACTCGGTCGCCTCATCCTCGGTGTAAGCGATATTGTATTTCGCCAACGAGCCAATCACGCGGTCGCGCGGGAACATGGCGGAGCCTTGCACCACGGTGGCCGGAGCCACGCCATTCACGCGAACCAGCGGCGCGAGCTCGATGGCGAGTTCGCGGACGAGGTGGTTGGCAGCGGCCTTCGAGGTGTCGTAGGCAAGGCTGCCCTTCTTTGCCACGGCGGCGTTGGCGCTCGTGGTAAGGACGAGGTTGCCCTTCAGGCCCTGCTCCTTCCACGTCTTCGCGGCTTCATCGGCGACAAAATAGGAGCCGGTGACGTTGATGTTGAAGGTGAGCGCCCACTTGTCATCCGGAATGTGGCCGGTGGTGTCGCTGGGGACGAAGATGCCAGCGGTGACGCAGATGTGATCGAAGCCACCGTAGGCCAGCGCCACCTGATCGAGCATCGCGCGGATGCTTGCGCGATCGGTGATGTTCGCGGCAAGGCCGATGGCCGGACCACAACCGGAGATCCCGGTACCCGCCACGCCGATGCCGAGGCCGTGCTTGTCGGTGATTTCTTTCGCGGTGGCTTCCGCGGCTTCTTTGTTCAGATCGACGCAGACGATGTGCGCGCCTTCCTTCACGAGGCGGTGGGCGGTTTCCTTGCCGATGCCGGAACCGGCACCGATCACGATCACCACCTGGCGGGCGAGTTCCTTCTCCGCGGGCATGCGCTGGAGTTTCGCTTCCTCAAGCAGCCAGTATTCGATGTCGAAAGCCTCCTGCTGCGGCAGGGAAATGTATTTGTCGATCGCCTCTGCCCCGCGCATGACTTCCACGGCGCAGTTGTAAAATTCCGCGGTCACGCGGGACTCGGACTTGTCCTTACCCCAAGCGATCATGCCGAGGCCGGGGATCAACACCACGGTCGGGTTCGGATCGCGCATCGCCGGGCTGTTGGCGTGCTTGCAGGCATTGTAGTAGGTGGCGTAGTCCTTGCGATACTGCTCCAGACCCGCGGCGAGCTTGGCCTTCAATGCGGCGGCATCTTCCGTCTGCGGATTCCAATCAACGTAGAGCGGCTTGATCTTCGTGCGCAGGAAGTGATCCGGGCAAGAGGTGCCGAGCTCGGCCAGGCGCGGCGCATCCGCCGAGTTCACGAAGCGCAGGATCTTCTCGTCGTCCTGCACCGTGCCGATGAAGCGCTTCTGCTGGGAAACCTGTCCGCGCAGCCATGGCAGGATGGCCGCCAGCGTCGCGCGCCGCTGCTCTTCGGGGAGCGTCTGGTATTTCTGGCCACCGAAGACCTTCGCGTCGCCACCCTTCGCCTGGTACTTTTCCTCGATGTAGGCGGCGGCCTTCTCAATGAATTCCAGCGTGCGGATATAGCAGACCTTGTCGTCGTCATCCCATGAAATGAAGCCGTGCTGGCCCATCATGATCGCCTTCACGTCCGGCTGCTTGCGGGCAATCTCCTGCATCGCGAGACCGAGTTCGAAGCCCGGGCGCATCCACGGCACATAGGCCATGGTGCCACCAAAGATCTCTTGCGTGAGCTTCTCGCAATTCGCCGACGCGGCGATGGAGATGATCGCATTCGGGTGCATGTGATCGACATGCTTGCCCGGCAGGAAGCTGTGCAGCGGCGTGTCGATCGAGGACGCGCGGGGGTTGAGATTGAAAGTCGTGTGGAAATACATCGCCACCATCTCGTCCTCGGCGGCGGACTTCAGGCCCTTGTCGCTGCGGGCGGCGTAGACGTCCTGGAGGGCGACGAGCTTGTCCTGGTAGAGCGACGAGAAATTGTCGCGCTTGCTGGTGCGGAGGTCGCCGCCGGAGCCCTTTACCCAGAGCACCTCGGCGCTGGCTCCCCAGAGGGGATCCTTTTCGATGATCTTCGAGGACGTATTGCCACCACCGGTATTGGTGATGCGCTGGTCGTCCCCGAGGATGTTCGAGCGATAGACGAGTCGGGCGACCGGATCCAGGGTGGCGGCATGGGCGTCATCCCAGGAATAATTCACGTGCTTGAAGTCGGCAGGCATGGAGTGATAGACGTTTGCGATTGACGGCCGCGGGATGTGCTGCACAAAACCCACGAAAGCAAGCAATTTCCCACAGAATCCCACATGCTCGCGGCCGAACGTCAACGTAAAATTTTGGAGAGGGTGCGCCGGGATGGAACGGTTCGTACCACGGACTTAGCGAAAGATTTCGTCGTCACGGAGGAAACTATCCGCCGGGATCTGGATCTGCTGGGCCGCAGGGGGCATCTGAGAAGGACCCACGGCGGTGCGATGGATGCGACGGCGCCCCTTGGCGAACTTTCCCAAACCGAGCGCGAGGCCCGGCAGTTGGACGAGAAAATTTCGATCGGGCGGGAGGCGGTGAGACTGATCTGCCCCCGTGAGACCATCCTCCTCGATGCCTCCACCACCGCGCTGGAATTCGCCGGGCAGCTTCCGGAGGACATCCCACTGCGGGTGGTGACCTATTCTCTCGCGGTGATCGAGCGGCTGGCCTCCCGGGATTCCAATCTCGAGCTGATCCAGCTCGGCGGCACCTATGAACCCCGTGGCCGCCGTTTCTCCGGCATGCTTACGGAAAGCGCGCTGCGGGCCCTGCGGATCGACCGCTTCTTTTTCTCGGGCGGCGGGCTCGATCCCGTGCGCGGTGTCAGCGAGCCGAATCCGGAACAGGCGCGCCTGAAGCGGATGATGCTGCAGCATGCGGAGTGGTCCTGTGCGCTGCTGGATCACACGAAGATGGGCGTGCAGACGGATTTCTACTTCGCCGCACCGGAGGAAGTGGACGCGGTCATCACTGATCGCGGCGCCAAGATCTACGGCAAGTCGCACCTCAAGGACGTGCCCTATGATCTGAAGTTCGCGAGATAAGCCCTTTCGGATTTCTTATCTCTTATCTCATCTTTCTCGTCTCAAATTTCCCTCATGCCTGTATTTCTCGCCATCGACCTCGGTGCCGGCAGCGGCCGCGTCATCGCCGGGATCTCCGATCTCAAGACACTAAAACTCGAAGAAATCCACCGTTTCGACAATCCCGGGACCGACGTTCCCGGCGGCTCCTTCTGGAATATCGTCGGCCTCTTCCGGGATGTCTTGGAAGGCTTGCGCCGGGGGGTGGAGAAATACGGCAAGGAGATCGTGGCCATCGGCATCGACACTTGGGGCTGTGACTTCGGTCTTCTCGACAATCACGGGAGGCTGCTCGGGCTGCCGCACCAGTATCGCGATGCCCGGCACGAGGGTATGCCCGCGGTGATGCACGCGAAGATCTCCGAGGCCGACGTCTATGCCCAGACGGGCATCACCACGAATTTCTACAACTCCTCCCTGCACCTGCTGGCGGAGAAGCAGATCTCTTCCCCCGCCCTTTCCAGTGCGGACGAACTGCTCTTCGTCCCGGATTTGCTCGCCTTCTGGCTCTGCGGAGAGAAAGCGGTGGAGCGGACCATCGCCTCCACCTCGCAGCTCCTCGACGCGGGGACCGGCGATTGGGCTTGGGGCGTGATCGATGCGCTCGGACTTCCCCGCCGGATCTTCGGGAAGATCGTGGCGCCCGGCACCGTGCTCGGGAAGATCCGCCCGGAGGTCGCCCGGGAGATCGGCATGGAAGGCATCCCCGTGGTCGCGAGTGCATCGCATGATACCGCCTCCGCCGTCGCCGGCATTCCGATGGAAGGCAGCGACGCGCTTTGGCTTTCCTCCGGGACATGGTCGATCATGGGTCTCGAAACCCGCGAACCAATTCGCACGCCGGAGGCCTATGCCGCGAGGTGCTGCAACGAACTCGGCGTCGAAGGCACGGTGCGTTTCCTGAAGAATATCGCAGGCCTCTGGCTGATCCAGGAGTGCAAGCGCCAGTGGGCCCTCGATGGCGAAAGCCTCTCCTATGGCGAGATGGCCCGGCTCGCGGAGGCCGCGCCTTCATTCTCCGCTTTCATCGACCCGGACGATGCCGTCTTTGCCGCTCCCGGGCAGATGCCGAAGAAGATCCAGGCATGGTGCGAGCGCACGGGCCAAGCGGTACCGCAGGACAAGGGAACGATTCTTCGGGTCGCGTCCGAATCGCTCGCGCTGAAGTACCGCGCGGTCTTCGAGAACTTCTGCAAGATTTCCGGCAGGCGCTTCGAGCGCCTGCACGCCGGAGGTGGCGGCATCCAGAACTCCTTCCTCGCGCAGGCGACGGCGAACGCGCTGGGGATCGAGGTCATTGCGGGTCCCATCGAAGCGACCTCCTGCGGAAATATCGTGGTCCAGATGATGGCCACCGGTTACCTGCCGGACATGGCCGCAGGCCGGCAATTGATCCGGGAATCGTTCTCTTTCGAAACTTATCATCCCCATGATCACGACAAATGGCAGGCCGCATATGAACAATTCAAATCGTTCATCGGCCGCTGACTCTATTCGCTCGTGATTTGCAACCCGCTTGCTGATTCCTTCCGCCACCCGATTCCATGACCGACTCCGAACGCATTTTTGAAATGGACTTCCTCCGCGCTACGGAGGGTGCCGCGATCGTGGCCCATCGCTGGATGGGACGCGGAGAGAAGGAAGCTGCCGATGCGGCGGCCTGCGATGCCATCCGCGGCATGTTCGACCTGATGGACATGCGCGGCGAAGTGGTGATCGGCGAGGGCATCAAGGACGAGGCCCCCGGCATTTTCAAAGGCGAGAAGGTCGGGACCTGGCTGGCAGGTTCTCCGCAATTCCACATCGCCCTCGATCCCGTGGACGGAACGACGAACGTCTCGAAAGGCATGGCGAACTCGGTTTCGTGCATTGCCGCGGCGATCCCCGTCGAGGGCGAGGCGAGCGCGCTGGAGGACATCCCCGCTTTCTATCTCGAAAAGCTCTCCTATCCCGAAAAGGTGCGGAAGGCCTTCATCGCCGATCCGAAGCTTCCGATCAGCGTCGAAGCGCCGACCGAAGAGGTGATCAAAATCACCGCCAAGATCCTCGGCAAGGACATCCGCGACATCGTGGTGATGATCCTCGATCGGCCGCGCAATCAACCGTATGTCGATGCCGTTCGCAGGATCGGCGCGAAGCTTCGCATGATCGCGGACGGCGACATCGCCGCGGCAATCGCGCCAGCTCTGGCGGATAGCAACGTGGACCTTTACATCGGGATCGGCGGCGCGCCGGAGGGCGTGCTTTCCGCAGCCGGGCTGCGCTGCCTCGGCGGTGGCCTCCAGGCGAAGATCTGGCCGAAGGACAATCTGGAAAAACGCGTGCTCATCGCGGAAGGCTACGAGCATCTGTTAGACCGTGTGTATCTCTCGAAGGATCTCGCGAAGGGAGATCGGATTCTCTTCAGCGCCACCGGCATTTCGGACAGCCCCTTGCTGCGCGGCGTGGAGGTGAACGGCAATATCGCCCGTACCCACTCCGTCCTGATGCGGGTGAAGAGCCGCACCATCCGCTCGATCAAAGCGCACCACGACCTTTCCCAGAAGACCTTCCGCCTGCGCTCGAAGAACGCGGAGGTGCTGTTGCTGGATTGAGCGGGAGGCGGCACTTCCTTCGGAACATTCCCTCCAAGCAGTGTTAAAAACACTCCTCTTCCGGTTGGGCCTCATCCCCCTCGTCTTCTTGATCTGGGCGTGGAGTGACTCCACCCGGCCCCAAATCACTTGGGCCGCTGGCGAGGTCGCCGGATACTCCCTGCACTTCTATCATTCACTTTCCCGCATCTACGTAGAATTCAGCTCCGGCGCTTCACCGGGATTCCCCAACGAGTTCTCTTTCTTCCGCGAGTGGCATGCCCCGGACTACCCGGTCAAATCCCCCTTTAGTGTGGCGGGCGGCCTTTTTCCCGAACCAACTTTCGTCCCCGAAGTTCCCGACAATTCCGACCATATCCTCACCGAGGAAGAATCCTCACGTATCGAAACGGGTGAACGTTCAGGCAGCCTCACCATCCCCTACTGGGGGATTGTCACACTCTACCTTGTACTGTGGCTCGGAATCTCCTGCTCCTACGCAAAGAAGCGATCGAAGCTCCAGAAAGCCCCATTCCTCCCCAGCTAGCGCTGTGTTGCTAGATTGACGTCAGGGGAATGCGCGGACATTGGTGGGGCCTTGCTGCTCTACGTCCATATCCCCTTCTGCCATCGCGTTTGCCCGTATTGCTCGTTTTACAAGCATACGCCGGGCGACACGCCGATCGGTGCATTCGTGGATGCGCTTTTGGAAGAGGCACAGGTGCGGATTGCCGCCTTGGAGGAGAAACCGCGGACGCTTTACCTAGGTGGCGGGACGCCCTCGATGCTCTCCCCCACCCACCTGAGGAAACTCTTCGGCGGGCTGGGCGAACTTCTCGATCTCTCCTCGCTCGATGAAGTGACGCTGGAAGCCAATCCGGCGACCTTTGACGTCGAAAAAGCCCGGCTGTTTCGTGAACTCGGAGTGACCCGGGTTTCGCTCGGCATCCAGTCCTTCACACCGCACGTCTTGGAGAAACTCGGGCGGGAACATTCCGCAGAAGAGGCCGCGGCATCGGTTGGCATCCTGCGCGAGGCGGGAATGCCTGCGGTGAACATCGACCTCATGTTCGCGATCCCCGGACAATCGGAAGCCGATTGGCGATCGACCTTGGAAACCGCAATCGCTCTCAAGCCGGATCACATCTCCGCCTACAATCTCACGTACGAAGAGGACACCGCTTTCTTCGAATCCCTGCGTCGCGGCGAGGTGAGTGAAAGCGAGGACGTGAACGCACGCTTCTTCCTGCTCGCGGACGAAATGCTCCGCGCTGCGGGATTCGAGCACTATGAGACCTCGAACTACGCCCGGCCGGGCCATCGCTCGTCGCACAACCGCGGCTACTGGCGTGGCGAGGACTATCTGGGCTTGGGCCCCTCGGCGGTATCCACCGTGAATGCGGTGCGGGTGAAGAACGTGGCGGACACCGCTGCCTATGTCCAAATGGTTTCAAGCTTGGGAAACGCGGTAACGGATAGCGAAGCCCTGGATGCCGAGCAGCGTCGCATCGAGCGCATCGCCCTGATGCTGCGGACGGATGAAGGCGTGCCTCTGGCCCTCGTCGATGAACGGGGCATTGCCCGGCTGCAAGAACATGGCTTGGCGGAAGTGCGGGGCGAGCAACTCGTGCTCACCTTGGCCGGCTCCCCGCTCGTCGATCCCATTGCCGCGGAGCTGGTGTAAAAATGGAGTGGCGGTCTATCACCGTCCGGCAGGATGTATCCGAACTCTCCATCCTTCACTGCTGCCGGTTTCCGAGGCTTTCAATGACCTGTGCCCTTCCGGCACTTCGCAACAAACTCCCCTGACGTTTCAGGAGGCCGCTGCTCGTCGCCATACATTGCATCGTCGGTCCCGGCGAACGTCATAAGTCTCCGCAGGTGCAGTGGCGCCGATTCGGGAGTCACCGCCAACCCAAGTATCAGGCCACCGTCCGTGGTGTAGAACAACATTGCTTGTGCGATCTCTCCCTCACTGGCTCCAACATTCCAATACAAGCCGTAGGGCTCCGATCGGTTAAGCTCAAGAAATGAGATTAGATCTTCTACCCGCCTGAAAACATGAGCGGGATTAACCGAGAACTCGGGGACCGGAAAGTCCTCAGCAAATGGAAGTAGCTCGGCTCCGAAGGTGTTTAAGAACCGGGATGCAAGCGTTGCGGTTCTCTCATTGCTTAAGGCGTAAAGCTCTTGGGTCATGGTGCTTGCCTCCCACGTTTTGACGGGGCTCGCAGCATCTTCCCAGCACGATCTGATCCCATTGAGGTTGGCTTCAAAGTTTGCATTTCCTTCAAGGGGTCCGACGCCCCTTGTGCCATGGGCAGGGAGACGAAGACGACGTGAAGTATTCATGGCAAGCGGCGGGGCTCGACGCCCACGGAAAGGATCGCCAGGCGATTTTTCCCGTGTTCAGCATTGGCCGCCGCCGCGCGGCCATTCACCCTCGCCGCGTGCCCGACGCCTACGACATTGCCCGTTCGCTGCTGTTCCAGTTTGACGCCGAAACTGCCCACCATTTGAGCCTGCGCGGATTGCGGGCCGCGGAGAAAGCCGGTGTCCTGCGCCTGTTGTTCCCTGCCCCCGAATTCGTCGCGCCGGTCGAGGTGATGGGACTTCGCTTTCCGAACCGTGTCGGCCTCGCTGCGGGCCTCGACAAGGAAGGCAACACGATCGACGCGCTCGGCCGCTTGGGCTTCGGCTTCGTGGAAATCGGCACCATCACTCCCCGCCCCCAGGCAGGAAATCCCCCGCCCCGGCTCTTCCGGTTGGTGGAGCACGAGGCGATCATCAACCGGATGGGCTTCAATAACCCGGGAATCGCGGCGGGCGTGGAAAACGTCCGGAGCACAAAGGCCTTCGAGGGCGTGGTCGGTTTCAATATCGGAAAGAACAAGGACACGCCGAATGAGAACGCGGCGGACGATTACCTCGCCTGCCTGCGCGCCGCGTATCCGGTCGCCGATTACATCGCGGTCAACCTTTCCTCGCCGAACACTCCCGGCCTGCGGGACCTCCAGAGCGAAGAGGCATCGGCGCGGCTGTTGGACCGGCTGAAAAAGGAGCAGGAGTCGCTGGCGAAGGAGCACGGCAAGCAGGTTCCGCTGCTTTTCAAGGTGGCCCCTGATCTGGATCCGCCTCATGTGACCTCGCTGGCGAAGGTATTCCTTGAGGGAGGATTGGACGGTTTGATCGCGACCAATACCACCCTCGACCGCGCACCGGTCGCCGGCCATCCGCGTGCGGGTGAAGCGGGCGGACTCTCGGGGCGACCTTTGACGCAGCGAAGCACGGAGATCATCCGCGCTTTTTCCGTGGAGTTCGGAGGAAAGATCCCGATCATCGGGGTCGGTGGGATTTCCTCTGCAGCGGATGCCGTGGAGAAAATCGAAGCCGGGGCCAGCCTGGTGCAGATTTACTCGGCCTTCATTTACAAAGGCCCGCGCCTCATACGGGAATGTGCGGAGGCACTCGACCGGATATCGGCTTGAATAAATGGGCGGCAAAATCCGTCGTGGAGGGCGGAAGGCATTCCCGCTTGCGAAATCACCGTTCCGGCGGGAACTGTCTTACGAAACCGAACCAAACCGAACCATGAAGACATCCCTTGCACTTCTTGCAGCCGCTACCGCTTTCCTTGGCTCCAGTTGCCAGAACTACGGTCCCAACGCCAACCGCGGAGCCGCTACCGGAGCCCTGATCGGTGCCGGTGCCGGTGCCATCATCGGCAACCAGTCCGGTCGCCCGCTTGAAGGCGCCGCCATTGGTGCAGCTGCAGGCGGCATCGCCGGTGGTGCCTATGGTAATGCCCGCGACCAAGAGCAGCGCGGCTACTGATCCTGCGGAGCAACCCCTTGATTTCCACTGCCGGACAGGCCATCACGGTCCTGTCCGGCAATTTTTTGTCGGATGAATTCGGGCAACCGTGCCTCTATTCAGCAAGCAAGTGCTTCCCATCATGCGATTTCCCGTCCTCCTTCTCGCGACTTTCTTTGCCGGTTCCGGGCTTCTATCCGGGCCTGTGGCGGCTCAGGAGGAATTCCTGAATTCCCTCGGGGGTGAAGCGAAGAAGGAGGTTCCGGCGACGGCGGAAGTGCTTTCGGAAGTATCCGAGATCGCGCCCGGACAGCCATTCCGGATCGCACTCAAGATCACCCATGCCCCTCACTGGCACACCTACTATGTGAATCCCGGCTTCGTGGGAGATCCTCCGGGCATCAAGTGGACCCTTCCAGAGGGCTTCACCGCGGGTGAGCTCCAATTTCCGGTTCCCCTCTTGGGCAGCAGTGCCGGTTTCCCTCTCTACGGCTACGAAGGAGAGGCTTGGTTTCTCCAGACCATCACCCCTCCGGCAACCCTGAAGAAGGGCGAGACGGTGACGCTCTCCGGCAAAGCCGAGTGGCTGGTGTGCAAGGAGCAGTGCGTAACGGGAAAAGCAGACCTCTCCCTCTCCCTGCCAGTGGCTTCCTCTGCCGTCGCGAATCCCGCCACGGCCACGGGCTTTGCCAAGGCGGATGCTGCCATGCCCCTGACGACCTCCGCATGGGAAGTAACCGCCAGCGACTCCGGGAACAAGGTGACGATCCGTCTCAAAGGGGGAGCAGGCACCGTGGCCGAACCCAAGAACGTTTACTTTTTCAGCAGCGACAAGATCGACGACCCCACCCAACCCCAGGTCCTGCAAAAGGATGGCGACAGCTGGACCCTGACGGTTCAGCGGAATGAAGAGACCGACCCCAAGCCCCAGACGGTCTCCGGCATCTTGAAATCCGACAGCGGCTGGCTGGAAGGGAAACTCTCCAAGGGCCTTGCATTGCAGTCCATTGCGATCAACGCGCCCGGGACTACGACCATGACCGCTGCGGCGGCGACAGGCGCGTCCGCAGGCACTCCGGCGGCTCCGGACAATAAGCCGGTCGGCCTCCCCCTGACGCTGATCCTGATGTTCATCGGGGGGCTGATTCTCAATCTCATGCCCTGCGTCTTCCCGGTGATCGGGCTGAAGATCATGGGCTTCGTCCAACAAGCGGGTCATGATCGGAAGAAGGTGGTGAGCCACGGCCTGATCTTTACCGCGGGCGTGGTGGTTTCCTTCTGGGCCCTCTGTGCCCTGATGCTGGCCGGGGGTATCCGGAACTGGGGAGGGCAACTTCAGAATCCATGGGTGGTTCTGTCGCTTCTCCTCGTCATGCTTGTGTTCGCGCTAAGCATGTTCGGGGTGTTCGAGATCGGCACCTCGGCGACGGGCGTGGGAAGCAAGCTTTCCAACCGCGAGGGCCTTTCCGGCACCTTCTTCTCCGGCGTGCTCGCCACCGTGGTGGCCACGCCCTGCTCAGCTCCTTTCCTCGGGACCGGGCTGAGTGCCACCGTGCAACTACCGACTCCGCTCTTCGTCCTCAGCTTTACCTGCATGGCACTGGGCCTGAGCCTGCCCTATCTCTTGCTGTCCTTTTTCCCGAAGCTGGTGGACCGCCTTCCCCGGCCCGGCCCGTGGATGGAATCCTTCAAGCAAGGCATGTCCTTCCTGCTCTTCGGCACCGTGGCCTATCTGGCCTGGGTCTATATCCTGCAGGTAGGCGATCAGCATGCGGGGCAAAAAAGCCTGCACGTCCTGATCGGCCTCACGATCATCGCCGCGGGCTTCTGGATCTTCGGCAGGTGGGTGGTTCCCTACCGTTCGGTGAAGGCCCGTGGCATCGGTCGCGTGGTAGCCGCCGCATTCATTCTCGGCGGCGTCATGCTGGCGAAGCCTTCCCCCGCCCCGGTGGTGGTGGCAGATGCCCCGGTGATCCAGTGGGAAGAGTGGTCGCTGGCGAGGCAAGAGGCCCTTTTGAAAGAGGGCAAGTCCGTCTATGTGGACTTCACCGCCCGCTGGTGCCTCACGTGCCAGACGAACAAAGCGGCCGCCTACACCGAGGAAACCGCCCGGCTCTTCAAGGCCCACGGAATTGTCGCGCTGAAGGCGGACAAGACCGTGGATAAGCCGGAAATCGATGCCGAATTGGGTCGCTTGGGGCAGGTGGCCATCCCGGTGAACGTGCTCTACGTCAAGGGCGACCCGAAGCCCAACATTACCCAGACGATCCTAACGGCCGGCTACCTGCAGGGATTTGTCACCGAACATCTGGGGGCACCCTTGATCCAGCCCTGACGGCATCTCGCAAAGAGACGCAGTCGCCCCTTTCCACTGGCACGATCTGCGCTCATGCTGGCGCAATGAGCGAAACCCCGCAACTTGTCCGCGACGATTCCTGGCTGGAGCCCCATGTGGATACGATCAAGCGGAGGTTGGGACGTTTTCGTGACGCGCTGGCCGACATCGAGGGCCGCAGCGGCAGCCTGACCGCCCATGCCAACGGCCACCGGCTCACGGGGATCCACAAGCAACCGGACGGCTACTGGATTGTCAGGGAATGGCTGCCGAAGGCAAAAGCCGTCTCGCTCGTCGGGGATTTCAATGATTGGAACCGTGAAAGCCACCCGCTTGCCCCGGCCCGCGGCGGCGTGTGGCAGCTCCGTCTCGCGCCCGGCACCTTGCTGCACGGGCAACGGGTGAAACTTCACATCACGGGGGCAGACGGCTCCCAGAGGGACCGCATCCCGGCATGCATCTTCCGGGCGGTGCAGGATCCTCACACCCACGATTTTTCCGGCCAGATCTGGGAACCCGGGGAAGACTACGTCTGGCGTAACAAGTTCGATCCTTCGTCGATCAAGGTGCCCTTCATCTACGAGGCGCATGTCGGCATGTCCGGAGAGGAAGGCCGCGTGCACTCCTATCGGGAATTCGCAAATGCCACCCTGCCCCGGATCGCGGCGGCGGGCTACAATGTCGTGCAGCTGATGGCCGTGCAGGAGCACCCCTACTACGGGTCCTTCGGCTATCATGTCTCGTCCTTCTTCGCGCCATCCTCCCGCTTTGGCACGCCGGAGGATCTGAAGTATCTCGTGGATACCGCACACGGGCTCGGAATCGCGGTGCTGTTGGACATCGTGCATTCGCATGCGGTGAAGAACTATGCGGAGGGGCTCAACGACCTCGATGGTTCTGGGAATCTGTATTTCCATGGCGATCATCGCGGGGATCATCCGCAGTGGGATTCAAAGGTCTTCGACTACGGTCGCCCGGAAGTGCGGCAGTACCTGCTCTCGAACGTGCGCCATTGGCTTGAGGACTTCCGCTTCGATGGCTTCCGCTTCGATGGCGTGACCTCCATGCTCTACTGGCATCGCGGTGCGACCTCCTTCGACGACTACGGCAAATACTTCGGGCCGGATGCGGATGACGATGCCATCCTCTATCTCCAACTCGCGACGACCTTGGCGCGGCAGGTGAGACCGGGAGCCCTCCTCATTGCGGAAGACATGTCCGGCATGCCGGGCCTGTGCCGGCCGGTGGAGGACGGCGGTGTGGGCTTCAGCCACCGGCTTGCCATGGGCATCCCGGACTTCTGGATCAAGCTGCTCAAGCACACCCGTGACGAAGACTGGGACATCGGCGAGATCTGGGGAACGCTTACCAACCGCCGCCTCGGAGAAGCAAACATCGCCTACGCCGAGAGCCACGACCAGGCGCTTGTCGGCGACAAGACCCTCGCCTTCTGGCTGATGGACAAGCAGATGTACTGGCACATGGGGAAGGACGATCCGGACCCCGTGGTCGAGCGCGGCATCGCCCTTCACAAGATCATCCGCCTGATCACCTTCGCCCTCGGCGGCGAGGGCTGGCTGAACTTCATGGGCAATGAATTCGGCCACCCCGAGTGGCTGGATTTCCCCCGTGAGGGCAACGGCTGGTCCTATCATTACTGCCGCCGCCAATGGTCGCTCGCCGACAATCCCGCTCTCAAATACGCCTTCCTGGGTGCCTTCGATCGCGCGATGCTGGAGATCGGCAAGGAGCACGGCGTTCCCGCCTGCCCGCCTGCGGAACTCTTGAACCTCGACCTCTCTAACAAGGTACTCTGCGTGAAGCGCGGGGATCTGGTGTTCGTGTTCAACTTGTCCACGGATCGGTCGATCCCCGACTACAAGTTCCACGCACCGACCCACGGCAAATACCGCTTGGTTCTGGACACCGACGCCTCGTTCTTCGGCGGCCAGGACCGCGTGGATGCCACCATGGAATATCACGTCGCGAAGGACCAGATGCTCTCCGTCTATACTCCGGCGAGAACGGCGATGGTGTTTGCGCCCGTCGCGCCCTGAGGCCCGGCAGGAGCGGTGCCAGCGTTCCCGCTTTTTCACCTGTTCCACCTGATAAGCAGGTGAGAAACAGGTGGAACTGCATGGCCCGGGGGTGCCATTGGGATTGGCTGGTTTGCCGGGGATTGCCCGTTCGAGGCGCGGAGCGTCCCGGGTTCGGTTTCTTCCGAGGAATGGGAGGATCCCGACTCCGGGACGGGAGCGCTCGCGGGGGGGATTGTCCATGTAGGCATGGGTGACAGCATGCCATGGGGGAATTCCCGTCATCCACTTCCAGCGGTGGTCCCCGCTAAGAGCCTGTCTGAAAAATATCTCCGCGGAGAATTCCTTCATAGGGCGGAACCCAGTAGCAAGGCAGAGAGGCGGGACGCCTCTCCAACGAACTGGGGCAAGATGCCCCAGCCAAGTTTAGACCGCCCGCCGCCTCGCTAATAATCCCTCCGACAAAAAACCCACGCTCCCAATCCGAGCATCACCCCGGCGAACACCGACGAGGTCCCGAAGACATACCAATTCGAATGCCTCGTCGCGCCCGCCTTCTCGGCTTCGCTCTCTTTCGGATCCTTCCGTCTCCCCATGAAGGCCTCATCCAAGGAAATTCCCGAGAGCAGCGAATCGCGCTCCTTCATCTTGATCAAGCGCCCGAGATAAAGCGTGCAATCCCGCGTCTTGGGCAGCGGGGTTCCCGCAGTTTGGAGGGCGGAGTGGAACTTCACCATGCCGCCCTCGCTTTCGGCCACTTGTCCCTCCTCTACCTTCTTGGATTCGCCGGTCCTCACGTTCACCGTGATCCCGGAGCGAGGCGCGGTATACGCCAGGGCATAAAAACTGTCCTCCATCAAGTGGACGAACCATGATACCACCCACACCGCGATGGCCCCTAACAGTGCGAACAAGGTCGAACGCGTCCACACCCCGAGGAAGACCGCCACCGAGTAGAGCAGCGCGAACACGAAAGTGATCAAGGGCACCGCCCAGAAGACCGTAAAGTTCCATTCCCCCACTCTCAAGCCGATCGCGAGGAAGACCACCGCGGTGAACACCCCGACCTGCAGCGCCACGAAGAGCAGCGCGCCGAGGAACTTCATGATGAAGAGCCGCAAGCGTCCCACCGGCTTCGAAAGCGGAATCCCGATGGATCCCTCGGCGATGAAATCCGGAAAGATGCCCGCCGTGGAAATCAGCGCCAAGCCCAGCGCCACCCACGCCAGCCAGAACTTCACGATGATATCCGTGAAGATCTTCACATAGAAGTCCGCCGCCTCCGGGCTCCCCTCGCGGATCAGCGGGTTCTCGATATGCTTCCAGCCGAAGAACAGTGACATGCCGTCCTTGTCGAAGCCGATCGAGGCATAGACCACCGCCACCAGGAGGGAGATACCAAAGGTAATCCAGAACAACTTGCGCGCCTGCAAGTGCCGGAAGGAATCCATGAAAATCGCCAGCCACGCGCTCATACCGCACCTCCTTCCCCTTGCTCGCGGGAGTTGCTCACCGCGGACAGGAACAGCTCTTCCAGAGAAAGCCGCGATTCCTTCAGCTCGCGGATCACCACGCCTGCGGTCCTCAACCCATCGATCACGATTTGCACCTCGCTCGCATCGTTGGCCGGCACCAGGATCTGGTCGCCCGCCACTTTGATTCCGGATTTCTCAAGCCGCTCGCGCAGATCCAGCGGGACGGGTCCCAAGCTGCGGATCTCGAAGCGCTTCTCCCCCTGCGTCAGCTCTTTCACCGAGCCGGTTTGGAGCACCTTGCCCCGCGCCAGGATCGCCACCTGATCCGCGACCTGTTCCACCTCGCCGAGCAGGTGGCTGTTCACGAAAACCGTCCGCCCTTCCTCGCGCATCCGCTCGATCATCTTGCGGATCTCGATGCGGCCTTCGGGATCAACGCCGTCCGTGGGCTCGTCGAGGAAAACGATCTCCGGGTGATTAACCAGCGCCTGTGCCAGGCCGATGCGCTGGCGCATCCCCTTCGAATAAGTGCCGACCTTCTTGTCCGCCCACGCGGCCATGCCCACCAGTTTCAGCAGCTCCGGGATCCGCTGCTTCGCATCCCCCGAAGAAACTCCCGCGAGGCCCCCGGAATAGGCGATCACCTGCCTGCCCGTGAGATATTCGGGAAAGCGCGCGTGCTCCGGCAGATAGCCCGTCTTCCCCAGCGTCTTGCGATGTCCGATCGGCGCGCCGAGCATGTTGCCGCGGCATTCGGTCGGCCTAACAATCGTCAGCAAGGATTTCACCAGTGTGCTCTTGCCCGCGCCGTTCGGGCCTAACAGGCCAAAGACGGAGCCGCGCGGCACGCTCAGGGAAACACCGGCGAGCGCCTCGAATCCGCCATAGCGCTTGCGCAGGTATTCGATTTCGACCGCAGGCGCTGTCATGAGGACGAAAGTTGAGCGGGAGGACCGGCTCCTGCCAAGTGGGAATCGGGCATGGAATTGGAGCGGAGAGCGGAAACTGACATTTCCGTGACAAGGAGGCGCTCGCCGGGACGTTGCATGAAGGAGCGAAGTGCGCCTTGCTTCACGCTGCCATTCATCCGATGAAACATCTGCTCGCCATCTGTCTCACCGCTGCCGTGACCTCCCTTTCCGCTGCCGATCTTCCCCTGCTCGTCGCCCACCGCGGGGCTTCCCACGCCGCGCCGGAGAATACGATCCCGGCCTTCAAGCTGGCATGGGAAGAAGGCGCGGATGCGATCGAGGGAGATTTCCACCTCAGTTCGGACGGCAAGGTGGTGTGCATCCATGACTACGATACGAAGCGCGTGACGGGCGAGAAGCTCGTCATCGCCGACACGGCATGGGAGCGGCTCTCGAAGCTCGATGTCGGAGCGTGGAAGGATGCCCGCTACAAGGGCGAGCACATGCCCCTGCTCTCCGATGTGCTGGATGTGCTGCCGCCCGGGAAGAAGTTCTTCCTCGAGATCAAGGCCGGCGTGGAGATCGTCGAACCCATCCGGCTGATCCTCCAGGAAAAGAAAGCCGACCCATCCCAAGTCATCCTGATCTCCTTCAACGACGATGTGATCAAGGAGAGCCGGGCCAAAATGCCCCGATATCAAGCGCACTGGATTTCCGACCTCAAGGAGGTCGACGTGGACGCAAGGTCCGCAGCCTATCGTCAGCGCTTGGACGCCACCGGCGCGCAAGGATTCCATTTCCAAGCCACCTCGCCCGTCACCAAAGAGTGGCTGGCACCCCTGAAGGAAAAGCACCTCCTCCTGACCTCCTGGACCGTCGATGATCCGGCGCTTGCGCGAAAGATGATCGGCTACGGGGTGAATCACATCACCACCAACCGTCCGGGACCCCTGCGGGAGGAACTGACCAAGCAGTAAGCCTCAGAAGCCGCGCCACAATCCGAAGGCACCGGCCGCGAGGAGCCCGAGCAGGACCACGCCGGTGGCCCACCAATACCATGCGATGCCGATGCGCTTGTGGGGCTTGATGCCAAACTCGCGCGCGACGTAGGCATCATAGTCAAAGTCTTCGTCCGGCAGGTCGAGCCCGTCCGCGGAATCGTCCTGCTCCCAGCCGTGCTTCCCGGAAGCGGCGGTTCTCCGACGTTTCCTGCGCTTTGAAGGAGGATTGCACCTCGGACAACCGCGCGACCCGACAGGAACTTCCTGGTCGCATCCGGGGCAGAGGTAGGTGTCCACACTCACAGCATGAAATGTGTACTCAAGGAGGCGACTGAGCCAGCAGGTTTTCAATCCGGCGGCGAATTTCAGGATCGTGAAAATCAGCAAGCCTGAGCTCTCGATTCTCCTTTTTCTCCGAGCGCAGGGAATTCGCCACTGCCAGCATGCTCTCCATTTTCACATCGTCGTCTCCCCTGCCCTCGATCCATTTGGCCAGACCGCTTGCATCCGATCTCGACCACGTCTCGACAAGCGACCGTAGTCCGGCGCTGCGGGCCGCCCCGGCAGGAGTGGCCGCGATCCAATCCGCGGCCGCGGACGGAGCCTTCTGGGACCATCGCTGGACGACCTGAACCACGGCCCGGTCGCGGGTGATTCCAGCCGGCATTTCGGCGACCAGAAGTCCGGCTCCGCGCTCGGGATCCGTATCGGAAATGACCACCGCGATTCTCCCGAAGGCCTCGGCCCGCTCCTGTTCTTGTTCGAGCGTGTTCGCCCATTCGATGGCCTGGTTGGGATCGATATCCGCCAAGCGCCCCGCGAAATGGGCGACCAAGCGGCGGCTCGCAGCACTATCCGGCTCGAGCTCTTCAAAAGCTTTCCTTGCCACCTCCGGATCCACGTCGATCCCATCCCACGCGATCTGTTCCAGAGCCCGCTCCCGGGTCTCCGAAGCCGGTTCCGCGAGCGCTTTGTCAAAGCTTTCGCGCAAGGCGACTTTAGCATCGGGTTCGGCACCCACTTTCCGGGAAGCGGGACGCTCCTTGCGGGTGGCTTTCTCTTCCGGGGGTGCTGCTGCAGATTCCTGCTTCTTCCGCTCTCCGCAGGAAGAAGCCAGCAAAGCAAGCAGGAGTAGATGGCAGGGCCGGATCAAGGAGTGATGCTCACATTACTGAAGCGCGCTTCATTCAGCAAGCCCGGGTCCCCGCTGGCCACGGCGAGACCGAAGTAGCAAGTCGTCGGGAATTCCGCGGTGAGGCTGCCGATTTTGACCCACGATTCACCGTCGGAACTCTTGTAAGCGGTGATCACGCTGCCACTCCGCACGAGACGCACCCAAGCATCCGGAAAAGTGGCGCTGCCGCTGTTGCTGGTGGAAGTGTTTCCATTGTAGCCCGTGCGGCGCACCCAGCGGAAGCCACCGCCTTCGGTGACGCCCATGAAGACATGGCGGGAGTTCGCAGCGAGAGAATCCCGGATCATTACCCCTGCCCTGGAGGAGCTACCGGTTTCCTGCGTCGACTTGACTCGCGCCGTGATGGTCCCGTCTTCCGAAAGCGGCTGCCAGACGAACTGGAAGCTGTCGTTGCGCCCTGCAAGTTCACCGGCCCCGCTCACCACAAACTCTCCGTTGGTATGGTCGATCGAGCCTTCGGCGACGGGATCGCCGACTTCCCCGCTATTCCATGGCAGCGGCAATCCATTGATCGTCACATCGACAAGCAATGTGGTCTCGGCGAAGGAGCCCTCCATGTCGGTGACGCGGACCGTGAAGGTATTTAGCCCCCCGCTGCCGCTTGGCGGTGTCCCGGCAAGGCTGCCATCTTCCCCCACCACGAGCCACTCGGGCCCTTCGATCTTCGAGAACGTGATCGTCTCCCCCGCATCGGCATCCTCCGCTTTTGTCGCAAGGGAGAAGCCATCGTATGCCTCGGTTTCCGTTCCGGTATTTCCGATCACCGGATCGCCATGGAAGAAAGGAGCATCGTTCGTGTTCGTCACCTCGACAACCAATGACGCCTCCGCGAATGTCCCGGCGACGTCCGTCACCCGGACGACGAAGACATTCGATCCGACATCGCTGTTTTCGGGCACGCCGGCCAGGGATCCATCCGTTCCAATCGACAGCCACGAGGGACCGGAGAGCAGGGCGAACGTGAGCTCATCCCCGGTGTCCGGATCACTTGCTTCACCTGAGATGGAGGCGGAATACGGTTCATCTTCGGTCGCCCCGGAGGCCGCAAGAAGCGGTGTGAGGAAGACCGGAGGATCGTTCACGTTCTCGACAACGATCGAGAACGTGGTCTCGCTGAAGGCACCCGATTGATCGGTGGCGCGAAGACTGAACTCGTTGATTCCCACATCCGCGTTTGCAGGGAGCCCCGCGAAGGTTCCGTCAGCAGCAATGGAAAGCCAAGGCGGGCCTGAGACCTTCGCATAGCTCACACTGTCGTCAGCATCGATGTCGGTCGCGGCTCCTTCGAGCGAGCCTTCATAGACCGCTCCTTGCGTCGCAAGCGGCAGCTCGATGGGCAACCCGGTGAAGACCGGCGGGTCATTGACGTTCGCGACCATCACGGAAAGCTCCATTTCGTCGAAGAGGCCTTCGGGATCGGTCACGCGGACCACGAAAAGATTCAGCCCCACATCCGCGTTGGCTGGTCTCCCGCCAAAAGCTCCGTCCGCATCGACGGACAACCAATCCGGACCGGATACCTTCGAAAACACCAGGACATCTTCTTCATCCGGATCCGATGCCGCGAACTGCTCCTCCACCGCCTCGTCCTCGGTCGCGCCGATGCTTTGGCTCGGCCCGGCGAACGATGGTGCCTGATTGTTGCTTTGCACCGTCACGGTGACGGTAACGCTGGAGGTCTTGAGCGGATAGTTCCCTTCCAAACCACGATCCTGGGCTCCAATCCCGATCACATATTCCCCCACCGCAAGCACCGCTCCCTCCGCAATGCTGACCACTCCGGTCGCAGCATCGATCACAAAGACTCCTGACTCATTACCCGAAATGATCGCGTGAATCACGCTCTCCTGCTCCGGATCTTGAGCGGAAGCCTCACCGATGGCCGTTCCGGAAACAGCGCCTTCGACGATGGTGAAGGCCATGCTTGAAGCGGAAAAGACCGGAGCTTCGTTGATATCGTAAGGCTTCAGCGAATCTCCGGGAATAACCGTCACGGCGGGAATGTCCGGACCGGTCCAGGCGACCTGCACATGATCGGAGCTGCTTCCGTCCTTGTGCAGCGTTTCGATGTAGTAGTCCGTCCCGGCGGTCAGATAGACAGGAGCCGCTTCCTGGCTAGGATACTTCACCCACTCGCCAGGGAAGCACCAGCCGTCCACACTCGCGATCTCTTGCGCGCCGGCGGGCGATGCAGAGCTGCCCAACAGAAGCGAAGCCTTGTCATTCGACGACAGGTAAAAGGTGTAGTAGCCGCTGACCGGCGGCGTCACAAGCGCGCGGATGCGTGACGCGTAGTCATCTTCCTGACTTTCCCCGCTATCGTAGCTTGAAAGGAATCGGACCGTGGAAGGCTCGTAGGGATAGCGCACATCCCCTTCGATCGACTCAAGATCCGTTCCGGGCACTCCGGTCCAGATCTGTTGCACGATCCCGTTGTCGGCAAAGTATCCTTCCGGCAACACATTGATCGTCACCTGCCCGGATCCAGAGAGCGCGGGCGATCCATTATCGGACACCGAAACCGTCAAAACATACGAGGGCGTCGTATCGGAGTCCATGACCCCGCCGGTTGCCACCCGGATCATCCCCGTGGCAGGATCGATCTCAAATGCCCCGCCGGTATTCCCGCCGGTGATCGCGAACCCACCGTGAAGATCGCCTGTATTGACATCTGAAACCGGAACCAAGCCGACCAACTGGCCCGCGAAAGCATTCTCCCCGATTGTCAGGATCGCGCCCTCTGTCTCGGGAGCATAGTTCGTGACGAAGGGCACGAGATATCGTCCGCCGAGCAACTGCTTCCCGATGCCCGGTCCGGAAAACGCCACCGCCACGTGGTCCGCTCCCGTGCTCTCCTTGTGCAGCGCCTCAATGTAATAGGGTTTGCCGGCGACGAGAGAGACAGGAGACGATCGGTACGGGCTACTGTCCGGCCACGAGTAGTGCTCGGTCCCACCGCTCACGGAAGCGATCTGGGAGGCACCGGTTTGGTCCGCCGTGGAGTCGAGCCAGAGCTGGCTCGATCCGTCCGAGGAGATCCAGAATCGATAGCTTCCGGACACGGGTGGGATGAAATAGCCCCGCAAGGTGCTCCCGAAATTGTCCCCGTGTGGCAGACCGTCAAACGCCGGGAGTGATTCCTCACTGTCGGGATGATCCGGCCAGCGAGAGGTCGCGTTCGTCAAACTCGCTACCGAGCTGCCCGTAATTCCCTCGTAGTAGGTCCTCGTGATGCCGCCCGGCACATAGCCCGCAGGAATATCGATCACCGAAAGATCGAGCGTGGCGACAGCGGCAGCCCCTCCAGGGTCGGATACCTGGACCACCAGGGAAAAAGCTTGGGATCCGTTCACTTCGCCGATCCCCGCTTCCGAAACGGAGACGACACCGCTCCCCTGATCGATGATGAATTGGCCGTCTTCGTTTCCGGAAAGAATGGCGTAGGTGGGAATATCGAAGCGATCGGCATCGGAGGAAGTCATCGTGAACAGCGCCGTCCCCGGCCGGGTGCGTTCCAAGAGTGTAACCTCCCCTCCGCTCATCACGGGAGCCTCATTCAAGTTGCTTACCGTGATCACCACCCGGACCCGCTCATCCAGATTCGGGTCCGCCGGATCGGAGATGAGAACGTGAAGCTCCACGGTGGCGGGATCGTCCCAGCGCGTGGAAAGCGCCTCGAAATTCAGAGCCGACGAATCGACCACCGTGATCTCGCCGGTCTCCTCATCAATTGCAAAGCCTCCTCCGGCATTTCCCGATTCGATCGACCACGACAAGACCGATGCCCCGTGATCGAGGCGCGCAGCGATCGATCCGACCATCGATCCCGTCGAAGTATTCTCAGTCACCGTGAAGCGGTCGGGCTTAACGCCATCCGGCACCGTGCCGCTCACAAAGTAAGATCCCAGCGAGCCGTAGTCCGAGTAGCCGTCGAGCAACGGCTCCCCCTTGCCCGCTCCGCTTACTTCCACGAGGTACTCGCCGGCGGGAAGCGTGGTCGAAATCGTGGAGCCGATCTCGAGTTCCGGATTGACCGAGAGCAGGTAGTTCCCGGTCGAAACATCGACGAGCTCCGCCAGGACATCGAGATTCGGGTTCGCCGAGACCGGATCGATCCTGATCTCCACCGGACCTCCCGTCGTCACAAACCGGAAAGAATCGACGTCCGAGGATCGCTCGATGATTCCCTCGTTCGACACGGTGCCGTCGGCCGAGATTTCCAAGTAGCGGGCCGTGGCGAGATCGTCTCCGATATCGTCGGTGCGATAGCCAACGCTGTTATTGCTGGTGATGAGCGAGAGATCGTCCTGCGTGCGGTTCGCGCCCTGATACTCACCTTTGGACCATTGGGTGAGGTTCTCGTAGTAGCCCGCACCCATGATCGGGGCCCAGCCGGTCTCCCCGCTACCATGACCATAGTAGTAGTCTTCCGGTGGCGCCACCCGTCCATCGTGGCTCAGGCCGAGGGAGTGCCCCACCTCGTGGGAAATGACCTCGGCACAGAATTTCCCCACGCTGTAGAATGCCCAGCACACGGTGCTTGTGCTCCAGTTGTAGGAACCCACATAGGCCACACCTCCCGATCCGGGAGACGCCGCGGTGGTCGGGGAAATGACCACATGCTGCCTGCGGCCGGGTATCGCGTTGTCGAATACCCGGCGATCCGTGGTCACATTGAGGTTAAATCCCTGGAAGTCTTCGCAAACCATCTTCCATACCTCGTGGACCTGGACATTCGTCACACCGGGTGCCACCGCGTCGAAGTCTCCCCAACCTGGAAACGGACCGGCTTCCCCGTCGAAGTCGAGGTAGATCACACCCACCGCCCCCGGAAGGCTCTGAAGCGGGATGATGGTCTGATAATCCGGGATCGGAATGTCGATCGGATGATCCTCCGGAGCATTTTCGATCGGAGCCTGTTCCGGTGGAGGTATCCGGTAGTTCGCACACACCACGCCGTCGCGATGCGTCCGGATCAGCCGCGGAGCACCGCCGGTTCCGGAGGGTTCAACCTTCCAGGCTTCCTCGCGATCGTCGAACAGGATGTTTCCCGCAAGGGACCCGGCCACGCCCTCCAAGGTTTGCCGCTGGAAGAAGAATCGCCCTTTATCCGGAGCACGGAGAAAGCCCTGAACGAAAAGGACGCCCTTCTCGTCACGGCGGATCATGGTGACGGTTCCGCTCACCCGCCGATCGCCCGGCAAAGAGACGAGAAATTCTTCGCCATCGACCGCCTGCTCCAAGAAATCCTCCGGCAGCGCCATCGACTCTTGTCCCGCAGCCAATCTGCGGTCGTCGCCGCGATCCGGCATGCGCGAAGGCTCGTGTATCGACAATTCAGAACGGGATATCCCTTCCTGTCCGAACCTCGGAGGCGCGACGTCTCCCTGCTCCTTCTTTGTTAAAAAGAAGAAGCCCAATGTGGCGATCAAGACGAGGATCGCCAGAATCGCGGTACTCCGCTTCATGGGGGCTGAAGGTCAACCGGAGTTGATCTATCTGCCCATGGTGCAGAATGCACATCGAGATGCAAGCCGGGATTTCCCCCAAATCTGTTTGGCTCAGGGGCTTACCGTCACATTTGTGAACTGCGATGTGTTAAGGGTCGAGTTACTCCCACTGGCAATGGCCAACCCGAAATAGCAAGAACTCGGAAAGGCCGCACTGAGACTGCCCACCGTCGTCCAAGTCGTCCCATCCGTGCTCTTGTAGGCAGTGATCGTGTCTCCGCTGCGGACCAAGCGGACCCACGTATTGGGAACGGTGCCACCCCCGCTATTGGAGGTGGAGGTATTTCCGTTCAGGCCGGTGCGGCGTACCCAGCGATAGTTCCCGTCTCCTGCCAGCCCCATGAAGACCTGACGGGAGTTCGAGGCCAGCGTGTCGCGGATCATGACCCCGACGCGCGAGGAGTTTCCGGTATCCTGCAGCGCGCTCACCTTTGCAATAATCTCGCCGTCCCCGCTGAGCGGCTGCCACGCAAATTGGAACGTGTCATTGCGACCGCTGAGCACCCCGGAACCAGCCAAGGTATAGGTCCCGCCTTCATGCGTCGCGGAACCTGCAAGATTGCCCGTGCCGATCTGCTCCGTCTCCCACGGCAGCGGCAAGGCGTCGCCTTCGATCTCGATGACCAGCACCGCTTCATCGAAGGCACCTGAAACATCCGTTGCCCGGATCGTGAAGTTGTTGGTTCCCGCGCTTCCCGCGGGCGGGGTGCCACCAAGGCTTCCGTCCCCGGCGACGGTCAGCCACGCGGGACCGGAGGCCTTCGCGTAAGTCACCGTATCCCCCGCATCGGCATCCGTTGCGAGTCCCGCCAAGCTCGCTGCCGAGTAGGCGGCATTTTCAGCGCCGGATGCGCGGAGAATCGGGTCAATCGTAAAGACCGGGGCATCGTTGACGTTCGTGACACCCATCGAAAGCACCGCTTCGTCCAATAGCCCACCGGCATCCGTGACGCGGACGGTGAAAAGATTGGAGCCGACATCGGAGTTCGAGGGAACCCCTCCCAAGGTTCCATTGGAGGAGACGGTCAGCCAGGCCGGCCCGGAAACCTTGGCAAAAGTCAACGTGTCACCGGCATCCCCATCGCCCGCCATTGGAACCAGGCTCGCGAGGTAGGCCTGATCTTCCGTCGCCGCCGCACCCGCAATCGGGTCCGAGGTGAAAGCCGGCGCATCGTTCACGTTGGTCACGGTGATGTTGAGCACCGCTTCATCGCTCAGGCCGCCGGAGTCCGTCACGCGGACGGTGAAGTTATTATTGCCAACGTGGGCATTCTCCGGAGTTCCGGTGAGCGCGCCATTCGCAGCCACCGACAACCATGCCGGCCCCGAAACCTTCGAATAGCTCAGCGAATCCCCCGCATCGATATCGCTGGCGCTCGCCGCGATGCTCGCGGAGTAAGCGGCATCCTCCGTCGCCGGAGATCCCGGGATGGGATCGATGCTGAACGCGGGAGCATCATTGATGTTTGCCACCTGAATCGTGAGGCCCGCTTCATCGGTAAAGCCGAAGGAATCGGTCACCCGCACCACGAAGTTATTCGGGCCGACATGGCTGTTGGCCGGCGTACCGGAAAGAGTTCCATTCGCCGCCACGACGAGCCACGTGGGGCCGGACACCTTCGAGAAAGTCTTCGTGTCCCCGGCATCCGGATCCGTCACATCCGCGGACAGGCCTCCTGTGTAAGCAGAGCCTTGGGTGCCTCCGGCCTTGGCAATCGGATCCGCCGTGAAGGAAGGGGCCCGCGGCAGGCTGTGACTCGCGACGACACCGGATTGGTTCGGCACCAGATAGGCTCCGGCGACCACCGCGCGGCTGGAAATTCCGGCACCCTGCCATGCCACCGAGACGTGATCTCCCCCGCCCCCTTCCGCCTGCTGGGCTTCGAACCAGTAGGCTTGTCCTGCGACCAGCGTGACGGGAACGGAACGCTGCGACGCTCCGCTATCGAAGGCTTGGAAGGAAGTGTAGCCGCTCACCGAGCAGAGTTCCTCTTTCGATGCCTCCGTCGAGTCCGTGCCGAGATAAAAGCGGCTGCCATCGTCACTCGAAATCCAGAAGGTGTATTCGCCGGTCACCGGTGGAACCAACCAGCCTAGCAGACGACGACTGTAATTGTCCGCGACGTTCTGAGTGGTCGTCGCGGAACCGAGATTCCCCGCGTAGTTCGTCGCGCCGGTCCACGTGTTATTGTTGAAGTTCGTCGTGCCGGCCCAGCGCTGTTCGCGCAAGCCGGGAGTGGCATTGACCAGCACGCGGACCGCCGCCTGTCCCGTCACGCCCGAGCTATCGGTGCCGGACACGACGAGTGTCAGAAGGGATGCGGCAGGCAGCGCGCCGGGGCTCTGCAACACAAGTTGCCCGGATCCATTCACGGCAAAAGCGCCGGAGGCATTTCCCGAAACGATGCTGACCGACGACAACGATCGCGTCACATCGGCGAGGATCGCCTGCCCGAGGACCGTGCCCGTGGACATCGCGGACGTGGCATTGAACACCGCCGAACCCGCTACCATCGGAGGCTCGACCATGTTGCCGACATTCACGGTGACGGTACGGGTGGCCGAAGTCCGCGCCACCCCGCCATCTTCGGCGAGGATGTTCAGCGTATAGCTTGCGGCTTTCTCGCGGTCCAAGCCGTTGCCGCCGACCCTCAATTCGCCGCTGCGCTTGTCGATCACCAGCCTGCCATCGGCATTCCCGGAGGTGATCGTCCATGTCCACATGGAGCCCGGTTCCTCCGGATCATTGGCGGTAAGGTCCGCGATCACGGTTCCCGGCGCGGCTGCTTCGGAAGGAGAAAGCGTCCCCGGATCCGTGATGGAATCGACGGCGGAATTGTCGATCCAGGCGGGATAGCCTTTCGCGGCCACGGTGCTCTTCACCGAAGCGGTGATCTCGTAGCCGCGGCCGGTGACACCGATGCCGTAGCGCTGGAAGTAGCTGTCGAGATTCCGTCCGGTAGCGTCGCAGAAGATCAGGTAGAAACGGTTTCTCGCGTAGTTCGGATCCGAGGAAGAAAGCGCGGAGAGCTCGGCATCCGCCCCGCCCTGAAGCCAAGTCATCAAACGTGAAAGAGCCGTGCGATACGCTTGCCAGCCGAAAGCCTCGGCCAGATTGAAATAGAAGTCGTAGGCCGTGGCGCCATCGCTACAGGCATAGGACCACGTCTGATCGGCAGCGACGCGTGCCATGAAAGCCGTGCGCTTGGTCAGGCGATTGCCGCCATTGAAGGTGGAGTGAATATCGCCGTCCCAGCAGGTCTTGTCGTGGACCATGTTGTTTAGCAAAGCGGGCACCAGATTCACGTCCACCTCGCCATGCGTGGCGATTCCGTAGTTGCCGTTGAAGCTGTCTTGGAACGTGTGGCCGAGTTCATGGTAGTAGCCCCAGTCGCCGCTGGTGAGCGCGTCGTTCACGAGGACGTCGCTATCGCCATAAGCCATCAGCACGGGATACCCCGCGTGTCCTCCGCCGGCGACGATGTCCCGGTCCGAGAGGGCGGACTCCCCCCGCTTGCGGAAAGCGCCGTATCCCATGAAATGGTCCGCGCTATCCATGACCTTCTTCCAGTGAAGCGCGACCGCTTCCGCCGAGGTCACCTTCTGCAGCTGCGCGCGCGAGACATAGGCGACGAAGCCGGGGGTGTTCCCATAGCCCGGAACGTTTTCCGTCATGATGCATCCCCACGCGCCCGGCAGATTCTTGAGCGTCGAATTCCAAGTCGCATCCGTGTCCACCCCGAGCTGGAAGCAAGGAGCTTCAAGGGCGCCGCTGATGGAAATATCGAAGTTGCCGAGATTGGATCCCGCGGGAACGACAATCCAAACGAGGCCACCGAAGACATTGCCTGTCTGCGTCACCGTCTGCGTCAGCGGCACGCGGCGTGTGACCTTCGGGAAGCGGTTCCAGCGGTCGAGATGGAAGTTCACATCGATGTGGCAACCGATGTCGATGCTCAGGCCTGCGGCGATCTTGTCCGCAGGAATGGTGACCGTGAGCGTGGCCCCGGGAGCGGCGTACAGGCGCGTCTCGATCCGGCGGCCGCGGTCACCCTGATTCATGTAAACGTCCGCTGGCACCGTGCCATTCACCGCGATCGTTTTTGACACGGTGCTTCCGGCCGCCGGGCTGCCCGGCCAGTCCGATGCCGAGGGATGCGCGACCAGCTCCGCCGCGGTCATCGCATCGAACTTGCCGGACTGATAGCGGGCGAGCATCGCCTCTACCGGTTTGTTCGCCTTGATCAGGGGAACTGCCGCAGTCACCTGGATGGTGCCATAGCTACCTTCCAAGGTCTGCATTCCCGCGATCACCTCGGCCTGCGATGGCCGGACGGCAAGCACTTGATCCACGGCTCCCGCGGCGACCTGCTTTTGCGCCAGAGTCATCGTTGGCCCGCCCTGTGCCTCGGCAAGCAAGGCATCCAGGGCATTCAGCGCGCTATGGTAGGTCGGGTAAGAGCCGGCCGCGACGGTGAAGGAACCCGTGGAAGTTCCGCTACCGCTCACCGAAAGCCCGAAGGGTTCGAGCACCGATTGCGCGTTGTTGAAAGCGGTGGTCGAAAGCGCCCACGGCGTCGAGCAAACCACCACACCGCCTCCATTCGCGGCGAAGGTGTTGATCTTCGTGATCGCGGTGGCGGTGAAGCCATCGTGGAAATTTCCCACGAAGACGTCGCACCCGGAGAGATCGCTCGCCGCGCTGGACATGCTCGTGCTGATCGCCTTCGTCAGATAGCCGCGGGTGGAGAAGAACGTGCGGATTGTCGAACTGTTCGATCCGACCGTGATCGTTGCAGGCACCGTCTTGCGGCTTGCCCACAGGACGGAGTTGAGGAAGAGCTGCGAAGTGGTGGTCGTCCCGCTGGTATTGAAGAAGCCCGTGTGACCTGCGGCGACCGCCCGTGCGGCGGTGGCGGAAACGCCATTGCCATAGCGCCCCGCGGCTAGTGCGGGAACATTGCCATCATCCAAGAGGACCGGGAACGACGCCCTGCCATGAATGGGAATCGAACCCGGGGAGCCATAGCCGTCCGACATGGTTCCTGCAGTGGTGCCGATGATCGAGGCATAGTCCGCGGGAATGTCCGCTTGGGCATGGAGTCGCGCGGTGCCAATGCAGGACACCACGGCCGCGAGCATGGCCATCAGGGAGGATGACGTTTTCATGAGATGGGGTTTAGAGGGTTTGAGCGGAGCTATTCCTGCCGCGCGGAAAGGCCGCGGAGCAGCGGGCCAATGATCTCGCGACGGCGAGCCTCCACGATTTCGTCCGGCGGGAGGACGGGGCGCGATCCGGAGTGGGACCATTCCTTCAAAACGGAGCTGGCGAAGCGGCGGCAGGCATCGAGGACTTGCGGCGACTTCCCTTCGTCGATGACGTATTCCTGCGTCACCTGCGAGTAGCACAGGCGGGCATAGTCCTCCCGGCATGCGGCGAGGCGTTTCTCGCCAAAACAATGCGCACACTCGTCGCCGTGGCCTTCATGACCCGGCTCGCTGGGAGGAGGAGTCGCGGCCTCAACCGTCGCAGGAGGGACCGCTGGTGCCGGGGTATCGGGCGCGGAAGTCTTCAAAATGCGTGATTCTTCACGCGGGAGCTTGGTGGCAGGCGGTGAACTGACCGCCGTGGCAGTTGCCTGGGGAGCCTGCGGCCGGTGGCCCAGCTTGAATACGACCGCGACCAGTGCCGCCGCCAAGACCCATAGGGGCCAACGGACGAATGCCCGGGGAGAGGATTCGGAATCAGCAGAAGATTGCTTCATTGCCGCTAAATCCAGCGCTTTCAGCAACGCCAGTCGCGACACATTGAACCTTCTTTATCACGAATCAATCTCTTAGGTGCTTTTTATGGCGAAATCTGCACGTTACTGAATTGCGAGGTATTGAGCGTCTCCTCGCTGCCGCTGGACACCGCCAGGCCGAAGTAGCAGGTCGCGGGGAAGTCCGCCGTGAGGCTGCCGACCGTCACCCAAGAGAGACCATCCGTGCTCTTGTAGGCGGTGATAATGCTCCCGCTGCGGACAAGCCGCACCCATGTGTTCGGCGGGATGCCCGCTCCGCTTGGGGAACTCGAAGTATTGCCATTCGTCCCCGTGCGACGGACCCAGCGGAAAGCACCGTCGCCGGTCAGGCCCATGAAAACGTGGCGGGAGTTCGATGCGAGGGTATCCCGGATCATCACGCCGACCCGCGAAGACATGCCGGTATTTTCCAAAGTGGTCACACGGGCGATGATCTCGCCGTCCCCGCTGATGGTCTGCCAGGCGAAGTTCATCGAGTCATTGCGTCCGGCCAACGTGCCGGCGCCCGAAACCGTGAAGGTCCCGTCGCTGTAAGTGGCGGAGCCTTGCAAGCCTCCGTTGCCGATTCCATCCGCCGTCCACGGGAGCGGCAGTTCATCGCCTTCGATCTCGATGACCAAAGCCGCGTCATCGAAGGCCCCTGCCCCATCGGTTGCCCGCACCGTGAAATGGTTCACCCCCGAGCTGCCCGCGGGCGGAGTGCCGGACAGCGCGCCATTCGCAGCAACCACCAGCCATTCCGGACCGAACACCTTGGAATAGGTGATTGCATCTTCCGCATCGGCATCGGCAGCGGTGTCCGCAAGAGATTCCCCGGCGTAAGCGGCCTCCTCCGTTCCATTCGCGCGAAGGATTGGATCAACGGTGAAGACCGGCGCGTCGTTCACATTCGCCACCGCGATCGTGAGCGTGGCTTCATCGAATGCCCCGGCGAAATCCGTGACACGCACCACGAAGCCATTGGAACCGACATCACCATTCGATGGCATGCCGCCTAGTTCACCGGTCGAGGAAACGGTCAGCCATGCCGGCCCCGACACTTTCGTGACGGTCAACGTGTCACCGGTGTCGATGTCGGAAATGAAGGACGCGAGCGATCCCGAGTAGGCGCTGTCTTCAGAAGCGGCACCCCCGGAGATGGGATCGGCGGTGAAAGACGGTGCATCGTTCACGTTCGCCACCTGGATCACGAGGCTCGCCTCGTCGAACACGCCGCTGCCATCCGTGGCACGGATGGTGAAGTTGTTGGTGCCGACGTGGTCGTTGCCCGGGGTGCCGGACAAGTCTCCATTCGCTGCGACATTCAACCATACCGGACCCGACACCTTGGAATAGGTGATCGTATCCCCCGCATCGGCGTCTGTCGCCGCACCGGCGAGTGATCCGGTGTAAGCTTGATCCTCGGTCGCATCTCCGCCATTGAGCGGATCGGTCGCAATAACGGGAGCGTCATTGGTATTCGCGACATGGATCGTGATCGTGGCGTCATCTGAAAGCCCCGCGCCATCGCTCACGCGGACGGTGAAGCTGTTCGGCCCGACGTCGCCGTTCACCGGCGTGCCGGAGAGCGCACCGTTTGCGGCAACCGCAAGCCACGATGGTCCCGTGAGCTTCGTGAAGGTCACGGTGTCACCGAAATCCGGATCTGCGGCATCGGCAGAGATGCTGCCGTTGTAAGCGATGTCCTCGGTCGCGGCAGGCTTGGCAATCGGGTCGGCGGCAAAGACGGGGGCACGATTGGGCACAAGCGTGTCGTGAAGCGAATCCACCTCGGAGGCAGAAAGCGCGCGCTCATAGACTCGGACGTCATCGATCGATCCGTCGAAGCGTTTGTTGTTGTCGCGGTGATCGTAGCCGATCGCCACCGGATGAGAGACCAATGCCTGGATGGTGCCGCTGCCGGAGCTAGCCTGGACGCCGTCGATGAAGACGCGACCCGTCGTCCCGCTACGGGTGGCGGCGAGGTGGTGCCACTGTCCGTCATTCACCGTCCCGACGGTCGTGAGGTCGAACTGATAGACGCTGTTGTTATATACGAAGAAATTGACCGTGCCGTTGGCGTTCACATTGAGCACGTATTGGCCCTGATGTCCGGATGCGCCCGCTTCGCGTTGCTGGATCACCGTCGCGAGCGGCGAGCCGGGATCGATCTTCACCCATGCGGCGAGCGAGAAGTCCCCGCTTCCCACAAGTGCAGCCGGGGTTCCTACCAGAATGCCGTCATCGATTCCATCGAAGCTGAGGGCGTTCCCGGAGATACCCGTTCCCCATGTCGCTCCGCTCACGCTTCCATCCTGGGCCCGACCGGTGAAGTCGTCGGCATTCGTGCCGGTGCTTTCGTCGAGTTTCCACCAGGCACGGAGGTTCGCGTAAATTGCCGGTGGCTGGGAGGCCGCTGAGTTGGGATCGCTGCCGAATGCCGTCTCCAGGCCGGTTGTGAAACTGTCGCTGTCGGGATCCGCTCCCGGATCGGCATTCTCCACCGTGATCGATACCGGAGATGAGGTCACCGAGCCACCGGTATAGCTCGCTTTCGCGGTAAGCGCATGGGTTCCGGGAACGGCACCATTCCAAGTAGCCTCGTAAGGGGCGGTGGTATCCGAACCAATCAATGTCGTCCCTTGGTAAAACTGGACGGAGGCGATCGCCTGCGAGCCGCCCGCGACATCCGCATTGATGACGATGTTCGCACCGGACGGGAAGGTCGCGGCAGCGACCGGCGAGGTAATATTCACCGAAGGCACCGATGGTGGTGGCCCGAAGTCCGCAGCGGCGACAAAGGGGAACAACGCGCTCGCGGGAAGCTCCGCCCTCGCGATGCCCGGTCCGGACCACGCCACGGCAACGTGATCGCCACCGCCGCCATCCCGTTGCTGGGCCTCAATCCAGTAGATCTTTCCCGCCTGCAGCGGAATCGTTCCGGATTTCTGTGACGACTGCGAATCCCACGCCTTGAAGTTGGTGTAGCCGTCCACGAATGCGATCTCGACCTTGTTTGCGGAGCTCGCATCGGTGCTCAGGTAGAGCCGGCTATCGTCATCGCTCGCGATCCAGAAGGTGTAGTCTCCCGTGACCGTCGGCTTCAGCAGGCCCATCAGGCGACGCGAGTAGTTGTCGGCAACATTCTGGCCCGTGACGAAATTCGAAAGCGTGCCCGTGAAATTCGTGGCTCCGCTCCAATTCTCGTTCCAGTAGGCCTCATCGCCGGACCAGCGGCGCTCCACCACCTTGTTCGCCGGCGGGTTGCAGACGACGTTGACCGCGCCGTCACCGGAGGCGCCGAGATCGTCGGTGGCGCGCACCACCAGTTGGATCGCACCCGGATTCGGAAGGGATGCCGGAACCACCAGAGTCACCTGCCCGGCCGCATTGATCGAAAAGATGCTGCCGGTATTCCCCGCGACGATCGACCAACCCGCGATGCTTCTGCCAGAGGCTGGCGTTGCCACGGCGGTGCCAACCACGGTACCTGCCGGGGAGGTCGAAGACGCTGAAACGAAGACCGTCTCAACCGTCGGAGCCGAGTCATCCAGCAAGGTGATCGTGTGCGTCGAGGGGCTGACGACCTGCGCTCCTGTCGCGCCGGTGATCGAAATCAGGACGTCCTCCGGATTTTCCGCTAAAGCGTCTGTTAGAATCGTGAAGGGCAGCAGCTTGACCTGATCCCCCGCAGCGAAGGCCAGCGTTCCCGGGGTGAGCTGGTAGTCGCTGCCCGCGGTGGCGGTTCCGGCGACACTATAGTTCACGCTGACGCCTCCCGAACCCGCAGGGCGATCGAGAACGGCCATCAGCATGGGCTCGGTTCCATCGCCCTCACGCCGCGTCGAGGAGGCCATCAGGAAGCGCACCGTTCGCGGTGCCACGTCGGAAGTGAAGACGATCGGTGTGCGCGCGAAATTGGGGCCGGACCATGCGACGGAGGCGTGGTCGCCGCCACCGCCTTCCTGATGCTGGACCTCCATGTAGTAGGACTGCCCGGCCGTAAGACTGATCAGCGCCGATTGCTGCGAGGCATTCGCATCCCAATTCTGAAAGTCGGTATAGGTGCTGAGATTCGCAATCTGCACTTTGTTCGCCGCACTCGAGGTGGTGCTCAGGTAGAGCCGGGATGCATCATCGGAGGCGATCCAGAAGCGATATTGCCCCGTGACCGGCGCCACGATCTGCCCCGTGAGCCGTCGCGAATAATTATCCGCGACATCGGTCGCCGTGGTGAAGGACGTAAGGTAACCCGTGTAGTTCGGAGACACGCTGTTCCATGTCTGATTGCTGTAAACCGTGCCGCCGTTCCATCGTTCCTCGGTCACCAGAGACGGAACGGGACCATCGAAGATCAGGACGGAGTTCTTGTTCAGTCCGCTGGTCAGCCCTGCCTGGTTCGCCGCGCGAAGTTCGAGGACAGCGGTTTCGGCCTGCTCCAATACGCCGTCGTTCTTCACCCGGATGCGCACGTTCTGCGTTGTCGTGCCCGGAGGGAAGACGAGCGTGCCGCTAGGAATGATCGCATTGCCCGCCGCGGCATCGGCGAAAGCCCAGTCCACGTCGTCGCCGGTGGCAGTGCTACCGGAACCGGCGACATAGTCCACCGTGACGGTATTCGCCGAGACCGCGGAAAGCATCACCGTGATGTCGCGATATTCGCCGTTCGCTCCCGGCTGCTCGCTGACGGGTGTCGAGCTGGCTTGGAAGCCTACGGTAAGCGCCAGCGCGTCGTTGTCGGCAATCTCAAGCGTCGCCGAGGAAGGCCGATCCACGCCGTAGCCGATACCGGCCACGATTGTCAGGACCACCTTTTCCGTTCCTTCCGCAATCACGTCATTCACCGGAGTGAAGGTCACCACCTCGCCGAACTCGCCATCTGGTATGACCACCGAGCCTGCCAGGCCCGTGTAGTCGAGACCATCGGTCGCCGTGCCGGAGAGCGCGTAGTTCACCGTCAGCGCACCCGTGGTGCCGATGCGGGAGATGTAGAATTTGCCGGTGTTGCCACCTTCCGCGGCGGAAGAATTGTAGGGAGACACCGCCACCCGTTCGCCGCTGTCGTTGTCGCGGATCGCGGTCTCGGCGGTTCCATCATTGTAAGCGCGATAGCCTGCAGCCGGCGTGATCTTCACCTTCACCGTTTCGGTCGGTTCGAGCAGGGTGTCGTTGACCACGGGAACGCTGACCGTCACTTCATTGGTGCCATTCCCCGGGATCGAAACGCTGCCGGAGAGAGTCGTGTAATCGGAACCGGCGGTGGCGGTCCCGCTCACCGTGTAGTTCACGGTGACATTCCCTGCCGTGGATCCGATCGCGCGGAAGATGAAGCTGGCTGAGGAACCGCCTTCGGTTCCCGTGGCACCGGCACGCACCGCGATGAGCGGTGTGTCCGAATTATCCAGGATATTGAGCGTCGCTTGGAACTTCTCGCCGAGGCTATAGGCGTTGTTGAAAGTGGTGACTGCCAGCGTGACGTACTCCATCGGCTCGCCAAGGTCGTCGTCATAGGGCGTGATCATGACCGGTGCGCTCGTCGCGCCCGCGGGAATGGTGGTTTCTCCCGTGAGCGGCGCGTAGTCCGTGCCATGGAAGGCGCTGCCGGAAAGACCGTAGTATACCTTCAGCGGCGCGGCTGTGCTTCCGCTGCGGGTGATCAGGAACATCCCTGCGTCTTGCCCGGCTTCCGAGGCACCCGCATCCGCGACACTCACGGTGACCGCCGGGGTGTCGTCGTCGCTAAGGGTGACCGTCGCGGTTGTGGCCAAGCTATCGCGGACGTAGGCAGCGTTCGTATTGATCGTCGCGATGATGTCTTCCGGTGTCTCGATCGCCGTATCGTTGACCGGATTGACATTCACCGCCGTCGAGCTCTGTCCGGCAGGAATGGTCACGGTGGTCGCCAGCGTGCTGTAGTCGGTCCCATTCGTTGCACCACCGGACCATGCGACGGAAATATTCAGCGAGCTCGCGGTCGAACCGGTGCGATAGTAGGTGAACTTCCCTTGCGCGGCGGGCGACTCCATGGCGTAGGGCGTCGTCGGCTTCACCGAGACCTGGGGCAAGGTGGTGTCATTGTCACCCAAGGTCATCACCATCGAATTCGATGAATTCGAAAGGTACGTTCCATTCGACGCAAGCTGCAGCGTGATCGTCTCCGGCCCTTCCTGGGAGCTATCGTTGACCGCGGCCACGGCGACCGCCAGGGACGACTGTCCGGCGGGAATCGTGAAGGTCCGGTAGGATCCGTCCGTCGCGTAGTCGGGAGAGAAGGTGTAGTCCGTCGTCTTTGCGGCGCTTCCTCCGGCAGGAGAAACACGGACCGTCAAGGCATCGGTGGTGTCGCCGGTGCGGGTCAGCGTGAATCCGCCATTGGCTCCGCCCTCGATTGGATCCGCGGTCTTCGCCAGCGTGACAAAGTTCGAATTCGCCGCGGTCCAATCCGCCGTATTCGTCCCCACGATCACGACCAGGGGATTGGTGAAGGTCGGAGTGAACGTGAAGCCGTTGAGTGTCGCTGTAAGGGAATGCGAACCGGTGGCGAGACCGGACAGCGCGTAGTTCCCGCTGGTATCGGTGAAGGCATACTTGGTGCCGTTGCTCACGCGGACATTGGGCAGTGGCTGGCCGCCCCAGGTGATATTCCCGGCAACGGTTTGCCGCCCATGGCTGCCGACATTGATCACCACATGCCGGCGGGCGGTACCGCCCTTCATGTCGGAGACCGTCAGCATCGCGGTGATCTGGGCGACGGTTGGAAAGGTGCGCGTCACGACCGCACTATTTTCCGCGGTGACGCCATCATCGAACTCCCATCGATAGGCCAAGGTATCGCCATCCGCATCGCTCGCGGTGGCGGTGAAAGTCACGCTCCCTCCGGCAGCGATGGTTGTCGCGCTGGCCGCCAGGCTCAGGGCCGGCGATTGATTGCCGGGAAAGGGGCCGCGGAAATACGCGACATCGAGCGAGGGCGGAGAGGTGTCGTTCTTCGAAAGAACCGTGAAGTGCTGGTCCGACTCGGGATCGGAGTAGGTGCGGCCGATCTGGATCCCGCCATCCCCCTTCCCGCCCGAGCTTCCCGGCGTGGTATCGAGCAAGTGTCCGGCGTTGCTGCCCATCCCGCTGTAAATGACCAGCGCCTGGTCCTGAACCTTCGCGGGGTGATACTCGATATTGTAGCTACGGATGCTGTCCTTCGCGACGTTGAGGGCGTAGCGTTTCCCTTCTTCAAGCTGCGGCTGGTCGTAAGCATGGAGACGGAAGACCCCGTTGGTCTTCGGGTAGTGGACATAGTTGTCCGGAAGCCAGCCGAGGGCACGCTTGCTGATGGTATTGTAGTGAGCGCCATATCCGCCGCCTCCGCCCATCACGTCGAAGGAATTGCCATACTCCTGATTCGCGCCGTTGCCATAAGGAGTGCCGTCATCGGTTTGCCAGAAGTTCGCGTGATTGCGTCCCAAGGAGTGTCCGCATTCGTGGTTGATCACGTCCATGCCGCCCCAGCCGAGCCACACGCTGTCTCCCCCTCCCCATGAAGCCCCAGACCGAAGGCCGCCGTTCACACGGACGATGATGCAATTGTACTGGCTGGGATCGTAACCGAGCTTCCGCGCTTCGGCGCGTGCCTGCGACTGCATCGTTCCCAAGCCATCCACCTCGCTGTCCTTCGCGATGTACCATGCGAGGGTCTGCGGCAGCACGATCAAGGGGGTGACCGTGGCCGTGGTCGTCATCTTGCCATAGGAGCTTTCGAGGTAATAGCGGGTCGTGTTCCGCATGTCGGCGATTGCCTGGTCCTCCGTATTCGGCGGGGCCATCTGATCCGGGTAGGTCGCGCGGATGTAGAGGCAGCGGAAGTTCCCGATCGCCCTCGACGAGGTGCCAGGAAAGGCATCCATAAAGAAGGCGGGACCACCCGGGCCGCTGGCCTGCACGAGCGTGCGGTACTTCTCATCCATCACCGCGACATGCGACCCATTGCAAAGCGTGATCAAGCGCTCGCCGACCTCGATGGTCGGCGTCTCCTCCGTCACCGCCTCACCGGAAGCGACCCCTTCGGTGGTCTCACCTGAGACGGGACAGGTCTCCTCGACCACAGTCCCCGCCGGGATGCGCTCGCCAGTCTCCAATTGGCGCACGGGACTTTCTGCCACGGCAAGTTCCCGGTCCACGGCGACCCCGCGCAGCGGAATCTGTTTCCGCGCCATGACGCCTGTCATTTCTCCAAAGACACGCGCCTTGTAGCTGACGCCCTCCGCTTCGAAATACCGCAACGTCAGTCCATCAGGCGGCATCTCGGTCCCCGGTTCGGGGCGACCCATGTAAACATTGTAGTCGCCGGTCGCGGACACCGGCTTTTCCAAAGAGGCGACGATTTCCTCCGGCAGATCCTGTCTCACCACGCGAGGCACCGCCTCTTCCAGAGCAAGCTGCGGATTGGTCGCGATGAGTGCCTTGAACTCCGGCCGACGGGCGGCAGCGAGTTGAATACCCGCTTCTTTCATCAACTCCCGGGACTCGGGAGAAGCATCCGCCCATTCGTCCAGCCACCCCTTGAAGGCGGCAATCTTCTCGAAATCCGGTTCGCGTTGCTTCTCAGTAACCCATTGCCCGAAACCAGCGGGTGCGCCTTGAGCCTGAGATGGCGCTTCCTTGGAAGCTTCGACTGACGCTTCGGCGAGTCCCGCTTCTTCCTTCCCCTTGACCGCACCCGGCGACTCCTCCGAAGCGACGGTTGATGTCGATTTCGTGGCGGTGGCAGGCTCGGCAACCTTTGCCTCCGGCCATAGCCAAAGAGAAACCATGGCGGCCAGCAAACAGACGCTGACCGCGACGAGACGTCGGGAAGAAGACATGGGTTTAAGAAGGGACAGCCTTGGGACAATGACACCGGATGACCTGTCCGGCGCAAAAAACTGATAGAAACCTCAAATTTCAATCACCTCGCTATCACGATTTTTCAAATCCTCAAGCAAATGAGTGCCTTGGGGCACTTGTCTGGAAAGGAAACCGCACCCACCGCACATAAGAACCGATTCCACGCTGGTAGAATCCGTCTTCGCACTCCGTAATCCGCTCCGAATGATCCGCCCGAGACCTCTCCTGTTTGTCGCCTTGGCAGCCTTTGTCGCCCCCGCTGCAGCCGAAGTGCGCCTTCCGAAGGTTTTCACGGATGGTGCCGTTCTTCAGCGTGACCGCGCCGTGCCGGTATGGGGTCAGGCGGAGGCTGGGAAAAAGGTGGTCGTGAAGTTCGCCGGGCAGGAAAAATCGACGCAAGCCGCAGGTGATGGCAAGTGGCGGGTCGATCTCGATCCGATGCCAGCAAGCGCCGAGGGTCGCACACTCGAAGCCGCGGAGGAAGGCGGCCACCACGTGGAGGTGAAGGACGTTCTCGTCGGAGAAGTCTGGCTCGCGAGCGGCCAATCGAACATGGAGTGGCCGATCAAGGCCACTCGTCCGGAGGATCAGGAACTCGCGAAATCGGGACCCATCCCGCTGCTGCGGCTCCTCAACGTGCCGAAGAAACTTTCTCCGTATCGCCTCGATGACTTCGAAGGCGCTTGGCGCCCGGCCACTCCCGAGACGACGCCTGACTTCTCTGCGGTCGCCTATTTCTTCGGCCGCCGTCTGACCGAGGAATTGGGAATTCCAGTAGGAATCATCCATAGCTCTTGGGGGGGGTCCCGCATCGAACCATGGTTCGCCGACGAGGGGCTCGCTGAAATGGAGGACTTGAAGGGCATGCGCGAATTCCGCGACGCCCGCACGCCGGGAACGGACAAGCACAACGAAGCCCTGCGGCGCCATCTGGAGGCAACGCGCGGATGGCTGGATATCGCGGATCGCGCCCTCAAGGAAAAGCGCCCGGTGCCGAACCAACCCTCGTCCCCGCCGACGCTGCCGGTCGGCCACAATCAGGCGATCGGCACTTACCAGGCGATGATCCACCCGCTGGTCCCTTACGGCCTGCGCGGATTCCTGTGGTACCAAGGCGAGGCCAACGTCGGCGAAGACCTCCTCTACACCCTGAAAATGGAAGGCCTCATCAAGGGATGGAGAAAACAATTCGGCGTTGCGGAGGCACCTTTCCTTTTCGTCCAGCTCGCTCCGTTCAACTACGGCGCCGAGCGCCAAGGGGCACTGCAGGGACTTTGGATTGCACAGGAGGAGACCTTGAAAATCCCTCACACCGGCATGGCCGTGACCATGGATATCGGCAATCCGGGAGACATTCATCCCCGCAATAAATCCGAAGTCGGTCGACGCCTGGCACTGTGGGCACTTGCCGATACCTACGGAAAGCAAGGCATCGTGAAATCCGGACCGATGTTCGAAAGTTTCGAGGCAACAGACGATGCCATCCGCGTCCGCTTCACCAGCGCGCCTACCGGTCTCGCCACGCGCGATCAACAGCCGCCGAACTACTTCGAGGTGGCCGGACCGGATTGGATCTTCAAGCCCGCCACCGCCGAGCTCTCGCCGAATGAACCTGTCGTCACGTTGAAAAGCGCGGAAGTCCCCCATCCCACGATGGCCCGTTTCGCGTGGTCGCAAGTCGCGGAACCGAACCTGATGAACCGGGAAGGCTTGCCCGCCGCCGCCTTCCACACCCATTGGCCGGATGAGCCGGGAATGGGCCGCAACGTCGCACGCAAGCGCCACTTCACTTCCAGCGATCCCAATCCGCATGGCTGGAACACCGGCCTCACCGATGGCAACTGGCATGGAGCCGCAGGAACCTGCTTCGCCACCGGAGCCTCGCCCTCCTTCCCCAAGCACGTGACCATCGATCTCGGGCGCGCCCGGGAGGTACAGGCGGTGCGCTACGGCGTCCCCGGCTTCGGCGCGACGAAGACCGTCGTCATTTCGCTCAGCGAAAATGGCAACGAGTTCCAAGAGGCCGGACGCCATGAGTTCGCCGGCAAGACGGAAGCGCGCACGGAGTTGCGCTTCGACAAGCGCCCTGTCCGTTTTGTCCGCGCAACCTTCCCCGACCATCACGGAAAGCAGGATAACTTCGACGAGAACTTCTCCTTCCTCAGCGAGCTGGAGGTGTATGGTCCGGTGAAGTGACCGGAAAAAAGAGACGGGGACCGCGCTTTCGGAAAGCACTCGCCTTTCTGATCACCGCCCTGCTCCTGTGGATCGCCGTCTCCTACCTCGCGCTACCGGAATGGTGGAGAGGCCATGAAAAGAAGCACCCGGCTCTAGCGGGTGCGCCGCGGGTAACATTCACCGCGAGTGGGATTCCCGGTGATCCTCTGAATGTCTTCGTGATCAGCTCAGAGGAGAAGCTGGTGTCCGCATTGCTCGCGGCGGGATGGCTGCCAGCGGATCCGATCACCCTAAAGACAAGTGCCCGCATCGCGGAGAGTTCGGTGTTCCACCGGCCCTATGAAGAGGCACCGATCAGCTATCTCTACCTCTTCGGCCGGAAGGAAGATCTGGGCTTCGAGAAACCGGTGGGGAAAGACCCGCGCGAACGCCATCACGTGCGCTTCTGGCGAGCCTCTCCGAAGGACGACGAAAGGCCGGCGTGGTTCGGTGCCGCGACTTACGACCGCAGCGTCGGCTTCAGCCACACCACCGGACAGGTCACGCATCACATCGCGCGGGAGATCGATGCGGAGCGAGATCGACTGATCGAAGATCTCGCGAAACACCAATCGAACATCCGCACCTCATACGAGGAGGGATTTCAATCCCAATCGGGACGCAATGGTGGCGGCGATCCGTGGCAAAGCGATGGCAAGCTCGGCGTGTTGGATTTCCCCGATTGAACCGCTCTTCAGCCCGGCCTCAACGGGACGCGCCAGCTTCAAGGAACCGGACGGCCTCCTCCCGGGTCTGTTCAGGAAGACCCCACATGACGCCGCCGTGGCCTACACCTTTCAGCACGACGCGCTTTCCTTGGCCGGGGGCACAGGCGTCCAGGATACGGGCGGATTGATCAAGGGGAATGGTACCGTCCTGGTCACCATGGATGAGAAGCAGCTTGCAGCGGGTGCGCTTGACCGAATCGATGGGCCGGATTGCGCGGGGATCGAAGCCTGCATCGCTGCGCACGCTCGCACGGACCACCGGTACCAAGGGCGTGAGCGCCCCGTGGTAGCGCCGCCGCGCCTGGTGATAGATCACGCCACCCAGATCGGCCATCGGGGCAAGAAGCACCGCCGCCTTCACCTCCGGAAGCTGTGGCAACGCCTGCAAGGCAACCGCTGTCCCCATGGAATAGGCCCAGATCACTTCAGTGCCCTTTGACCCGTGATCGAGCTTTCGGCCTGTCCGGATCACGCGCAATGCGTCATCGACTTCGCGTGTTCCATAGGTCGCCCGATCTCCTCCGCTTTTGCCGTGGCCACGGCTGTCCCACGCCACACAGCGGAAGCCCGATGAGGAAAGGCGCTTGGCCACCGGAAGCATCTGCTCCTTTGAATTGCCGAAACCGTGGAGGAGATAAGCGGTCCCACGTTTTTTCGTCCCGGGCAATGGGTCCAATTCATAAGCGGAGAGCACCACTCCGTCTGCCGATACCACGCTGAATCGCTTCGGGCTGAGCTTCGTCTCCGTTTCCCAATGCTCCCCGTCAGCCGCGCGGCGTGGAACGGTCAGAAGGTCTGCCGCCCGCTGCGTCACGCAAGAACCGCACAGGAACGCGACCACGACAGCCAGCGGCCGCCACCATTTCACGACACGTTGGAAAAACCCTGCCACGCAGGACATGAGACGCTCCCGGAGCGTGAAAACAAGCTGTTTTCCGGAACGGAGTCTTCCCCTTCCCACGCAGGTTTGCAGGGCCGGATCGAGCAACTCTACGAACTCCCCTGACCGCGTTACTTCGGCTCCTTGACGAATCCCTCGCCCACGTGGACACGGTAGTCTTTGATCCGTCCCGGATTATTCCCCGTGCGCGGTGTATAGCGGAAGCCTCCGATGGCAGTCTTCGCTCCGAGATCGATCACCAGGGAGTGAGGATAGTTTGCCTTCGACGTCTTCCACTCGGTGTGCCAGAAGTCGGCCGTCTGACCATTGATCGCATTCGAAGCGGAGCCGTCCTCGCCGACCAATTCCTCGCTATCGACATAGGCGATCGTCCAGCTGGAGTGCGAGATCGAGTTGCCGGCCGGGTCAAGCAGATCGAGTTCGGCGATTGCGGCGAAAGGCTTGCCATCATGGGCATTCAAGGCTTCGAGGACGAATTGGGAACCGGTGAGCGGCTTGGCAAATTTCACCTCCTGGACCTCCGCTCCCGGCGCAAAAGCGGCGGTCAGGTCGGGCTTGTGCTCCTTAATCACCAGCTCGCCTTTTTTCAGACCCTTCCGCGCGAAATCCAGCTCGCCATGAAGCTCGTCGAGAATCGGTTTCGCCAATCCAGCCAGCACCGGCTTCGTGGGCCCGAGCAGATCCAGCACCACCACCTCGTTTCGCCCTTCCTTTAGCCATGCGCCGGGCAGATAGGCGGTTTGGGTGGGTCCGATGTTCCAAAAGCGCGCCAAACAGTGACCGTTCACCCAAAGGACGCCTTTCCCCCATGTCCGCAGATCCAGGAAGGTATCGGCCTTGCGTGTGACATTGAATGTCCCGCGCCAGAACTTCGGGCCGGGACTCCCCGCGGGATCCGACTTCCACTTCAATGACGACAGCAGCGGCTCATCCAGCTTGAGCGGATAGATAGACCACTCCCCGCTGAGGTCGGTTTGCTTGGTTCCTTCGACGAGTTGCACCTTCCCTTGGATCCCCTTGCGGTCGTGGATCTCGTTGCCGAAATTCACGTGCCCCATTGCCTCCACGAGGATATCGAGTTGCGCCGGTGCGGTCCGCTCGGGAAGCCGCACTTGGAAACGGCGCGAGCGGCGATCCATCAGGCCGATCTCTTTCCCGTCGAGAAACACCCAGCCGAAGTCATGGACTTGCCCCACCTGCAGCGTCGCCGCCGGCCCCGGGGGCAGCGTCACGCGATACACGGAGCATCCGTGACCTTGATCATAGGCCTCCATGCTGCGCGGAGCACTGTCCTTGATCGCCGCAGGAAGATTTTCGAGAACGGCCGAGGTCTCGCTCAAGGTGAAACCCGGGATCTCCATCGCGGGCATCGGTGCGGGCGGCTCCGGCAAGGTCTCACCCGGCAGCAGGAAGCGTGACATGAGCTTCCGCGTGCGATCGAACTTCTCGCCGATCCAGCCCGCCTCGCTGATCGGTGCATCGTAGTCATAGCTGCTGGTGTCCGGCTTGAAGGGACGATCCGCCCCCGCCCACATCCCGAAGGAAGTGCCGCCGTGGGCCATGTAGATGCTGAAGGACGCACCTTCCTTCAGCATGAACTCGAGATCGGCCAGATAGCGGTCCGTATTTCCCAAATGATGCGGGGCACCCCACGTGTCGAACCAGCCCGGGTAAAACTCGCCGCACATCAGCGGGCCTTTCGGCTGAACCTCCCGGAGTTTCTTGAAGCCGTTCTGCGGATCGCTTCCGAAATTCACGACGTTGAAGAGATCGTCGCGCTTGCCGTTCCAGAGATTGCCCGTTGGGTTGCAGGCGAAGAGCGGGATATCAAATCCGGCATCGATCGTCGCCTGCCGCATCATGCCCATGTATTCGGCATCCTTGCCGTAAAAGCCATACTCGTTCTCGACCTGCGCCATCAGGATCGGGCCGCCCTTTGTCACCTGCATCGGCCCCAGCACGCGGCCGACTTCCGCCAGCCAACTGCGGCTGGCGGCCATGAAATCGGGATCGCGCGAGCGCAGCGCCATGTCCGGCTTTTTCAGCAACCACCAGGGAAGCCCGCCGCCATCCCATTCCGCACAGGCATAGGGTCCCGGACGGAGAATCACCCACAGGCCCTCCTCTTGGGCGAGACGGCAGAACTCCGCGGCATCGGCCTGACCTTCCCAGTTGTATTTGCCTTTCTCGAACTCGTGGAGATTCCAGAACAAGTAGGCACACACGGCGTTCAGTCCCATCGCCTTGCACAGCTGGAGCCGATGTTTCCAATATTCCTTCGGGACCCGTGCGAAGTGAAGCTCACCGCAGCGGATCTGGAGCACCTTGCCATCGAGCAGGAGGTCCTTCTCTCCAATCACGAAAGTGTGTTTCGCATCACCTGCGGCTTGAGCGGCCGCAGTCCCGCCAGAAACAAGGGCCATCGCAAGCGCCAGCGAACAGCTCGCGGCATTCCGGACGAAATGGGGCAGAGGCTTGATGTACATGAACACCTTTGAAGGCTTTGGAAGGAGAGATGTCCATCCCTACCCGTGCCCTAGGCGGAAGAATCAGCGCCAGGTGGACTATTGGGAAAGGCAGAATCACCAATCATCAATCCGCCAATCATCAATCAAAGTGCGCTTCGCGAGGACTGGAGAATGGGAGTTCGGTAGGCAGTCGGTTGGAATTGTGCGATCCCGCTTTTCAGCTGTTTTCACCTGATAAGCAGGTGAGGAACAGGTGAAACTTCGTGGCCGGGGGACCATTGGGGTTGGCTTGTTTGCCGGGGAGCTCGCGCCGGGGGGAGACTTGTCGATGTAGGCATGGGTGGCAGCATGCCATGGGGGCATTCCCATCATCCACTTCCAGCGGTGGTCCCCGCCGGGGCGAACATCGAACCTTGATCGCCGAACGAGATACTCTACCGCTTCTCTTTCGCGCTCGGGGAGGCGGAAGGAGGGATCGGAGCAAAGGTTTGGCGGATCTCCTCGGGGGTGCCGATCTTCAGTTGGATCGAGTAGTCGTGCCGGAAGCCCGGCTTGATCGCCATCGTGCGGACCGGAGCGAAGTAGGAGCAGCCGATCCCCTTTGGCCCGGCCGGTCCTTGATAGCGGTAGCAAGTGATGTCCTTCGTGCCAGGGAAATAGACCCCCAGCCCGCGTCCATCCGGACCGATGAAGGCGGCCCATTCTTCGTCGCACCTCCGTTGCTCGTTCGGCCAGCCAGGCACGCTTTCGCTCAGCGACTCGCCGGTCCACGGCTTTGACCCGACGTAATGTACCAGCTTGGGCAGCGCGAAATCCATGAACACCGCAGGCAGTTCCTGATGCACCGCGGGATGCTCCTGCTTTCCATCGTAGGCGAAACGGAAGCGGATCGTGGCGACATCTCCCTCCAGCGAAATCCATTCCTCCATCTGGCAGTCTTCCAGGATCTGGCCGCCCGCCCAATTGACCGGCATGCTTTTCACGTAGAGCTGGGTGGGGGATTTCTTTTCCTCCAGCACCTTCGCCGGCTTTCCCTCGTAGTGTCCGCCCTGCACCGGATTCCAGCGCCAGTCCCGGTCACCCCATTTTGAACCGTCGGGGGCACCGTAGTAAGATTGCTGGATGAAGCGCCCGCGGTCCGCGTGGTTGAGCAAATTCGGTCCATCCGGCAGCTCGCTGAACCAGAAAACGGACCCGCCGGAGCTCATATCGACACCGATCTTCACTTTCCCGTTTTCGAGAAACTCCGTTTTGGAAGCGACCTCCGGCTCTGCCGCCGACAGGCAACCCGCCAGTGCCGCTGCCCAGATGGCCGGAATGATGGACTTTCGCCGCATGGTGCCACTACGCGGGAAAGAATGGGTTCCTGTCACACGTCTTCGACTGCGGCATCTCTCCACCCGCGAGCCTTGCTGATATCATTCGTCTCATGTCCTCATTTTTCCACCTCCCGGGCATCAGGGGCATCGTATGGTCCGCGCTCATCCTCGCGCCGGAGGCACCGGCCGACGTCCCGCTCAAGCTGGAACGATTTGACGGGCCCGCGTCATCCTTCCGGGAACCTGCGGCGGGCACGATTGAAATTCACGGACCGATGTCCGTGCGTGTTACCCCAACCGGCGCTCCCGGGCCGGGCGATCTTGTACTAGAGATGGAGTACTTTTGCGCGGGCGGGGTCCCGGACTTCGCGGTCTTGCCCGGCCCGCCCTTTGAAGCGGGAACCACCCGCGACCTGCACGCGATCGGACACAGCGAAACATGGAGCACCTATACAGCTCGGATCGCCCCCGATGGGAAGCCACTGCCGCAGGGATGGCAGCAACTTCGCCTCGACCTTCCCCTGCCAGCCGGACGTGTGCTGCAGATCCGCAATGCACGTCTTCGTCCGGAACGCCCGGGAGAGTTCGGAAAGACGGAAGCGAAGCCGCAAGCATCCGCGGACAAGGATCTGCTGCAAGCTTACCTCGACACCCGGTTCCCCGCTCTCATTGACAAGGTCTCGATCGGAAAGACATCGATTGAAATTGGCGGCAGCCTTCCGAAGCAAGACGGCCCCTTCTTCCTGGCTGATATCCCGATGGATGTCGTGCTTGGTTCTCCCCGGAGTTGGCAAAATCTTTCCGATATCCCGGCGACGGTTGACGGCAAGTTCAAGGTGATCCTTCCGCGCCAGCGCCAACGCGATGGCCTGGACTACGATCGGCTGACGTCGCGGTGGCAGATCGTCCGCAAGACAAACGACGGCTACGAAGCGCTTTCCCACGCCCGCTATGCCGGTCGGGTGGACTGCCGCACGCCGGATCTTCCTCCCGCGAAACCGCGGAACAAAAAGGGCCTCGGCGGCTGGCACCTTGGCCCGCTTCCGAATGAGTTGGAGGACCTCGGCATCTCCGCGGTCACGGTCAACGTGATGATCCACTCGTTGGTCTCGCTTTCGCCGGAGCCGGGCACCCTGCCCTTCTCATGGCAAGGCCGCACTTACCATGCACGGCAGGGAGCTCTTGAGGCGTTCGACGCGACCTTTCGTGAAGCGCAGAAGCACGGCGTCATGGTCTCCGCCATCCTGCTCGTCGCAAATCCTTTCAAGGATCGCAACGTGGTGGTCAAGACCCTCGGCCATCCCGATGCCGTTGCCGAAGGGACCTTCGCCATGCCGGATGTGACTTCACCCGAAGGAATCTCGCTCTATGGTGCGGTGCTCAATCTCATGGCGGAGCGTTGGTCGAGGCCGGATGGCAAATATGGCCGGGTCCACCACTGGATCATGCACAACGAGGTCGATGCCGGCTGGGTGTGGACCAATGCCGGGTCAAAGCCGGACATCGTTTACATGGATCTCTACCAGCGCTCCATGCGGCTGATGGACCTGATCGCCCGCCAGTATGATCCCAACAGCCGTCCCTTTATCACCCTCACCCACCATTGGGCAGACCAAGGGCAACCGCAGTGGTATGGCTCGAAGCGGATGATCGATCTTCTCGTCCGCTATTGCCAAGCGGAGGGCGACTTTCCGTGGGCCCTCGCCTATCACCCCTATCCCCAGAATCTTTTCAATCCCAGGACCTGGGAAGACGACCAAGCGACGTTCCGCTTCGACTCCCACAAGATCACGCCGAGGAACCTCGAAGTACTGGATGCCTACATGAAGCAACCCGCCCTTCTCGATCGGGGCAGGGTTCGTCCGATCCATCTCTCCGAGAATGGATTCAATTCGAAGGACTACTCCGAAAAGGAACTCGCCGATCAAGCAGCAGGCATGGCCCTCGCGTGGATGAAGATGGAGAAGCTATCCTCCATTGAATCGTGGCAGTATCACAACTGGATCGACAACCGCCACGAAGGAGGATTGCGGATCGGCCTGCGGAAGTTCCCCGACGAACCCGGAGATCCTTTCGGCAAGAAGCCCATCTGGGATCTCTACCGGGCTTTGGGCACTCCGGAAGAGGAGCGTGCCGCAAAGCCCTATCTATCGGTCATCGGCATTCCGGACTGGAGGGAGGTCATCCACCGGCAGCCGATTCATTGACCCATTGCAGTGGCCACACCCGGTGCACTGGCTGCAGGCGGAGTTGGATCGGGCACGCTATTGAACACCGGCGGCAGCGAAGTGAGATACGCGTAGATCGCCTTCAAGTCCGCATCCGTCGCTTGCGACAAGGGTTGCCACGGCATCGGGGGAAGAATTTGCCGCCCGTGACCGTGGCGCTTTCCTGTCCTCATCGCCTTGATGAATGAATCTTCCGACCACAGGCCGGTCGCGGGATCGGACGTGAGATTGGCCGCATAGCTGATCCCCCATGGACCGGCCCATGCCGTCATCCCCGCCGTCGCCGCGCCCCACGGTCCGCCCTCCAGTGCCGCGGGAGGCAGAACCACATCCGAAGGATGGCCCGAGAACAGCCGGTTCGGATCATCCACCGGACCCTGATCCGTCATGATCTTCGGCGTGTGGCAATCCGAACAACCGCCAAGGCGCACCAGATAGGCCCCACGCTCCACCACCTCTGCATGGGAGGGCTGCTCCCGGTGGAGAGGATTGTGACCGGGCTTCATCCACACGAAAACCGCGGCTCCGGCGAGGACGATGTAAGAGGCAAGCTTCGGATAGAATTTCATGGCTTTCGGGAGGGGGAACGAACGGCCGTCATCGGCCGCGAACGCACCCATCAAACCACGAGCTCGCCTCCCGGTATATAGAACCAATGGAGTAAGGGATTTACCTATCCTGGCTCCGTTCCTATCCCGCGGATTTACTCGCCAGAACCGCAAAGATCACCGACTTCCGCCCGCGGTCGATCCCGATCAGGCCTCCCGTTTGTGGGTCCGCCGCGATTCCTTGGCCGGGGAATGGGGATTCGAGCGTATCGATCCACTGCAGGGTTGTCCCCTTCTCCGGCAGCTTCAGCCGGTAGATCCGCTTCTTGTCATGGCCCGTCGCCAGCAGGATCTCGCCCTGCCAGATCGCACCGGACAAACTCGCCATGCCCCAGTCTTTCACCAATTCCGCAGGATAGCTCCAGCGCCCGGCTTCCCTCCATTGGTCGTCGAAGCGAACCAGCACCGACTTGCCCTTGTCCGGGCCGTAGTGCGCGAAGTGACACCACCAGCTGTCCTCCCGCCGGAGCACCCAGGTGAGGCTTCCCGGCGGATTCTCGAAGCGATGGAAAATCCCGAGCTCCATGGTTTCCGGATCCAGCACCCGGATTTCGCCCCGCTCCGGCTTGAGGGGAAAGTTCGAGTGAGCGCAATAGACCTTTCCGTCCCTCAGCATCGCGCTGTTAAGATGGGAGGCTTTGCCTTTGCTTACCGCCAGTTCCTTGCCGCTCTCGCGATCGTATTTCGCGATCGCCGTGCTCGAAACCGCATAGACGAACCGCTTGTCCGCTGCGGCAGCCTGGGTTGCATGAGGTGTGGCGAGAGCAGCCTTTTCGACGTACGCCTCCTTCCCGGAAACCATCGTGGCCATCGCCAATCCGATCAGATGCCGGGTCCATCGAAATGCGCTCCGCATCCGGGAGACTCGCCCCTCCTCCACGAAATGGCCAGTGGCTTCCCGTCGGTGCCCCGGGTGACCGCATCTTTTCGTTGCCAAATATTGATGCAGCGATATTCAAGGGCATGGGTTACACTGGTATCTCGTAACCCGAGATTTGCTGATGAATTCCGACTCGTCTTCCTCGCAGCGGCCACGGGTGAGCCTGCGTGACCTCGCGAAAGAACTTGGGGTGAGCCATGTGACCGTCTCGCTTGCGCTGCGCAATCATCCGCGCATTTCGGAGGCGATGAGGCGGAAGATCCAAGAGACCGCCGAGCGCCACGGCTATCGGCCCGATCCCATGCTCGCCGCCCTGGCGAACTACCGGAAGAGCAAATCCGAGCATCCGATCACCTCGGCAATCGCTTGGATCAACGCCTGGCCCGACCCCGCCGAGCTGCGGAAGCACCGGGAATTCGATCTCTACTGGCAGGGTGCTTTCGCGGCGGCGGAGAAATTCGGCTATCGGATCGAGGAGTTCCAAATCGGGAAAAATCTCGCCCCGCAGCGTCTGCACCAGATCCTGAGCACGCGGGGGATCCGCGGACTGATGCTACCGCCCCAGAAAGCGCAGCCGGATTGGGGAGACTTCCCCTGGGGGGAATACTCGGTGGTCCGTTTCGGACGTTCGCTGAAATATCCCCGATCCCACCTCGTGACCGCGGACCAAGTGGCAAACACCATTCTTGCTTTCGAGAAAATGCGGGAGCGTGGCTACCGAAGAATCGGCTTCGTCACGGACGAGAACGATCAGCAGAGAAGCGGACATCTCTTCGAGGCCGGATACCTCGTCGCCCAGCGGAGCGTGGACGAAAGCGAGCGCATTCCCATTTTCACCGCGGGTGGGCTCCCCCCGGGCCAACAATTTTTAGCGATGGCGAACTGGATCCGCGCGAACAAGGTGGACGCCATTTTCACCGACCGTGCCGAAGTTCCGAAGGTGCTCAAGAAGGCCGGCATATCGGTTCCGGGCGATGTCGGGCTGGCCGTCACGACCGTGCTCGACACTGGGGTCGATACCGGCATCGACCAACATCCGGAAGAGATCGGCCGGGTCGGTTTCCTATTGCTCGCCTCGCTGATCAATGACGGATCCCGGGGCGTCCCCCCCATCTTCCGTCAGATTCTCGTCGAGGGATCATGGGTCGATGGCGAGAGCCTGCCTTCGAAAGCAGGTGGGCAGCTGCTCAAGCAAAAGGAGAAGGCGTGATTGGATCGCTGCCGGGCTCTCGTTCAGCTGCCCCCAGGCAATTCTCAAGCCGCCAGCGGTTTCCCGATCCGGGGAAGGCTATCGCCGTCGATCCAAGTCCCTTCGATCGCCACTTGTCGAAGCAGTCTCTGCGGCCCCGCCGGCGATTCCCTCATGAACGAATCGAGCATCTGGATCCCGGTTCTCCCGATCTCCTCCAACTCAGCATCGATGCCGGCGAATGGATCGCCCTTGCCCCGGGATAGCGTGGCAAGCGCGACTTCCCCCGGCACGGAGAAGCCTGCCCTCTCCACCAGACGGCCCAAGGAATGATCGTCCGTGAGGACGGCCTCGATGTGATTCGTCCGGATCCAGTTCGCGATCGTCGCCGGGATCCTCGTCCCTGCAACTCCCGTCAGATCGAGCAATGGCAGCTCTTCGCCCGAGTCTTTTCGGGCTGCGGGAAGACAGTCCTCCATCGAGTAACCCGCGTGCCGTAGAATGGAGGGGCCGGTCATGCAGCCAATGCGCCGATATCCCTTCTCGCGGATCTTTCGCAAGGCCATCCCCACATTCGTGGCGGCACCCGGCAAGACCTGATGGCATTTCGGCCCTTGATCACATCGGCCGAGACCCACGATGGAGTAGCTCTCCCACGGAAATTCAGTCCATGCCATCGGGCGAAGTTGGGGAGGCAAAAGGATGGCACTGATGCTGCGGGTTTCCAGAATCTGGTGAACACGCTCCGGAGCCAGCTCCGTTCCGAGCCTGAACTCTTCCAAGCGATATCCTCGTTCCGCGGCAGCGGCGCTGCCCCCCCTCCAATACCGCTCCATCTCGGGATAGGTCCGCACTTCCTCCGGATGCGACCACGCATTGATCCACGCGATCGCCCCCCGAACAACGGAGCATGACTTGCGATGCCGGTATTCGGCCAGTGCAGACAAAATGGGATCCCGCCGGTAGCCGATCGCTTCCGCATGTTCACGGATGCGTTCGCCCATCACCCTTGAGACCCGATTGCTGTGGCGCAGCGCGAGGGATACCGTCACATGACTTACCCCGAAATGCCGTGCGATGTCCCGCTGGCTGATCGGACCCGTGCTGGCTGGGGGGGGTGCGTCACCATGTGCCGCCGTCTTCATAGCGCGATCCCCAGATTGCGATTGATCTCCGCGGCGCTCGCCAACAGTGCCTCCAGATAGCGCTCGCGATTCTTTTCTCCGGTCTTCGTCCCGGAAAGATAGGAGATGACGAGGGCACCCGCGACGTCGGACCCGGGCACGCCCACCGGCACGGCGATATCGGACACCCCTTCTGTCATCGCGCTGGGCGAATGAAAATGGGTCGCTCCACGAAGGTCCGAAAGCGCGCCGAGCAGCTTCTCCCGTTCTCTTCCGGAGGCGGAGGTGAAGTCCTCCAGTTGATTCAAGTAATCGACCATCGCCTTCACGGGCCAATTGGCGAGGAGCAGCTTTCCGGATGTCGAACGAAGCACCGGCATCCGCGACCCTTCCCCGACCGCCAGACAAACCTGGCACGAGGGCATCCGCTCCATCAGCACCAGCAGCATCGGGCCATTTATCACGCTCAGGTGGCAGGCCTGCCCGACGGCTTCCACGAGGGACTCCATCGGAAAGCGCGCCGCCTTCCGCAGCAGTGTCGTCGAGTTTTGCCGGTGGCTCAGTTCGTAAAGGCGCAAGGTGAGCCGGAACTTCCCGCTCCCCTCCTCCCGCATCACGTAGCCACGCTCTTCCAGACACATCAGCATCCGGTAGATCTCGCTCGGCGTGCGGCCGAGGGCGCGGGCGATCTCCAACTGGCTGAGCGGCGCCATTTCATTCGAAAGGTGCTCAAGGATGTCCAAGCCCTTGTCCAGGGCCGGGGCGCCATATCGCCGGGTGTCGGAAGTGACAAGGAGACTCATCGCGTGGAATTCGCTTATGAATTCCACATTCAAATTTGAAATCAAGCCGGAAAACCGCCAGGGGGGAAGGGTCGCCGGCGCTGGGACGGCAATCTTCACCGCCGGATGTCGGCGGCAGCCTATGGGTAAACTCCGGAATTGCTGGGTCCCCTAGCGACCTCCAGCGGTGAGCTGCGTTGCCCTCCGTACCAGATCGTCGGGGCTAAATGGCTTTGTCAGGTAAGCGACCGCTCCGCTCCCGAGGGCGCTCGCCCTCTTCGCCTCGTCATCCTCGGAGGTCAGCATAATTACGGGAACCCTCGCCAGCCTCGGGATCAGGGCCCAGCGCTTGAGCACCTCGAAGCCATCGAGTTCCGGCATCCTCCCGTCCAGCACCAGAAGATCCGGCGCATCGGACTTGGCCATCTCCAGGGCTTGCTCGCCATTGTTGGCGGCCTTCACGATAAATCCTGCCTGAGTCAGGAAAAACGTCAGCACGCCCTGGATCACCCGGTCATCATCGGCGATGAGAATATTGGCCGGGCGCGGCGTCTTCTGTCCCGGCGAAGCTCCGGAGATGGGTCGCCCGGCTGGACCGGCTGCGGGCGGCGGAGCTGGAGCTGCCGTCCTCTTCTCGCGCTCCTGCTGGGGCAACGGAGGTGGCCCCGTTACCCGCGTCTCCTCGACCGGGGCGGGAGGAGGCGCCGATGGCTTCCTGTCGGCCGAAGACACCACTTGAAGGGCCGCCTCCACCAAGGAGGCGGGGCTACAATCGCCCTTGTTGAAGAAGTACGTCGCGCCCGCCTGCCAGGCAGCTTGGACGACGCCCGAGAAGTAAGAGAGATTGGAGACAACGATGACCGGAAGCCCGCGCAGTTTCTCGCGCGACCGCAGGAAGCGCAGCACCCCGAGACCGTCGATTTCCGGAAGCATCAGATCGAGCAACACCACATCAGGGGGATGGAGAACGAGTTCCTCGATCGCCGCATGGCCATCGGCGGCGATCCTGACATTGAAACCCGCTTCCTCGAATTTTCGACGGCAAATGCTTGCCATGAACTGATCGTCGTCGGTGATAAGGATTTGTTTCATGAGTTTGATGGAGCTCCGCACGGCCCTTCGGCAAGTTGGGTAACAAGAAACCGGCGGATTCGGTTGAGCTGGCGGACGGCGTCCTGTTGGAGCTCGTGGGCACGATCGAACTGCGCTGCCTGGCCCAGCTGCTCCAGCTTCCGCAGGGGAGGCACGATCGCCTCCATGCCGCACGAGTTGCTAGAGCCGCAGAGCTTGTGGGCAAGGTCGCGGATTTCCTTGGCCGATCGACCCTCGATTGCCAGTACCATGGAGGAGAGGATCTCCTCCGCCTGGTCCAGATAGTCGTGGACAATCTGACGGAACATATCCGTATCCCGCCCGGTGATCTCAAGCAGACGCTCGAGATTGACCGGCGCGGCAGAAGCGCCTGAAGGATCGGCCGGCGGAGTCGGGCTGGCGGAACCGGGAAGCGGCTTGCACTCTTGCAGCACGCGGCCCAGGTCCGCCGCGCGTACCGGCTTGCTGAGGAAGGCATCCATACCCGCTTCCAAGCATCGCTCCCGGTCCCCTTGCATGGCATTCGCCGTCATCGCAATGATCCTTACCGGATGGGGATAGGTGCGCCGAATCTCCCGGGTGGCGGCCAGTCCATCCATGACCGGCATCTGGCAATCCATCAGGATCACGTCATAGGCCGCCCTTTGCAACATCTCAAGGACTTGGGCCCCGTCGTTTGCGACATCGGCCTCATAACCGAGGTTCCGAAGCTGGAGGAGGGCCACCTTCTGGTTCACCGGGTTGTCCTCCGCCAAAAGGATCCGCAACGGAAGAGCCGGTCCGACCTTCTCCCTCGGGGATTCCCTTGGGGCGGTTTCTTCCGCCCGGACGGACGACAACTGGCGGTTGAACAGGGCACTCAATGCCTCGTGCAAGCGCGCATGCTTGATCGGCTTGGCGAGATGTCCCTCCACCCCCGCTGCGGCGACGTCGCTATCGGAGATGTGGTCGCCGAGCGAGCTGAGGATGATCAAGCGGGTGCCGGCGATTGCGGGTTCCGATTTGATCAGGCGGGCGAGCGAAAGTCCGTCCATCCCCGGCATCTGCATGTCAATAATCGCCAGACGATAGGGGTCTGTTCCGGAACTTTCGCTGCGGAGCAGTTCGATCGCTTCATCCCCGCTTCCCACCCCGACCGATCGCATCTGGAGATTCGCGAGTTGGAGTTGGAGGATCTTCCGGTTCGTCGCGTTGTCATCCACGACAAGAACGCGGAGGCCCGGAGGGCAATCGACCTTGTGGAGAATCTGCCGCGCCGGGCCGGTGTGCTTGCTGAAAGGGAGGTTGAACCAGAACGTCGAGCCTTGCCCCGGCTGGCTGTCCACACCGATCTCTCCACCTTGTGCTTCGACGATCTGCCGGCAAATGCTGAGGCCCAGCCCCGTGCCACCGTACTTACGGGTGTCGGACCCGTCCGCCTGGACAAAAGGTTCGAAGATCCGCTGGCGGTGATCTTCCTGGATGCCGATTCCCGTATCCCGGACCTCGAAGCGCAGCCGCGCGGTGGTTTCGCTTTCTCCAAGCAGCGATACCATCAGGATCACCTCGCCATGCCCGGTGAACTTCACGGCATTCCCCAGGATATTCAGCAACACCTGGCGAAGGCGCCCGGCATCGCCCCGCAGATAGCGAGGCACGTCACTATGGACGTGACCGGCCAACTCCAGGCCCTTGTTCCGGGCGACTCCGCCGACAATGTCCAGCGTGCCTTCGACCACTTCACCCAGATCGAATTCAAGCTCCTCGAAGTTGAGCGTCCCGGACTCGATCTTCGATGAATCCAGAATGTCGTTGATTAGGTTCAGCAACAGGTCGGCGCTGCCGCGGATGGTATCGACATAGTCGCGCTGATCGCGGTCGAGATTGGTATGGAGGAGCAGTTCCGCCATGCCGATGACCCCGTTCATCGGCGTGCGGATCTCATGGCTCATGTTCGCGAGAAAGCGGCTCTTGAGCCGGACAGATTCGAGCGCGGAATCACGTGTCGCCGAGAGCTCTGCCAGGATCTGCTTGCGGCGGGTGATATCCCGTGCGGAGGCGCAAAGCAGTTCCTTGCCACCGAAGGTGAAGAATGCCGCGGTGAATTCGATCGGGATCTCGGTGCCATCCTTCGCCCGATGCCGTGTCTCGAAAGTCCGGTAGCGCGCGGCTTGCAAAGACACCCAGAAAGAAGGCCATGCATCCCCGCCAATCTCGGGAACGATGTCGGAAATGCTAAGTGCCTGAATTTCCTGGGGGGAGTATCCCAAGGTCCTGCACGTTGCGGCATTGGCATAAAGCAACCGGGAGTCGGGTGCCGCCCAGAACATTGCCTCGGGGGCATTATCCACCGAGAACTGGGTGAAGCGGAGAGCCTCCTCGCTGCGCCGCCGCTCGGCGACCTCGATTTCCAAGCGCTTGTTTGTCGCTTCGAGTTCCAGGGTCCTCTCCTGCACCGCGGACTCGAGCGACTCCGCGTGGCGACGCGTTTGCTGCAGCAGGGTCCACTTGGCGGCAAGCGCGTGGGCGCACTGGACGACTTCGATCATGTCGAAGGGTTTCTTGAGAATGAGCAGCCGGTCCGTGCGTCCCAAGCGCCCGATCATTTCCTCCCACGAGTAGTCCGAGTAAGCGGTGCAGATCACGACCTGCAGGTCCGGATCGATCTCCCACATGCGGGCGGTCGTCTCGATCCCGTCGAGTCCCGGTGGCATGCGGACATCCATGAAGACGACCTCGAAGCGCCTTCCTCCGCGGGCCGCGGCAGCCACCAGATCCAGTGCCTCGAGGCCTTGCGAAGCGAAGCTAAGATCGAAGGAGGCCTTTTCAGCCGCAGGCTCGGCGGTTCCGAAGAAGGCGTCCTCCTCCGCCTCGAACTCATCCTTGACCGGACTGGCCGCAAGGATCTTGCGGAAATCGTCGTGGATCGCCTGGGTATCGTCCACCACCAGGACGCGGTGGGATGCGTCCTGTGGGAATCCGGCAACGGGATGGGGGGCGTTCATGACTGGAGTTCCAGATTGCCCGGTGGCTCAACCGGTAGTTCGAGGGTGAACGTGGCCCCGGCTCCCCTGCCATCGCTATGGACGGTGAGGCTGCCACCCATTTCTTGTGCCGCCAGAGCGGCCCCGTGGAGACCGAAGCCGTGCCCGTTAGGCTTCGTTGTGAAACCGTGCGCGAAAATGCGGGTCAGATTCTCAGGCGGAATCCCCACGCCGTTGTCGATCACGGAGACGCGGACGCTTCCCGAACCATTGGCCACCCGTACGGTCATCTTCTTGGCCGCGGAGCCCGCATCATCGCAGGCCTGTTTGGCATTGCGGATCAAGTTCACCAACACCTGCACCGCCTTGTGTTTCTCAACGGTGATCCGCGGCGCTTCGTCGTACTCGCGGATCACCTCCACCTCGTGGCGCATCAAGGCATCGGCGTTCATGCGCAGGCTGTCTTCGACCAGATCGGTCATCTTGACGGTCTCCGTGATGCACGCAGCCTTGGCATAGCCTTGCTGCATCGCCACGATCTGCTTGATGTGATCGATGTTCTTGCCCAGGACCTGCAACTCTTCCAGCACCTCCGATTGTTCTTCGGCCAGCTTTCCGGCGAGGTGACTGAGGAAATCGGGAAGCTTCCGTCCCCTCGGGTCGTTGGCGATGAACACGGCCAAGTCTGCTGCATTCTCTTCAAGCAGATCGGCCGTTTTCTTCACGCTGCCGATGCGTGATCTGCGGATCTTGTCGGCCGCCACGGAGCAGGAGATATTCACGCTGTTGAGGACATTGCCCACGTTGTGCAACACGCTGGTGGCGACCTCCGCCATGCCGGCGCGACGGGATGTCTCCAGCAGTTCCTCGTGCATGCTGCCCAGCGCTGCCTCCGCCTCCTTGCGCTCGGTGATGTCCTGGATCTGCGAGATGAAATAAAGCGGCTTGCCCTTGGGATCGCGGATCAGCGAGACGCTCAACAATGCCCAGACCACCCGGCCCTCCTTGTGGAAGTACCGCTTCTCCATGTCGTAGGAAAAGATCTCGCCAGCCAGAACTTGCCGCACTTGCGAGAGATCCAGCTCCAGGTCCTCGGGATGGGTGATGGACTGAAAAGTCCGTTCGTACAACTCATCCGCTTCATATCCCATGAGACGGCAGAGCGCCCGGTTGACTTTGATCCAGCGGCCTTCCGGTGAAACGAGGGCCATGCCGATCGATGCGTGCTCGAAAGCGCTCGTAAAGCGCGCCTCACTCCCTTTGAGCTCTTCCTCCGCACGGGTGCGCTCGGCCATCTCGTGCTGCAATCCCCGGTTGGCTACCACGAGCTGTTGGGACCTTGCTATCGCTCCTTCCGCCAAGTGCACGGTGGTGCCGATCAGCGCGGAGGCAAGCGTTCCGAGAATCAGCACTGCCTCGGTGAAATGCGAACGCTGCGCTACCAGCAGTTCCGCCCGCGGCCAGACCCGCGCCCTCCAATCCACGCCGTGCAAGGTGATCGGAACCTCCACCACCGGGGATTGCGCGGGAATTCCCGTTTCGCCAGCGCGCACGTAGAATTCCTTGCCACCCTCCGAGAGCGCCATCGCATATCCTCCTGCGAGGTCTTTCTCCAAGGTCGCATCCAGCACCTCTTCCAAGCGAATGACGCCCGCGATCCAACCTTCGAAGCGTTCCTGACGATAGATCGGCACGGCAGCCAGCAGGCCGGCATGTCCGGATGCCAACTCGAACGGAGGGGAAAACCGGGGTTGGCGCTTCTCGCGAGCCAGTTCCAAAGTCGCGCGTTGGCCGGCGTCGTCCAGGTCCTTGGCCATTACCGCATCGCCGGGTGTCTGTGACACCACCCAGCGCAGCTGAAGGCCCGGGTCTATCCACGCAATTTCCTTGTACCCGGGGCGATCACCAAGGTGGGAGACCGCGTCAGCCTCCCAGGCTTCCCGCGGGGGCTGGCCGGTATTTTCCCAGCTTCGTACCATATGGCCGAGCGAGTGCATTTCCGACTGGAAGCACGCCAGAATCTCATTTTTCACCAAGGCGGCATTCGCTTGAACCGTCTCATCCATCTGCTCCTGCTCACGCACCACGAGCGAGTGCCATAGCACGACCGTCGCGGATACCGCTCCCAGCGCGGCGGATATCGGCAGCCAGCGCGGGGAGCGCTTCTCTGCCGCGGATTCCTCCAGCCACGCGATGATGAACAGCGCCACACCGAGGATCAGAAAGCCGCATGCCGTATGCAATGCCATGCGGCTGAGGAGTCCCCAGCCATACGTGCCCGTCAGCCCGGTCGCGTAGCCGAGGAGCGCCATGGAGCTCAACGCGATGACCAAGGAACTCAACAGACCGGTCACCCACCTGTACTGCCACCCCCCGGGGCGAATGCCTGCGGAAACCGATGCCAGACCCACCATGGAGAATACAAGTGCCGCAACCGGCGACATTCTCCCGGGATGCGAGGTCTGCGTGAATATGTAAGTGCGGAACAAGAGCTGATCGATCCCGAGATCCACATCGAACGTATATTCGGCCAGGGTGAGCAGGCCCACGAGGGCCACGATGACCCCCGTGAACAACGCCAAGCGCCGGGCCTCCATCCTGATCGCGAGCAAGGCTGCCCCGGAACAGAGGAAGCAGAGCGCCGTGTTATACTTCATCGGCGCGAATGTCGGATGCAGCTGGACGAGCTGCGGCACCCCCGCATGCCAGCCCACGATGACTGTCAATCCGAGGATCATCACCAGCACACCAACCACCGTCGGGAGCGCTGCGGTCCATCGTCCCACGATGCTACGGGAAGTGCCGTGATCGGGACCTTTCATTTCCTCCTCCCGGTTAACGTTTCACCCGCTGCAGATTGGACCTGGATCTGAAGCGCGCCGCACTTCGGATTGTCAAAGCGACCCCTATCTCCGGGGAGCTTGGGAAGCCGTCCGAAGTGGTCGACCGGGCCGCATGAACCCGGCCTCAATGGCATTTTGAACGACATCGCCACCCCCGCAAAAGCCACTTGCGGAAGCGCGATGGAAGGTGGTGAGTCTCGGCTGTTCCGAGGTAACATTGTAAAGGGTAGTGAAACATCGATTTTTCCCTTTGCTACCACCTTCTTGAAGGTCTGCAATCTTTGCAGGACTCATCTCCCTAACGGCGATCCCATGGGTGCAAAATCCGCCACCATGTCGATCATCCCCCGTCGTTTGCGGCCGTGTGCGACGACTACTATATTGCGACTTCGACCTTCCAATGGTTCCCGGGCGTGCAGATCCATCATACGCGCGATCTCGTGAACTGGCGGCTGCTCACCCGCCCTCTCGACCGATGCAGCCAGTTGGACCGGGACCATCGGCATGCGCCTCACCCTGAAAGGGGCGGACTTGCAGTTCGAATACGCGATGCCCGGCAGCGGATGGCAGTGCATCGGTCCCGTGTTGAATGGAGCGATTCTCTCCGACGACTACTCAACCCTCGGGTTTACCGGAGCGTTCGTCGGCCTGTGTTGCCAGGACCTCAGCGGACAGCGGCTGCATGCCGATTTCCCGTATTTCTTCTATCGAGAAGAAGCGGAGGACATTTGAGAAAGGGATTCTCGCCCACCCCACGGCTCATGGTTTCGCAGGCGCGGCACCCTCCCCTTTCCGCAGTTGGTCCGTGAGATACTTTCCGCAGGGAACTTCCGCACCGTCCTTGAACCGGATCAGGTACGGCTTGCCCGTGGTGGATGACTTCGTCGCCACTTGCGCGATGAAATCGGAGGGACTGTGGATCTTCTCTTCGTTCGCCTCCCATTTGGCTCTCAGGAACTTCGCCGCGCTCGAGGAATCGTATTCCTTTCCATTGCGGATGAAGCTCGCGTTCCTGAGGGTTTGAACGTGCGTGATCAGGCCTTCGATCTTGGCCTTGTCCCCCGCCGGGAGGTCCGCAGCTTGAAGGAACGAAACGCTCGCCAACGCGAGAAAGAAGAGGAGGACGGTTCTCATGATCGGTTCGTGGTCAAATTCACTCTGATCCTCCACCATCCAGGACCGGAACACAAATCATTCGGGCAATGTTCGATCCATACGCCGAGGTTATGGAGGTGCTCGATGTGCGGCCGGAACAGGTCGACCTCGATTTTCTTCTGGTCGCGGTATCGGCTTCTCGGGAACGAGAGACTCCCAAGGTTCCGGCTTTTTTTCCCACTCACCGGAAGGCCAATAGCGCCGAAGATGCGAGGGCGGCGGGCGGGCCGTCCCGCCGCATTGCGGATTTCATCAATGGGTGATTAAGGGAAGCCCAAGACTGCTTGGATTTGGAGCGCGGCATCCGTCAATTCACTGGCTTGTTCGAGAGTGATCTTCTTTCCGGCCTGAGCCTCGACTGAATGAATGAACGCATTCAAGTACCTCCACGCAGCCTCGTCATTCCCCGCGGCAATGGCGGCTTCGGCTTGGGCCAGCATCGCGGAGAGCCTATTCGCAACCCCATTCGGCAAGCCGGAAGATGCCACCTCGTCGAGGAGGAGATCCGCTTGTTGATCGGCGCCGAGCACGATCACGTCGAACTCCGCGGTTGCCTCGTTGTCCGCGGCATCGGTGGCGGTGCAGGACACCTGGGTGGTCCCGATGGGAAACAGCGAGCCAGAAGCCGGCGAGCAATCGACCACGGGCCTGGGATCGATGTCATCGGTGGCGGTGACCGTGAAGGTCACTACGCGTCCGTGAGAATCGGCCGCTCCACTCATCACTTGGAATAACCCGCATGCGGACCCGGGCTTTGATCCGGGTCCGCATCGGTCAGGGCCGTGATTTCGCTGAGCAATCGGTGACTAACCGTTCTAGCGCCCGCGGAAAAATGATCTATTGTCTGCCGGGTTTTACGCTTGGATCGCGCTTCTTTCCGTTGGCTGCCCGACGCCGCGGTCGCTCCCCGTTTGAAATCCTTGTAGGCCCCGCCGTTTGGCTGAATTGCAAGTCGGACGTACAGGCATGGGCCCAAGCAAACTTAAAAGTCTCCACATTAGTTACTTGTAACAAAACAAACGCTCTACAGAATTAGGAAGCCCTTATGATCCACCGCACCCCTCGGCGAGCATCCAAATTCTGCATTGTTGTCATCGGCACCCTGCTCACCACGGAGGGACAGGCGGAACTGGTCAATCGCTGGTCGTTCAACAGCGCAGCGGGCAGCGCGCCTTCCGGTGTCACCGTGTTAGACGGCGTCGGCACCGCCACCGCGACCGTCGTCGGTAATAACGCGATCTTCGACGGCAGTTCGCTGGTACTGCCCGGCACCACGACCGGCAATCAGGCACCGCTGAACATCGCCGCCTATGTCGACTTGCCGGATGGGATTATTTCCTCCAAGACCCACCTCTCCGTCGAGGTTTGGGCGACCCCGGTTTCGATCAAGAACTGGCAGAGACTGTTCGATTTCGGGCGCATGGTGAGCGGGGGCATGAACGGGCTCGGTACAAGCGCGCGCGGACCAGGCGCGTCGACTGGCGAAATTGTGCCTCAGGCAACCGGGGCACCAACCAATACGACCGCCAGCGATAACTTTGGATTTGCGATCCACCGCGGCACGGCCGCCAACACGCAGCGCCTTCTCGCAGCAAACGAAGGCGCTGCGTTGAACAGCGACACGGGAGCAGTCGTGGACATCGGAACGGAGTACCACTTCGTCTGCACTTTCACCGATGGCGTGGGAACCTACGGCTCCGCGGGCGGCCGAATCGCGTGGTATCTGAACGGGACCCAAGTCTCCACCTTGGACGTCGACTACCATCTGTCTGCCATTGGGGACGTCAACAACTGGCTGGGACGTTCGATGTACAGCGCGGACAGCAACTCCAACATCGCCTACAACGAAGTCCGGATTTACAACCACGCTCTAACTTCCGCGGAAATCACCGCCCACACCGAGGCCGGTCCCGACGACCTCGGCGAGCCCGACCCAGATCCGCCGCCGGTGCCGGACAACCTCTGGACCTTCACCACCCAAGCGCAATCCGAGACGCCTTCCGGCACCGCTTTCACCGATAGCATCGGAGGCGTGGTCGCGACACTCCGCGGCAACGGCGGCTCGCTCAGCGGCAGCTCCGTTGTCCTGCCCGGCAGCACCACCGGCAACGAACCGGCGTCCACCATTTCCGCCTACCTCGACCTGCCGAACGGACTCGTGTCGCAGACCGCCAGCGTGAGCTTCGAAGCTTGGGCCTCCCCGCAATCGTCGAAGAACTGGCAGCGCCTTTTCGATTTCGGCCGCTGTGCTTCGAGCCATGGTACCGGCGCGGCGACCGGCGAGATCCTCGACAGCAGCACCGCCCCCGGAGCGACTACCGGTTACGACAACCTCAGCCTAACCTTCAACAACGCCGGGAACATGAATTCCCAGCAGCTCGAAGGACAGTATGACGGGAACGCGCCCCAGTATTCCTTCACCACCGCCAACACCACCGCCGGCACGCAGTACCACTACGTGCTCGTCGTCGAGGACGGGATCGGCACCTACGGTGCCAATGGCTGCCAAGCCCGCTGGTATCGCAACGGCGTGCTGCAAAACACCATGGACTTCCAGTTCCACCTCACCGGCATGGAAGACGTGAACAACTGGATTGGCCGCTCGATGTACTCCGGCGACTCGAATTCGCACATGGCGCTGAACGAGCTCCGCATCTATCGCCGCGTCATCACGCCCGGGGAGATTCTCGCCAGTTACACAGCGGGGCCGGATCCCTCGGTCGGACCGCCCGAGCCCCCTGCCCCGGCGCCGATCCCGGCGCGCCGCTGGACCTTTGACACCGCATCAGGCGATGCTCCGGCCGATACGACATTCCTCGATGTCGCCACCGGCGAAGTCGCCACGGTCGAAGGCAATGGCGCGACCCTCACCGGCACCCAGCTCGTCCTCCCCGGCACCACCACGAATGGCAATCAGACGGCGGCCAACATTTCCGCCTACCTTGATCTGCCAGACGGCATCATTTCATCGCGCCCCGACCTCACCTTCGAAGCATGGGCCACGCCGCTTACATCGAAGAACTGGCAGCGTCTCTTTGACTTCGGCAACTCCTCTCTAACAAGCGGTCCGGACGCCGACACCGGCGAAATCATCGACTCCACCACCTCGCCCGGCAATTTCGTCGCCAACGACAACCTCTTCCTTTCTCTCAACAACGGCGGCACGCTCGGCTCCCACCGGCTCGAAGCGAAGCTCGGCGGCGGCGGCACGGTCACTTCCAACACCGACCTTTCGTCCGTCACCAACGCAGGCACCGAGTATCACTATGTCCTGACCGTAAAGGATGGAGGCGGCGCAAGCGGGGTCTCCGGGTGCCTCGTGAAATGGTACCGCAACGGCACCCTCGCCGGCACCGTCGATCTCCCCTACCGCCTGTCCGACCTGCACGACGTGAACAACTGGATCGGCCGCTCGATGTGGGCTACAGATTCGAACTCGAATCTCTCGCTCAACGAGCTCCGTGTCTACGATCGCGCCATCAGCAGCGCCGAGGTGGCCTCTACCTTCACCGCCGGTCCCAATGCCACCTTCCCACCGCCCGTCGCCGACCATGACCAAGCCACCATTCATCCCGATCAGAAGGTGCTGGTCGATGTCCTCGCCAACGATACCGGCGGAGCCTTGCCGGGCACGCTGGAAATAGTCACGCCTCCCGCGACAGGAACCGCCACCATCAGCAACGGGAAGATCCTCTACGCCCACAGCGGCAGCAGCGCCTCTCCGGTGACCCTCACCTATCGCGTCGGCAACGTCAGCGGCTCAACCGCGACCGCGGCCGTGACCATCCACTTCGCCACCTCGCTGCGTCTGACAAATCCAGCCCTCGCCATGCCGGAAGCCCCGCCGGTGAATGCATGGCAACTCGTGGATGCGCTGCCCGGCCTTACCTTCAATCAACCGCTGTGCATCACGTCGCTGCCGGAAGACACCAAGCAGCTCTACGTCTGCGAGCGCATGGCGAAGATCAAGCGGGTCGCCGACGTGACCGCGACCGCACCGGTGCAGAACACCTTCCTCGACCTGCAAGCCGTCGTGGCCGGTCGCACGCCGACGGAAACGATCGAAGGCGGCGGCAACGCGGAGCACGGCTTGTTAGGCCTCGCCTTTCACCCGCAGTACGCCACCAACGGCTACTTCTACGTCGCCTACACCGTGCGCGTCAGCGGCGCCTCGTATTACCAGCGCGTCTCGCGTTTCCATGTCAGCGCCGATCCCGCGGTGGCCGACCCGGCTTCCGAGCTGATCCTGCTCCAGCAACTGGACGAGGGCTCCAACCACGACGGCGGCGACCTTCATTTCGGGCCGAGCGACGGCTACCTCTACTACGTCGCCGGCGACGAGGAGAACCCGAACGACTTCCGCCTCAACAGCCAGAAGATCAACAAGGACTTCTTTACCGGCGTCTTCCGCATCGACGTGGACAAGAAGCCCGGCAACCTCGAGCCGAACCCGCACGCGGCGATCCCGACCGACGGTGGCATCGCGCGCTTCTCGGTGCCCGCGGACAACCCCTTCCTCCATACCAGCCTCGGCGGCACCTGGGACGGCACCTACAATGGCGTCGCGGTCACCCCTCTCACAAGCGTGCGCACCGAGTTCTGGGCCACCGGTCTACGCCACACATGGCGCATGTCCTTCGACCCCGCCACCGGCGACCTGTGGGGCGGCGATGTCGGTCAAGACACCTACGAGGAGGTCAACAAGATCATCAAAGGCGGCAACTACGGCTGGGTCTATCGCGAAGGAAAGCACGACACCGCCTTTACCAATCCCGTGCCGCCGGCCAAGCCCGCCGGCTTCACCAGCATCGATCCGGTCTACGAGTATGTGCACGCCGCGATCTCCGGCGACGCGAATTTCAAGGGCAACTCCGTGGTCGGCGGTTACGTCTATCGCGGCACGCGCTACCCGGCACTCGCCGGCAGCTACATCTTTAGCGACTCGGTGTCGGGTCATGTCTGGCAGATGAACACGACCACCGGTGCGACGACGCGCCTCACCGGCCTGCCCGGCGCCTACGGTGTCGTCTCCGCCCAAGGCGTGGATCCTTACAACAAGGACCTGTTGTTCGCGGCCTATCTGACTGGCAAGATCATGCGCCTTGGCACCGGCAGCGCTGTGGCCGGCAGCTTCCCCGCCACGCTCAGCGAAACCGGCCTCTTTGCCGATCTCAGTGACCTCTCCCCGTCGCCCGGCTTGCTTCCCTACCAGCCGAACCTCGCGTTCTGGAGCGACTACGCCATTAAGCGCCGCTGGTTCACCATCCCGAATGCCACGGACAAAATGACCTGGGCCAACGAAGGCACCTGGACCTATCCCACCGGCACGGTGTGGGTGAAGCACTTCGATCTCGAGCTTAGCCGTGGCAATCCGGCGACAAAGAAGCGCATCGAAACCCGAGTGCTGGTGAAGACCGACACCGGCACCTACGGCGTCAGCTATCGTTGGAACGAGGCGCAAACCGAAGCCAACCTGGTTGAGGATGCCGGCGTCGAATTCGACCTCGCCATCGACGACCACGGCACGCCGCACACCCAGCATTGGCAAATTCCTGGGCGCTCGAGCTGCCTGACCTGCCACACGCCGCAGGGAGGTCACGCGCTTTCATTCAATACCCGCCAGCTCAACCTGAACAACACGATCAACGGCTACAGCGGCAATCAGCTCGACCTGCTCGCGGCGAACGATTTCCTCAGCAACACGCCCGATCCCGTCGGCGCGCTGGCCCGCCACATCCGGCCGGATGAAACGCAGTACCCGCTCGAACAAAGGGCCCGCTCCTACTTCGCGGTGAACTGCTCTTACTGCCACCAGTCCGGCGGCAGTGCCGGCGGTTTCTGGGATGGTCGCGCCCACCTCACGCTGGAGCAAACGGGGCTCATCAACGGCGACGCTGAGAACAACGGTGGCAATCCCTCCAACAAATACATCGTCCCCGGCGACACCACGCACAGCATCGTGCTCAACCGGATGGCCGCGACCAACGGCTTCGGCCGCATGCCCCCGCTGGGCAGCAGCGAGGTGGACCCGGCCAACATCCAGCTCATCACCGACTGGATCAACAATGACCTGCCGGGCCGCCCGCTCTACGACCAGTGGCGCGACGGTTTCTTCACCGCCAACGATCCCAACGGCCTCAAGACCGCCGACCCGGATGGCGACGGCGTGACGAATTATGACGAGTATCTGTTAGGCAGCTCGCCGGTCAGCGGTGCCGGTGCGTGGCAGGTTTCGGTTTCCAGCGAGTCGCTGCAGTTCCTGCGCAAGTCGCATCGCTACTACGCCATCGAGACCAGCGACGACCTCGGCAGCTGGCAGCCGTGGAGTATCCCGCAACTCGACAGCGCCTACCAATCCACCGACACGCTCACCGAGATTCCGCTGCCCGCTGTTGACGGGAAGAAGTTTTTCCGCTTCCAAGTCACGGAGCCCTAACAAGCCGCCATCGGCAGGACTGACCTTGAAGCACATGGTCTGCCTTCCCGTCGTCGGCAAGAACCTGTGAAGCAAGGGCTCACCCGGCGTCAGATCGAAAACCCAATGGGTTCTCCCCATTGCGAACCCTTTAACTCGATGAGATCACCCCGCCACCGAGCGCCATCTTCTTCCATCAGCTCCGAGCTCGCCCGCTTCTTCTCCCTCGCGATGCTCGTCACAATCGCGGATGCGGTCCCGATCATGACCGCGGGAAAGCCGGCAGAGCTCAACATTCGCGCTGCGGGCGAGCATGGAATCCGCGTTACTCTGAAGCCGCTCGATTTCGCGCCGGAGTTTCCCTTGAACCCGGCGCTGCTGGAACAGAACGAAGCGCCGCTCCTCCGCCTGCGCGATCTCGATGAGGCGAAAGAGATCAAGACGAATGGGCTGAAGGTTTCGCTGAAGCCAAATCAGCTCACGGTGCGCGTTTCATCGCCGGAGGGTGCCTTGATCCAGGAACTGACCTTTCACGAAGATGGCAGTATCGCCTTTCCCACCGATGACCAGCCGATCCTTGGCCTCGGCGAAGGAGGCCCGAAGCCTGCCAAGGACTGGAAGAACACGGTGGTCGAGTTCGATCGCCGCGGCCGCCTGTTCGAAATGCAGCCGCGCTGGCAGTCGGATGCCTACGGCTCGCGCAACCCCGTCGCACTGCTCGTCGGCACCCGCGGCTGGGGACTCTATTTCGCGACGCCCTGGGGGAAAGTCGATCTGTCCAAGCCGGACTCCGGCAGATTCCTCCCGATCGAGGCCAGGCCCCCGGAAGGAATGCGCCAGTCGCACGCCAACCAGCATTTGCAGCTCGGCAAAGGCATTCCGCCGATGGAGCACTTCGTCTCCGGACTTAAGGATGTCTTTGTCTTCGACGTCCGCGAGCCGACCGCTTTTCTAAAGGATCTCTCCACCCTCAGCGGACAGGCGGTACTGCCGCCAAAATGGGCGCTCGGTTACATGCAGTCCCACCGGACGCTGGAGGATGACGCGCAGATGCTGAAGATCGTCGATACCTTCCGCGAAAAGCGCATCCCTCTCGACGCGGTCATCTACCTTGGCACCGGCTTCACGCCGCGCGGCTGGAACAAACCCCAACCGTCTTTCGAGTCTAATCCGGAGGTCTTCAAGCGCGATCCCGCCAAGGTCATCGCCGACTTCCACGAACGGAATGCGAAGGTGGTGCTGCACATGGTGCCTTGGGACCGCGACCGGCTGCCCTTGTTAGACGACGCGCATTTGATGGACTACTGGAAGCAGCACACCGGTTTGGTCGCGGCCGGCGTGGATGGCTGGTGGCCCGATGAAGGTGATTGGTTCGACCTTCACGAACGGATCAAGCGCCACCAGCTTTATTACGAAGGCCCGATTTCCACGCAGCCGGACCGTCGTCCGTGGAGCCTGCACCGGAACGGTCATCTCGGCATCGCACGCTGGGGCGGCTGGGTTTGGTCCGGAGACACGCAGTCCACGTGGAAAAGCCTCGAAGCGCAGATCGCGGTCGGCATCAACCACTCGCTCAGCCTTTCGCCCTACTGGGGATCAGACATCGGAGGCTTCTTCTCGACGCCGGAGCTGACCGGAGAGCTGTATGCGCGGTGGTTCCAGTTCTCCGCGTTCTGCCCTTCCTTCCGGGCTCATGGCCGGACCTGGTGGACGCGCTTGCCGTGGGGCTGGGGTCTCGACTCGCTCGGTCCGGTCGAGGACAAGGAGCCGCCGAAGCTATCCGAGCTGAAGAATGCTGCAATTGAGCCCATCGCCCGTCGCTACTCGGAACTGCGCTACCAGTTGCTCTCCTACAACTACACCCTCGCGCATGAAGCCCGGGAACGAGGTCTCCCCTTCATGCGCGCCATGTGGCTCCACTATCCGGGCGACTCCCAAGCGCGCGGGATCGGAAATCAATACCTGTGGGGGCGCGACCTGCTGATCGCGCCGGTCTTCGAGAAAGGAGCGACGAAACGCGACGTCTACCTTCCCGCCGGGGACTGGTATGACTTCTGGTCGGGAGAACGGCACCGGGGAGGCGGAACAATCTCCCGTGCGGTCGACCTCGCGACCATGCCGATCTTCGTCCGGGCCGGAACGATCCTCCCCCTCGATCCGATCCGCCAACACACCGGCGAAGCGGTGCACGAGCCGTTGACTCTCCGCATCTACCGCGGAGCTGATGGCACCGGGCAGCTTTATCAGGACGACGGCAGCAGCAATGGCTACCTCAAGGGCGCGTCATCGCTCACCGCCCTCTCGTGGGATGACAAAAACACCAAGCTCACGATCGCGCCGCAGAACCCGCAGGCACATCGGCAGAGCTACAAGGGCTCATTGCGGATCGAGCTGATACCCGGCGGAGAAGTAAAGTCGGCCGACTACGTCGGACAGCCTATCTCGATCGGGTTCTAAACAGGGAGAAAGACGACAGTGCCATCCTGCAGGGCGAGAGATTGCGCCTGTAGCCAAGCTCTCTCGCGGGGCAGCGATGCCGCCGCCTTACTATGATGTCTTGGCGAATCATGCACCTTTGATGCACCCGCCCTCCGCCCAACAAAAAATCCCGGTGCCTTTCGACTTCGGGAATCCTTTGAAAATCAGATGGTGCGCGCGAGAGGACTCGAACCTCCGCGGGGTTGCCCCCACTAGAACCTGAAAACATTAGGGCTTCCACAACGAGTTGGACATCAATGGCAATTTTCGGGCCATTCGGACAATTCTGGCAAGTCCGGCGTTTCTAGTCACAAGCGGTCATAACAATGCTCTGAGCCATACCTCCAAAAGCCGCTCTTGAACCGTTGCGCCCGTGCAGATCAATCCAGGGTCACTTGTGGTCGCAGTGGCGGACCGGGGGAATTGACGCGCCCATGAAGCCTTGGCAAGTGACGCCTACTCCAATGCCCTCTACGGACGTAGCGGTGCCAAACATAGGATAGGTCGAAAACCAGAATCGAAAGCCACCACACCCTGCCAGCCGGTCTCACGCTTGCGAAAAGCGGAATCATTTTTGGCACGCCATCGGCCGCCGGAAGCGCGACCTTCACCGTGAAAGTCGCGGGTAAGAATAGGCTTTCTTCCACCCGCACCTTCACGCTCACGGTCGATGCCGCCTCGCTGTCGGTGGCTTTGCGAGAAAAGCACGAAGCTAAGGGCGATTCGACAACCGACCCCTACTCCGAGTGGGCCGCGGGCGTGTTCACGCCCGACCAACTCGCTGACGCCACGATCAGCGGCGACGACGCGGACCCGGATCATGACGGCTTGGTGAACTTGCTAGAGTGCCTGCTTGGCGGCCAACCGCTGGCCGACGACCGCGACTTGCTGCCGACGCTGTCGACCACTCTGATCGCCAGCGGACGCAAACTGGTCTTCAGCTACCGCCGCAAGCTGGCCGCCGCGGGGATCACGCAGGTCATCGAATCGACAAGCGATTTTGCTTCGCCCTGGACAGTTGTGGCTTACGGAGAAGAAAGCGTCGCCCTGGTCGATGCCGAGACCGAGCAGGTTACGGTCACCATCCCGACCAGCGGTGCCAAGGCCTTCGTCCGGCTGCGCGCGAGCCGCTGAAGCCCGCTTCTTACCCTCGCCTTGCTACACTGCTTCCGGATCAAATGAAAGCATCGCTCCTCGTCACCCTTCTGTTTGGAAGTTTCCCCTTGGAGATCACAGCCAGCAAGTCCCCGGACACCCCTTTGAGCGGCTCGGGGTGGAGGCAGGCAAGGACTACCAAGGCGATGGACTTTCGGTAAAAACCGCCGCGAACGGTGCCGATCTGCGATGTGACTTCCAGAGAATCCGGGGGCACCTCACAATCGAGGGGCTTTGGCAGGAATCGCAGCCTCTGGATATTCCGGAGAACTCGCCAGATCATCCTGATTGAGCCGGGGAATCCTCAACCCGGCGGCGGGCAAGGCTCCGCTCGATCTCGTCCACCCGATCCTGGCTCAGCGGATAGACAAGGAGCACTCCGGCCTTCAGCAGCGCGATGCCCCCGGGGACCAAGGTGAAAGCCAGCGTGATCCCGAGGAGGGCACTGTCGGATTGGGTCGAGCCGCGCACGAAGCCGAACTGGTCGAGAAACAGTGGCAACAGGAATCCGCCGACCACGATGCCGCATTTGATGGCGAAGAGTGAAGCGGAGTAGATCAGCCCGGTGGAGCGCCTCCGGAATTTCCACTCGCCGTAGTCAGCGACATCCCCGAAAAGCGCCCAAGTGAGGGCGGAGGTCGGTCCGGCACAGAACTGGGCGAGGATGTTCAACCCGATCTGAAGGCCGAAGGCATCGGTCGGGACGAAGTAGAAGGAAGCAAATGAGATCCCGGTGACCACGCTGAGCACCGCGGCGTAATATTTCTTGTCGATGTGCCTCGCGAAGGGGCTCAGGCAGATGGTTCCCAGGACGAGACCGAGCGCCCCCGCCGTGAGGAACAAGGTGCTGCGATCCAGTCCGAGCAGGATCGGCGATCCGTCGTCACCCGCGACGTACTTGAAGTAGAACAGCGTGCTCCCGGAACGCAGCGCGATGAAGGCGGTCGAGAGCACCGAGGCGACGAGGAGGATGACCCATGGCCGGTTGCGGACGAGCTCGCGGAGTTCGCCGAGGACATGCGTCGTCTGGCCGGGCGGAGGAGTCACGCGCTCGCGGGTGGTGGCGAAGGTGACCCAAAACATCACCACCGAGGCGATCGCGAAGATTGCCATCGTCAGCTTGAACCCGAGCATTTCGTCGCCGCCTCCCAGTTCGCGTACCAGCGGCCGGACCAGCAGCGAGATCAGCAGCGCGCCGCCGAATGCGCCGATGAAGCGGAAGGTCGAGGCCTGGGCCCGGGTTCGCGACGAAGGGCTGATGACGCCCAGCAAGGACGAGTAAGGGACATTGATCACCGTGTAGCTCAACATCATGAGGCCGTAGGTGATGTAGGCGTAGATCACTTTGCCCCGCTCCCCGAGGTCCGGGGCGGCAAACATCAGGTAGCCGCAGATCCCGTAGGGAATGGCACCCCACAGCAGATAGGGGCGGAACTTTCCCCACCGCGAACGGGTGCGGTCGGCGATCAGGCCCATGAACACGTCGGCGATCGAATCGGAAATCCGGATGATCGGCATCATCCACAGCAAGACGGTGGCCGGAAGTCCCCAGATATCCACGTAATAGTAGGTCAGGAAGATGTTGAAGGTCTGGAAGAAGAAGTTCGAGGCGGTGTCTCCGAGGGCGTAGCCGACGTACTCGCGGGTCGTCAGGCGGTGCTCGCCGGGTTCTTCGGGGGAGGATGTCATGAAATACGATGAACGTAGGAGTTGGTCCGAACTTTCGTGTCGCGTGCCACACCGGCGGCTGGACAAGCGAGGGCCGATGCCCGTGGGTAATTAAACGTATGATCCGCGTCTTCTGCGACTCTCCCGGTCTGTTGCTCGAATCCGCCGGTAAGGTGCGCCGCCCGGTGGTTCCATTCGCCATCGACGACCTTTTCACCGCGGCGGATCCCTTGGCTTTGGCACGTCATGCGTGGGAGAACGGCGAGCCTGCCGTGATGCCCGAGGCTCCCCTTGCGCCGGTCGGAAGCCAGGAAATCTGGGCTGCGGGCGTGACCTACCTGCGCAGCCGGACCGCGCGCATGGAGGAGTCGAAGGAGGCGGGTGGCGGGACGTTCTACGACAAGGTCTATCATGCGGAGCGGCCGGAGCTGTTCTTCAAAGGCATGCCGCACCGGGTGGCGGGGCCTGGCAAGAAAGTGCGCATCCGCAAGGACTCGAAGTGGAACGTGCCGGAACCGGAGCTGACGCTGGCGATTAACAAGGACGGCAGGATTTTCGGCTACACCGTGGGCAACGACATGAGCTCGCGCGACATCGAGGGCGAGAACCCGCTCTACCTGCCGCAGGCGAAGGTCTACGATGGCTCGACGGGGCTCGGTCCGTGCCTGCTGGTGACCGATGAAGCGCTGCCGGGGGATACCGCCATCGAGATTGAGATCCGACGAGATGGAGCTGCGGTATTCTCCGGGGAAACCCACCTCAGCCAGATCAAGCGGGGCTTCTCCGAACTCGCGGAGTTCCTGTTCCGCGACAATTCCTTTCCCGCCGGGGTCTACCTGATGACCGGCACGGGCATCGTGCCGCCGGACTCGTTCACGCTGCGCTCCGGCGACGAGATCCGCATCACCATCGGGCCGGTCGGCACGCTGGTGACCACCGTCGCGTAACTCATGAATCCGATCTTCGACTCCGGCGACGACTCGATCTACACTCTCCGCACCACCGCGCCCGGGCCGTCCGGCAGCTTGCCGCTCGATCACGAACGCTTGAAAGGAATGGCGAGCGGCGAACTCTTCGGGTGGACGCAGAATGCCGGGATGGGTTGGTCGCCCGCCGCGATGCTGGGGAAGCAGTTCCTCATCCTCAGCACGCAGGGCGGCATCCGTGCTACCGATGGCACGCCGGTCGCGCTGGGCTATCACACGGGGCATTGGGAAGTCGGCTTGCTGATGGAGGAAGCGGCGCGCGAGTTTACCGCGGCAAAAGCCATCCCGTTCGCCGGCTACGTGAGCGATCCCTGCGACGGGCGCACCAATGGCACGACTGGCATGCTCGACAGCCTGCCGTATCGGAACGACGCCGCGATCGTGTTGCGGCGCTTGATCCGCTCGCTGCCGACCCGGCGCGGCGTGCTCGGCGTCGCGACTTGTGACAAGGGCTTGCCCGCCATGCTGATGGCGCTCGCGGGTACCTTGAATCTCCCCACCGTGCTGGTGCCGGGCGGCGTGACGCTTTTGGCCGAGGAGGCCGAGGATACCGCAAAGGTGCAGACCCTCGCGGCTCGTTTCGCCCGAGACGAGATCTCGCTGGAGCATGCCGCCGAGATGGGTTGCAAGGCCTGCGGCTCCCCCGGCGGCGGCTGCCAGTTCATGGGCACCGCTGCCACCAGCCAGGTGGTCGCCGAGGCGCTCGGGCTCGCCTTGCCGCATGCCGCGCTTTCGCCTTCCGGGTCCGCAATCTGGCGCGATGTCGCAAGACGTTCCGCACGGGCTTTGATCGCCCTCGATGCCGCCGGCCTGAAGACCCGCGACCTGCTGACCGACGACTCGATCCACAACGCAATGGTCTGCCACGCGGCCTTCGGCGGCTCGACCAATCTCGTGCTGCATATTCCCGCTATCGCCCATGCCGCCGGCTTGCGACAGCCCACGGTGGACGACTGGGCCCGGATCAACCGCGCGGTGCCCCGCCTGGTGGACTCGCTTCCGAACGGCCCGCGCCACTTCGCCACGGTGCAGGTCTATCTCGCCGGGGGCGTGCCGGAGGCGATGCTCCACCTGCGCGAGCTTGGTTTGCTGAAACTCGATGCTCGCACCGTCACGGGACTCACGCTTGGCGAGAACCTCGACTGGTGGGAGAAGTGCGAGCGCCGCGCACGGTTGCGGGAAAAGCTCAACGTCTTGGATGGCATCGATCCGGGGGACGTGATCATGCCCCCCGCGAAGGCCCGCGAGCGCGGACTCACGAGCACGGTGACATTCCTCCGCGGCAACCTCGCTCCCGAAGGCGCGCTTGTGAAAAGCACCGCCATCGCGCCGCAGCTCATCGGGGAGGACGGCGTGTTTTTTCACGAAGGACCGGCCCGTGTGTTCACCAGCGAAAGGCAAGCCATCGACGCGATCAAGGCCGGCGCTGTCAGAGCTGGCGACGTGATGGTGCTCGCCGGGATCGGTCCCGGCTGCGGCATGCCGGAAACTTATCAGGTCACTTCCGCGCTCAAGCACGTGAAGGACGGGCAACGCATCGCGCTCGTCACCGACGGCCGCTTTTCCGGCGTCTCGACCGGCGCGTGCGTCGGCCACGTCAGCCCCGAGGCCTGGGCCGGCGGGCCGATCGGCCGCCTGCGCGACGGCGATGTGATCCGCCTGCGGATCGATACGCGGAAGCTCGAAGGCAGCGTGGAGGTCGAGCTTTCCGCCGAGGAACTCGCCGCGCGCCCGCGGCATCCCGGGCTGCGTCCGAACCTGGACGTACCCGCCGATACCCGGCTGTGGGCCGCGCTGCAGAATGCCAGCGGCGGGAGCTGGGCGGGCTGCGTTTACGATGGAGAGCGGATCGCGCATCTGCTTCAGCTCGGGCTGGAGGCCGAGGCGCGCGTCAGCCTTGGAACGGATGCTTCCACGGTGCGCGATACTCGCGCTTGAGCAGCTTCGCGGCTTCGGGGTTGCCCGTGATTTGCTCGGTCTTGGCGTCCCAATCGACCCTCGCACCGGTGTCGTAGGAGATCATAGCCAGCTTCACCGCGGTGGTGGAAAGCTGGCCTTCTTCCGGCGTGCAGGATGGCTGTTCGCGCGAGCGAACCGAGGCGAGGAACTCGGCCACGTGCTCGACACTCGAATCATTGCCCCCTTCGTGGATCACCGGCTTCTGGCCGCGCCCTTGGGGCAACACGATCCATTTGTTGTCGGTGCAGAAGACGGTCTCCTTCTCGCCGTAGAGAAAGATGCCGTTTGAAGTCTCCGGGTTCATGTCCTGTGCTCCCCAGATGCGGTGCCGCCAGGTGAGCGGGCACGTTTCGAACTCGAAGTGCACGGTCAGGATGTCCGGCGTGGTGATCTTGCCTTTCAGGTGATACAGCCCGCCCGCAGCGGTGACGGCAGCCGGTGCGCCGGCACCTAGGATCCAGCGGGCGGCATCGATGAGATGGACTCCCCAATCGACGAGGTGGCCGTGGCCGGTGGTTTTCTCAAGCCGCCAGTTCATATGGCCCACCGCCGCACTGTATGGGATCAGCGGGCCGGGGCCGCACCAGAGATCCCAGTCGAGCGAGGCGGGCGGGTCGATCGGTGCGGGATCGGGCGTTGGGGCGGTGTAGTGGATCTGCGCTTCGGCGGAAAGGATGCGGCCGGCCTTGCCTTCCCGGATATATTTCCGCGCCTCGGCGAAGCCGGTCGCGTGCCGCCGTTGAAAGCCGATCTGCACGATGTTACCGGCCTTCCTCGCGGCCTCAACCATCGCACGGCCTTCGCGGATATCGTAGGCGAGCGGCTTCTCGCAGTAGATCGCGAGGCCCTTTTCACAGGCGGCAATGAACGGCAGTGCGTGCCAATGCGGCGGGGTGGCAAGGATAATGGCTTGCAGCCCTGCCGTGTCTAATAACTCCGCGTGTTGCTTGAAGGTCTTCGGGCGGCTGCCCTGGAGTTTCTCGATTTCGTCCGCGGCTTTCGTGAGATGCTCGCTGTCCACGTCGCAAATCACCACGATCTCCACGCCGCCGGACTTGAGCGCGGCCTTGGCGTCGATCATGCCCCACCAGCCACAGCCGATGAGGCCGAGCTTGAGGGGCGGGGCGGAGCTCTCCTGCGAGTGGGACCGGAGGGTGGTGAAGGCGGCAGCCGCGGCGGCGGTGCCGAGGAAACGGCGGCGGTGAAGCGTGCTCATATCGGTGGAATCTCGGTTTTTGACTCTGCGCGGATCTTGCGCGGGAAGTGGCGGAAGACGAGAGAAAATTAACCGATTAATTTCGAGCTTGCGTTCGCGGCTCCGGACACGCAGCAACTTCTCTTGCCCGAGATCGCGATCACGCTCCGCGAGAGAAACCCGAACCATCACGCCCATGCATGCCATCCGCCTGACGCTTCTCCTGCCGCTCGCCGCCTTCGGGGCGGTGCTGGCCAAGCCGCTGATCACCCCGAAACCGGAGGCGCGGCGAATCGAGGTCCTGTTCTTCGGCGCGCCGACAGCGAACGGCCCGGGCCACGATCCGGTCACACGCTACCGGGCGATCAAGCGCAACCTCGGCACGGAGGGAATCGACTTTACCTACACCGAGGATCCCGCGAAGGCGCTGAACCCGGAGACCCTGGCGCACTACGATGCCGTACTGATGTACGGGAACTGGGAGCAGAACGGCCCAATGCCAGCCGACCAGCTCCGGGCTCTAACAGGCTATGTGGAGAACGGGGGCGCGTTCCTGCCGATCCACTGCGCGTCCGCCTGTTACGGCAAGTCGCCGGAGTTCATCAAGCTCGTGGGCGGCCGTTTCAAGGGTCACGCCGCGGGCGTTTTCAAGGCGACCAACGTCAACCCGGAGCATCCCGTCATGCGCAGCTACGACGGCTTCGAGGCGTGGGATGAAACGTATGTTCACGACAACCACGGCGACGACCGCGTGATCCTCGAAAAGCGAGAGCAGGAGCCGTGGACTTGGGTCCGCGAGCAGGGCAAGGGCCGCGTTTTCTACACCGCGGCCGGCCACGACCACCGCGTTTGGGACCAGCCCGCGTTCCAGGATCTGATCAAGCGCGCCGTCCTGTGGAGTGTGGGACCGGAGAAGCAGGCGAAACTCGCCGCTTTGGAGTTGCCGAAGCTGGAGCAGCAAGAGGTCCAGCTTCCGGGCTACGTGAAACACGAGCTGATTACCAAGGCGCAGAAGCCGCTGTCGCCCGAGGACTCGATGAAGCTGGCGCAGGTGCCGGCGGGCTTCGAGTTGTCGCTGTTTGCCAGCGAGCCGGACATCCTCAACCCGATCTTCGTCAACTGGGATCACAAGGGCCGCGCCTTCATCATCCAGACCGTCGACTACCCGAACAACCTTCACGCCGGGAACCTCGGCAACGACAAGATCGTCATCTGCGAGGACACCGACCAGGACGGCCGCGCCGACAAGTTCACCACCTTCGCCGACAAGCTCTCCATCCCGACCTCGCTGGTCTTTGCCAACGGCGGCGTGATCTGCACCAACGGCACCGACATGCTGTTCCTCCAGGACACCGACGGCGACGACAAGGCCGATGTCCGCGAGGTGCTCTTCAGCGGTTTCAGCATGGGCGACACCCACGCCGGCGTGTCTAATCTCCGCTACGGTCACGACGGATGGATCTACGCTACGGTCGGCTACTCCGGCTTCCGCGGCTACGTCCGTGGCAAGCAGCATCAGTTCACGCAAGGCGTCTTCCGTTTCAAGCCGGACGCGTCCGAACTCGAATACCTCCAGCCCACCACCAACAACACCTGGGGCCTCGGCATCACGTCGGACTTCGATGTCATGGGCTCCACCGCGAATGGCAACCCGTCGTTTTACCTGACCCATCCGCAGGCCGCTTACGAGTCGATCGGCCGTCGCGCCCCACGCACGCCGCGGGCGGATGACAACCCGATATTCAACCCCAGCTCCGCCGACATCCGCCAAGTGGACCAGCATGAAAGGTACACCGCGGGTGCCGGCCATGCGTTTTACACGGCGGAGCGTTTCCCGGCGGAGTGGCGCGAGAAGAGCGCCTTTGTCACCGAGGGCACCGGCAAGCTCGTCGGCACCTTCGACATCAGCCGCCAAGGCTCGGGCTACAAGGCGGTGCAGCGCTTCAACAACCTCTACAACAGCGCCGACGCCTGGTCAGGCCCGGTCTGTGCGGAAACGGGTCCCGATGGCGCCGTGTGGCTCTGCGATTGGTACAACCTGATCATCCAGCACAACCCGACGCCGAACATCCGCTCCGCCGGTCTCGATGCGAAGAACGGCAAGGGCAACGCCTACGAGACGCCGCTGCGCGAGGATCCCTTCGGTCGCGTTTACCGGATCTATCCAAAGGGCTCGAAGGACGACGCGAACCCGGGCCTCGATCCCGCCAAGCCGGAGACGCTCGTCGCCGCTCTCGATCACCCGAACCTGCTATGGCGCTTGCACGCCCAGCGCTTGATCGTGGAAAGCGGCGACAAGCAGCTCGCGGGAAAGCTCGGCTCCCTCGCCGCCGCCGGCACCCGTGGTTCGGCCCATGCCGTCTATGCCCTCGCCGGCCTCGGCGCATTGGATGCCTCCACCGTGAGCACCGCCCTCAAGTCGAAAGTCCGCGCCGTGCAGCGCGCCGGCATCAAGGTGGCGACGCCGCAGCAACTCAAGGAGGCCTACGTCGCGGATGGCACCGTGAAAGTCTCCGACGACCGTGAGCTTGCCGAAGTGCTCATTTCGCTTTCCCGGCTCCCGGAGGATGTGGATCTCGGCGAGGCGCTCTTCAATCTGATCACCAAGGAAGAGGCGCACATCACCGAAGAGGTCACGCTCAAGGACGCCTGGCTCATCGCGGCCCACCGCCACGCCGCCAGCGTCACCGCCGCCGCCAAGGCCGCCGGCTACACCGGCGAGGCCACCGAGCAGCGCGAGATGCCGAACCAGATGCCGAACCCCGGTTTCAACGAAGTGGTCGAGGATAAGCCCGTCGGCTGGAGCGAGGTCCGCGTCTATGGCGATGGCACTCCCTTCGAGGTGAAGAGCACACCGGACGGCCACAACGGCACGCCAGGTCTCGCGCTTTCGTCCGCCACCAAGTCCGTCGATGGCGGGTCCGTCGTCAATTTGCGGGTCAAGCCGGCAACCCGCTACAAACTTTCGGTGTGGGCCAAGGCCGTGAACCTGCAACCGGCCGGCGACGGGCTCGGTGCGATGCTCTTCTGCGAGGGCGGCGACCGCACTAATAGCGTCAAAGGCGACTCCGAGTGGACCCAGCTTTCTACCGAACTCGAAACGGGAGATCGCACCCGCCTGCTTGTCCACTGCTTGATCGGTGCCTTCGGCGGCGCCACCGGCACGGTGATCTATGACGACATTTCCCTCACCGAGATCCCCGGGGCCAGCGGGGCGAAAGGACTGCTCGCGGAACTCGCCGCCAAGGCCGCCAATCCTTCGGCCGCCGCCCCGACGAGGAAGTTCAAACCCGACCCGGAAGTCCACAAGCGAGGTGCCGGGATCTACGGTCTCACCTGCGTCGCCTGTCACCAGCCGACCGGCGTGGGATTGGAGGGAGCTTTCCCGCCGCTCGATGGATCCGACTGGGCGACCGGGGATCCAAGCCTGCCGATCCGCATCGTCACAGGCGGTCTCCAGGGACCGGTCAAGGTCGCGGGCAAGGACTACAACAGCGTGATGCCGGCACACACCGACTTCGACGACCAGAAGGTTTCCGACGTGCTGACCTACGTCCGCCAGAGCTGGTCGAACGATGCCGCCCCGGTCACGCCAGCGCAGGTGAAGGAGATCCGGGAGCGCCACAAGGACCGCGCCACACCGTGGACGGCCGCGGAGCTGGGACGCTGAGGGAATTCACCCGCAGAAGGAAATGGCCCTCGCCTAACTTCCCCGCTAGCGCTCATCCGTCAGGAAATGCCATGAACCCCACCAAGCTCACCGTCACCGAAAAGTTCGGCTACAGCGGTGCCGATGCGGCCGCGAATTTCGTCTTCATGACGATGATCCTGTTCCAGACGAACTTTTACACGGACACCTTCGGCCTGTCCGCAAGCGTCGCCGCCGCGATTCTGCTGTGGCCGAAACTGTGGGACGCCGTTTTCGATCCGATCATGGGTGTCCTGGCGGACCGCACCAACACGCGCTGGGGGAAATTCCGCCCGTGGATTCTCTGGACCGCCGTGCCGTGGGCCGTGGTGATGGTGCTTGCCTACACCACGCCCAAGGGCTGGAGCACGACATCGCTGATCATTTACGCCGCGATCACCAACACGATGTTGATGACGCTCTACTCGATGAACAACATGCCCTACTCGGCGTTGGGCGGCGTGATGACGGCAGACCTCAACGAGCGGGCGAAGCTCAATTCCTACCGATTCGTCGCGGTCAACATCGCGCAGTTCATCGTCGGCGGCTTCACCCTGCCGCTGGTCGCGAAGTTCTCGGAAGGCCATGACCGTGCGCACGGCTGGCAGATGACGATGACCCTTTGGGCGGTGCTTTGCCTGGTGCTGTTCCTTTTCACCTTCTTCACCACCCGCGAGCGCATCCAGCCGGTCACCGAATCGCACGCCCCGCCGAAGCAGGACTTCAAGGACCTGCTCAAGAACAGCCCGTGGAAAGTCATGGCCGGCATGACGCTCATCCACTTCGCCATCCTCTCCTTCCGCGGCGGCGCGAACTACAATTACTACCACCAGTACGTGGACCGGGGAGCGATGTATGGTTTCCTCGAAAAGATCGGCCTCACCGCCGGCCCGCTCGCCCCCGGTGAGGCGAAGCCCGGCGGCTTGCTCGAATGGCTCGGTTACATCGTCCACGGCACGCGCGACAATCTTGCCGAGTCCAACGTGGCCGACGTTTTCAACAGCATCATCAACATGACCGGCACCGCGACCACGATCCTGGTGATCATGCTGTCCGCATCCTTCGCCCGCCGCTTCGGGAAGAAAACCGTCGCGGTCACCGGCTTCGCCCTCTCGACCCTCTGCGCCTTCGCATTCTACCTGCTCAAGCCGACCGACATCGGCGGTATGATCACTCTGACGATCCTCGCCTCGGTGGTATATGCTCCGACCATCCCCTTGGTGTGGGCGATGTTCGCCGACGTGGCGGACTATTCCGAGCTGACCACCGGCCGCCGTTTCACCGGCACCGTTTTTGCTACCATCGGCTTCTGTTTGAAAGCCGGCCTTGCCTTCGGACAGGCCTCGTTCCTGTGGGTCATGGCCGGCGTTTTCAATTACGACACGAAGTTCCCCGGCGCCGCCGAGGCCGTGGCGGGCTACCGTTTCAGCGCCTCCGTCATCGTGGCCTCGATGTTCGCGGCCTGCACGGTCCTGCTGGCACTCTACAAGCTTAACAAGAACGCCACCCTCCAAATGGCGGGCGAACTCGCCCGCCGCCGCGCCCTCGCCGCAGGCGATCCAGCCCCGGCCTGACGGGGTTTTGTGCCTTGCCAAGAGTCGATGTGAGAAGCATCAAAGGGGTAGCCCCCGAACTGTTGTAATCCGGCCCATGACCCCATCCCGTCGAGCGACGATCAAGGACATCGCCCAGGCCGCCGGCCTGAGCACGGCCGCGGTATCGCAGGCACTGCGGCCGCACCCCAAGTCCAACATCAAGCTCCAGGCCGAGACCATCGAACGGGTCAAGAGGGTCGCCAGCGAGCTCAACTACCAGCCGCATACCGGTGCGCGGTCGATCCGCTCGAACAGCTTCGACACCATCGGTTACTTCACTGCCAAGACCGGCCTCTTCGTCAACTCGCCCACCGGCTACCTCGCAGGCGTCCACGACATCGCCGAGGGCCAGGGCTCGCGCATCACGTTGATCCGCCTGCCCGCCGATCTCGATGACCTTTCGAAGGCGATGCCGGCGGTCTTCAGCGAGCGCAACCTCGACGCGCTGGTCATCGAGAGTTACAGCAACCTCGCCCGCCAGATTTACGAGCGGGTCCAGGCCTCGCGGCTGCCGCTGGTTTTTCTCAACGACCGCCACGAGACGAACTCGGTCTACGTGGACGACGAGTGGGCGGCCGGCGAACTCACCCGGCACCTGATTGAAAAGGGTTACCGGCGCATCGCCTTCCTGCACCGCCATACCGAAGGCGGAGCCCCGGTGAAGAAGATGCATCACAGCGCCGCCGACCGCGAGGCCGGGTACCGCAAGGCGATGCGCAAGGCCAAGCTGCCGGTCTCCATTCACACCGTCATCACCAAGGGCGTCGTCGGCCTGGATGTCGAACTGTCATCCACAGATTGGAACACGATCCGCCAGCACGACGCGGTGATCGCCTACGACGACGACCTCGCAAATCTTGTCGGCCGCACCGCCTATGACCGCGGCGTGCGTGTTCCCAAGGCACTGGCGATCGCCGGCTTCAACGGCGACTACGCCTCGCTCAGCGCCTGGCAGCGCCTGACCACCATGCGGATTCCCGCCTACGAGATGGGCAAGAAAGCGGCGGAAATGGCCTTCGAACTTTCCAAAGGAGGCTCGGAGACTGCTATCCCGTCCGTCGCCTACCGGCCCACGCTGATCGTCGGGCAGACGACTTGATTTGATCTCTTTTTTGCGCCTTTAATAAAACGTTTCATTCCCATGACCGCGCCGCTTGCTTCCACCTCGATCATCCGCAATCCCGTGCTGAAGGGATTCAATCCCGATCCCTCGATCCTGCGGGTGGACGACGACTACTACCTCGCAACCTCGACCTTCGAGTGGTTCCCCGGCGTGCAGATCCACCACTCGCGTGACCTCGTGAACTGGCGGCTGCTGACGCGGCCGCTCGACCGCCGCAGCCAGCTTGACATGCTGGGAAATCCCGACTCGGGCGGCATCTGGGCGCCGTGCCTATCCTATTCCGACGGGACCTACCACCTGATCTACACCGACGTGAAGTACTGGAAGCGCGACCCCTACAAGATCGCTTACAACTACCTCGTCACTGCTCCCTCGATTGAGGGGCCCTGGTCCGAGCCCGTATTCTTGAACGGCAGCGGCTTCGACCCCTCGCTCTTCCATGACGAAGACGGCCGCAAGTGGTTTCTCAATATGGAGTGGGACCACCGCAAACAGAACAACCGCTTCTCCGGCATCCTGCTCCAGGAGTTTTGCCCGAAGACCCGGGCGCTTGTTGGACCGGTCACGAAGATCTTCAAAGGCACCGAGCGCGGCCTCGTGGAAGGCCCGCATCTCTACAAGCGGAACGGCTGGTACTACCTGCTCACCGCCGAGGGCGGCACCCAATATGCCCACGCCGCGACGCTTGCCCGCTCCCGCAACATCGACGGTCCTTATGAGCTGCATCCTCAGAAGCATCTGGTCAGCTCTTACGGTTACCCCGAAGCGGAGCTGCAAAAGGCCGGTCACGCGTCGCTTGTCGAAACGCAGATGGGCGAGTGGTTTCTTGCGCACCTCTGCGGCCGCCCGATCGATGGCACGCACTGCACGCTCGGCCGCGAGACCGCGATCCAGAAGTGCACCTGGGGCAGCGACGACTGGCTCTACCTGGAGCAAGGCGGCGTCATTCCCGCCCTCGACACCAAAGGTCCCACCGGCCTGCCCCCGGCACCGTTTGCGGAACCGGCTTGGGACGGCAATTTCGACAGGTCCCGGCTCGACCTCCATTTCCAAAGCCTTCGCCAACCGGTCACGGAAGATTGGCTGAGTCTAACAGAGCGACCGGGATTTCTGCGTCTCAAGGGCATGGAGCCGACCGTCAGCACGTTCCGCCAGAGTCTTATCGCGCGTCGCGTCCAGTCCTTCGATATCAGCGTGGAGACCGCCATCGAGTTCGAGCCGGAGACCTTCCAACAGATGGCCGGGCTCATTGCCTACTACGACACGGAGAACCACTACTACCTCCGCCTCAGTCACGATGAAACGCTCGGCCGCACGCTCAACATCATCGCCACCGACGCGGCGAAGAGCGGCGAGGTGCTAGTTGACGACGTGCCGGTGCCCGCGAGCGGAGCCATCGGAATGCGGCTCACCTTGAAGGGCGCGGAACTCCAGTTCGAGTTCTCTGTCTCCTGCGGCGAATGGACGGAGATCGGGCCCGTCCTTGATGGCTCGATCCTTTCCGATGACTACGACCACCTCGGTTTCACCGGTGCCTTCGTCGGGCTGTGCTGCCAGGACATCAGCGGGCGGCGAATCCACGCCGACTTCGCCTACTTCACCTACCGGGAAGCCACGTGAAGTGGAGGAGGGGCTTCTCGATCCCAAGGGGGGACGCCCGGATGGCACCCGTCTTACCGCGCCTGCTTTCCGCCCACGCCAGCGTCCGTACGGAACGGGACGGCAGGCAATCCGGCTTGGTTGTAGAGCGTGGCCTTTGGATTGGATTGCCACGCATAGCGGACGAACTTCGGGCGAGGAACGGCGGGCGATTTGACAATGACGCTGTTGCCCTCCAGCCGCGCCCTTGCCCACGCCCATTTCAAGTCGTCGCCCGCGATGGAGAATTCTTCCACCGCCTCGCCGCGGGCACTGAGGCCGCTGTCGGCATGGTCGAAGGTGATCCGGAGGGCATCGCCGGAGGGCAGTGGCTCGGATGATCGAAACACCGGGCCGGAATGCGGGATGTCTTTCCCGTAATGACCGGCCAAGGCACAAAGCGCGAGTCGTTCACCGACTTCGCGCTTGTCGCGCGGGTGGATGTCGTTGGCGTCGCCTTTGTCAATTGCCAGCGCGAGGGCGCTGTTCTTCACGGAGGCGGCCACATGGGCTTGCGCGTCGCGGAACTCCGCCCAGCCGGCCGGTCCGCCGGGCTGGTCGCGGTGCGGCATGAAGGCGGCGAGGCTGACGATGTAGAAGGGAATGTCGCCTTGGCCGAAGGTACGCCGCCAGTCGCCGATCATCGCCGGCAGAAGCTTGCGATACTGGTCCGCACGTCCGGCGTTCGCTTCGCCTTGATACCAGATTACTCCGGTCAGCGACATGGGGACGAGCGGCGCGATCATACCGTTGTAGAGGACGGATGGCATGACCGGCCAGTTCTCGAAGCCGGCCGGCAGCGGATGAGGCGGGCGGGCATCGACGCTGAGCTTGCCGCGCCATTCGCCGGAAAGCGGGATCTCGCTTTTGTCGCCGAGCACGATCTTGAGGTGCCCGGGAGGCGAACGAAAGCCGCCGTCGGGCTGGCTCTTGAGGACGCGGATCACGATGGAGTTCTCGCCGGCGCGCAGCACGCCTTCGGGGATCGTATGGTTGCGCGGGTTCTCAACCCAAGCGCTGGCACCAATCCAGCGGCCGTTGATGTGGACGGTGTCCATCCGTTCGACGATGCCCAGTTGTACCCTTGCTCCGCGGGTGGGTGCGTTTTCGGAAAGCTTGATCGTTTTGCGGAAATAGACGACCGCCGGGGTGTCCGGGACGCCGAGCTTGGCGAAGCCGTCGTGCAGTGTCACCGGCGACCAGCTGCTGTCGTCGAGATCGGGCGAGAACCACGCGTTGTCCTTCTGGCCTCGGTCGTGCTCCTCGTACCAGTGGGCGATGAAGTTCCCGTACTGAGGTCCGCCGCGGTCGCGCAGGAGGGCAACCTCATCGAGTGGTTGGTTGAAATCTCCAAGCGGTCGCAAGGTCTCCGCACTGGTCCAGCTTTCGGCCGGCGTGCCGCCAATGGCGCACTGCACCAGCCCGACCGGCACCTTCTGGTCCTCGTGAATCCGCAGGCCGAAATGATAGCCCACCGCCGAAAAGCCCGCCGCCGTCTCGGGCGCGCAGGTCTTCCACGATCCTTTGGGCACGGGTAGCGGGCGGTAACCGACTTGGCTGCCGACGGTGAAGAGCCGGATGCCGGGACGGTGGGCGCGCTTGATCGCTTCATCGCCGCCATTCGAGCGGGCGAGGCCGAACTCCATGTTTGACTGTCCGCTGCATAGCCAGACGTCGCCGACCAGCACGTCGCGCAGCTCTCTACGCTCTGGCCCGTCCAGTACCACCGTGTAGGGGCCGCCCGCTGGCGGCGGGGTGAACCGGATCGACCAGCGCCCATCGTCGCTGGAGACGGTCTGGATTCCCTTTCCTGCTACCTCCATGCGGACTTCCGTGTTGGGCTTGGTCCAGCCCCAGATCGTGTTCGGCTTGTCGCGCTGGAGGACCATGTGATCGTCGAAAACCGGGCTGACGAAGGGAAGGGTATCGGCTGCATGGGAGAACGAGACGATGCCCGCGGCGATAGCGAGGACGATGGGTTTCATGGAAAGGCGATGGGCTTTGTTAGACGGGGAGTTCTTTTGTTTTTCCGTCAGCGCCGCGGAGGCCACCGGCAAAGCGGACTTCACCCCTGCTTCACGCGTTCTCACGAACTCGCGTGCATTTCGAATGGCGCTCAGCGCGGGCGCTTCTCGCGGCCTTTCTTGATCAGCGCTTCGAAAGCCGGCTTCGGCTTGAGGTCGCGGTCGAACAGCAGCGGGTGATTGGTCCGCCCGCGGATCGGGAAGCCGTTGAGCCAAGTCTGGCCGTCGTTGAGGCCCCACAAGGTGACGCGGGTGACCGACTTCCGGTGCTTCAGATAGAGGCCGAAAATGTCGGCGTAGCGTTTGGCCAGCTTCTCCTGCATGTCGGCAGGCAAGCCCGCGGTGTAGGGATTGGTGCTCGCATCGCCCTGCTCGCGGCGGTTGATGTCGGCATTTCCCGGAGCGCCGCGACCGGGTAGCACGTCCACGTCCAGCTCGGTGACCATCACCTTGAGGCCGAGCGCGGAGAATGCCTTGATCGTCATTTCGATGTCTTCGAGGGACGGTTGATTCAATTGGAAATGCGACTGCGTGCCGATGCCGTCGATGGGAACGCCGCGTTCAAGCATGCCTTTGACAAGCTTCACGCAGTTCTCCCGTTTGCGCGGATTCTCCAAGCTGTAGTCGTTGTAGTAGAGCTCGGCCTTCGGGTCGGCTTCCCTGGCAAACCGGAAGGCGTGGTCGAGGAAGTCGTCACCGATGATGCGCCGCCACGGCGAGTCGCGCAGGATGTCCGGCCCGCCGTCGGAAAGCGCTTCATTGACGACGTCCCAGCCCTTGACCTTCCCCTTGTATCGGCCGACCACGGTGTGGATGTGGTCGCGCATCCGCTTGAGCAGCTCTTCCTTGGTGGCGGGCTTTCCGTCCGCGCCCTCGAATACCCAGCGAGGCGTCTGGCTGTGCCAGACCAGCGTATGACCGATGACCTCCATCCGGTGTTTCTTCGCGAATTTGAAGTAGGCATCGGCTCCGTCGAAGATGTAGCGCTCGGGCTCGGGGTGGATGAGCTGCCACTTCATGTCGTTCTCCGCGGTGAGGCAGGAAAACTGCAAGCCCGCGAGTTCGCCAGCCTTGGCGTTGCGGCCGGTGACCTGGCCGGAGTTGAGTGCGACTCCCACGAGGAAGTCGTCCTTGTAAACGTCGCGCAAGGCTGGCTCGGCAGAAGCCAGCGAGGCGGTTGTGAGCGCGAGGATAAGCTGGCGGTAAAGGGCGCACATGGTTCGGTCGCGGTGTTCTGATAGCGCAGGGGCGATTCAGTGGAATGCCTTCTGCGCGAAGTGATGGAGCGCGTGCGCCCAGTGGGTCGGGTCGTGGCCCTGGCCATCGACGTGCCAGACGTGCGGCACGTCCTTTTCCTTGAGGTAGGTGTGGACGCCCTTGCTGATGTTGAAGAGCCCGTCCTGGTTGCCGCAGGTGATCAGCAGGAGCTTAAGCTTCCCCTTCGCGGCTGCCGGATCGGGCACGAGTTCCGCCGGCGGCTTGGTGTTCGGGGCGGAGGAAAAGGCACCGACCCAGGCGAAGGTGTCGAGGTGGCCGAGCCCGAAATTCAGCGTCTGACCGCCGCCCATCGAGAGTCCGGCCAGCGCGCGGCCCTCAGGATCGGTACGGGTCCCGTAGCGCGATTCGATGGCGGGGATCACGTCGTCCAACAAGTCGCGCTCGAACACCGCGAAAGCCGGGGCAGCTCCCATGCCGGCATTGGCGCTGTCATCCTTCTGCGCGCGGCCGTTCGGCATCACCACGATCATCGGCTCGGCTTTCTTGTCGGCGATGAGGTTGTCCATCAACGCATCGACTTGGACAAAGCGCTGCCACTCGGTCTCGTCGCCACCGATGCCGTGCAGGATATAGAGCACGGGATACTTCTTGTCCTTCGAGTATTCGGGCGGGGTGTAAACCTGCATCTTGCGGGTAGTGCCGACGGTCTTCGACTCATATTCGATCATCTCCAGCTTGCCGTGGGGGATGTTCTCGCGCTTTGCATTGAATCCCGTCGCCGGCGGTTCGTAGGCGGGCTTGTCGTCAGGGCCGATCTCCACGGCCTGGCCCGGACGCGGCGGGATCGAGGGCTCGGCGGGGCCGTCGGGCAGGCGACCGCGGGCGGCCTTGAAGTCCGACGAACCGAAATCACCCACCTTGCGGGTGAAAGCGATGCCCTCCCCGTCGATTTTGCCGGTGTAGGAGATGCGCATCTCGTTGCCTTGGAAATTCATAACCTGGACGAAGCTCAGGGTGTCGCCCTCAACCTTGCCGTCCTGGATTTCCGCCTCGCGCGAGCCCCCGCCGAATCGCGAGACCGTCTTGCCGGTCAGCTTGTCGCCCTCGGTTTTGAACTCGAACTGGATTTTCTGTCGGCCGCGCGGGCTTTCGAACTCGGCGTGCCACGGTCCGGCAAGGTCGGCGGCGTTTGCAAAGGCGGCCAAGAGGCTGAAAACGGACGAGGAAAGGAATGCGTACGATGGTTTCATGAGAATCGATGCAGTGACAGATTGAAGGGGTGGTGAGAGGGCTTATCCGAAATCCACTTATCTGTGCCTTTCGGTTCCGCGCCAGGCGAGTGAAAAATTAACCGATTAATGATTACAAAGTTGCGCGACGGTGTTTCCGGCGAATGCGGCATCATTTCGCGGCCTCCCCCCTGAAGATGCTGGGTCCCCCATCATGCTGAATCACAACACGGCCTCCGCTGATGGCCGGGCGCTCGCGTTTGCCTCCGTGAGGCTACGTGCAACTGTCGGCTGTCATACAAAATTACGAGATTTCTGCTAGACAGGAGGCGGATCATTAGGCTGATTAAACGTCGAATCTACCAACCCTGTCTACGAGGAGAGATACTCGCTAGCGGCAAAACCCCTTCCCACATTGGTGCTTCCGAGTCGGAGGCAGCGTTAAAATTCCTGCCTTCGAAGAAGCCCGTTCGGATTAAACGTATAATTTCATCCGCCTAGGCTTCCGGATCTGCCTCCTCGATACCGCTCCCCAAACCCTGCCGCGACAACGCCATCCCTTCCCCCCCATTCGAAACCCAATATTCATGAAACCAACACCATTGAACGCCGCGATCGTCCTGTTCGTGGCGGCCACGTTGCCGCTCGCTGCCCAAGTCACCGTCAACGGAACGGGAAGCTTGATCACCAATAGCAGCGCCACCACTCCAGGCACCTCGACCTACAACTACCCGCTCGCGACACCCTCCACGTCGAAGGTGATCGTGGTCGGCTACTACAATGACAACGGCACGGCAATCTCCGGTATGACTTTCGCTGGAAACGCCGCGACCCGGTTCGGCACGACCGGCCGGACCGCGATAGGCTGCTACATCCTTCCCCAACCCGCTCCGGCTACCATCTCCATCACGGCGACCCTGGCTGCGGGAGGTGCCCCGACCGCAGGCTTCTTTGTCTATGAACTCGGCAGTGTCGATGTCTCCGGCGGCGCCGCTGCGATCGATTTGGGAACCGGTGCCACCATCACCACCTCGGCAGCCGACAAGTTTGTGGTCAATTTCAAGGGCATCAACAACAGCACCGGTGCCGGTGTCGTTCCTGCATCCGGCTCCATCATTCCCGCTGCCAATTCGGCGATTTACGATATCAACGGCGGGACCGGCGGCGGAGCGCTTGCACGCGGATTTGCCAATACCTCGGGCGTTGCCGGGGTCAAGACACTCGGCTGGACCGGCGGCGCTGATGGAGAAGTTTCGCTGGCATTCGTCCAGGCGGGAAATCCGGACTCGGATGGCGACGGCCTCAACGACGCGTGGGAACTTGGCTGGGACGCCATCACCACGCTGACCCAGCTCGACGGGACCATCACGACCCCGTCCGGTTCCGGCAACGGATCGGGCGACTGGGACGGCGACGGCATCTCCGACTTCGCCGAGTTCAACGGCGGCGTAAACAGCTCGGATCCCACCAATCCCGCCTCGGTTCCCGGCGATGTTGACGGCGACGGCTTCTCGGATGCCGCCGAAATCGCTAACTTCGGCGATCTTAGCCAGACCCCGGGGGGCGACTACGATGGTGACTCCGCCACCAACCAGCAGGAGATCACTGCAGGCACCTCCCCGACCAACGCGGGCATCTGGCCCGACACCGACACCGACCTGATGTCCGATGCTTGGGAAACCGCCAACGGGTTGGTGGTCGGCACCGACGATTCAGCGGGGCATGCGGATGCCGACGGCTTCGACAACCTCCAGGAGTTCCAAGCGGGAACCGATCCGCAGGACACGACATGGGCCCCGGGAAATGCCAAACTCGCCCACCGCTGGAGCTTCACCGGAGACCTCACCGATTCCGTCGGGGGCAGCAATGCCCAGATCGCCAATGATCTCATTTCGAGTGTCGGCCAGTCTTCGATCCAGAATCCGACCAGTCTCCAGCTTTTCGGCGGGGCCAAGGGCATGAGTGACTATGTCAATCTCGGCAGCAATCTCCTCAGCGGCCTCCAATCCGGAGGCGTCAAGCCGGTGACGATCGAGCTGTGGGCCACTCAGGACGCCATTCAGAACTGGAGCCGCATTTTCGACTTCGGAGTGAATGACGGCATCAACCCGGCCACCAACGAGTCGCTGCGCATGACATGGACCCAAGGAACGAACCTCAACGCCGACCAGGTCTCTTGGGAGCCGACCGCCTCGTTCGCACCAGGAAATGCGCCCTACGTACAGGGGATTCCCTACCACATCGTGATGACGATCGAGCCCGCGGCATTCACCAATGGTGCCATCGCATCCGGCGCCCGGGTCACCTGGTTTTCCTCTCCGGCGGGGGACAGCCAAGCGGCAGGCCATCCGCTCTACGGGGCGAAGGGAACCTTCAACACGACAGCCGGCACCGACCTGCGCGCCCTCATCGACAGCGCCTGCACGCTGGGGCGGTCCATGTATGGGGACAACACCGCGTCCGCTACCTATGACGAGGTGCGCCTCTGGAAGGGCGCGCTGAGTGAAACCGAACGCAGCCTGTTCCAACTGCTCGGCCCGAACAATATCAACCGTGCCGACTCCGAGTCCGACGGCTTCCCGGATGCTTGGGAAATGGCCCGTTTCGGCAATCTCACCACCGCGACGGTGGGAGTGGATTCCGACGGAGACGGGGAGAACGACGAGGCCGAACTTGCCGCGGAATCCAATCCGAATGCCCTGCTGTCCACCAGTGCCAACGTCGATCAGGATAGCCTGACCGATAGCTGGGAACGCCAGTACTTCAAGAATCTGCTCCAACTCGGAACCGATGATCCGGACAATGACTTCGCCGACAACGAGTCGGAGGAGGTTTATGGCACCATTCCTACCGATGCAAATTCCAGCCCGGACACCGACGAAGACGGGATCGCCGATGGCTGGGAGCTCACCTGGTTTCCGGACCTCGCCACCGCGGACTCGACGCTGCGGCCGGGAGGCACCGACACCAACAATGACGGCGATTTCGACAGCGACCTCCAGGAGTTCCAAGGCGGCTTTGACCCGATCGAGAAGTTCTCCGGCCGGGATACCGAAAACAGTGGCGCGGGCGACGGGCTTCCGGACTACTGGGAGTTCTTCTACTTCCAGCCGCTGGTCGGCGCGAACTACCTGAACATCGTCGTTCCTTCCCAGGACTACGAGCCGGATGGTGCCACCAACGCCGAGGAACTCGCGGACGGCACCAGTCCCATCGACGGAAATGATTTCAACGACATCAATGACGACGGCTTCTACGACGGCATCCTGTTGGCGGCCACGGACGGCTTCGGCGCCACCTCGTTCAATGCCGGCACGAATTGGCCGGGAGCAGTGGCACCGGTGGCTGGTAAAAACTATTTGGTCAATAGTGGCCGCGTGCTTCGCACTCCCAATGTGGCCAACCAGACCACCGTATTCGCGGGGGCCCGGCTGGCACTTGCCGAAAGCCAGTTCCTGCTGAAGGGCGGTAACAGCGTCGCGCAAGCGAACTACGTCTTCGACGGGGTGACGGTCCGCAACGGTGAGGATGCCGGGCAACCGGTCACCTTGGCAGGTACGATCCAGATGGTCGATCCATCCACCCTGTTCGCCGACAACGGTACCATCATCGTGAGTGCCAAGGTTTCCGGCAGCGGCGACCTGACCCTGAGCGGCAACGCCACCGTGGTCCGGCAGGTGCAGTTCGACAACGCGACCAACGACTGGACCGGGGACATCACGCTGGACCCGACCGCGAGCCTGGTCGTGAACGGCACGTTGAATCCCGGCACGGCGAGCGTTTACAACATCCGGCCGGGAGCTGCCGGTGTGACCAACTCGATCGGGGGCACCGGAACCTTCACCTTGGCGGGAACGCTGAACCTCGACCTCAGCACGGTAGTATCGTCGTCCGGCGCTTCGTGGAACCTTGTCACGATCACCCCGATCTACGACGCCAGCTTCACGGTGGCCGATTCGGCATCTCTGGCCGGCGGTTTCACGCCTGACGCCGGTGCTGTCGGGTCACGCATCTGGACCAGCGGCGACGGAAACTATACGTTCGACGAAGCTTCCGGGGTCCTCCAATTCACCGGAACCTTGCCCGGATACGTCGAGTGGTCCCAGACCTCGGGCCTCACCGCCGGGTTGAATGATGGTGCGGAGGACAATCCCGATCACGATGCCTACAACAACGTCCTGGAATACCAACTCGGCGGCACCCCGCTCGTCTTCGATGGTAACTTGGTAACCACTAGCGAGACGCCCACACATCTCGTGTTCACCTTCGAGCGCTTTGATGCCTCAGAAACCGACACGACGCTCGTCTTCCGCTGGGGAACCAGCCTCGTGACTTGGAACACCGTGCCGGTGGTTCCCGGCACGAATGGAAACGGGATCGTCGTCACCGTGACGGAAAACGGCGGATCAAGCGCCAACTACGACCTGATCGAAGTCCGACTGCCGAAGTCCAACGCCGCCGGCGGCAAGCTCTTCGGCCAACTCCAGGGCGCCCGGCCCTGACCGTGAGACCTGGGGAAGCCGCAGGGCGACCGAGCCTTGCGGATTCCCCGGAGATAGACCCTCAATCCACGGATCGACCGCGGATCCGGTTCAAGTCAGCGCCATTCGCTCCTCCCAAAGCTTTTGCAGTTCGGTGTGATCATTCAAGTACAGCTGCAAAGGCGGGACGGAAGTGAATCCGTCATCAACGGCCCGTCGGTGGTTCCTTTTTTCGCCGGCTCCAAGGGCGTCACAATGCACCAGAAGATCGAGTTTCCATATGGGTCCGTGCCTGGAACCACCGCTGCCAATGGATAAAGTTCGACGAGCGTTCGTCACCATGATGCATGTCGGGACAGTGCCCACCTTGAAATCGAAGTGCCAAGACCTGGCGCACGGGTTGTCCATTCCGAGTAGCCCGCGAAGGACCCGCACTCGAACATCCAGCGAACCACGTTGTTGTGGCCCGAGTTGCCGTAGGAGCGGACGGCGCGCCCACGGATTCCGACCCTTCCCCACGACAAAAAGGCCGGCCCCTCCGAAGGGACGGGCCCGTGCGGAAACGGCATGCTGCCTCACCCGGCTTTTGGCAGGGTAACCGTCAGTACTTCCTCCTTTCTGTCCACCTTCATCTTGTCCGCATCGACGGGACCCGGAAGCGTGAGGAGTTGGGAGTAGTGGCCTTTGCGGATGACGGAGGGCTTCGCGTCTCCGTCGCCGGCCGTTTCGGCCCTCGCCTCGATCTTCAGGATCCGGCCCTCCACGGCTACCTTCACGTCCTTGACTTCCCGGTCGGGAAGGTAGGCGGTCACGACGTAATCGGAGCCCTCGTCCTTGAGGTCGACGAAGGAGCCGAACCTCGGACTGTCGAAGTAGCCCTTGTGTTCGGGATAGAGACTGAACTCGCGGAAGGCATCGTCGAAGATGCGGTCCATCTCGCGGGTCATCTCGTCCATGCTCCGGAGGACATCGCTCTCCCACCCCGAGGGCCGGGACAGCAGACTGTCCGCCCGGTCTGGCGAAGGAGCTAGGTCCGCGATCCCGGAGCTCTTGGGCACGGTCACTACGATCATGTCGTCCTCTTCCTTGCGCTCGACGCGCGGCTCCGCGCCGGCGGCGACTCCTGGCAACACCACGGTCTGCTCATATTGGCCGGCCTTGCCGGCGGCCGGCGCAACGATCCTCAGGGTGTCGCCCTCGAGCTTGACCTCGACCTTCTCGAGCTCCCGGTCGGGAAGGTTCAGGCGGATCATGTAACTCCGGTCCTGCTCACGCAGATCGACCGAGGCGGAAATGACGGAAACCTTGCCGCTCTTGTCCCGGAGCCCTTTCCATGTGTCGCGGAACCTGTCGGACATCTTGTCCTGCCACCGCTCCACCTTCTCCAGGAATCCCTCTTTCCCGCTTTCGTCCGCGAGGACGGCGGGCGTGGTTGCCGCCATGGCGAGGATGCCGCCGCTCAGGGCGATTCCTGCCAGTTTCCGGACACGTGTCTTCACAGGTGATAATATCTTCATAGTATCAGCCTCCTCTTTTGGGTTGGATCGGTTCGGCGGGTGTGAACGCGCAGTCTTGATGGGCGCGCTTTTCCCGCCGGGTTCAAGTCATCCGGGCTGCAGTTCGATCTTCCTGCGCGCCGGCCCGGCGCCCGGCTTTCTGGGAATAGAGACTCTCAACACTCCCTTTTTGAACTTCGCCTCGGCCTTGTCGGGATCCACGCCCTCCGGCAGTTGCACCGAGCGTTCGAAGAATCCGTAGCTGCGCTCGCTGTGGTAGTAGTCTCCTTTTTCCTCCTCGTGCTCTTCCTTCTTTTCTCCCTTCAGCGTGAGCACGTTGGCGGTGAGCGTCACCTCCACGTCCTTTTCGTCGAGGCCGGGAAGCTCCGCGGTGACCCGCACCTCCTTCTCGGTCTCGCTGAGGTCGATCTGCGGCGCGAAGCCCTCCGCCCCGAAGGGTCCGGAAAGCCGGCCGCCGAAGAGGTCCTCGAACAGGCTGTCGATCCGGCGATGGAACAGGGCCAGCGGATCACTGCTCGTGCGCGCCCGGGCGAGCCGGCGGCCCTCGTTTTTCCAAGGTATGATCTCGTTGAGTTTCATCGTTTTCCTTTCCTGTTATGGTTGGGATCGGGAAACCCGGTTGGGGATTTCCCAACGCGGGACTGTCGCGCGGAACCGCGCTCTTTCAACAGGATTTCGACCCGTCTGTCGGAACCTGCCAGCACGATCCGAGCGACCGTCCATCATGGCAGCTTGGGCACGGGCCCCGGCGCTGGGAGGGGATCTCCAGAACTACTGCTCCCCTGCCAAGATCAATCCCACCAGAAGTACCAGGGCGACGAAGACCTTCTCAGTCACGGTAAGCGGCGGCTGCTTTTGCATCGTAGTGCGATGGATCTTGCGGGGGACTCACTATGAAATTGGCTGCCGCTCCTGCCACGGCTACCCTGGAATGAAGCATCCGCGTATCAGGCGACGAATGCTGCCCGCACCGCCTATCCGCCTGACGTTATCGGCAAGCGCGAGCCCGACGAATTGTTCCAGGTGGTGAACCATGGACTCAAGTTCACCGGCATGCCCGAATGGCCAGTGCGCGACCGCGATGATGAAGTGTGGGCGATGGTCGCCTTCCTGAAGAAAATGCCTGAACTCGATGAACAGGCTACTTGCAGGTCGTGCTTGGCGATACGCGGCCGACTACCGCCATCGCGATGCCGGACAATTCGTCAAGAGGTGCTCCATGGATCACTTACGGCAAACAACCGCAAGCCAAAGCCATTCGTCTGGACGGCAACCGCCGGTCTCATCCTCGGCAAGGTTCAGGCGGTTTGCGAACGAACGAATCCGTCACAACGCTAGCGCCCATTTTTCAAATTCAATCGAAGAATTCGCTTCTGCCTCCCCACTCCCGGGATTAGGGTCCGCCGTCCATTTCGATCCCATGCACACCACTCGAGCTACCCCTTTTCCCGTCACGCAATGGACGGCGGTGGTGAATGTCTGCCGCTCCGGCAATCCGGAAGACCGGCAGCAGGCGCTGGAAAGCCTGTGCACCGACTACTGGTACCCCATTTATGCCTTCGCCCGCCGACAGGGTCGCAGCCTCCACGATGCCGAGGATTTGACCCAAGGGTTCTTCCACTATTTGTTAGAGCGCGACTTGTTTTCATCGGCGCATCAGGAGCTGGGAAGGCTGCGGACCTTCCTGCTCACCATCTTCCAGCGCTACGTCGGCGATGTCCGGGGCCGCGAGCAAGCTTTGAAGCGCGGCGGAGGGCAGGAGGTTTTCTCGCTGGATGCGGAAGAGGCCGAGCGCCGCTATGGAAATGAACCGGCGGAGATCGTAACCCCGGAAGCATTGTTCGACCGGAGCTGGGCGATGTCGGTGTTGGAAGGCGCGCTGCATGAACTCGGCGAAGGTGAGCGGAAGGCGGGAAAGGGCCGGCAGTTCGAAGTTCTGGAATGCTTTCTCAGCCCGCAGGCGGTGGCCGATGGTAATTACGATTCGGCCGCGAACGAGCTCGCCATGAACGCCGAGGCCCTTCGCAAGTCGGTCAGCCGTCTGCGCGGTAAGTTCCGCGATTGCCTGCGCCGTCAGATCGCGGCGACGTTGCGCGAACCAAGCGATGCGCACGTCGACGACGAATTGACCGCTCTCAAGGCGGCGTTGCGCGGTTGAGACGATTCCCTTTCCGGCGCGGGCCGGAATGTGCTCCAATGTCGGTCATGTCGGATGAGCCACTCCCCCGGAGTTCCAAGCCGCTTTCCAGCGTGCTGGCCAGTGGCTTGATGGATCTAGGCTTTCACGCGACAGGCAGCGGGTCGTCGGCATCCCGCGTCCGCGACGAGCAGCCGGGCGACAGGGTCGGGCGCTACCGGCTGATCGCACGGCTCGGCGAAGGCGGCTTCGGCACGGTGTGGAGCGCGGAGCAAATAGAGCCGATCCACCGGGAGATCGCGCTCAAGTTGGTCAAGCGCGGCATGGACAGCCGGGAAATCATCGCGCGGTTCGCGGCGGAGAGCCAGGCACTGGCGATGATGGATCATCCGAACATTGCCGCGGTGCTGGATGCCGCCACCTGCCCCGACGGCCTGCCGTATTTCGCGATGGAGCTGGTAAAGGGCCCGCCGCTCACGACCTACTGCGATTCCCGTAAATTGTCGGTCCGTGAGCGGATCGAACTCTTCATCCCGGTCTGCCAGGCGGTGCAGCACGCCCACCAGAAGGCGATTCTGCACCGTGACCTGAAGCCCTCCAACATCCTCGTCGCCGAGGTGGAGGGCAGGGCCGTGCCGAAGGTCATCGACTTCGGCATCGCCAAGGCCCTCGGCGTTCCGAACAAAGCGGCCTTCCAAGGCACGCTGCTCCAAACCCGGGCCGGCGCGGTGGTCGGCACGCTGCAGTACATGAGCCCGGAGCAAGCCGGCAGCGCGCCCGACGTCGATACCCGCAGCGACATCTACTCGCTCGGCGTGCTGCTTTACGAACTCCTGTGTGGCCATCCGCCCGATGCCTTTGACGAGGGCATGGTCTACGATGAGGTGCTGCGGCGGATTCGCACCGGGAAGATCGTCAAACCCAGTAACCGGCTGCTCGGCCTGGCGGTTGCCAGCAGTCGTGGAGGTGATCTGGTCCGGGTCAGGCGGGCGATTCGTGGCGATCTCGATTGGATCACGCTCAAGGCGCTCGAGAAGGACCGCCGCCACCGCTACGAGACTGCGAACGCGCTTGCCGCCGACCTGCTCCGTCACCTGCACGAGGAGCCAGTGACCGCCGCTGCCCCGAAGTGGACTTACCAACTTCGCAAATTCGCCGTGAGGAACCGGACCGCCCTCGGCACCGCCGCGCTGGTGTCTCTCGCCTTGATCGGCGGCAGTGTGGTCAGCCTGTGGCAGGCGTCGCGGGCCCAACGCGAAAGCACCAATGCCGACCTCAGCCGGCGCGAGGCCGAAATCAGCCGCGCTCAGGCCGAAGCCAATCTCGCCAAGGCGCGGGGGGTGATGGACCTGTTCCTGAACGAGATTTCCAATGATTCGCAGCTCAATCAGCCCGGCTTCGAGAACCTCCGGCTCTCGTTGTTAGAGAAGGCACTGCCCTTCTACGAAGACTTGTCCCTCACCGCTCAGGCAGCGGATGCCCCGCTGCAGGATCGTTCCGCCGCAATGAACCGGCTGGGCTTGATCTACCTCAGCTTGGCGCGGCCGCAGAAATCCGCGGAGGCCTTCCGCAGCTACCTCGCGGAGATCGAAGCGATCGGGGATGCCGGCAGCGAGTCCCTGCAGCTGGCGAAGCTCACCGGCTATAACAACCTGGCCGCGGCCCTCGGGCAGATGGAGGATCCGGCGGCGGCCGAGGAGGCCCAACGCAAGGCGCTTTCCTACAGCCGCGATCTCGTCCGCGATTTCCCCGGCAGCCCCGAATACCGGCAGCATCTGGTCACCCTGCTCGTCAATCTCGGGCAGGAGCTTTCGCGCCAGGGACGGACGAAGGAAGCGGTCGCCGCAGGCAGCGAAGCGCTATCCGCGAGCGAACGGCTCGCCGCGGACTTTCCGGACTTCAACGGAGGAATGGCGGCGATCGCTTACGCCCAGTCGAACCTCGCGATGGTCGGGCATCTCCACGGCGACCGCGATGCCGAGGCGGGCTTCCGCCGCGCGAAGGCCTTGCAGGATGAATTGGTGAAGGCCGCTCCCGAGGACCGCCAACAGCGGCATTTCCTCGCGACGACCTGTATGAACCTCGGTCACCTGCTGACCTTCGCCGGCCGCCATCAGGAAGCCTTGCCCTTTCTCCTTGAGGCCATCGGTCACTGTGACCTGCTGATCCGTCAGGACCCGTCGAACCCGGACTCCCGGACGTCGCGGGATACTTCCCGCTACCTGGCCGGCATCTGCCTGCGTCATCTCAAGCGCGGCGACGAGGCGGAAGCGATGCTGCTCCAGTCGGTCGAAGGCCACCACCAGCTCGGCATCGACTATCCGGAAGACCTCAACCACTTTTCCCGCGAGGGTCTGGCCCTGGACCAGTTGGCGCGCCTCCACCAGGACCGCCGCGATTGGGTCAGAGCACGCGCGATCTGGCAGCGCTCGATCGCCTGTCACCGGCGGGCCGGAGCGATGGCGCCCGGTGATCCCGTTTCACGCGACTACACGGCGGAGCGGCTCGAATCGCTGGCGCAGATGGCACTGGAGGCAAATGACCCCGCACAGGCGGTGCGGGACGCGGCGGAACTTGCAAGGCTTGGCCCCGACCGCTGGCAGGAGCGGGCGAGGGCCGCCCAACTGATGGCCGGGGCTACCGCCCGGATCCGGGCCGCACCGGGAGTGCCGGAAAGCGAGCGGCGCGAAGGGGCGGCGGAGGTCGCGGCTCAAGCGGTAGAGCTTTTGCGCCAGGCACTGCTCCACGGCTTCCCGCGGCTGCCGGACGTGATGGAGGACCGGACTTACGACCCGCTGCGGATTGATCCCGGCTTCCTCGCCCTCAAAGAATCGCCACCCGATCCCCAAGATTTCAGCCCGACCAGCTTCGCCTTCGACTACCCGCACGAGGATCCCGGCCCGCGGATCTGGCGGCGCGATGGTGACCTGTGGCGTGAAACGCAGCCGTCGGGAAAGATCAACAACTTCCGCATCGCGCGGCGCATGCGGCTGCGGGGCATTTCCGGCACGGAGCTGGTCCGCGTAGGCGAGGAAGCCCTGCGGATCTTCGTCCCCGACAAGGATAGCCAGGAGCCCCGGTGGATCCAGATGAGCGTGGAGCCGGGGAAGTGGAATCCGTTCGTAATCGCCCGGGCGGTGGAGTGAGGCAGAAACTTTTCGGTCACGGCTGAGACGTTTCTCCCAAGAAGCTGGTGGAACAGCTCCGAACCTATGAATCCTTATCACAAGCTCTTCACCGCAGAGGACAGCGCCGTCGTCTTCATCGACCACCAGCCACAGATGACCTTCGGCGTGGCCAGCATTGACCGCGCTTCGCTCATTAACAACGTCACCCTCCTCGCCAAGGTCGCGAAGGAGTTCAATGTTCCCACGGTGCTCACCGCGGTGGAAACCGAGTCCTTCAGCGGCTACATCTGGCCGCAGTTGCTCGACGTCTTCCCCGGCCAACCGATCGTCGAACGGACCTCGATGAACTCGTGGGACGACGAAGGCTTCCGCGCTGCCATCCGCGCCACGGGCCGCAAGAACATCCTCATGACGGGCCTGTGGACGGAAGTCTGCGTGACTTGGCCCACCATCGAGATGCTCGGCGAGGGCTACAACATCTATGTTGTGGAAGACTGCTGCGGCGCGACCTCTCCGGCTGCCCACGAAGCCTCGCTCTCGCGCATGGTGCAAGCCGGCGCGGTGCGCGTGACGACCATCCCGGCGCTGCTCGAATGGCAGCGCGACTGGGCGAAGCGCGAGCACTACGACAAGTTGATGGGCCTGATCAAGGGCCAGGGAGGAGCCTACGGCGTCGGCGTCGAATACGCCTACACCATGGTTCACAAGGCCCCGCAATCGGCAATCAAGCCGCAGGTGGTGCCGCAGAAAGCCGGCCACTGATGTCGCCTCCTCCCGTGGCCATCGGGCTGGCCGCGGGAGGAGACTCTTTCACCCGCTGAGCATGAACCTGAGGCGGACCCTCGCGCTAGCCATGGCGGCCCCGTGCCTTTCCTCCTACGCCACGGCGGACGACTGGCAATGGGCCTTCGAGGGCCACGCCCGCACGATGTACGAGAGCTACCGTGGACTCGACCTCGGGCTGGGACCCATCGACGACGACGACTGGGTTCACCAGCGGGTGCAGGCGATGGGCACCCTCGACCACGGCGACACCTTTCGCCTCGCCGCCGAGGTCACTTGGGGCCGCATGTGGGGCAAGGAATCGCCGCTCGCGCCGCCGGACCAAGATGATGGGGATTTCCTCCAGCTCTATGCCCAATGCACCATGCCCGTTGGCGCGGACGATCTCGAAGTCCGCGCGGGCAGGCAGACGCTCTATTACGGATCCGGCCGCCTGATCTCCTCGCGTGAGGGAGCCAACCAACGGCTGGCGCACGATGCCTTGCGGCTGTCCTGGCAACGCGGCGATGACACCCGCGTGGACGCCTTCATCGCCTCGCCGGTGCGGGTGGAGCCCGGCGCCTTCGACAACGTCTCGAAACCGGGCGAGCTGCTTTTCTGGAGCCTCTACTCGGTGATGCCCTTGCCGATCAGAAGTGGAACTTTCGTCGATCTCTACTACATCGGGCTGCGGGACGAGGATTCGATCTTCACCGAAGCCGGCGGGCATGAAACGCGCCACACGTTGGGCGCCCGCTGCTGGCGGAAGGATGAACCGGTGATCCTCAACACCGAGCTGATGCTGCAATTCGGCAACGCCGCGGACCGCGACATCCTCGCCGGGGCGGCGAGCCTTGGGATCGGTTACGTCTTTCAGGAGATCCCGTGGGCTCCCTCGCTGCAACTGCGCGCCGACGCGATCTCCGGCGGCGACGATCACGGCACGCTGCACACCTTTCACCCCCTATTCCAAGCGAACAACTACTTCAACGAAGGCGGCTTCCTCTCGCCGTCAAACCTCTACAACCTGAACCCGCTCGTGATGCTCACGCCCTGCGAGAAGGTGGAGCTCACCTTCGGCGTGAACTTCCAGTGGCGCTTCAGCGCGGACGACTCGGTCTATGGCCCGCCTCTGCAACGCCTTGGCGGGCCCTCTCCCGATGGCGAGCGCTACCTCGGCACCGCCTTCAACGCGTCGCTGGCCTGGGAGTTGACGTCCACGACCTCGCTCTTCCTCGGCTACACGCACCACGACGCCGGGCCTTCGCTGTCCGGCATCGGGGGCAGTGACGTGGACTACCTCCAGACCAGCTTTCGCCGTGAGTTCTGAGGAAAAGCGGTCACGCCTTCTTCGCCCTTCCCAAAACAAGAATTGCATCCCTTCCGCTCATGTCGCCCCACCCTGAAGACACCACCGTGACCGTCGTCGTGGGGGCCCGCCCG